>Ga0194115_10000044_pt1 | contig 186775 bp, 158 predicted proteins | sample TA2MahsurfametaG_3_FD_148656 | JGI IMG/M metagenome (GOLD analysis project Ga0194115, IMG submission 148656) | Freshwater microbial communities from Lake Tanganyika, Tanzania - TA2015002 Mahale S4 surface | ecosystem: Environmental > Aquatic > Freshwater > Lake | place: Tanzania: Lake... | reverse complement strand
TGCACTGCCTGTAAGGCTTTTTTTGAATTTATTCTTTTAACATTTGCGGAATAACCATTTGGACCAGTTATCGGGATGATATCGGCGGAGGATTTTAATATATCCTCTATCTGCTGACATGTTATGTCTGGTTTTAGTGATATCATTAAAGCTGCAACACCAGCAGCATTTGGCGAAGCATAACTTGTACCACTTACAGATACATACGGTGTTATTGCATTAGGAGCTACAAGGAAAGCCTGTTGATAATCAATATTTAAAGATGGATGATCTTCTATCGTAACAGGATTAGTAACAAGGTCCCAGCTCCAGAATGCACTAGAACTTTCCTTTACATTAAATAAGAACAAAGAACGTCCACTTGAAGTGAGATCTCCGCATTGACCCCAAAGACTGCAGCTGTTGTAGTGTTGTATTGTTGCCTGATTAACAACTCCATTAACTGTTTGCCTGATTTTTTTTCCAATTAAAGAAGGAAGGTTTTGATCTAAATATTGCAGTATTTCATCTATTCTTTGAATATTCGCAGGGCTAGTTGCATCTGTAGTGCCAAATCTTAACAATCTTCCTGTTGTTGTCAATATTGAAGAGCCAGGAGCCCATATGTCAACGCCGTCTCCAAAACTAGAACCATACCATCTATTATCTGAGGAATCTGTAGCCCCAACAACTATTACACTTGCAGGAGTTGGTGAAGATAAATTGAGTGATGGTACATTACCGGCTGCAAAAAATATTTGGCAGTTTTTTGTTCTACAATAAGAAGCGGTAGTTTCTATTGCAGCATAAAACTGAGGACTACCCATATAGCCGTAGCTTACTACTATTACTCTTGCACCGTCATCAGCTGCTTTTATACAAGCCCAAAGTACATCCGACAACAACCCACCAGCGAAAAACGAATTTGAAGTTTTGAAACTTCTTGTACTTATAGATTTTGCAGTACCAGAAACACCCTTTCCATTTCCCCCAATTGCACCCGCACATCCGGTTACTTGAGGTCCATGCATGCCACCCTCTCCGCAGAAAACTACGGTGGGCATTCCATTTTGCGCTATACCGCCTTCGTCTCCTCTTGTACCCGAAACAGCATTATAAGCAGGAAGTCTATTTGCCTCTAAATCTTCATGACCAACATCAATTCCTGTATCAATGATGGCCACAACAACCTGAGTGTCTCCTGGCTCTATATCCCATGCGGCACAAGATTCCATCTTGTCGTGATGCCATTGATTGATTAAGAATGGATCATTTGTGCAATTGGCAGCAGGATATCCAATAACGTCCTCAGTAACCCAATCAAAAGCTTCAGTTAATTTTAATTCATTTATATATAAATCTACATTTTTTGATTCTGGAACCTCTATTAGGTATTGATCTATTTGAGATATATAATCTCTAACTGAGCCCTCTTCTATTTTGAGTAATCCTAAATTTCTTCTATTGTTATATTCTGCCAAAGAAACTGAGCCGTCATTAGATTTAAGTTTTGCAAGAACTCTTCCAGTTTTAGTAAAATCTTGTGAATTTTTAATTACGGGCTCTTCTTCTATAAAAGTAAGTAAAGATCTAAACTGATTTGTTGTGAATGGGTCTTTTTCCCCCATATCTAAGAGCGGATAAGATATATTATATGCTCTCAATATCTTTTCTGGTGCATCATATGGGACCCACGGGAACTCATTACCAAAAGACCAAAGATAATATTCATCAGAGAAGAACGGGACATTTGCCCAATCAATCGGCAGTCCTGTGGTGGAGGTTACGGTATCATCAACTCCGAAAGCCTTCTTCCTTCTGGTCCAGTCACGCGTCTCATAGAAAACTTCAATACCAGCCTCTTTCAGTTTTGTGGCGACATACCAATCAGACAACTCCAAGAAATCTGTTCTGTATGTTTGGTAATCATTATTGGTTTCTGCAGATCTGAATAGTGATATGTCAGATGGAGTTGCGCTTTGCGATGCAGCATCAAGACACACGCTCAATCGACCATTCGTGGGGCTTGCAACATCTCCTGCCATAAAAATGATTTCTGCAATCATCTCATCAAGCATCACCTTAAAAGCGCTGTCTTTTTGTGTGGAGGTTCCTGACTCAGAATCCCATATGGCTGTGGTGCGTTTTCTGTAAGATGGATACCCTCGATTGGATGTCAAATAGAGGATAACATTGCACGGAGATATAATGGGCGTTCTCAAAGAAGGGATTATCACACCATGAACCAAGGCCCTGATGGCATGAGATGCACCCTTCCACACGGCAGTGCACTCCCTGCACTCATAGCCTGGAGACTGGGTAAAATCAGGAGTTGTGCGCAGATAGCGCCTCTTCCACTCTATGTAAGAAACAAAGGAGGCTCCTTCCGTAGCAGCGGTGTCGGGTTCTTCGCCCCAGCTGTAACCTCCAAATGGCATCCACAATAAGAAGCTTCTGCCACCCCACATGTATGCGTCAATCACCATCTCATAAAGCGCATTGTGCCAAGGGCTTTTGGTTTGAAAATTCTGAGGGTCAGGGCTCCATTCAAACGCCCTTGGCAAAGGATCGTGTTCGTTTCCTCCAGAATCATAACCTCGGCGGTGCTCCCCCTGCCACAGGGCCACCCATGTTTGTGACATGCCACCTATTATTGGCGTACTTCCTCCAGCACCCATAGATATCCACCAATAATACCTGTTAGCGTCATTCAGATCATATGTGTTTTGGGTGGTTATTGATGGAAGGTTAGAGGTGGCGGTGACCAACCACGCCCCTCCGTCTGCATCCATGTCTATGAAGACTCCCTTTGGTCCAAAAAGAGATATATTAGGCGATGATCTGGTGATGCGCCACACCCATTTTCCATAATATTCTCCAGCAACTGCCTGAGCACCGCTGACTATGAAATCAGAATTGAAAGACAAACGCTGATTGGCAGCCACATGCGGAGAGAAACCGCCAAGACGCTCATTAGCCTCCTTCAGTATCTTTTCCATCCTGGAGAAGGTGTCTGTTCTCAAATTTGCTGCAAGACCGTCAGGCTCCCAAGAATGTATGTGGTCAACCCCAGTCAGGCACGCATGACGCAGCAACTCGTCCCACATGGGAGAATCCACAAAACCGACCACTCCACTGGCGTCGCCAGCCCACGACCTTGGAGCTATCCATGGCCTTGTCGGCGACCCACCGCAGTTTCTGTTGACAGCACGCAAGGTCTGCAGAGCCAATAAGAGAGAGTTCCAAGGTGTCCGTCCAAAGGGAGTTGTGGCGGCATTTGACTGGTCCAGGCGAACCAGTCTTGTGGGGTCATCAGTTGCCACAGAGTATATCGATGTGTCATCCCATTGACCATACAGATAAGGAGCAGAGGCATTACCAGCGAGACCCTGCTGCATATCATGGTGCCCGTCAGAATCATAGGCGTGATCCCATGGTGCAATCGAATATGCATGATAGTTCGACATGCTCAAACCTGGATATTGATTCTTGCCTATGGGCATGAATGCTTCGTAGAGGTTTGCTGCATCAATAGCAGACACACCGCGATTCCAATAGTGATATGCAGGGGTGTTCTGCGGATGCGGGTTACCCAAATTACTTATCAATTCCGCCAATTGAGAATTGAGATCAAAACGACCGCCATCGGTGAACCAGTATTTCCAGGAGGCAACGCCAAACCAAGATTTGGAGAATTCTGGCCTATTGGCATATGAATTAACCTTGTCCGCATTAAGATTCCAGCTGGTAAATATGCCACCCATTTCGTAATCAAAAACCAAATGATCGAGTGGAGCACCACCACTCTTGAGAGCGTTTATGACTATTGTCCAGGCATTCTTTACAGTAATGACTCCGTTGGATGCCCATATGGACGGAACGATCACCCCACCAGTGGTGGAAAATTGATCTGGATTGCCAAGGTTGTCATAGAACATTCGTTTGTTGACGCCGGCTTCATAGAAATAATGCATACGCAGAGATCGCATGCCAGATGGAAGTCTTTGGAGCAACGATACAACCGCGTTGAACCTGGCTGTATTTATGAATGTTGCAGGAGCACTCTGACCACCATCCGTGAATGTACCTGTAATGGTTGGCCCGTACAGGGGAACCATAGGCTTGACATATGTGTACGCTGTTAAATCCTGATCGCTTTGGTTTATATCAACAGCATCCAAACTTGCAGACACTGGGCCACGCCAGGTACCAGCCCAGATTGGGCGCACAATCCGCGCTGGATCTGCAGTTCTGTTTGCAAGCTCTACAACCATCGACTGAATGTTGTAAGAAGCTGCATATTCGGCCTTGGCAATCGATGAACATGTCACCGTTCCAAGCTCCCAGCATGGCTTTGAGAAAATGGCGCCACCAACAGATGGACAACCTGAGAAATCAGATCTCTTCAGATCTCTTTCGATGGCATCAAATATGAATCCATCAATTTTGTGCCTCATGAACGGCTGTATGCATATGAAATTGAATTGAGATCTTGAAATCTTGCAGTTATGGTTGTCGAAAGACGGATCTGAGGGAGAAAGAAATACGCCAAAGTTGATGACATATATAGGCTTGGGGGTCTTCTTTGATTGGTTGTAGTGATGCAGTATGGCGTCTGTTGCCACACCCACCTTGGCAGAGATTTGTTGCTTGTTCGCTGAGCCTGTGGCTGCAGGCATGCATTCAACAGCAACGAAATCAACAGCGTCCAGCAGAGGTCCATAAACTTCAGATATGCGCGTTGCAACACCCTGCCTTGCCCAAGACGAACTACTCCTGATGGGGCTATTGGTGTCTCCCGAGAAAAATCTTGATAACTCAAAATAGGCAGCCCTGACATTTCCATTGTTTCTGAAATTGCCAAGCCCATAAATTCCAAACCTTACAGACGGGTGGAGAGCCTTGAGCTTAGCAATGGTCTCTAGTAACAATCCGTTGATTGCCGCCACCTCTCGCAGTATTGTGTCCCTGCTACCGAGAGCATCCCCCGAGTCAAGCATATCAACTGGATTTGAAACCCATCTAGAATGGCGATTGAATTCTTCAGAAACAACATCATCAGAACGGAAAATACTCTTCAGGTCTATGATGACATGTGTTATTTCAGATGCAAAACCAATCGCAGTGTCAGCGGCAAGATTAAACTTGAGATCATTCACATATCTGATAATTCCTGAGGGAATTGGCATGCCGAAATCGTCTATGTTCCTGAATGGAGATGATGGTGATGAATCTTCCCGCACAAACAGCATGGGCTTTGCACCAAGAGAGTTAGCCCAAGAACGCTTGGCGAGAATGTGATCCCTCATCAACTGGTCTGCTGGGGTGAGGGTGTACACTGCCTCACTGTCAGAACAGAATACTTCTGGCGTAGCTAAGGGTTGCGCCTGACATGATGGCACCATCCCAGAAATGGATGGAAGCATACCTGCAAGGATTGAAATGCCATAATTCCCTCGAAACTCAACACCGGTGATAATTCTGGTGATGTCTGTAGGGCTGGAGGGGTTGCCCACCCTGTCCCTCGCAACCACAAATCCGAATGGGCAATACGAAGAAAAACCTGTTAAGCTGTTTGGCTCATCGATCACACGCTGCCAAGTCGATGGGTTCGCAACAACACTTTCGCGCAGATCTTCAAAAATCTGCTTTGCAAGAACTATCTTGGATACATCGGGGTCATTCTCGGGTCCATCACAGTACATTCTCACGATGATCTTGTCATCTTCTGTTGCTGCAGTCGCCAGCCCGTCAAACAGGCACCTCAACCTACCTATGAAGTTGCAAGAAAGCCCTGGATTGGAGCACGGATTACCATAAGACCCCTGCCCTGCATTGACTATAAATTCAGTGACATCGTCATCTTTGATCCTATTGCGCAACTGCACGTCTATTACCGACCCAAGATCATATGAACATGGGATGATTGACACACCTTCGACGGTGCGTTCCCCAATCATATCGTTCATTTCTGAATAGCCACCCTCTATTACCATGTCTATTGGATCGAATTTTCCACGCTCCTTGTTGAGTAGGAACTGTCTTGCACGCACGGGCAACTGTGTTGATGAGAACTTGAAATCGAATCTGACGTATCTATCCCATGTTCTTGGAGTACCTGCATAGAAATTCAACTTACCCAGCAAGGGCATGTGCTCGAGCGGAATGAGCTGATCAGATCCTGTATAGGTGGTCTTGTAGAAGCTGTCAGCTGTGACAAACGCTGATGTACTGCACATGCTGAGTATTGGTCTTGCACCTGAAGGAATGTTTTCTAAAAGATGCCTGCGTGTTGAATACTGGAGCGGGTTCATGTGCTTCGTCATGTCCGTCCAGCCAAAATCTGTAGCTGATGTGATTATCACGTGTTGCGCACTACCGTCTCCAACACACACCTCAAATCCGTGACATGGAACAGCGAGAGGATCAGGAGTTGGGCTAGACGAAGTTGGCACAATTGTCACCGAGATGGGCGGCTCACCCCCACGGATGGTTATTAGATTCCAGAGAAGATTTCTGGCATTCTTCGCTTTGGTTATGGACGAGCCAGCCATGAGAGAGGTGTCATGAAACTCATTCTTGAGGGTTGCTAGCGGCGGCGTGTACCCAGTTCCAGCTCTAGGATCAGGACTGTCGAGGAACTCCTCCTGCATCCATATGACACCGCCATTGAACCTATTCAATATTTTAGCAGTTGCTGCTGGAACTGCAGAACGGGCAAAAGGTATAACCAAAACTCCAATCCCCAATTCATCATAAAGGTCTAGAGAGTCATCCTGCACCACAGAAACAGGCACGCCATTCTCCACACATGTATGAATTGCACCCATGAGTGGCCAATAGTATTGCTGCCACTTGACATTTGCAATATTTCCCTGTATGGAAGCTCCAAAAGCAGCCTCTGGGCTGTGAACCACTGCCACCCAGGGTACCCTACTTCTCTTGGCTCTGGGCAAGCCACCGTCCTTAAGACTTGAAACCATGGATGCCAGCCTTCTGACGTATACAGAGGCATTATCCGAAGGCACTGAAGTGTCGTTGTTTTCCACCCCCGTTAAGGAATCAGGATTTTCTCCTGAATATCCAGCGCCAGAGAAATACATTGCATCAAAAATGTTACCGCATGCCCATGTTATGAGCAGTTTGTTCTCCAGGAAACCCCTGATTGCATGGTCGCGGACAATCCCCTTCCCGCTCAAGAATGTAGATCTGCCGTTCGCTTGCTGATAGGCGGTGTCCAAATTGCTTGTGCATGTCACCAAACTCTGTTGTGTGCCCGTTGGAGGTTGGAGCGCATCTGCCTCTGAGGGGCTCCACAGAGACAGCGGCTGCCACATCAGGGAGGGCTTGCCATCCCTGCTCCTTGACATCAGCATGTCTGCAATTTGTGCCAACCACATGTCAGGAGGAGTTGCTTGGTTGGTATTGTTGATTGGCATCCGCAAGTCAAATATCTGTTCCACACCAAGTTCAGACTTGAAGCCAGCAGAGTAATATGCAGAGTCATGCTGATTGGCAAAAATTGATGAGGAATGACCAGAATGTATGCCAGATGGAATGATTGCAAAATCTGGATGCCCATAAGCCTTCATCGTGTCCGCGATGAACTTCATGAAGTCTTTTTCCTTATTCCTCAACCATTCCAAGTATCTTCGGACTTCAGATTTAAAAGTAACAGGGCTGGCCTGGCTTGATTCTGCCCAGCCAACAGCAGGATTGTCAAGAGAGAGAAGATCAGTTATATTTGTTGTGTTTTGACTGCTGAGCCAATTTCGTAGGGGGGCAAGAGTTGGGTTGGCTGAAACTTTTGCGTTAGTGAGGGGAAATGGGAAAATCGATGGATCTGGCTTGGGTATTTGGCCTGGGGGTCTGCTGTTGTTAAAAAGACCCTCATACGTTGCCCAACTCACGGTATCTTCAGAGAAGTCTCCCCTGAATGGGTCTATCGGCATGCTATCCCAATACATACCGCGAACACCAAGCGGATATCCGTCAGAGCCAAGAATTGGGTTTCCAGAACCATCCTTTGCCATGCCCTGTCTTGCAACTTCTTTGCACCAATCAGCCATCAAAAATCTTGTCGACGGAGAGATGATGGACAAGAGAGTCATGCCAGAATTGCCATGCTCACTTACAGTGATCAGATTGCCAAATATATCAGTAGCCTTGTGGAAAACCTCTGATATCCTCCATCCACCAGCAGGCGCGGAAAGACCAAACCTATTCAAACTAGAATTTGTATTGTTGGCCTGAACATCTAACTCAACAGAAGAGAACATTTTGAAGTACGCAACCAAGCGAATACCGTATTTGACCGACGCCGTCACATACTCAGACATGGGATTCATAGCCATTCCAACCGCTGTCGCCACAGTTCCATCGTTTGCGAACAACTTCCACTGATCAAAAACAGCATCGTCCCTGCTCCAATCCCAATCTGGAGATGGTGTCGAGGCGGGCTTGGGGAACCACATCGGCTCGTCCGAACTCCGCAAAAATACAATTGCAAAATCAGGATTCCATTGTGCTGCAGCCCTGACCTGAGCATCTATATCGAAATTAGCTTTGAAAGCAGCACGAGCGCCAGTCAACTTGGCAATAGTGGCTGCACCACAGGATGGCAAAGAAAGCCGCTCAAATGTCGAGGGCCCAGTGAGGTGCTTACGCTTATAGAATGACAGGGATGCGGGAGAAAGATTTGGAGCAGAGCAGTTGCTCAGCAGACAAACCTCGCAGTCAGAACCGTTTGTGACAGCACCCAGCATGTTCCTGACATTTTGATCATAGAGCAAAACGCAGTTGAGTCCACTCCACTGGGTATGAAGGCTGAACCTAGAGTCTCTATACCAAGAGGTATCTTTAACACTAGGTGTCGTCGCAGATTCATTTGCATACCCTGCGATCTTGGTTCCTTCGAGCCTGTGGGTGGTCAAGCCATCTCGTCGACTGACCAACCCAGTGTCTTCCACCATCTCGAACGTGGGCGGAGTCATCCCCTCCTCATATGGCATACTAAACCACATGCCACAAGGACGCTTCGGATTCGGACGCAATCTGGCAATCTCATCCGATCCAGACATGACCGAAACAACGAATTTCTTCAGATTCAGTATCCTGTTATTCGGAGGATACTGCTCATTAGGACTTATATCGGGGACTTCGGTCGGCGTGGGAACAGAAAGTCTGAAGAGCAAATACGCAGGAGATGAGCCGTCATCTGCCTCTTCCACCTTGACACACGTGATGCATGGCTTCATCTGCGCAGGAGTGAGAGGTGGTATGGTTCCACCCACAAGAGACGCAGCCGTGTCGGAAGAATCTGTTTCAGCAAAACTGAACTGATACTCATGACGGAAGGCAAGGCTCCAACGACGACGTGAGCCAACAGCGCGCTCTATGTCGCCCAAAACCGCGTTTACTGTGGTGTTGTTGAACACCGTGTCGTCTATGCCCTCGGGAAGGGCTGCATATTTGCCTGTGAATATTCTTTCTGCGCTTCCATACCAGAATGTGAATAGAGGGTTACCCTGAGCCACCAGCATGGCATGAACCAACTTTTCCCACCACATCCAGCCGTGCACGAGCTCCCTGCTGCGCACGCCTCCTCCATACCACCGACTGGACCAACTCTCGTCGTCTGGAAGTTGCCTGTCCGCCTCATTCCATATGAATCCAACTGGAGAAACATCTGGACGGCCATGGCCGCCAGGCCACTCGACCCATGCAAGACAAGTTTGCGATGGATGGCTGTAGGCGCACTGCTTGATCACGTAGATGCCATACTTGAGATCAGCGAATGGCTCCATGGCACTACGTGCTGGAGTTGGAGGAGATACAAAATTACCAGAACCTACGAGAGCTGGTGCCTTGGTAAATGAACTGAATCCGTTTGCGGTTGGAACATTCTGCCTGGCGCCGTTACCCACCCATGTCAGCCTAGACCCTGGCAACTGATTTTGGTTGAATTCCGCCTCAGGCCCAGACCTGTCAAGTGGATCTACTCCACTTGACAATGTTCCATCCGTTTTCAGCTTCAAGAAGCCACCGTAATTACCAGAACCTCCCATCAAAACAAGCGGCCAAGAACCCCTGTCATCTATTGTTCCCACTTTATATAGATTAGAACCATGATAAAGAGAATTAATCAGACCACTCTGCATATTAGGAACATCAACGAACGACGTGTAGAGCCAGTACTGACCATGGCCGCTATAGATAATCTCAGTGGGAATGTCTCCGGAGCATTCAAAAAGAGAATACTTGCCCTGCCAACTAAGTTGATTTGACATGGTGCCATCAGAGCCAGGATGGGCAGAAATTAGCGGAGTTCCTGGAAGATATATTCTCTCCGCAAGGGAGATCCGCATACCTTGGGTGCCAGACGAAACCAATTTCGACAGGTCTCCCCAGGCATATAGTGTGCCATCTGCTTTGAGCGCAACGGTGAATCTTTGACCTGCGCCAACCCAAACACAGTTAGAGGTCGTGGCATTCTGAAACTGCGTTGGCACGTTGCATTCACCGTCGTTATTTTCTCCCCAACAGGCAACAGTTCCGTCTCTGCGCAGGGCAACTGCATGGTGGTAACCGCCAGCCACCTGCTTGAATGGACCTGCTGGGATATTGCCAGTCGGCAGAGATTCTCCCCATTCGTTCCTGTCCCATGCAAATATAGAACCATCTGGTTTGATTGCATAGTTATTGTAATATCCGCATGATATTGCAGAAACTGAATTTGCAGTGGTTTTTAGGGTCTTTACAGTTGGAGCTGTATTATCGCCAGCGGGTGCGTTTGGATATGGATATTCCCTGCCATTTTCTATCCACTTGCTGGTTGAGGCCTCAACCATGGTTGAGGATTCAGAAGTGTCATTGGACCTTCCCGACCCCATCCTAACATATCCATTGGTCTGAAGCCCGCTACCCGTAACAGCATAGAAAAAATTGCCGCCCCATGTTTCTATATTCCCATCGTCCGTGAGAAGAAGATTGTGAAACCTGCCAGCAGCGATGTCAACATACGACTGGCCAGATGTTCCAAATATTGAATTGGATATCAAACTTCCTGAGGTATCTGTATAGCCCTGACTGCCGCCTGTGAGTATATTTGCTGTAGACCTAATCCAAGATCCATTGAGGCTGGCATTGACACCAGAAGAAACAGTTGACCTGGCAAACTGGTAGTCGTTGGGAGCACCAGTATGTACTGCCCAATTTAGGCCTGCCCAAGAAGTTGAACCCGAAGCAGGATACGATGGAGCTGGAGTGTCAAAATTACTGTTGGGAAGATCGCCGCCACGGAACGGGCACCCCAAAGCATTGAACCTGAAAAGCCTATACCGCCTGTTTTGAGGGCTGGTTTGGCAAGAATTGCCCTGCAGCACAGGGTCGCCAGAAGCATCAAGAACGCAACTGTCCTGATCATCTGTGATGCAGGGGAAATACCCCAGATATGAGGACGCGTCTTGCTTGTACTCGAAGTCAATGTATGGAATATAATTTGTTATGAGCGTCGCATCTCCTACGATGGGTCTCGGTATACTTCCCACCCTGGTCCAAACTGTGTTGGGATCGCTCAACTGAGCAGATGAATTGTCTCCCCAGGCAACTACAGATCCGTTGTCCAACAGCGCCAAGAAATGAGATCCACCTGCAGCAATTTTCCTGACCTTACGACCAAGTGAATTCAACTGTTCTGTGAAGGCGTCGGCAGCTTTTGAAGCAGTAACATCACAATGCTCTTGAGCAGGTCCACCCCATGCCACAACATTTCCATCTGTTGTCAAACCGGCAACAACACCATATCCAACTGCTATCTGCTTGTATTTGAGAGAAGCAAGTTCAGGAGGTGGCAGCAGATCATATCCTGCAAAATTACCTTGCGTGGTAACCCATCTCAAAGACCCGTCTTTCAAGGTGTAGAATATGATTGGCGAATGACCTACAGATATCGATGTGTAGTTTTCTCCATATTTCTCAGGGAACTGGCCAACCTTAAAAGTGGTGTCTGCATCCAATCTTGAAACACACTGGTAGCCATAATATGGAAGGCTACTTTCTGGACGCATGCACCCTTCTGCCTTCAGAGTCACCTCTATGGCTTTGGTCATGAGCGCAAAAACTTCATTTTCTAGTATTGAAACCACAAGCTGGAGACGACTCAGCATGGGATGCTCTACCGAGCCGTCCCATCGAGTCTCAGCCAGAGACCGGAGCCCTTCAGATATGCTCCCAGAGCCAGTCAAACCAGACCCGTATCTGCCATTCCCTGCTTCTAGTATAGATCTCACACCAGTAAAGCCGTTCCAAGATAGGTTGCTCCATTTTGGCTTGCTGGACTGCCTGGTCAACCATTCATCCATCAGTCCATAGCCGCGCACCAACTGTATCCAATCCCAAAGCGTGCCAGTCTTGTCTCCTCCGAACTCAACTATGAAATCATAAACGATGTAGTCAAGAAGGTTGCCATCCCTAGATAGGTCAAATGGCAGCCTGTATGGGTTTGAGCCATTGCCAAAAGCATCAACATTTGCAAATAGCCCTTGACCAATCGCATTCACATTCGGAACGTTCGGTGACTGCTTCGCATACGAGCAAAGCTTCCTGATCATATACTGTATGAATCCACCACCGTTTGCGGTCGGTTGTCCACTGGCATCGAGAGTCCCGCAATAGAACTTGATCAGATTATCGTGAAAAAGCGATGGCAGACGAACGGTTCTGCTCACTCCAGCATTATCAGTGTATGTATACTCCTCCAGATCTGGCTGAAACCATACTGGATATCTCCAAGAATCAGGGTTAGATGGCTCAACGCGAGAACGAGAGTCTCCTTTCCACCAGTGACAAAAAGGGATATCAACGGGATAATATCCCCTCTGGCCAGATGGTATTGGCTTGGGCTGGTTGTTGGATGTATCAAACCCGAAATAACCCCTGTCACACAAAAGCCCAGGCATTATGCTGTCGTTCATGTTGCTACCGTCGATGGCTTTTCTGACAGCATCGTTAGCAACACCATGTGTGATTCCACTAGACCATGGGAGCTGAGAACTAAGTGGCGTGCTGCTGTGACTGTTGATGAGCCACCTGTTTACTGCATAATTTTGAGGGCGGTTGCCATCTCCGGCAAAAGCTGGATCAGTAACCTTAAATGAATAATTACCAGCAGAAGCATCAACACATATGCTATTTATTTGTGCATCTTTTTGACAAGTGAATACTTCGCTAACATCTTGAACAATATGATTTACGTCTTCCAATTTCAATCTCTTGTAAATGAGCGTGAGATTGTCAAAATCATAATCAAACGGTGCTGTGGGGTGTGGACTGCCCCACCTGTCCATGACTACAAACGGCCTCACCCTCCTGCTGATGGTGCTTATCCCAGATGGCTTTTGATATGGCCATCCTCTCAGCCAAAGGTAGCCTCCCGATGATGTCTCGCTCTCGTCCCACCCATTTTCCCACATGTTGAAACCATTGAAATCATCAAGGGACATGAAATCGACTGCAGGCCAAGGATCGAAATCGCAGTTCAACCTGCATCCTGCTGCGGCGAACAGTGATTCTTGCAAGTTGAGCCTGTGGGCCGCCGCTAGGAATGGTCTGCCAATATTGAAATGGGTTGCAGTTGCCCCGACACCCCAATCACCATCACTCTTAAATATGCGTAAAAGATCGGTGTCATAATCAAATGAATTGTCAGAAAAAAGATTGTCATATACAGATATTGGGTTGATCCCATAATCAGAACCCAAAACTTGGTACAAAATAAACAGTGCTTCTCCAAGGTTCCCTCGATCAGACTTCACAAAATGATTATGGTCGTGCTTGACTAGCACATCAACCTGGCATCCCATGGTTGCAGATGCAGCCAAAAGTACGGCGTTTTTTGCTTCTTCAAAAGTTGTGACTACCTGCTTTGAAAGCACACAACTTACGCCCATCACGGATCTTGCTATGAAATCAAAATCAGTTCTTGTGAAGCCACCTGAATCAATGAGTACAACACTAGCGCCAGCATCAAAAGCCCCAGCAATTACAGCAGAGCCAGTCTCAACCGATAGACCAACCCCCGTATTTGAAGAGTCCAACCCAATTGTTTTTACATCGGGGGCAACTCCAGAAGACAGGTTTCCAGACAATGGCTGCGCCTTTAATGGATCCGAAGATAGACCCTCTAGATAGGCAATAGGTGCGTAGGACGACGAGGTTGCCCCCAAGGAACCCCTGGTGATCTTAACATACCCGTCCTGTACGAGTCTGTTGAGTAGGTCGAACTGATCGTAGTCAGACTTCATCGCACTATATCAACCGCCCCTGCTGCGTCAACAGACCAACTAGGAGATTCTGAAGCAACATATCTAGCGCTTGTGTCAGCGAGCGCCCTGAGATGACGGGTCAGACAACGAGTCCATTCTACCATTTCCCATCTCAATATGGCAACAATTTGCCTTGTGTTGAGGAGTGCACCAGAAGCAACAGAATTTGCGTTCTTGCTATTATACCGACCAGATACTATGGACATCCCGTGCACTGGATTTCTTGCGGGCAATTCAGGATGCATAAACCTCAAAGAGGACCATGCGGCCTGATTGTCTGCACAAGAAGATATTGTACCTTTCCAGTCCATCATGCGAGATAGGTCCAAGTCTGTCCAAAACAAATCATGCATGCAGTTACCATGCTCTGGATCTGCAACTATATGATCCCATGAAAAACCAAGTGCATTTTCGTGACCGATTTCATCTCTTTTTTCGTCAATTGGACCAGAAATCATCCTTCTTCCAAAAAATTGATACTCAAGAGATCTTCGTGCTATAAATCTGTCAGCATGGGAGCTTGAAGTGGCTACAGATAAGATTTCTTCCATATTGTCACCGATCACAAAGTACACCACCTTACCACCACCGTCGTGAATTCCACGCAATAGTGGTCTTATGTATTCATCTATAAAATATTCTGGTATCGGTAATATACCATACCACGAACTGCCCATCAGGGCATTCGATAAGACTGAAGACACGCAAAGTATGATAGAATCTTGCTGACCTATGGTTTTTGCGAAACGTGCCAAAGAAAGACCAGACTCCCTAGCTGCCAACTTGCAAGAATCAGCTAATATTTGATATTGAAAATTTGGCTTTGCATCTTTTGCCCCAACTGCCCTAAACGTGGCGCCTTGAGGGAGCTTGGTTGAGTTTATCAAATTTACCCAGCCGTGTGGCATACCAGAACTCATGTGAACAAAGAAGTTGCCTCGCGAGTTTACGTTATACAAATACTGGCCTTTGGAAGAGGTTAAGCTTTCCATAAATGGCATCTTCAGGCCGAATCCAGATATGCCACAAGCGATGGCAAGGTTTCTTTGCAATTCTGACCTGAAATTGCTGTTGCCAACCCTAAAGGCGGCGTCTCTGATCGCGCCAAATGTCATTGTTGAATCCGAACTTATAAAATCCGCACATGCCAAAGGTATCACACTAGTCTTTTTCCGTGTGGCAGCCAAAGCTAAATCGCAATTTCTTCTGACGTCCATAATCAAAGACTCAATAATAGAAAAATACATTTCATCGGATGTCAAAGAAGTGTTGGACACTCCTTCGATTCTCCTGAAGCCACGAACTATTTCATATGCTCTACGCAGGTGGCCACCAGACTCAGAAGTCATGCCATTGATCACTTCTTGAGCATTAAACCTTCTTCTGGTCAGCAACTCCATATAGTCGGAGTTTGGCTGCAGAAATAGATTTTCCCCTTCACAATCGAGAAATTGGCTGCTAGACAACTTGTCGTGTAAACTTGGCAAGCCGTTTCCATTTCTATAAGAACCAGCAAATCCGTCAATGCACGGCGTGACGATGCACCCAACAGAAGCTAGCGATTGAACAGATGCATAGCCAACAACACCATACGGTACAGCTGATGTATTGCATAAGCATTCTATAGAATCTGCATGTTGCGGTGAACCACACCTGAACCCAAGCCTGTTTGATGGTATTAAAACCCTCATCAGGAATCTTCCTCATCATCAGGCTTGAAAGTTTGCAGGTAAACAGTTGGGTTGAAATTGCCAGTATAAACGCCCCACCACAGTGCCTGGTCTGGAGGATGAGCAGCCCCGCCCGTAAATCCCTGAATGGCCTGAGGGTTAGCCTCCTCTCCATCATCACCCCCAGGAACGCCAGAGTCATCCATGCCAAAACCAAACTCCTCTCTGTCACCGCCAAAACGCCATGCGCAGTCACCAACAGGAGAAGAGAGGTACCAGTCTAGAAGTTGGTCTCCATTAGATGAGCACTTAGTCAACACGCGCGTTCCGTTTGGCAGTAGAGGAACATCATTATGCCCCTGTCCGAATATGCCCACATGCGGAATGCCTATTCGTGGAGATGCAGTCAACGATTTAGAACCAAAAGGTTCATGCTGAATCATGCTAAATAGCGGATATCCGTCTTTGTGATCGCATATATTTTGAGAAGATTGCGGCGTCAATCCTGGAGAAGAAACAGAACATCCAACAAAATGATGTACCAACATTTTTCCTACAGACTCGTCTAGAGCAAAAGCAGCGGCGGCTCTAGACACGTCCATGTACCACTTTGCAAACGCCCTGTTGCCAACAAAATCAAATGCAGATCGGTTTTGAAAAACATTGTTGGCTATGAATGTCTTATTTAGCTGACCACTCGGCAAATAAGATTTTACTGAGTACATTCTAGAAAATTCGGCACATTCTGCTAAAGTCTTATCTGAGCCAAATATACTAGCAATAATTTCTTGCCCCCACCTGCTATCAAAAAAATGACTTTCCCAGTTGCCATAGTATGTAATACCATCAACAGCCTCTGGCTGAGATACTGCACTGTTAACGTCTATGGGCAGTCTTGACTTGAAAACAACGCACCATGGCGACTGGACGCTGACACCCAAGAAAACAGCCCACCGCTGGCGAATAGTCTCAAATCTATATATGAATCTTGACATCCAAGATCTGCAAGATTCAACTCCATGATGATTGAACAAACTCTCTCTAGGACTCTGTATTGATTTGCCAGATGGTGGCAAAGACAAAGCATCTTGAACATGCTCGGTGAGACGACACTCTTCGTGATACGCATCTGCAATTTGTGAAGAGCCACCACGCCCCCAATCTGAAAAAACTAACACAGAAGCAAACTCCCCAATGTAATCGCGTTGAGGATGGTCACTCCACTCTTCTGCAAGAATACCTATGGCAACATCAGCTGCTTTGTCCGCACCATAAGAGCCATATGCAGATGGCGAAGAAATCTTGGAAGACGACAACCCGGCATGTACAAATGGCATAAGCGGATCTTCATAGTACTCCTGCCTTGCTGCGTAATACGAAGGCAAATGACAAACACCACCTGCGCCATTGCCACTACTAGAACAATCTATGTTTGCGGGAGCAACTATGCTCGGGATAGATTTGGCGATACTGCTAAAAAATGACTGGCAAGAACCAACACCGACATGAGACCTGCGACCGGCTAACGATGGAACAACAATTTTCTTAGCTCTTGCGCCCAAGTCCTTAACGCTACGCTCTTCGTCGAGATAAGCATCTATTATGTGTTTCCAGTTCAACAAAAGAGACGTAATAGAAGGCCTCCAACAGGGCACATATCCCCAATTTGAGCAAGAACGCACCACCCGATCTACCAAGTCTTCTGATTCTATCTTCAAAACTGATTCAACTGAGGACCTCACATTCGCACTTGCCCATCCACTTACTGGTAAAATACCGTCAGAAACCGCCCTTGGGAGATCATACCACTCTGGCAAATCGCATGCTCCGTTGGGAGAAACATACGGATTACCAGAATTATCTCTCCACAAATAAAATAACTTGTGTTGTTCAAGTATTTGCTTCAAAAGATGACTGGTACAACTATCATACGGGTCATATGGGTCAAATGGCTTTGGTATGTTGTCCGACACTATGGCAGTAATACCATTGCTGACAAGCTTGGGCAACTCATAGTTCATAAAACTATCACTGAGTAAACCAGTTTGGGCGACCGCATGATAGCCTAAATCATAACGTACCCCAACAGTCACGGGGTGACTGCACGACTGAATGAATGAATGCGCCAAATTGAGCCAAGATGTACAAATCTCATTTTGCGCTTCATAGTATGGATCGGAAGCAACTCCAACTGCATAACCACACGGAGATATCACAAATCTTCTTATTCCCCATTCATAAGCATTTTCTAAAGACGAAACCAAAAAATCTTCGGACATATTCAGTCCGGAAAAATCTACAATAAATCTCCTATCTATTGCATAGTGTGCATAAGTAGTTACAATCTGTGTCATGATAGTGGAACTCCAGAAACAATCCTATTTACCCTGATTTCGTCTACATACTTCCACGTGTTAAATCCAACAACAGCGACCCTGCCACCAACTTCTACTAGATGATGTATGCAATCCATTCCAGTTGCCTGGGGTATTTCTGCTTCTAGTCCTCCACCCGAAAGGTTAATTGTATCAACCTTATATTTTACAACGCATGTATAACCATTAGCAAATCCGCATATCATATAATCGTCTCTTAAAGATCCATCTTGATCAACTGACCTAAACACTAATATAGAATTGCAAGCCACACCAGTCATGGAAACTCCATCAGAAGATTCTGGTATTTCCAAAAGACGATCATCTGAACTAGAGGCAGAAGCGACTAGGTTCATGCCATACGCCACACCACTTTTTCCTCCATAAACCAAAAATCCTTTGAACTTTACAAGCACAGACGGAGGGGTAATAAGTGAAGATGACGATTTTGTAAATCTCAAACCGTCTGGAGACCAAGCAAAGTTGGAGCCTAAAGAAATCACATTTGGTGGACCGTCAAAAACATGAGTTATCTTGTCAAACTGATTGTCGTTATTGAAATCCAACCCACCACGACGAACAAATGGTATTGAAACATTTGACTTTGAGTACAGTATAGTTGATGTTGCAACAATATATGTTTGGCCGTTTTTACCACCAGTGACAATCAGCCCAGAAACACCTTCGAGAGGTACGGATCTACTTGACATCTCAAATTGATCATATTCAAGTATTTCGCTTGGGCCATAGGAAACGATTTTATTTCCATAAATGGCTAACTTGAAAGCGAATCCATTGTCCACCCAGCCTGGGGGCGCAGATGTCATGTAACTAGAAGATGAATCAACGAACAAAACGCCCACATCAGTAGCGAAGGCGATCAAATTATGGTTTGTCAAATAGACTGCAGAAAGAACATAAGATGGCGACTTAGAAAGACCATACGACCATCTCACGGCAGTATGACCAACAGTAGATATTTTAGTATCCATCCAAGACATGTCTGCTGCATCATGAAGTGATGTTTTTTCTGTACCGCTAGTTGGGTCGACATCTGTTTCTAACTTAATTGCTGCGGCATTATGCATCATGTTTATTCGCATTGCTTCTGCCATCTTCAGGGTAAACCCAGCGTTATTGCCTTCAAGGCTGTCTTCTATGACCCTGTGGGTAACCTCTCCTAAATCTTTCCACCTCTTTGCTAAAACTGCGCCCTCAACCTTGTCGCCCTTGCCAACCCTAGAGCCATCTATAAACCGTATCTGACCCAAAGTCGGCAATGCCTGTCCTACTACGACTGCTCCGGCCCCCTCGAAATTTACAGGCAGAGAGTCTCCGTGTCCACCTCCAAAAATAGATGTTTCAGTCAATATGCCAAACTCGGAATCTATTGTGGATTGATCATTTGAAACAACATATGCTTCCCTATCGAAATAGTCGGGACATCCAGATATAGCAGAAGGAGGGTTGCAGGGAAGGATAGAACTGCTTGAAGAACTAGAACTGCTTGAAGAACTAGAACTGCTTGAAGAACTAGAACTGCTTGAAGATGAAGACGAAGGCAAAAGATAAGAAAAAGATGCATCTAAATCTATAAAAAAAGCACTCGTATGAATGATATCTTCGTCTGATATATTCTTATCCAAATTTGATAGTTTTTTAGAATTAGTGTTTTGCCAAGATAGATCACTCAATATTATATCTAAAACTATTTTCATGTCAGGAGTAAAGAGAGAAACACCAGTATTTACAAATGAAGTTGTTGACCTGTCGTCAAAACTACATCTGTCATCCCCGTCGAAGGCAGGAGGCACACAATATGAACTGCCATCAGAATTTATTATTAAGCCATATGCAGTGAAACCAGAAAAAACTGCACCCATAAAAATCGTGCCTTGACTGTGTTTATGAAGAAGCAGACTTCCAGAATCGCCAGCCGAAATGCAGTGTTGCATATCTGTAAGTCTCACCCCTGATGGCATAGTTGCCCAAGGAGAATTGACAACCTTGGCCTGAGTTGTTTGATTAACAACGTTCACGAATCTCATGGCAGAAACAGTAAGCCAAGAATTGTTCACAAAAGCTAAGGCTTGATCTTCAGAAAAATGTATTTTTGGGTTATTAGTAAAGCCAAGCTTTATTGGTTTTATTGCACTGGGCACAGGATTTTTAAATACCTGAACCACTGCATCGTTAAATAAAGACCAAGCAGACATTGGGATATCTGGGTATTTTTGTTTTACCGTATTCCCATCATTCTGCATCATGAACCACTCAGGATACCTATTCAATATCATGACGCCGTTACCAAGAGTATTGTATGTAAAACCCGTAGAGCCCTGCTCTATATTGTTTCTCTTGGTTATGGTGAAACGCGCATCGTCAGCGCATGCATACATTGTGTCTGTGGTCGGCGGATAGTGATCGGACATGAGCAGATGCTGCCTGGTGATAAGCACGGCGATCTTGGACCCCATGCCGTTTCTGTGACCCCTAGGTGCATCTGTTCTTCCTGCATACACCAAGCCAGTGTAGTCCATTGACAATGGACTGAAATTAGAGTCACGCATACACAGCAAGTTAATTGGCTGTCGGTCAAATGGGGTGAATCCATCAGACCCGTAATTAAGTAAATCATGTCTTTTTTCATCATAATTTGGCTCATCTATAGACTTGCCAAAACGCGGAGAACCGTCGTTAAAATCCATAAAATGTCCAAGAATATCTGAAAAAACATCTTTATTTAAAAACAGTCGTAGAACATCTCCTTTTTCTATGTAGTCATTTATACCTATTGGTAAATTACTGAATGTCAAATTCACGGTGTCGCCAAAAACTGAAGACACCATTGCCAAAGAACCGACACGCCTACCTACACCACCATCTCTGAATGTAAAAATCTCACAAACATTTCCTCTAGAAAATATATTTGCTTTATCAACTTCGAGACTGACTATGAGGTTAGTACCAGTATAATACATTTTATTGCAAATCCTCTAATGGCATCATATCAAAAACCACGACATCCCTTCCAGACATAGGATGCACGAGAGCACTAACTGAATATGGAACTATCATGCTTATTCCGTATGACTGCGCTCTTGATACAGTTTCATCGTCTAGAGCAATTATGTATATATCTCTATGCGAAATTGATACATAGTCACGCAGAGCAGACAGACAGACATTGGTTGTTTTTGAGTTTACATAGCAAGCCCACTTGATTGGAGGAATCGTATTAGCCATAGCAGATTTCATATATAAATCTATTGATGGAATGTCGCCATCGCTAAGTCCATACGGGAAGGCGCAGGCGAATGCCTGCTTGCCACTTCCAGCAAACCTCTCAAGCCAGCGAGCTAAATACATGAAAGAACTTGATGAGAACTTAAATTCTCCGCTCAGTATTCCGGGTTCTACAACGGCTAAAGAAGAATCCAAAAATTCGCTGCCTATCAATTTTTCACTCAAATAGACAAAATCATCGGAATATGCATTTTTAATCCATGTGCCGTCAGTAAGCCTTGCCCCTCCGGACCACAAACACGAAGGATGTCGGAATGTGTTTATTGAATTGCCGACAACAGAACACGACGAACAACATGGGGCATGCATCGCAGCTAGATTTATCAAACAGAAATTTCCAACAGGTAACTTTCTGATCATGCTGACAGTGCTGACTGGATTGCCAATATATGCAGACCAGGGCGTCCACAATGGCATTCGAGAAGAGATGTAAACGCGACCGCCGCTTTGAGGATTGCCAATCATTCCGTACCAAAGTTTTTCGCCACTTCTAGAAATCCAATATGGCACATCTATAGATTCTCCGGTTGGTCTAAAAATTATCGAGCTAGCCTGCATTCGATGATCTGAACAAATTGCAAATTGAGAAATGTCTAAAACTCCATCCGAATGCAACCTGTAGGACTCAAAAGGCTTCAAATACATAACGCTGTTCTGAACGCCGTTAATGCCAATCGCACTGTTGCTTCCGCTGTCATAAAAATAATGATTGGATATTTTGCGCTCAAAAGAAAGCAGCAAGTCACTTGCGGATGAAACATGACCATCTTCAAACATGAATGGCATAGAAGGATTCACGTAATTTTCGGCACCGCCGTCTAGATTCGCCATTGGGAGCACGGAGAGTTGTATGTCGACTCCATAAGCATGCAGGAAGCCGGTGCCAGATGATTCAAAAGCGCCCAAATCACATGATTGTGATACGCAACGACCACTTCTATTGGCACAGACCCATTCCGCATTAACATCCCTATCAAATAACAAAGTGATGTTGATACCTGTGGGTAAAACTAGCCTGGTTGGCATGCTCTTGTCAGCAAGATGCAAACGCATGTCCGTAAGCCAAGAAGGTCTAATGGCAGACAAGAGGAGGCGTGAAGAACCTGAAAATGAAACTTTGTCTCTTTGGCCCCAAGAGTAAGCTTGTCCGGGCTCAAATTGGAACTTAAGATCTGACATATTTATAAGTTTCTATCAACGCATGGGCGACAACCTTCACCACCGCAAGAACCTCCGCCATCCTGCTGAAGTTTCTTTCTAATTCTAGCACGCTGAATACATTTGTAAACATTGCCAAGACCCAAATCAGACTTGATCATGCCAATCGGCCTAGCCGTGTTGATGTCTAGCCTTACAGACTGCAATAATTGAGGTATTCCCGAATATTGGTCGCTTACACGAAGTGCTGACACAACTCTCAAAAGAACTTTAGCCTTATTGCTTCTACACAAGGAGACATCAGATTGCCTCGAACATATAGGGTCAACGCCCAATGTATTAGAAAGAGAGGATATAACATCTAAAATTTGTTGCCTCACCATAGGATGAAGCGAAAACCAAAAAGAAAAGTAAGAGTTTTGCGTGAAGGTAGATTCCCTGGTTGCTGCAGAGGTAGCTGACTTCATATGCTGAGACGGACTGATGTCTCCGTAGTCTTCCGAGGGCACGGCATTGTAACCAGGAGTCCGCTTGCTGGCTGCCGTGCCTAGGTAGACCAAAACAGGGACTACAGCATTGAACAATTTTTTTATCTTATTCTCCGACGGCTGCAACGCCAAATTGGAATCTTCAGGCAAATATTGCGTATAGTCATATTCAGTGTTTGCGTCTACAAAAAATGATTGATTACAAAAATTGAAAATAGAAGTATCAACATCTGACCTAAAACAGTTGGGTCTTTTCCTGTCGAGAGACATCTCAAGCAAGTTTTCAGACCTGACTAAATTCAGAATTTTCTGAAAATCAGAATCCGAGTCATATCTTGTATCATCTGATGCCATGGCAAAGTTCCTGACAAACTTTTATTTCTGCAGAATCACCCTGCTACCTATCAGCGTCAATTAATTACAAAAATCACAGCGTTCTAAATGATAGGTCGGTGGCCCCTCGTGAACTATGCCGCCCGGCCTTCTTCTTCCAAAGAACCTCAGCACACCAGGGATAATTCCGAAGTAGGTGAACTCTCCAGTGAATGCTAGATCCTCAATCGGGACGGAAAGCGCTGCAGCATCTTCAGTCAAAAGCTCGTAATTTGGCTCAAGAGAGCCTTCTGTTGGGTCTTTGGGCACAACAGGTGGCAGACGGTAGCCGATGTCTTCGGCGTCATAAACGCCCACGTCGCCAATCAGGGTCTCTGCAAATGGGTATGACACGATCCCCAAGGATGACAGGAGAGAGGATCTGACACCATGTGGCGGCTCAAAGGCGTTCGCAATCAAATCAACCTTGATCAGAGGGTCGGGGAGTCTGTAATTACCGTCCACACCCAAGAAAGCCAAGGCCTGTCTGTCATAGACAAATCGGTTGGCTCTCTCAATCTTGCTGAGCAAAATACGCATATTACTTCTAGAAAATTTATGAACACCATAAGATTCCGGCTCCCCATCTGCATTTTCTGAGTTTATTAACATAAATTTAGCATGATCCTGCATTTCTCGGAAGGCTGAATCAAATGAATCTTGGGCGGACACCTCCTCGCCGAAGCTTGTGGTCAAACTAGATATGAAAGCAACATCATCATATGGCCTCTTTGCTCGGCTACCATCATTAATTTGCTTACCGTTGATTTTGAGTGCGATGGGGGCGGCATAATCCAAATGAGCCCATCGACCCTTCGGGTGTCTCCATGCATGGTAACTCCTAGCAACCTCTACTTCAGAAAATTCCTCAGGAGGATCCTCTAAAAATATGCACTCAGGAAGACCAACTTCAATTTGAGATTCATATTCCTGATCAGCAGCAAGTCTAGGAAATAAACTTGATACGTCTGTAGCAAACTGAAAATATACACCAACATGCCTAGGCTTCCCGTCAATATAAACTGTTGGTGACTCCTTGACATCAAAAACACTAATTTCAGAATACAAATCGCAATAGTTTGCCCACCTGTTGAAGTTTACTGCAGAAATGGCACCGCCCTCACCGCCAACCCAAAGACGACCAGAATGAGACTTCACGGTTAGAGGCAAAAAGAAACGACCATCGGGGAATTTTGGCATGGACATTTTGCGCAAGACATAGTTGCTGGATTCTGACAAATTGGTGTCTGAGCTAGTCCTGAGCAATCCGTCGTCAGAGCAAACAAAGAGCCTATCTGCGTGCACTGCACACCGACCAAGCCTCACATCTGACTGAAACACCTTCGATGCAGAAGAGCCATCAAGCCTCCATATAGAGTTAGTTGCAATTAACAATACAAAATCGTCTTCGATATAAGTATCTATTATTTTTAGCTTTCCTGGTACAGTTTCGAGCAAAGAAAACTCTGAACCACTTGAATCTCCAACAAAAAGCCCATCTTCTGAATAGATGTAAGGAAGACCGCCCCATGAAAAACATGACCATATCAAAGTCGCCCCTGACGATATGGGGGGCAGTTGTCGAAAATATATCTGAGAATTTGGCTGTATGTGTATCTTCCATATGGCGTTTGCAGCGACTGCAATGAAGTTTGAGTCATCAATCTTTATAATGTCTCGGAAGCATTTAACCCCTCCCTGAATTCCCAATCCTGTAGCAAGCGGAGTCAAAACCCCATCAGTCTGTATTCTGGCCATGTCTATGCCCCTGAAGGCAATTATGAACACGATGTCTCCAAATACTCTAATCCTAAACGGAGACCCGACGTCATCAGGTGGCAAAGATGAAGATATTTCAAGAATTGAACTAATGTCGGAAGTATTTGCATACATCCAACTACCAATGCTTGATGCTATAAAGCCGATATCCCCAAAAAACTCCATGTCATGGATAAATGCACGTGCACTACCTCTAGATATTGGGAATGAGCTAGGGACGGAACCAAGAGCGGTGTCAACCTCTGCATCGGCCAACTCAATAGCCACTTCCGAGTATATTAAGTCTGATTCAGAATAGAATCTGATCTTGTTTCTTTCGTTTACGGTAGCAAACCATCTGAAATTATCTGCTGATTGCATTATGCATGTCATTGGCAGCATGTCCATGAATGTCTCATCATGGCTAACAGACGGCATGACGCCCCTACTGACAACCCCAGAGGTGAATTGACCTGCAGAAAGTATACCAATCTGCTCTCCGTCCAAAATTCCTTCGACTTCAGATGTTCCAAAAACTACAGATTTAACTACAGAATTTTCTGGAAGTTCTTGAACAAACTCTATAGACCCATCCCCGAATATTTGATAACCAACAGAGGTTACTGAGTTATTTACAAAGACAACACCTTGAGATGGGTCAATACCAACCTCAATAGGCAATGAAGGAGTATATACTATCCTGTCTTCAGACACATACTGGTCTATTACATATAGATCACTCAAGTCTATTCTAAAGTCGTTGTTCTCATCTAACCTGAAATGTCTGTGCTCGGCAATTAATTCCTCGGTGTTCTCAAGAATAGGGTCAATCATGCCAGACAGCAGCCTACGCTCGTCTTTCAGCGACCCGTCTTGAGACCTTGAGAACAATAGCATGCTGACATCTGGTGGATTAGTAATTTGAGCTGTAACAACCGAGCATTCAGACACAACAGACCTGATTGCGAATCTGTATTCTCCAGCGGTCTTTTTAAAATCTCTGAGAGTGTGTGTAGTTGATTTATTGTCTGCAGAACCAACTCTAGAGAATCTGCCCGTAGATGGATCAGAAACATACAACTCAAATCCATCTACTGGTTTAGTGTATGCATTCCAAGACAGCACAAAGTCGTCATTAACAAATGCTGCAGAAAGACCAGTTGGCCCTGGGTTTTCTGACCTGCTTACAAAGGTGGTGAGAACTCCAACTTTTCCCTCTAACTCATATGCCTCTGGATGCATGCTCCTAGCGCCCCAGAAATTCTCGTATCCTATTCTATAGGAATACGAATTCCCATCCAAAACCATGAGATCTAAATATTCATAAGCGCTTGGATCAACTTCTGCAATCAGCCCATATGGGCCAAAAGAACCAGATGAATTAATTTGACTTCTATATACCAAAAATTTATTTGCAGGAAGTCGTGATTTGCCATTCCATGTGACCATGATGCCATCTTGCACCACTGCAGCGAATATACCGTCCAATTCCCCAGGAGCAGATATGTCCTCACTAAAAGGACTGAAAAGGCTAAATGAAGATGCAACAGATTTATTGCTATACTCATCAACAGCAACAATAGATATCACATATTTGGTTTTTGGCTTTGTCATACCTGATGGAAGCAAGTATGTTCTCAGCTTTGTTTTTTGAGAAATCTGTGCAGTTTGCACACCAGTTGTGTATGTGTATGTTGTTGGTGAATCTGAAGAATCTTTAACCTGTAAAATTATGCCACCAGAAGCAAAGAAGCCCCCTGTATAGTCATCGATAATGTTAGGATTGACAACACCAGTTCTGAATAAAATAGGTGATGTAGCTTGCAGTCTTGCGTTATCTATTGCTAACAATTTTTGTGCTGAAAGAGATGAAGAAGATATATTGATCAAGTCGTAGGTCTGAGATGGGTTTGACCCAAGAGAAAAGGCAGACCTTGCTTCTATAAGCTGAAACATGCTGTAAATTATACCTGTTGCCTTAGATTTCATCCTGATGTTGGCATAGTTTATAAATGCAATAACATCTGCTATGTTCTTTCCGGTCAAATCTAAAGACACTTCAGAAAAACCTTCTACAGGTGTAAAGTTATCATCATCAATTCCTTCTATTTTGAGAGTAACTCCAGATATATTGAAATTGAAATCACACATGTTGCTAGAATAGCGCCTTGCTATATAAATTGAATCAGATGGAGGCTCGGTTATGTTTTCTGTCCTTGACAATATTGGGTATGATATAACAGAAAGCTCATAATAAGAAACATCAGAAGGATCGGAATGAGACCAGTTGAATCGAACATTGCCAGCAATAGAAGAAAATCCAGATATGTCAGCAACGGGCAGCGGAGGCGTAGAGTCTCCAGAAATCACCCTTGTAAATCGCCCCCTAGTCTGAGACTGACCGACTTTTCTAAACAGAACAATGGTGTATGATGATTTATCCTCAAAAGGCTTAGTCACAAAAGAAGAACCCTGAATAACCTGCACAGTTGAAAGTTCTATCTTGCCGTTATCTGGCATCTTGATGTCTTTAGACGTCCAAATAAACCCCAAGTTGCCGTTCTTGTGTATTCTTAAATAGAGATTATTCATGGGGTCATATCCATCAAGAGATATGGCAGATACTGAAAGATAAAAACTACCAAGTGGATTTCTCAAAATGACGGCATCCATATCATCAACATCTCCAACTTGCGCACCAGAAGTCGGAACAAGATATTTGTTTACTGGGGTAGATGTCTTGCCGTAAATCGACCTGTTAGACACGGAAACCCTGTATCTAGAACCATTAACCAAATCTCTTATGATGCAATGTGATTTAGATACGGACACTTCAACAGAAAACTCATCACCAACTTCATTGCCAAAAACATCCACCCGTCTCCAAGAAACAATCTTCTCACTAATCAAGCCAGACGTAGACTTGTCAAAAACAACAGAAATAGATGCGTTGTTTTCCACAGCAGCAACACCAGTTGGAGTTGGAGGGATCACATCCGCAAAGGGTCTGCTGACTGTGAGTTCATCTGAAAATAATCCAGGTATATCGCCATATCCGAAAGCCTGCATCTTAACAGATATGGAAGAACCCTCCATAATTGGATGCTGGAAAACATATTCAGATCTTGATATCTGTGCAACATAAATATCATCAATGATCAGATACGCATATAGTGTTGTTACAGAAGCGCCACTCCAGTCAAAAGAAACGAATGCAGAATCGTCAGATATGTATGCATTAAAAGTGGGTGGATACGGAGGAGATACATCATTGACAACAACTTTTCTGCTAGAAGAAAAATTACCAAACCGAGAAATCATGTTGGCTTGTCTTTTCAAAAATATTCCCTCGCCTATATTCGGATACGGACAGGAGCGCTCAATCGCAAGTTGCGTAAACACTCCATTTATGAAAGCTGCGCCACTAGATATAAAAACAGATCCGCCGCTTAAACTTGCATCCAATCCATATGCCACGCCATCGCCAATCGCAGAATAAAATGCGTGCAATTGCTCATCCAACATCATCATCCTGCTCTTGTCAACGACCGCAGAATACCTGTCTCCTCTCTCGAAGTATGGGAGTTGTAATGATGGGGTTGGTCTTGTCATCGCGTCAAGGAATTAAATTTAACCAAAGATCCGTCTTCCAATTCGAACATCATACTAAATCCTTTTAGGATTGGAACATTCACCTGATCTCCACAATCAAAGCCTGTTTCTATGATCTTTATAAATGACAATCCAACAAAATTGAGACTGAAATTAGATCCGTTGAAAGATTCTATAGTGATGAAATAACGCTTATTAACCTCAAGATCACCAGGCGGAGGGGTGAAGGTTACTCTTGTTGGATCTTGATCTCCGAAGAATGGCGGCGTTGTCGGTGACCATGGTTCATCATCATCCCCAGCAGTCCAGCCAGAACTGTTTGCCAACGAGAAGTAGGAACTAGCCATCTGGGTGAGTGCTTCATCTTCGTACATGCGTATTCTAAAGTCATATGTGTCGGAAAGTCCTGCACCAGGCAAAAACTCAAAAACAATTATGTTATACATGGATACAGATGCTTCTTTAATGAACGGTCTACTCAATTCAGGGAGACCTTCTTCCACACCATTTCGCGTTGCGGAAACATCGACATAATATGTCACACCTGACACAAGAGAGAATGCGTATGGGAGCATGGCGAATGACCCAACACGGCCAGCTAGTATGGTGGCACCGTTTGCATTAGGAAATGGAAGCCCATCGAATAAGAAATATTGAGGAGACCCTACTGTATTTGCAGATGCTCGTAGAGATGTTCTTTCCTCGTCGTCGTAGAAGTACACGGTAAAGTCAACAACATCATCTGTTGATGAGCCTGAGTTATCAATATTCCAAAGCACGGCATTGCGATAAATATCTCCATAATTTTCTGATGGAGCACCGTCTGTGCCTGCGGCGGGAGTTAAGAACTTGAACCCCACACGCAACTTGGTGCCATACTGGGAACCATCAACTGAGAAAAGTCTATTTTCAGGAAGTTCTTGGAAGTCGGCTATGGACACACGATCAAGAGTGTCCAAGCATGGCACGATCATGGCAGATACAGGAATGAGTTTGTCCATGCTCAAAATTCCGCGTTTTACAGGCGAAGGCAATACAAAAGTGGTTGTTATGAATTGACTAGTTGAACTTGTAAGCGATTCTATTGATATCTGCTGCATGATGGGGTTGCTGGCAGAACTGGTGGACATGAGAACGATTTTTATCTGTATGAACTGACCTACTTGGCCGCTCATGTCAAACTCCTGAACCACCGACGAAATTGGCGTGCTGTACTCGGCAGAAGCACACTGGTCTCTAGTTCTGCCAACCTTGAAATATATCCATATTTCAGAATATTGTGGGGTCTCAGAAACCCAAGACATTTTCCCCCAAGCCACATGTCCATCGCTTGCGTTTAGTATGTTAGTTTCTATGGTCGCAGATTCACGACGAACTCGATCTGCAGAGAAGAATGGAGCGTCACCATTTCCAATAAGGACCGTTTGTGTTCCGTCTGCTTCGAACTCGATTATTTGACCAGACAAAGCGGAAGACCTCAGCAAATTAGAACTGATATCAAATACCAGATTGTCATTAATTCCGTCTCCGTTTTCATCTGGCTCAGAAGCCAAGGCTGTAGAGTTGCCAGCCTTGTCAGTAAGCCTGAGGTAGACACGACGTACGGCCCCAGAAACATTGACAGCGTAGAGAGAAGACTCTGTCCAAAAAACCACCTGATTGTCAGTAGACTGACCGATACCAACTATGTTCGCGTTGGACTGCCCCACGACAACCCAGCCGTTGGCATATCTGTATATTTGTCGACCTACGGATGCAAAAATATTGTCTCGCCCTGCAAGAACAATCTTATTGACTGCCAGTATTGGAGCAGCAGTGGATCTGAAAGATGCCAAGAATGGCTCGTCTTCGTCAACTGACCGCATGATGCGCCCATCAGAGGCAGTCCCGACATAAATATTGGCACCAAGGCTGGCAACTGTTGTCAAAGCATCTGAATCGTAATGTAGGCTCTCAACAACTATGGGAACGGACCCCAAGTCTGCTCGATATATACGCTTGTCCTGTCCAGTAGCCACCACCACAAACCTGTCAAAGCCTGATATGCCAGATCCTGTCTCGGCCACAAAGTTAACTCTAGCTGATGGGGTGCCTGAACCTGTGTACTGATATATTCTTGCTGGAAAGTCTGTAAGCATATATAGTGAATTGTCATAGTCACTCAGGAAGAAGCCTGCAAACCCTTCGGCGTCAAGGGATGACACTAGAGAAAATTGAGCTCCATCCGAAGACTTGTAAATGGCCACCATGACTTCATCTTTAACAACAGCAACATGAAGCTCATTGCGGAATACAATGACACCTGCAATTCTAGAATTGACAGGATCAGTTCCAATCATAGTTTGTATGTCCGAAAAATTGTCGCCGGTCTTGAACCTGCAAGCCGCAGGCAGACTGGTGAAGATAAAATCTTTTGCTGAAAGAGCACCGACTGGTCGGAAAGATACGAATCCACTTATCTTACCGTTTGTCTCATTCCAAATAAGTCCACTCAGAGAACTTAAATTGAGTAGATTATGTTCGAACTGCGTTGTAAACGGCTGCGGCTCAACTGGAGTTACTCCGTCAGTGGTGAAATTAGAAAAATTACTCACTTCATAGGTGGACACTCCGCTCGTTGCGTCATATGGCAGTGGGCCATCTTCGCCACGGATAGGATCTACAGACAACCTGACGCTATTGACGCTAATTTGACTCACAAAATTTAATTTGCCTTGCGGAGGCTCGGTGTCCAAGACAACCTCGTCCGATGGTAAACCAGAAGAAGAAGACAGTTTGACAACAGATCTTTCGCCTGCATCTGCAACTGCAAAAAACTCCAAACCTCCGTCAATCACATGATTCAATCTTCTCGTTGAAGAGAAGCCAGACGCGACCTCTGCACGGTTTGGATTTAGCTTTCTGATAAGCTGGAGATCATCTCTCACCACTAAAGATACATTATCTTCAGCGAGAAGAGGACACGCAAATCTAACAACGCGACGCCCAGCATCTTCCTTAGACACTCCAAAACCGACATTGACTAGGCGACCATTAATAGACGCCTGAAGCACAGAGTCAGAATCTATACCCTCGCCAGCTGGCATACTGAACTCATACGATGTTGTATCAACCGACCCTGATGGAGGCACAAGATATAGTAAAGAATTGGCTATCATGGATCCCACCATATAACTGCCTGATGGTCTTGACTCAAAAACTCCATATTCACAGGCAACCATCAGTTTATCAGCCAACTTACTTATGCTGAATATTTGTCCAAGATTAGTACGAGACCCTGAAGATGAAGCAACCAATAGCGGAGTCCATCTTGAGCCATCGAGACGGAAAACTCTAGATCCGGTGGCACAATACACATTTCCATCATAACCGTCTACAAGTGAAACTACTCGCTGAGATCCAAAAGATCCAGATGATCCAACATCTATTGGCAGGCCTTCAACAATACGCCTGACTCCAAATTGACCGATCAGGCAAACGCCGAGAATATTTGAGTGTGCAACATCGCCACCGTTGAAATCGCAAATCTCTTCCATGTCATCTTCTGCAACTGTTATTGCTGAAGATGGCTGAGAAGACGGTATCTGAGATACATACCTATTCCAGTTTTTGATATAGAAAAGTTTAGACGACTTTACTATGTAAAGGCCGTCAGATTTTACAACCTTGACCACAGGAGCGCCGAAATCGAATTGTACAAATCGGAAAAGATCATATGAGACATAAACATCACCAGCTTGTGTGAGCACAAGCATGTTGCCGTCGCTGTCAAAGTAACAATATTGTGCCTCTGCAGCAGGCGCTGGCAAATGAGTAATTGCCATTGCAGTTTCAGAGCTCATGTCAAATAACGATTCTGATTGCCAGTCGTAATGGAACACATGACCATCAGAAACTATAAACGCATCACCAGATGCACCTATATCAACATCTGATGGATATTTAGCCGGCAAAGGTCGAGCAGCAGATCCAATGAAAGTAATTTGTCTAGGCGCATATCCACCGCCAACAAATACACGCAATTTGTATAGAACCAATTTTGCAGATCTGAATGAGCTCATGTCTCCGAACCTGATATATGGTTCATTGACTCTGACCAGGCGAACATCGTCTGTGGATTCAGACGCAGATCCCAACTCTAGGTATGAGTTTAAAAGAAGTGGAGGAGAAAATGATTCAAACGATACGCGACCGTATGCAGCCGTGTCGTTGTTCAAGAATTCTCTTTGAGACCTATCCTGTGCGGATATGGAGCTGAATCCGTAGACAAAATGGAGATTCTTAAATGTTGATGAGGCCAAGCTAACGGAGCTTACTATGCGTGCCGTTGAAGCCACCACTGGCTTATGAAGATTAATATTAGGCCAGCCACTAGCACTTACACTAGTGGCTCCGCGCAGAATCAGATGAATAGTTGGAACATTGCCCAACTGTTCATAACGCACACCTGACACTCCTGGAACAGGGTTTGATCTTTTCAAGTATGCCAAAGCAACCTGAGCAGGATCTGTTGGGCAAGAAACAGATGCATGGGTGCAATCTCTCGCGTAATCAAATGCAACTATAGCAATGTTGCTTAAAGTTACCAGTGTTGGATTGAAAGATCTGTACAGTATGGCTCTGCTAGAAGTTACTACAGTGCCTGTTCTAATAAAGTCGTCCCAGCACACATGGCAGTTACCGTCTTGCGATGATGCAATCGATGGTCTAGAAGAAGCAAATGAGTCCATGGCTGAAGACAGTTGTGTGTCTACTAACCCTGCACCGCTGCTTTCCCATCGAGAATTGCTGACCAAATAGCGAGCCATGGCTATCTTGGAGCCGCCAACCCCGTCAAGGCTCTCAAACACAACGAACAGATTGTTACTTGAATAGACAATTTTGTGATTCTTGGCCCCTCCAAGAGTTGATGTCACCTTATACCCATCGCTGCCGCCAGAAGACCACCCGCCGAACTCTGGAAGATATGCGTGGTACAACTCGTCATGCCCTGAAACATTGTCATTCCACACAACATGAACTGAGTCAACACCGTCTATGGACACCTGGCCACTGCAAGTGGCTGACCTTGTAAGAGCAACACGACTGTATGGCTGAATCTTCGGCGACTTTCCAGAAATAGATATAGCAGAATGCATGATGGCTGCAGACGATCCATCAAGGGATGTCAGGCACACCTGATAAGCGTCCAAAGAGTCGCTCCAAACTATATCTGGTCTGGACGACGACATGTCTCCGTACATCCTAGTTGGCAAAGACCACCCAAGATCTTGAGACCACCAAGACATCCACGATACAGGCTGATTACTTCCGTCATCAGACCACCACACTGCAACCATGCTTGCACCATCAGAAGAGCAGGCTATTTTGGGGTCAAAACATGTACCCGAAACCATGTCGCTGATGCTTCCAGAAGCCTCAAAGGGCCCATTCCACTCGACAGAGCCGCCAAGTTTCATAAATGCGGATGTGCCCTTGGAGTTTTTAGAGATCAACACATCTATCTGCTGACCGGCTTCAGAAAGCGCGACTTGGTTGCCGTCAAGAAGAACTTTTTCGGTTTCTATATTTATGTTGTGCTTAGTATTGCCGTCAAACCAAGATAGACCTATTCCACCCTCATCGACAGAGTCAGAAGCCAGGCTCTCTTCTATTTTATCATACGCAAAAGACAACTCCATGGTATATCCGCTTTCATCAAGTGCATATTGCGACCAGATGGTACTGCCCCGCATGGTTTCTATATATGCCTTCCTGCCTGAAGCAGACTCCATTGGGGCAACTCCAGCAAAAATCGCATCGGACTGCACCTGAAGCAGCAAGGGCGACGACTCAGTAGAATTAAAATCAGATATCAGAGACGCATCAACGCCCTCATACCCAGATGTTACAGAGGTGTTGTAATACAGGGAAAAAGGTATGACATCGGTGTTTGCACTGATATTTACCTGATTCAGTTTCTGTATTACTGATGCAACATCTGAATCAATAAAAGATATATAAAAAGATTGCTTAAAAATGTCGTCCAACTCGCTATCAGCAAGTGCGGCATAAAGCACGCCAGAGGATAATGTAAATTCATAAACTGCTATGCCAAGTCTAGTCTCTATTTTTGCCACATTCAACAAACCAGAAGATGCTTTAGTCGCCGGCACCCCCACCTTGGAGAAGGTGGTGTCTATGTCTAAGTAATCGCCCTGATACACAAATGGATCAGTCCCGTGCGAAGACACAGAAGAGAATCCTGACGCTTCCAAAGATGACTTATTATGAAAATCGCAGGACAGGTTCCATTCATCCACCGCAGATCCAGAAATCACTGTGGCTCCAAAAGGATGAGCAACCATGACATGCTGACCGTATGAATCCCCAGATATCAAGGATATTCCCGATCCTGATTGACCAATCACACTGCAGTCATAAACTCTCGGAGAAACAGATGGAGAAACAAAATATACAGTGTCACTTGAAGCAGGGCCATCAGAGCCAATTACAGAAAATCCACCACTGGACTGACTTATATGTGACACAAAACTGCAGGGCAGAGATCCTAGAGGATATGCGCCTATCGCCTGTGCCGGAGAAAAACTTTTGGCGAAACTCACGCTTGAAATCGTCAGGTCATATGAGGTGGAATCTCTAGATCGCGGAGAAATCTGAACATACTTGGAGGCAGAAAAAATCTCTTGACCGGATATGGAACTGCTGAAAACCTGCACTGAATTAACATGCACAGCAACATTGCTTCCGACGCACGACAATCCAACTTGCTTTTCTACGGTCATATCAAAAACGCCAGTGTATACAATATTACTACCGCTCCTCAAGCGCAAAGTCGAAGGAGATATATCCAAGGAAATTACCAATCTGTCATCTGCAGCATCTAGAGAATACGGATACAAGACCGTTGGGCCAGAATCTGAATTCTTAACGCAGGACATGCCGAACTGCAACCTCCAGCCATCTGAATTAGACGCACTGGAAAGCCAGGGATTTCCTGGGGTAGAAAAGCGAATCACATCTGAAATTGATTCAGATTCGTCAATTGACAGGGTTACATAGTAGGTCAAACCAGGCAGCAAAACACCCTCAGGAACAGTTGCGATGCCTGATGAAGCGGGCACCGCATAGTTCAAATAGGAGCCGTCACCAGGCAGACTTCCTATTTTTATCTGCATGTTTAAATCATCTGCATCAGGATATCGCCAAGTTATTGTTGGCGACAAACTGGTGGATGTACTGTCTGATGATCGACCATCAACAAGAACTGGGCTGAAAGATCTCGATGAGGCGCCTATCGAAACCGAGTCAGATATCGAACTTTGCCCTTGAGCGCCAGCAACAAAAGACTGAACCTGAACATAAACCTCGTCTCCAGGGACAACCCTAAGCCGCGCCCATCTGCCTCCATCTGTGTCTGCTTCGCCAAGAGACGGCAGAACTATACCTCCGTTCACAAACCATCTATGTATATAAGATACGGCGTTCTCGTTTACATCTGCAAAAGCTGAAGCATCGTAAGATGCATAGAGAATATCGTCTGGAGTGGGATTGGCCGGATGAATGGTGACATCAGAAGAAAAAGAAGAAACAGCCTCCACTGTCAGTGTTGGCAACACCATTGGAGCTCCAGATTCTAAAGAGTCAAATGGAATAATTCTAGCGAACCACTCATCACCAAATCTGAGATACGAAGATGGTAGGTTTGGGCTATTGTCTATAGCAAAAATTCTTGTGCCATTCCCATACCACTCTATTCTGTATTCCGCATTAGGTGGAGAAGAATTTACCTCGATAGAAAGTATCGTATTTATACCCAAAGAATTTTCAGAGTAAAATGCATCAACAATCTGAGGAACCGTCTTGATCCGTATGGTGAATTTCAACCAAGACCCAGTAGGCAAAAGTTTTATCTGACCATAAAACACTTGAGCACGCACGAGACCACCTGCAAAATTGAAAGCATGCTCCGCAGAGGGCAGAGTTGGCTGAGCCACGCTCGCTATATTCCCACTAAAACCGTCAGAGCCCCAGGCTGCATTTGAAGATCCTATCTTTATTTGATATCCCTGATAGCCACCATTGGCACCCCATGAAATGACGAACCCTTTTGGCAGCACATCGGATGGTCCTGCCAATATTGGGTTACCGTCTATGCGGACATTTTCTAGTTCAGCCATATGGTTTCAGCCCGATACAGCCTTTTACAAACATGCGGAGAATCAGCCTCCGTCAAAGAATTTGGCTCCGGAGCCTGTAAGCTTCAAGCCTTGAGTTGGAGAGTTGCTGAAAGCTGAGTTTTCAACAACCTTGAAAGGCTTAATATCTGTGGGCAAATTGGCAGATTTCAAATTTCGGACAGCATCGAACTGCGAACCCGTGATCCCAAATAACTTCCCATCTTCACGCACCGCAAATGTGCCATAAGAAGTTTCTGTCACCCCAGCAACCCCAACAGAAGACGCTGGAATCCCAGGCATATCCTGAAGGATGCTTTTTCTAGCCCCGAACGCAGCTGAAACCCCAACAGCAGAAACTAACTCATACATAAACCCGATGTCCCACACCTCCATGGTGGTCACAACAAGGTCTCTCATGCAATCACCCATAGAGGGAACAGACACCACGCCTGGGATGAAGTTGGCGAATTGACGGTTGATTCTTAGATTTCTGACATTACTTGTGCTACCGAAAGGCACCGGTATGCTTGACGTTTCTTTTTCTAGTTCCTGACCGTCTACGAAAACATGCATATTATTTTGACCCAAACCTGTTTCCAACTGCAAGACCACAAATTGCCAGACAAAAGCATCATTCCCAAAAAATCTGAATGATGCTGTCGTTCCTCCTTCAGCTTGAGAAAATAGGTAATCGCTTATCCCGTCTGTTCTTTGAACCCTAGAAAATGCCCATCCCCCTGCAGGAGATATGTCTCCAGATGGAGATTCAGAGCAAGACAAAAGTGTGGCTTGAACCTCACTAGCAACTCCGTCTGCATTTACGGGAGGGGTGAAGGTGTCAGTTCTTAGCCAAAAACAGAATGTTAAACAACCGTTAACAGCCTGAGGCATGAGGCAAGACACAACGCATCCCGGAGTCATGACAAAAGCTGCGCCAAAATCAGTGCTAGAAATTGTTGGCGAAGACGAAACTGAAACAGGTCTAGAAAATACTTCAACAATTGGGGATGCTGAAAGGGCAAATCCTAAAGATGTTTCTTGCGTGGGAGGAATCATTTTGGATCAATCCTGAATGATACTGTACTTCCGTCTGCAACAGACCTCTTAATTGCTAGCCAAACATACGCGCAAAATCCAGTTTCAAAATTTGACAAATCAAACGAAACTGAGCCTTCTAAAACCTGATTTACGATGCCGATATTTTTTGAAATTACATCAGATAGTGAGAATCTAGAACACGAAGGCAGAACCCAGAATAGACTAGAACTAGGCGTGGCACGCGTGGTCAAATTGACCCTGTCAGCACTTGCGCTTGAAACTATATGACGCTTGCCGAATTTTTGCTCATTTAATTCAACAAGCACATCGCCAGGAGAAATTGCAGAGGTTATGTCTATCGCAGACAAGGTAAAGCCATCAGACTTACCAACTTTAATCATAAAGCCTTGCCTATTTGGAAATTCTAGAACAGCATGAGACTTGCTGGGCAATCCTGTCAAATTAACAGTAGCGTTATGCTTCTTTTTATCAAAAATACTGTCAACGATGGCAATGCATCTGACAGCATATGCACCATCTTGACGCATGGGCTGGAATAAATTACTGTTCAGCAAATAAATGGACTCACCTTGGAGATGAACCGAATACCTGAATCTTTCATGTATTGACATGATATTATTTGACACACTCACGCGCATCAATTCTCGACCAACATAAACAAACTGATGGACAAGATCAGGACATTTCACTGACACACGAATGGATTGATTAGAAAGCTCCTTGTTTACGAATATGCCATCACCATCAGCTGCATTTTTAGGAAAGAAGCCGAAACCCTGGTTTATTTTTCCAATCTCTACCTGCAGAGGATCTCCAATATAACCGCCAGTCGAAAGTCTTGAAGCTTGCGTCGGGTCAGGAGAGGTCGTGTATATAGCCATTTCAAATACAGACGCAGGCTGAGGAGCATCAACCCTGGTTACAGGTGCTGAATAGGATGATCCCAAGCCCAAAGATGTCTCTAAAATTCCAAGAGAAGAAACCGGCTGCGTCCTCAGGGCATGTGGAAGTTGAACATCAATGCCTAAAGTTGCTAATTGCCTAGACAATTCTGTCAAATTATCTGCGACTATACTCCGACTAAATATTTCGCCACCATTAGCATGTATAGATCTTATTGAGACACTGCCGTTATTGAACGACATTTTCACTGATTTGGCCTGATTGTTTTTACTGTTGGATGTGTAAGATATTTTTAAGAACTCTCCAGAAGTCGACTCTTCAAGTGATTCTGCAACAAGTGGTCGTGTCACGAGAGACTTGACAAGCTCTTCCCACTCTGCCCTACTTCGTACCTGATCGATATCATAAAATACTTGACCTTTATGCATGTCAATTATTTGACTGAACTTGCTGGCAGATATGTGATATTTTGTGGATTCAAAACCATCTGGCAAAGCCCGATTGGAAGAATTGAAGCCAGAACGCATATCTCCAAAACCACCTTTGGGGCGCAATCCAACGAGCGGCATATAGCAAATCTTGGTATTTGAAAGTCCAGATCTTGAAATCCATTGGCTTATGTATAAGGCGTGTAAATCTTGCATACTGGTTCGCAAGGCATCAAGGTCACGAGATCTGATACTAGAAGAAGCGACTCCCACCAACACTTCTCTGTCGGAACCTCCAATTACCCAATCAATCCTATTGCTGCCATCCTTAATTTGCCTATTGCCAAAGACCTCGTATGAGTTGTAGGCACCAACAGTGGGGATAAGTGGACTTTGTATCAACTCAGAACCAAATTGAGCGGTATTGATGTATGGGAAAACAGGAGAATTTATCAATCTAGAATCAGCGATGCTTTTTACACCCTGCCTATCTGCCACAAACTCCGAAGCAAGGTTTGGTATGAAATCTGCATGGCTGCAAGATATTCCTGGTATGGCAAATCTACACTTAGGATAAACATGCTTGATGATATCAAGCGCAGCATTCTGCAGTGCTGCTAACGCCACATTTCTCATAGTTCGGTCATACCACAAACTGAATGCCCTATTTTGAGGATACATTTTTGCATCTTGATCATATTTCACATCAGAGGCCAGGTAAGACCCAACTACAGATCCACTTCTTGAAATTTGATCTACCACCACATCAGATGCAGAGAATTCTGCTCTCATTGTTCCAAATGCAAGACCAGGAATCTGCTCTGTCGAAAATCTTCCTGAAGATGCAATCCCGGACCAAATGCCTGCAAATGGAGAACCAGGCGAACACGAAGCCTTGGAGCCCAATTCGGCGACGCAGGCAGCGTGGACAGAAGATGGATGAGATATGTGATCAAAAGATATAAGGTTTACCCATGGCACAAATGGAGAATTACCTTCAGCAATAGATCTTCTGTTCGACCTCATTGCAAATCTGTTCAAGAATTCTTTTATCCATAACGCAGATTGCTGAATCCCATTTGCCATGAACGGAGTCATAAGCGGGAACTTGGAGAACACAGATGCAGAAGACAACGGATCTGAAAAATGATATATGGCATCTGCAGGATGCATAAACAAGAACGGATATATGTTAAGCAGTTCTTGGTCTACTGTGTCACAATAATCTGGTGGAAGCGGAGAGCCAAAATGCTCTAAAGACAAATGTATCCCGTTTTCGAACAAGCATTCGGCAGAACCTGCTGCAAGAGGATACAGCGTGAGCGCCAAATCGAACAACATGTCAGCGGCTTTCTCTGCCCCAACTGTGCGGTATGGACTTACAGTCTTTAAGTCTGCCTGTGACAGGCCCGTAACCCATTCAGAAGCCACTAGTGACTTCGCTGCGCGGTCAACACATGCTTGTGGATTTCCTGAAAACCACCAAGCTGGTATGCGCGACCTAGCGACATCAGCAGTAATATTTGGACTTTCTAGACATGACACTGTAAAGCATGGTCTAATTTTTGAGTTATTTTTCGCAGAGGATGCAAGATAATGATTATTTAAAGACATGGTGCCAGATGCTGTTCTAGAATCACAAGCAAGCTTTGATATGATTGTGACATTATGAGAAAACTCCAACGGCTTTCCGACATTCACTGTCTCCCCAGGAGACATTTCGGTGTGAACCCCGTCGTTTATGATGTGCTTTCTAGACCATCCGGATGAGTAACTGTCTGAGGCCAGATGAATCTCTCTTCCAACTGCCAACGATGAATCTGACCTAATTATAGATTGCATCTGAGAAGATTCTTGGTATCTCATTATTATTGGCGCAGAGTTCAAAAACCACTGAGGTAGATTCGCTCCACTGTCAATGGCTAATTCTGGATCTAGCCAAATCACCCTCATGCCAAAATTTATCATCAGATGGTTACACAATTCAACACATTCGTTATATGTAAGAGATTTGGTGGGGGAAAATGCGCCATAAATGGCCACACAATCAACAACCCCAACAAGAGGCTGTAGATTTTGCCTGAGCCATTTCACGGTCAGAGGATCAGAGAGATTTGGAAACTCAGATCCAGCCCATGTGTTCAGCTGCAAAATCCTATTGGTCTGGGAACTGCTGCTAGAAGAAGAAGATGAACTGCTGCTGGAAGAAGACCTGGAAGAACTGCTGCTGGAGAAGGAAGAGGAAGAGGAGGAAGGAGAACTGCTACCAATACCGCTAGAACTACTACTACTAGACGAACTAGATGAGTCACCCAAAGCTTGCACTGCCTGTAAGGCTTTTTTTGAATTTATTCTTTTAACATTTGCGGAATAACCATTTGGACCAGTTATCGGGATGATATCGGCGGAGGATTTTAATATATCCTCTATCTGCTGACATGTTATGTTTGGTTTTAGTGATATCATTAAAGCTGCAACACCAGCAGCATTTGGCGAAGCATAACTTGTACCATTTGTACTTACATACCCGTTATTAGCTAGAATGTAAGCCTGTTGATAATTAATATTTAAAGATGGATGATCTTCTATCGTAACAGGATTAGTAACAAGGTCATGGTTCCACGATGTACTAGAATTTCCCGCTACATTAAATTTGAACAACATAGCATTTCCATTTGGGGGTAGATTGGTATGGTAGCATACATTGTTCTGACGGCAGCTGCTGTAGTGTTGTATTGTTGCCTCATTAACAACTCCATTAACTGTTTGCCTGATTTTTTTTCCAATTAAAGAAGGAAGGTTTTGATCTAAATATTGCAGTATTTCATCTATTCTTTGAATATTCGCAGGGCTACTTTGATATACGGTAAATTGTAAAGTTCTTGCCCATGTTGAAGGTATTGAAGAGCCAGGAGCATATATGTCAACGCCGTCTCCAAAATTAGAAAAATCAGATCTATTATCATTAATGTCAGTTGATCCAACAACTATTACACTTGCAGGAATAGTGTTTGGTGATGCGGGGCAGACGGTGGTTTGTGCATTACCGGCTGAAAAAAATATTTGGCAGTTTTTTTGTGTTCTACAATAAGAAGCGGTAGCTTCTATTGGAGAATGAAGGTTAGGAGAAGACAAAAAGCTGTAGCTTATGTTTATTACTCTTGCACCTTCATCAGCTGCTTTTATACAAGCCCAAGATATATTGGCCCAACCCGCACCAGCCCACCCATTTGCAATTTTGAAACTTCTTGTACTTATAGATTTTGCAGTACCAGAAACACCCTTTCCATTTCCCCCAATTGCACCCGCACATCCGGCTACGCCAGTTCCATGCTGGAACTCCTCTAAAACTACGGTGGGCATTCCATTTTGCGCTATACCGCCTTCGTCTCCTCTTGTACCCAAAACAGCATTATAAGCAGGAAGTCTATTTGCCTCTAAATCTTCATGACCAACATCAATTCCTGTGTCCATGATGGCCACAACAACCTGAGTGTCTCCTGGCTCTATATCCCATGCGGCACAAGATTCCATCTTGTCGTGATGCCATTGACTGCCTAATAATGGATCATTTGTGCAATTGGCAGCAGGATATCCAATAACGTCCTCAGTAACATAATCAAAAGCTTGAGTTAATTTTAATTCATCTATATATAAATCTACATTTTTTGATTCTGGAACTTCTATTAGGTATTGATCTATTTGAGGTATATAATCTTTAGGTAAGCCCTCTTCTATTTTAAGTAATCCTAAATTTCTTCTATTGTTATATTCTGCCAAAGAAACTGAGCCGTCATTAGATTTAAGTTTTGCAAGAACTCTTCCAGTTTTAGTAAAATCTTGTATATTATTTACGGGCTCTTCTTCTAACTTGGAAGAACTGCTGCTGGAAGAGGAAGAGGAAGAGGAGGAAGAAGAACTTAAAGAAGATGATGCCACGACAGGCAAAGACCATCGCAAGCCCACAATGACCTGTAAGCCGAATGCAGACTTACCATCGCTAATAGCTGCTATAAGTGCACTCGACCCGCCCTCCATTGGCGGCTGATATGTTGATCCCAAATGGAGTACTGACGAATCCCAGCCAGCTATCAAGTTAGCAGCAGGGTTGCCGTCATAAGTTCCCATAGGCGAAACCATGAAAAATCTTCCGTAGCCAGCTGAACTCGCACTCTCCATCATTTCATAAACATGCGAATACAGACTTCCAGAAGCGCCAAAGTCCCAACTGCCAATATCGCTTTCACACTCTTCTATGCCAAAGCCGCACATGGGCATATGAGCAACAGATCTTCCGTCTGGCATATATTTTACTGGCAAGACCCCATATGAGTCTTCTTCACGAATGCTGACGAACGATGTCATAATTGCACCACCTGTACAACTGATGTGTTGTTTATAATCACAAACCTGTTGGCGTTGCTCACAGAAACCGCCAAATTACCAGATTTCAAAAATCTTACAGAAGAAACAGGGCCACCCATGTTCCCAATCGAGTGCAGTGCCCCTGTCGATATCCTGAAAGCATTACCAGTCTGATCAAAAACAAAAATACCACCAGAGTTGGCAGCCAAGTCAACCGCAACCTGGTTGGGGGTGGTGCCGACGAAGACATCTGTCACTCCAACTGGTGATACCGCTGCAATATACATCTTGGATTGGGGATGTTGTAAAGAAACATAATACAAACCTTCAAATTCTGAAATTGCAATTGGTTTAGATAAAACGAACCCCAAGAATACTCTTGAATCAGTGACTCTGTAAAGCCTGAATCCTTCCTGATATGGCTCTACAGAAACTATAGACGATTGCGTAGAAAGTTCAAAAAAATCAGAGTCTTCATTCAATACCTGGACAGTCTTAATGGTGCTCATGATCTCTCTTGGCTTGTTGCAACCTACATCTATGGCTGTCACTGTGACATTCTTTACTCCATCTCCCTCTGATAGTGTGATCACACTGTCCAAGAACGGTTGCCTTGGCTCTCCTTCATAATCTAAAACAACTTGACCGTTATCATACCTAAAAACATTAAACTTACATGAAGAAACAGAAGTGGTTTCATCAAACGCATAAAGCCTAGCAGCAACATCTGTAGATTGGACGTACAGAGCTCCCTGGGCAAGTTCGATGCTAAGATCTGGCCCTATGGTGTCCAATACAAAAGTTCCAGTGTTTCTGACTTTCAATTTTTCTATATTGACTGCAGAAGATATTCTATTTGCAGAGTCTCTCGTATATAGAGATATAGTGCCGTCATCGCAATTTCCAATCCTACTCAGGTCTATGGAATATCTGTCCAAAAGCCTCACTGAGTCCAATATCGGAAATTGATATATACCTAGACTCTGACTCGAAAAGTTTACAAACAATCTCACATGCTTATGTGTCGACTTCATTCTGCCAAGATTGAGTTTGATAAAAAATGGTCCGTTTAATTCTTGGTCTGTTATAGGTTCCAAAACTTCAATCTGATCAAGCTCAAATCCATAAATTGATACTGCTGAACGGTTAAAAGATATTTCAGACCTGAATCCACTCGAAGATACCAATCGCACCCCCACATGCACTGCATCAGAATTCAAATGACTTGGTGGCAACCATGAAAATGAAGTGGAGTTTGCAGGAACCGAAGCGATAAGTATCCATTTTGAATTTTGTGCATCTTTGGTATCAAGATTTGAGGTGGTTAATATTTCAAATGTATAAGAAGCAATTTGAGGAGGCGTCAAAGGCGGTGAAAGCCAAGATATGGCAACGTTCGTGCCATTTATGACACTGCCGCCAACAGGTGTCAAAATGGAGGGGCGAGGCACACTCATGCCTTCCTCCAGTAAGAAGCATCACCGAAGGCGTTCTTTCTATCCTTCGGATCTGAAAATCCTCTGTAGGAAGGCAGGGGACTTTCATCTTCTGTCCTTATATTGTCTCCAAGACCAGCAAAATCTATGCCCTCAGAAACAAGATCAAATCCAGTAAGAGATATATTTACGCATTCGTTTGGAACACTCGGATAAAAAGCAGCAATACCATCAGTAGCAAGAACTCCATCGGATATCAGTGGTTCAAATTCTGCTTTGTAAATTCCAGCGTCGGCATCTTCAGCAGACATAATCGAAGAGAACTTTTTGACACCTCGGGTTACCATGTGAGCCATAATCCTGTCATTATCTGATGCGGCACCCAAAGCCCCTATAGAGCCAAGTTGTATAAGTCTCTTGACGCGGTCAGGCTGAGAAAACTTGAATCTGACCACCAACTTTTCTATTTCTTTTTCTTCACCGACCTCAAGAGCATCTATGTCGTCCGGAGTAGCTGCCTTGCCAGATGGCATCAAAAGAATTTGTGAAGAAATAACGGGGTACCCATTAAACCTAGGAGGATCTACTTCTAGTGTTTCAGCATCATCTTCAGATCCAGGGATCTTTACTTTGATGCTTACCGAGTATGAAGGTGGTCGATAGTTGGCCAACACATTGAGAGTCATGGGTTGACTTCGCCCAAAAAATGTCAGTACTTCTGCAAAAACCTGCTTTTCACCAGATGATGGGCTGAGAACCCAAGGAACCAAAAATTCATCCTTGGCGACAAAAATAGGCCTGAATGCAGAAGCAAGATTGTTGTTTGTTATGGCGGCTTTTTGACCAACCGCTATCCAGTCAGAGAATGCGACATCATTCTCATTCTTAAGCCTCACTGCATATGTGCCAGGAGCTCCTATGATGTTGAGCATTATCATACAATCTTCAACCTCTGCCACAAAACCGTCTTCACCACTCGTGTCTATGAGTCTTGAAATATAATCCTTAGAAACACGCATCTTAAGAAATTCAGAGTCAGAACTTGGAGCCAAGGAAGAATTGAGAACATCTGTCATTCTACACTGGCTAAAGGAAGACTGAGATTCAGGCACCACTGGAACAGACTTACATGCAGAAGAAGAAATGACGCAATCAAGACCGGAGCCATTCATCACGAACGATGTCAAGCCCCCCGTCCAGTCGGAGACTGATCCAAGAGAAAAAGATTCTGGTCTAATTGGCGTTGGCATGGTTGTCAAGAATCATATAAAGGCCTAGAGCCACCCTCGCCGTCAACAGAAGACCACCTTACAGAAGACGAATCGTAGGTCGCGAATCTACACTCCGAACGGAAACCTGAGGGGTCATCTACACTATATGAACTTCCTGCCCTTCCATCCTGCCAAGATATATAGAATAAACCAAAATCAGAGCCAGCAACACTCGGTGTTTTTGCGTCAGAATGGATAGAAGACAAGTATGATATTCTGCCGTCAACCCCCGACCAACTGATAGATCTCGAGAGATACGAAGACGGATCGCACATTATCTCAGCATCACCTGAATCAAGTTGTTCAGTGACTCCTCCGATTTCTGCTTCAACAGATACATAGTACCTGGTGTGAGGCAATATAGAAAGTCTCTGCAATTCGGAAACGCTTGTTGAGCCAACTGTTGAAGAAGCTGAAGACATGTCGGCAAAAGCAGATTGGACACTCGAAGACGGGGAAACTCTAGGTATGAAACTGGCTGATATGGTGTTGCCTGGATAGCACACGACGCCACCAACGGGGAACGATCCTCTGCCTGCGTCCCAATAGGTAGGATAATTTAAAGAATCATACACAGCGATTGGGTTTTGCTTTTCAGCATCAGTGAATATTTTTGCCCTGAAATGAACCAGTTTGTTTTCATTAGTCCTATTTGTGTAAGAGGCTGGAACAGAACATCTTTGCTGCGTGGCAAACGGACAGAATATGTAACCGTTCTTTTCTATAGACTGAGCTTGACCTGCAGCAGTTATAACCCTTATTTGGGTGTACATGGACCCAGATTTCTTTTTTACTCTGAAATCTATGGTGCGAAGATTTGCGCTGAGAGTGATGTATTCGCCATCAGTAAATCTTATAGCCCTTGATCCAGCAGACTCCCATGACGTACCAAGCAGACCAATAACCCCATCGGTAGCAGCCAAGTCTGAAGGAGTGGCTACTATTGCAACTATCGGCGCGGAGAATGTTATTGTCGACTGAACAAATTCTTCCACATCTATCGTGTTCCCATTATAACTGACCTGTGCAGGTATATGTATTACAAAAGATCTGTATTGAGAACCAGATGTAAACCCTGCGATAGAAGTAACGCCAGATGGCAGTGAAAGGTTAGATGTGATCTCCCCGTTGATGAGACTTATGTAGTCTGAAGGTTGCCTGCTTGGGAACGACACGGGAGCAGAGCCGGCGCTTTCCTGCACAACGACAAGCCTGATGCTTGCAGCTGTCACTGTGGGAGTCAACCCGATGAGAACTTCTCGCAGATTTGGCCATGTTTCTGCATCTGAAGAATCTAGTTGCTCCACATTTGGGCCAGATTTTTGGATTATGATGCCAACAGACTCCTGCGAGGTTGCAGAAACCATTGGCTGCAACTCAAGCTCCCATCTGATTACGCCCTGATTTTTTATATCTTGCGGTATTGCATCAAACTGAATTTCGTAATCATTAGATGCATCGAGCGCCTGGCCTTCAGAACTCAATGTGTTTCCATTCAAAAGCCAGCCATTAGGATTTTGCGTTGATTCTGATTGATATAAAAGTTGCGAGCCGTCCTCAAGGTAGAAATTAACGACAAACTTGAATGTTGATGTCTGTGTTGGTCTAACTGTAGCAAAAACCCCACACCTAAAAAACCTGGTTGGTAAATATGGATCGTAAGGATCTGCATCAAAAGTTCTTATGAAACCAATCGCCCTGTCTAGCAGGCAACTGTCAGATACATCTGGATCTTTACTGCTGCTAACCGATGCTGCTATTCTTGAATGATTGCCATTCCTTTCCTGCCAAGCAACAAGCAGGCGACCATCACCATCGGCAGAAATCGACGGAACGTTCGACACACGATCATGCCTAGATATGGTCTGCGAAACCTTCATAGCTTCATCCCAGTCTCTCATCGAACATACATTTATCTGCCATGTGCCTGTTTCGTTACTTTCATAGGCAACGTGTAATTTTGCCAACTTGTCAACAACAATTGCTGGGTCACGCTGAATACCCGCTCCTTGCCCAATCCTAGATACCGACAGACCACCTGTTGTGAAAGCACTACCAAACTGACACACAGAGGGAAGCGCAAATCCATACATTTCATCGACGCTCTGAAGCGTAAACTCATCATTAGAATATTCAGAAGCAACTGCAGATACATGCTCTATGACGATGTTGCTTCTGAATGGATCTTTGTATGTATCCACAATAAGGTCATTTATCTCTGCAGTTTCATCAGGGTTCTTCTGATATTTCAAAACTCGTCTCGACAAGTTAGGAGTTGAAAGGTAAACACGAAAAGGCCCTTGAAAGCAAACTATTGCGGTCGAACCTGCAACATCCCCTTCAGATTCGCCGCCCTGAATTAGCAAACCTTCAGAATCAATAACTTTCAAATCTTCAGATGCAAGATAAGATATGGCAATACATTTTGCGTCCGCAATATCAACATCCGAACTGACTGCATGGTGATCTGACCGCAGATATAATCCTGAGCCTAGCGCCAAGAATGTCCCTGATGGCAGCGATAATGAGAAGCCCCAACTGACAAGTTGTCCGTCTTCCCTGAGAGCTACACAATAATTACTGCCGCAACTCACCGCAACAAATCTACCAGAAGGTAGCGAAGAAAGACCAAACCCGCCAATGGGTTCTTCTCCCAAAAATACAAGGCTACCAGTACCATCCACGCATATGGCAAAAGTAGAGCCTACGGAAATATCTCTCCACGAAGATCCTAGTGATGTAAGATCTGACTGAAAAGCTTCAACCACTGCGTTCTCAAGCTCAGTATTAGGTTCTCCATCTTCATCAGGCTGCGCCAACCTAACAAATCCCTTCAATATGCCTGAATCTGAAATCATCAACATGATCAGTATCGTATTAACACCATCATAATAACTATCAGCAGAATTGGTCACCAATGCAAGACAGCCATTTCCTAGTTCAGATTTAAAGAAATCTATCAATTCACCCGAAGAATCGGTGGCCAAATTGCCAGAAGAGTCCACGTACACACAACCGTTGTCTCCTTCTTGAACTTTAATATTGGCAGCACGCTTCTGATATAGTGGGTGGAGAGCAGAAAGACGCAGACTGCCGACACCAGGAGTCAACTTGACTGACATCCCCATAAAATCATTTGTCGTAACCCTGACGATTTTCGCTTCCTGATCTCCGCCAACAAACAAGAACGGACTGACCATGCCCACTGGGCAAACTAGTGAATCGTCATCCCTGTATGGTTCTATCCGCTTGGCCCGCAAAAATATGGAATATTCAGTAGAGTCAGCAAACACTCCGCTTTGGCTTATAGACCCAATTCCTCCGTGGCCAACTTTGCCTCTGCGTACAGAGTACATCCATGGATATATGTAATCATCAGATTCATAAATCGTTCGATCGAATTCGTAGTCAGAAGACGCGTTTGGCTGAAGAACTACTGCTCTCGATTGATTTTCCTGCCTTGCAAACACAATACCAGAATACATAAAACCTGTTGGTGACGCCAACCAGTCATCAACTGCAGAAAAATTGAAAGCCATATTGATCCAGTCACCTGGATCTGAAGTCGAATTCAAATAGTCTATGTTGCGAGCCTGTTCAAAAGAATTGGCCTGTTGAACAAATCCGCTTGGCATGCTCATGTCAAAAGAACTCAATTGAGAACCATTCGCCATAGACAACCTATTATCCGATATGTCTATGGAGCTGATTCTCACAGCAAATCTGCCTGCTGCCAAACCATTTCTGTAGCCAATGTCGTGATGGCGGAACCAAGATATCGAAGACATAAAAGACCCGAAACACAAATCAAATTGTCTGCGACCATCAGAAACATCCACACGCCAATCGTGAGATATTTGCGGGTCTCCATTCACCATACAAAAAATCATATTTCTGTGCGCCAGCGGGACAAGATCTTCTGCCATCTCTGGTCCTTCAAACCTAAGAGGATCAAGGTGTGCTCTAGATGTTCGTATGGCATGTTCGTGGTCTTTGATGAGCATGGATCCAACAGTGAACCTAAACTGATTGGAAACATCTATGATGTGGCTTGACTCATGAATTTCAAACGCATATGGAACGCCGCCATTCCCAGATGAAGATTCACTAGACACACAATATACAACAATCTTTGCACGACCAGTATATACTGTTCTTACCAGCCCCTCATAATATCTGGAACAAGACCCGCCAGCAGACTCAACTTGATTACACCAGTCTTGCCTGGTTTGCGTATTCCTTGCAAAGAATCTGACTGTCTCAAGCATCACGCCAACAGTGTAATGACAAACCACCCCGTCGACACCATCAGCGGCAGGTCTTGTAAATGTCGATCCAGATGGAGTTCTCCAATACGATCCAACCAGATCAGAACACTGAAGATTGAAGGAACTTGAACCGCCACTTTCTAGGTATCCCAGTCCTGAAGTCTGAACAACCCCACTAGGGTTGTCGTGTATGTCGTTCAATCGCAAACTAGAAAGCAGCGGGATAAAATCTGAAAATTCTCTTGCGCTCTTACCCACGGACATGATGTTGCTATCGAAATTAAATAAACCATCATTTCGAATACTGAAGCCTCTCAAGAAATTCTTAAATTCATCATCCACTGCATCTTCAGAATGATTTCTCAAGAATGCGCCTGTGCCAGGCATCTTTGTATATACAAGTGCGTATTGCCAACTTGTATTCGCAGCAATAGTAAAAATAACACTTCTTGCTGCGTTCGTGACAAGTACTGAAGAATTGAACGTGGTGGACGTACTCAAAACCCTGTTTGAAAGAGCTGCATGACGAGCAAAAACGGTGCTACGAACTGTTTCAACACCGAGTATGTCGGTGGTGAATGTTATAGAATTTGTTAATTGGGTAGAATTCGGTGGTATCGCAATCACATGGACTGCTATGAAATCACCAATCTTAAAACCTGAAAGCTTGTCAGTGTCATTATTCAATGTTCCATTATCAAAGGTTCTACCTTGCTCGTCCCTCGCGAACGGAGAAATCCCATAGAAATCAGTTCTAATTTGCAATCCATCGTCATTAGAAAAAACATCGGATATGACAGGACTTATTCCTATTGCAGAGCCAGACAGTATGTAGCCATCAAATGAAAACGATGGCTGTATGTCAACATCTGCATCAACCATGTAGCCTATAGACTTATGTGTCCCATCAAACTGCCTTCCTGAATCATCAGTGTGGTATGGGATGATTGCACAGCATTTCGATTGAAGCGGACTGTAATCGAGGCATACCAAGTCTGACCTTGGCATTGCCACGGATGCCCCTGCATCTGCAACCTTTATCCACCCCGTCCTGATTGATATAGGGGTATGGGATGCGGCAACAATCAACCTCAATTGGAAAAGAGCTTGAAAAGGAGAAAGAGTTAAGGAGAAATCAAAACTCTTTTTATCTGCAGAGAGTGTGAATTCGCCACCTGAAAAATTTGCCACACCTGCTCTGCTGGGGAATGTTATGCCTGTAGGGCTAAATATGCTGTCAGTTAGAGACATCTCATCCGTCTGTCCTGCTATTGATAGTATGGCTCCATTGAAAGATATGCTGCCACTGTATATATGATTTGTAGTATTGCCAGATGGGTCTATATGGAGGATGACAGTCTCGACCAAGTCTCCCTCGAAGACTCCAGCAAAGTCTGCTTGGGATCCATCCATTTCACGCACATTGCTCATAAAAGAACTTGAGTTACCTTCGTTAAACTGAATGCTTAATGGACAGGTTCCCAAGAACTCTCTTTTTATATATGCGGAAGAAGATGGTATAACCCCCCGCAAAAAGTTTGAAGAGTTGAACGGCAACTCCAAAATTCCCTCTGAATACTCGAGCGACAGCACAGATGAAACACGTTTTGCTGGAGCAACAACAGGACTTGTATCTAGAGAGGATGATCTGCAGAAATCGGCGACAAGCATTTTAGAAGAAAAGATGGGCGAATCTGGACCTATAGTGGCATACGCAACAAAGGTTCCATTTCCGACATCTCGCTCCCAAACTATATGCATGTTTCCATATCTGTCGTCAAACACGCGTGGGTGCCTATTATCTCCGCTGTACGTCAACTGCATCCAAGATCCATTGCTCGCTTGCTCCTGGCTCGTTGGGAGCTCAGAATACATAAACAATTGGTTAAGGCCATCAACTTGACTTTGACACACAACGCGACAAGATGAAGATATGGCAGGATAAACACAGGATACAAGCTGACCAAGATTGTCTTCGCGAACATTCAAAGAAATTTCCGACACAGAGGCTGATTGACTTTCTGATCCTGACAAGAACGCAACATGAACGCACGGGATGTCATCGGAAATGACCAAGCCGCCTGGCCTGTTGATACCAGGACAAGCCTGAAGCTTCACCGAGTCTATATCAGACTTGACGTACGAGAATACGGTACCCCTGAAGGGGCCACTCAAGAATACGAGTGTGCCAATGTCGCTAACGCCATGCGCAGAGAGATCTTTTATAGTAGTGCATCTGAAAGTGGCTGAGGCCCCACTGAACTGCTGAACGGTTATAGCATTGCCGCCCAAACTGCTGAGAACCTGTCCGGCTAGAAGAGAGAATTTTGACTCAGAATATACATCTAGTCTGTCATCAATAATCTCTGCGTAAATACCCGAGGATTTCAACGCGATGTCTTCGTTTATCTGGTTTGCAAGTGACTGCAAGGCAGAAGAAGACCATGTTGCGCTGAGAGATATCTCCTGACCGCCGGCTAGTCTTATAACTATAGCGGCGACTCCAGATGGAGACGACTTTGGATGCACGGAATGCGTGAAGGCGGGAGGTTTAACAATCAGTCCACGCCCGATTGCCGACGGCATCACTTTGGCGACAGAAGAGGAGCTTGCCACAAAAACCCTTGTAACAGGTATGACCTGCCTCACCGAGACATCGCAATCGCCATCCTGCGAAGGTGTTTCCACATACGGCTTGCAGTATGAAACCCAAGCACCATGATTGAAGGCATTCAAGCCCCTATCATCCGAATCATAGGGAGGGAAAAGAGATGAATTAGACTGAGACTTCGGATCGAAGAATTTTGCAGCAACCGACACATGATCGATGAGGTTACACCCACCAGATATGGACTCAAACTTTTTGCTGAAACCCTCTCCAACACTGATGTATTGTGAGTCTAGATGGGTAAGTTCTTGTTCTGTCTCAGACCCATAAGGGTCATACAGTGGACCAACAAGTGCCAGATCAGAGCAAGGTGCCTCTTGAGATATGAATCTGAGACCATGGTCTGGAGATGATGTTGGATCAAGAACCACACAACCAGGCCTTGCTGGATCATTGGTAGCGGCAAGCGTCCTCAACACAGAAGGTACAAAATGCACATCTGATCCACCGTAAGACCAATTTTCCTCATTATCAGATATGTTGATCGGAACACGAACCAATGAATGTGCCGACATCTGATCTTGTGAGAAAATTTGGTTGGCTGTAAACTTTAGTACAGATCTACCCTTCTTGTTGGTGCGACCTGCATATTTCTTGTCTCCTATGCCTATCCTAAACGACGACGATGGAGGCCCATCAACAACAATATTACACCTGTCGCCGTGCGCCACAAATTCCGGAGAAGCATGCACATGAAAATTCTTACTCTTGCCTGACTTGGGTCTCTTGACGAGAGCCGCACATATGGCTTCAGATCCAAAACCGTCCTCCACATGACAGAATATGGCAAAATCGTCACTAGTTGGACGAACCCTAACTGCTCCAACAACAGACCCTGACTCTGCAGAGGACCTGTGATGCCACTTCTTGCCACCATCGGTTGAGACTGGCAAAGATCCACCACGAGAGGCGTCTTCTATGGAGAATTTGCAACCGATTGCGCCATCAAGATCCAAATTGAAATGAACTTCCCTGCCACCATGGGAAGATTTCACATCAGTGATGTGGAGTTTAGGCTGTTTCATTTTCTGGTCAAAGCCTCCGACATCTGATTTCTAACCGAAGAGATCGAAAACATTTCCTCGGCCCTTTTTTTTGCATTTTTTGCCTTTTTGGATGCGATGTCATAGTATTTTTCAACAGCTTCAACAACTGCCCTCCTCACAGACTCCGATGTAATCACTGGCCAATACTTTGATGAGAATTGTGGATATCCATCCATAGAAGCCTGCTCCAAACCAGATGGTTCTATGACAAGGCCGCAGGAATCGTCAAAAAAGTCAGAAATTCCACCAGACTGTGTGCTCAGGATGGGTACCCCCGCCGCCATGGCCTGGGCAACAGGTAGGCAAAAGCCCTCACCCCTTGACGCACACAGGAAGGCGTGGCAAGACGAATACAGCCCTGCCATGCTCCTTTCCGTCAACTCCCCCTCAACAATCATGAAATGCTTCCTGAGAGATTCAGGCACGATCCTGACCACCTCCGCACGTGCGGCATGGGGTCGATCTGTCTTGATAAACAGACGAACTTGATGCCCGGTAGACATGGCCATAGAACACCCAAGAATTAGCGAAGACCAATTTTTCCTAGCCTTCCATGTACCCACAGACAGTATGACAAAATCGCCACCATCATAGCCCTTGGGAGAGGCGTGAAAATATGGATCCCCAACCATGTGATATATAACAGATGATGGTTTTTTTACCCCGGCTTTTTCAAATACTGATTTACAAAACTTGCTTGGATACCAAACATGAGAACATTTTGAGTTTATAGTTTTTATCCAATCTGCAGGTGGGTTTTCGCATTCAAATGTGCATATCCCAACCGTCATCTCCGAGCCATGAGCGAGACCGTTCCACCTTGGCGGTATGGAATGCCATATGCCGACTTGGGCGACTCCAGAAAAATCATTCTGAAGGGCTTGAGTGTCGTCATGCGACATCCATGACTGGTTGATGCTAGGATGCATGCTTCTGACTCTAACTTGATGACCGCAAGACCTGAGCACATGCAAATAGCCAAGGGCGGCATGCCCAAACCCAGTGTTGTTTATAAAACAGGAATATTCTACCTTGCGCATCTCATGTGCTGATCATCGTCAGTCCAGGGCCGGTTTCTCGAGCATCGTGGATAACCCCAAAACTTCCATTAGAAAGGTTTCCTACAACCTGTCCAGAAGATTCCACCCTAACAATGCGACCAGCACTTGAACCTATGGCGCTTTCAGCCACAAGAAAAAGACCATCAGAAGTCACGGAAACATCAGAGGCATACAAACCATCAGGGCATGTGTACTGGAATGCCCTAGTCCCGTCAGACTCATTCACCACAACCACCCTACCCCTATAACTCGCGTGCTTGGCAAGTGCCTGACCGACGAACGCATCAACCTCCCAAGAGTTTATCGGCGGTGCTGTTCCTGACTGAAAATCCACACCAGAAAGCAGAAGTCTGCCGTCATCGAATACAACCGCGCTACCAAGAGTAAAATCAGAAACAGCAAAACTTGTGGCCCCACCAAACGCAAAAACTCCAGCCCAGTCTGACTTTCTCAGTTTGACAACGGTAGGAACAGTGGGCTGCTGGGTGTCTCCTTCATCGATCTCCTCGTCAATAACCGTCACTCTCAACTCTATACTGGCAGGAGAAAAATTAGTCTCAATAAGGCTGCCATTAGACTCCTGCTCAATACGAATACGCAATCTGAGAACATAGGTGGTTCCAACCATCGCCTCACCGTCCCCACCAGGGGTGATGGTCGCTACAGCACTGTAGGCACGATCTTGACCCACTGCGACAGTGCCAGAAAAAGGCGGATTACCCTGGAGAACGGGAGCGATGTGACCAGGTTTTGTTGGATCATTAAGGAAGGAAACCACGTATGGATTTCCATCAGGATCTTGTGAATTGTTATCTTGGAATCGATATGAAACCCTGAATTCGAGAGCATTCTCTTGGGCCGCTATATTGAGGAAATATTCGTCTGAGTCTGGACGCAGACCAGCACGTATTCTATCAAAATTAATTGTACTGTTACAAATAAGCCAATGATCTCCCACATCCTCAGCAGATACAGGATGGTACACTGAATTTAGGTAGGTGAAATCACCCACAAACAGCCTGAGACCATTGAGAGTGTAATTCGCAGCAAGCAGAGAAGAATTGGTATATGATGTTCTTCCAACTACAGACGGTTCCAATCTGCAGAAAATTTGCAAACCTTCATCTCTTCCCTGAGTGGCCAGAAGCACTTTGTCGGCAGACAATTTTATCTGAAACACATTAGGTGGCCTGCCAGCAGTGACCACCTCATCAAGAGCGTTGCCACTAACAGAGTTTGAGCCCACAACGAGCGTGAACTTGGTCTTATCCGCGTTTCCTTCAAAAGTTACATCATCAGAAAAAACCATCTGCAAAATTCTGGTATAAGGATTGAGAACGGCACACAATGGGACAAACTGACCTCCGGTGGGAAGGGGCTCTGCGTTGCCGACCCCTCTCACAAATTTTGCGTCTCTAGATATCTGAAGAACTCTATTATTGTATGTATCAGACACTATATAGCCCTTATATGAAGTTCTCGATATTGAACTGACCTGATCGAAGCCAATGGTGGGAAGCCCGTTGGCAGACCACACGCTAGACGGTCTTGAAGACTGGGCAGGAGATATTGGCAAATCAGCACCCATGTATCCAAACTCTGAGACAAAATCTTCCTTTAGTTGCTGTATCGAGTCGTTTGATGCATAAAAAATCTTGCCGATGTCCAACGGCGGCTTTATGCGAACACCAGAAGAACCCGAGGCGAAGTCAACAATTTCCGCGTTGCTCAATGTGCATAAATTCCACTGATCTCTACGAGAAAATACAAATCCAGATTCTTCTCCGGTGGTTTTCATCAATATGGAAAAATCCTTGAGAACCGGAGCAGCAGAACGATCACTCGTAGCCCTCAAAGACACCTCGATATCCACTATGGTTGCAGACACATTCAACAACTCTCCACTCTGCGGCAGTGGCCCCTCAAAAAGGGAAGCATCCACATCTGCAGCTGAATTGCCATATCTATATCGCAATTCAATAGCAGAAGTGTTTGGGATATTGCCAGGATTCCATTCTATCGCATGAAGAATAAATGGCGAATTTGTAACATACCTATAACGTGCAAAACCTGTTGGCTGAAAAAATACTTCGGTCGTGGCTATGGTGGATGTTCGCACGTCGTCAATGTTGAAAGAAAAATCAACTGATCCATCTTCTATCTCAAACACCATTGAAGTTATTGCTCCACGCTCAAATGGAGTGAGGTCGTATTCAATCAACTTAAAATTATCCATGTCGGGATCTGGATTGGTAGTGACCTCGTTTGCAATGAGAACTATTTGTTTTGCAGTCGTGGTGCTTGTGGTGCCCTGATTGACTAAATAAAAAGAAACTGCAGGGTGGACATCTGCTATACACCTAATATACATGAACAGTTTGTTGAAATTGCTCCAGTTGTTAGTGCTTGATATTATCTTACGGAATATGACCTTGCTTTTAACCCCAGAACGCAATTTAGCCGACTTGACCCCATCAGTCTGTACAGAAACATCGCCACTAATGCCAATAGTACTAGCTGCTGTCTCAACTGCAAAAGAAAAACCAGGAACTCCAGAATCAGCGCCATTTTCAAAACTATCCGCGAACAAAACAGTCTCTTCGTTTATAGTTGATGTGAGCGTGATGCCAGAATCTTCTCCGGCTAGCACCAGTGTGTTCTGGTGGGCGTAGTGAGACTTCAATTCACCTTCGGTGTCAAAGGTGATAGCATTTAAGATTCCTGCTGTCTGCTTTTTACCTGCTATACAGCCACTACCAGGTGAGTAGGCTGCAGTTGTGGCTCCAAAATCCACAATACTGTCGGTGACTGTGCCGGGCACGTAAGTGATCGTGTTGACATGGTGGTCAGCGTGGTTGGGGTGAGATTTTCTGAAAGCAATGTTCTGCTGAAGTTGATTGACCGCAGTGACCTCACCAAGCAAAACCCTATCTCTTGTTTGCAGAGACCTCGCCAAGGATTCCAGTCCAGCATGACTGAGAGTTCCTGCATTCTGCAACTCAGAATGTTTCATCCTTGGCATGCGCTCATAGGCCAACTGACCAGATGCTATCTGCTCGGCATCCAAGTCTCCCACTCTGGCTCCTGGAAGAAAATTCTTAACCTCCCTGAGAAGATCGATCCTTGAAGGAGAGCCACGATGCTTGTGCTTGGCTATCTCAGAAAGCACGAGAGACCGAAATGATATTTGCTGCTTGACAGAATTGTCAATCTGATTGATGACGCTAGCCCCGGATGTAACTTTGGCTAGCCTTATGGCGTTCGGCAGATTGTATATCGGAGACCAAAATATTAAACCATTGCTTGGACCAAATCCTGGAACAACCCGCAGAAAAACATAAACGGTGTCGCCGGAAGGCAGCCCAGACAACTGGGCGGGACTTTCTATGTATACGGCTCTACCTTGGACGAAAGCCACGCCTGGAGACACATATACATTCATACCGCCTTGAGAACTGATGGCTGTGGTAACTGACATTCCTGAAACCACTCCATCCCCGAAAAGGGAGTACATACCAAAGATCTGCCTGTCAATGGTGAGAAATCTTTCCTGCTCCAAACGGACACTGACAGCCGCGTCTAACCTGTCGCGGAAGTCAAAATATCCTAGGCCGTAATATGGAGTCCTGCCTGCCACTTTTACCTCGACACGGTGCCGTTTCTGACTCCGACCCTTGCCTCACCTGCTGAATTTATAGAAGATAATGGGGTTAGACTCGTGCCTAGGATGCCATCATTCAGATTTTTAACAACATCATTCCCTTGAGTTTTTCCTATTTCTTCTAGAACAACAGCACGTATGGCTTGCATCATATGCCTGCCTGCGTCATTGATTTTTTCATTCATGATTGCCTCCTCAATTGTTTCAATTTTTTGGGACTATAACCTACAACATTTTAAGGTGTCGCTCAGACAACATTATCTCCCGTTTCATCACTTACAGAACCGTCTCTATTAACCTGCCACCTGGCAGTTTCATTCAGCCTTACTGTCTCGCCAGGTATAAAGTATAAGCCTGTGATAGTAGTTTCCCACTTGTTGTCAGCAGCAGTAAGATTGTTTTTAACCTCGCCAATTAGTAATCTTATTGGCCCAGCGGAACCGAACCCATTGAATTCTATAACCTGCATCGGACGCAAACCAGTTCTCCCTGGAACAGTAAATGTTATCTCAACTGGAGCATTGAACATCTTTGAGTATCTTGACAGCTGGCCTTCCAAGGTGTCTTTAGACCCAAAAACACTCTGGGATTGGAAAAACATCTTCTTATAACCGATGAAACTTGGGCTAGCTGGGTCAACTATGGAGTTTTTGTTGAGGTGGCCAGCAATCATCTTAGACATATCTGGAGTGGATGATATCAAGCGTATTTCGTTCACAACATCCTTGGTCAATCGCTTGAAAGAATAACTGCTACCACTTACAACATTCCACCATTTGTAGGCATTTGATCCAACGATCGGGGCATTAAAACTATCAGGCGATCCACCGCTTGCCCCAGGAATGTCTGATGGAACCTCTGCAGATGCTTGATTGATAGTTGAAGGCACTCCCGATCCAAATGTCAATTTTGTGTCGTTGGGAGACCAACTGAAGTAATCCACTGGCATTATCTGTGGGAAACCTTGAGCCCGTTGAGTAGCCCTGTCAACCTGCTGCATCTCAGCCTCATCAACAGGTACATCAAAGTGAAATACGCCGTTGGCATCAAAAAACATAGTTTTGCCCATCATTTTTGCGATTCTTACCAAGATGGACATGTAAGGGTCAGACACCGCAGGCTTAAACATCGGGGAATTGAGGGTTGCATACTTGCCGGGAAGAACAGTGTCATTCCATATAACCTGTTCATCTCCAAATTGAACAACACGATAGTCACTTTGTGGCTTGATGGATGCAAGTTCTTTTATTAGCCTTCCAGGATTTGTTAGAGATGCTCCAGAACTAGCACTGGTACCAGCGCTTGCACTGTCGTTGCCGTTTTCAGATGAGGAATTTCCCCCACCAAGCTTGAACCCAGCTTGACATATCACATCTAGCACTGCGTTGTAGTCTCGCATGGCATCATAGTATGGAGCATTCAACCACCGCATGTGCTCAAGCACCATGGAGTAGTCTCGCAAATTGCATGTCATAATAATTTTGGTTGGCTCAGTCTGAAAACTTACATCATTACATATGCCAGTGAAAAGAGCTTGTCTTGATTTTTGGACTGCTCCAGATGCAGGAGTAACGTACATCGATCCGTCAAAGTACCCCGCTCCATCACGCCATGCATAAACGGTAACATAGAAATACCGATCTTGCAAAGAGGCCAGATAATCACTCTTGTCTGCTTGGCTGTCATTTGTATTTTGCCCTCCAACACCGCTGTTGACAGGGTACTGCTGACCAGTTACAGAAACTGGTTTTATTGATTCAAAGTTACCCTGAGCCTCACCCTTGGTGAGATACAACGTCATGCTTCCTTGGTGATTGATCTTATGTCGCTCCTCTCGAGTCCAGGTATCTTCAAACGAAATGACATGATTTGTGATATCAATAGGCTCTGAAGTCCACCTATCTGACTCATCTTCTTTGATAAAAACTGTAAAACTTGTACATAGTGGTCTAAGGCAGTTTTCTATGATGTACGACTTATCCCCGCCTAACAACTCCAAAGATCCAGACTTCAATGTGATTGATGGTGTAATATTTATTGAAGTTGGGTTATTCGTGTTTACCGAACCTTTATAGCTAGCCTGTATGACAGAAGGACTAGAAACCTGAAAACCTGCGTATGAAGATGCATGAGAGGATGTTACTCCATGGGTATCTCCAGGAATTGTCTTGCGGACATCTGTAGAAAACTTGTCAGAAGTAAAACTTTTCTCATTGCTGCCTATAACTTCTTTGAGTTCTAGACACGACTGAAACCAATAAGAAGGCTCCTCACCAGCAAATCCAACAGCAGTGCCATTCTCAATATCTTCAGCATTTTTTGTGGCGTCTCGAGACCCCTTGGATCTCAGCAGTATGCTTATGGCAGACTTGTCCAATACCGAGGGTGGTGGAAAAGACTGTTCACTCGATGTTTCACTAGGTGGATAGGCTACATCATGAGCAGTAACGGGAAACTGCGTGGTTAAACTTACAGAAGGGACATACTGTAGTGGGCTAAAATTAAATGCGCCACGATAATTTCCCATATGAACCCTAATTACCCCAGACAATTTGATGGGGGAAAAATACTGGTTGCTTGCAGGCTTATTTTCTGCATCTAAAGCCTGAAGTTGACTCTCTGTCAACATTTGTTTCATTGCCATTGCCCGTATATGGTCGGGCCATCTGTTTCTTTCAATCACTAGGGGTTCGTTGCCATCGATTGATATTTGCAGGCGACCAAAATAATGCTGCACACTTATTTCGAATGCGTCCATTGTGAGAACAGATGCACCGCTCTTGTTCATGGTTGCAAGCAATCGAGAATGCTCTTTGCCGCCGCGCAAAACTGTCGTCGTCTGCTGACTGCCTGTAGTAAGAGCACTAACCCATTCAGGATCTTCAGTCACCTCATATACAGACACTTTAGATTCATGAGTTATGCATATAAAAAATCTGTTTTCTTTGCCACCATCTACTTCAATAATGATGTATGGCTGTTCAGCAAGGTAGTTTTTTTCCGCATCGGCTGGTATGATAAAACCTGGAGGAATCGTTGAGGACTCCGAAGAAGACGTGATCGTCGTCGCAGTCCTGTAAACAGGACGAGCCACCCCGAAATTCCTCTCAACTGTAGCAGCATCAGATATCGTATTGTCAGCAACAATACTAGGAGACGTAGATACACTGTGTGTCGTGTTCCCATCTGTATCATCATAATCAATATAAAGAGGGTCAAGGTAACAGTAGTCATGTCTCATCAAGAAGGCGCCTGTCACAACTTTTTCAGTGCTTCCACCATCAGTTTTTACCGTGTCCAAACTAACCTTAGGAAATTGCGGAGTCGTGTTGTGAAACTTGAAAGAAAAATCTAGACCGGCGAAAAGATCCGTAACCTTCTCGTAGCTCACGTGCATGCCGGGATTCAAGTTTGAGTATGTTGAAGAGGTAGGCACCGTATTTCTCTGAATGTCTCCAATTTTCTGAGCGAGGCGCGAGCCTCTAAGAAACATCCAAGAGGTTCTTATGCCTTCGCCTAATTTCTCGAATAAGTTACCTACAAAAGATGTATCTAATTGCACGTATGGCAATTCGGAGGCAAGTGGCTGATCTGCACTAACAGAAACCTCTTCGCCGGGCATGCGATTTTGACTCTTTTTGGGGGGCTCGGTCACACTCCTCGTTCTGCTCACAGGAATCAAGTCTTCCAGGGGAGATCTCGCGTTTTCTCCTTGCTGATAAGATGATCTGCTTAATTCCTCTACACTTTGCTTATTAATCAGGTCAGTGAACAACCCGGGAGCATGAATGAACAATTGGTGCATGAAAAGGCTTTCATTGTCTGATCTGACGCTTGCTGCTATTTCATTAATGCCCTCAACATCTATGCTCGGATTTGCTTGGTCCGATGAAGAAACAAACACCCGCTCAGCAAAGCAGGTTGAAAAGCGACCATACTGCGCACGTTTCAATGTGACACCAACAGATGAGCCCATATCTATTGTTTCAACATCATCTATCTGGCTCGCATTCAAGAACTGAATGTTGTTCTTGGTAAACAAGAATTCGTGCACCTGCCTGACACGCTTTGAAAATGGGCATCTACCAGACTCAAAAAGCATAACCTGTATTCTGACAGTACCAAGAGCCGCTACTGAGCCACCGGATACCTCCCCACCCACCCTGAGGTCATAGAGGTTTCTACTGAGAATCGTACCTTCGCCAAGATTACTGCGTGAGTTGGGCATCGAGAATTAGCCTGTCTCCAATTAGAAATCCGCCACGCACAGAGTCACTAGCGGTATAATAAAGCCTAAACATGCCATTTTGAAGAGGAACGATTGTTGGCATAGATCCACCCAAGTCGACACCCAGATTTTGTTGAAGCTTGCTTGGCTCTCCAGCATATGTTTTGTCCAACCTTACAAACGACCTCCCCGTAAGGAGTTCTTCTGATATCTCAGAAGGTAAGGGTCCAAGAATATAAAATGGCCTCATGAACTTTCTGTCCTCTGACGACAACCAAGCAGTAGTGAATATTTTTGAAGCCTCAGCAGACCTACCAATTATGGAAACACAGGGCACACGCTGGCCAAAAAGACATCCTCCGACATTATAGATTATCAAAACGAAGTCTCCAAATTTGTCTACACACATAGCCACATTATCTATGGGCAGCGTATCTCCTAAAGATGCAGAAACATTCTCAAAATCGTAAACGCTATCTGCGTCATCTATTTTATACTTAATTGGTCTGATTGAAAACGCATATTCTCTGAAAGCTGGGGACCATGTCTTACCACAATCAGAACTTAGGAATGCATATGCTGAACCATCGTTTATCATCATGCAGAACAAACTGCCGTTAGGCATCACCTCAAATGCGTATGGCCCAATAGGATCAAAATCAAATCTACCCGATGTACCAACACACAGTTTGGGGCTTTCTCCGAATGATGTGGATATTCTTGGATAGAAAGTCTTTTTGGACAATTCGCTCGACGAAATACCAGAAGAACTTGTGAACCGCCCGCTTGTCAAGATTTTAAAATTGGCTGCCTCTTCCTTGTATTCTTCGTTATTCTCAAAATTAGCATAAACCACGTGGCAAGGTGCCAATCTAACTTTCATCATTCCAAGATTTATCTTAACATCAGTTTGATTCTGAGAAAATCCATTACTCTTGTATGGTTCTTCTGAAATCGCATACACAAAATCTCTCAAGCCGTTTGCGAATCCAACCCTAAACTTACTTTTTGGCATCGACTTCGGCAGTCGACACAAATCAGTATTCATGTCAGAATCATCTATTCTCTTACACAGCAACATGCCGTCTTTTTTGAACATGCAGTACGTGCAGAATGCACGATGATCTGATTTTGCTATGATATCGCTGCATGTCTCATTGATGAAGCCCTGCATTACATGCGTCATGAGATTCCAGCGCAAATCGCCATCACAAGACATATAACAACTCAAACCAAAGGCGTCATCCTGCGATGCAAAATACATACCGGAACAGCCATATGAGTCTACGAATGGAGACGCACTCGTCATCTCAGGATACCACATGTCAGACTTTGATTTTTCTATCCACCTCACCTTTGCGGTTGCGGCGATTGGTCCAGAAATAGGAGATGAAGAAGATATGATTAAGTTCATAGATGAGCCGTAATGCGGACCACGCATTTTGACCATGCCGAAATCGTCCACCTTGTACCAAAGCATAGTCTTGCTACCGCTTGGCGGATAGAAAGAACCCGAAGATGACAAAAATGAATCATCTATGCATGCAGAGAGGAACATGTTCTTCAGTTGTTCTTTAGATTGACCTGTTATATGCACATCAATTCCGGCTATATAGTGATCTTCATTGGACGGAATGAATGCTGACGCCCCATCTCCGTTGACTGAAAATGATATGGGATAATCATCTTCAACAAACTTTGGGATGTTGCTCGGCTGCTCACGGAATGCATCAGTTTGATTGACAACTGCCTTGAAACCAGGATAAACAGCTGGTACTATGTCAAAAGGAGGGCCAAAAGCGGCTTTCGAACCTATCGGATTGGCAAGGTTGGTGAATTTTTTTTCTCGCCACTTGAGAGAGTCATCATCAATACGATCATTGATAAACGAACATGCCGAAGCAACCCTTTGAGTTTGCATGGAGTCAATCGGCATGAGCGCAAAGTTCTGGTCGTCCCTCACCGTCAAAATACCTCTCCTGTTCTGCCAATCCATCGCAGAACGCATACCCTCAAAAGTCCCCTCTGTCAAAACATAAACATTACCAAGTTGTTCTTCTGGACCCATGTTTTCTATACTAATCCTGCCAGTTCTAGATAGATTTATATTGGTCAAACGTCCAGCCGTTCTGAGAGAATTTATTGATGCTTCACCAGTCGTTGGATCGACAGCAGATGCACCATAGGACACTGTGGGTATTGTCATGGTCGTCCGAGTGTCAAATTCTGCCAGCGACAAATCTGGAAAACCAACATCTCCATATGTCGGAATGCTTCCAACTCTTATCTGAGTGCTGGAGTATGGCTCAAAAAAATCAAGCCTTGGTATACCAATCCCAGCGCTTATGCCATCAGATTCGTATTTCGTTGCCTTCTGTATTGCCAGTGCAAGATTTTTGTGATACGGGATCTTGAGGTCGTCTGGAAGGCAACTGTTGCAGGCTTCCGATATGTCAAAATACATATTTCCTTCTGCCATCTCATCAATAGATAATGGAGGAATGCCTGAGAGATTGGCGCTGAACCAATCAGAGTTCAGAGAGGAGGGATAGAACAGAAGCGTTGGCTCGTTTAGTGGAGACATGAAATGTATTCCCAATCTGTCTCCAAAGAAGAAACCTCTTGGGAAGTCAAATTTTCTGAATGTCGGCAACCTTGTCAGTATTCTTGATATACGTGGCCATTCAACGCTTATTGGAGATCCCACGATGGGCTCCACAAAGTCCGCCGAATCAGTTGAACCACCAGGAGGATCAAGTGGGTTACCAAAACCAGGACGACCAGTGTCAATATTTATCGATTGTCTTACCCTGGTGCAAATATCATCAAAGTTTTCATCTGATGCAAGATAAGAGTCATATGAACTTGAGCCTAGTTCAACACACTTAAGATAACCAAGATAAGAAAAAGATTTTCCTTCAGTTCCAACAGACGACAAGGAGGGTAGCTTACCCTCATATCTGTAAGTAATATCCGTTCCTGATGCCGATGCTAAAGATCTCCATGTACACAACTCCCCAAAAGCGTCCACCTCGCGAACAATAGTTCTACATGGAGCAAAATGATACACTCCACTTTTGGGAGGGAATAACGTGAGACCAAAACCTCCCATTATAGAAGTACTTTGCTGTACCACGCCTCGGTCTAGGTGAACCCTCCTTGCAAGAACCTTTTCCGCAGCTTGATATGTGATATATACTGAATTGTAGTACTTATCAGTTGATATGAAATTTGTTTCAGTGCCATCTGGCGCACCTGACCCGCCGCCTGCGTTCGAACCCATCGACGCTGTTATTGCAGGAAAAAACACAACAAGATAGCGCTTGGTTGGGTCTACATCCTCATTCACTGCAAAAAGAGGCGTGTGGCCAGCATCGAGACCTCCACCTGATGTTTCTGTGCTTGTCAATTGCACGCTGCTCATGGCTTTGCCACCAGCCATGATATATTTTTTCAATTTAACACCAGATATGTATGCAAAATTCAGAGGCATGGCTTCCTCCACGACTGAAGCCGGCACTCCATTCCTAGGGTCTTCAGAATTAGCGCCTTCAACCAACCCCTTGCCAATATATTGAATTGAAGCTCCGAAGTTGACTGGCTTCCATGTCACACACAAGACAGAGGCGTACCCATCTGGTATCTTGATAATGAGCGCTTTTCCTTGCCCACTTGCAAACATAGGCCAATTTGCCACTCCGTCTGAAAATTCTTCTTGACCCCTGCGTATCATCACGCCATGTGAGATTTCACTTCCAGATGGAGCAAAATCAAAAATACTGTTAATTCCAATTTGCCTGTTTACTTGGGTTCCACCATTATGTATAAAATACCCGTATTTGTAGGAGAACATTTTAAGGTTGACATGGCTTATGCCGGCTGCCAGTCCGAGCGCATTAAGAGCGCTCTGAACACCGACACCAAGTGAAGCGAGTGGTTCTAAAAGATCCGCAGCCTGCAACTGAAGATTTATTATAGACTGTATCTGTATCTGTATGGTATCAGATGGCAACATTCTGATACGAGCACCAACAAAATATGGTACATCAAATACAGGGCCAAATAGAGAACTAATCGTCAAATCATCAGACGGGCCACCATATGATGGAACAACATAAAAAACCACAGTCTGACCTCTTTTGACTGCTTTGCTTGTTGAAAATTGTGAGCCAGCCTCTGCTTCAGTTGGATCTTCTTTCATGATTCTGACTGAAAGACCAACTCTACGCAAAGTGCCCTGAAGAAGATCTGGAACTCCGTTCCTGTAGTAATACCATCCATATTCAAAGTACATTTTGATTACACGAGAATCTATGCCCTGATTGATCATGCTATCCGTAAGATCTTCTACACTCGTCTGCAATTCGATTTTAAAACCATCGAATGTACGCTCTGATCCGGATGCCGAAACAACCTTGGTAGATGCAACTGCAGACATTCCTATAGATGGAGCAAATGAAGGTATTTCTGAAGGCTTTGGCGGAGGCGTGCCCACCGTGGGTATGCTACCCTTGGCCAAAACTTGAGAGTGGTCAAGAGCGAGTATGCCAGACGGCAAGCCGCCCAAGCCTATAGCACTCATGCATTCACCGCAGCCTTCATGGCCGTGGCAAATCCGTCAATTATGGCTGGAACGATCTGTTCCTTGGCCATGGCGGCAACTTGGCTAGATATGCTAGCAACAACACTATCATCAAGACGAAGTTGGCCAGTCGATGCAGACGTACCAGCCACAGACGATGTTGCTGCAGCAGCAGGAGTTGCCGCAGGAGGCGCGCCTCCCACAGACCCAGCAGCACCCCCGGCTGCTGCAGCCTGATCCATGGCGGCTCCCAATCTGTCTGCATTTAGGCTTGCAACATCGCCAGTTGCCCTGCCAGCTATCTGTTTGAGATAATCAGTAATTTCAGGTATTTGACTGCTAACCAACTCGTTGGTGTAACTAGCCATCTCCTGAGACCATTCACCAGCCTGTAAGCCGCCTGCGCCAAAAGTGGATATCCCTGCCCCTCGTCCGTCGGCTGCGCCTGTTCGCAGACTGGTGGGCATGTCTTTTGCAGTCCTGAGAAGAGTTCCTAGGTTTTTCTCTTGGTCAACAACAATTTCCGCAAATACTCCAGCTCCTTCCATCATGGAGCTCAGGGCATCTAGATAACCCTCCCTGATCTGCTTGGTCATTTGAAGTTGCTGCTGGATCAGACCGAGACGCTTGGTGTCAGCTTCGTTAAGTTTCTTTTCAGCATCAGCAGCTGCTGCCTTGTTTGCCGTGATTGCTTTATCTGCCTGTTCTATTTTTGTCTGATCGCCCTTGGCTTGAGCCTCGGCAAGCCTCTGCTCAGCCTCTGCGGCTTTGTTGACAAAATCTTGCTGCCGCCGAGTGAGTTCTGCCATTTCATTTTCAATAGTTGAGACCTGCTCGCCCATCTTCTGAACGGCAGCGGCACGCATCTCAGCACTGGCCCCAATTCCACTCGCCACACTGTCTATCATGGATAGTTGAGCCTCAATCTGAGAAATTTCTGACTGCCTCATGTCAGATTCAGCCTTGAACCTAGCAATGCTAGCCTCCAAAATCTTCGTGTTGTTGCCCGTCATAGTTTTAGTGACATCATTAGATGCGCTTATTTGTTTTTCACGCGCCTCCTCAGTCATTTTCTCAACCTGATCATAATTACCATCCCTGATGGCATCTGCAGTCGCCTGCGCATCCTTTTTGGCAGCATCTAGCTGCTTCTGCAATTCGGCTCTCTTATCTTCATCATTTTCAGCATCAATCAGCTTTTTGGCTTCGGCGGCCTGTGCCTCATATCCGGACAAAAGTTCTTGTGCGGCTTTTTCTCGCTCTGCAGGATTTATATTTTTCGATGCTTGCACCCCCCTCTGTATCAATTCAAATCTTGTTGTTTCTATTTCCAAGATCGCCTGCTTGCTCTTCAACTCCCTATCCATGCTTTCTTTCATCTGCGCAACAAACGCAGAATCATTGGCGGACTGATCTCCTATGTCTGCACCTGTTCCAGCAATTTTTCCGAGCATCTCTGCCTGCAAAGTGTATGCTTCATTTATTGCAGCAACAACACTGCCATGCACTTTTGCCTGCTCCGTAAGTTGGGTCTGTGCAACCCTCAGGCGGTCCATAGTCTGAAGTCGCAACGAATCAATAACCTTACCAGCCAAATTGGCTGTATTACCATCTTCCATCGCTTTGGCGATGGCGTTCTCCATTTTTTCTTGAGCTTGTTTCGACTTTACCCTGCCACTTTCCATGTTCTTGAGTGCATCAGCAACCTCTGTTTGCTGAAGCATAAATTCCAAAATAGCCTCAGCCTCTGCCCCGCCTTCCGATGCAGCCTTCATCATTTCGGCCTTCGCCTGTTCGAGATTCATACCCTTGGCAAATAATTGTTCAAAAGAGGCAATCGTATCTGAGCTCAATTCCTTTCTGAATGTGGTTGCATCTTCCGTGTCGGCACCCAGGTCTCCAACATTCTCATACTTACGATCTGTCATCTTTTTCATCATCTCAGCAGTGGCCGCAGCGGGGGCCACGGTGAGACCCTTTACTAGTTCTTGAACCTCTGGGAGGTTTCCTATCATGGAATACATGATCTTGCTTTCATTAGCAAGAACATTGCTGGCGGCTGTTGCAGTTTGAGCAAGAGCAATACGCCCCTTGGACTGCTCGTTCAATACATCAGTGGTTCTCATTATGGTGGCAAGCTCATCTCTGCTGATCTTTCCCATCGCATACATCATTTCGGCATTTGCCTTTGTGACTTGAGATTGCCTCGTGAGCGAATCACTCAATTTACCAACATCGGCAGAACCAGCAAGTTGAGCAGCCCTCAACTTTTCAGCGGCATCAACCAACAACAACTGATCTTCATATGCTGCGTAAGCCTTCTGGCTCAACCCTTCGAGCCTGCCAACATACCCCTTTATGGCCTCTGAAGTCATGCCAAAACGATCACCAGCAAACTGCACCACAGCAGCCATCTTTTCCTGTCCAGTGATTGCCAGAGGCATCTTCATGGCAAGATCCTGCTGCAATGTCAACATATCTTCGTATGGAAGAGAGAATTGACGAGAAAGATTGGCAGTACTCGCTGCAATTCCGTCGGCAGTCTTGCCATATAAGGAAAGACTGCGCTCAGCAGCCACAAGGCTAACATTTATCTTGTTCCCGAACTCTAGTAAATTTGACATGGAAAGCCCAAGGCCTCCCATGCTCTCAATGGCATTATTAACTGCCACGCCCATATTGGCTAGAGAGCCAGTTAAGCCTGTGATTTTGTCTACAATATCAGCCAAGACAGAGTCCGCCTCTCTGTCTATTTTCTAGCACAAGGCAGACTCACCTCTCCGAGACGAGAGAGATGAGGAACATAGCAGCGTCTTCGGAAAGGCTGCCTATCTTTTCCTCGTTGCAGGGTATTGCTTTGCTCTCTGAGTCTGTGAATGACCAGCCTATCATCATATTTTTGAACCTGGCTGATCGGAATGTGATGGGGTCAAAAACAAGTCTTGATCCGTCGTTCCTCATCGAGGACTCCTGAATCTTCAGAGAAGTGGCGTATGAAATTGGTCGACACATGATGTGATGCTGCTGAAAATTACCTTCGCCCAAGGCTGTGGATGCCTCTTCCTTGGTTTTGAAGAAGACTACCTTACCTGCCTGAAAACCAACCCAGAAATCAATCTTGAATTCGTCCGACTTTGAGATGAATATTGACATGTCAGATCCTTGCTCCCATCATCATGCTGAACACCTTTACTATATCGGCATTTTTCAATCTTGCCCCCAACATCGCCATGTTGGAAAAGGCGTAAAAATCTGACACCCTCAGATTTCTGATATCTTCTATTGTCCATCCATAGTGGTGTGCCATTATGTATTCTCTCAGGCGATCAGTCACGAGCGGGATGTCCTCGTCCCGCCACAGGTGACCGACCGCCTCTATGGTTTTCCCGGGTCGGGGTCCTCATCTGTAAACATGAATTTTTCATATGCTGACAGCAGGGCATCAAAAACATCAGAATCCATCTTTGCAATGTCGCCACTGTCAAATGACCCAGATTTTTCTCCTTCGTGCCAAGAGCCAGAAACCAAGCCGGTCTGTGCCATAAGCGACCTGTAGACCATGGGGTCAATGACATAGTCTCCCTGTATTGGGTCGAAGCGCCTGGCGCCAGAGACAACCTGAGCGCGCTGACCCCAAGTCACAGTTTTCCATTTGCAAGAAACATGCATATGGACATGAGCTCCTGGCTCTTGTCCTTGCCATGAACCGACAAGAGACCACCTCCTGCCCCTCTTTTCACTGCGGACAAAACCGGTACATGTTGCGAACTCTACGCCAAATGGTCCTGTCATGACCCCATTTTATCGGATGATCAGAGAGGGAATGGGTGTGGCTGGTCTGCAGAACTCCACCCCCCACCACCATAATCAGATATTGCAAGATACCTACCGGCATCGGTACCTAGAGAAACAAAATTCATAGGCGTCTTGATAATACCGTTGGTAAGTTCTGTACTGTCCAACTGGAAGATACAGCCGAAGAACTTCACGAGCGTTTTTGGTGTTGCCCCAATTTTTGCATTCAACAAAATATTGACATGCGGGATGTTTTGGCCAGGATCATCTTCGCGATTTTTTGCCTGATCTGCCAAGGTTTGTGGGCGACCAAAAAATCTTACGGAACCAGAGACCCTTCGCTTCTTGGGCAAAATGTCGTATGGAGCCAACTGTCCAGCAATGACATACACCTCTTCTGAATTGTTGTCAATGCTGACATCAAGTTGCTCAATCAAATTAAACTCTTTGGGGTCGATGTTCCCATTAACACCCTCCACCCCTATAGTAACATCGTTATAAGTGATAACACGAAGAGGAGATTCTGCAGATGCAGTATCCAGATTCGGAAGGTTGTCTGCAGCTGTGGCCGGTCGACGACCCCTGCCTCGAAATGAAGCAGTGCAATCTAGGGTGCCATTCGCAGCTATTGACAAACTTATTTTGTCAACGACCATGTCGTCGTATACAAATGTAAAACCACTGTGGTAGTGCACCACTACATCAACTGTTTCTGCAAATTTGCCGTCTGCAGTTCTCCTGCCTGCAGCACGCCACAACTGCGCGAAGGTGTCAAGGTTTCCACCATTTTCGGCCTTGTCAAGGGTAAATTTCACATCCCCTGACGCCTTGAAATTACCCATCTTGTATCTGGTCATGTCAATACTGCCGTCGATGTCCTCAACTGGCTCAATTGACTGTTCGCCCTTGATGCTGCAACTCGTTGCACGCAGGATTGCCCCGTTGATGGCCACCACGCCAGGGAATCCAGCACGAACGGGAAGGTTTTGGTTATCAATCGGATTCTCAAATGATGGCATTATTTTACCTCATCTCGTCGATAATCGCGAGAACAAATTCATCATGTTCACTCAATATTTTCTGCACTGATGGTGAAGCCTAAATTGGCGCTCATCTGCGCAAAAACTGGGTCAACCTGAATGTCTCCTGCGTCCAAGAAACTGTCAAGAGAGGCATTTGTCCTGCGCAACACATGATTGTTTAGGGCTGCCACGGCAGAATTAAGCGTCGAGGTTGACTGCGTGCTAGCGGTGACTGCTTCATAGCTGTTAAAGAAAGGAGACAACAGGTCAATTGACGGCTGGACCGAGTCAAACAGCGCAATCTCGTACACAGCGCTATACACGGAATCCTTGGCCAGCAACAAGGTTGCCTTACACTGTGCAATATAGTCCGAAAGATTCTTGTATTCTGCTGCTGAAATTACTGCCATTTGCTCCTCCGATAGTTCATAATGGTGTTACACTTTCTACATCAAGTTTCCTTGCTTCCCTTCTCGAGATTAGTGGCATCAATTTAATAAAAATATCTAGGTGGCTAGGAGTGTCATTCAAATCACAAGGTCGCGAAGGTTCTGATAGGGACGACAGGGTCACTAGAGTCTCTGCAAGGGCCCCTGGGACAGGTATGTGAAGCAGTTTGCCTGATGCAGACATAAACGGGGTAGATGGCAGGAGATGACTACATCCAATGGCTCGGAAAATAGGGCAGTCGGTCACCACTGAGTCAACCCCGAACCTTACAGCCTCAACAACAGAAACCGCAGAAGACGGACAGAGGACAGGAAAAACCGCCGCCCAAGCTCCGGCAAGCGTCTGCGCGTACAGGAGGTCGTCAACCCCATATTCCACAGAGGAGGCCGCCCAAGCCTGCCTAGAGCCTGCTGGAAGCACCCCTCTGCCTAGGTCAAAGTCGCCTGGGTCGGCTCCGTTTGTCCCGATAACGAGCTCCCATCCGCTTTCATACAGACCAGACTTCTCCCATTCCGACAGAAGGTATGAAAAATTGTTAGACTCAAAGTTTCTCATGGGGGCAAAAAAATACTTGCCCCTCTTGATTTCTTGAACATTTTGCAAAAACAGAGCAGTAAACGGTGTGGAAACTTGAATATTTTTAACACCAGATCGAACAGCCTGATTTGCTGCCACCATACTACAAGCTATGACGGCATCAGCCAAAAGACACGACTCATAGGGTCGATCAACATATCTTTCGCAGTCGTTCAAGATGTGCAGCCATCCAAAATCGTGTATACCAACAACCCGACAGGCAGCAACATGGGCGGCATCTGCATCATCTCCAAAGGAGATAACCAAATCTGGCTTCGCTGATTCACAAAATACGCCAAAATTAACTGCGGCTGCAACCCCCCTAGGCAGTGGCAAGCACCTTGGGATGCCTGAGTCAGTAGAAAGGTCAAAAAACACTCCGATGTGTTCTGGAAAAGATTTTTGAATATGTCGCCATATGACATCGCCAATCCTTGAATTGGCGGTCAACAGGTGGGGGCTGCACCCTGTGACTGCAATAATCATCCTGGCGGTTGCCTCCAAGAATCACCAAATCCATATGGGTGGTGATTCTGAGCTTCGGTTGCACTCCAACTGATCCTGGCAGCCTTCAACAACGTGCCCTTATGGACGAAGCCATAATCTATGCTTTTTGGCCAGCACTTGTACAAGAATCGTTCAACGAGAATGACTTTAGGATCATTTGCCACGAGATACTCGTTTTTTGCTGGCTCAGATAACCTGATCACCTGACCGTCAACAACCTCAGCCACATGGCAATCTTCAGATATGAATACACTGTCTAGCAAGATGAACTGACCCGCAGTAATACCGTCTGTATCTGAAAGTCTCACAAAAACATCACCCTGCTCGATATTCGATAAGACTGACACGTATCCCTTATCGCCTGCAATTGCAACAGGGTTCTTCTTGAGACCAGTTTCTACGATGTTGGCAAGATGCATTAGATACTCGTAGCCCTCCTCCTGTGTTGCATCTGCAACATAACAAGTGATGTCAACCTCGTATGTTTCGTTGCTGACCTCCAAGCCAATCCACTCAGAATTCTTGCTCTTACCATTTATTGTTATTGCAGGATATTTTATGATGTTGTCTGGATCTCCAAGATATATGCCCTGAACAAATTGCCCCTTGACAGCCTTTCGCAAATTGCAACTCCCAACGTTCCAATCAGAAAACCTGACCCCCTCTTGAAGAACTACATGCGTCTCATCGGGAACCTCCGTAATAACATGCGGATATTCAAATTCAGTACCATCGGTGATCAGTACATCATCTCCGACTTTAAAGCGATTAGAGGTTCTCAGTGTCAAAACACGGTCACCAACAGCGATGGGTTCAGTTATTGGGGATTCAGAACTGACCCATCTGTGTATGATTTGCCGAAGACTAGTGAGAACCTTATACATCAAAGTGGATATTTCATTATTTTGTCAACAACCCTATCAATCATATCTTCCACAATAGCATTTATCTTGTCCATCTTGACAGCATCTTCGGACGAAGCACTTCTTACTGCAGCATCTTGAGTTGCCTCTTCTCTTGAAGAGAATATTCTGGTTCCAGCATATATGCGAGATGGAGCGCTCGAAGACTCGGCAGACCCATCTTTTATGGCATTGATCTGCGCCAGAGCCGAGCTCACAATGTCTCCAATTGCTTCCATGATCACATATCTGGAATGTCTCTAGTCGAATCCTGATCAGTATTGGGTAGTGAATATCTGCCCAAAAGCGTAGGATTGGCAAATCTACTTGAGATTCTGGTCTGACCATGAAGAATAGTTCTTCCGTTCAATATGTTCATCAACATGACGCGTGCCTGATTTCTCAACCCCTTGCCATACTCGTTCTTCTCTGTGCCGCTCATGGCAGAGAAATGTCTGTCAAACAGGCTGGCAACACAAAGACGCGCTGATGCTCCCGGGACTGGGTCGGGGAATTTTACTCGCAGCAATCGTGATTCTGCTGCCGCAAAATCAACCAAGAAAGGGTCATTAACGATAAGGGTTGTACCGTTCGCAATATTAGCAACTGTCCTTCTCTCATTTAGAAAACCGTTTGTCAGAACAATTATATCACCCGGTACGAATACATTTGCATTGGGGCTCATGATGACGATATCTGTGTTGTATGGATCAATATCCACCACGAGTTCAAATTCGACATCACTTATCTCTTTCAGTGGAGTGCTGTACATGGAGCTCAAAATAGAGTTTATGTACTCGTCAGCAAGCGCGATGTGCTGATCAAGAATCTCATCAGTTATCACATTACCCTTGAGGCTATTGCCAAAATTTATGAGACTACCTTTCTGTGTGAGCGTTGGATCTGTCGCGGTCGTAAAAGACTGGGCAAAAACACGCTTGCAGAGATCTCTCGTTGCGTATCCCATCAGACCTGATCCCTAGTTATAATTCCATTAAGAAGTCTGTTCTTTACAATCTGCGCAGATGTTAACAGTCCAGAGCAAACTGCGTTTAGTGGGTCTGCCGCCTTGCGGACATCCCCAATCTTGAATGGCAGTTGTATGGAAGACATGATTCTTGCCAATTTATTCTCAAAGCCGTTTGGCATAGAAGTTCCACCGGCGATCACCACATCAAGAGGCTTGTCAAACTGACTCTTAACTTCTATGAACTTCTTGGCAAACAAACCGACGACATGACGGAGCATGGCATCATAATATGCGTCAAGCGCAAAAGCTATGTCATTATCTTCATCGATGTTTTCAAAGTCAAGAACCCGCTCCTTGAAATCTATCACCTGAGACACTGGCACCGCAGTCTGCTCTGAAACTTGTCTGTCAACCCAATCTCCGCTCCTGCTAACAGACATGCCAAGAATCTGCATACCTTTGTATGCTACAACGCAATTTGCCCTGCCGGCACCAAATGACATTCCTATTCCACTGAAAGGGACTTCTGTGCCGTCATCTAGAACCACAGACGGCCTCTCGCTGAGAATGACAGCAAGACCTTCCTCTATGACCTTAACATTCCAATTAAGGCGGGTAAACATGGCCTTGAGACGAGCCGAATGAAAAATGCTGTCCTGACCAGCATCCGCGCATGGACTGGACACACATATGCAAACAACTGAATTTTCATCAGGAGCCTTGCCAATAGAAGATTCTATGACTCCAGAAAGAACCAAACTCTTCTTTGGCTCGTCTCTGTTGAGGACTCCGTCCTGAAGTGGGCGGCGAATCTCAACCGACCCTGGAAATAACTTGGCAACCTGCATTGAGTCATCTCCAACGACAAAGTACTGCATGCCATCTTTTACATATCTCCAACCATTTCTAGTCAAGATCTCTTCCAGTTCTGATGAATATGGTATTTCTACAAACGCGTTCCTGACCGAAGATACGCTTATGTTGTCACCCACTAGTTCCGCTGTCTGAAAAAACATAGTTCCCACATCCACGCCAATGGCTCGGGTGCTTGGTTTTTCTTCTTCAAAACTATTCACAGATTTCGCGGGAGCGTTCGCCAACGACGACGACCGTTTTAAGGAAGAAACATTCTGCACGGCTTTGTGGTGGGCGTTCATTAGAGAAGACCCTCCAATTCATCTAGTTTTTTCTTCATATCGGATGCGTCCTTAGATTTGCCTTTTTTAGGCTCTATATTTGTGGAAAGGTTGGATGCCATGCGTGAAACAACTTTTTCATGTATGGCTATAAGGTTTTCGGCTTGCGGCTCAGATATTGATTTAATGACATCAACATTTTCAACCTGTGAGGAGACATGAACAACCTGAGGGGCAGGCATGGAAGATAGCATTTTTTTTAACTCTACTAGTGATTCTGCAATTGCGGATATGGCCTTACCATCATTCTCTTCTCTAACTATTTTTCTCAATGCGTCCATGTCTATGGCATTCTGACGACCATGGTTAGTATCTTTTGATACTACCCTTAGATATCCAGCAACCACGGCCTTTTTTACTGATGGGCTTGCCTCGACAATTCTCCTGTCAGCAACACTGTCAAGATCTATAGACTGACTTGGAGATAGCACCACCTTCAGGTCTCCGAGTGACAAATGCTGCCTAGTTGTATTTACCACTAAAAACATCATCCGTGCAATCTGGTTCGAGGTAGAGGTTTGAAATTTTTTGATGGGTCTATAATCATCGTCGAACTCTTTTTACACGATGGGCAAACCATGTGTATTGTGCCCTGCGAGAAGTTAATCTCCACATTGCCACGAGCCGCCGTACTAGAGAAGCACGCTGGACACACCACTCTGAACACCTCATGCTCATGGGTCACCTCCTCTCTTTTAGGCAAGGAACAAACTCCTTGCCAATTTCAACATGTAATCCCTTACATCTTCGTAAGAACATCCTGCCTCTTTGAAAAATGGAACATCATCTATAAATGCCATTCTTTGCTCTCGAGCGCGTCTTGCCGTGCCAAGACCGCTATCTCGCCAACTCTTGATATCAGGTTCTTCTCCAATGAAGTTCATAAGTGCAACAGCTTCTTCATTGTTTATGATGACCGACTGGTTGAGTTGCCAAGCCAAGCCGGCAATCACTCTTGCAGCATTGTATTTATCTTTGTATCTATTTGTCGCCCTATCGAATGCTGCCACAAGAGCATTGTCTAACTTTTTCTGCTCTTGAGGATCGGCATTTGTCAACGATGCTATCCATGCCGCAGGATTGAATATGCCGCCATCTTGCTTCAGTTTTTGGTATATCAACTGAACCTCATTAGGTCCACGAGCGGGAATGCGCTCAACAGTTCTGTTCGTATTGTCTTTCAACAACTGCATCATGCACTTAGCCATTTCTTCACTGTTGATGGCACCCTTGATCTCCTGCACCTTATCTTCAAAAGGAAGACCAGAAATTCTTGGGGCCAATGTGTGCACAAGCACATATCTGCAGCGACGCTTAGCCTCTTCTTTTTTGGAAAGAGCTCTCGGTTGAGCCTGCTGAAGACTGTGAAGATCAGATCTTTCGAAATCATCAGGTGCAAAATTCGTCCAGTCCAACGGAGGATTAGCCCTATTTGCCCTGACAATTGCAGTCAAAACCCTGATGCCCTCATTAATTTCACCACTTTCTGTGGTGATTACAATTTGAGCGTGATTGTGGTTGACATACGCTGTCTTCTTTCTACCAAACAGCGACTTCAGGTGGATAAGTGCAGGAATTGAATGGCCACGCTGCGCAACATCTATAAGCGCATCAAGCCCGTTGATGATCCTATTACGTGCGTTCGTTGCATCTTCGAGAGACTGCTGCAAAATATTTCTCATGGGCTCTACGGCCGCCTGTTGGCTCTTCATCTGCTCAGCACCAATCGCCTCAATGGAAAGTTTATCAAGTATGCTGCTCAAAGAGCCAATATGGGTGTCAAGTTTGATGGCGACATCATTCTTGAATCCTTCAAGAATTCTGATAGCCTTATCGTTGTATTGAGTAGGAGCCTGAGACTGAAGTTGCTCAATCCCACTATGAATGTTTGCAGCAAAGTCTTCGGAAGTTGTAGTTGCTGAACTATCCGGAACTACATCAAGACCTCGTTTCTCTGGATCCACTTCTCCTAGAGCCCGAGCGGAGTCGTACTCATCCTGCGCGAACTCGTTAACTCCGAGTTCACGCCTACGCTTGTCAACCACATATGCAAACATATGTGCAGTCGCATCTTCGTCGCCACCCTGTAGAAGATTAACAAGCCTGCACAGCAGCGTGATGCCAACAACATCAAAAGCAGATGACGTTCCTGGCATCTGTGCAATAGTTCTGTTAGATACTGTCTGAACATTGGTCTTGCCAGACTCATTCAAAACACTTTGGACACGCTGTGGCATCTTCTCACGATGACGATTAAAGAAACTATATACGAAGTTGCCCCTAGAGGCCTGAAAGTCAGAAATCTCTATGGCGTTTCTTCCGCCCTCAATCTCATCTAGGTATACGGTATATGCTAGGTTTGATCTTTGCCTAAACCATTCAGCATTCAAACCATTCCTGACACATGCTGCACGAGCAGCACTTTGTTGGTTAACAAGAGCTGCCTTGCCAAATGCTGGCAAACCACCTTTGGATATCACGTCATTCAGGTGTGCGATGATGCTTAGCAGGTCATCTCCGCCTTCGGGGAACGTTGAACATGGAGACTCGTCCTGATTTACGCCTGGAACTGCTCTCATCTGCCTTGGGAGCACAATTCCATCCTGGACAATCTGGGCATCACCCTGATCCTGCATGTTCGCCTCGGGGGACTTCAACCACTCTTGCAAACATGTTAAACTTTCAGACAAAATATCTTGTGCTTCATCGGCAACACGACTGTCATCCTCGTATTCATTAATTTTTACATAAGCCTCCTCAGACAGGCGATTCAACTCCTCCCGCCGAACATCAACAGACCTATCAGCGTTATTGGCAGCCTGCTCCATGCTTGTGATCACGCCAGTTAGGTATGCATGTAATTCCCTGTTGCGACTATATATATAATTGAGTTTACGAGTCGCCGACTCGCAAGATCCAGCTGCGGTTTTTTGAAATTTCTGTGAAAACATGATGTCTTTTCCCATAAATGGTATTTCTGACTTATCACGACCTATCCTTGTGAGGAGGTGTGAGGAGAACATGCGCCCCGCCCAACACCACACGCCGCCACGGTGGTGTCAGTTTTTTTCCTTGTATTTGAGGTCTATCTGGGAAACAAGACCATGTCGCTGACAAGATTCTGGTGGGAATTCAAAATAACCCACCCCGCCCAGGCCCTTGAGTCTTCTCAGGGCGTCTGTAAGGCCATTCCTAGACGACCTGCAGTCTAGGTCGCACTGAAATTCGTCCCCAGCAACAACTGCCTTAGATGACTTGCCAAGCCTGGTCAGGAATAGGTGCATCTGCTCGGGAGTGCTATTTTGAGCCTCGTCCATGATCATGAAAGTGTTTTCAAACGTGACGCCACGCATGAAGGCAAGAGGTAGTATTTCAATCTGATCAGATGCCATCATTCTGCCAGCCGTGCTCTTACCAAGTATCTTCTCCATAATCATTCTGACCGGAGAAACAAAAGGATCAAACTTTTGCTCAAGAGACCCAGGAAGATATCCTAGCCTTTCACCCGCACTGACATAGGGACGCGTCAAGACAATTTTACTGATTCTTTTTTCACTCAACATCCGCAGGGCCATACCAGTGGCAATGGTTGTCTTACCTGTTCCTGCCATTCCATATAACATAGTCACCGCGCTGTCCTCAATAATTTTAATAGCCTTCTTCTGATGATCATCAAGTGGTTTGAATGCTATGTGGGGCCCAGAACGATTGTCCTCAACCAACTGCTTGCGCCTAGACTTGTTGCTCATGTCGCCTTTCCTCCTAGCGTTAGAATTACAAAACCAGACGAACGAGAATCACGGCGGCACACAATACCGTCCGTGAGCATTGAGCCGTAGAAAGAGTCCAACTCTCCCATACGTGATACGATTACGTCCCAAACAGGCGAAGGGAGGCGGATACGCCTCCCTTCAAGTAACTGCAGTCTTATTTTTATTGGGTTAAAGTCTGTCAACGACTCAACCTGTACTAAAAAGTCGTCAAATTCATTAGCCAATTCTAACTGCCAAAAACCAGATTCGTCTCTTGAACGCCTCAAATAATCTATCTGATCGTAGCCCATTGACTCTCGCAGATGAGCCAACTGCTCGGCATTGAGAAGACGGGTCAATCTGCAAAATTCTGGATATGATTCGAAAATGGGTACGTCTTGCGTCTTTTTTCGTTTCATGTCCTGATGCTCAAGGGGGCGTTGAGCATGATGCGACACATGTTCAACACATGGGTGGTATCAGCATCTGATTCGCCAGCAGCGAACTTAACCAAAAGTCCGTTGTCAAGAGCAATACCCCTCCCTGAAAGCAAAATGTTTCTAAAATTTTGAGTTATCCTATTCACTGCAGGATCATCATTGTTGATGATGTGATTTTTCATCTCTTCAGTGGCAAGGGCGTAAAAGAAACAATCATCCTCCCCTGCAACCTTGTCAAGCAACTCTCGCAAAACTTTCTTGTTTACGATCATACACCACCACCTGTAAATATGTACCTAAACCATCTACTCCTGCCGCCAGGTAAAGTGTATTCAGGAGTGACAATATTTCTACTCTTGGGATATGGGCCAAGTTTCTTGCCATCCAAGAAGCCTTTTACACTCTCTTCATAATTCTTTTTCAAAGTGTCTAGACTGCTCGAAAGATTTGACGCACGCTCAGCACCGCCAAAAACAAGTTGCGGCTCCTGAAAAGCCAAAGACAGCATCATCTCTCTTATGGCATCGGCTGCGGCGCCGTAAAGAACAGCTGGGACAATCTCGCTTGGCACTGAAAAAAGACTGTAGTTGCTTCTGGGTGGATAAAAATTGAACTTGCCAAGTGCATTCGCCAAAAATCTGTACAACTGATCATTGGAAAACCATCTGAAATTGTAGTCGGCATTCACAATGTCATATGATGTCAATGGTATGTCAAATGTAACTGTACCACGAAAATAATTCGTAGAAAAGCCCTCGTCTACGATGTTATTGTTTCTGTAGATTATGACGCCTGCTGACTGATTCCACCTCGGGAAAGAAAAGGCGAAAGTGGCGTTGTCTTTTGATGTACGACCCTGCTCAAAATACACAGGTATGTTCATGGTTGGTCTTATGTGGTATTCAAGAGCAACTATAAGATCCCTAACCTGCCCAAAGTAAACACCTTCTGGATCTGGTCTCTCATTTATGACAACCTCTTGCGTAATCGTGTTTGTTTCAATCCCATCATTATATGACCAGGTTAAATCCCAACGACCAACTTCTGCATCAGATGCAACCGACCATATGTATGCATAATAACCGTCAGATATCGTAATTGCGGTGTCTGCATCGACATCAACCTCTCCAGACGGACTGGTCAGAGTCACAGACACATCAGTGGCTGCGACGGGCTGAGAGTTGAGAGATGTCAAACACAGGAACAAACTGTTTGAAGTGCCTTGGGTAAATGTTCCTTGAGACTCTGTCGATTGACTTAGTGCCATCAGAATTTCCTCAAGTCTTGCGAGGTTCTTCCTGTTGATGTTACTTCAATACGACCGGGAATACCTGCTTGAGAAACCTGAACACTAGGCATAGGAGAGCCAAAACCGACAACTGCTCCAGAAGGAGATTCAAAACACAAGGCATACATTCCGGATTTTATCGCCACCACCATGGCATCAGTCAATTCAGTAAACTTCAAAGATCCATATGGCGGACTATAAGAAACTCGCCTGAGGTCTTGTGTGGTTCTTAGACCTGCATCTACTGTACGCAGTGAAACTCTGCTGACCTGCGCAGTAGATGTTCCTGCGGACACCTTGGCGTATACAACTTTATCATTGAAAGGATAGAAAACCGATGCAGATCCAGCCCTAGATCCAGACATAAAAAAGTTGTCAAACCTACTGTTTTCGTCAGATGAAAAGGCTCGCAAAGCGATTTGCGAAGGATCGTTCCCGCGAATAGCCACGCCAAGAACAGGATCCCACAACAACTCCTCATGAGACATAAGCAGATCATCAGCAGCTGGCGAAGCTCCCATCATCTCATAGATGCAGACATTCACTTTATCATTTTTAATGCCGTCAGCCACTACTGAAGCCGCATACATCGGGAAATGGAGCAAATCCAAAGTTATGACTGCAGCAGAATGTGTTATGGCAGATGAAAAAATGCCTGAAGACGGGTTTAGCTTTAGACCATCTTCTGATGTGCATATACAGTAAAAAACAGATTGTCTTGGTGCAATAAATCTCACCGAAAATGACGGCATGACTTATGTTTCCATCATTTTGTCAACTATGCCTCTTGGATTAGGATCGACGCCAAAAGCAATCATATTTGCAGCAACTCCGGCAACAAAGGCGTTGGCAAAACTAGAGCCTCTAGAATCCATAAATCTGTCTCCAACAGTCATCGTGTCATATGTCCAATTTGGCATAGTTATCCTGATGCCGTCAGCAGATGGGGAGTTAACACCGCCTACTGCCACTGAAATAACCCCAGAATCCGAGGATGGGAAGGCATAAGAGCGTGTGTCAGGAACTGCAGAAAATATTAGTATGTCCTTTGAAAGCAACTTTTTTATCACCTCTGAGGCGAGATGTTCTTCTTCAGAAGATGTAATACTACAAACCACCATGTCACATTGGGAAGCCATGCACCACAAAAGTCCTCCAACAAGAGCAGATATGTCTCCTGACCCATCCGACTTTGCACACTTGGCGTGAAAGAAACTAGCTTCATGACAAAGACCTGGCATGCCAGAGGCATGAGAAGAAGATAAAATGCCGGATACAGAAGTCCCGTGGCCATCTCGGTCGTATGGCTCTTCGTCATCAACCATGCTCACTTGCCTGCTACTATTATTCAACTTGATATCCCTGTGTATGGGAGCCCCAGTGTCTACAACCCCGATCTTGAGAGATGAGCAGTCAGCCCTCTCAACTCTGAAGCCGCCATGTGCTGGCAAGACAACCTTCCTAACCCTGGGCGATATTCTCAGTCTTCTATCCGGAGGAAAATTACCCAACACCATCGGGCAGAACCTCCTCTTCAACCATGTCCGCAAAACCAAAAACAGGACTGCGGGCCATTGAAGACCTTAGCAGAAGAGCTCTGCCACCACCCGAGGCACAGCCCCATGCGCATACAGGGTCATCTGTTACCAGCGCACACACGGTTCTACTCTCTTCGATTCTCTTCACTAAACTCTTGCGGACAGGCACGTGCCAAAGCCTGCCTGTCTCGAAAAACTTTGACTTGATAGCCATGCGGAGGGAGTCATTAGAAATTGAAACACCCTGCCTGTCGTGCATTTTGGGAGAAAACTGAGTATAAAAACTTGGCAGCACAACATCGTCAAAATGAAACGCCTTAGACAGAGAAGATAGAACAGACTGATCCTCAAGGTACGCAGAAAGTATGTGAGAAAATCTTGCTTCTGTTGCCACTATAGATCCACGATCAAGCACAAAACCAGAAGCATCAAGACTAAACGCATGACGGCAGTCAACCATGGAATCTGAAACGCATATAACCTCATCAAACTGCCCCCTAGAAACAGTGTGCAGATTAGCAAAAGATGGCTTAGTTGGAAGCATCTGCTGAAGCCCATCCTCCCATCCCGCTGAGGAAGAAACAGTAAGTTCACACCGCCCATCATGTATACGCTTCATGATCTGAAGCACTGAAGAGGTGATGAGTATGCCCCATTCAGATGGAGGCGGAATCAAACATATCTTTTTCATTTTATAGCCTTATTTCGGCAGCGTTTCTGATCCCGCCGGGCAAAACATCATCGTCATCATCAGCTACCATATCATCACTATCTCTCCTACGCACAGAGCGTCGAGATTTCTTACTTGCTGCTTGAGCTTCTTTCTTGAGTTTCAGTTGCTCGTTGTGTGCCTGACATATGGCTGACAATTCCTGTCTAGACAACCTGATCAGACGACCTGATGATATTAAAGACAACACCTGGGCCGGAATGTCTCCATATTCTTTTTTAATCAAGGATAAAGACTTACCATCTGTTTTGCCATCAAACTTTAAAGGAGGCTTAAGATTGGTTAATATCAAGCATCCATCCTTAGTCGAAGCTATAAGGTCTTTCTCTTGTGATGCCTGATGGGCAGAAGAAACAACGCCTGCAAACACAGGAAGAGAAACAGTCTGCGAAACAGAGTGATTCCCCAAGACCACATCTTTGAGAGTCATCAAACCACCATCAACCACGACTGGCACGTTCATCAGTTCGGGATGAACCACCACCCTATCAACGGGAAGAGAATAAACCTTTTCTCCCATAAACACAACCCTGTTAAAATCTCTGTCATAAAATGCTTTCATCATCTTGTCACTAGGCCTTTGAATTGCGAAATAACGGCGTCTGCAGAGCAGATATCAGTTAATTTTGATGCTGCCCTTAAAGCCATCAAATTTCTCTTTTTGTCAGATGCAGACCAACATGCTCTCATAGATTCTCCAAATCTTTGGATAAATTCTACACCAACTGTATCCGCCATAACCGTCCCATCCCATAAAATTGTGCCAGTTATGCCAGGCTTAATGGTGTTCTTATTAACATCAACCAAAAAGGCTGAAGAATCATCGAGAAAATCGAGTTGACCGCCAAACCTTGGGGCAACTGAAGGTATGCCGCACATGGCGGCTTCTGCATAAGGAAGACAAAATCCCTCTCCTCGAGCAGCTAGCACGCATGCATCCACAGATCTGTACAATTTAGCAAGATCTGCTTCAGTAATATTTTTGGATATCCTGACCACAAGGGGCGGATGCTTCTTGCCACACTTTGACACCAAATCAGAAACCGTGTTTGCGAATCGTTTTTGAGCATCTTCTCCGCGCTTATCTCTATGCGCCACGATGAGACAGACATCATCTGATGGGTCAAATTCATTAAGAAATGACTCGATTACATTGGTTCCAACCTTTCTAGGGCTCATCCCGAATATCGTAAAGAACTTGAAACTTGGTAGAGGATGTGAGAATTGATATTCTGCGCCTTTGGTGCAAAAAACACCGTCGTTAATGTGTGGGCTCAAGACTTTGGCATCAATTCCGTACTTTCTGAAAGTGTCACAGCAGAATTTGCTTACGCACCAAACCTTTTCATACTTCTTGGCAGAGGTCACAACAGCATCATTAAGGGTCTCTGATTCAACAGTCGTATAGAGGACTCTAATGCCAGATTGGCCTGGCGAACCAAATGTAGGAACCACACTATGTATGTCAAGCATGCCTTGACATCTTGGCCTTATTGGTAATCCGCATCGTGCGTCTTCGTACAAAAGCTGAGGCTTACCAAGGTCTACTGGGTCAACGCTTACTGAAATGTTTTTTGCCGTAAGTACCCTAACCAAACCTCTGTTCACCTTGCCATATCCTGAGTAGTCTAAAAATTGACCCCTGACAACGACATCATCAAACATGGCATCACCAGATGGCTTCTTCGCTTTCGATGACATTTTTGCTAGCGCGACCTCTATGCCGTCGGTCTGATCGTGATCTACCACAACAACATAGCCCTTTGCAACCGCCGAACGAAGAGATGGCGCGGATCTCACCCGATCTGACGGTATCTCAAATTTATCACCATCATCACCAGCGGGGATGCGGTCATCCCATTCGGGAACATATACGGGTATACCAAGGGCGTTTCTTACGATCATAGTATGTTATCGGAGAGAAACACATGATTCTTAGCCAAACAGGGTATAGTTATCAAATCAGAGGCCTTGGCGGACTTGGAAAGCTCAGATTGAGCGTTGGGTTATCGAACACATGCAGACTAGAACCATTGTGCACAGATACCACGCCTGACGGATATTCTTACATATCACTAGGGGGGTTCAGAATAGGGACATCAACCTACGGACAAGGGAGGGCAATGTGGGTGTATCGTCCAGAAGAGATGTCTTTAGATAATGTCTATGAAACAGTGTGGAATGGACTAAAATTTGAAGTTGCAACAAACGCTAATAATAAATCTTTTTGCTCCTATACGATATCTTACAGTTCAGAAACGCCCACGTCTAATAATATGATCAGAATAGGAGGGGGCAACATATCTGTCGATGCTTCAGGAAGAGTTTTGTTCGCAGATCAAGAAGGAAGTCAAGGACGACCACGAGAATTCAAAGAGGCGGTCATAGGTTCTATGACTAATAACGCTAGGTAGATTTGACGATATGTGGGCAGTATCTCTCTATTCTCACTCTATCCTGTCCGAAGGCGAATGGTGAGTGGAAAAAATTAACAATGGAAATCACAAATACTGGATACACTTCTGAAGAAAAAAACATTGGGGGTGCTGGGAAGTTACTTATTGATATTGGAACCACAGGCACCTGCAGGCTAGAACCAGTCTCAACAATATATACACCAGATGGAAATTCTTACATATCTTTAGGTGGGTTTCAAATAGGCACGGCTACTTTTGGATCAGACAGAGCACTGTGGGTGTTCACTCCAAACATGTCTACAAACAATTTAGAAGAGACACACTGGCGTGGTCTCAAGTTTGAAATAGTGTCAGATACAAATTACAAAGCACTTTGTTCATACAATATATCATACTCTAGGGAGAACGATACAACTAATAATTATGTGTGGATCGGAGGTGGCAGGATAAGCATCGACATATTAGGCAGAATCCTGACGGTGAACAAGGGCATCCCAGAAGAGACTAAAGAAGCAATGATTGGGTCTAAAAGGGTCACCTTGGGTAGGTTCGGCAATTATTGGGGTATAGCAATCTATTCTCGTTTCACATCATGCGCCCAGAGCACAATAAATCCTCAACTGGCAAATAGTATTATTCTGCAGAACTCATCATCATACACAAGAACAGTTTTGACAACAACATTTGATCCACTAGTTCCATGCCCTGACGGGATACAAATTTGGCTGCAAAATACAAGCGATACCGCCACGAACCAAATATATTTTGAGGTCAGTACCAATGGAGGAACAACGTGGACGGATATAGTTCCAGACATTTCGAGCCCGAGCGGGTCGACAGTGACAATTTTGCCAGATAAGGAATTTGGAACGGATATACTACTTACAGTCAGCCCTTGGTCAGAATTTTTTGAAGGTTCACCTAAATTTAACGAGAATTGGGGACAAGAAGTTCCAACCACACATATATTTACTGTGAAAAACATTAGCGACAATTCCGCCATCCAAACAATAACCGTTAACATAGACAGCGTCTGATTATCAGATGATATAAAAAGAACTGCCCACCCCTTTCGGGGTGGGCAGTCGTGCTTCAAAATTCACCCGAACCTATCAGGTGGTTGTAGCCTCCACGGTGATGACGGACACAGCGTAGTCGTTCATGACCACGATGCCGACTTCCTCGTAGATCACCCAACCAAGACGCAACTTCTTCGGATCATCAGCGGGAAGGACAGTGATGTCCTGGCGGATGGGGAAGGCGCCCACGGTGTCGGGACTTGCAGTAACGATGACCTTGCTGTCATCGAGTTGGCTGGACACATGGATATCAGCCGTCCACAGGTGACCGTAAAGACCAGTGGTGAGGATCTCACGTGTGGTGGCCTCATCATAGAAGTCTTTACCGAAGCTGCGAACTGCCGAATAGGACTCAGGGTGCATGACCACCTTTGAGGCCACCAGATCGTGGGTCTCAATGTTCTTGTAGGCAGAGTTCAGAGACGCAGTCTCCAAAGTGCCGCTGTTGGTGATCTCGTTAGATGATGTAGTAGCAGCAATCAGAGCGTTGAAGATATTGCGATCCTCTTCCTTCTGGATTGCCTCTTTTGCCTTGATCTGGGCACGGTCAACGATGTAGAAGCGACGTGCTTTGATCTCGGACAAACGGATGGTGGGGTGTGCTGCGATCTCGAATGTGGGGACAAGAACTTCCTCACCCTCGGTGATCTGATCAGGCACTGCACCCTGACGGGCAACGACTACTGCCACGGAGGCAACATCGCGCTCGTAGCGGGGAAGAGCGCCCTGTGGGAGCTCGTCCACCATCAGGAGCTTGCGACCGACGGCCTGGTACTCCAGGGAACGCCGAATCGGCTCCACCATCGCCTGGGCAAGGGCAACGCGCCCCTCCTCAGTCGACAAGGCCTGTGCGATCACGGCCTCTTTCTCATCGTAAGTCAAACCATCTTTGTTGATGCTCATTGTGTTTTTTCCTTTCTCCGACACCCCCTGATTCACGCATCAGGGTGGTAAGTCGGAAGATTCATTAGGCAGATTGGACGTTCAGGGCAATTCGAATGAAGTTGCCCAGCGATGCATGACCATCAAGATCGGTACCAGGAATACCGCTTGGATACATATTCTGTGCAGCAATCAGAAAACCGACCTTGTTGCCGTTGTTGGTGGCGGTGGTCGTGATTTTGCCAGAGTTAGTAGCCTGCCCGACATAGACAGCAACGCCTGCGGCGTTGTCGCTTGCGGCGTCGAACTCAGTGGAGACATACTGGTCAGTCAAGAACTCGCCCGCGCCCGTGTAGACGGTGATCTTGCCAGAAGCAAGGGTCTCGTCGAACATATCGCTTACGCGATTGCTGGTGGTGCGGGTGCTACCAGAACCGTTGACAACGACAGACGCAGAGTATGCGTTGCCGCTGGTGCTGGCGAGCTTGCTGTCACCGGCCAAACCAATGGTGAAACCACCGGAAGTGTCTGGCAGTTTGACATAGGGACGCAGATCACTTGCGGTGTCTACGGCCAGAGCTACGCCCATGCCCTCTGTGATGTTGCCGCTGCCACTAGCGACGGCAAACTGTGTTGCGATTGTGTGATGAACTGGAATCAGTGCCATGTTGGGTTCCTTTACCCTTCTTTGGTGAAAAATCCTCTCAAGCCGTCGGTCTTCACTTGAAGACCCGACGCAGTACGTTGGTCTCAGTCTGATCTGCCAACTCCACCTGCTGCTGCAGTCGGAACATGGACGAGATCTTGGACTTGAGATCTCCATACGCATTACGCTCACTCTTCTGCTCGGGGATCACAAAAGCCGTTTCTGACCCTGCCGAGGCCGTCTTCAGGCCCTTGGCGACGACACCCTCTGCGAACATTGCCTTCTCAAGGTCCACGAGCTGAGCCACCTTGTAGCCCATCAACTCTTTGGCTTTTGCAGGCAGACTGTCTGCAGAGATCATCCCTGCAGCAACCATCTTGCCAGCAACCTTGAGAGCCAACTCGCTGGAATCTTCACCAGCCTTCTTCTTTGCATAGCCGCCAACTGGACCGGACTTACCCGATCCAACCTGGCCGCCTGTCATTAGATTCTGCTTCTCTGCACCGTCCTGACCGCCAACCGGTATGGAAGGCAGGCTCAGACCTGCAGACTCGTTACCCTCTGGAACTTCAAGTTCTCCCATGCCTTCAAGACCTTCAGAGGTGCCCACGTCGCCAAGATCTTCCTGGTTCTGCACCAACTCGGTCTTGAGACCAAGCTCAGAGGCAAGCTTGGCCAATGAATCGGAGAATGCAGCCTTCTGGTTATGAAGCTTGCCAGAGGCAGATTTACCTGCTCCTTGGACACCGCCAGTGGCCATATTGCCCTTCTCTCCCTTGATCTTGTCGCCACTGAAGCTAGGACCATCAACGGGAACCTTGGGCATGTCTGCATCGAAGCCTTCGCCGTGCTCTCTGCTGAGCGGCTTGCCGCCGTTCTCAACGACCTTTGGCGATTTCAGACCAGCCTTGCCCGTCATGACGGTACCAAGTTCTGGCTGCTTCTGTGCATGACCTATCTCGACAGCCTTCTCTCCTGCCTCCTTGGTCAGGGCAGATGCAAGACGTGATATGTCAAGTTCCAACTTGCCTACGCCAACAACTCTGCCACGACGGAGGGCCATGGCCTCCTTCTCAATGTCGAAGGTCTCGTTTGACTTGGATTTGGCATAATTTGGAGCTGTCTTTTCCATGACTGCATCTTTCTCTTCTGTTTCTCCATTCGGATTATCGTCAGAAGAGTCTTCGTCAGAAGAGTCTTCGTCAGAAGAGTCTTCGTCTTCAACAGTAGGTGACACCTCGACTGACTCTTCTTCATCCACGTCTTCGACATCGTCGATGTCGTCGACCTCAACGGAATCTTCAGGCACATCCGTGCCAACATCATCAGACATCTCAGCCCCCATGTCGACCTCTGTGTCCATATCACTCTCATCTTCACTCCAAGCCTTAGTTAGAGCCTTCTGTATCTGCTCGTCAATCTGCTCAAGAACTTCTGGGGTCACATCGAGAGTGACGGAAATGGTCTTTTTGTCACCAGATTCAGAATCATCCTCGCCATCGAATGGATCGGATTCTTCCGTTTCATCCTGCTGTGACAAGTCAGTCTCTCCGTCGCCATCTGCGAGATCATCGGCGAGATACTCCTCGTCCTCTGCATAGGCAGCTTTGATCATCTCACAAGCATTGGAAGCCTGCTTGAGACCCATGCCTTCGCGGACAAGGTCCTCTACGCACTCGCACATAGGATCCGGCTGCGCCCAAGATGAGGCAACCTTGTCAGCCACGATTGTGCTGTACACATTCGCACCGGCAAGTTTGCTGCACACGCAATCTGGAAGGCTGTTTCCACGGCAAGGACCGCTGAGCGCCACGGAATCAGCGCCATACCTCCTGGCGAGTTTTTCCACGCACTCATTCATTGGGAATTCACCATGCATGGTGAATGCCTTCTTGAATGAGCCAATTGCAGTCTCATCTTCAGAAGCTATCTTGACCTGCTTTACGGCACCCTTGCTGAGGGCTTCGTTCAAAACTTCGGCCTTCTTGACAACAGACATGCCGTCGAATGTTGCACGATCAACGCCAACTTCATTCAGGGCAGAATTAATAGATGCACGCTTACGGGCGCAGCTGCTGCATGATGCCTTCTTAAACTCTGGCACCCATTCCCACTGAGCATACACATCCTTAGGAGAGGTGGTCGACGCGGCAAGACGAACCTTGTACATCTGACCAGAGTCCAAGCACATCCATGTTTCGTTGTCAAGTTTGACGGTATTTCTCTCGCCAGTGATTGGGCTCACAGATCCTAGAGCACCCTTGCTGGCGATCTTCCTGAGTGTTTCTGGAGTGATGCGGGTGGATGCAGCAACAGGAGGAAGCCCTGGTGCCCCTAGGGGTGGCATGCCGGGTGGCAGTTCGGCGCCAATCCCGCCAAGACCCTTATCTGGCTCTGCAGGGTTGTCGCCGCCAACATCCTCTTTGTCAATATCTCCGTCAGTGATATTGTCAAGAAGAGATGCATCTGGAATAACCTTGATGGTGAATCCACTGCCGCAACCCGGGCCTTTGCACTGGCTCTTGCCGCCAGCAACATCAACATCCTGGTTGCCACACACGACGCAAACCGCAGCTGGTGGCTTGGCCTTGCCGAGGGTGTCTGTGTCGAGACCAAGAGGGTCTGTTGGCGCCGAAGCGGGAGCTCCAGGCATACCAGCGGGGGCCCCTGGTGCTGGCGGAGCGCCAGTCAGCGCCTCTGCGCCAGGCATGCCGGGAGGCATGGCACCTGGAACCGCAACACCAGCACCCATGCCTGCTGGATTTAGGGCGCTGGGCATGGCGCCTCCAACTTGAGCCTTCTTCTCAAGTCGCTCAATCTCCTCAAGCAACTTGGCACGACGAGATATCCTGTCTTCTCGAGAATCATAAGTCTCAGAAGATGCGACCGCGACCTTTGTCTTGGGGGCTTTCTTCATAGTGCTCTCCACATCGGATGCAAACTTGTGGTATGCCTCTTCCTCTGCAGAAGTGAGCATTTTTGCCTCCTTGACCACTGCCTCAACAATGCCATTGGCATCGTCGAAATCTATTGACATCGGTACAACATCAACACCAGGGAAGCGACTAGAGATCATGCCCTGAGCAAACTTGGTGACCTCCGCTATAAAGTTAATCTTATCTGATGGGTCTGCTGAAATGTCCTCGCCAACAGTGCAGCAAACCTTGTAGAGACCATCTTCAGGACGGAAGGCCTGGCGGATCGCGTCCTCAAATGAGGCATCCTTTGCCAGGGTTTCAGAAGCATCAGTTGCCATCTTGGTGGCCTGCTCGACAGCTAGGTCATTGTTCGCGCAGTGGATGAACGCCTGGATGGCATCCTCGGCAGTGACATTCTTGGCATTATCTGCGATGGAGGCCAAAACAAGGTCGATGGGCTCGGCCATGAGACCTGCAGAAGCACCCTTGGTCATCTCAGAGTTTCTTTCGGCAACTTCACGACGCTGAGACACAGTCCAAGGGGCTGCATTAATAGAAACCATGAAGGCAGCCTTGGCATGTCTTGATGGCTTGGCTGATATGTACTGCGCAACCTTGGAGATGTCGACGGGATCTAGACCATAGATTGCAATGCCATCAGCAATAGAACGGGTTGCAATCTTGACAAGGTCAACTGTACTTGCCTTCTTGGCCATCGATCCGAGTTGAGCCTCTGTAATTGCAGTTGGATCGACCCACTTGTGATCCTTACGGAGAATGTCGAGTTGGGCAGACTGAACATGGTCTGTCCAGTCTGCTGGTATCTTGGCAAGGATCTCGCGGGTTGCATCACCCCACTGACCCTCTGTGATCGTTTCTGGGAAAGAGTTCCAACGTGCCATGAATCCGTTGGATCCGCTAGCTAGTTGCATCTCTGTCGTGCCTTCGGATGATCCAGACCTCACCTGCGGTGATGCACTAGACACATCTTTGAACGCAGGCTTGGATGCACCAAGACGGCTGTCTGACTCGATGATTTCGGTGTACTCCGCACCGGTACGTGCGCCCATGCCATTGCCTTCGACAAACTGCCCTTCGATTATGGTGGAAGGAGAGTTGTCGGTGCGGTTTGAAGCTGTTTTAACGGTGCGGTTGTTAATGTCCAATTCAGGCTCCTTACTAGAGTTGATGTTTTCTTGTTTTTCAAGGGATGCAAGGATGATGAGGGCTGCGCCTTCTGGATCTTCAGCGATTGCACTCCTCAAGTTATGAGGAAACGCGTCTGCAGATGATGCTCTGACGACACGACCGTCAACAACTTCTGTTATAAACGATTCGCCGTCAGAGTCGGCGGATATCACAACAGAACAGTTGGCTGACGCGACCTTTGCAATGATTTGGTTCTGTGCCAAAAAATCCTCCGAGGGGAAATACTCGCCATCTTCCACGCGGATGGCAAGTCCCTTGCCTCTAATATTGTTTTTTTTCCAAATCTCCTCCCCAAAAGCTGACCTTGGAATAAAAGTTGGCTTGGTAACCCTGCCTATGTCGTCACCCACATCCTGAAAAGACGGGGTTCCCAAAGATGGGGGTCTTGGGGAGGGTTGCTGAGGCATAGACATTGGGGCCGCTGTTGCAGGCGCCATTGCAGATGGGGTGGTTTGTGATATCTTTCCACCATCGACAGGCGATGCTGGTGCCGATGTCCCCCTTGCCATCTGTTCAGAAGATGGAGATGGCAACTGTGCATAACCCATTTCTATAAGTTCATCTGTGGTTTTTTGCACATTCGACATGACCTTAACAAGATCGCTGACATATTCCATAGAAACTGCCTGTTTTTGTGCCATCATGGACCTGGCAACACGCTCAAGCAGGTTCATTGCTTCATTCAACTCTCCAATTTCTTGTCGACCTGCCACTTTTTTCATTCCGCAAACCCCGTCCTTGCAGAATGATTCCTCTGCCACCTTGCTAAACCCCTCGTTTACAGCCCTGACCCTCTCAACAAGGCTAGCAATCTTTTTGCGGACGCCTTCGGGGTTGAGTATTTCTTGCACGAGGCAATCATGGCATGCTGGATTGACCACAAAACTATCTTCGATAAATTTGACACCAAAATTGTGTTCAAAAATTTGTTGATCTTTATGTGTGTGGATCTTCTTTTCGCCCTTTTTGCAACCGCAAACTGGACAGGGCTCGTCGCCAGCATTGGGAGACTCATGATACTTACAGACATGATCGCCATTGAAGCGCTTCTTCTTGCGCTCTTTGATATGTGAGCAAAATTCTTTTGCAGTTGCAGCTCTGTGATGGCATATGCTGCAGCATGAGTACTGTACTTGACAGCCCATGGATGTGCCGTTCACGTATCCCTGCTCTATGCCCCTAGCAAGCCTAGGGAAGGCCACGCGGTCAACCATGTTAATTGTATATATACCGCCAGTGGAATCGTCGTACCATGCGTGTACAACCTTGCCCCTTGCCTTCTCGATGTCGTCATTTTGGTGGTTGACAAAGACCGGAACCCCGATGAACGTTTTGGCGGCACGCTTTAACTCAGTCTCACTGAACCAGTCGCCGTTGTCATTGACCTCATTCTTCTTTATTGCAAATACCTTAACAAATAAATGATCGGGGTGTTCCTTGACGGCTGCAGTTATGTCGAATCCGTTCAGGTCAGTACCAACCTTGGCCGCCTGTTTCTGCAGTGCTTCCGTGTTAAACTCATCCCAATCCTCGGGAACATTAAGAGCAGTAACCTGCCTCGACCCTGAAATGGAAAACTTGCTTGGAATCATGCCCTCACTGTCCTCGGGATTCTTACATTAGCCAAATGGGTCAATGTATAGTTGAACTGATTCTTAGGATATGGTATTCTGTATTTATCTGAAAGGAAAGACAGGGCCGAAGCAATGTTAGTAAAATATTTTCCATACGGGCTGTAGACTTTAGACTCAAATTTCATCCAGTTGGATGGCAACTTTTTGATACCTGCAAAAAATGCCTTCTTGAGATCTTTGGTTCTCGCTGGCGAGCATACAACATAATAGTCTGAGTTGGTGGTGTAGTCGTGGCCTTGCCATCTGTGGTATGCCCCAGAACCAATTTCCCTCTCGTATCTCTTCTTGAGAGGCTCGGTACGCTCAGTGTATACCTCTTCCCAATTGATGTTACGGTCACGTATCCTGCGTGCTGAAATCTTCAGCATGGGATGCACCTGTTGGTAAGAAAATGTCGGCCACATCTGTGGAAATGACACGAGGCTCTCCATCAGATAAAGATGCCGAAGTTTTGCCCAAAATCCTCCGCTCTTCTATCGCTTCTCTAATATTTGACATCACAACTTGAGCAACTTCGTCCACCCGACTGTTGAGGGCACCCTCTTTTATCCTTATAACCCGCCAACCAAGTTGTGCAAGTTTCATGTCTCTTGCTCGGTCACGCTCAATGGCTTCGGGATCTGAATGCCACATTTCTCCATCTGCCTCCACATCAACTCCGATTTGAGGATATGCAAAATCTAGAAGGAATGGCTGTCTCTGACCTGGCATGTACTGCTGGAATTGTGCAAAAAGTGGGTACGGAACCGCAAGTTGGTTGAGGATCGATGCCAACTTCTGCTCCGGCTTTGTCAAAAATATCTTCGTAGGCTGTGGAGGTTTGGGCATATCTTTTGCCTTTGGCCCCTTGCCCTTCTTAAATATCTTTCCTGACAAAATAGATGCGGCTGCCGCCATGGGCGGAGCACCAGGGTTGCCACCCATGGCAGGAATTGCCGATGGAGCACCACCAGGCGGAGACATCCCCAAATCCATCGGCGGTGCACCTCCGCCCATGGGGGCTGGAGCAGGCGGCGCACCACCACCAGCACCTCCCAATCCGCCCATTATGCTTCCTAGGTCTCCGATTCCGCCGCCGCCACCGCCGCCACCAGGCTGTCCGCCAAGAACCTGACCTCCAGTACCCGCCATAACCTGTTCTTCCCTGATGCGTGCAACCTCAATATCAAAGTCTATATCAAATGTATCAAGCAACTTTTGCCTGCTGATAACCTGCTTGTCATACAACTGAATAATCTTGTTCAACGATTCAGAGTTGTCACGAAGACGAAGATCGTTCCATTTTATTCTTGGATACAGCCATACAGTTTCGTTCAACTGCTTCGATTTTACTGTGTCAACAAAACCCTGCATTTGAGCAACGGGTAAGAATATGTTTCTTTCTGCCCACTGTGCCAACTCCATACGCCAGGTTTCAAGTCTTCTGATGAGGGTCTCCACGCCAACAGCAGCACCAGAATAAGCCTGCATCTCTCCGTTGAGCAAGGTCTGGTTGAGCATTAGACCGTCAAGCATCTCCTTGCCGACATATTCGAGCTGATTGCTTATATCGTGGATTTTGCCAGTTGCACCCTCCCAAGTCATCTCGAATGCATGGTGAGTAACAATGGTCAAATTTGGATCATTTGCCACTGCAGCAAGTTGAGCCTGCACATCTGCAATATCCATCTCATTTGCAGGGCGCTCGGCAGTGCCAACCTTTACTATTCTTATTGGCAATATATGACGCTCTGCCACGATCCAGTTCGCTGTCATCAACTTGGTTTTGTATGCAATCGTCATGAAGAGTCGACGCAGCAATGACTCTCCATAAGTTCCATAAGGACTCCCCTTATGTCGCAAATGACTCACGCAGCGCGGACTAAGAGGTATGGCCTGCCCGGCGGCAACAAGGTCACGAACCTGCGGAGATATCTTGTCATAGATATCCTTTGGCTTCTTCTGCTGCACCACTCTGCGTAGATCATCATCTGGCAACATGGCAATTGTTGGGTGGTCGGCAAGTTGCGTGTTTTGAACCTCAACGAAATCTGGATTGAGGATCATCAGTCTTTTGAATGTTCCGCCCGGATGGTTGCATATCGTGCCGTCAGGAAGGTTTGTCCTACCTCCGCACACTGGGCAGTCTATTTCCAAAAACACGAAAACATCACCAAGCAAAAAATATTCGTGCGATATCTTTCTGAACCAGTGATCAAGGTTGAGTTTTTCAACCATGTGCTCAAAATAGTTCAAGACCTTTCGATCTCTGCACTCCAGTTTGAATCCATTCATGGGGAATGTTGCATAGAAATCTATACCACCAGCAGCCTTTGGCTCGTTTTCGTAATAGAAACGCGCCCACTGGTACACTTCCTTGCGTCTGCTTGCTATCTGCCAACTCTGCGGAGTGTGCAGAGGAGAGAAAAACATCGGCTGGGTGAATATGGTGGACACATTCCCACCAACATATTGAGCCGCCTTGGTCAGCGGCAGCGGAACTATAGTTCCGTTTGCATATGTCTTGTTGTCCACCATCGATTCACTACTTGCGTTTTTCTTGGTTGCCATGAGATGATGTCCTATAGTGGTTTTTCGTCATCATGCCTGCACGGCAACAACTTGAGCTAGAGACGCTCCACAGTTAACACAATTAGACGCTGTTGCGTTGTTACAGCTCCTACAAACTGGACAATTTTTCTTCCAGCCTGCCATTGGCTTTTTCTTCTCACCATCTCTGAACGGGGTCGAGAGGGGGTCGAATGCGGCAGTTTTAGATGCCGTCAACTCTTTTTTTTTGATGCCGAAATGTTGAATGGGGCAAAAGTGACGCGACCATTATTCCCCTTCAAATCACCACGTGCTGCAGCCATTCTAGATTCTAGAGAACTAAATTCAGGGATGAATGGGCGCGGACTGCCGTCAGTTGGAACGCGCAGATCGTTGCCAACTGGAACGACTTTGTTAACTTCAAAACGATCCTCAATGTAACCACCGCCCGACAGACCGTGAGCTCCATCGAAAGGACGATAATATTTGTCCATGACATTGCCACGCCACAATGTTTCAAAATCTATGTCGTAGATTCCGCCAAAGAAGAACTGGTTGTTCTTGTTGCGTTCAAGAGCAGAAATATTACTCTCCACATCTCTAATGAAGGGGCTTGGCCTTGTTTGCCCTGGGCCAAACAATATGATGTTCTCCATGTTACCATGTGAGGCCTGCTTAGTCAAGTTGAAAACATTTTTCTTAGAAGCAGTCTTAACTGTTTTTGTAATCTTAGAAAACCGCTCGGCAAGTAGGCTGATCTGCTCGTCTGAAGCCTCCACAATCCTGTCTAGGCTGGCAGCTGCCTTCTCAACTGCGTCCACCGGAACAACAGATGGAGCAATCACATCAGAATATATTTGGAATGCCCTGTCAGCAATATCGGCAGAATTTTCTGAATCCTCGTCCTGTTGATAAAAATCTTGAAGAGCCTCTTCAAACATGGAGGCGTTAGGTGATGTGCCGAGACGGGGTGCGAAAAAACCATTCCACACCTCATTGTAGCCAGATCCAGGCTCACCATCCCTCCTGAAACTATTCAGGAATTCAAACATTTCCGTGTGGTTTGAGAATGACGGCAACTCCACTTGCGCCAAGCCCGCAGTCTGTGGGGCAACTGGATCCATGACAAGTGGGGCCTCAGGCACAAGCAACTGCTCTGCTTCCGTCGTTCTTATCTGCGCAACTTTGGAAAGATTGAATTTCACTTGAATTGTTTACCTTTAAGCGCTTCGAACATTCTTGTGACGGCACTAACATCAGAAGACGAAGGCCTTCTTGATGCATGCTTTGATGCCAAAGAGTCAAACATGGAAGCAGCCATATCTCTGCTGTTGACTGGAGACTTCGGCTGAGCCACCTCACATTCAACAGTTGGCTTGGCAACCATCGGAGCATCCTTGATGTGGGAGAATGCCTCCTTGTCAAAGATGCTAACAGAGTCGTTGCGAATGAGACCTCTGCCGCCAGATTTGCCAGAAAGAGATGAGACATGAGCGGCCATCCGCTCCGCAGAGGTGGGCAAGGGTTCTTCCTCCTTGACAGCATGCTCATTCACACTATCGGCAGCCACCCGTGGAGCAGGTGGGTCCTTAAGCCCAAATAGGGTGTCTGATGCGGCCTTTACTCCAAGGCTCCCAACATGCCCACCTGCATCAATTGTGTGTGAGCCTAAAAGCCTATTACGGAGCAATCCTCCCTCGGAAACCTCGGTCTCAGGAGAGCCAGCCACTTTACGAGCAAAGTTTTCAAGCCAAGAAGGCCGAGAAGCTTCTTCTGCTAGCTTTTCAACTTTGTTCCCAAAAAGTTCAGACCGACCCTCATTTTGATTTTTGAAAATTCTCATATGCGGAAACCTGCTTTCTTCAGGGCATCTGCCATGGCAGATTTCCTCATCATGAAGGCATCATGATGTGCCGAAGCAGCCTTTGCGATGGCATCTCCTGCAAGATCTGCAAACGAATCGTTTTCGGTGGAAGGCTGGACGGCTTTGGGCTTTTTGCTGCTGAAATTGACTATATAGTTACGACCCTCATGACTCATATTTCCCTCCAAGCCAAATGCCTCACAGATCTGACCTGCAATTTGTGAAGCATGAGACTCTGTGATACGAGATTTTGCAGTCGCTGAAGGTATCATGAAAGATCCACTTAACTCACCTGACCCAATCGAAGATATCTGCCGAAAGATTTTCTTAGAGACCTTCGGGTCTGTCAAATGTCTTGGTTCAACACCAAGACCTTCCAAGACTGCAAAAACATACTCCCTCAAAGACTTCTCTCTGCCCTCATTCGATGCAGGCGCCTGATCCTGTGACGGGGCGGGCAGAGGAGCTGAACTGCCCGTATCCATGTATACAGACCCCATTTCAGGCTGAGGGATCTGCTCGTCTGCCAACTTAAAAAGCTGGCTCTGCATATGCCTGCGTCGGCCCACCGGCAGGAAAGACATCGTTCAGTTCTCCGTGTCAAGAACGGCGTCTATGAAGTCCTTGGGCCAAATGTTGGACCAGTATGAACGGAACTTGCCCTTCTGCTTGTCGGTGAGATTGGCTATCTTGACAAACTTCGGATGCTCAGATGAAGTCTTCGGCCGACGAGGAGGATTGCTATGCGGCCTGTAGGCATTTCCTATCTCCTCTTCCTCACCACCAGAATCAGATGCGCAGGATGAGTCTGACTCCTTTGTGCCATAACCGCAGCCAGCGGCAGCAACAGCACCCATGGCCTCTGTGATCTCTTCATCAGCGTGGTCGTCTTCAATATCCACATCGGTCTCGTCATCGCTGGAATTGGCAAGAACGAGCAAGACCTCGTCGTCATTTACCTTGATCACGTCGGCAATCTTGCTGAAGCCATCGGATTCGGCTTCCTTGGGCTTCTTTTTGCGCTCATTGATCTTGTCCTTGATGAAGGCAGGCAATTCTTTCTTAGCCTCCTTCTCTAGGACTTCTGGCGCATCGACTGCAGATGCCTGCTTACTCATCCCACCTGTAACGTCCCGAATGATGTCATTAAAACTTCGGGACGGCCCATTGACTGATATTTTATTGCTGAAGAACTTCATATTTGCTCCTTTGTTGTTCTTTTCTCTTAAACCCCAATCACACCTCGTCAGGGAGTGATGCTTTGGTAATTTCCCACGCCTCATCTCTCAAGCAAGAAGCTGCCACACGCAGCCTGCCTGCTGTCGAAGGATCTTTCGATTGTATGGAAGAGGCAACTTTTCCCATTTCGTTTGAACATCGAACCAGTCTGTCCGGAATGGCTATTGCGTGCTCTGCAACTGCCTCTGGAATGGCAATCCTCTCTGGAGTTCCAGAAGCCATCTTTGCTTCAATTATGGTCTGAAGATTGAAATCCCCACCCATTGGTTCTTTTTCCCATGAACCATCAGAAGATGCGTACTTGTTCCAGGTCTTCACGTCGCCAGAAATTGCAGATACATATTCACTGTGACACTCGCTCCACGCCTCCTGTGGACGCATGCCCTGTGCACGCTTGTGTCTAAAACATCCCTGCCAGCACCTGCTGTTGCGCACAGCCACCCCTTGTATGCCCATGTACTGAGCGGTTTTGACCATAGAGAGGTCAGACGCAATATCGTCAAGTCTAACCGCCTGTGGATGATTACCATTAGCGTCAAGTCCGTTGGCAATGAGAACAATGTCCTTGATGATATTTGATAGTTCCATGACTTCAAGTAACTACGAATTTACGCGTAAATGTCCTGCTCGGGAAAGAAAATCTGACTATTCTGGTCAATAAATAATTTCTAGGCGCTCCAACCGTTGTGTCCCATGAAACAACCACCTGTCTGCGGCTGGCTTCAGAAAAATGCATATCGTGAGGTTCAATCTCCCTTGAAATAATTTTGCCGCCCTCTGTCAAATATTCTATAAGCATAGACTGCCTGTTTGCCACAGACCACCTGACTGCATCACCAACTCCTGAAAAATTTGGGACTGCAACAGATATAGAAACCTGAGAATCTGCTGCAGACCTGGCTGGATCCGTGACTATTTGGGCTCTATCTGCGGGAACCTCATCTGCCTGAGGAGGCGGGGTCGAAGCAACATCCTCCCCTTCTGACGATTGTCTGATCTCTGCAAAATCAACACGATCTGGGTCCAAGGACGTCAGTGGCATCTTTTGGGCGAGTTTATAGCTTCTGTTAAATATGCAGCAGGGTTGGACGCCATCTGTATTGAGATGACACTCATCGCCAACCCTGAATCCATTCTTGGAAAGCCAGCCATCGGGCAACTCAACGACCAAACTACACGGCTCAGAAGACGAAACCGATGTCAAATCATGAGGTCTTATCCTGCCAACTGTGACAATTTTACCAAATGGATTTACAAAAGCTATGTCCAATGGCAGAAATGTGTTCATACCCCAAAAACTATGTCGCTCTGGCCTGTCAAATACAAAAGCCATGCCATGCCCGTCTTCTAGCTCATGCCTGAACATCAAACCTCTTTCTCTGAGATGTGGCTTATCTGCCAATTCAACCACAACTCGAGAAAATTGGTTATTCATACTCGGAGACACGAAAGCCCCCACGGACAAGACGATCTGCGAAGTCCTCGCACTCATTCTCGTCATCAAATTCTAGGCGATATCCAGATCCGTGACGAAAAACATCGGCCCCAACGCCGCGAGCCCGCCTAAGCGCCTCATCTAGACTCCAGGAGCGCTCAAAAGAACCTGAAGGTCTTGTGGGTCTGTCTTTCAGTATGCAAACTCTCATCGGCGTGCAATCCCAGTTTTGACTGTGTTCTTGATAGCAAAAACACAGTCGTCGTCATTCAGAATGACCGCTTCTAGAAGCCGCTTACCGTTTGCGGTAATCTTTATTGTTTCCCCATGCCATTCTGCAAATCCCAAACTCTCGAGATTGATGAGTTCATCAGTTCTCAAACCAAACGGCCTTTTAAACGTAAGGGGCTCTATCCCAGCTTCTCCAGACTTGAAAAGTGAATACAAAACCTTTGCCGCCTTGCCCTTAGGGTCGCCAAGTCCAGATATTGCAGACCCCGACCTCTCGCGCATGATGAAATCAAGTATAGAACTGTTTGCGGTTTTTAGATTCATCCCAAGTGTTTCCAAAGGTATTCCCTGTACTTGTACGGACTTTCATTCTTCGCATTATCTATAAGATATGGCTCTGTTGCCAACTCTCTCCAGTAGAATCCGGGTCTGAAACGAGGCTCATTATATGCCTCAGTCCAAGAGCGATATCTGTGTTGGCTCTTGCGAGCGATCGAATCACCCTCAATGCTCTCCTCTATGTCCCTCCAGGGGATCACACGATCACCCATTGGAAGATCTAGGCGACCCCACGGGCCATCCATCACGGAAGCAATCTTTTTAGATAACGAAGCAGTGAACAACCTGTGCTTATACGAAAGGCGCGCAATCATGTACTCATGAAGAGATATTTTGGAAAGCAGCGCAGATATTTCCGAACAAGCAGGAGTGGGAAGTTTTGCCACATCGAATGAAGCCATGAAGTTTCTTATGATTTCATGCTTCACCTGATCATTCAACCGATCCTTGGCTGACATGGTGCACAATCCTTCAAGAGCACATACCGCCATCCTTGAGCCGACTACAGAACACGAACCGGCAGAAGGAATAGATTCAAGCACGTTACAAAGTGCTGTCCAAAGATCTTCAAGCACAATGGCCAATTCATCAGCCCTCTTGGAAAGAGCTGGTTGATAATCTGAGGCAAGAACCTGCATCTGAATCTGTGGATCAAAAACAACATCGACGCCAACCTTAACGCCGAGTCGTGCGAGTTCTATCTTTGCATGATCAGGACTTATTGTTGGAGTTGCCATCGCATTTTGCTCCCACCAGCGAACTGGCATAGCCACTGTCATAGAGCAGAGTAAAATAACGGCACAATTTCTTGCGGTTTTTCGTCCTAAGATTCTTAAGTACACGCGTGAATTTGTCCGTTGCAATTCTAACCATTCAGCCTATCTCCGTGTTCATAATCCCAAATATGGAATCATCAACAACTGCTTCCTTGGATTTCTTAGTTCTAGACACTTTGCGCGTGACCTTCTTTTCTGACCGTGATGGCTTGTCTTTCTTTGCGATTTTCTGGTCACTGGCCGCATCGGAAGAAACTGAAGCCACCAAAGAAGAGCATGACAAATGTCCAGCACTCACAAGTTTCATGGCAGTCTCTATGTTAGGATCAGACTTCTTCAAAATGAAACACTGCTTGGGAGCTAGTGTTCTCTTCAAAAAAGAGATCGTTAGGCCGCCACTCTTGGCATTCGAGAACTCTACTTCGTCCTCGGATGTCTTACTAGATATATCTTCATTCGCAGAATCGAATGATATGTAGCCCTTCTTCTTCGCCCACAGTACACTTGGATGAAATGCAAATTCGTCTGGCAAATCAACAACAGTACCAGGCTTGAACTTATTCTTGATCGAAGACAAAACCAATTCACCTTTTAGTGTTTCAGAAACTATTACTTTCATATCTTTCTTCTCCTGTGTAACATTTTTTCCATGCTGCCCGAATTGGGAGCACCCTCAAATATGGTTCTTCCACGAGAAACTGGAGACGATGGGTCTGCCCATGTTCCGTCATTAGTTCCCTCTTGATATTCAGTCTCGCCTTCAAGTCTTTCTCGACCAGAGAACGGATCCTCTGGGTCACCATAGTCAAAATCATGATTATATCTGTACTCATGATCGCCAATGCCCTGCTCCCAAAGCAAAAAGTCAGAGGCCATGTCAGGAGGTTCTCCGGCAACACCCTGAGACATAGGCGTTGTAAATTTATAACCCTCTCCGCTATTGGGGCCCCGATGCAATTTATATGGATCAACCCTATCAAAAGGGCGAAGAAGCGTGTTCGGCACAGTTGTGCCGAGGTTGGCAACCTTGACCAGCCAACTGTGGCTCTCAAGGCGGAGCATCAGTTACCCAATAACCATATAGGAAGACAATATGGTTTTCTTGCGACTGTTAAGCTCTGATATTTCAGACACTTCGTCTCTATGCAACTGTCTTTCCTCTGAAGCAGCAGCTAGCCTGATTTCAAAAAGCCTTCTGTCGATCGCAAACAGATTGGACTGAGCTTCTTTGATGACAACATCTTTGTTTATGTTCTTTAGGTTGGATGGCGCATCTTCAACTGGGAGATGGCCAGTGTTCTCGATGCGCCCTGCCCTGTTGACAACAAGAGAATCGTCTGCATCCACAGGATCAACATTAGGTTTACCTGTGTTGAAGTGTAGGGAAAACAGGTCTCTCTCACCCTTCTCTGCCTCTGCGTATGCCTTCCTGAATTTTTGGTCAAAGGCCTCACTTGCCATGTTTATGTCAGAAACAGGAGAGGACTCGCGAGATTTTCGATAAACAAGATTACTGTCATATCCTGAATCAGCCTCATCAAGGCGTGCTTCAACAACTCTTGTGGCATATGTCTCATCCCGCTCTGCCAGCCTCTGAGCAACAGACTTGTCAGCTTCGTCGCCATGAGACTCATCTATTGCCCGAGGAAGACTCATGTCGTCCATGGACGATGTCTTGTTGTCTTCCCTGTTCTGCTCCAAAAATTGTTCTCTTGATGCAGATTTAATCAAACCCATACGTCTCAAAAAGTTGAACATTTTCAGCTCCTCATATCCTTTGCTACCCTTTGACCTGAGCCAACACCATACGGAATACCCTGCATGGACCTCCACATAGTCTGATCCTCACCCATAGTTACTGACAATCTAGCCAGTCTACCTTGCGGCAACCTAGATTCATCTTGCTTAAATGTAGAAAAACAGGCCCCGGCAAGGGCATCGACAAGATCGTCTGTCCTGACTGTACCGTCCCTCTTGGCAAAAACACGATAGCCTGTGGGCATGTATTTACGCTGTAAATATAGCATTTCATTCTTCATCGGTTCGTGATAAGGAATATATAATTTCCCACTAGAAGCCAAGTCATAAAGATAGTCGTAAATGATAATCTTGTAGCGTTTGGTGAAGCGCGTCAATTTTGCTGGTATCCCCTTCGCCTGCAGCCCTTTTATGCTTGCTGCCGAGTTCCACTGGTCGAATGACACCTGAGACAAATAGAATCTTCTGCTCAGTTTTGCTATATATGACTCTATCTCCTCATTGACTATGGGCTTGTCCTTACTGGGTTGCCAAAACTTTATGTGGTCAACCACTACCCTGAAATCCATCTTGCCAGTGTCCTTTTTTATAAATTGTTCTCTATGGCAGACCACGAGGGCATAATTATGGCTTGAAGTAGCTGGGTCAAGATGACAGAAATAAAACTGGCCAGGCTCACCATATTCTTTCAACTGTAAGGATGGCTTGAAACAAGCCTCGACTATGTCCCTTGGAAAGAACGAATATCCAGCCGTTCCTGTGAATTCGGCACCAAACTCCATCTCAAACTCTTCATCCTGCATTTGGGAAAACATTTGGCGAAGGCCATCTCGATTCTGCCTGGTGTTGACCACCCACGTCGGCAGCCGCATAGACAACCTTTGTGGAACTGTTGGAGAAGTTCTGAACAGGTCGTAGAACACACCTTCTTTACCACGCGGACTTGAGATACATATGATCTTGCCATCGTAAATAAACCTTTCCCGCTCCACCCCTTCTTCGTCGATGTATTTCTCTTGGCGAACGTATGTGGATGTCGCGGGCGCTAGAGTTCTATATATTGCCTCTCCACCGCTAGACCCGGGGGTCTGCCTGTAGAGACCAACCTCGTCAAGCATGAGACAATAACAACCTATACCTGCAAGAGAGTCAGAGTTTGAGTGACCTGATCGGATGACCACAGAGCCAGGAGAAATAGGCAGACCTCTTGCCGTCATCTCTTCGTTTCTCTTCCTGTCTGCAGGAGTCATGATGTACATCGTATCCTGAAGCATTCCTTCTGGGCTGATTTTGTCAGAGAAATAAATACTCTTCACAACTTTATCCCTGATCTCTTGAAACAAGATTTCTGCCTGCTTAGAAGAGTTTGCAATGGTGAGAATGGTAAATGGAGCACCTGTACTCAGACCATACATGGCATGCGGATCTCCACCCGGGGACTCAATCAACTTTAGAGCCTCATAAAGTGCCAAAATGGATATAACAAAATCCTTGCCAGAACGACGCCCCCACACTAGCACTAACTCCTGAAACAGATTTCCGCTTTCGTATTTCTTTAGAAGGTCACCATTTTCGAAGTCGGGGTCGTCAAGATCATATTTCTTACACAACTCAATCTCTTCATCAGTCAACTTCAGATCTTCATTCCCCTTAGTGCCCCTATAGAAGGCTTTGAGTGCAATCCTCTGGAATGGGAACAACTCAATCGGGGTTGGTTCGTAATAACCCATCCCCAAGTATTCACGACTCTCAATAAATTCGACTATTGAGGGTATCTTACCAGACGAAGCAACTTGACCGCCTGCCTCGTTTTCGAGTGACTCCCTGAAAGCTGTCAACTTGGCGAGGAGTGGATTGGTCTTGCGAGGGCGACCGCGCTTAGCCATCAAATCTCCTCACTCTATACCCAACAGATGCTATACACAACTTGAAGTCGACCTCTTGTCCTACATGTTTCATCGATGTTGCTGCATTTGTCTCCAAAAGAACTCCTGTTTCTCCATCAATACGCCAGAAAAAGAACCTACTCAAGCGCTCAGGATCCACCATATAAACATATTTCATCAAATATTCTGGTATGCCTTCGCAGGCAGCGCATATGGGTTCTACATTTGACTCTGGGACACAAGACCAAGCAAATATGTCGTCTCTATCAGCCATTTTGGTGGAGATGGCAGACTTCACAATTTCTGCCTGCTTCAGAGGAATCACCACATGGAAAATATCCATGAGACACCTCCTATCCACAAAGATATTTACCAACAAACGACAATAATACCTTCACAAAAACAAAACGTCAATCATACTAACTCTTCTACAGACTAGAAAACTCTTAGTGTCACATCTGTGTCACACATACACCATAGCGCACACTATTCACATCAGATAATTGAATGGCTTATAGACCGCAAAATAAGAGAACTTGACATAAACATACTCTCGCCGACCCACAAAAAGAAGGAATTGTACTTAATCATGTACCATAGATACTGCTAGCAGCAATATGCATAGTGTGAGATGCTGCGCTTCTAAATTACTTCCGTATACAATACTAGATAATACCATAGATGACTAACCTATAATGTATATTAGTACCAAACATAGGCATCTGACTTCAAAGTTTTAGGTCTATCTATATCGATTGCGTTGACTTCAAAAATCATGGTAATGATAGTACAAATCTAAAAATGGTGTAATCTACATATGGCAGATTACAAAGTACTCGTTTTTATCTATCTTGTTGTTCTTATCAATAGTAAAATTACTAACCCCTAGACCCAATAAAAGGTTACGGAGTTCTATTTCACTAAAGTATACAAATCGATCTTGCTGAAAAACTTTTAGTTCTTTTTTTACGCTTTCCTTAAATACTGTAAAGACGAGTAGGGATCTACAAACCTTTAAAGACTGTTCTAACAGCTTCTTTAAAAGAAGCTTATTCTTGAGCTCGTCACCATCAATGTTGTAGGTAACCGTACCGAACAGACACACTAGATCATAACTGCCTGTGGTAGGGATTGTTATATATACCGAACAACTGCACAACTTTAGCGTCTCCGGGCGTATGTCTACCGCCTCATAGGTGGAGTCTAAGTTGTTCTCCTCTAACCACTCGTGTAAGTAGCATGGTCCAGATCCAACATCCAGTACAGACTTAAACTTGTGCCCTTTAAGTATCTCGAATCTCTTTTTGGCTAAATCTTTACCATAGCCATTACTAATAGGCTCTGGATAGATATCGTACAGACCTTTGATATTATGCTTATTCAAGATTCTCCTACTTTTCGGTGGATTACAACAAAATACTCCTCTCTATCGTAGTTGTCGTTTTCTATGATTTCATATTTTGTTACTTTCAAATCTGTCAATAGGTTCACCACATCTTGCTTGGTGTAGTATAGAAAACGATTTGCCTCAATCACCACGGGATGATTTATCTCATTTTTCATAACTGTAAATAACAAATACTTTTTGCTTGCTTGTATAGACTCCTGTAAAAGCGAGACAAGAGTTTGTTTGTTCTTTTCGTTGTCGTAATCTAAATTGTAAGTTACGGTTCCGAATAAACACACCAAATCGTATACTTTGTTTTTTGGTATTTGTGTGTATGTTTGGCAGTCACACAGCGCAAGTGCTTGAGGTCTTATATCCACGGCTTCATAATCGGTTTTAATATTATTCTCCTTTAACCAGTCAAGAAGAAAACAAGCACCGCTGCCAACATCCAAGACCGAATTAAAATCAAACAGTTTCAGAATTTCAAATCGTTGATATGCAAAAGGCTTGCCATAACCATTTTCGGCTGGCTTTGTGTAAACTGTTTCAAGAGTATGGGGATCACGCTGACTTGGTAACATGGTAAGAACTAGACCCAGTGCAGTATACGGTTACACTGGTCGTAGAGGTAGAGCCGAAATTTTCGTTTGTTAGGGTTCCTGATGACGAGAAAGCAAGAGTACCGCTCTTTACCAGTATTTTGAAATGAACCCCAGTGCTTAATCCGTTTATAGTACAAGTTAGAGTTGCTTTTCCACTGGCAGGATTAGATATGAAAATCTTTCCGTCATCAGAATCTGTTACTGACCAAGATGCTGTCTTTGTTTCAAATGCAGCAGATGTAAAACGAGCAAGACGAGTTGACTGAATGGGTCCGCTGAATGTACTGCCCCCAGGTGCACCGAAGTTTATTGAAAGTGCAGAAAAAGTGATTCCACTTGCGCTGTCGTCTACTGTAATGGTAGTACCGTTGGCGCCGCCGTCCCAGTCTCCAATGACAGTAGTCCCCATACAGCCATAGCCCATAAAATCAGTTGCGCCGAATAAGCCAAAGAAATGCACGTCAGTAGAAAAATACAAACTATGGTAGCTCTTCACAGCACTGTAAGTTCCGGAAAACTTATTTCCAGAACCAAACAATTTAAATGTACTACCGCTGACTTCAGAACCCATCGTAAGGCTTTGGGCGGTTCCAGATCCTGTGGCTATATTTACGGTTGTGGTGCCTGCTGCAATATTGAGGGTTGACGATGAAGTAGTTATATCCCCGCCATTTACAGCAAGGTCCCCAGAAATGGTTAATGAGTCAGTGGTTTTGTTGTAGGTAAGTCCTGCATCTCCGCCAAGAGCAGAACCACCATCGTTAAACATTATTTGTGTATCAGAACCAGAAATAATCGCAACCGTACCAGAGGCGTCAGGAAGTGTTATAGTCCTGTTGGAGGTGGGATCCTGAACGGTCAGAGTGGTGTCTTTGTTATCTACTGTTGCCCCCTCAAAAACAATGCCGTTGTTGAAGGTGATATTCCCTGAAAATATCTTGTCGCCCGTAACGGTCTGTGTGGTGGATAGGGTGACAAGATTTGTTGCCAAATCGGTCGTTGCCGATAACTTCTTCACAGTGCCACTGGTGTTCTTGATGAAGAGTGCCTCGTCAGCGGCATTTATTGCAATTTCACCAAGTTCTAGAGAAGTATCCGGCTGCGCAGAAGCAGATGTCGAGTACAAATGCTGAATGATACTCTCTCTAGTCACTGGCACGACATAGCCATCACTTTCTACATAACATTATACGATCAGATCAGGTGAAGGTTCCACCCCTGATGTTGGCAACAAGTGTTCCAACCGAGTATCCTGTTGCACCAGTGTTGACGGTGGTGGTGGGTTCCGATTGTGAATCCACAAAAAGTCTAAACTTTCCGTCCGAAGCATCGCGGATAAGACCGCAATACAGGTCCTGCGATCCACTTGTGTCATAGAGGCCGTAGAAACCGATGTCAACACTGTCAGCGGTGCTGTTGCCATTGGCGAGTTTTATGAGCGGGTCCTCAACCGATAGGGTCGAGGTGTTAACTGTGACGGTTGTTCCGTTGACAGTCAGATCACCAGTCACGGTCAAGTTGTTGCCAACCGTGGCGTTGTAGCCAAGCGCAACGGTGCCGCCTGCAGAAGATCCTATGTTGACATTTGTGGTTGACCCAGATTCTCCAATTGCACCTATATTTATGGTGTTGGTGGATCCACTTCCCGTCGCGCCATTGGCAATTCCAGTGGTTGCACCAGATGCCCCATCGTACCCGAAGCTTGCTGTGGTGGCTGCGCCAAACGCGTTGACGGTTGTTGCGGTGCTGTCAAACACATTCTGTGTCGTCGTGTTTCCGACAAGTGTGCCGCCACGGATAGTGGTGGTGGCTGTTGTCGAATCACCCATGGTGATGGCGGTGGCTGCACCGCCAAGATTCAGGGTCGTTGCCGTGGTGTTGAAAAGGTTCTGTGTCGTCGTGTTCCCGACAAGGGTGCCACCACGAATTGTGGTTGTAGTGCCACTTGTCGCACCCATGGTGATGGCGGTTGCTGCACCAAAAGCATTCACGGTTGTTGCGGTAGTGTTGAATACAGCTTGTATTGGACAAGCACCCACCAGAAAAGGGCTGTTTACCGTAGTCGTGCCGCCTTCAACAGAACCAATGTTTACATTAGTGGTAGAGAACTCCGCACCACCAGTGCCCAAGTTTAGAGTTTTGGTGGTTAAACTAGCAGCAGCACCAGTCGAAATGTTGGTGGTTGAAGCAGCAGTGCCATTGTAACCGATGTTCGCCGTGGCGGCTGCACCAAAAGCATTCACAGTTGATGCAAGGGTATTAAAGACATTCTGTGTCTGCGTGCCCCCGACAAGTGTACCACCCCTAATTGTGGTTGTTGTACCAGCTCCAGCACCAATTGTGACTGTAGTTGCCGCTCCACCTACGTTTAGAGTTGTAGCATTTGTATTGAATACTGTTGCTGTACCAGCAGCTGTAGTTGTAATGTCTCCGCCGTTGACAGCAAGGTCGCCTGTTACCACTGTATCTGCATTATTGATTGTTGTTGTACCAGTTGCAGCACCAATTGAAACGGCTGTTGCGACAAGGCCAATATTGAGTGTTGTGGCTGTAGCCGTCACAAAATTAAATGACGCGGCACTAGTTCTGATTACCCCTCCGACAGAAATGTCGCCTCCAACGCTGAGGGAGTCCGACGCCGCATTGTAGGTCAGACCATCACTGTCCACCCTCAATGCGGTGGCGCCAGAGGTGGCATTTGTGAATGCGATGTATGCGGTTGTGGTGGCATCGTCATTTGTGACGCTCACATTCGTGGCGGTGTCCACTCCTCCCCAACTGAGAACACCGCTGCCATCCGTGGTCAGAACTTCGGACGCATTGCCGTCATTCGCCGGCAGGGTGAATGTATATGCTGCATTCGAAGTGGTGGCAGTGGGCGCCTGAAGGGTCAACGTTCCACCACCACCGCCACGGGCTGTGAATACTATTTCACTTGTTGTCCCGAGACTCAAGTCCCCGGTAAGCGATCCGCCGGAAAGCGGCAGATAATTTCCAGCTAGGCTTTTTACGGCATACTGGGTTGCCAACTTATTGTTTTCACTGCTGACGCTAGACCAATCGATGGTTGCTTGATCTTCAATGATCGCACCCACCCAGTTCGCCGTATTATTACTGTTAGAGCCTACAAAGAGTTTCTTGTTACTGCCTGACCCATTGGCAAAAGCTAACTCGCCATCATACAGATCAGAAGGGGCTGTCGTTGCAGAAGAACCATACAGGACGGTTATAAGTGATTCTCTCGATGTTGGCACGGTTTTTATCCTTTAATTTTGCGCTTCTGATTCATTCTATATGTTTTTCGGTAAAAGTTACCTCTACACCTGTGTATACAACATACACAACTATATCATAGAATTTATTAATTATTTTCTCTTTGGAGGTCGCACAAACGGAAAGAAACCGCAGAAATTGCTATGCTGATAATTACTAGAACAAGTATCGTAGCATGGCCTTCTATAGACCAAGATTAGTTACTGAATAAACCCGCCCTGGTGATCTGTTGTCTTGTGTATCCCTCGAGATAATCAGCATCAACTCCATATATCAGTGACCCATCTCCAGATGGGTACCTGAGAAGACTATCGAAGACAGGAACATTTCCTTCTCCGTTGCCAACATCTCTAGTTACAACAGTCCCTAGCCCTAGCGTTGCTCGTTGCGTGTTGGCATCGGGGTCATCAAGCAGGGCTTTGCCTGCCGCCGTAATATCTCCACCGAGCTTAGATGTTGAAACCACTTCGGAATCAATCGTCCATGTGGAGCCAGAACCACTGACGGTGATGTCGCCCTTGTCTCCGTCTGTGATGCCTGCACCGCCAGCTGGAGAAGATGCAACCCATGCAGACCCAGTCCATGTGGGAACCTGTCCAGATGCTGCACCGCTCTGTGCTATTTTTGACAATGGCACGGAAGATACGGAAACTGTTGCTGTTCCACCATTGGACAGTGACACGGATATGGTGCCGTCCTGATTTGACAGGCCCTCAAGCTTTGGTGGCGACAACAGGCGCCACGCTGTGCCGTCCCACTGCCACTTGCGTCGGCCGTGGATGATGATCTGACTGACGGTTGGGGACTGGATCAAGACCATGGCTGTGGTGGCTGCAGAAAGTTGTAAAAAGTCTCCCTCAGAACCAAACTCAACCCATGCAGACCTTCCCTGCGGATCTGTGTACCATACCGCCTCCCTACCAGTTATAGGATTTATCCAACGCCCACCTAAAGATGGCGACGGGGGCTGTGTTGGGGATATTTCAGTCTTCTGTCTAACAATAGTGGCTGGTACCCATTTGCCCTGGGACTGATTCCAAACCAGCGTATTGCCGTCCTGTGGCTGATGTCTTGCGACATCAGCAAGATCTTTCAGTCTGGAAATCGGAACATTTGGAGACATAGCCACAAAAGATGTTTCACAAAAACTGGTTCTTTCCCCCCATCTGAAAAAATTCTTCGTGCAGATAAGTTGACAATTTTCAGTATTTTTTGTTTTCCGACCACCCGTAGGACGAATAATTAGATAGGTCTCTCGCCTGTATCGGAGACCAAAATCTTGGTGTGGCGCTTCTGGGGGCGCCTGATGGGTTTTGAGCAATCGCCCCCGACGGACGTAAGTCTGGTCCAACAGCTCAAGTATGCTCAGGAGTCGGGAGCTATTAGGCATCATGCATCCACAAGGCGCATGTGTGTCACCGATGGGGTTTCTACAGTCTACAGGAAGTCTGCCCGTGCACCGTCCCAGGTGTGCTTATGAAACATATCGATCAGTCATGGTCGGATGGGATGATACACCTTGATGGAGGATGACCTCTTGCCAGTGTTTGGGTGTATCAAGATGTTCTTGGCAAGAGTGGCAAAGACAAGGGATTATTGTCTCTACATCACGGGTCGTATGTCGTTGTTGTAAATCTGTATATATATAATATACCTATACACCGTTGGGCCGAAGGTCCAACGGCTGTGGTGCACATCCGGCGGAGCCAGGATTGTGCACCACCATTCTGCCTTGATGGTCATTCCCAATTGAGTTGATACCTATTTTTAAGAGCAATGCCAAATTCTTTCCTGAACTAGGTGTTCATGAACATTTATTTATTCAGCGGATGCATCAGACCAGTCTGGATGCATACTTTGCATATCAATCAGGGATGATTCTCCCCACATTTGACGGACAGTCCTCAAGATTCCATCACTATGTGTGGTACACAGGAACTGTGTTTTTGGGAATTGAATATTCAAAGCCTTAACCAATCGTGGATGCCTACGGAAATAGACATGCATCTCAAGATTGTCAACTAAAGCCATACTCCTGTCATCAGACAACTTCATGCAAAGATGACGCAACAATGTTGCTATCTTTTTCTCTCCATCACTCATTCTCTTGTGGTGAACCCTAGTGAACCCTTTTCTGATACAGAAATCCTGATAGAAATCCACCCTTTCACCTGATTCGGCTGTTGTCACAAGCTTTCCGAGTTCACAAGGCAACCCATAAACCTCGTCAGCAAGTTTAAGAAACCTTTCTCCCAAATGAGATGGGAGTTGAAACTTGTACATATTCATGGGGTGGTCTGCATCACAGTAGGCAGCCCAACCATCTGATCCTGAAGGGGCTTCTTCAAGCCCATTTTCAACTATTTCTCCACCTATGATGGAGACATTCGATACTCCACCATCATGAAGAAATTCAGCATACATACTGCATGGCTCTGAAGATGGAATGTAGGCAGCCATAGTTGGGTCATAATCAGGATTGTATGTCAATTTTCTGAACAGCATAGAATTATCACGCCCCCTCAGCATTCTTGGGGTGGAAACAATCCTGATGGCATGCATAAGTGTTGACTTACCCGTGCCATTTGGTCCGAAAAATACGGAGAACGGTCTGTTTTCTGGATAGAAGTCAAAACTTGCGTCCTTCAACCCACAAAAATTCTTCAACTTCAAACTTTTGAGCCAATACATGCAGATGAAAACCTTTCAAGAACTTTTATCGGAAATTGAGCCACACAAGGCAGCGGTAGAAATAATTACTTCTGCATTGGATAGAGGTATACAGCCTGACAGCATTATCGCCGAATTCGATGTTAGCAACGGGATGATGAAGTCAAAGGGTAAAGCAAACACATGGATCAGATTTGACTGCAAGCCAGGTGTGATAAAAAATCTGATCCAAATCATGTCTGAAACTAGTTATGTTTGCGACGACGATGTCCAAGCCATGGACAGGTGGAGAGACGAAGTATCCAAGATTCTAGAAACCGACATGCTCCATAAAATCCGTGAAGCCATAAGGGAAAGAATATTGGGTGGAGCCACGCCAGAGGCAATACCACTCCATGACATACAAATCACGGATTTAGACATAAGTGATCTACCTGAAGACGACTGTGTCTTAGTGATCAAAAAATCAGCGCCACAGGGTGAGGAAACCCAACCTGTGTCTGAGGATATATTTGGAGAGAAGGGGCGCACTGGGGAGACCATACAGCAGGTGGTTGACCGCAGGAAGCGGGAGGGGGATCCGAGGTACAAATGGGTTGTTGACGTGGAGCAAAGAAAGCATTTTTTTGAGGTGACGGTGTCAATTTCCGCCGACTATTCATTATCTTCTTTGGAGGGGGTTTTAAAAAAACCAAGAAAGGTATAACCTGGAGGATTTTCATCTATGATGGAATTTGTTTCTGATTCTGCCGACATAAAAAAGACGGCAGCAGAGTATCAGGGCAAAGAGGTTACGCTGAGGAATATACTTCCTGGCGATGTTAAGAAATTTAAGGTCTATGTAAAAGATCCGTCCTCTGGTAATGTCAAGAAGATTAACTTCGGTCATGGCGGGTCATCTGCCAAGGCTAGAGGCGAAAAGACCATGTCAATAAAGAGAAATAATAGTGACAGGCAGAATAATTTTCTTGCACGTCACAAGTGCGACACCGCAAAAGATCCCACGACGCCAAGGTATTGGTCATGCAAGGCATGGCGTCGCGGAACAAAACTACCCTGAAAGGAAACAAAATGGCTCATATCAAAACAGCAAGTAATGGGACACAGAAGATTTCAATGTCCACCCCGGAGTGGATTGATATTGGTTTGAAGCGTGGTCTGCTCTCAATTGATCCCCGAGTTCCAAGATTCGCTGCAGAGCTTACAAAGTCTGCTGGTCTCGAACCTGGCAAGGCAAGTTATACAACGATCAAGAAAGCCATGCAGAATGAAGAGATCATGGCAAAGATCGCAGAAAACCTTGAAGGAAGTTCGCTGATCAAGACTGCTCAGCAGGTCGGTCAGGACACAGGAGGCCCAGGCTGGGGTAGTACCGCTGCCACTGCCGCTGCAGGTCTTGCTGCCGCACCCCTCCTCACCCAGGGCGGCAGGGCCATGTACACCAACCTTGCCAAAAATGTCGGTTCTGGTCTCGCGAGCGCCGGACAGAGCACCGCTGGAACCCTTGGTGGACTTGGAAGTGCCTTTGGCAGAGGATTTGGTGGAGCACCTGTTGGTGGCGCAGCAACAACGTTTGGCAATGTCGCAAAAGGCGTAGGAGGTTTCGCGGCAAGAATGGCTCTCCCAGCCCTTGCGGGCGTCGGAGGTTTCTTGGGCAGCAAGTACCTGATAGATTACTTCAAGGACAAATCCAAGGGCGATGCAGCTCCAAACCCAGAACTGATGACCGACCCGGCAAAGCAGAAGTTAATCATGAGGTCAATATATCAATTCAACCAGTTGGCTCCAACGCTGAAGGGTATGTCCAGCAGCATTGACAAGCAGCTTGACACCGTAGCGTCAGCCGTGACTGACACTATCCAGACAATGCAGCAGATGCAGAACAATAATATGACTCCAACCGTGACCACCCCTGAAGAGCAGAGGGCAAAAGAGTTGGCAGATGCCCAAGCAGCTCAGGCTGCTGCTCAGGCCGCATACGCGAAGTCTATGGCAGGTCCACAGGTTCAGGCTCCCGTTGGCCTGCCAGCCGCCCCTGTCCCAACAGGTCCACAGGTTCAGTCTCCCGTTGGTCTGCCAGTCGCCCCTGTTCCAACACGCTGATCAGAAACAGAAAGAACAAAAATGAACGACAAGAAAATGATAAAAATATCAGACCGTCAGTGGATTGAAGCAGGCATCAAGCGTGGGTATCTCGCAAAAGGCCCCGAGGGTGTCATGCTTCGTAAAGAAGCATTGGGACCACTTGCTGCCCTCGGTGTAGGTGCTGCTCTACCTGCTGTGTGGGAAGGTGGCAAATGGCTGTGGAACAAAGCCACGGACAATCGTAGTTTAGGAGAACTTTTTTCCGGGTACGGTATCAATCCACAAAAATTTCAACAGATCCAGACGAACTACAAGTTGCTCATGAGTCACCTTGACAAGTTGTCCACGATGTCCCCGCGTGTTGCTCAGGCAGTCACGGCAGCAAAAGTCGAAATGGCAGCCAAGATGAACGACATGGCACGACAGATTGGTGTTGCAGGAGGTTCTGCCTCTTTCGGCGGTCAGCAACTTGAGGAAGAAACCACCGCTGCACACAAGAAGCAGCTGGAGGACATTCAGAAGAAGACCCAGATGTATGGCGCTCTTGGCAAGGGACCTGGAGGCGAACTGCCGAAAGACTTCAACCCACAAGCCCCTGTCAAGCCTACTGGCGGAACACCAAATCAGTCTGCCACAGCAGCCGCTCCTAAGCCACCAGGAGCTCTAGCAGCCTAATTCAATTCACTATGGATAAGGTTGCTCAGTCATCTGAAGTGTCTGGAGCCCAACGTATGAGGGCTCGTGATGTTGGTCTTTCTGGCAGCGCTGCCCAGCCAGTGGCCCCATCAGCAAGGGACATGGCAGCCCGGGGTGCAGGCTCGATTCGTGCATGGGGGCCTTCTGCAACATCCAGGGACAATGTGGCCGCAGCTCCGCTTGGCAACATGGGCACAGTTCCTGATACATCTCAGTGGGGAGCTCCTAGTACATCTCAGCGGATGGTTCAGCAGTCGCAAGGACAACAGGCTGTTGCACAACCAGCGTGGCAATACAATCCAAATGCAGCACAGGTAACCACTCCGACTCAGGTCGGAGAGGATTCATATGAGGTTTGGACTGGTCCACATCAGTATTCAGGTCAGCCTGTTGACATGAAGTGGGTCATTTCGCTGCAGACAGGTGGAAAGTGGCAGCCGACACAGGAACTTAGAGCCCACCAAGGGCAGGGAACTTAACATGGATAAAATTTACACAGGCTTTGGACCACTGACCACCCTCACAGACCCAAATGAGGCAAGCATGGTTCTCGACATGTTCAGGGATATTGCACGCTCAAAGCAGGCACAATCCTTTAACCAGATGGCTGCTGATAAAGAGAATGCTGCCATAGCCGCCGAAGCCAAGAGTTGGCTTGATGGAGGCAAGGAATGGTACATCGCCATCGGTGGTCCGCACTACGAATCTCTTGACCCCGCAAGCAAGAAAAAGTTACTTGAGTATTACATCAAGAAAATGTCAGAAACTGGACTGTTTTCAAATAGGGAGTCCGCCATAGATAATGCATTCAGGCTTCAGCCGCGACTCAAACCATTAGGGGAAAATAGGGAACAGAAGGCTATCCAGATACTGAAATATGAGTTGGAAAGGATTCAGTCTGCCCTACAGCAGCCTGCTCAGCAGCCGACGCAGCCTGCTCAGCAGCCGACACATCAGCCTTCAAGACAACCTGCAGGTAAGAAGCAGCCCAAGGCCCAAGAAACCCCATCATCAGTCAACACAACTGACGCAAGCGACTCACAGCAATCCACCGCCGCTGCGAAAGACAAGGCAGGCGGCAAGGGGGCCACTACTCAGCAGGCAGATGCAGGTGGAAAGCCCAAGGCTGCGACTCCTGGTCAGCAGGGCGGTTCTGGTGTGGGGCTTCTGTCTCTCGTTGAACAAGGACTGGCAGTCGTGCTCGATGCCATCAAAAAGATGCCGTCTGCGCCCAAGGTTTCCGATCAGGTTCTCGCCCAGATGATTGTCGCAGACCAGCCGCAATATTGGTTCCCAAACAACGAGGTGTCAGAAACTGGCTTTTACGGACCGTTTGCGCGTGGACAGAACATTTTCTGGGCAGAGATTGAGTATAACGGTCAAGCTGGGCAATTCATGTACAGTGGCAGGTATGCATCTGTTCCTGCTGCGGCGTCTCAGGCAGTTCAGCAATCATCTGCTCAGGGCACCTAAGATATTATCCGTTAAAAACAAAAAGGGCTCCCTGATGGGATGCCCTTTTTGTTGTTTCTTATGATCTCGCTTATTTGCTCTGCTTCTTCACATCTTTAACGCAACGTTCGTATTTCTTTTTATCATCTCTGCCGACAGATACTGTGCAAACAGCCCAAGGATTTGGGTCATACTCCTTCTTCTTGGCCTGCTTATACCAATTGCCGTGATTCATCGTCTTCTCGCTGCTGACTGCTGGGCTTGCCTTGCAGCCCTTACTGCTGCAACATTGTCCTTTCTCTCCTTTTCTTTTTGTGCCCTATCTCTGTCGGCGCCGGCTTTGATATTGATATCGTTAATGACCATTTTTGTGTACGGTTCAACAAGATCACCCTTTGTGTTGTACCGATAGATGTACTCCCTCACCCTGTCCGAATACATTTCAATTGTTTCACCCCTCTGAATTGGTGGCACGGTTTTCAAGAAGGCACTTCTTGCAGCAATATAATCATCTGCATTCATTTGTGACAGGACGGCATCATCTCCCTCAAGTATTGCCCTGATCTGTTCCTGGATACTGGACCTGGTTCTCTCTTGTATGATTCTTGAAAAATTGCTTTGCTTTTCAAACAACTGCCGATACTGGGCCTTCAACTGTTCTATCTGTTGCTGCCTCTGCTGCTCAAGTTGCGGATTTGGATTTTTGGGCTGTTTGGACAAGTTGGCCAACTGCATCTGAATCTGTACTATTTGACGCTGTATAGCAATCATTGTGGGATCGCCCTGCTGTTGCTGTTGCGCAATTTTTGAAATGCTATATATACTCATGCAAGGTATTTTGCTAGTAATGGTCGAAAATTCCTCTAGAAGAACATGCCAAACGACATAGATGACACTTTGACAGAAATGGGCATACGGATTGCCAACGACGCCATCGTTTATATTAAATCTGGTATCGATATCTTCAATCATAACCCTCTGCCCCCTACCCCTAGAGATGATCTTGTCAATTTGAACCTGCATGGTTCGGAAGGAACAGATTACGACAGAAGTTTTCTGTCCTTCCTGATCCAAAATATCATTGAAAAAATTGAAGAATCATTGATTATGACTGAAGTCAGGCTTGAAAAACCAGCAATATTTTTTGGTAAAAAGAAGAACAGGAAGTCTTGTCCCGAGGCTAAAGACATGAAGATAAAAAGCCTGTACGAACCCCAGAGGCGTGCCACTGCTGGGGAGATAGCCTCTTTGGGTCAAATTATTAAGATCATTGAAATGCAAGACTTTGTCGATCATGTCAGAAATTGTTCTGCACTAGTTGACAGGGCATGTAGAGAATTCAAATTGGCTGTTGAAAGGTTTTCCCGATGAAAGAAATCAGATCAAAATCATATTCAGAAAAGAAAGCATCTCTCGGCGAGTCAATGTCTCGTGGTTTTGACATATTCTCCAGGATGACAAGCCATCCGCTGTGGGGAAGTTTCTGGAAAGGAACCCACCTGGACGCAAAGTCAGGTCTGCTTGGGCAGGGGTTGCAGTCTCTTGAGCGGGCTGGAGTGACAGACAGGGAAGGTCGAGAACTTGCCTCGGTCACCAGAGACATGGTTTCTCTTATAGATGCCACTGAACCGAACTGCCACAAGATACCCGAGTCTATTAAAGACGCGCTGCAGAATATGCATAGCCAAGGCATTGGTATGCTTCGAGGTTATAAAACCAAATCTAATACATGGAGACAGTGGTGCTTAAGTACTTTTGATTATAAATTTGGTCCATTCGCACATGCGTACAATATCTACATCAACAAACATACCGATGAAATTGGCAAGGTTGACGAAAAAGCAGAGAAATTCGCAGACTCACAAATGTCATTGCTATTTGAATCAGTCCGCAACCTCAGCAACAGAATATCAGCTGCCAATGGCACTAGTCCAGGAGCCCCGCCTTGTCCATAAATGATGCCACCAAACTTGTCAGGGCTCAACATGATGTCCCAATTTCTGCAGAATCTCAGATCATAGCAGACAGCATCAGCAACACAAAAAGCGCCATATCATTAGCTGCTGCCATGATCATAAAAAATGAACATATGCAGTCGACCATAGTTGGTCTTGTTACGGAAATAGAAAAACTTAAGAATCAGGCCAATCAACTTGCCACGTACATGGAAGAATATGTTCCTGAGGACATGGCTGCCATAGAGATGGCCAAGAAACTAGGTAGGGGGTCTGAAGCATCTAGGGGGACAGACCTTGCTCAAGCCATGCGGCAGGCTGTCTCTGCCACGAAGAAGGCCTCTATTGAAGCTGGCAGGGCATGCAGTTCGGACACGATGAGGGAACTTTCAGAGAGCATACTGCGGCTTGACAGCGCGTTCACAAACTCAGGTATTGACCGACCCTATCCAAGACCATGATAGTGGTCTTGAAGAGAACTCTCCTGCTGAGATATCAGAAGCCCCGCAATTTAGGTCTTTCCACTCTGCGGACGAATCTCCAATCGGTAAGTCTTTTTCCATAGAAGCTCTTGCAAGTGTTTCTGCAACCAGTGCTGGACATGCAATGAAGTTTTCACGCATGAATTCAGCAACAGATATTTTGTGACTAGATCTCACTGATTTAGAAAAAACCTTGAAAAGGTGTGCTGACCTTGGAACAGAGGTGTCTATCCTCCTCTGAAGATCGCTACCTAAGGTGGCTATTCCGGTCAAGAAAGACCTCGACCTAAAATTGAGATAGTTGGTGTCTGTTTTGTAGACAGTGGATATCAGTCTTGGCAGATAGCCTAATACATCTACCATCTCTTCTTTGATAACAGCAACCGCGCTCAAAGATTCCCAAAATGTTCTTGGTTTTATTGTTAGCCTGATCATGTGGTTGCTATGGTGGTGGTCTCAAACCACTCGCCTACCGTTGTTCTGTCAAGAATTTGTCTGATCATAACCCGACCTCTTTCAGATATTTTCAAACTAGATCCAGAATTTCCTGATATCATCCTGATGTTTGCACCGACCCTTCCAGAGAATACTCCCAAAAGAGGTATTTCTTTCATCCTTCCTGAATATATCTCATACTTCCATCTACTCTGGTTGTTGTAACTTTTCAACTCGTCGATCAGATCTCCGTCCTCATTGTATACCTTCGCTTGGAAGTGTATAAATCCAAGCATTCCGTTCATGTCCTGCAGTGGGAACTCTGCAGTCCAAGTTCCAGGCTTCTCCACATTGAGTGCAGATATTTCCTTAATCAGTTGTGGGCCCCCTGGAGTGTAAGATAAGAAAGATCCAGATAGTTTTTGATTTGCATTACTGACGAACTCAACGAATGATGGTTCGATATTTAAATTTGACTGCCCATATGATATCTGTGATACAAAATGATTGTAACCTATCATCAAAAAAGAAAGACTACCTTTAGTACTCACGACTCCATTATCTGTTGAAAAAGGTGTAACAATTTCTCTCATTTTTAATTTAAAAAGAGCGTCTGAGACATCTGTTGATGGTGTGAAAAAACTATTTAGGTATGCATCTATCTTCTTTCCGCTCCTGTTCATCTTGGCCACAATTTGTGACAGCATGAACATGGTTTCTTCTAGCATTTCTACACTATTCAGCTTCTGGGTTGCCACAGACCTATTGACGGTGAATTTTCCAAATGGGCATCCTATACATCCGAACGACGTGTCCAACGCAGGAGATGAAAGACACCAAGACTCCCCACATGTTTCCTTGTTTGCGACTGATATGAACAGGGATGTTGGATGCGGAGCCCCTCCAAACTCATCGTATTGCCCATATGGATCCTGCTGAATATATGGATCAATCATGTCTGCAGGTGGTGGCCCAACGGATCCAATCACAAAGCCATAACCAGCAGACGCAGCAGACACACACGGGGAAAATCCTCCGTCGGACGGTCTGACTTTCGATAACGATCCACCATCAGCATTTACGAATATGGCCCTCTTGTCAAATCCACTAACGAAATAAGATTCATTGGCCTCCTGCAGACCCCAACCATAAAAGAAGCTGTCTCCTGAAACATAGGGAAACGAAGAGTCATAGGGTATTGGCTGTTCCACCGACCTTCTGTATGAAGGAAACATGTCAGGCGCAAGTCCATTTTCAAACTCTTCTAAAGATCGAGACAAATAATCGCTTGTCTTACCTCGAGGAGGATATGGATCAAGGAGCAGGATCCCATATACATCAACACCAACAAGATTTGATACGACCTGATCAATCAGTTTTCTCGATTGAGCCACAGTTGGCATGTCCAGGGATGACACTGGTATAATCCCAAGTTCATACAACTTTGATGATCTGATGTTCCCAGAAGCATGGAAAGCAGGATTTCTTTTGCCTGGTTCCAATGGGTATGGGCTTGACAAACGCGAGCACGACGAAACATATCCACCATTGTGAAGAAACGCGACTGGCACCCGAAATCCAAGCACAAATGCACTGACTCCTTCTCTTCCTGCGTTTCTCAGTGGAGTCTCTATAGTGTTTCTGAATTCTTCATAAGAATCTAGAATTGGCTCTGTTGAACAGTCTAGTGGAACAGTCCTAGATGAGGAAGCGCCAAGGGCAGCAATATATAACTGCGCCAGTTCTTTGCTTTCAGAAACGGCCGCATTGTACCCAACAATGACCTTGGAATATTCGGGCATCAACTACCTGTTGATCCAAAACCTCCAGATCCCCTCCCTGATCGGGAAACGGAATCACGCACAAATTCTGCCACCATGGGCATCATGGGTACAAGTTGAGCAATTCGGTCACCTTTCTTGTATTTCTTCATCATTTCAGGTTTGTTTTGATTTCTGATTGGTCTGAAGGCGGCAATTATGTTACCCCTGTAGCCAGGATCGATAAGACCAACGGAGTTTCCCATCACCAAATCTGTTTTGCAAACACTGCTGCGCGGAAACAGAAGCAAATATGCACCATGCGGGTCGCATTTCACGCCAGTGTTGTATTTGATGAGGTCTACCGATCCATCAAGACCAAATGTCGCCTCTCCATCGTCAAGAGCCACTAGATCCCATCCTGCGTCGTCTGGGTGGGCCTTTTGAGGAGGCGTTGCCCCCTCCTCAAGTTCAAATTTTATGACATGCTTCAGATCAAAAGCAACATTGATGTTATGATACATTTATATCCTCAGTTGCACTTGGTCCATCCACAAGATCTGCAGGTTACACAACCTTCCTGCCTGATCAGACTGCATTTGTCTTTTGTCTCACAGCTGGCACAAGTCTCTCCTGTGACCTCGGTGCCATCGGGAATATATTTTTTCAGAGCTCGTGCAACAGATCTGCTGAAGTTATTCATGTCTCCCTGAACCTTCTCAAGTTGCTGAACAATGAACTGTATATCTGCACCATGACGCAAAGCAGTCGAAATTATCCTCGTGAGAGCAGCCTCGTCCTCAGTCTCCTTGTCATTCACTTTGCTGATTGACAGTCTACTGTCATATTTATCAACGAGATCGATTCTGTATTTGCCTCTAGCCTCCTTCGTTGTCAGTCCCGAAGTGAAAGACTTGGAAACCATCAGTTCCTTATCGTCTCCATCTGATTTGTTTGGAAGGGCAAAGACTTCATATGGTTTGCTTTTTAGAAGACCAACAAACACCACGAATGGAGAGCCCTTCACCTGAATGTGATGAACATCGCAAGCGAGAGTTTCCGGCCTCTTTGGGGCTTTGGTGTTGATGATTTCATCATTCTTTTCAGCAGATGCCTTCTTTTCATCAACAAGTACCCCAGTTCTACACCCATCGCGATAGATGGTGATACCTTTGCAGCCAGCCTTCCAGGCAGTTCTATAAATCTCATCAACTGCCTCGACTGTGGCATCGGCCGACAGATTTAGGGTGGAACTGATGGCGTGATCTATGTGCTTCTGCGCCGAAGCCTGTAACTTGACTCTCTTCTTCCAATCAAGTTCAGATGCAGTGCTGCCCGCCCATGGACTTTTGGTGATGTCGTCCTCTCCTGTGACATCAACCCACATCTTAACCTTTGGCGGATACACTTTAAACTCCATCCAGTGATCTCCGTTTTGGTCAACAAAATCGGATCGGAATCCAATGTCTCCTGGGTTCCCCTTTTTTCTTCGGATGTATGGAGCAACCATGAACTGTGGTTCAATCCCAGAACTTGTCTGTGTCAAGATAGAAACTGATCCACATGGTGCCGTAGTTAGCAGAGCGATATTGCGCCTTCCGTATTTCTGCATGTCGGCATAAAGCTCTGGATCTTCAGACTTCATTCGTTTTAGGAACGGATTGCCTGACTCTTTATCTGCGTCCCAAATTGGGAAGGCTCCAATCTCCATCGCCATGTCAACGCTGCTCCTGTAGGCAGACAATTTCATGGTCTTGTATATCTTGGTGATTGTGGATATTCCCTCATCTGAAGTGTATGGCATGCCCAAAGCTGCAAGGGTGTCTCCCACAGCAGTCAATCCCGTTCCCGTTCGTCTGCCTCTCGAGGCAGCATTTCTTATGTCTTTCCACAACTCAAGTTCTCGCTGGCGGAATTTAGGCTCCTCGGGGTCCTTCTTGACCTTGTCAATGATCCTGTCGATGCATTCAATCTCAAGATCCACCAAATCATCCATCAATCTCTGGCACACGGCAACATGCTCAGAGAACAATTTGAAGTTGAACTTGGCCTTGCTGGTGAATGGATTTTCAACATAGCTGAAGGCATTCAAAAGCATCAGACGGCAAGAGTCAAATGCAGACAGCGGGATTTCTGAACATGGATTCGTGCTGATTGTTTCAAATCCATCAGATGCATAGCAATCAGCAGGACTTTCCTTGATGATGTTGTCCCAGAACAGAAGACCAGGCTCGGCCATGTGGTGTGCATTTTCAACAATCAAGCGCCATATCTTCTTGGCATCGACATTCTTTCTGATCTGTGGCTCGTCCGAATTGCATGGCCACCTCTGCTCATACTTTTCTCCCTTATCAACTGCCTCCAAGAAATCATCATACAGCATGACTGATATGTTGGCTCCGGTGACTTTTGTCAGGTCTCGCTTCATAACCGTAAACTCTTCGATGTCCGGGTGGTGGACATCAAGGGTCAACATAAGGGCACCGCGTCGACCTGCCTGTCCAACCTCTCTGATGGAATTTGAAAAGCGCTCTGCGAAAGATATCACGCCAGTGCTTGTTCGGGCGGCATTCCTTGTGGGGCTGCCGTTCGGTCTGAGATTGGAAAGATTCAAGCCAACTCCGCCACGACGCTTGCTGATCTGAACCAGGCATTCGTCTGCGGACATGATAGAGCCGTAAGAATCGTGCGGAGATGCAATGACATAGCAGTTGCTCAGGCTGATGTATTGCTGGTTGTTGCCAATCCCGTACATCGGAGATCCCTGCGGCACTATGTACTTGAAGTGATCCATCAGACTGAAAAGAAATTCAGCAGAATACGGATTCTTGAACTTTTTAGCCTCTATGCGTGCGAACTCTTTTGCGATCCTCCAGTGCATGTCCTTCGGAGACTTCTCTAGCAGGTTGTTCTTTCTGTCTCGGAGGGCATATTTGTCCACGAATACTTTTGCAGACAAGTCGTCTCCACCGAAGTAGGCCGTGCTTGCAGTAAGGGCCTCCTGATAGGAGTATATATTCTTTTCGCACGAACCACATGAAACACCGCCACAGCACTTGTTTTCGTTTTCCATTTTTCTCCATATTTCTTTTGACCGCTTGAGTCCTTAATACAAGATTACGATCTTAGAGACGAAGATCTTCGTCTGATCATCGAAAGATATTGCTCTCGCCCCAGTGCATGTTTAGCAAATTTCTTTGTTGCATTGTAAACTGCATGTGGACTAGATGATAAGTTTTCGACTTCTTCATGTGTAAAGTTTGTGGATATCCATTTTAACCCGTCGGCACATAGCCTTGGAGTGTGCGGCTTCCAGTCTCTGTTGTTGCCGTAAAAGTCTGTCATGCGGCCTTTTGACCTGCAATTCATCCCAATCATGAAAATTGGTCTGCATCCTATAGTTGCAGCAAACTGCACGGCCAATGGCCCTGTTGATCCTCTTCCATAAAGCACAGAAGGATCAGAACTTTTGTGAAACTTTTTACCTCGAATGGTGAAATGAGAAAATCTGTTTCCAGGATCTGCATGTGGTGGGCAGGCACACACACCGTCAAATCTTTCAAGATCCATCCTGCAATCTCTCATTATTTCAGGATCTTGCCACATCAAAAAAGAAAGCTTCATAGCCCTGTAGGCTCTGTTAATTCCTATTGTTAAAAACGGCTCCACCATGTTTAGATTGATGTCAAGAAGCGAAGGAGAATTTCCTATGATAAAGCATGGTGTTTCATGAAACATCCCAGTCAATTTGGATAGTGTAATCTTATTCTGTCTTGTTGACATTTGTCATTCTCTATCGACGAGCATCTTAACATACTCAGATGTCTTAAGTTTTTTCAGGGCCTTTTTGTGTATTTTGACAACATCAGAAAGACCAATCTCTAACTTTTTAGACACCTCTTCTTCGGACATATTCTCTGCATATATCATGCTACACACCCTGCCGGCAATTATTCCTATCTCCCTGCTTATATTTGAAAACATCTGTTCTGATTCATCTGTTTGAACGCAGGCAGACCTTATATCTGCTTTTATGAGTATGTCTTTAGAATCATTGTTGTTTTCATCTTGCACAAAGATAGAAATCAATCCCCTCGTAGTCCCATCCTTCACAACCTTGTCTGGCTTTTCAACTCCTGCTTCTGTCAGTGCACAAATGAGCTCGTGTTCATTTGGCTGTCGTCCGTTCACTGCCACAAACTTCTCCCTATGCACATCCAATATCGCCTGTCTCTGTCTGACTAGCCTTGGAGACCAAGTTGATTTCCTCATCTCATCATACATCGATCCAAATAGTCGATATGTGGCGAATGTCTCAAACTTATTTCCCTTGCCTGGATCGTATTTGTTTATAGCATCCATAAGCCCGTGCGCAGCGTAACTTTTTAGATCTTCTTTGCTGTGTTCTGGGTGCTTGTAATGCATCAATTCTGCCAATTTGTTAACAAGATCATAATTCTCTTCTGCTATGCGATTTCTAAGCATGATATATTCACACTGGAATGCGCTGCCCGCCCCACGTAATTCTTTTAATTTTATCCAGCAATCAAGCGGCGTTTCTTGCCGCCTAATGCCGCGATTCCCTCTTCTTTTTGGATGCGTTGTCTTCAAATGTAAGTCACTCTTTTCTTGGCAAAAACTTCCATGCTGCCAATCCAACCGCGCCCAGCAACGCAACAACAATGACCCTATTTAAGTATGCCCATTGCGTAGTGGATTCATTTTGCAATCCTTTTGCTTCTGTCATCGGTATTTGCACACGCTCCTCTTCAGGAACATGTTGAACTGACAGCATGATCTGCTTGTCGACTACGTCTTGCTTTGATTCAGTTTTGCATTCCTGCACCTCGGCAGGCAAGGCATAGCACGAACTCATGGCCATTGCCATGATTATCATTATGATCTTTGTCATTGTTAGCCGTTCTTATCTATGGTATTGAGAAAATCGATTACATAGAAACTTATGGCAGAGGCAACTAGCCCGCTGAATGGCCAATATGGCCACCCTGCTAGCTCTTGGTAGAACCATAATCCCCATATAACTTCTATTATGCCTGCCATCCAAAAAGAACAACAAACAGTGCATTCTAGCAATTTTGTTACATAGCCAATGCGCATCTTTGTCATTACCCATCGGATGAAATTACTTATGTAACTCACTGGCGCTTCGTCGCGCTTTTCAACAAGCACCGTGGCCCCAGCGACCCCAAGCACGGCAAAGCTAAACAACGACATGACATCTTCACCACTCATATGCATCGATCATATACCTCATGCTTTGTATCCAATTTTCTATTGCTATTTCTCCATGCAGTTCCATCCGCCTAGTAACAACCAAAATTGGAGTGTCTTCCCAAACGCATACCTCAAAAACCAATCCACTTTTCACGAGCAGATACGAGCACCTGTCCGCAGGCTTTCCTATAGGTGTATAAAAAAGCACTTGTCTCTGATTTGGCCAGTTGTTCCGACCACATACGACCACAATGTAAAATACACGTAGATTTAGATACATCCTGTCTGGCTAGTAGGTGATAATGCTTCATTAGGGAAATCATATGATATGGAAGAGGCTAAAAAATCAAAAATAGTAGATTGTATTGGAAGAATTATTCCAAACTGGAATGCAGTTGAATTGTTCTCTCTTTCACTGCCTTCGAACGCCAATATTGGAAGAGAAATGCCAGATGGCATAGTTTGCCACTTGGGTCTCAACCCGCCGTCGAGCGGGTCATTTTTTAAGGTAAAAATTCTTGGTAAGCCAAGAATACTTCACGACAATGTTCGTGATGAATATGAAAAGTTGAGCAACATAATCGCCTCAGGCATGAAACTAGATCCCGGGTCTGAGATTCCTGCTTTTGTAAAACATGGAGATTTCGATGGGATTTGGTTCAGTTCCCCTCGTACTCTTGTTGTAGTCAATCCTGGTAAATTCAGAATCTCTTCATATGGAGTAAGATAATGGCAAGTTTAAAAGACAAAACACCATCAGCAAGTTACAAAGATCTGCTGCACGTCGACAACGGTGGCAATGGAGTGTCTAGCTCTGAGCATATTCCTGTCAGGGATGGCGCAGGGAATGCCACCGGCATCAGTTTGGGAGCTGGCAAGGTTTCAGTTGATTTCGGAGGTGGAGTGGCATCGAATGCAGTTTTTGTATCTCAGATGCACATGTGCGAATCAAAAACTCATCAGTTGTCAGATACTCTCAATATAGATCTTGCGACCGATTCTGCAAAGTTGATAAAATACGATGGATACGATGACGGAGAAACGACAACAACGGTGAAGGTTTTTCTCACTTCTTTGGCTGACATTTCAGGATCAGGCACTGGAGTTTTTGCTGAAACTAGACTGGTCATATCTGCAGGCACTGACATCACCATATATTTTAAGAACGAAAATGACGAATTATTTGCCACCGTGCCGTACACTCAGCCAAAATATCTTTCTTTTAAGATTGCTGGCTTCATGGAGTCTTCAACTTCAAATCCTGTTTTCTTCATAACGGAAACAGAATCATTTGACAACCCAAGCCTTTAATAACTCATGGTATTAGGCAAAACAAAAGAAATGGTTGAAGCTCTGCTTCTTCCGCATGAAACCAGGGGCACAACAATTGGCTCGGCGGATGTTGTCCTGGCCTCGATTGATATGCCATCCGATCTTAAATGTCTGCTGATATGTGACTCTGCCACAAGCGATGCAGATGTTCTCAAATGCAGGGCTCTAGTCAGGTGGCTGATGCGACCTACTGGACATTCGTTAAAAGTACTTGCCACTCCCGACAAACATGTTTTGCTTGTAATCTGCAAACCTGCAGACGAAGACACTATTTTAGACTTTCTCGAAAATGGGGCGTCTTCCCTCCATGTGTTTTCAGGATGGTCAGATCTGCTTTCTTCATCAATACTTCTGAGTATCAGGGCCTTGCTTCATAGAATGGATGAAACCGATCCTAACTTCAGAACTTCTTTGAGCGCAGAGGTTGAAAGATTAGACAGTATAGGAGTTTTTTCAACATCTGCCCTTGGAGAAATGAAAGACACAGTGTTTCTTGCCTCTTGGGTCGCCAACCGACTTCTGCACAAATTCGGAGAGATTCAAAATCTGAACACTCTTACTTTTGGCGAAGAAAACCCATCATCTGTATCTGCATTGGCAGACGGATGGGTCGATGACCTCTTCGGAGAAGAGGCAGAGTTTCATGGAATAGACATGCTTCAGTTAAGTTCTGTCTGCAACGACCTAGTGGTGCAAGATCTTGATGGGCGCCTGCTTGACGGGACAGGAAACTTGCTCGGTTTGAGCCTTAACAACAGTATGAGCAAGAGATTTAATATAAATTTAGGGCATTTTACATCAGCAACGAAAAGCAATTCCAACACGAAGCTTATATCAACAAATCACAGTGTATCAACCACACAAAGCAATATGCTTGGTCCAGCAGGGACTGTAAATATTAATTTTGATAAATTTGATGGCGCAAGAATAAAGGTTGAAGGCGAATCATTTGGCATGGTTGTAGAAATGTATAGTCAAACATTCAACATATCACAAAGTGGCAAAGACTCACGTCGCGGGAGTTATAACCACCCACAGAGCGAGTACATTTATATAGATGATTTTGATAATGTCATTTCTACACCATCCTTAGAGGAGCCATACTATTTTTCTGGATTCGCACACATTCGTACAGTTATGAGACGCAACTCTCCATCTCCGTTGCCGCCACCGACATGGAGAGAATTTATATTGATACTCGAGTATCAGGGTGAGCCTAACGCTAATTTTGATGTTTATTTCAGACAGTACAACATCCAGCCCTGGTGGGCTGGTGGGGATACAACGAAGTGGCTATACACACCGCAGATATCAGAGAGGGTCAACTTTTCCAAATGGAAGCAAGATTTAGCCAATACTGCTGTTTATTCAATTCGCCTATTAAATCATACCCTGTGGGATATTGATCCTTCTGATTATTTTGGCCACACACAATCAGAACTATACCAAAGCATGACGGCATCATACGGCGCATTCCGATCTTTTAGGTCCAAGATTTTTAGTAAATTGCTGTATAAGAAATGATCATCGGACTGGCATTATGGAATGCGCCAAAGATCTTGCAGCAGCAATCGGCAGTTTCCCAGTCTCTTTTAAAGCCGCACATATCTCAGACTCGTCATTCGCATTCTCTACAACTGATGCAATCTTTATTGCGGCATCATCGGATATGCTGATCCCGACACAGTTTTCTATCAGTTTCTTTATGCTTTTTGGAGACTTTGCCGACATGGATCCATGAATGTCTGCTATCTTCTCCAACTGTCTCTGATACCAGTTGTTTATCATACCTCTCCCTCCGACATGAGTATCCTGTTTTCCACTTCTTTCCAGTTGATTACCTCCCAGAAGTTGTTAACCCAGTCGTTCTTACGATTACGCCTGTCAAGATAATACGCATGCTCCCACAGGTCGCATCCCAACACTGGGTAGCCGATCCCGAGGCCAAGAGGATTGTCTTGCATTTTGGTCTGCACTATGTCAAGAGTTTTGTTCCGCACCACCAGCCAAACCCACGAACTGCCGAAAGAATCAGAGCATGCATCAACAAATTCAGACTGCATGCCGTCAATGTTTCCAAATGATTCTTCAATCATTTTATTCAGCATGTCTCCTGGCTTGTCTGGATTGGGTGTCATCATAGGCCACCATATCTGATGGTTGAAAACGCCGCCTGCGTTGTTTCTGATTTTTAGCCATTTACCGTTTTCGGCCGACCCAACTTCGACGATAAGCTTTTCTATGTCCAGTTCAACCAGAGACGGTTCATCTGCAAGAAGTTCATTGAGCTTGTCGCAGTAGGCCTTGTGGTGTTTTTGATGGTGGAGACGCATGGTTTCTGAACCTATGTGCGGGTCCAAATCTCCATATCCATATGGCAATTGTGGAATTGTGTGCTTTATGATTGGCATTCACATTCCTGTAGGTGGAGCCGCTCCGCCTGGAGGTTCGCCAGCGGGGGTAGGAGGCTTTGGCGTCTGTGGCCCAAGCTCAAGACCATACCATCCACGTATCACGGGTGGATCCTGCGTCAGATCTACATCAAGTTGCGATGGAAATAGTCTAGAGCCGTCTGCCTGACATGCATCCATGAGTGCGCTTTCAACTGGATCATCTGAATTCTTTCTGCTTCGGAGCGCCCTCCTGAACAGCACATTGAGTCTATTCAGATGATCTTCATCGTTATTTGTGTCTTTGTCAATAAGAGCCGCATCGATTCCTGAAACGGTGCCTGCGACTCCAGCTGGACCGCCAGTGGCTCCGCCTGGTGGAGCCCCAATATCTTGGGCAATTTTCGACGTGCCAAACGCATGACCGATCTTAAGCCAGTCTGCATACGACAACTTTACATGCTTCATATGCCCATCATTTCAAGCTTGTCATATATCTGCACAAGGTAGATGCACAGTTTAACATTGCCCAAGGCTTCTTTGCCCTGCCCGCCGCCTATCCTGGTTTTGTTTATTCTCAAATCGCCAGTTTCTTTGTTGGTGACAAACATTTCAGAATTATACTTTTTGAAAAAGTCAAGCAGTCCACCTTTGGCAGCCTTTAGTGTCTGCACTCTAAGCTGGCTTTGACTAATTTCTTCTAGTTTGGAAAAATATCTGTTTTTACACACGATGCTGATGATTTCATCCATGTGTTTGATCACCTTGTCGACATCTTCAATTTGTTCTGTCTCTATTCCGGCCATCATGGCCCTTCCCTGCGCCTCATAATTCCTCATATGGGCGTACCCCTGCAATCTGGAATGAACAAAAGCAGGCATATCATCGATTGTGAGTACTGGTATACTGCTAGGAACCTGTCTCCTCAGATTCTCAGCATCAACTGGCTCCCTGGGAGTTGTAACTCTATCTCTTTTTCTTTGTCGCTCCTGAACTATTCTTTCTGCGACATCGGCAATGAACACCAGCATGCCGTCAACCTGATTTTGTGCCTCCTGTCGATCTACTCCCTTTTGTACGAGGTTGCTGACCAGGTTGCTCAAGTCTAGTCCGTTCGCCCTAATATGTGTCGCCAACTCATCTTCTTGCCCAGCAGAATTTGAGAGAATGCGCACTATCACACTTTCAAAAGTGGAGAACATGCTTCCATTTTTTAATGCATCAGCAAATGCGGCTTCAGCACCACGAGAGAAATTTTTCTGCAATTCAACTCTTCCCGCAGCTTCAGGCGCACCCTGTCTCGCTGCTGCCGCTGCAATCTGAGCTTCAAGCTGAGTCTTTCTGTCTTGAGCAATTTTTCGAGCAGCTCCCACCATTTGGCACCACGCCGGTATCCCGCCACGACGACCAGCATCTTCAAGGCCTTCCATAAATCTATTGTGCCTTTTTATTAAGATGTTCAACGCCTCCATTCTGATCTTTTCGGTATTTATGTGTATATCTTTGGCTTGGGTAAATATTGGATCGTTCTCATCTATGGTTCGTATCTCCTGATTGGTGATATCAAATATCGTGAATTTTTCACCAGTTTTTTTATCTTTTTCCCGCTTCAATATGAAGTAGTATACATCTCTGCCGTTAGGTCCCGGAGCCGCCTTGAACTCATGGTGCTCCAAATAATACCATGCAGGCAGCATGAGGTTTTCTAGATTTGGAGGCAGCCAGGGCATATGCTGCCTGATCAAATCGGCAAGCACTCCTTTTCCACCCCCAGTCATTTCATGTAGGCTTCTTGTGAACAGGGGAACCACCACGCCCTGTCCTCCCTTTGCTCTAATCTGCCCCTCTATGTCGGTTGCCACCCCCGGAATTTGCGAACGTGCATAATCAGGACTGACCTGAGCAACTACAACTTCTATATTCTTGTTTGAATTTTTCATGCTAAACTGAAGCCTCCGATAAGGTTGTTTTTGGACAACTGTTCTAAGTCTGACTTGTTTTTGTCAGCTTGTTGTTGGATGGTTGACATTTGCTCCTGAATTTCGTTCATTGCATTCTGAATCTCCACGCAATCAGGACTTTGAGATTCATTTCCCTGCTTGCATCCGACGTTGTATGCCTGCTGCTTGGAGGCCAGTTGTCGTTGCAGAGCAGCCAGTTGATCCGCCATCTTCTTGCTGCCTCCGCTTAGGGCCTCTTGAATTCTTTTGGTTTGCTCTGCGTTCGTCTCCATGGCCTGCATGGCAACCCCTTGGGCCTGCGGAGACTCCATTTGTCCTATGGGTATCATCGGTTGCTGCTGTTGTGCTGACTTTATCCACCCCGCATTTTCGCCGATGCGGATCCAATCTTTCTTAGTCATGGAAAGCGTTAATCCAGGTGGAGCGTTCCACCGCCTGCCCATGTCTATTGGCTCGATTGCTCTCTGTTCTCTCCTTTTGCCAAACGACTGAGACCTGCCGAGTAGTCCTTTAAATTGTGATCTGTCCTCGTATGTTCCGAAGACTTTATAGACACATTTGCCAGAATCACTCTTCACAGAATCCATGACTTTTCTATTTTGGATTTTTTTGGAATCAGCACTGTCAAAGTACAGTTCTGGTTCTGCCAAGCCCCTGACCACGTCTTCTTCATTGACGATGTACAGCGCTATGGGAAAGGAGAAGGACTTTCCAGATGCAATCAGGTCTTCTGCTGCTTTTGCAGCCATAAATTTGGTCACGACATCGGTTTTCTCGAACTTATCTTCACTGCAGTTTGCCATGTTTATCCTCTCGCTTCTTCTATGAAGAGACCAAGGTCTTCCGTAAGAACATTTCTGATTGCGTCAAAGGCGTCTTCTTTTTCGACACGAGCCATCACCTTTACCTCCACAACATTCATTTCATCTGATGGCTGGTTAACGCTGATGAGTTTTACATCCTTATTCATCTTTAGATATAACGGCAACTGATTTTTAATTCTCTTTGGTGGCGAGTAAACAAATATGAATTCGAACACGTCGTTATTATCTGACCAGTCATCAACTTCATCGGAATTACGGAGACGCGACTCCCAAGAATCTCGGGAACCGCCCCTCACGGCAGGCTCTCCAGACATAATCAATTTCCAAAATTGGTCGTCAGGATCTCCTGCCTTGATTGCAGTGCGGACGAGAGAAGAGGAATCTTTTATTGAGAATATTCTTCGCATGATTCTTTTTACAAACCACAATCGCCATTTCCTTTGCCGATGAAACCATATGCAAAATTGGTTACTGTACAGAACCCATCAAAACGATGAAAAAACACAAGGTAGATTTGATGAGTTGAGCCACCTACTCAGTGGGATGGCAAATGTTGTATGGATGTGCGACGGAGATTCAGCCGGAGGCTGTCAGTATGGGGGTGTATTGGGTAAAAACTCATCCATTTTTACCAATACAGATTATCGAATTCGGCAAATTTGGCCCAAAATCTTTGAAACATATGATTCTTGTCCACAAGACACCCCTAGGGTTTTTCCCAAGGACGGTGGCCCCAAAAGACCCATCAAGTGGGTATTGGGACATCTTCCAGCACTCCAATGGTGGAGGGAAAACGGAAGACCAGAGGGCAGGTTTATGGTGTGGGAGCACGACCTGTGGTGGGATGCTCCATTTAGAGCCGCCCAGGCCCTAACTCCAGCATTTGCTCACCATAAGTTTCTTGCCCACCCGGTAAAAACATACAGACCTGGCCCTGATGCCATACAGCCGCCAACTGTGCGTCCTCCAGAATGGCTAAAGGACACCACGATATGTCATTACACTGCCACCGTGATGTCAGCAAGACTCATGGCATCGCTTGATGAAATTAGTGAAGAAGGATGTTGGGGGCACTGCGAACTTCTAGTTCCGTCCGTGGCTCACCATCATAAGAATGGTGGAGGTGCAGCGTCTTGGATGTCCGTGGCCGGACATCCGGCCCTGCGACCAGTTATACACCGATTCCCGGGTCAATCTCCAGGGAAAAAACCCCAGAGATTATTCATTCGCTGAGCCCCTCTAGGCTCAGTATCCCTGCAGCTATCCACTGTGAGCAGTTAGAAACAACACCGTTGCCACACTGTTTGTAACGCTGCGCATTGCTAATCGTCACGATACGGCCATCTTCTTCTTCTCCAAACTCATTCCAGTCATGCGGCCATCCCATGAGGACGCAGCACTCAACGGGGGTCAGACGGCGAACGACCATACCTCCACGGCTGTGGGCTGGTTCAGTCTCTGTCCGCACTACCGCATGGGTGTCGCGTTCTCCAGTATCAAACGCGTTGAGCGTGTTGCTGTGGTCGGCAGGAACCCAAGACTCATCGTCTGTATTTGTCTGTGCCCTAGCAGACTTGCGGAACACATCCGACTGGCTGATCACGCAGTCACTGGAATCCTTGCCCGTCCTGAGGGAGTGATGCAGGTCGTCAGAAAGTTTCTGATTCATTCCATCATATGCTAGGGCTGGGTTGTTTTCATGCTGCACAATACATTTTCCTTCGCTAACATATTGATTTCCAACACCCTTATAGTCTCTTGCCGCTAATGATCCCACCACCTCTTGGTGATATTTATCATTCTGAGCAATATAGGTTTGGGCATGGTGACTGGTTGGCGCAGGCTGAAGTGCCTGGAGGGCGTTGGCAACTTCGAGCGGAGTTGCGCTGAAATTATTTTTCTTTGCATCTTCGCGTATGCTGTATGCTTGAGTAATTTCCTGACCAGATATAGCGACGTGATTTGCAGAATCTCCAAGACCACCTGCGGTCAGCGGTGAAACAACATCTGTGCTGCACGATTCTGCATTTCCAGTGCGTTGATCCCTAGTGAAAAATCTTGGCTGAAATGCAAGTGCTTCAACGGCATCTGGCTGCATCACGCCCTGTGGAGATGAGCCGTCCAGCGCATATGCGTCATTTGATACACCTATTCCATTTGCGCCCGTCTGTCCAAGCCTGAAAGCCATGGTTTCTTCAGACTGTTGTGCGATAACCGGGTGATTAAACTCGTGCACACCTGCGCGACCCATGCATGATCGCAGAGCACCAACCTCATCTGTTGGTACGATACCAGTCTGCTGATTTACATACCTAAATCCCTGACATGGCACATGTTCTATGACCGCAGCAAAGTTGCCCTTGTCTGGCATGAATTGATCATGACATCTCGTTGTCAAGCTCGACGATTCGTCTCCTGCGTCCCACCATTTCCCCTTCCCTTCTTCGGCGAAGAACTTGGCTTTGCCGACCTCTCCGACTTCGCTGCCCTCGTTGAGGGCTTCCGTAATTGCTTTGATTTTTTGCTCGCTGAAGATGCTTTCTTCCCTTCCGAGCCCTGTTGCGGAGGCTCCTCCACCCTGTTCACCTGCTGATTGAGGGCCTCTTTCAGCAACTGGGGGAGGAGCTTGCCCCTGCGCTCTGCACGCCTCAATATGCCTTCGCAAGCTTTTTTGCTGAGTTTGTATTGGCTCAAGTAGTCCGAGCACCATGGCTGAGCGGGACTCTGTAGGACCTCCGACAACTTCACGCGAGGCAACGACAAAGACTCTCCTTCGTCTTTGCGCAACTCCGAAGTAGCGGGCATCAAGAACTCGGTAGGCGATGTCAGGATACCCGCTGTCTGCCATTTCACCGAGTACCACTCCGAAGTCTTTTCCTCCGTTTGAGCTGAGGGCTCCCGGAACGTTTTCCCATACCACCCAGCGAGGACTCTTGGCCCGAACAAGTCGAATGAATTCATGGAATAAGCCTGACCTTTCTCCTTCTAGACCCTTTCTTTTACCAGCCACTGATAAATCTTGACACGGGCTGCCACCTATTATGATGTCGACATCCTCAAGGTCTTCCGCAGCCACCTTGGTGATGTCCCCGAATATCTTCGTGTGGGGGTGCTGCTTGCGCAAGACCTTTTGGCAGGTCTTGTCCCACTCCACAGCCCAGCACAACTCACAACCCTCCCGCATGAAACCGAGGCTGAATCCGCCCACCCCCGCGAACAGGTCTCCAACCTTCAGTTTTTTCTTCCCTGTATTGTCAAACATGAGACGATCCTCCAGCATAAACTTTTCGGAGTACCTAAACAGGTCCTCCCTAAAAAAGTTGCCACAAGATCAATCTTACGACCTGACCTTCTTACCGGCGGCACGTTCGAGTCTCTGTATCATGTCTTCAGCCTTTTCAGGAGCAGAATCCTTAATTACCTGAGCCATCAGGGCGAGGCGATCTTCGGGTTTCTCCACTGCGTGGAGATATGGTACGAGCATCTTTCGTATCCCACTCAGGTCTGATCCAGACAGCACCATATCCACTATGTGTGCCTCCATCTGTGCCCAACGGAGACCCTGACCCTGTGTCTGCCTGTGCAGATTTCCTCCCCTGAACTGTCTTTCGTATACAGTCTGTATTGCATGTGGATTACCTGTGCCAAAGACATAATCCAGAGCATTTTTGCCCTGTTGGTTTTTTTCGTGCGCGATGACATATGGCATCAATTCCTTCAAATCATTCGACAGCTTTTCAAGAGCTGTATCTATGTTGTAATCCTGAAGCATTGTCTTGTCATATGATGCGACGGCTGTTAAAAAAGAAATGAATTTAGCATACGGAGCCTTTGATGCAGCCATAATTATCTGCGGCCTCCACTCAGGAGATTCGAGCGTCCGCTTGAGGTCCTCCCACGGAGCAAATGTATCTACCAGAAACTGCTTCTGCTGCTGGGTTTGAGGTTCTGTGTGTTTTGGGATGTTAATTCCCTGGAACAAGGCTCGTTTGAAATTTTGCACTGCCGCTTGACGGACAGAATTAATTGCAAGCTTGAGAGCATCTATGGCCACACTTGCCCCATTTTCAGACGCCACTTCGTACACCACAGGTTTCAGGGCTACAGCCCACTGAAACTTGCCTTCTGATATAAGTTGTTTTGCCTCTTCTATTATCTCTTTGTTGCTTTCTGTCGCCTGTATTCTACCAGATTGGGTTTCAAGCAGCAGCGTCAGGTGCAGAGAGAACATGCCCCTCGACATGAGATCTTTCTTTATTTCTTTTTCCTGATCTTTCGGCAATGCAGACAGATAGCTATAGGCTTCCGAAAAGCCTTCTGATGAGCATTCAGACATCGACTTTGCCAATGTTCCTTTCCATTTGTCAGCCAGATCATAGACGGCAATTATGCATATCGCCCTTTCGCATGGCGTCAAAGGGACGTTTGACATGTTGGTGAAGGAGCCAGCATCTGTACTGTGTGGAGCCATGAGTGCCCACTGTTTTCCATCCCGAACAAACATGAACACTTCTCCGCCATACCTAGAATGCAGCATATGGGCACAATCGAAATTTTTCATGGTGCCTATGCAAAATCTATCAGAATTTTCTATGAGATGATGCTGTTTTTCCCAATTGTTATATCTATAAACAGTCATTGCCGGGAATCCAGGCAGGGCAAACCTACGAACAACTTCCATCTGATCTCCGGGGTCAAAAACCTTGTGTTCTAGTCCCCCCATTCTCTTTTTGTATTTTTCTTCCACCCCGTCCATGTCGGCAGAGATTTCCTCAAGGCTCTTGTAATCATCAACCTTCTTGGGTACAAGGCCCACCTTCAGTTGTTCTATTCTTTCCTCTACAGCAGCCGCTTGTGCATCAAAATGGTCTAGGGGTATCTCCTCATTTTTCATCACCCTAGAAAAGAACAATTTGTTCTTGAGGGGAAGAGATTCAATTTTTGTGATAACATCATCAGGTATGCCCTCGGCTTTTGCTGCCTGAATCCAGGATGCGCTGCTTGTCGATGCGGCGGAAGCAAGCCTGAGTTCAGGCGAAGGGTTCCAACGCGCGTTAGACCCCGAAGATCCTCCTCCCGAGCCACTTCCTGCAGATCCGCCCGTCAAAGACCACAAAGATTTCTTGGGTGTCTCAGGCACACCTCCTAAATTATTAAATGCCGACATGAGTCGCTTTATTTCTGGTGTTGTCTTACCACCGCCAGACACATATGCGCTGAGCAATTTAGAGGCATCTTTGCCATTACTGGTGGATCGCAGCATGGCTTTAGCAACCATATCTGCACCCTTCTTCTTCACCAAATTTGTCATGAATCGTATCATTTTTTCAACGACATACGCTTTTGTCAATTCAGTTGCCCCCCTGGCAAGATATGGAAGGGAAGCCCTGACGAGTGGCCAAAGCGCCGCAAAAGCTTCTTTCTGCATCATAATATTTTGACTGCGTATTTTTATCACAATGTGTTATTTCCGCCAAGAGGATCTATTCCCTGCCCCGTGAAATTCATGATATGCTCCACATAAGGGCAAATTATTCAAGACCTGTCAAATATTTTTCAGTTGACATTGAGGCTGACGGTCCATCTCCAGCTGTTGGATCGATGATTGAATTGGGTTGCGTTGCCGTAGACGATCCGTCCAAGAGATTTTCTGTCAAAATACGCCCAGATAAAGACACCTTCAACCCGCGCTCACTTGCCATTTCAGGTTTCACGAGGGAACAGACCATGGGGTTTGAAGATCCCAAATCCGCCATGGAGTCCTTCAACAGGTGGATATCTGAAAACTCCCATGACAGCTCGCCCATTTTTGTCAGCGACAACGGATTCGACTGGTCTTTTGTTGACTTTTATTTTCACAAATATGTGGGTCAAAATCCTTTTGGACATTCCCCAAGAAACCTTCATGACCTGCACAAGGGCTTCAGGAGGTCTCTGTCCAATCGGCTTTCTGACGAGCGCGGCAATCTTCCACATTCTGCCGTTGAGGATGCCTACATGAATGCCATGCACATGAGGAAGTTGATGGAAGATGGGCTCGAGGGCTGAGCGTAAGATTGCCTTGTGATGCACACGCATGAAGATGAAAAACTTGTTGACATCATGGGCGGCAGATCAAGAATCGAGGAACAGATTTTTGACCATGGTTTTGTGGCGCTCGTTGACCTGATGCCAAGGCTGGTTCCTGAAGGAAAGACTGCAGATTACGCCATAGCCCAAGCTGCAAGAACCAGCTACGGGCACGGCACCAAGAAAATAAACGAGGATGAGGGGCTGATCCGCTACCTGATGCGGCACAGGCACACCACCCCGTTTGAATTCTGCGAGGTCAAGTTTCACATCAGGATGCCGATCTTTGTGGCCCGCCAGTGGATCCGCCACCGTACCGCGAACGTGAACGAGTACTCAGCACGCTACTCGGTGGTTCCTGACCAGTTTTACACTCCAGGTGGCGACGCGGTAAAGCAGCAGAGTGCCACCAACAAGCAGGGCAGGGGGGACAGTCTTCCTCCTGAGGCAGTTGAATCATTCATAGAATCCTGTGACTCCATATCATCTGAATCATATTCAAAGTACATGGAGGCAATAAATGGCGGCGTGGCCAGGGAACTCGCCAGGATCATCCTGCCCGTGAACGCCTACACAGAATGGTATTGGAAATGTGATCTTCACAATATTTTTCATTTTTTACACCTCCGCATGGATCCCCATGCACAGATGGAGATCAGGGTGTACGCAGATGCCATGTATGGGTTGATCAAGCCATTCTTCCCAATTGCATGTAAAGCTTTTGAGGACTACAGCTTACACTCAGTACACCTGACTGCTCTCGAGGTTGAAGCCATCAAAAATGGTCAGCCCATCCAGACCTCGAATCGGCGGGAGGCTTCAGAATGGGAGGTCAAGATGTCGGGGCTTGGTTTGGTGCGCAGAGGATCTATGGGCGTATAATGCTAATGATTCATTCCAACCCTTTTTCACATGAATAACAAATAGGGTTACAAACCTCAACAAAGGAGAAAGCATGAAGAAGTGTATTTTTAGTTTGGTAACGGTATTGACAGCAACTTCGGTTGTTTTTGGTGCCCAGCAGCCCCAGGCACCAGTCCAGACAGGAGGTGGGGTGGATGCCCTCTCACTTAGCAATTTCGGCTTCAGCGAAAATATCAATTTCTACAACCTGAACACGGGCAATGTCACCCAGTTCCTGCAGAGGGTTGACTATAATTTTAGCGACAAGCTTGACCTCCACCTGATCCTGCCAGTGTACACAGATGGAAGTACTGGCGCAGGGATGCTCACCTTGGGGGCGCAGTATGAGTTGCTGACGTCTCCTGTGTCTTTTATTGACTCCGTCGATCTCGGGCTGAACCTGATGCTCCCTACATCCTCTGCAGGCTTCGGTGGCAGTGGCGTCAACCCCGTCCTCAATGCGGGCATTGGTGGCAAGACGCCGATTGAGAAGCTGACCTACTCCACTGGCGCAAGTTGGGAGTGGAATACAAATGGAGACTACCTACCCATCTTTGGTGGATTTATCACCTATAATGTGCTGGATGTCGATGCCTCGCTCAACTATGAGATCATCAAGGATCTCAGCGTGGCCGCCAACTACAACTTCTGGTACCTAGACAGCGGCTCTAGTCTGAACACAATCGGGCCGGGCCTAAAATGGGACATGTGCAACAACGCTTCTTTTGACTTCGCGTGTGACATTCCATTCGAGGAGAGTAGTGCCAACGATCTTGACCTCGTGGTCAGGTTTGGTTTGAATGTCAAGTTCTAAAAAAATCTTCAAGAAAGAGAGAAAAGAAAATGGACAACAAGAACTCATGCCCCGTCAAGTGCCCAATGGGTGGCTTCTGCTGGAAGAACCCCGTTCACTGGTTCTTCGGTCTCGCCGTCCTGCCCTTCACGCTGGAAGGTGTTAAGGTCATTTTGGCCGCCATCAAAAATGTTACTGGCTGACAATTGTTTCTTATGAAACGATCCTGCGGGGGCGTCGCAAGACGCCCCCGCTTTCTTTTATAGACGATAAAAAAGCATGTCGGACGGAACGTTCAAGATGAGGGAGTGGAAGTCATACTCGGATGGACTGAGGGACTTCTGTAGATATGTCAACAAAAAAGTTTCGCACGATGTGAAGTCTGTGGTTGAGATCGGATGCTACATGGGGGAGGGAACCAGAATACTTCGCGAGTGTTTTCCCAGGGCGGTGATTCGGTGCATAGACCCATGGAAGACCGGCTTTGACTCCACCGATCCGACTAGTTTCTCAGACATGTCCAAGGTTGAGGAGTCTTTCGACAGCGCCGTGGCACCATTCTCCCACATAGTAAAATACAAAGGGGTTTCAGAGGACTTCATTGACTATCCTGAGTTTAAGAAAATCCATGTGGTCTACATAGATGGATGCCACACATACGAGGCCGTCAAGCAAGACCTGCTCACCTGGTTACCCCGTGCGCGTCTCGCCATCGGCGGGCACGATTTCGGCTCTGGTCTCGAAAGGCTGAAAGGCGTCGAGAGGGCGGTTGTAGAAATAGTCGGCAAGCCTGATATGGCATTTCAGGACACATCATGGGTCAAGATATTGTAGTCAAATCCAAGGCGGTATGGAGGCCTTTGCATCTGTTCCTATACCACAAGGACGATGACGCCACAAGGAACAATTTCGAACAACTGTGCAGCGTGGAGGGCTCGGAGAATGTACAGCCCATATCTGACTGTCGTTCGTTCCTCAAGGGCACATTCAGGGCGGACCATGGAAAATGGCCCTTCCCCCACTGGGATAGTTATTGGATGTGTGATGGATTGATATACAAGTATGTCCTTGCCAACAGGGACAGGGTTTTATCGAGCTCTGCCATTTGCATCAATGAATACGACACATGGTGGCAGATTGCGTCCTCCGAGTGGATGCCGAAGACCGTGGCAGAATCTGACATATCAGGGTCCAATCTTTTGAAATTTGGACAAGACGGCTGGACATTCTTTGAAAAGCATAAGCATCTCGAATTCGCTAATCAGCTGCGTGGTCTGGTTCCGTTCTCGGTGATATGCGTAAAGCCGGAATGCATGGTTGCGATAGCCGAGAGGGTTCGTGATGATACGCGTCTTCACCCACTTTACAACAATGAGATGAGGATAGGCACCACCGCGAATCTGATTGGCTCCCGCATGGGGACGCTTCCCCAAGCAATTGGAAAGAATGTGCAGTGGCACAGGTGCGAATACAGCAAGAATCCTGGGATTTATCACCCGATCAAAACTGCTGTCGCATCCCCGCAAGCCAGCCCGACAGTGAAGAAGACCACCAAGGTGAAGGGTAAGGCATCGAATAAGGCTGGCAAGGGTGAGTTTGCTGTAATCACAGGTGCATTCTATGGGGATCCTCAGCGCTGCTTTGAAGCCGCAAGACGCCTGCGTGCATCGGTTGAGCGATTCGACAGGGAGTTCGTGGTTGTTGACGGACCATGCCCGAAGACTATGCAGGAGATGAAGAACCATCTGATCGTCCCGAAACTTGAGGAGATGGATCACAAGTGGGTCATGTGGCTCGACTGCTCCGATGTCTATTGTGCGCAGGATCCCTACCTTGCGGTCAAGTATGCAAAGGCATGTGGGAAAGAAATCCTTGTGTCAGCGGAGGGGAACTGCTGGCCAGAACCTGAATTCTCATATAAGTTCAGGGCTTCACCATACAACTTCAGTGGCATTGACTACAAATATCTCTGTGCTGGTGTCTGCATGGGCAGGAGGGTTGACTTCATCAGGCACATGAAGATCATGCAGGACATGTATTCTAGACAGAAGGAGCTCATGGAGTCGTGGAGGACAGATCAGGCCACCTGGCACCGCATGTTCCTCAACCAAGCCACGCTTGGCGCTTCAGTTGAACTTGATTATGCATGCCATATGGTCGTATCGACCTGCAATGTGCCGATGGTTAATTTTGTGGAAGGCTTAAGAAATAGAAAACCATGCGTTAAAATAAAACCAACAGGAGGCAAGCCGATCATCCTCCACTTCAACGGCAACGACAAGCACAACACGGACAAGATAAATACTCTGATAGGCATGACAGACACCACTGGATATGAAGAGGGGTTGAGGAAGCCCTACAGTCCTTCGGCGGACATGAGAGACTTCCACAGACAGGTGGTCAGGATGGAAGACATCGTGAAACAAAAACCATCTCCTTCAAAATTCAGACGGGTCATATCATCCATCTAGGAAAAATCCATGAATAAATTGCATCTGCTTACAACAGGAGTCCTTGCCAACGACCCCATGATCGAGTGGTCTTGCAACCATATCGCGGACAGCACCGTAAGGAAATGCTTTGAAACAGACTGGACATTCGTGACGCACAGCGAGGAAAGAGCCAGCAAGGTGGTTCATCAGGCTCGCGATGTGCCAATGGATGTTAAGGTTTTGATAGACCCTAGTGCCAGAAGAAATCGCAATGATTCTACACTGGCTGCAATACGGACACTTGCAGAAGGCGATTGGGTGTGGATCATCCCCGAGGGGGCCATGGCGGATGTCCACTCGGGTGGAGAAATGCTTAAGCTAATCAGTGCTTCCGATGCTCCAATTACTGTCGAAAGAGACTTGTGCCGTGGTATTGATCATCTGATTTTCCGTCGCCCATCGGATGCTGTGCTTGATGGGTCTTCAGATGCAGATGAGTTCTTCACTGACATCAGAAACAGATCCAGATCGATACCCTGCTCGGATGTCTACATATCCCGAGGTGCGGAAAATGACTTTGAAAAGTTATGTGTCATGTATTGGAACATGAAGTTTTGGAAGCACCGATACTCCGGATTCTACCATGACATTCTCTCTCCGATGCGGGGCATGGGCTGCGCTCTCCTTGAAATCGGCGTTGCGTTCGGTGGCAGCCTGAGAACCTGGAGGGACTATCTTGGGGGTGGGGCGGTGTTTGGGCTAGACTCTTACCCAGAGTCTTCCCTTGCGGAGTCTGGGCTTGTCTGTTTGACTGGAGACTCAACCACTGCCGAAGGTGTTGCTGAAGTTTCTAGGATCAATAAGGGCAAGTTCAATGTGATTGTTGATGACGGAGACCACGATCCACAATCGCAGTTCAAAACAGCATGCAATTTCATGCCCCTGCTAAATGAAGACGGTCACTACATCATTGAAACTGCGCACGGATTTGAATGGCTCGTGCCCGAACTGAAGAATAAATTCAGCAATATGAACATCGAGGTCATCGATCAGAGGGTCAGGTCGGGGTATGGAGATTCAGTGATTGTGTACTGCAAAGCATCAAGATAACTCAAACTTTTCTATAACTACTTTCAATGCATTTTGCTTACAAGTTTTTTTTGCAACTCTTCTAGACGAGTTCTCCAGTCATTTATAGCAATATGTTGTTTTTGATTCATTATTTTCTCATCGTCTGATATGCTTCTACATTTTTCTGCTGCCTCTTCCCATGAAGAGGCAACCACCCATCCTTCTATTTTTTCATCTATGAATGTTTCTCTTATTTCGTCGAGACTTCCAACCACCACTGGCAAAGCGCCAGCTGATAGCGCCTCGTATATTCTCAAGCAATTGAGGGACAAATTACCCCTCCCAATTGGCACAAACTTTGAGTTAAGATACATATTTTTCATAGTAGTCTTGTCTGCATTCCCAAAAAATCCATTTTCCAATTTGCCGAAAGCCGCATGCATTTTTGCTCGGTCAGACTTCATATTCCCAACGAAAGACCACATACGTGATCTTTCGCAAGATGGAGTCAAAGATGTTTTCGCGCATGGTTCCGAGAACATGTCAACGCCATATCCTAATGGTATAATTGTAACGTTTTTACAACAAGGGTAGCCTGCATGACGATACTGCCTAAGATACAGTTGGCAATAATTACTTAGACTGTCAAATTTTGGCCTATTCCCCCACTCATCAGAACAATGTATTATGATTGTTGGCTTTATTCTTTCACATACATCTGCAACATCATGATATGAATGCACATTGGATGTGAACACCAAAATTCCATATTTTGTATTTTTGGAAAACTCTATTGTTTTTATTTTTTGCCACTGGAAAAAATTTACAGGAATGTTTGGCAATAACTCCTGTGTGATGAAAGATAGTTCCCACAATCCTTGCTCAAAAAGAATTTCTGCATGATGACACATGACTTTTTTTATCTCTATGCCTTTCTATTTGGTTTTGAAGTCACCTTTGTCACCAGAAAACACCCCTATTCAACCATTCATATTATTTTGTCGGTAATCTCTGAAGCATTCCATGCGCATTTCAAAGTTTGCTGAGAACCATCTTGGCAACCATCTTCTCAGTAATCAAATTTTCCTTGGTGAATGCGAACAACTCATCAAGTATTTCCGCGTAGTCGGATGGGACGATTTTTTGTTCAGCCCATCTATTCGCATTGATTACTTGTTTCTTTGGGAAATTGGTCATTGTCAAGGTTGGACAGGCTTCAAGATTAGGAAAATACGGTACGCAGTGGGAAGCTAGTACCTCGTAGTGCCGGTTACAGTCCCACCCTGCCTTTTTGTGAGTGACTCCAAAAAAAGATTTGTTGTAGTCTGTGTAATAATCTTTTTGTGTCCAAAAGTTCCACTTGTAAGTTGACGGATCGCCGGGTATGCATGTGCCAAACATCTGTTCCTTTTCTAGAAATTTGGTAGCAACAGCAGATTCTGTTGCTGCAAAACTTATTGGCAGAACTCTAGGCCGGCCCGTAACAAGTTCTCTTTTGAAGTATAGTCCATACTGTGTTAAAGACATATCTGTCCCTTGATCGTCTTCTCCATCAAAAATTAGCACACGATCAAAAGGATACACCTTACTTACATCTTCAAAATGATCTCTACATCTACGAATGCTTCCATATACAATCAGATCATAGAACTTATTTAGGATTTTATCCTTGATTGTTTGTGCATCTTCTAAATTGGGAACATGTGCCATTTTTCCGTACCCTATTCCCCTGCCCCACATTCCATTCAGGTCAGGGCATCCCTCAAGCATGTAGAAAGGGTGGTGCGTCTCCCAAATCTTAAATCCAGGCTGGCGAACGAATCCCTCATACACATGGTCGTTCAAAAAGTCAACATGACCAAAATGGTTTACAAACAGTACATTGGTAAGTGGTGTGCTTTTTTTTATGGTTGAGTTTTCGGCCATAGATTATTCATCCTTTTGCTCACAGACTAACTGCACAAGGTGCCCCCAATAGTCGCTATTGGGCGTGATTGTCGGATATCCAACTGGATTGTTATTGAATGTCCATTTAAATATATGCGGCACAGTGCCTTCGATTTCGATAACAAACCCATCTTCGCACGCCTTCCATGATCCTGCTAACTTCGTGCTTTTATCGCTCAAGCACTCCATTATTGATCCATCATCCATCAACTTAATCATTCTGTAAACCACATTATGTCCAAACTGACATCCTGTTTGATGCTCAAGATGCCAGGGACACCAGTACATCTTAAGAGCCAAATCCTTGCCAACAAAATTCTTGGCTTTGAATCCTTTTTTAAGACTGTAATACAATTTGGAAATCAGGTTATCTACATCCATTGGCGCTTTGAGAAGGGCCTTCTGAAGTGACTCGGCATTTACATGTAGAGTTCTCCTAAATGTTCCGTGCACAAACCAGCGATCTCCGGTTTTGCACAAAACAGAAGAGCAAACCAACGACGGCCTCCCCGTCCCTCCAGAATCTCCCCAATCCGATCCTTTTATAGTCTTGACTTTAAGCAATCCAGCAAGTAGACAAATCGCGATATCAGGCGTTCCTACCTCGTCTGACCAGTCCTGAAGTTTGCCATGCCACATATTCTTTTGAGATGAAGATAGTTCTATAAATTCTCTATTAACTACAGCTACGCATCCTGCCATAAATATGTGACACAAATCAAATCCAGGAAAATGCTTTGCTGCCAAGTCGTGAACATGACCCCATGCGCATAAATCGATGCCGGGAGTTGTGATCCAACATGCAGGCTTGCCATCTTCTTGTTTCGCCAAATCACAGAACTTGTCTACATCAATTATAACATCGTCATCACAAAATATGCAATAATCATAATCGGTAGATGCTATTCCATGCTCTAGAGCCCATGCATGCCGTCTGCTTGTGGGATGAGCAGATTTATTTTGTACCTGTACATGATCTGCAGAAATCCATTCCCACTCTTGCGGGATGAAGTCTGGGCGTGGGCCTTCGGAAACAAACTTCATAAATACATCATGTTTTGTTGACTTGATAGCTCCGGCGGTCAGCACATGAAGCCTGTCTATATTCTTGCTTGTCCCAAGGATGATGCACGCTACCTTTTTTCTCATAATCATATCCTTTCATGAAGTGTTGATTTCGTTGCTTTTTCGCTTATTTTATCATGTAGTTTTATAACATGCCGATTTCCCAACAAATAACCTGAGAATCTATAAAATGGGAACAAGCATGAAAACGGACGAATCGTATCCTTTCCATTTTTGTTGCCCTATGCCAACCGGAAATCGATTGTCGTAAAGACCAAAAAAATCAATTGTACTCGAATGACTTGCTGCATCAATCTTCCACCCCCCTGCAGCTGGCTCCCATGCTCCATCAAGATCAGGTCTTCCTTTTGATTGAAATCTTCCATTAGCATGCATGACACAGTCGTTTATGGCAATATCGTTTTGGTCTGGATAGTCTATTCGACTTCTCCACGGCCTCCAAAACCACGCTAAATGGAATGGCATATCCAAATAATTCTTTGCCTTAACCCCGGAACTAATCGTAGGATGAATAGTTTTTAGCAAATCTTTCGCATCACCGAATGGTGCATTTTTCAATGCGCATATCAATGCATCAGGAGGAACAGTCGGACTCTCTCCAGTGGCATGGATATGCCATTGCGTTCCGGAATGAATGAGCAAAGACGAATTTACAAAGTCTGGCCAACAAGTACCACGATTTGTCATTCCACGAACATGCTGTGCTCCTGCAAGAAAGGCTAGTATTGAAATCTGCAAATCAGGTATAAAACTGCTCCTAGATATGTCATGAGATATTTGTAGCATACATTTTAGCAAATCTTCGTTTTTTCTTACATCAACACATAACTCTCTGTTTATCACTGACGTGCAATACCCACACCACATTGAAGATAACTGACGGTTATTTAGATATCTTCTTGCGTGCTTTCTTATTGCTTGTGCAGTTTCTATTTTGCAGTATTCTCCTGGATGTGTAGTCCATACGCATGGTCCATTTTGCTGATTTGCAATTTCAACAAACCTATCCACATCTATGATAACATCATCATCACAGAATATGTTATAGTCATATGACTCATTGGCCACACCGTCTATCAAGGCATGGACATGGCGATCAGGCAGTCTGTATTTCTCACTTGGAATCCAGTTCCAATCCTGAGGAAGAAAACTAGGCTTTTCACCCTCGGCCATAAAATTCATTGTCACTTCATGTCTTTGTGAACGTATTGCACAGGCTGTCAAAACCCTCAATCGATCTATATTTTTCGATGTCCCAAGTATGTTAATCGATATCTTCATGTCAGGAACCCTTCACACCCTTATGTTTGCCGCCCTCTCAAAATAGGCGTCTACAACTTTCTGCACATAGTCCAACTGCCTGTCGTCTATGACTTGACTTGTGCCCACAAAAAATGTGTCTCTTGTTGACTTCGTGGCGTTTGGATATTTCTTTTTTGGATCGCATGTCTTTGCCAAATCCGAATATGCCGGCTGCAACAACAGATTACCTCCGAAATAGTTCCTTGTCTGTATCCTGTTGTCTTCAAGGTACATTGTAAAATGTGAACGCTTTAAATAGACTCCGTCTCTTATTGTCAATGGGAATGCAAACCAAGATGGGTCGGATTTGCTGGTGGCGCAAGGAAGATGGAACACAGAGTCATATTTACTGAAGATATCCATTAGCCTTGCAAAATTCCTTTGCCTCCTTTGTGCGAAAAGCTCTAGCTTTTCTAGCTGCACAAGTCCAATTGCTGCTTGTAAATCTAAGGGCTTTAAGTTGTATCCTATTTCCTCATAAATGTACTTGTGGTCAAAAACATCATCCGGGAACGCAGGAAGCCAATTGCTGAATCTTTTTTTGCACATTCCGTTCTTCAGACATGACGACCCTTGTCCCGTGCAGTAACATCCTCGTCCCCATTCTCTGAGGCTTTTTACCACCTCAGCGCAAGTTTCTGACCGACATGCGACAAAGCCTCCTTCGCCCATGGTTATATGATGTGCAGGATAGAAAGAACAGGAAGCCATGTCTCCAAATGACCCCAAAGGACGTTTGTCAAATGTACTTCCAAGTGCATCGCAACAGTCTTCTAGCAATATCAAATCGTAATTCTTCACTATGGACATAAGCCAGTCCATATCCGGAGGATTCCCAAGGACATGTGCAAACATGATTGCTTTTGCGCCTTTTTTGGCTGCATCTTCAACCTGTCTCAAATTCATATTCAGACCATCGATGTCAATATCTACGAATACGGGCTTGAAACCATTTTGCATAATTGGATTGACTGTCGTAGGGAACCCGGCTACTGGTGTTATTATCTTGCTTCCTTTTGGCAAGTTCCAAAGGCGCTTGGACTTTAATGCAGATACCATCAAAAGATTGGCACTTGAACCACTGTTTACAAGAGCACCAAATCCCTTATCCATCAATTTGGAAAACTTTCTCTCAAATCTTATTCCGCTGTCTCCGAGTCCTAGCCATCCTGATAGCAAAGATTGAACTCCTGCCTTGTATTCGGCAGCATCAAAAAAGCTACCAGCGTATCTCACCCAATCACGACCCTCCGTCCATTCAGACTTGTTTTCATTAAACAACTGCTCTATCAAGTTGTAAATTTGACTTTCTATGGAAGTTTTGTTGATAGTCGGTTCAATCATTTTTTTTAACCTCACGGGCAAGACAATCGAGAGCCTCTAGGGATGTAATTTTTGGCTGATAGCCCAGGCTCAATAGCTTATGATTATTGAGACACACATCATTAACCTGAACAATCTTATGAAATACAGGCGTATTTATGCTCACTATCTTTGAAGACGACTCTAACCTTATTTTTCCATATTCGACAGCATCTTTTATTGTCATGGGGCTTGAATTACTGATGTTGACGACAAAGTTTTTTTCGCTGCATCTTATGCAGTTCATAATCGCACGACAGCAATCATCCACATGCATGAAATCTCTAATAGAATGACCTCCATCATAAAGCTCAACGGTATTTCCGATGGCCAATTTCTCGAACAGGTACTGGATGGCATTTTTTTTGCTAGATGCCCTATGGTCAATTCTTCCAGTGATGCTTGCAAGCCTGAGAATCCTGTATTCAATTTCGAATGTTGTGCAATAGGAAATAAGCAGTTGCTCTGCAACTCTTTTCGTAATCGAATAAAATCCTCTTGGATCACACGGAGTGCATTCATGTGTATTGACGGTGGAATTTGCTCCATAAACAAACCAAGAACTGACAAAGTTAAAGACACCCCTTCGACCAGATTTTCTGTAATCTTCTAGAACATGTATCAGTTTTGTTATGTTGGTATCAATATCTAGAGTGGGTTTGTCAAAAATGTTATAGTTGTCTGTCGTGCTTATCATGTACAAAACGTCATCGCTGCATGACTTATTTTCATACCTTCCAATGGGAAGGCATTCTTCTTTGAACATGGAGACAAAGTTGCTTCCAATGAATCCGGTAGAGCCGAACACTGAAATCATTTTAGATCCTGACCTTTGGCAACATTCTGCTCACATACTCCATGTATCTAGACATCTGTGGAGAACTGAAACCACTACTTTTTATCGTCTCGGAAAGAACCCATCCTTTTTGCATCGCTATCTCCTCAAGACACGCTATCTTGAACCCATGCTTCTCCTCCACGCTATGGACGAAGTTTGATGCTTCCAGCAGACTGTCATGGGTTCCGGTGTCGAACCATGTGAAACCCCTACCGAGTCGTATTACATGGAGTTCTCCATGTCCAAGATACATCTGGTTGATTGATGTTATAGACAACTCTCCATTTACAGATGGAGTCACCTTGCGTGCGAATTCGCAAACCCTTTCATCATAAAAGTACAGCCCAGGGACAGCCAGGTCTGACCGTGGTTCGATTGGCTTCTCCTCTATGGACACTGGCATCCCGCTACTGTCAAGTTCAACCACCCCAAAGTCTCGTGGGTTCTTGACCATGTATCCAAAAATCGTCGCACCATGCGTTCTTGAAACGGCTTCTTCCAATTGACCGGTGAATCCCGCTCCATAAAAGATGTTGTCACCAAGGGCAAGACAGCACCTTCCGCCCGCAATAAACTCTTCCCCAATCAGGAAGGCTTCCGCAAGTCCCCGAGGCGACTGCTGAACCTCTATGGTCAGATTCAAACCCCACGATGATCCATCGCCAAGCAGGCGTACAAAATTATCTCTGTCCTGTGGCGTCGTGATCACCATGATGTCCCTGATGCCCGCAAGCATGAGGACGGATATGGGATAATAGACCATTGGTTTGTCGTAGACGGGAAGCAGATGCTTCGATATTGCCTTTGTGGCGGGATATAGTCTACTTCCTGTCCCCCCTGCCAAAATTATCCCCCTCATCGTGCCATCCATTCTCTGTTGTTCATGTACCAAGCAACAGTTTCACGAAGTCCATCGCTCAATGATTTTTTTGCCCTCCACCCGAGCTCTTTCTGCAACTTGGATGATTTTATGGCATATCTGCAGTCATGTCCAATCCTGTCTTTTACATGGGTGATGAGGTGTCCATACTTTTCGCCGTCCAAATCTTCCATCGTCTTCAGAATCTCTTTGGCAACCCATATGTTTTCTCTAAAGTCTTCTGAAGATATGTTGTATGTCTCACCAGCAGCGGACGACTTGGCAATCAAAACGAGGGCATCGCAGTGGTCTTTGACATGCAGCCACTCTCTCACTTGTCTGCCGTCTCCATATATGGGTACTTCTCTGCCTGACATGGCGCACGATATTGTGTTGGGTATGAATTTTTCTCTAAACTGTCTTGGTCCATAATTATTTGAGCAATTGGTCACCACATGTGGAAGACCGAATGTCTCGCCCCAAGCCCGCACCACATGATCAGAGGCCGCTTTGCTTGCAGCGTATGGATTTCTTGGGTGGTATCTGTCCATTTCATCTGTGGGGGGATCATGAGGCTTTCGGGAGCCGTAAACCTCATCAGTACTCACATGCACAAATAAAAAGTCAGACACGCCTTCAGCTTCTCGCCACCTGTTGACGGCATCCACAAATCTCCATGTCGATTCAACATTTGATTTAAAAAAATCACCAGGAGACGATATGGATCTGTCAACATGTGTTTCAGCTGCAAGATTTATCACACGCCAAGGGTTGTTCCTCTTCAGAGTATCCATAACGACATCTGCGTCACCAATGTCGGCATGAATAAATTCATCCCCCCCAGGCGTTGGCGTGCTCCCGATGTGCACCGATGGTGCCAGGTTGTCTATGTTCACCACCCTGTCGCCTGCTGACATTATGGCGTCCACCAGATGCGAACCTATGAATCCGCAACCACCCGTCACCAGCCATGTTTTTTTGTTTTTATGTTCCACGTACACATAACTATTTACCTACCGATTGCCATCACCCCTCCAACGACAAAACCGCACCCAGGGTGCGGTTTTGTCGTGCAAATGGCGTATTTTAAGAATTAACTCTGACGCATGGTGTTCTGCGTGGCTGCTGTCGCTTCAGTCTCACTGACCATCTGGTACATCTTTCGCAGAACAGCACCCCATTGGTTCTGCACCGCCATGTACATCTCACGCTGAACCCAAATATCAGCCTGCGAATTCTTCAGCGCAAGGCGCAAAGCCTCTGCTTCCTTTGCCCTCATCTCCGCCCTTGATCTTGTCTGCTCCAGTTCGTTCATGATCGCCCTAATGCATTCCTGCTCATCCTGATCAACTTGCTGAAACCCTGCCGCACGTATACGGTTTTTAGTCTGTTCATCAAACATAAAACAATCATACGCTCCCCAACAACGGGACTGGCGGGACTCGAACCCACAATCTGCCGCTTAGAAGGCGGCTGCTTCATCCGATTAAGCTACAATCCCAAATTGGTCACGAGCAAGATGTGCAGCGCGTCATGAACCATGACCCATTTTTGGTCATGGATCCTGAAGCTCCGCACATCTCGCAGATCGCTCCAGACATGGTTTCTGCCATATTTATCATGCCCCCAATCTCCTGTTGGTGCTGACCCGCAATATACACCCTCAGGGTTCCAAACTTTTCCTTCACCTGCATCACGGAAAAGCGCTCCTCTTCAGGTTCCTTCATCTTGCGCCAAGACGCATCCATCAACTTAAAAAGTCTGTCAAGCAGAACATCCCACCCAGTGCCGCATTCGATGTGACAGTGTATCCACGGGTACTTATCGTGCCACACAAATCTCAAATCTTCTTTGGGCTTGATTGCTTTGTCGTTGTCCATACGGTCTCTAATGACACCACTGGGGATCGAACCCAGGACCTAGAGGTTAAAAGCCACTTGCTCTACCAGCTGAGCTACGGTGTCTCGTAATGAGCGGTTGCTCTATTTGGATGTCTAGTCGGAACCATTCTTGATGTTATGGGCGTACAGAAGACACAAATATCCAAAAGGTGTCATATCTTCTGCGTCTCCTGCTTGGTTTATGACTGCAATCTCTCCATCTCAATCACCAACTGCTCCACCAATATGTGAGCATGTTTCACCATCCTTGAAGACAGTGAAGGTTCCACTTCTATACGGAGTAAATTCCTGATGGTGGATGTGTCACTGGGGCTGAGGTGGCTCGGCAGTATTATCGGTCTTTGCGCGAATGAATTCCTGTCGTGGCATGTACGGGAAAGAGATCTCTCTTGCCTCGACACCCTGAGGGGTGTTCTGATCTGAGATAATGACCACTGCATGAGCGTCGAACGAGGTTCCGTCCGCCCGACGGAACACATGGGCACAACGTGTGCTCTGCTGCTTCCCCTCGCCGTCGGTCGGATGCCACTCATCTTCTGTCCCGGTGAGCGGGGTGATGACTTGCATCTGGGAGAGGCGACCAAAGAGTGAAGACGCCAGCCACCTGCTGCGGTCGTCGCCAGGAAGACCCTCAAGGATCTCTAGCATCCTTATCACGGCTCCTTCGATTCGGACGATCCATGGGTCGATTGCCTGCCCCTGCCCAGCAGACTCCCTTGCCCTGGTGGCGACGACAAACTCTGAACGGGCAAAATCCGTCAGCATGGATACATTTACTTCATTTGCAACTTCAGTTGTCATGGTTGTCCCTCTTTCTTGTTGTTGTTGTTGTTGTTGTTGTTGTTGTTGATGATCTCGTCGAGAATTTTACGGTACTCATTGATCCCACGAAGCCCCGTGATCCGCAGTTTCTCCTGTCCGCCATGCCACACCGTAATGGTTGGCAGCGCTTGTATGGAATTTTCTCTAGCAAAGTCAATATTTGACTCACAGTCTACCTTGACCACCCTGGCACGACCATTGTATTCATTAGATAACTGGTCCATGGTGTTGGAAAGCACGCGGCATGGACCGCACCAGTGTGCCCACCAGTCGACCAAGACGGGCATATCTGATTTTACGACAAGAGCATCAAAGTCGATGCTGTCTATCTGCTGAGCGTTGTGCTGTATGATCATGCCAACAATCTTACGACTGTGGCGGGTCAGACCTGGGCGGCAAGCAACTTTTTCCACTCTTTGGGCACCACCAGGTCAAAAGCATCCTTGATACCCTCTCTACTGGACTCTGAAGCCATCCTGATCATCTCTTTGAGCCTGTCGAGGGGATCTGCAACCGCAGGTAGGTACATCCGGAGGATGGTGTAGGACCCTGAAGGGTTGCTCATGCACATGTCCACGGCTAGTTGTCTCGATGATATGGAGTAAGCATGGTGAAGTTTTCCGTCATCTTCCATTTCTATTCCAGAACCATGCACTGAAATTACATATTCTGTTGAAAGATCGACCACCTCTTCTATATAATCCGGAATTTTTTGCACTAACTGCAAATAAGAAGTCATGTCACTTATATCTTTTTTGTATTCATCGGGTTTCTGCCATAGCGATTTTACTCGATCAGGTATTGTATCAATGCTGCCAAAAATGGCACGAAGTTCTTGGGCGTAAGTTCTTAGTCGACTGAGTGATTCCTTGCCAACGACATCATTTGGCCAAAAGTCGAGTGCACTTGGCCTACTGACAGTCATCGATATATATCAATTATGATCTCTATCTCATCTTGCAGTTCTGATATCTTCTTTTCGCAACATTCGGCGTCCCCACAGTTGCGAAAGTCAGGAATCTCCAATTTGTTCAATTCATGATGAAAGTCGGCAGAGCGCATGAGATCTTTTGCACCTGATATCATACTTGCTGCCAAGTTCTCGCTGTCTCTGCACATGTCTTCCATGGGCATGTTGTAGCCAGACTTGGCCCTCTTCCACCAGGTTGCGGCATCGGCGCCCTTGAGCTTGTGGTGTGATGTCATGTGCGGCTTCTTCCCAACTCTCTTCTTCTTCTCTGCAGTTCTCTTCTGTCTTGTGGCTCTTTTCTTTTCGTCGTCGCTCATGCCGCGCGATGTTGATGGGGTCTGGCGAGATACTTTTTTAGATGGACGACATTTTGGGTACGCCCCCTTTGAGGCATCACTTCTTCCACAAGGCGGGTGCTTCCCATCCTCGTCCCTGCGCGATATGTCAACCCACTTCTCCTTGAACCATCTGTCAAGGCTGGCGACCTTTTCCATGTCGTCTTCTACCTCTTCGTATGTCTCAGAGAATACTGCGCCATCTATTCTGTAGAACCCCTTGTCTCCGTCACGCATCAGCTGGTCGCCTGGCTTGAGCACCATATCTTCTCCCCATGATGCCTTGAAGTTTATCTCTTCTGGGCCTCCATACAGGGCCGCATACCTTATGTCCCCTTTAGGTCTGATGTCGCCGCCAATTTCCCCATCGTATTTGTTGCTGAACTGACTACTGTCAACAACATATACTTCTCCCTTGGGTCCAGATATGAGTATATCCCCAGGCATCCCCTCCTTAGAGGTCTTATCAAGGTCTGTCACTATCCTCTCTCTCCTGCTAAGGACAGTGTAGGTGAGCGGCTGCATACTGCCGTAATCGGCATCAGGCATATACCTGTAATTAATATTTGATTTCTTCCTGACAGGCCTAAATTGCAGTCCTGATGCTATTTCCTGTATGTCTGCCATCCTGTCCTCCATTAAACAATATTTAACAAAAATAATGCACCAACCCTTTTTAAGATATGCCAATCATGGAGGCGACTTGAGACTTCCAGTTTTGGATGGCCTGCTGAATGCTCATGCCACTATTGTTCTCTCGAAGGAGATTCCCCACCCTTTCTTCCAATTTGGACGATGTGCCTCCCCCCCAGACCTCTCTGTCAGCCAGTATGTAGGGTGGAAGAACTCCGAAATGACGGAAAATATTAAGCTTGTGTTCGGTGTGAAAATCATCAAATAGCAATTTGAAAACAAATGACACTATCTCAGTTGCCCTCGGGTAGTTAGTATTCATCAATTGTGAAAAAAGTGCTTCTAGAAATAATCTTTTGCAAATTCTATTGCCACTCTTTGCGCACTCTTTGGCCACTTCTATCACAGCAAATTCTGGCACGCCTTTTTTGGGTTCCAACTGCCACGGGAGTATCCCGCCCTTGTTCCCGAGATTTCCGATCATTATTTTTTTTGAATAATCGCTCAAATGCCCATGTACTCTGCAGTACCTTTCTGCATATTCTATAACCCTCTTGTCTCCCAGGATCTCTTGACGGTACATGTCTATCATGTCTTTTATTATGGTGGGTAATTCACTGTCTTCGTTCGCCTCATTAAGTTGAGCCATTGCAGGAGACCAATATTGGAATTTTTTGCTACTTAGGTATGATCTTTCTATAAGGTCAGCAGCAGCTTGTGAATCTGGAAGCATTTTTTTCATGACCTGTGGATTGAGATCACTTAATGGAGAATTTGAGCCATCATCTTTGTGATGTGTATATATTGACATGCCCTCATCTCCCAAGTCTCCAGAGAGCATTGCAAGAGCCCACAGCCTTTTTATCCATCGACATGGACTTGCTTGCTGTGCAATACTGATCCTGATCCAATTGTCAATCAGGTGTGAATGCATCAGAGCAAAGACAAGATCCGCAAACGACTCAGGTGTGCTGTCACTGTTCTCCTTGGCAATATTCTTGATCACATTGCCGAGTTTTTCGGCAAAAACATTTCGCCTTGACCAACCAGTGTCAAAACCTCCAGATTCCGTCATCATGGTGGCTTCCGCTCTCCAACTGGCAAGCCCGTACAGGTGCACAGTAGAACTGAATGATTCAAGCAAATTTCGATCTGCCGCCATATTTAGTAGAAATTGCTTCAGTCTACTTTCAGACCCTCCCTGCACGAGAGCCTCAAGGCGTCTAATTATCAAATTCATGAAAGATTGACCGGATTGCAAATCATCGAGCGCATCGTTTTCATTGCCTTCCCATTCCGTATCAGATACATATCTAAGAAGAAATTCTGACATTTCAGGATTCGCATTTTGTTCTACAAACCTTACGAACCCCTTGGGCATCGGTCGACCAAGCACGACTGCCCTCCATGCATCCCTATCAAGTTCATCTCCATGCTCGTTGACTACTGATGTTTTCACAATGCTGTACATATCATTTTCTTCTGGTTCTTCGGATCCAAAATATTCTTCGATGTGCTCGTCATGCATGGAGTTGATTCTTGCCGTATATCCCTCACCTTGGTGTTTTGGATTTTTGGGTGTTATAAAAAACAGGCTTCCCACCTTATTCAGCGGTAGGACATCGGATCCTCGTCCTTTGTAGATGTCATACACCAAGAGAGGCTTGGCCACGCCGTCTGAATCGATGCCCGTATGGTCTTGGTGGGTGCTGTGTGCACTGATTGCAGGAGCCGTTGCAAGCATTTCAACACGCCAATGCATGTTCTCTCCGATTTTGAATGTCTTCTTGTATTCCATGATGGCTTCGGTCTCTGCCATGTTCTTCTTGTGCTGATGATGCCACCCGAACATAAATTCTTCAAAATCATTTGCTGTTTTTGTCTTCATGATGCTCAACAGTGTGCCTGCTTCGCCATATTTCTCCATCAGTTGTGGAAGAAAACGCATGGCACTGACATACATGCCAGGCCATCCGCCATATTGCTCACAAATGACAATCATGTGATTGTGTAAGACATCTGGCACATCGTTTGTCAGTGCGTATTCCCAAACACTCCTCAGTGATCTTTCTGTCATTTTCAGCTTCTCCGCTCCGACTGGCGGCTGCCATGGGCTGCTCATCCTCTTGCTTGCCGCAGACAGCATGGTGCGTATCAACCCATCGAACCTGTCCTTCCGCAGGAGGGGAGTTGAGGCAGACGCCGTCTTCTGTGGGGTCTCCAATTCTCCGCCGCCCATCCTTTGGAGCCACCAGACCGCAGCCTGCCTCCCCTCATCGTCCCTGAACCTGCCATCCCTCAGCAGTTTGCCAACGACTGGTTCAAGCCATTCATCCTTAATCCTTGGGGGGGCATCTTTATTCTTCTCTGAAATGAGATAATTTGTCAGCTTGTTGATGTAAGAATTCTCGTCGATCTCACCAGAAAGCATGGCATCTGAAAGCAGCTGATTGATAAACTCTGGCTGTTTTGCGAGCAGGAAACTGTCCATGATTCGGCTCTGGATTTCCCGCTTCTTATCAGCCATGACATGGTAGGGCGGATCCCCCCTCATCAACATCTCAAGATATTTTGCGGACCACTCTGGGAAGTTGTTTTCATAAAATAACCCAGGCCAATCGATTATAATCTGCCTGAAAGTTTTGAACTTTTCTCCATCAACTTTACCGCTCATGATCTCGTCAAATTCTTTCATGAGCCATGACGGAGGATATGCGTTCTTATCGAACCAATCCAAGATTAATTTGGTGGCCTGCTCGTGCCTGTTCTCGCCAAGACCATTAACCGCAGGTCGCAGCAATCTTTGCAACGCAACTGGAAAGTTAGAATTTGGACGGTCTGTCATATTGACCCAAGTTGGACCAGCATAATTTAGACTGCTAAGTGCGACCAGGTGCATTGACTGGAGCAGTTTTGTGGAAATCGGTTTTTCTAACATCTCTAAAACTATTTTACCAACTGAGCCATACGGAAGTTCGTCAACGACCCAGCTGGCTAATTTGTCGTATTCAATTTTTTCCTTGTTGGCCCTTTCAAGCATCCATGGTGACGAGAGCGAAATGTACAAAGCCACATTGAAGATCGAACCAGCGAGCCAAGCGAACAGCAGCCTATGCCCTCCAGGTATGTCGTTCGGATTGTTCATCACCCTCTTCAGAACCTTGATTTCTAGTTCTGTCAGCTGCACACCCATGACGGTGTCCACCGAATTATTTCCTAACCTTGCGATCATGTTCCCTATAACATACTCAAAAACTTCTTTGTTCCGAAATACATTCGATGCTACCCGTTCCATGTTATGGTCGGTTTCTGCGACATAGTAGGCTGTTTGATGTCTTCTGATTGCTTCTGATTCAGCAACCTTGATGAGACCATCTTCTGATCTGTATATATTCTTCATCTAGGTGTTAATTTCCAACAGACTTTCCCCACTCCTCTTGATATTGCAATCATCCTTGGGAGGTTACAAGCATATAATTCAATAACGAAGTCTGTCGACATCGGAGAAAAATGACATCCCAGAAACGCATACAATTTGTACTCAAAGACCGCTATATCTACGAACAAAAGACCAAGGCATATGGATTGTACAATTCATGTAATTTTGTTTCAAGAACCTTGGAGTCAATGGGGCATGTCACCGATGTGGTGCAGGTTGTTGATGCAAACGGCATAGACAAGGAGGTTCACAGATTCACATGACCACAAAGTACGGCTCTGAACTTGGTATGTCAACCTGTTTTGTTGATAGTCCATCCCGATGCTGTCTTCACCCATCCATATGAGGTTGCCTTGCCGAAGAGCCTAGCAAAGAAACCCGGCTTCTTCTTTTCTGACCAACTTTGCTCTGGTTCGTGAATATCGACCTCCACAGAGCCGCGCTTTATGACCATGCTTGCCACCGATGCCGGCCCCCCCGACCTACCCCTCAGCGAAAGATACTCGAGCGGACTGAATGAGGCATACGCCTTCACGGTGACACGATGTCCTGTTGTTTGGAGATTTTCAATTATAACAGAGGCGTCCTGCTTTTCGTCACGCTTGTTGTAGTGTTCAGGTCTGACATTCTCTGTGTAGTCCAAATCTGCCCTATAGCCGTGAGTGGTGCTTTCTGAGACATGCTGCTGCTGACCGCTACGCATGACATAGACTGTCCCATACTCATAGCCTCCGAGTTTTAGTTGCTCACCCGAAGTCTTGTATCCAATTGTGTCCTTTATTTTGCCGAGGGCATCATTCGACAGTTTTGCGACATCGAAGCGCTCTCTATCGTTGTCCGTATATGACTTCCATTCGCCAACTTCTCCACCAGAATGTCCTGTCACCCCCATCATGTTACCCATGCCCGAAACTTTTTTCATGTTCTCGTTTCCCGTTTTGTGGTTGTACATGGCAGACTTGATCCACCCTGCCATCCTGCCGATTTTTTCCAAAGATTCTATGTCCACGACTAGCAACATATTTCCATCTATCCACACTACATCCTCTAGTCTGTTTATGTCGCATTTTGGCGTACTGCTTGTAAAAATATGCAGGATATGGTCTTGTATGTGTAAATATATTGTGTAGGAGATGTAAAATTCATCGCAAATTTTCCAAATCAGAGTGGCTCAAGATAGGCAGAAGAACAGGGTGGCTGAGCAACTATCCATCGCATCCAAGGTCTGACGGCATTGTCATTTTTGGAATTTCCGGGGATCTTGCCAAAAAACAAATATTCTCTGCACTCCATGGTTTGGCCCATGATGGCAAGTTGGACATGCCAGTGATTGGCTTCGCAAGAGAAAAATTATCAAACAGTCAACTGGTCGACATGATGCGTTCCAATGTCGAGGACGCAGAAGAAAATGTAATTAAAGAAGTAGCAGAGCGCCTGCACTACATCAGTGGCGATGTGGAAAGCCCACAAGACTTCAATGAACTGAAGGCATCGCTTCGTGGCTGCAGGCATCCCCTCATCTACCTGGCACTCCCGCCCCAAGCATTCAAGCCTGCAATACTTGGTCTGAAGAATTCAGGATGCAATCGCGGCTCCAGACTGGTGATTGAGAAGCCTTTCGGCGAGGACAGGGAATCTGCACGGGAACTCAACAGGGTTGTTCATTCTGCATTCGACGAGGCAGATGTCTTCAGAATGGATCACTTCCTCGGCAAGGATGGGGTGCGCAGCATCCTTGACATCAGGTTTGACGACCCTGAGCTTGACCGCTTCTGGAACAGCAAGAACATCACATCTGTGGAGATATCCATGGTGGAAGACTTCGGCATCAAGGAGAGGGGTCAGTTTTACGACCACGCAGGATGCATCAGGGACGTGGTGCAGAACCACCTGATGCAGGTTCTGTCCTTCCTGTGCATGGAGCCATATGGCGCAGGCGACTCGATCCGTGACAAGAAGTCAGACCTCCTGTCCAGGGTTGCCCAGGTGAACCCTGAAGATCTCGTCGTCGGTCAGTTTGAGGGATATCTCAAGGAGCCGGGGGTCAAATCGGGGTCCAAAACAGAGACATATGCAGCCATGAAGATGTCCATCAACAACCCGAGATGGAAAGGAACGACATTCCACCTCAGATCCGGGAAGCGCATGCCCATCACCAGCACCGAGGTGGTCATCAAGATGCGGAAGGTTCCCGATGTCGAATGGCCAGAAAACTGCGTGGTTGATGGGGATATTTTGCGCATCCAACTGGAGACCCACCAGCAGATCCCCACCTATGAACGTCTTTTCAGCATGGCCATGGTCGGAGATGCAACATTCTTCTCAAGAAAAGACGAGGTTGATCACCAGTGGAGAATATTTGATCGGGTTGTAGGTGGTCAGCCCAAAACGCAAAAATATGAACAGGGGACATGGGGGCCTGACTCTTCAGGCGTTGGCCCAGCGAGCGGATGGACGAAGCCCATGGAACCAGATCAGGAATGAGCACATGAAGAACATATTTAACCTATACAAGTCAACGCATGCAAAACTTGCATCCCGCAAGCCAAAGGTGCTCGTCGTCTCCATTTCGGGGATGATTGAGAAGAAAGACCTGCAGCCCATCAGTGATGTTGCGGACATGAAATTGGTTATAACGGAACCCATATCCGAGCAGAAGTTGGCGCAGATGTGCTCTGGCTTCGACCACCTGATGCTCAACATGGACGCAGTCAAAATGAAGGGCAATTCTAAGCTCACCAAATCTTTCTACTCAAACCCAGGCACTGCCGATCTCCAGTCAATATGCGTTGACATGACAGGCCTTGACTATTTCAGCCCCCATGAAGCATCTGCTGCTGGCGTGCAACTGACTTCTGTGGATAACTATTCAACCAGAAGCGTTGCTGAAACTGTCCTGTGCGAGGTTCTCCTCCACTCCAGAAACAGACACCTTGCTTACATGGATGTTGTTTCAGGAAAAGATGCCAAAACCCGCAAGGGTATCAATCTGCTCAACAAGAGGGCGGGGATCGTCGGTTGCGGCAACATCGGTTCGGAGGTTGCACAACTCTTGCGCTGCACGGGGATGGATGTTATCGGCTGGAACCATGCGCCCAAGCCCGGCCTGGAGATCACGCCACTCAAAACCCTGTTCTCCCAGTGCGATGTGATCTGCATCAGCATGAAGACGGTCAGCGAAGGTGAAGGTAAAAATCTGGGGATGATCGATGGAGATTTGCTTGGTCGGTGCAGGGGTGCCATCGTCGTCAACCTCGCCAATGCCGTATTGGTGGACAACGCCGCCATGTCCTCCGCAATCGAGAACGGTAAGGTGATCGGATATTCTGTCGGAGGAAAAGACCTTAAGGACAGCCCTTCCGAATTGAAGATTCTTTCTGCTCACAAATGCGTCCACATCTGCGCAGATGACGCATGGGATTCCGACGAAACGCGCTCTATCCTGAAGGAGCGCTGGGTCGGGAATATGCTTGACACAATTTCCTCGCCGCACGGATCTGCAGATGAACTCGTGAAGGCTAGTATGCGTATGCTCATGCGGCGTAGGCACTTGTAGGGAGGTTCACATGGATGAGGATGATTTCAATACTGTTGCAACCAAGTTCATAACTGCAACAGCAAGCTTCATTTTGGGGATGATCATCGCGCAGATGTTCGGGTTCTAGAATATCCGCCGACCGTCTCCCACGTAAATTTTTTTTTACAGACCCCCTCTCTGGGGGCGCAGGGTTTTTTTTAGAAAATATATTTCCGGGGGGTTATATACGAAAACTCTGGGTTGGTTTTGAGATGGGGGTGCATCCCCCTTCAGAAGTATTTGCTCTCCAGTTGGGCCCGCATCTGGTCAAAGACCTTTTCGGCATGCGCTTCTGAGCCCATTTCCATCAGTGACTCCATCACTCTCTTCACAATTCCTCCAGGGTTGAGCTCATTCCCATTGGTGACAACCACTACCCGACCACGTGGTTTCTTCACTTCCATGTAGATAGGTTTCGCATTTGTCACTTTGAGTTCTTCCCTGTTCAGCATGTATGTGATGATAAATTCCCCTGATGCTGTCACCCCGTCCATGCCAGGTATACTGATCCCCTCCAACCTGCCCTTCCACTCCCCTTCGACTTCGTCCACCCACTCACCACTGTTCGGGTCGTGGATCATGCCGCTCTCCTCCATCGTCTTCCACTCGAGTTGGCTGTAGTGATCTTCGTCCAGTATGGGATAGTTTTCTAACTGCTCTCCTATCTTCTCCGCCTCTGCCAGTGCCCCCCTGTCTGACTCGTGGATGGCAAGCCACTCGACCCATCCCACCGCAAAGTGGCTCTCAGTCACCGCCTGCACTGTCTCTGATTCGGGTATCCTCTCCAGCTGCACCTCCCAGTTCGAGTTATCCAGGATTTCCGAATCTCGGTGGCGTCTGACGGGGGCCGCATACCAGCCATCCCATTCCGCACCGAAATAATTGCTCGGGGTTCTCCAGCGCTTCAGGTGCCTGAAGCCAACCTCCCCCTCACCTTCAGCCCTCTTGAACCAGTTCATGGTGTCTCCACACGACATCTTACATGGCACTGGAGAACACACCTCTAGAGACAGGTGCTGCACCCAAGGGCTGTAAATAACCCGTCACACAAACGGAACTAGAAAGTTGTCATCCCCAGCAGGGACACCGCCTCTGGGGGTTTGGAGCCGCATTTCTTCCCGAACCTCAGGGGTCGATCAGGTCTCTGGGTTGTCGTCGATCTTGGTTTGGATCTTCAACGAATCAGGCTCTTTTTCGATGCAGTCGAGTGGTTTTTTGATAAGGTTTCTCCACCCCCACATGAGGAGGATGGTTGCCAGTGGTGCGTACCAGAAGAGCCATCCGTAGCTGGATGTGTGGACGCCCGGTTCTGCGAGTTTTGTTTTCAACTCCAGCATCACTGCGTTGTCTGTCGTCTTGTTGGGGATGATGACCGGGTCACTGGAGCAGCCTGCTGCGAAGCATATTGCTGCGAAGCATATTGCTGCGAAGCATATTCCCAACATGATTAATGGAATCTTTGTGATGAATTTCATTTCTCTGCGCCTCATTACTTTTTGGTTGTTGCTGCGGCAGTGCCGAAGTAGAAGCCAACAATGCTGAGGAGCACTTCGCGGTTTTCTGATGTCCAGAAAAACCCATTGACCTCAACGAATGCTTTCTTGACCGTTGCCGGGATGAGGCCAAAGAGGCCTTCTGGATTCTTCACATCGACTTCGACGAACGTTGGAATCCCAAAGAATGGGAGGATGAACGGGGCTGCGAACGCCCCAAAGAGGATCGTCAGCACAATAATCTGACGAACCACCCTGCCCGTGTCGATTGGAACCCTCGCTGCTGCTTTGTCTTGATTTTCTCTTGTCTGTATGTTCGCCTGAATCAGTTGGTTGAACATCTCCTTCTGGTCGGCGCTCTTCTGCGCCATGTACCTGAAGAGGAACCCCACAAGTCCACCACCAACCAGGCTTATAAGTTCAGATGAAAACATGCCTTCTTATCCTCTTTCTGTCCTGTTGCGGAAATTGTTGCAAATTTGTTCATGTTGATGTATCATCGATTTATGTCCACATTTAGATACCTTTAAAAGAGGAAAGAACCTTCATTCCACTCCACACCAAACTTCACCTTCCGATTGGAATGTTGGCCACATCGGATATGGTTATGTGCTTTATCCCAACCGTTCCCGTTGAAAAGCGGCGGAAATAACCAGTGTTCGCGATGTGCATGATCATGTGGAAGAGGTAGTCGGGCAGGAGCAGGTCGGTTCTCTCCACCTTCACACCGATCAACTCTGACCCCCAATCCCTCACGGGGGTTCCCACCCTGTCGGGGCTCCCGCGCCTGATGATCCAGAAGTCGGCGTCCTTCATCCCCACCTTCAGGGTGACAAGGTCACCAAGGGTGAGATGGTCACCAGACCCTGCCTCTCGTGCTGCTCCTGCAACTCGTGCTGCGGTCTTCTCACGCCTCCCAAGCTTCCTGAGAGCCGCAGAAACGATCTCCCTGTGGTCAAATGCCATGGTGGGCAGTTCCTCCAACGGAAACCACTCTGCGTCTGATGCGTCGTCCCCGCCCCTTGCCCGGGGGCTTCCGTCAACGCGAACGGCAAATGCATGGGATTTGGTCCATGAATCTGGGGAGTCGCGTGGGTCTCTGCCTCCACCCTCAAACACCCCCACCTCAATGAGGTCTCCAGGGTCAACGGATACACCTGTTTCTTCCAACGTTTCACGGACCGCTGCCTCTCTCGGAGATTCACGACCCTCTTTCCACCTCTCACCCCTCTGTGCGTCTGTGTTGATGAAGCCACCTGGGAGGGCCCACCTGCCGCCCTCCACAGCCCCCCCGGAGCGGAGAACCAGAAGTATTTCTTCTCCCCCGGTTTTTCCTCTGAGAGCCACAAGGTCAACAGTTGGATTGACCCCCAAAAGGTGCAGGGTGTCTTTTGCCCTCTTGTACCACATGTCAGGTGTCCTCTCCAGCACGGGTAGAGGGCCGCCGCCCGGCATCTGTTGACATCCTCCTCCGGATTGCGGAGATGCGATCCTCGTGCGCCTGCAACGCGTCGTAGGCCTCCTGCCCAAGTTCTGCATCACTGACTGTCGCAAGCGGAATTGCACCTGTCATCACGGCAAAGTCGCCGTCTCTGCGGATTTCCGCCCCCAGCTGTGCGGGGGACATGTTCTCATTTCTCCCCCGCAACGCTGCTTGCCGCATCAGTTCTTCAACACCAAGACCCATGTTGCTCCTGTTGGGCTCATCATCTCCGCCGGACGGGTCGTCTTCTTCCCTCTCGCGCAGGTCCAACTCCGTCTCAAGCATGTCGATGATCCCCTGGGGTGCGCCAGCCATGTATGCGTGATCCAACATCTCCCCAACCTCTCTGTCCGTGTACCCTGTAAACCTGCCAGCATCGATTTCCGCACCGCTCCCCCCTGGAGTGGGAGTCGCGCCCCCCATCTCTTGTCTGATGGTCTCGGCTGCTTTCTGCACCGCAATCTCAAGCTGCTCGCCAGCCGTGTCCATCTCGCCACGGCCCTTGACCTCGATGTCGTAGGTCTGATCCTCGCGGAACTTGCGAACTGCCTCGTCCAACTCTGCTGGTGCACGGTCATCTTCAAGCAAAGACTCGACAGTGTCCGCAAGATCCTCTGGAGTCTGAATCTCTGCACCGTCACCGTTGTACCTGTCCCACGCCTCAAGCAGTGACCTGTATGGGTGCTTGGCACGCTGCTGCTCAGGATTGTCATTCGCAGCGCCCCACCAGTTCATCCCTCTGCCCCCCCCGAAACGGAGGACCAGAAGTGTTTCTTGTCCCCCGGTTTTTCCTCTGAGAGCCACAAGGTCAACAGTCCGCTTGGACTCTAAAAGGTGCAGGGTGTCTTTTGCCCTCTTGTACCACATGCTACACGCCATTGTGGGCGCAGGCAGAGAGCCGTGCGACTAATTTTCTTTCAGCCTTTTTGAGCCAACAAGCCTTCTCAGCAACGCGCAACACTATGGCTAGGAAAGTCTGTGTGAGCATGTGCTATTCTTCTGTCTGAAGAGGGCGATTGATGAAGTCCTCTATTCATTGATGTCGTTCGGCCGCCTCGCGGACGGCCTCATCGCTGAGAGGATCTCCAGTCGCATTCTCATCTCTATGAGCTCCTCTTTCCCCCTCATGGCTGAGAATATCCAATATGGCCTCTGTGGGGTCTTTTGTCTTGATATTCGGGAACTTGTCCTTCATCATCTCGAGAATCTTGGATAACTTCTCTATGAATCCAACCAGGATCGTTTCTTTTTGAGATGGCACATGCGTGTCCGTGTCACCGTTGGTGAAACCTTGATCTAAAGAATAAGCGTAAATGTCTCTCTCTAAATGGAGGGTATCTGCTGCCATTTGAGCGTTCTCTTCTTCTATGGAATCAACGAAAGATTTTAAATCTCCCCCTTCCAGCGCCCTCATCAATTTACCCCCATCATAACCATGATGAATATAAGCCGTCTTCAGCCAGCCAGTTTTCTTCCCTATTTCAACCCAGTCGTTCTTTGAAAGCCTGTATATCATACATGAATCCTCCTTTGTGCTGATGAGAATTATCTATTCTTACCTCCAAGCTAAGGTATCCCCTTTTTTCAAAATTACGACTCCAGCCCCACCCATACCACCCACGTCCCGACAGGTTGCCAAATATCTTACCCCCCAGTTCACAAAAGGTATCCCCGTCCCAGGGAAAATGAAGATGAGGGCGCTTGGGCCTAAGGTATCCCCGGTGGGGGGAATCAAACTGCCATAAGACCCCCCCGGGGTGGGGGTATGCACCCATGACATGTTGCGAAGAAAGAGACGGTGCAACACCGGCCGGTGTTCACACCGGCGCGCATGTGGATGCGTGCAGCACGCTGCACCCATGACATGTTGCGAAGAACGAGAAGGTGCTTGGAGTGCAACACCGGCCGGTGTTCACACCGGCGCGCATGTGGATGCGTGCAGCGCGCCGGAGGCGGGTCAAGTTGGCCCGTCCGCTCGAGCAGATGGTCAGCAGAGCATTATGCTGACTCGTGCAGCTTGAGTTTCTGTACCCGGGTTATGCACCGGCGCGCATGTGGTGTGGTGTGGCGCGCCGGTCGACCGATACGTAGGAGTTCCTGATCATCAATGATTGTGGTTGGGTGACTCCAACAGACGGATCCCCCGTCGCCCCACGCTACCCACAGATGTCGCCCCACGCTACCCACAGATGTCGCCCCACGCTACCCACAGATGTCGCCCCACGCTACCCACAGATGTCGCCCCACGCTACCCAGAGATGTCGCCCCACGCTACCCAGAGATGGAGTCATGCTGAAGCCGCGAGTTCCCTCGATCACCCAGTTGTTACGATAGCCCGACCGGCGCGCATGTGGATGCGTGCAGCGCGCCGGTGCGGGGTCCTGGTGAGCAGGTCAGCGATGTCGGGTGTGGACTGCACGCGGCAGGTGGTTAGAGTCTCCGTCTCTCCGATCAGACAACAAGATCTTGCTAACTCTTTTCGGCGACGGGCAACCGGCGCGCATGTGGATGCGTGCAGCGCGCCGGTGCGGGGTTCTGGAGGGTGGACTGCACACCACAAGTGGTTAGAGTCTCCGTCTCCCCGATCAGACAGCGATGACATCTGGCTGAATCTGTTTAGTCTACATCAACCGGCGCGCAGGGGGATGCGTGTACCCCCGAAACGACAGCAGCCGCCCCCGAAGGGACGGCGCTGCCGTGAAAATATCCCCCCTATCAAGTGTGCTTGCGCAGGCACTCACTCAGGGGTTTGGGTCTGTGGCTGAGGTCGCGTTCGATGCCGAGTCCATAGCGGACGCGGACGCTTGATATTTCTTTGAGGCTGACATAGCCCCATTCGTCCTCGACCATACCCGTCACGTATCCGAAGGCGATTTCCTCCTCGGGGTCGTATTCGGTGATCCACCATGTTGCGGAACCCGTTGGGTCAAACAACTTGACATGGACAACCGCATCCCAACCTAGCCCCTCTTGCGCCCGCAATGCGGGGATTTTTCTCTTGATTTCGGAGGTCATCAGTTTCATAATCATGTCCCCCATCCGCAGCGCGCCGGTTGATGTTTGCTAAAACTTCTCACCCGCCAAAGCAGATGTGGGTTGCCCGCACAATCATAAGCAACAACAAATGCTTCGCGCCCAAGGCCTCCGGTGCGACACCGGCGCGCAGTGGGTGGTGCGCAGCGCGCCGGTTTCGGCAGCAACGTCCTTACCATAGCTTTGTTGTTTTTATTATGGCGACACCGGCGCGCAGGGGGTGGTGCGACGCGCGCCGGCGAGCCGTCGTCGGCAGCCATGTTTCTTCAACTTGATGTGTATCAATGGTGAGTTGTCAACACCATGCCATGTGTGAGCGGATGAGTTGTCAGCCATACACCCATGCCATATAAACAGACATGGACCCCTGCCCGATGGCAGAGATCCATGTCGCCCCAATCCAACTCCTCTGATCTTCTAGGCTGGGGTGAACCACCCCATCTGTGCAAGGGCGAGTATCCCGTTTGGACTGCGGAGGATGAGGTTGAGTTGACGACTGGACAGCGGTTCCCCTGCACGCAGGCGACTGAGTGCCTCCTTCCGCTCTTCATTCATGTTGGGCTTTCCCCGTGTCGGCTGCGGTTGGTTGTCCACCATCCGTTCGGTTGCTGCTTGTGGTGTCTCCATGACCATGTCCCCCACCCCCTGCGCGCCGGTTCACGCGGGCAGGTAACCGGTTTCCCAGGGCCGAGTTCCTGTCGGGATCTGTGTTGTTGTGGTGGTGGCGGTGTGCTGCCTGATGAACGCGGTGTGCCTCTTGCGGTGCGCAGCGCGCCGGTTACCGCACGCAGGTCCCCAGGGCCGAGTTCTCCATGTGGGTTCCGCCGCCCATGTCCATATGAAAAAACCCCTGCCAGACGGCAGAGGTTCATGAAGTTTCAGCATCCCTTCCCGCCACTCCGCCTCCCCGACCCCCCCTACGCTCCGCCTCCCCGTCTCCCCGCCGCCCCGCCTCCCATCAACCTGAAAGCCCCATCCGCGCAAGGGTGAGTATCCCTTTCGGACTGCGGAGGATGAGGTCAAGGTGGTGACCAGAAAGCGCACGATCAGCACGCAGGCGACTGAGTGCCTCCTCCATTTCTTCGCGGATGTCGAGTTGTTTCTGTGTCGGCTTCGGTTGGCTGTCCACCATCCGTTCGGTTTCTGCTTGTGATGTCTCCATAACCATGTACCCCACCCCCTGCGCGCCGGTCACGCTGCTGGTCCCCAGGGGGCCGAGTTCCTGTCGGGATCTGTGTTGTTGTGGTGGTGGCGGTGTGCTGCCTGATGAACGCGGTGCGCCTCTTGCGGTGTGTGGCACGCCAGAAGACCACCTCTTGATGCCAACCAAAGACAGCAGAGGGCAAGATGACAGGCACGCCACACGCGACGGGTTGCGCGCCGGTTCCGTTTTGTTCCAGCTCGTCCTTTCTATTCGTGTCCTCCTGAAGACCCGCACCTCGCATGGTGTCTGTAACCCCAGCCCATCTGCACGCGGTGGGCGGCCGACGGCGTGTGGCGCGCCGGTGATCTGTTGATGTATTCCTCCCAACGTGCTGTGTCTGACGGATGATTTGCCAGCCATGCACCTGTGCCATGTCACCCCAATCGAACCCCTCCCAATCTTCGTGGAGGTTTGGTCAGATTCATCAGATCGAGTTTCCCATCGTGGTTGTGCGGAAACCTCAATATTTTGGAGTCGTTGATGGTGTGTCAGTTCTCGTCACGAAGATTCTCCGCCCCAAAAAATCCTGGCCGGAAGGTTGGTCAACCGGCGCGCGGCTGGCGGTGCGCAGCGCGCCGGTGCCAGCCCGCAGGTCCCCAGAGGGCCGAGTTCCTCTCCGCCATCAACAAGCACCTTGTTGGTCCCCAGTTGTTTTTCTGGTCAACCGGCGCGCGGCTGGCGGTGCGTCTGTTCATCCGAAACGACAGCAGCCGCCCCCGAAGGGACGGCCGCTGCGATGGAAAAGAAGCATTTGTCAAGTGCGCTTGCGCAGACACTCACCCAGGGTTTTTGGGGTGAATCCGAGGTCGCGTTCGATGCCGAGTCCATAGCGGACGCGGACGCTTGATATTTCTTTGAGGCTGATGTAGCCCCATTCGTCCTCGGTCATGCCAGTCACATAGCCAAAAGCAACTTTTGTCTTCTGGTCGTATTCGGTGATCCACCATGTCTCACCGCCCGTGGGGTTGAACCACTTTACATAGACGACCGCATCCATACCCTTACCTTCCTGTCCGCCGAGCTCGGGTATCACCTTCGTGATTTCAGAGGTCATCAGTTCCATAATCACATCCCCCATCCGTTGCGCGCCGGAGCATCAGGTCTGCCAGGTGGTGGCAGCCAGGTGGTGGCAGGAGGTGAATCAGTCATTGGCGATGACATCGGGACTGACGGTCTGTCAAGGTCAAGCTCGGTGTTACCGAAGGCAAAGCCCGCATCGCCACAGGTGCGCAGTGGGTCGGTGGTGCGGTGGGTGGGTTGAATCAGGGCTACCGTCAATGGCGATGTAAACCCAAGGGTTTACATCGGTGGTGACGGTTTGTCAAGACCCCCAAACCAGATTATTTGATGGTCACAAGACGAACAGTTGTTCGCCAGGTGGCCTTGGGAGTGGACGACCGGCGCGCAGTGGGTGGTGCGCTGCGCGCCGGTTCACGCCCGCAGGTCCCTCGATGGTGTCCATCAGTTCTAGTACCGTGTTCATTTTTGATCTCATCACCAGAAACGACAACCGCCGCCCCTTTCGGAGCGGCGGTGTTGATGTGCCAGAGCGTTGGCTTTTGGTCAGATGTTCGACCCATCGCGGGTGCAGCCCCCCGCCTCCACGGAGATGATGGAGATGTCATCCTCCTCGTACCACCTATCGGGGAGTCGGTACTGTTCGCTGTGCCGTTCCAGACCTGCAATCAGATTCGCACGGGCCTCGACCTTGGACGGTGCGGCAGCCGTGAAGGTGAAGTGCGCCGATTCAAGGGTGGCGATGTGTGTGGTCATGTGACAGTCATCCAGCCCATGCGCGCCGGTTGACATTCCATCTGGAGGAGGCCGACGTCAAGCCTTCGTGAATCGTGGATCTTCATTCGTTCCATTCATATCCAGATATTCTTTGACATCATCGGATGGGGGAAGGTCGGGGATGACATCTGAAAGGGTTGTAATCAATCGCTGATACAGAGTCACATTGTCGATCCCCCCTGTATTCACAACGAACACATTCAACTCGGCAAGGGCGTTGACCAATGCGGTGTTTGGAAGCCACCCGATGTCACATGAGTTAGCCCCCACAGGGTGCTTCGCTGCTGCACATTCGTGGGAAGGAAACGAATAGCCAATCCTCTCCAGTTGTGATCGTTGCGTCACCCGTGCAGCCACCTCAAGGTCGTATTTCAGCGTGGCCGCCATACGATCTTCAAGGCAATCGGCCAAGAGTGCGTCAATAGCCCGTTTGCGTTCGATGGTGAGGCGATTGAGGATGTCGGCGCGTTGCGGCGACGACAGGCGTGATGAGAAAGGTTGTTCGGGTTCAGTCATGCAACAGTCCTCCAACGGTCATCCTTGAATGACTGGGGTCACAGGAACACATTTGTATCCTACGACCAAGTTTGCTTCGGGGTAAGCATTCATAAGTTGCTCTACCGCGTGGTCTAGGCCATCTGCTTCAACGATGAACCATTCTACCAAAGGCAGACCGATGGCATCTGATTCGCCGTCGTTGAAGTACTTTAGGAGGTATGTACTCATGGTGTGGTCATCCATGCTCATATCCTCCAGACTCGGCGCGCCGGTGGCGTGTTGGTCAGTCCGCCAATCTTGCCAGTTTCACCATCGGGTTGAGTTCATCTCGGTTCATCATCTCTGTGATGAATGTTTCCATGCTTGTGTTCATGCGGCCAGCAGCCAAGAGTCATAGTCATTCACTTCGGCAAGCAGTGCTGCCTTCGTCCGTTCGATCATTTTGGCGGTCACACGCTTGACTCCGTAGCACTCTCGGATGCGGCTGTAAGGTGCGTAGATGATGCCGATTTGTCCAGAATCCCAGCGACACTCAAAGCCCGTGGTATTCATGGTGATGCCGCTATGGTCATAGAGATAGAGGGGCAGCACGACGCACTGCTCCCACACGCCGATAGCGACGGGGCAGGTGTTCGTCGCCTCGATGCGCCGTGCCTCCTCAACGGTGATGGTCCCGCCACGCAGGTCGGTCACCCTGTCCCCCAGATTGTAACGACGGTGGAAGCAGGCCATGATGCCAAGGTTCCAATCATCGCGGGGATCGGTGATGATGCTTTCTTCTTCGGTGTGGTCATCCATGCTCATATCCTCCAGACTCGGCGCGCCGGTACGTGCCCGCAGGCGCCTCGTGTCTCGAAGCAGTGCGACATGAGTACGGATGCTACCAAATGACCATCAAATCCCCACACGGTTTGCGGGTGACGACGTATCCAATGACATTGACGCACTCAGGGCCTGGGCTGATGAGCCAACAATCATCCTCATCGTTGTGATGGATCGTCCAAATATGCGGTTCACCGTCAAGCAGACCAAGTCTCTGCGCCATCTGCCGTGCAGAAAAGTAGGAGCCGAAGCCGATTCCCACGCCATCAACGCTCCCGCAGTCCTGTCCTCTGCCAAGGATTGGGTTGAAGGTGTCCATCCAACTGTCGAAAGTGATGGTTTTCATGTGCCATCTCTCCGTTGCTATTGTGCAGTTTGTGATGTTGCGGTGCGTGATCCTCTAGCGGATCATCTTCACAGCGATGGCGGGAATATCGGTGCGACCCGACTTGAGCGTCTTGGTTGACTGACGGAGTGTTTCGATCACGGAGTCGATGCGACCCTGCTGACGGTACGCCTTCAGGCACAGGACAAGCTCGGCATCCTCGGCGGTGCGCTTTGAGGGATGTTTCGCCTCTGCTGCCTCTGCCGCAGCAAGCACCTCTGCCCCCTTCTTCCCTGATAGACGGGATGCACGGGACTCGATCTCCTTCACACGGGAGACATATTCCTCGTATCCAAGTGCGGCGATATTGGTGAGGACATCACCGACTGCACCACTCATGGCGACAGCGAGGAGCAGCAGTTGTTCGGGCTTTGCCGACTGCCACATGGACTGCTCGTATGCGACCCCCTTGTTGACTTCCGCTTTCATGTGGAAGTCCATCTCGATGTTATGGGGACCCTCTGGGATGTTGAGGCTCTTGATGAAGGCTTTGCCTGCCTCCGCGAGTTCCTCATCCGAAACGATGATGTTTCCGATACTGATTGATGGTGTGTGTGATGTTTCCATGCTTGCGTCCTCCAAACCCTGCGCGCCGGTTGAGGCTCTGGTCCGTGCTACTGGGATTAGTGTTCGAACTGGTACGGATACTACCAGTACTTGTAGGTAACGATATATTCATATCCCCAGAAACGACAACCGCCGCCCCTTTCGGAGCGACGGTGTCGGGATGCCAGCATGGGTTATGGCTAGACGGGTTGCCCGTCGCAGGTTGTCCCTCCTGCCTCACCAGATGTGATGGAGATGCCCCACCCCCGTACCTGACCTGCGATCAGGTTCGCACGGGCTTCGGCACGGTGGTCAAGTTCTTGCCACTTCTGCGTCTGGCAATATACAGGGTGTCTCCTTCGCCGTGCCAAAGGGTGATCTTGTAACCCTCCTCACGGAGTCTAGAAAGGTCAGGCTTGTCCTTCTTGCATGAACGCGGGTATCTCATAGTTTGCCCTTCTGTTGTGGACTGTGGACTGTGGACTGTGGACTGTGCGAGGGCGGCACGTTGCCGACCGCGAGCGATGCGCCGAGCGAGTCGGCGCAGGGCTCGGGGCCGTCACCCGTTGATATTCATGTTGTTCTCATCGAGCACATACCAATCGAGATGTGCGTAGTTTTCCTCTGCGTACTCGTTTGCCGCATCATCGTTGCGAGCCTCAAACTCTGCAACAACATCCCAATCACCCGTATCGCCGCGAACTTCTGCGATTTTGTATTGCAGTGGTTGATGCCGTCCTTGCAATCGCAGTTCCCGCCGCGCCAACACTGCGATCTCTGCGCCCTGGTGACGCAGTTGGTCGTCGTATCGCAGAGGGTGCGCGAGCCGCAGCAATTGTTTGGTCGTTGTGCATTTGATGACGCAATGATAATCGTGCGCGTCGTCGGGCAGATCAACGACGACAGATGGCGGCGTTTGATGCGGAACGAGGAAATACAGAGGGTAGGGAAGATTCACGCTGCACCTCCTTCGAACTGCTGCAATTCGCCATAGGTCATTTGTTTGATTTTGCGTTTCATGGTTTACCTTTCTGTGGACTGTGGACTATTCGCGGTCGGTCCCAGCGGATATCTCAACGAAAATACAACCTGCGGTGTCGAGGGTGAGATCTCTCCCCTGCTGGTACTCATTGAGGGAATACCGTGCGCCCAATGCGGCGGTCATCATCTCGCGGACCTGCGGGGAGATGTTGCACCACTCCGAGCCGTGAATCAGGTCGAGAAGCCTGTCCCCCATGCCCATGATGGACTGGTATATGGCGGCCGCATCATGTCCAGGGATGTCGGTTGGGGTGGAGTAATCACCAATCACGGCGATCTGGTCGCCAGCCCAGTGACCGACAAGTGGGTGGTGTCCCGCATCCCCGCCTCCGCGCCCGTTGGAACAGGCGAGGAGGAGGAAGAGGGCGGTGGAGGGGGAAGCCTCCCACCCGACCTGTTCCATGATCTTGAGACCAGAGCCGATCTGGTGCGGATTGATGTATTGACGCTTGGTGAGGTTGGTGATGTAGTGGTATTGTCCCATGCCTATGTGGTCGCGGTGCTGCGCGCCGGTGTGACCTCCGGCGGCGCCGGTGTGACCTTCGGCGGAGAGGTTTTCAAGTCGAATTGTCTTCGTCGAGGTCTTTTACGCACAATCCTCGCAGAGGATAACGCCGAGGGTTCCAACCGCAGAGCGCACCCCTGCCCCGTCGATGCCCCTGTTACAGGCCACGCAGGTGTCCTGCCCATCCACCCGCATCCGCATCTGTGATGCGATGCTCCTGGCAAGGGTCAGAATGGTCTGGTCGTGTTCGTGATCCTCCCCATCAACCTCCCCTGTCTTGGGATCAACCCTGCCAACGATGAGGCATGGGCCGCAGAGGATGTCCGTCACATGGGGATGCCAGATGCGCCACATGAGGGTGGCGACGGGATTGGGGGGCAGCCTCTTCAGCTTGCCCTCCTCATCGATGTAGGCAAGATGGCGTTCGTCCATCTGCACGGCTTCGATGTATCCGCCGATGTGCGCGACGAGCGAGTCATAACCGTCGTTATTCACGACATTGACCGTGCAATCCGTGCCGATGAGAACCATCTTCTTCTTCATGTTCATGCCCTCAAGATTCTGTGCGCCGGTATGTGTCCGCAGGTGACGCCTCGGTGGGTGGTTGTCGGTCAGGCGATGCGGAGCGGTGGCTGTGCGCTGTCATCCAAACTGCGCAATGCGCCATTGGCGGTTCATGGTGGATCGTTTGTGGTTCCCATCTTGGTCGGGAATGATGACACGCAGTACGGTGCGACCACACTCTTGAACCTCGATGAACCCAACTTTCATGTTTCCTTCGAGAACCTTGTCAGATTCTCCACCCGCACAGAACACCTCGCCGCCTTCCACAAGTTCGTAAAGACGGTGCATGATTCTGCTTGCGATATGCATCGGTAGAGGAATTGTGATCTGAAAATCTGGATGGTTGTTGATGTTGCGAAGCCCGTGGGTGTGGATGTTCACGCCCGTTGGCGAGTGGTCGAAGTCGTCATTGGGGACATAGTGGATGACGAACCCATACTTCTCGATCTTCGCATTGTCGTCGTAGACAAGCAACGCATCATCTTCCTCGCTGTCATGTCTGTTGCTCATGGTCATTCCTCCGTGATGAAGTCGATGCGAATGGAAGCGATGCGCCCCCCACTACGGGCAACATAGACGGGGTAGACCCCATCACCGTAACCCGACGAAGTAGCGAAACCAAGCCCCGCCACCCCACCACAGCCTGAATCGCGGAGGGTGACACGACACACATGATTGAAGTTGAGGGCACGGTACCCAACCCCGTTGGGGAACGATTCTGTGATGTAGGAGGGGTCGATCAGGAGGATCTGCCCCGAATCGACGGAGACCTCGCCCGACTTGACGAACTTGAGATGGCTGTTGTTTGCCATGTCCATATCCTCTGTCGTCTGCGCGCCGGTGTCACACTGGGGTCTTCTCGAGCGTCGTGTTTTTCTTCTCGCGGTTGGCCAGCCGTTCGAAGCAGGCCATCAGGTGCAGGGGGTCCTTTGTGTCGTGGTAGAGACTGTGGAAATCTGATGCGGCCTCGACCGCCCACTTGCGGCGGCGTTCCGCCCATGTCTCGGTGATCTCATCCTCCCACACGTCCTTCATGGTGTCCTGATACCACTTCATGCTTGTTTTCATGATCTCATCTGCGTCCACCCCCATCATGGTCGCAAGGATCAGCAGGTCGTGGATGATCGTCACAAAAATGGGGTCGTGACAGGTGTAGGGGTCGGTGAACTCCGTCTCACGCTGGGACAGGAGCATAGATGCCGCCCTGGCTGCGTCGATGATGCGGGAGTCCTGTGATGTATGGACGATGGTGTCGATAGTGTTTTGACCACCACCACCACCAGGATGGTCGCCTGCTTCTTGGTTCATGTCTATGTTCTCAACATTCTGCGCGCCGGTTCACACTTCGTCGAACGAGCCGGACTCGAAGTTTATCAGGAGGTCATTCTGGCACAAAAAACAAAAGACCCAGTGGAGTCTGCACTCTACACTGGGTCCATTCCGGGGGTTCGTATTACAGGTTCAGGCGTTGCCCGCAATCAATCTTACGAGGTTGATGACTGCCTCATCGACCGCAGTCTCGACTATCCCACAGACGATTTCGCTGTGGAACTCGGGTTTCTCGTCCTTGTTGATCCCCATCTTGACCTGATCCCACGATTCGGCGATTTTATCGGCTGACAGGTGGCTGCCCGACAGGCAGAAAGCGAGGGTTTCACACCTTTTGACAGTCTCTCTGTCTCCTGCAAGGAGGCTGCGGTGGGCTAGGAGAGCCAGGGAACCAAGGCAGAGGGCAGATGCGGCCCTGAGTGCCGTCCTCAAGCAGTGCGACGGATCGATCCGGTGCGGATCTTCATCATTTTCACATCGCACCGTGCAGTCAGGCAGTATCGGTCTGTTCACACACCCGTGGTAGGACCGCACCGTGCAGTCAGGCAGTTTCAGTCCTGCCTGTTCCATTTCCTCCACCTGCCTGTTCCATTCTACCCCACACTGACGGAGACGGGCGTGTGCCCATTCCAGTGCAGCAGTAGTCCTGCGTAGTTCACGAACGACTGTGAAGTAGGTCGGACTTGCATCGGCACGTGTGGCGTAGGTGTTCATCTCACCCCTGCTCCCCATCAGCTGCGCGCCGGTGAATGCTCCCCGATCCCTCCGCCGCCAGGAAGTTCTCCCTGCCGTCAACAGGCGGGATGCGTGACGGGTCTGGGTAGGCGGGGATGAACCTAGGGGTGGACATGGCCATGTAGGTGTCTGATTCGTCATCCCAACGCACCCAAAAGTGGTCTCCGCCGTCTGCGGTGATTCGGATGTCACGGTTACCGCCAAGATAGGTGGCAACATGAAAGATCTTGCCCTGTACGCCCGCCTCCTCAAGCCGCGACCGTTCAATCATCTCCGCAACTTGTCGTGAAATCTTCCTCACCCCAAGCTCTGTCGCATGAAGTTCATGCGCGCCGTCATTGAGGACATTGAGGATGTCCGATTCCTGAAGCTTTTTCCCTTTGGATGTGGTGAATGTAAACATGGTGTTTTTTCGCATGGAGGTCTGCCCCGTTCCGAGACGCTGGAGGGGCAGACCTGCCATGCGATGTGCTTATGCCTTACGGATGATGTGCCAACCATGCTGAATCATATCAGCAACAGCCTTGTCAACCCTCGCTTGATCCCTCGTATTGATAGAGGTGATCTCCTCACGGCTGCCATCTGCGTTGGATCTCCAAAAGACGGTGATTCCGATCTCGTGTGCGGTGACTGCAATTTTGTTGAAACTACGCTCCATCTTGGCGTTTTCTTTACGCTCAATCTCCTCATTGACGAGGTGGTCGATGATGTCGTCCATGCGAAGTTCGGTGCATGAATCCTTCAGACGGTCGTACAGATCAACCTGAACCCCCGCCTTGTTGTAGAAGTCGGTCATCCCTCCACAGCCACGATTGCTTGCATCCCCGATCAGTTTGCCCTTGTATCTGACCTTGGTGTTGAAGCAGTAAGTCTCTTCCGACATGCGACTGTAGTGCTTGAATGAAGAGAGCGAGATGTCTCCGACAATATCGGCGATCCGCTCGAACTCTTCCCGACGCTTGCGGGTGAACTCGTCAACATCAAATGTGGTACTCATGTCTATGTGTCTCCTATTCTGCGCGCCGGTGCTTGTTCAGGGCAGCCAGCAGCCGGCTGGCAGTCGTCCCTTCTTCGTCATCAACTTCCGACATGAGCAGCATTGGATCTTTCAGGAATCGGCATAGGTTCTCCAGGTCTTCGTCGCCACGCACCAAGAAGCTCATTTTCTGGTCGCAGAAATGGATCTCGGTGCGCAAGGGATATTCGATACTCACACAATGTGAGTCGAACCAGTTACTGAAAGAACTCCAGAGTGACTGCTTCCAACCATCCACTGGCAACCTCACGCTGAATCCGTTGCCACGGAGCAGCCACGAAACCGTGCCGGGCGAAGTAGAAGAGAGACTAAAGCCCAACTGTATATGGAGTTCAGAAGATTTGCTTTTATGATCCATCAGGCATTGACTCTATCTCCTCCCATATCCGCCATGATAACCATTGCTCCTAAATGGTCAAGATACAGCAGTTTGTGAAGTTCTTGAACCACCTCCATGGCCATTGGGTGGGTTCTGAACGCCTCTGAATGAAGATAAGACAGGGTCTTCAGTTCTTCGGTCTTGATGGTACGACTCTTGGAGATATCTGGTGTCATGGTGGTGGTCCACGCCTTGAACTTGATTATCAGCCGCCGTGGCCCAAGATCAAAGGAAGCGTTCATGCTCCTGGCGTTGATTTTCCATCCGAGTGGCAGCAAACGGCTCTCCGCATGCTTGATGAGGAGCCTACGCACTTCAGAAACATGTCTACCTGAATGGTCTTTAGGCATGATTCTTTCCCCCCAAATTGGTGCGTCAAACCCTGCGCGCCGGTTGATCCTATGCCTGCTCCAACTCGTCGATCCAGGACCACTCTGGACGGTTCTGCTTGAGCCATTGCACGGCAGCGGAATAATCGACTGAAACCTCATAGCCGATCTTCGCGTGTCCGCTGTTATTTATGGTTTCTATGTAGTCAAGCACCGTGGCTATTTCACGCCTCGGGTCGGGATGGTCGCGCGCAACCCTGTCTGCCGCACGACAGCAACACCAACCGCAGTCCGCCAACTCCTTCACAGATGCTTCGGTGGCCATCTCAAACCACGGCAACGCATCAAACTGAGCCCCTGACCTGCCGTCATCCGAATATATTTCTGCCGATATTGTGATACTAGTACTCATGCCTGGACATAGATGCGGTGCGTGGGGGAACTCAAGGCACAGACTGTACCTCGAAGCCCCAACACATTCTGCAATCAGACATTGCTACTATGACTTACATCACGGAGGCGGAGGCCATACTGCCCAAGACGCTCCTCGATCTCATGAAGGCTCGTCTTACCCATCGACCTCTGGTCAAGGAGTTCCAAACGAGACATGGCGGTGAGGACACTTATCTCGACTTGCTCAAGCTCACCGAACATACGGGTGAGGACATTACGTGGGCGTGTTCCCAACTTGAGGTCTGCAACTGTGCGAACTGACATTTCTTTGCCTTTCTTTATCTGTTGATTTTCAACTTTCATCATCCTGACATTCCACTTCCCAATCTTCATGATTAGGTTCACTATCTTCATGGAGGGCTTCGGGTTCTGTCATCTCATCCCCGACTTCCCAAGATTCTTCGGTTTGTAGATAGCCGATGACATTGATCTTGCGCATACCAGCGACGATGACCATGTCTCCTTCGTCGTTCTCAACGAGCGCCCAAAGTTGCCTGTGAGGGACTCTTTCGAGGGCTTTAGTCTCATAAGCCTCTATGAGACAAGCCTTTCCGTCAACATCGAAACCATGCTCCTCACCGAGGGGGTGGGGCATCGGCCTGTACTCTGCAATCCACTCATCAATCGTCATCTTTGTCTCCTGATTGGACAAGAATACGACCCAAGAAACCGCTTCACTGGGATTTCTTGAATCTTTTTTCCACTATTGCTTTTTCTTTCGGATACCCTTACGGGCTTCTTTCCACCCACCCTCGCCCAGCAAGTTCACAAGAGGATCGGGGTGGCACAGACGGGCGATGTTCGGCAATATCTCAATGATTTTGGGGAGTTCGACGGATGCAGCCTGTATATCCAGGATGTCATTTGCAAGAGATTCCTCATCAAGACCATCGCGCCAATAGCGCAATGATCGGCGACCAATCTTCGTAAAATCATCCACCGTAGGAACCTTGCCCACGGGGAATATCCACTCCACATAGACTGGACATGATTTCTTGCCGTCACGCACCACAGAACGGAGGATACGAACCCTACAATGGGGGATGCGCTCCCAACGACCGTTGGCGACTTTTGTGTGAAGGTTCTCGTCAAGACGGGTTGAAGGAATCCATCCACCTGGGATGTGGCACAGCATTGTCTTGAGCCTGCTGCGAGATGAGTGCATCTTCTTGCGGACATCTTCGAGTTGCTTCGGCGTGTAGGTGTTAGAAATAGCCATCAAAACCTCCAAATCCTGAAAAAGACTATCACCGTGGTAACAATGGCGACACTAGCGGCAGGGACGATAATCCCGAAACTCTGCACAGTCATGGCGCACACCCACAGGAACACAACATTGAGGAGAAACGAGATTAGTAGGCAGGCGATTATTGCGCCCGTAACGATCATCATGTTTCTGATCTTCATGCCGAATCCTGCTATCATCGTTCAGACACTCTGACCTCGGTATTGATGTCTTTGTTGGTCGAGGTCGTAGGGTTGGTGATCGTACCGAACACACGATCCAGTAGACGACGCATATCCATCACCATGCGGAGATCGTCCTCTACCATCTTGCGGAAACGCTCGTCAGCCGTTTCCTGATTGTTGATGTTCTGTTTCATGTTTATGTCATCAAAATGCTGCGCGCCGGTACTCGGTACGCAACTAGCTTCAGCCAGGTGTGCTGGTAGTGGTTGACATGACACAGCAGGGCGGCATTCAACCGATCCACCGCCTCCCTCCAGGCATGCTTTCTTGGCGGATATCTCCGCCGCGTGCCGTCAAAAGTCCCGCCACAGTCCTCAGAAGAGTGCTCTTGCCTGAACCATTGGGTCCTACAAGCGCGAAGCGCTTGCCGGCGGGCAATACAAAGTTGACATCATGCAGGACCGGTGCAGCACCGGGATGCCCCGCTGCAACACTGTGGAGCGCGAGTGCGGGCGCACTCGGATCGGGCGCATGCAGATGACGACCTCCGTAGGAGAGCGCCGTGTCCTTCACGGCTGAAGCGCCTTGACGATCGCCTCGGTGTTCCCGCGCATCGTGGCAAGGTAAGCACTGCCACCCATCTCCGTGG
>Ga0194115_10000037_pt1 | contig 196702 bp, 219 predicted proteins | sample TA2MahsurfametaG_3_FD_148656 | JGI IMG/M metagenome (GOLD analysis project Ga0194115, IMG submission 148656) | Freshwater microbial communities from Lake Tanganyika, Tanzania - TA2015002 Mahale S4 surface | ecosystem: Environmental > Aquatic > Freshwater > Lake | place: Tanzania: Lake... | reverse complement strand
GACAACGTGACCATGACCGTGGAGTTGGGTAAGCCGATCGCCATGGACGAGGGTCTGCGTTTCGCTATCCGTGAGGGTGGTCGTACCGTGGGCGCCGGCCGCGTCACCAAGATCATCAAGTGACCGGCTGACGGATCATGGCTCAAATCATCCGTATCCGCCTGAAGGCGTTCGATCATGAGATCATCGACCAGTCGACACGCAAGATCGTCGAAACTGTCGCCCGTACCAACGCCACCGTGCGTGGACCCATCCCGTTGCCGACCGACAAGCACCGCTACACGGTCATCCGCGGGCCGCACATCGACAAAGACTCCCGAGAGCATTTCGAGATGCGCATTCACAAACGACTCATCGACATCGTGGATCCCAAGCAGCAAACGATCGACAGCCTTCAGCGCATCGACCTGCCTGCCGGTGTCGAGGTAGAGATCAAGGTTCAGAACGCCTGATTCGACGTGGACGGCCGGGGTGATCGCCCTGTCTCCCGCGATGTCCCCGACGTTCGTCGTTTTCTGGTTCTCACCGATTTCACACCCGTGACGACGAGACAATGGGCGGGCGGTAGAGGAATAATGATCCCGTGATCGACGATTTCCCGCCCCCGTCGCTCGAAGATCGTCGGGTGCCCGCGACCAAACCCCGTCGCCGCCGATGGCTCATTTTGTCTCTGGTGGTCGCCGTCGCGGTCCTCGGCGGTGTCATCGGTGCTCAGATCACGCAGTCCGGAGATGATTCGACGAGTGACCGACCAGTGCCCTCCACCGTGGCATCGTCCGACGACAGTGGCGTACCCACCGGGTCGAACGAGACACCGGTGATCACTGCGCCGGCGTTCGAAGGCGAGATGCCGGCCCTCAACGTGGCGGCCGTGGTCGGCATCATCGAACCGAGTGTGGTGACGGTGGTGTCGGAAATTGAAGAGGGGTTCGGTGCCGGTCAGGGCACGGGCACTGGCGTGGTCATATCCGCCGACGGTGAGATTCTGACCAACGCTCACGTGGTCGACGGTGCCACCAAAGTGAGTGTGTTGTTCAGCGACAGCATCGATCCGATCTCGGCCTCTGTTTTGGCGCAGGACGCCGGCAATGACTTGGCGCTGTTGAAGATCGACGCCTCGGATCTGACTCCGGCCGTCTTCGCCGATCCGGCGTCGGTCAATGTCGGTGACGAGGTGGTGGCGGTAGGTTTCGCGCTCGATCTCGATGGTGGGCCCACGGTGACGCGCGGGATCATCTCGGCGCTGAATCGCACCATCGGAAACGGCGACGGTGCTCTCGACGGTTTGATTCAAACCGATGCGGCCATCTCGTCGGGCAACTCGGGGGGGCCGCTCGTGAACGCGCGTGGACAGGTGGTCGGCATCAACACCGCGGTGTTCACCAGCACGGCCGGCACCGCGGCGAACAACGTGGGTTTTTCCATCTCGGTGGGCGAGGCGTTGCCGGTGATCGATGAATTACGCGCCATCTCTAACGGAGCGACCCGCATCGAGGGATATCTCGGCGTCGGCTTGACGAGTCGCCGGGATGGCGGACGGGGCGCCGAAATCACCGAAGTTGCACCGGACTCACCGGCATCGATCGCTGGCGTGTTGGCCGGCGACATTGTGGTGTCGGCCGGTGGCACCCCGGTGGATGGGCAGGGTGCCTTGGTGGCGGCGATCCGCGATCAATCGCCGGGTGACACCATCGAGATCGTGGTTCTGCGCGACGGTGGACGCCTGACGTTGATGGCGACGCTCGTCGAACGTCCCGCCGAGTGACGAACCAAGTGCACCGACGCGTGACATCACGCACGAGTGTTACGGTGCGCCCATGTTGGATGCGCACCTGGGGGGATCTCGTCCGTTCGGTCTGAATTATTGGCCCTTGCCCGAGGACGACCCGGGCGTCGATGTTCCGCGCGAGTCGATTCGATTGGTGAGCCCCGACGGTGCGTTGGTGCGCGGTCTCTTGTGGACTCCGCCGAATGGTCGCGCTTGGAAGACCGCGGTCATCTTGTCGCATCCGCGTGGTGACTTCAGCGTGCACTACGCAGCGCCCTTACTGGCCGCTGCCGGCTACGCAGTGCTCGGTTTCAGCACGCGCTACATCAACAACGACACGGACTGTCTGCACGAGTTGTGCATCGTCGATGTCGAGACCGCGCACGACGAGATGAAGCGTCGTGGCGCCGAAGCGGTGGTGTTACTCGGCAACTCCGGTGGTGGATCGCTGATGGCGATGGCGCATGCCGAGCGTGGCATCGGCGACGGTTGGATAGGCATGGCCGCGCACCCGGGTGAAGGTGTGTTCATGTTGCAGGTCATCGATCCCAGTGTCATCGACGAGGAGGATCCGTTCTCCACCGATCCCGAACTCGACATGTACAACCCCGATAACGGTTGGCGTCCGTGGCCCCAACCGTGCACGTTCGATCCGGAGTGGCTCGTTCGATACCGCGCGGCTCAGGTGACCCGCGTGGCGCGCATCGACGCCATCGCCAAAGCCAGCATCGCTGAGTCGACCGCCGCTCGGGGTCGATTGCGCGGGGTCGATTCCGACGCCGACCCACGTGCCTGGCGGGAGTGGCGACGGCGGGGTGTGTTCACCCGATACCTGACCATCTACCGAACTCTGGCCGACCCCGCCTATCTGGACCTGTCGATCGACCCCGACCAGCGGCCGATGGGGTCTTTGTTCGCCTTCCCCGACCCCTTCGACGCCAACTATGGACGAGGGGGCCTGGCCCGAACGATGACGGCACGGGGGTGGCTCAGCACCTGGAGTGGCTTGTCCAGCCAGGCCAGGTTGGCCGACACCATGCCCAAGGTGACGGTCCCCACCCTGCTCATTCACCCCACGGCGGACACGGAAATACGTATCCGGCAAGCCAAAGAGATCGCCGAGGCCAGTGGAGCAGTCGATCGCACCTACATCGAGATGACCGGGGCACCTCATTACCTAGAGGGTCGCCGACGCGAGGCCCTGGCCCATGTCGCCCAGTGGCTCGTCGCCCGGTTCCCGTGAGTCAACGTATCCACAGCCTTGTGGATAAACTTTCGTCCCGGGTTCCTTCCGGGAACAGGTGCCCACCGCGCCGGAGTTCGCCGTAGGGGACCGGCCCAGCGGTAAAAGATTTCGGCGCAGAAATCCCCGTCTTGGGCGGGTTGGGGCGGGTCGTTCTCGCAGGTAGCGTCCCTGACTCGTGCCCGTCGGGCGTCAACCGATGTCCGTGTGAGCCCGGCTAACCGGGGACCACACGGCAACAACCAAAATCGATGCTCCACCGGTCAGAGACCTGTGGAGCATTTGCGTGAATGGCGGTTCCGCCCGTCGCGCAGATCAGTTAAGTCGTAAGAACCGCAACGATGCGGGTGAATGAAGAGGCTGCCTCATGGCAAAGCAAGCGATCGTCGGCGAAAAGGTCGGCATGACACAAGTCTGGGCGCAAGACAATCGCGTCGTCCCGGTCACCGTGCTTCGTGTCGAGCCCGCTCGCATCGTTCAGATAAAGACGTCCGAGCGTGACGGCTATGCCGCTGTTCAGGTTACCTACGGCTCGTTGAACCCCAAGAAGTTGTCCAAGCCCGAAGCCGGACACTTCGCCAAGGCCGGCGTCGAGGCCGGTCGTCGGCTTGTCGAGTTGCGTCTCGACAGCGTCGACGGTTTCGAGGTCGGTCAGGAGATCGCCGTGGATGTTCTCGCCAAGGGCCAGAAAGTCGACGTCACGGCGATCAGTCGCGGCAAGGGATTTGCCGGCGGCATGAAGCGTCACAACTTCAACGGCCAGGGTGCGAGCCACGGCAACCACAAGCACCACCGCGCCCCGGGCTCGATCGGTTCGTGCTCCTTCCCCGGTCGCGTGTTCAAGGGTGTGCGGATGGCCGGTCACATGGGCCACGAGCAAGTGACCACCCTCAATCTCGAGGTGGTCGAGGCCGACGCCGAGCGGGGCCTGTTGTTGGTGCGGGGCTCGGTTCCGGGCCCGAACGGTGGTGTTGTGATCGTTCGCAACGCGGTGAAGGGGAAGTGACCTCATGCCTTCCGTGAAACTCAAGAACCAGACCGGCAAGGATGTTGGCTCGCTCGAGTTGAGCGACGACGACTTCGGTCGTCAACCCAATGTGCCCGTCATGCATCAGGTCGTCACCGCGCAGTTGGCGCATCGTCGCGCTGGCACGCAGAGCACCAAGACCCGTGCTGAAGTCTCCGGCGGCGGCAAGAAGCCCTACAAGCAGAAGGGCACTGGTAACGCCCGGCAGGGCTCGACCCGTTCGCCGCAATTCTCCGGTGGTGGCGTCGCTCTCGGACCCAAGCCCCGAAAGTACTCGCAAAAGACCCCGAAGAAGATGATCAAGATCGCGTTGCAGTCGGCTCTGTCGGATCGTGCGAGCGAGGGCAAGGTCGTGGTCGTGGACTCGTGGAACTTCGAAACTCCGAAGACCTCGGCCGCCCAGGCTGCGCTCGCCGCTTTGAACCTCGAGGGCCGCGTACTCCTGGTCGTGCGTCGAGACGAGATCAACGCCATCCGTTCTTTCCGCAACCTCCCCGAGGTCCAGTTGATCGAGATCGGCGAACTCAACGCGTACGACGTTCTCTGCAACGACCACATCGTGTTCTCCAAGGCCTCATTGCCCGGAGCGAGCAAGGAGGATCAGTGATGAAGGATCCCCGTGACATCATCCTGGCGCCGGTCGTCTCGGAGAAGAGCTACGCGCTCATCGAGACCGGTGTCTACACATTTCAGGTCCACGTCGATGCCTCCAAGCCCGAGATCCATGATGCGGTGGAAGCCATCTGGGGCGTGAAGGTGTTGAAGGTGAACACACTCAACCGCGGGGGCAAGATCCAGCGCACCCGAGGCACCAACCGCCCCGGTCGTCGTGCGGCGTTCAAGCGCGCCATCGTCACCCTGGCCCCTGGCAGCGAGATCCCGCTGTTCGAGAACAACTGAGGCATCACGTCATGGCAATTCGCAAGCGCAAGCCAACTTCAGCCGGCCGTCGGTTCCAGACGTCGTCGGATTTCGCCGAGGTCACGTCGATGTCCCCGGAGAAGGCCTTGCTGACCAGCAAGCCGAAGTCCGGCGGTCGCAACGCCTACGGTCGCAAGACTGCTCGTCACCGCGGCGGCGGACACAAGCAGCAGTACCGCATGATCGACTTCAAGCGGAACAAGGACGGCGTGGCCGCCAAGGTCGCCACCATCGAGTACGACCCCAACCGCACCTGCCGCATCGCTCTTTTGCATTACTCCGATGGCGAGAAGGCCTACATCCTCGCTCCCAAGGGCTTGAACGTGGGAGACCACATTTCGAGTGGTCCCAAAGCCGACATCAAGCCCGGCAACGCGTTGCCGCTTCGCTACGTGCCCGTCGGTACCGTCGTGCACAACGTCGAGTTGCGACCGGGCCAAGGCGGCAAGATGGCTCGCTCGGCGGGCGTGGGTGTGCAGTTGGTCGCCAAGGAAGGCGACCACGCCACGTTGCGTCTGCCCAGCTCGGAAATGCGTCGCGTCCTCATCGATTGCCGCGCCACGGTCGGCGAAGTGGGCAACGCCGAGCACGAGCTCGTCAAGATCGGTAAGGCCGGTCGCAATCGCTGGAAGGGCGTTCGGCCCCAGACCCGTGGTGTGGCCATGAATCCCGTCGACCACCCGCTCGGTGGTGGTGAGGGTAAGACCTCTGGAGGTCGTCCGCCGGTATCTCCGTGGGGCAAGCCCGAGAGCCGTACCCGCGACACCAACAAGGCGTCGCAGAAGTTGATCATTCGTCGCCGTCGTTCGGCCAAGGGCCGTCGCTGAAGGATTGGGGTAACACATGTCTCGTAGCCTGAAGAAGGGCCCGTTCGTAGATGACCACTTGGTGAAGAAGGTCGACGCACTGAACGCCGCCAACGAAAAGAAGGTCATCAAGACCTGGAGCCGTCGCTCCACCATCATCCCCGACATGGTCGGGCACACCATCGCGGTGCACGACGGACGCAAGCACGTTCCGGTGTACGTCACCGAAGCCATGGTCGGTCACAAGTTGGGCGAATTCTCGCCGACTCGCACCTTCAAGTACCACGCCGGTATGGAAAAGAACGCAAAGGGTAAGAGCTGATGACCGGCCCCAAGTTGAATGAGCGCTCGTTCGTCGCCGGAGAGCGCACCGGAAGCCGCGCCAGCGTCCGCGGCTCGCGTATGTCGGCATCCAAGGCCCGTGTCGTGCTCGACCTCATCCGCGGTCGTGACGTCGTGTCGGCCGATCAGGTTCTGCAGTTCACCGAGCGCGAAGCCGCGCGCGTGGTTCGCAAGGTGCTCGCTTCGGCGGTCGCCAATGCCGTGAACAACGATTTGCTCGAAGCCGAGACGCTCTACGTGAAGGCGTGCTATGCCGACGAGGGCCCGACCCTGCGTCGCTTCAAGCCCCGCGCCCGCGGTCGCGCGACGCGCATCAACAAGCGCACCTGCCACGTCACCATCATCCTCGGGGTCATCGAACCCGACGCGTTGGCCGTCGTTCAGGCTCGTCGCGAGCGCGCCGTCACCGGTCGTCGTGCCGGACGTGCCGGTCGCGCCGGCGGGGGAGTGGCCGATCGTCGTGCCCGCGTCACCAAGAGCCGTGAGGCTCGGTCCTCCAAGGCCGACGAGACCATCGAGAACAACGACATCGAGGCGACCGCGGTCGATGCTCCCGTTGTCGAGGACGAAACTACCGACACGCCCGATGCCGAGGAGACCAACTGATGGGCCAGAAGATCAATCCCTACGGATTCCGCCTCGGTGTCACCACCGAATGGAAGAGTCGTTGGTTCAGCGAGCGCCAGTACAAGGAGTACCTCACCGAGGACTGGAAGATCCGTGCCTTCATCAATGACTCGTTGCCCGACGCCGCCATCTCGCGCGTCGAGGTCGAGCGTAAGCGTGGCGAGACGTTGAAGGTCGACATCCACACCGCTCGTCCCGGCATCGTCATCGGTCGCAAGGGAGCCAAGGCCGATGAATTGCGCGCCGGACTCACCAAGCTGACCGGCAATCTCAAGGTGCAGTTGAACATTGTCGAGATCAAGTCACCCGAACTCGACGCCGCACTGATCGCCCAGGGCGTGGCCGATCAGTTGGTCGGTCGTATCGCCTTCCGTCGAGCCATGAAGCGCGCGGTGCAGAACGCCCAGAAGGCCGGTGTGCTCGGTATCCGCGTGCAGTGCTCGGGTCGTCTCGGAGGCGCCGAAATGAGTCGCACCGAGTGGTACCGCGAGGGCCGTGTTCCGTTGCACACGTTGCGCGCCGACATCGACTACGGCTTCCGCGAGGCCCGCACGTCGAGTGGCCGCGTCGGTGTGAAGGTCTGGATATACCGGGGCGACATCTTGCCGTACAAGCCACTGACCGAGGACAAGATCGTCCGCGAGGCGGCCATGGCCGTCGGTGAGACCTCGGGGGCTCCGGGCGTCCGCAAGGTGGTGTCGTCGAGCGGTCGCCGCAAGGCCGAAGACGCCGCCGAGGCGGCCGCCAGCCCGCTCGTGAAGGAAGCCGATCCCGAACTCGAGAAGTTGCTCGATGAGGAAGAAGAGATTGCCCGACGTACCCACCAGGCTCACGAGACCCCGCACTTCCGCGGACAGGACTGATCACCATGCTGATGCCCCGCAAAGTCGCTCACCGTAAGCACCACCGAGGCCGCACCGGCGGTATGGCCAAGGGTGGTAGCGAACTGGCCTTCGGCCAATACGGAATCCAGGCGCTCGAGCCGTGTTGGTTGACCGCTCGTCAAATCGAAGCGGCCCGTATCGCCATGACCCGTCACATCAAGCGTGGCGGCAAGGTCTGGATCAACGTGTTCCCCGACAAGCCGGTCACGAAGAAGCCGGCCGAGACCCGAATGGGCTCGGGCAAGGGCAACCCGGAGTTCTGGGTGGCCGTCGTCAAGCCGGGTCGCGTTCTGTTCGAATTGTCGTTCCCCGTCCGCGATCAGGCGTTGGAGGCACTGAACAAAGCCATTCAGAAGCTTCCCATCAAGGCCCGCATCATCACTCGTGGGGAGGCGATTTGATCATGGCGACCAAGGCCAGTAAGGACCGCACCGAATTGGGAGAACTCGATCTCGCGTCGTTGGTCGATCGTTTGCGTGCCGCCAAACAGGAGGCGCTGAACCTGCGTTTCCGCAGTGCGACCGGTCAGCTCGACAACCACAGCGAACTGCGTCGCGTACGCCGTCGCATAGCCCGTATCAACACCCTCATCCGTCAGCGCGAGATCGCGGCGGCCGAGGCCGGAGAGTGAGCCAGATGTCCGAGAACACCGAAACAGCCGAGCGCCCGAACCGCAAGGTCCGCGAGGGCATCGTGTCGTCCAACAAGATGGACCGCACGATCGTCGTCGAGGTCGTCGAGCGCGTGCGCCACCCCAAGTACAACAAGTTCGTCACGCGCACCAAGAAGTTGTACGCCCATGACGAGGCCAACGACGCCAACATCGGTGACAAGGTGCGCGTCATGGAGACGCGTCCCTTGTCCAAGACCAAGCGCTGGCGCGTCGTCGAGATCCTCGAGCGGGCCAAGTGAGCGGCCGGAAAACGACGGAGGAATCACGATGATCCAGCAGGAAAGCCGACTTCGAGTGGCGGACAACAGCGGTGCCAAGGAGGTGCTCTGCATCAAGGTTCTCGGCGGCACCCGCCGCCGCTACGCCTCGATCGGAGACATCTTCGTGGCATCGGTGAAAGATGCCATTCCCGGTGCCGGAGTCAAGAAGGGTGACGTCGTGAAGTGCGTCGTCGTTCGCGTGAAAAAGGAGAAGCGCCGTCCCGACGGCAGCTACATCCGTTTCGACGAGAACGCTGCCGTCATCATCAAGGACGACCTCACGCCCCGTGGAACGCGCATCTTCGGACCGGTCGGTCGCGAACTGCGGGACAAGAAGTTCATGCGAATCGTCTCGCTGGCCCCGGAGGTGCTCTGAGATGAAAATCAAGAAGGGTGACACCGTCGTGGTGATCTCGGGTAAGGACAAGGGTAGAGAGGGCACCGTCTCGCGTGTCATGCCCCGCACCAATCAGCTGATCGTCGACGGGATCAACGTCGCCACGAAGCACCAGAAGCCCAAGGGCGCCAACCAGCAGGGAGGCAGAATCGACCGCGACATGCCGCTCGACGCCTCGAACGTGATGCTCGTCCACAAGGGCAAGCCCACGCGCGTCGGGTTCAAGACGAACAGCGATGGCTCGAAGGTGCGTGTCGCCCGAACCACTGGTGAGGAAGTCTGATGACCACCACAACATCACCGCGTCTCAAGGTCAAGTACGGGGCCGAGATTCGTGAGGCGCTCAAGGTCACCCTGGGTGTTCCGAACGTCATGCAGGTGCCGCGCTTGGAGAAGATCGTCATCAACATGGGTGTCGGACGTGCCACGCAGCAGCCGTCGCTACTCGAGGGTGCGGTCGCCGACCTGACCCGTATTTCGGGCCAGAAGCCCAAGGTCACCAAGTCGCGTGACTCCATCGCCAACTTCAAGTTGCGCGAGAACCAGGCCATCGGCTGCAAGGTCACGTTGCGTGGCGATCGCATGTGGGAGTTCCTCGACCGTTTGATCGCCGTGGCGATCCCTCGTATTCGAGACTTCCGCGGTCTGCCCGTGCACGCGTGGGACGGCCGGGGCAACTACACGTTTGGTCTCGCCGACCAGACCGTCTTCCCGGAGATCGACTACGACAAGATCGACGCACCGCGTGGCATGGACATCACCATCGTCACCACCGCAACCACCGATGCCGCCGGTCGGGCTCTGCTCGACGCGTTCGGTTTTCCGTTCAAGCGTGGCGCCGAAGCCGCCACCGCACCGAAGAAGAAATCATCCCGTCGCGGCCCGCAATTCGCCGCCAAGAGCAAGAAGTGAGCGAGAGGTATTGAATTCATGGCGAAGAAATCTCTGATCAACAAGGCCGCAGCCAAGCCGAAGTTCAAGGTGCGTGGCTACACGCGTTGCCGCAAGTGCGGTCGCGCGCGGTCGGTGTACCGCAAGTTCGGATTGTGCCGCCTGTGCCTTCGTGACATGGCACACGCCGGCGAAATCCCCGGCCTGACGAAGTCGAGTTGGTGAGGCACCGATGCTGACCGATCCCATTGCCGACATGCTCACCCGCATTCGCAACGCCAACACGGCGATGCACGACGAGGTGAAGATGCCTTCGTCCAAGCAGAAAGTCGCCTTGGCCAAGATCCTCGAGCAGGAGGGTTACATCTCTGGTTTCGCGGTGGCCGCCAGCACCAAAGGCCCCGGTACGGTGCTCACCATCTCCATGAAGTACTCCGCTGAACGCCGTCGTACCATCGCCGGTCTCAAGCGCATCTCGACTCCCGGGCTTCGCGTGTATCGCAAGTCCGACACCGTGCCCCGCGTGCTCGGTGGCCTTGGAGTCGCCGTCCTGTCCACCAGTCAGGGACTCATGACCGACCGCGAGGCGCGCAAGCGCAAAGTCGGCGGCGAAGTCCTGTGCTACGTGTGGTGAGTCGAGGAGATCAACATGTCACGTATCGGTAAAGCACCCATCACGGTCCCCTCGGGGGTCGAGGTCAAGACGTCGGGCAACTCGATCACGGTGAAGGGCCCCAAGGGCACCCTCTCACGCGAGTTGGTCGGTGGCATCTCGGTTCGCCAGGAGGAGAACACTCTCGTGGTCGAGCGCTCCGACGATGAGCGCACGACGCGCAGTCTGCACGGCCTGTCACGAGCTTTGCTCAACAACATGATCGTCGGGGTCACTCAAGGTTTCAGTAAGGAACTCGAGATCGTCGGCGTCGGTTATCGCGCGGAGTTGAAGGGATCGTCGGTGATTCGACTCAACCTCGGCTTCTCACACCCGATCGACGTGACCGCTCCCGCTGGCGTCACCTTCGAGGTTCCGGTTCAGACCCGCATCATCATCAACGGCATCGACAAAGAGACGGTGGGCCAAGTGGCCGCCAACATCCGCTCGATCCGCAAGCCCGAGCCGTACAAGGGCAAGGGAGTCCGCTACCTCGACGAGCGCATTCTCCGTAAGGCCGGCAAGGCCGGCAAGAAGTGACCGGCCTCGGAAAGACCGATAGGAACACGAAATGACCAAGATCAGCAAAGAACGTCGCGAGAGCCGGCTCATCCGGCACAACCGCGTGCGAAAGAAGATTCATGGCACCGCCGAGCGCCCGCGCTTGTCGCTGTATCGCTCGAACAGGCACATCGTGTTGCAGTTGATCGACGACGACCTTGGAGTCACCATCGCGTCGGCTTCGTCGGTCGAGCCGTCCTTGCGTCCCAGTGGTGGCGGTACCGTCGATGCCGCCAAAGTGCTGGGCAAGGTCGTGGCCGAGCGGGCCAGGGCCGCCGGCATCAGCAAGGTCGTGTTCGACCGTGGGGGTTACCTCTATCACGGTCGCGTTGCCGCGGTCGCCGAAGCCGCTCGTGAAGCCGGACTGGAGTTCTGATGACAAACAACCCGAACAATCCGAACCCGCGTCAGGGTGGTCGCGGCCCGGGCAACCCCCGCAGGGGCGATCGCCCCGGCCCTGGTCAGGGCAACTCGCCCGAGGGCGGTCGCGATTCGCGCGTCATCCACATCAATCGTGTGGCCAAGGTGGTCAAAGGCGGTCGTCGCTTCTCGTTCACCGCTCTGGTCGTGGTTGGCGACGGTAACGGTCGCGTCGGCCTCGGTTACGGCAAGGCCAAGGAAGTTCCCTTGGCTATCCAGAAGGGCACTGAGGACGCCAAGCGCAACATGTTCTCGGTCCCGATGGCCGGTGCGACCATCACCCACCCGATCATCGGCGTCCTCGGCGCTGGTCGCGTCATGTTGAAGCCGGCCGCTCCCGGAACCGGCGTCATCGCCGGTGGCGCCGCTCGCATCATCCTCGAGGAAGCCGGCATCCACGACGTGCTCGCCAAGTCGCTCGGATCGCCGAACGCGATCAACGTCGCCCGCGCCACCATCAACGGATTGCAGAGTCTGCAACGTCCCGACGAGGTGGCCGCGCGTCGAGGTATCCCCGCTGAATCGTTCGTTCCCAAAGGTTTGTTGAAGGCCTACACCGACACCAAGAAGTCGGTGGCGACCGGAGAGGCTCACTGACCATGGCCACGTACAAGACCGTCGTACACACCGGAGCGATGATCACCGTCACTCAGGTGAAGTCCTCCACTCACGCCAAGCCCAAGAGTCGTGGCACCCTTCGTGCGCTCGGACTCGGTCGCATCGGAAAGTCCAACGTGCTTCCCGATCGCCCCGAGATCCGCGGCATGATCGCCCGCGTTCCCCATCTGGTCGAGGTTTCCCCGGCCTCGTCAAAGGAGAGTTGACCCATGCGCGTCGACGAACTAGCACCGGCACCGGGCTCGACCCATCGCAAGAAGCGGCTCGCCCGCGGCATCGGTGGCAAAGGCGGCAAGACCGCCGGCCGTGGAACCAAGGGTCAACATTCGCGTGGTCGTGGCAAGGTCGCCCGCGGCTTCGAGGGCGGTCAGATGCCGCTGAAGCAGCGCGTGCCGAAACTGAAGGGCTTCAACAACCCCTTCCGCATCGAGTACCAGGCCGTCAACTTGGACACCATCAACGAACTCGACGAAGCGGTGGTCACTCCCGAGGTGTTGTCGTCTCGTGGCGTCCTCCACAAGGACGTGTTCGTCAAGGTGCTCGCTCGGGGCCTGGTCACCCGCAAGGTCGATGTTTCGGCCCACGCCGTGTCGAAGGCGGCACGGGCTGCCATCGAGGCGGCCGGTGGTTCGGTCACGATCATTCCGTTGCCGTACAAAGTGCGTCCGGCGGCTAACGGGAACCAGTTCACCAACCGCTGATCCGGTCGTCTCCCGATCGACGACAAACGCTAGACCCGAGGAGAACCTGTGCTGTCGAACCTGAAGAACATCTTCAAGGTGCCGGACCTGCGGGGCAAGATCCTGTTCACGGTCATGATGGTCCTGCTGTATCGGGTCGGCGCGCACGTCCGCGTGCCGGGCATAGACGATCAAGCGGTTCGTCAGTTGCGTGAGTCGGCACGCCAGCAGGGTGCGCTCGGCTTCCTCAACCTGTTCTCCGGCGGGGCATTCTCGTCATTCGCCATTTTCGCGTTGGGCATCATGCCCTACATCACCTCCAGCATCATCATGCAGGTGCTCACGGTGGTCATTCCGAAGTTGGAGCAATGGCAGCAAGAGGGTGCGGTCGGCCAGCGCAAGATCACACAGTGGACTCGTTACGTGGCCATCGCCATCGCTCTATTGCAAGCCGCCGGGCTCACCTTCATCTTCGGACAAGGTCGCGGCTCGGCGTTCTTCACGGCGTCGGCCAACGCGCCCGACATTGTGTTGTTGCCCGATGGTATGTGGCCCCGTGGCCTGCTGGTGATCATCAGCCTGGTGGCCGGCACCGCACTTTTGATGTGGATGGGAGAACTCATCAGCCAGCGTGGCATCGGCAACGGGATGAGCATGCTGATCTTCGCCTCGATCGTCAGTTCGCTTCCGTTCAGCTATTACTCCATCCTGCAGAGCAAGAAGTGGATCATCTTCGGAATCCTGGTGGCCATCTCCGTCGGAATTCTCGTCGCGGTGGTACGGGTCGAATTGGGTCAACGCCGTATCCCGGTGCAGTTCGCCAAACGCGTGGTGGGCCGTCGCATGTTCGGAGGCCAGAACACCTACATCCCGTTGAAGGTCAACCAGGCCGGCGTGGTCCCGATCATCTTTGCCAGTTCCGTCATGTTGCTTCCGGTGCTCGTCGTCAACGTGATCGGTAGCGACCGCGGGTGGCGGCGCACGGTCACCGAGTGGGTCGACCGCAATCTGGTGTCGTCGCAGGGCTTGCTGTACATCATCTCGTTCGCCCTCTTGATCATCGCCTTCGCGTACTTCTACAACTCGATCGCCTTCGACCCCATCCGTCAAGCCGATCAGATTCGTCGTCAAGGCGGCTTCATCCCGGGCATCCGCCCCGGACCGCAGACCGAGCGCTATCTGGCCAGGACGGTGAACCGCATCACGCTTCCTGGTGCGTTGTTCGTCGCTTTCATCGCAATCCTGCCCTACATCGTGTTGTGGGTGGGCGACGTGCAGTCGTTCCCCTTCGCCGGCACCACCGTGCTGATCGCCGTCGGTGTAGCGCTCGAGTTGATGCGCCAGGTCGACAGTCAGTTGATGCTGCGCAATTATGAGGGATTCTTGAAGTAATCCGATGATCATGGGTGTCCGCCTGATCATCATCGGCCGTCAGGGTGCCGGCAAGGGAACGCAATGTCTGCGGATGTCCCGCCACTACGTGGTACCCCACATCTCCACCGGTGACATGTTGCGAGCGGCTGTTCGTGAGGGCACCGAACTCGGTCGCCAAGCCGAAGAGGTCATTCAGGTCGGCAAGTTGGTGGGCGACGAGATCATGATCCGTTTGGTGACCGAGCGCCTCGAACAGGACGACGCGCGCTCCCGGGGGTACATCCTCGATGGTTTCCCGCGAACCGTGGCCCAGGCCGAGGCCCTCGACCGCATCTCCCAGGATCGACCCATCGACGCCGTGATCGACATCGACGTGCCTCGCGACATGGTGATCGCACGCATCTCTTCGCGGCGAACCTGCCGTGACTGTGGCACCAACTACACCGCCACGGGCCACAGGGCCAGCCCCTGGATCTGTGATTCGTGCGGCGGGGACGTGGTACAACGCGCCGACGACACCCCCTCCTCGATCAATCAACGCCTCGACCTCTACGAAAGTCAGACCAGTCCCTTGCTCGACTACTACGGTCGACGGGGTCGCCTGACCGTCATCGACGGTTCGGCCTCTCCCGACGAGGTCTTCGCCCGCCTCACCTCGGCGATCGACGCCTCCCGGCGCCCCTCGTGACCGCCCCTGTGGATAACTGTGACCGGCCCAGGTTTCGAATCCGAGTGGCCCGGACTCGACCGCCCTTTTCGACGAGCCGGAGGGCCATGTCGGGCCCCGAAGTTTCCCCGATCAGCCGATTGGGGAGTGTCGGTCTCGCCGGTAGCCTTTCCCGTCGGTCAAATGGTCGGTCTGCGCCGGCGCCCGAGTCTCGTCGCAGTTCGACATACCCGCCTACAAGGAGGCAGTTCTGCCCAAACCGAAAGACGACGCCATCTTGCTGGAAGGCACCATCCTCGAATCCCTGCCGAACGCCATGTTTCGGGTGGAGTTGGAGAACGGTCACAAGGTGTTGGCGCACATCTCAGGAAAGATGCGGATGAACTACATCCGAATCCTTCCCGGCGACAAGGTACAGGTGGAACTCACCCCCTACGACCTCAACCGAGGCCGTATCACGTATCGCTACAAGTGAGAGACAAGAGTGTGAGACGGCCATGAAGGTCAAGCCCAGTGTGAAGAAGATCTGCGAGAAGTGCAAGGTGATCCGCCGTCACGGTCGTGTGATGGTCATCTGCGAAAATCCGCGTCACAAGCAGCGTCAAGGCTGAGAAGGAAACAAGGAAACGTTCATGGCCCGTATCTCCGGCGTCGACATCCCTCGCGAGAAGCGGTTGGAGATTGCGCTCACCTACATTTTCGGAATCGGTAGGCCCACGGCGAGGCGTATGTGTTCCGATCTCGGTGTCAACCCGAACACTCGCGTGCGGGACCTCACCGACGACGAGGTGAACAAACTGCGAGTTTGGGTGGATCAGAACATCACCGTCGAAGGTGACTTGCGTCGCGAGGTGCAGACCGACATCAAGCGCAAGATCGAGATCGGGTGCCTGCAGGGCATCCGGCACCGTAAGGGCCTGCCCGTGCGTGGCCAGCGGACCCACACCAATGCGCGTACCCGTAAGGGCCCGAAGAAGACCGTCGCCAACAAAAAGAAGGCAGTGAGGAAGTAACCATGGCGAAGCCGAAGCCGGGCGGACGCCGCCCCCGAAAGCGCGAACGCAGGAATGTTGCTGTTGGTGTGTGCCACATCAAGTGCTCGTTCAACAACACCATTGTCAGCATCACCGACACCGAGGGCAACGTCTTGTCATGGGCCTCGGGTGGCGGGGTGGGGTTCAAGGGTTCGCGCAAGAGCACTCCGTTCGCCGCCCAACTGGCTGCCGAGAAGGCCGCCAAGCTCGCTTTCGAGCAGGGTATGCGTCGAGTCGAAGTGCACGCCAAGGGCCCGGGCTCGGGCCGCGACACCGCCATTCGTTCCCTGCAGAACACCGGCATCGAAGTGACGGGCATCAAAGACGTGACCCCCGTGCCCCACAATGGTTGCAAGTTGCCCAAGCGGAAGAGGAACTAGGACATGGCTCGCTACACCGGTCCCAAAGTGCGCCTGTCGCGTCGCCTGAACACCAACTTGTTCGAGAACGAGAAGGGCCGTAAGGCTCTGGAGCGCCGACCCTACCCTCCGGGTCAGCACGGTCAAAAGCGTCGTCCGGCCAGCAGCGAATACCTGACCCAACTCCAGGAGAAGCAGAAGGCCAAATACATATACGGAGTTCTCGAACGTCAGTTTCGCAAAACTTACGAAGAGGCCAACCGTCTTGCGGGCCCGACCGGCGAGAACCTGCTACGTCTGCTCGAACTTCGTCTCGACAACGTCGTGTACCGCGCCGGCTTTGCCAGCACGCGTCCGCAGGCCCGTCAGTTCGTCAGCCATGGGCTCATCTTGGTCAACGGCAAACGCTTGAACATACCGAGTTCCCGCGTGAAGAAGGGCGACATCATCAGTTTGTCCACCAAGGCCCGCGACATGATCGTCATCCAACACAACGTCGACACCCTCGACCGCTCCATCGTGGGCTGGCTCGAGGGTGGTGATGGTGGCAAGCAGGTGTCGGTTCGCACCGAGCCGACGCGTGAGCACATCGACGTGCCCGTGCGTGAACAGCTCATCGTCGAGCTCTATTCGAAGTAATCCAGACCACACAGTCCCCAAAGACGAACGGAAGAGACACATGCTCGTCATCCAGCGCCCCACTGTTGAACCCGAGAACGAGGAGTCGAGCAATCGGCAATCGTTCTCCGTCGGCCCGCTCGAGCCCGGCTTCGGCCACACCATCGGCAACTCGCTGCGTCGAGTTCTGCTGTCGTCCATTCCGGGCGCGGCGATCACCATGGTGAAATTCGACGAGGCCTTGCACGAGTTCGCCACCATCCCCGGTGTCACCGAGGACGTCACCGACATCATTTTGAACCTGAAGGACGTCGTACTGACCTCGGTCGCCGACGAGCCGATCACCATTCGCGTCGACGTGCGCGGTCCCGCGGTCATCACAGCCGGCGACGTCCGTTGCCCCGCCGAAGTCGAGATCTTGAACAAGGACCTCGTCATCGCCACGGTGAACGACAAGGGTCGCCTCGCCGTCGACCTGACGGTCGAGCAGGGTCGCGGCTACCTCAGCAGCGATCGTGGATCGGGTAACGGCACCATCGGTGTCATCCCGATCGACGCCATCTTCTCGCCGGTTCGTCGCGTCATGTTCGACGTGCAGCCGACCCGTGTCGAGCAGAGCACGAACTATGACAAGCTCGTGATCGACATCGAGACCGATGGCACCATCACCCCCCGCGAGGCCTTGGCTTCGGCGGGCGCCACGTTGCGCTCTTTGGTGGATCTGGTGGCCAACTTGTCCGATGAGCCCAAGGGTCTCGAACTGGGTGAAGTCATCCAGGCCGGTGCCACCAGCCCGGACCTCGACATCGCCATCGAGGACCTGGACCTGTCCGAGCGTCCCCGTAACTGCTTGAAGCGTGCTCAGGTGAACACCATTGGCGAATTGCTCAGCAAGACCGAGGACGACCTTCTCAACATCACCAACTTCGGCCAGAAGAGCCTCGACGAGGTCAAGCAGAAGCTCGACGAGCGTGGCTTGTCCTTGCGCGGCTGACATTCACGAATCACTTACGAAAGATCATCATCATGCCCGCAACACCGCGCCGCGCCCGCAAATTCGGTGGTAGTTCCGCCCACCAGAAGTCGATGATGGCCAACCTGGCGGCCTCGCTCATCGCCGCCGAAGTCATCGAGACCACCGAGGCCAAGGCCAAGGCCCTGCGCCCCATCGCGGAGAAGCTCATCACCAAGGCCAAGAAGGCTCAAGAGGGAGATGCCACCAGTATCCACCGCATCCGGCAGATCGAGAGTTACCTCGGTGACAAGGAGATGACCCGCAAACTGGTGTCGGAGGTCGCGCCCCGTTACCTCGAGCGCAACGGTGGCTATCTGCGGATCCTCAAGCTCGGACCGCGTCATGGCGACAATGCGCCCATGGCGCGCATCGAGTTCGTCTGATCGGTCGCCGCCGAACGGCCCGTTGCCCGAACTCGTCGAGGACAACAGAATGAACGTGAACGAGCCCGCCACTCGGCGGGCTCGTTTGTCGGTGGCCTACGACGGATCGCAGTTCCACGGGTTCGCCATGAACGACGGTGTGCGAACTGTCGCCGGAGCGTTGAGCGACGCTCTCGCACTCATCGCGCGTCAGCCGGTCGAGATCACCGGGGCGGGCCGTACGGATGCCGGTGTGCACGCGTGGGATCAGGTGGTCAGCTGCGATCTGCCCATCGACACCGATATCGATGTGTTGGCGCGACGCTTGACCAAGATGTGCGCGCCGGGCATCGCGGTTCGTGCCGCGGTGTGGGCGGGCGACTCCGACTTCGACGCGCGGTCATCGGCCTTGTGGCGCCGGTACCGGTACACGATCCTGAACGACCCCATTTCCGACCCGTCTCTCGCCTCCACGGTGTGGCACGTCGCCACGCCACTGAACCTGGATCTCATGCGGTTGGCGTGCGACCCCTTGATGGGCGAGCACGATTTTTCAGCCTTTTGCCGCAAGCCCAAGTTGAGTCGCGATCAGGTGGAGCGGGGGGACCCGGGCCCGAGCATGTTCCGTCGGGTGATGTTGGCCCGGTGGTCCGAGCATGTGAGCGACCACGGGGCACGACTGTTGCGGTTCGAGATCCAGGCCAACGCGTTCTGTCATCAGATGGTCCGATCCATCGTGGGGACCTTGGTCGATGTGGGAATGGGAAAGATGTCTCCGGGTGGCATCTCGGGGGTTCTGCGCTCCAAACAACGCTCGGCCGCGGGCACGGTGGCACCCCCACAAGGGCTCACCCTCTGGGAGGTGGGGTACCCTGACGACTCGCAGCGACATCGAAACGCGAACAACGGGTGATTACCCGTTCCTACTGGTCGTTTCCCCCTCGTTTGCCCGTATCCTTGCCTCGCCGCTATCGGACCGCTCGTCCGGGCCCACGATCGTGAAAGAAGCACCAATGAGCACCTATTCGCCCAAGGCCAGTGAGATCACCCGCGAGTGGCACGTCCTCGATGCCGAGGGCATGGTCCTCGGTCGTCTATGCACCGAGGCCGCTCGCCTTCTGCGGGGCAAGCACAAGCCCACGTTCGCTCCGCACGTCGACTCCGGCGATCACGTGATCATCATCAACGTCGACAAGATCGTTCTGACCTCGGGTAAGGCCGACACCCACATGGTGTACAACTACTCGGGTTACCCCGGAGGTTTGAAGAGCGAGACCTTCGCAAACCTTCTCGCTCGCCGTCCCGACGAGGCCATCCGTGGCGCCGTGCGCGGCATGTTGCCCAAGGGCCCGCTCGGTCGTCAGATGATCAAGAAGTTGAAGGTCTACACCGGGTCCGAGCACCCGCACGGTGCGCAGAACCCGACCGTCCGTAACGTCGACCACGCCAAAGCGCGCTGAAACCGAGGAAGAACACCATGACCAAGCCCCTCACCCAGACCACCGGTCGTCGCAAAGAGTCGGTGGCGCGTGTACGTGTACGTCCCGGCACCGGCAAGGTCACCGTCAACGGCAAGCCGCTGAACGTGTACTTCTGCACCGCCACCCAGCAAAACTCGGCGATCGAAGCCTTGCGCGTGACGAACTCCCTCGATCAGTACGACGTCGACGCCACCATCCACGGTGGCGGTGTCACCGGCCAGTCGGGTGCGATGCGCATGGGTCTGGCCCGCTCGCTGGTCGAGATCGATCCCCAAGTGCGCCCGACCTTGAAAAAGGCCGGCTTGCTCACCCGCGACTCGCGTCGCAAGGAGAGCAAGAAATACGGCCTCAAGAAGGCTCGTAAGGCGCCGCAGTACACGAAGCGCTGATCGCCGCGTGACGGGCGCCCTGATGTCGCCCCATCCCAGTTTCGGCACCGACGGGGTCCGAGGTCCCGCCATCGTCGTCGTCTCCCCGGAATACGTCATGGCCCTCGGCCGCGCCATCGCCCGGGTGCTGTCACCAACGCGTGTCGTGTTGGGTCGCGACCCTCGACTATCCGGGCCTGTGCTCGAAGCGGCCCTCTCGGCGGGCGTTTCGGCTGAGGGGGTGCGCGTCGAGGAGTTGGGCGTACTGCCTACGCCCGCACTGGCGATGATCTCGGCCGTCGAGAACGTGCCGGCCGTGGTCATCACCGCGTCGCACAATCCCTACACCGACAACGGCGTGAAGGTTTTCGCCCCCGGGGGTCGCAAGTTGCTCGACGAGCAGCAACGCGCGATCGAGGCCGAGACGAATCGAATTCTCGACGAGGGCACCGGTCCGATCCGGCGCGACCTCGAGGTCGGTGTCGTGATGCGACGCAGCGACGGCATCTCGACCTACGTCGATCATCTCGTCGCGGTCTACGGTGAGGGGTGCTTGGCCGGATTGCGCATCGTCATCGACACGGCGAACGGAGCGATGAGCAAGGTCGCACCCCTCGTGTTGCAACGACTCGGTGCCGACGTGATCGTGATGAACGACGCCCCCGACGGCACCAACATCAATGACAAGTGTGGTGCCACGTCGCCGGCCGCGTTGTGCGAGTTCATCAGCGGCACCGGTACCGGCGTGTCGGTCGACGTCGGCTTGGCCTTCGACGGTGACGGTGACCGATTGATCGCCGTCGACGAGAATGGTCGAGTCGTGGATGGCGACCGGTTGATCGCCCTCTCGGCGATCGACCGTCGCGCCGAGGGTCGGCTCGCAGGCAACACCGTCGTGGTGACCGTGATGTCCAACCTCGGTTTCCACCGCGCCATGGCATCGGCCGGTGTCGACGTGGTGACGACGGCGGTGGGCGATCGCCACGTGCTCGACGCCATGGAGAGCGGGGGTTTCGCACTCGGTGGCGAGCAGAGTGGACACATCATCCATCGCGACCGTGCCACGACCGGTGACGGACTGTTGGCCGCGATCGAACTGGGACTGACGTTGCGTCGCGCGTCGGGACGATTCTCGAACGTCGCCGCGTCCGTGATGCACTCGTATCCGCAGGTGCTTCGCAACGTTCGGGTCGAGCGTCGTCCCGACGATGTCGCGGGCGAACTGGCGTCCGAGATCGCGGCCGAGGAGGCTCTGCTCGGAGTGAACGGACGGGTGTTGGTGCGCACCTCGGGGACCGAGCCGTTGGTTCGTGTGATGGTCGAGGCCGGTTCGGTGGAACTGGCCGAAGAGGTCGCCGAACGTCTCGTCTCCGCCGCGACGCGACGATTCGCCTGACCAGAACACCGGTCGCGCGCGGCGATCGGTACATGGTCTGACATGATCCACGACCGGGCCTCGCGGGGGGATTTCGTTACGTGTTGGCGCGCCCGCGCGCGGAACTCGATCCGGTCGCGGTGGAGCGTCGATTGGCGGTCGAGCGGAACGACCGCGAGCGGGCGGCTCGACGTGGGGGCCGGTACGGACGGCGTACTCTGCCCGGTCTCGGGGCCGGTCTCGTGGTGGCGGCCTCGGAACGACGGGCGCATTTGGTGCGCCGCCTTCGACGGGTGCTCGGCAGGCTCCGCTGACCCGAAGCGGTCCACGGGACCGACCTCGGTAACCTGACCGTCATGTGTGGGATCATCGCCCTGAGTGCGCGCCCGTGGTCCCGACCCGTCCCGGGAGGGGCCGAGGTATTGGCTCGGCTCGATCGGGCGGTCGACAGTCGAAACGATCTCGCGGCTACCACCGAACAACTCCTCGGGGTCAACCGCCTGCTCGTCGGGGTGCCCGGGGTACTGGCCTTGGTGGGCAACCTCGAGTTGATCAACGGCATCGAATCTCGACTGGCCAAGGTGTCCGCGGTGCTCGACATGGTGGAATCCACCCTTGAGGACCCGCGCCTCGATCCCGAGGCCCTCGAACTCGGTGCCGCCCAGTTGATCGCGGCCCGCGATGCCGTGTGGGCGATCGGCCGCGACCGGTTGCGTACCGCTCGGGCGGTCGACGAGTTGGCCGGTCGCGAGGCCGGCGACCAGGCGGTGGCCGGCTACCTGATGATCCAACAGGCCTTGGCCGCCATCGATCGCATGGAGGTGCGAGGTCGCGACTCGGCGGGGGTCCACCTGTTCGTCTGGAATCACGGTCTCGACGAGTCGACGTTGCGTGACCTCGTGCGCGAGCGAGCCGATGACCCCTTGTTCCAGAGCGGCTCGGTGCGAGCGATCGACGGCGTTCTGTCGTTCGTGTACAAAGCGGCCGCCGAGATCGGCGAGTTGGGGGACAACACCCGGGTCATCCGCGCCGCGGTGCGCGGTGACGACGTCCTGCGTCGGGCCCTGTCGAATCCGGGAGCTCGGTTGTCGCTGGTGGGTCACACCCGTTGGGCGAGCGTCGGCATCATCAGCGAACCCAACGCCCACCCGGTCAACAGCGAGCGCTCGCTCGTCGACGACTCACGGCCGTACGTGATCGCCGCCCTGAACGGCGACGTCGACAATCATGGTGACCTGCGCATCGCCCACGGACTCGAGTTCCCGCATCAGATCACCACCGACGCCAAGGTGATCCCGGCCCTCGTCTGTGCTCATCACCAAAATTGCGGGGACACCGTCGAGGCGTTTCGGCGAAGCGTGACATCGTTCGAGGGTTCGGTCGCGATCGCCGCCGCTGCAACCGACTCGCCTGGGCGACTCTTGCTGGCCCTGCGTGGTAGTGGTCAGGGCATGTTCGTCGGTCTGGCCGACGATCTGTTCATCGTGGCCAGCGAGCCGTACGGAGTCGTCGAGGAGACCGACACCTACTTCCGGCTCGACGGCGATGGACGGGGCGCGGGTCAGATCGTGGTGCTTGACGGCCACGGTGCCGGCGACTTGTCGGGCGTGTCACGGTTCGGTTACGACGGCTCGCCGGTACCGGTCTTGGCGTCTGATCTGGTGACCGCCGAGGTGACCACCCGCGACATCGACCGTGGCGACTATCCGCACTTCTTGCTGAAAGAGATCAGCGAGGCTCCCACGAGTTTCCGCAAGACGCTGCGCGGTCGGATCGTCGACGTCGACGGGCGGTTACGTGCCAACATCGGTGTGCGTACCCTCCCGGAGTCGGTGCGCGCGCGCCTGGGCGACGGATCGATCGACAAGGTCCGCGTGATCGGTCAGGGCACCGCCGCCATCGCGGGACGCAGTTGTGCCTCCGTGCTCGACGAATTGTGCGCTGGCGCTCTCGACGTCGACCCCATCACGGCAACCGAACTGAGCGGGTTCAATCTGCATCCCGACATGAGCGACACCCTCGTCATCGCCGTCAGTCAGAGCGGCACCACCACCGACACCAATCGCACCGTCGACCTGGCTCGAAGTCGGGGGGCCTCGATCGTGTCGATCGTGAATCGTCGAGGCAGTGACCTGTGCGACAAGTCCGACGGCGTGCTTTTCACGAGTGATGGTCGCGACGTCGAGATGAGTGTCGCCTCGACCAAGGCGTTCTACGCCCAAGTGGCCGCTGGTGTTCTGCTGGCCTGCGCCGTCAGTACGGCGGCCGGAGTGGGCTCCGACGAGCGCCGGCACGCGTTGTTGTCGGCCTTGCGTGACCTCCCCGACGCCATGCGCGAGGTGATCGATCGACGAGTTGCGATCGGCGAGATCGCTCGGCGTTTCGCGCCGGCCCGGCGCTATTGGGCCGTCGTGGGCAACGGACCCAACGCCATCGCTGCCAACGAGGTGCGCATCAAGTTGAGCGAACTTTGTTACAAGAGCATCTCCTGCGACGTCACTGAGGACAAGAAACACATCGACCTGTCGTGCGAACCCCTCGTGTTGGTGTGTGCGTCGGGATTGGTCGGCAGCACCGCCGACGACGTGGCCAAGGAGATCGCGATTTACCGAGCGCACAAGGCCACCCCGATCGTGGTGGCCAACGCCTCGGAAAACCGGTTCGATGCCGCCCACGCTGTCATTCCGGTTCCCGACATCGATCCCAGCTTGGCCTTTGTGCTCAGTGCGGTCGCCGGGCATCTCTTCGGTTACGAGGCGGCCCTCGCCATCGACGAGCTGGCCCGTCCGATGCGCGAAGCCCGTGAGATCATCGAGCACGCCGTGGTGTCGGACGTCGGGGCCGAACGCGTGCTGGCGGTCGTGCGCTCCGGTGTGCGCCCGATGGCCGAGCGTTTCCACGACGTTCTACGCTCAGGCTCCTTCGACGGCCACCTCGAAGCGAGCACCGCCGTGCGTGTGGCGGCGATGCTACGAGTGACGCTGGACGGGTCGCCCATCGAGGCGTACCAAGCCGAGACCGGCAAAGTCGGCTCGCCGTCGGCGTTGATCGACGACCTCACAGTCGCTCTCACTCGGGCCATCGAGGAACTCACCCGCCCGGTCGACGCGATCAAGCACCAAGCCAAGACGGTGACGGTCGGCATCAGTCGCAGTGACGAGGGCATCATGGATCGTGCCCTCGTGCGCGAGGTACTGGCCGCCGGGGCCGGTCGCGACGTGTTGTCGTACCGCACGCTGAGGGTTCTGGCCGCTCTCGACCCGGCGGTGGCCGCCTTCACCGGGTACACGCGCTACGCGATCGAGGGTGACCCCGCGGTCGACGCCACCATCGCGATCGTCGATCGCGGGGGCTTGTCTCGCGACCTACCGAGCCGCGTCGACCGCAATCCGTCGCTCCTCGGCACCAAGCGACGGGTGGCGAACGAGCGCGAGGTTCTCGTCGCGCGCGGGCGCACCGACGGCCGCACCGTGATCTTCGTACCCGAGGTGAAGTCGGGCCAGACGATCGGGATCACGCTCGTTCACGTCCGGTTCCATGATCGCCTGCCAGCGATGACCATGCGTACCGTGTTGCAAGGGTATGACCGGCGCTACGACCGACTTGTCGACTGGGTGAGCGAGACCGAGGGTGAGATGCGCGACGACCTGCTCGGTGAGACGTCGGTTGCCGACCTGCTGATCCTGCCCATCAGCGACATGGCCGATCGTTGGCGTCGACCGACGTGATCCGAGGCATTGGCGTCGACGCCGTCGACATCGCCCGCTTCCGAGAGGCCCTCGAGCGCACACCCTCGATGCGTCGGCGGATCTTCGTCGAGCGCGAGCACACTGATCTTGCGGGCCTATCCGATCCGACGGCGTCGTACGCGGCCCGTTTCGCGGCTCGCGAGGCGGTCATGAAGGCGATGGGCGTGGGGCTGGGTGCTTTCGGATTCCACGACGTGTGGGTCGAGCGCGAGCAGTCGGGTCGACCGGTGTTGCGCGTCGAGGGGGCCGCGGCGGATCTGGCCCTCGAACGGGGCATCGGTGCGTGGCAGTTGTCGATCACGCACACCGACACGTCGGCCATCGCATTCGTTGTCGCGACCGCGTGACCCGAAGCCTACGATTCACCCATGCGACCCGTGCTCACACCCCAGCAGATGCGGGTGCTCGACGCCGAAGTCGTCACCAACGGCACACCGATTGAGGAGCTGATCGCCCGTGCCGGGGCGGCCGTCGCCCGTGCCGCCAAGCGGATGATGGGTGGGCTTTACGGGCGCACGGTGGTGGTGGTGGCCGGTAAAGGTAACAACGGATCCGACGGTCGTGTCGCCGGTCGGTTGCTCGCCGACCAAGGTGTGCGAGTCATCGTGCTCGACGCCGATCGCATGCCGCCCCGCTTGCCCGCGTGCGACCTGATCATCGACGCGGCGTACGGCACCGGGTTCCGTGGCGACTGGCGACCTCCTTCCACCAATGGTGCTCCCGTGCTCGCCGTCGACGTGCCAAGCGGCCTCGACGGCCTGACCGGTCTCGCCGCCTCGGGGGCGTGGACGGCTGACCGCACGGTCACCTTCGTCGCGCTCAAGGCCGGCGTGTTGCTCGGGTCGGGTCCGACTCTGTGCGGTGAGGTGGAGGTGGCCGATGTCGGAATCTTGCCCGGCACGGGCAACGTCGACATCAACGAGGTGGAGGTATCCGACGTCGGGTCCTGGTTGCCCCGTCGCGAACCGGACTCCCACAAGTGGAGGTCCGCGGTGTTTTCCTTGGCGGGCAGTACCGGGATGACGGGAGCGGCGAGTCTTTGTGCCTTGGCGGCCATGCGGTCGGGCGCGGGCATCGTGCATGTCGCCTCGCCGGGAATCGTGAGCGATCATGCGACCCCCATCGAGGTAGTGCGCAAGTCGTTGCCGATGGTGGATTGGTCGGACGACATCCTCGCCGCCGTCAACGGCGAGAGCGCACGATTCAAGTCGATGGTGGTCGGTCCCGGTCTCGGTCGCGACAACGGCACTGCTGCCGAGACCCGCAAGGTCATCTTCGGCGCGAACGTGCCGATGGTGATCGACGGTGATGGGCTCTTCGCCCTGGCGTGGGGTGGCGACGGGGCACGCGACATCGTGCGCTCGCGTGGTGCCGGGACCGTGCTGACGCCGCACGATGGCGAGTTCACCAACTTGCTCGGCTACAAGCCGTCGCCCGATCGCATCGCCAGTGCCCGTTGCCTGGCCAGCGACACCAACTGCGTGTGCCTACTGAAAGGCTCCACGACGGTGGTGGCCGAACCATCCGGACAGGTGTTCATCGTCTCGAACGGGAATCAACGGCTTGCCACCGCCGGCACCGGTGACGTTCTGGCGGGAATCATCGGCGCTCTACTCGCCCAAGGGATGCAACCGTTCCGCGCCGCGGCCAGTGGGGCCTTCTTGCACGCGCGAGCGGCCTCGTTGTTCGATGCCGATGAGGGCATGGTGGCATCCGATCTTTTGGATCTGCTGCCCCGCGCCATCGCCGGAGTGCGGCTGACATGAGCGGTCGCTACTCTCGCGTCGTCGTCGATCTCGATGCGGTTCGTCACAACGTGCGGCGACTGATCGACACCTCGTCGCCGGCTCGGCTGATGGCCGTGGTGAAGGCGAACGGATACGGCCACGGAGCCGTGAGAGTGGCCGAGGCGGCTCTGGAGGCCGGCGCGCACGGTTTGTGTGTCGCTTTGGTTCAAGAAGGTGTGGAACTGCGTCGCGCCGGAGTCGAAGCGCCGATCCTGGTCTTGTCCGAGCAACCACGGGATCAGGTGGGCGACTTGGTGGCCCATGGTCTCATCGCCACGGCGTACACGGTGGCGTTCATCGACGCTCTGGCCGACGAAACGCGGCGTCGGGAGGTGGTGGGCCAAGAGGTTCACCTGAAAGTTGATACCGGGATGAATCGTGTGGGCGCTCGGCCCGATGCCATCGTCGAATTGGGTGGCCGTGTGATCGCCCGCTCTCCACAACTGTCGCTCGGAGGCGTGTTCACCCATCTTGCGTGTGCCGATGACGTCGCATCTCCGGTCACGGCGGATCAGATTCGTCGATTCGATTCCGTCGTCGACGATCTTCATCATGCCGGTATCGACCCGGGTTGGTTGCACATCGCCAATTCGGCCGGGGCCGTGGCCCACCCCGATTCGCGTCGGGACATGGTGCGCGTGGGCATCGCCATGTACGGCATCGCTCCCGATCCGTCCACGCCCGCGGCGTACGCCGGGTTCCGTCCGGCGCTCGGTTTGGTGTCCAAGGTGTCCTATACGAAGACGGTGAACGCCGGCGAAGCGATCTCGTATGGACATCGCCATCGTTTCGATCGAACCACGAACGTAGCCACCATTCCCATCGGTTACGCCGATGGAGTTCCGCGCCGTCTTTCGTCGGTTGGGGGAGAGGTGTTGATCGGTGGACGTCGACGCCCGATCGTCGGTGTCATCACCATGGATCAACTGATGGTCGACACGGGAGATGATCGATGTGCGATCGGTGACGAGGTGGTTTTGCTCGGCCGTCAGGGAGACGAGGTCGTCACCGCGAATGAGTGGGCGATGGCGCTGGGCACCATCGGGTACGAGATCGTCTGCGCGATGTCCGCGCGATTACCGCGCGATTACGTCGGCAACGCTCAGTAGCCGCAGAGCTCGAGCTGATTGTCGCGCAAAGCCTTGCGCATGTCGACCGCGCCGAGTTCGAGGAAGTCGCCCACCCACTTACCCGGTGAGGACAGACCTTCGGGATGGGGCCAGTCGGAGCCCAACAAGATGCGATCGGCGCCGTGAACGTCGCGCAGATGGCTGATGTTGTCCTCGTAGAAAGGAGCCACCCACACGTGCTCGCGGAACGACTCGTTGGGATTGCGCTTGAACAACTGCGGGGTCTTCCCAAAGGCCACCCGCAGGCGACGGTGCAATTCGGGTACCCAGGCCGAGCCCAGTTCGAGGGTCGCCACCTTCAACTTCGGGTGGCGATCGAACAAGCCGTGACAGATCATTGCGGCCATCATGTCGAAGATGGGCCGCTCGGTGCCCACGGCCAACACCTCGGTGAGAGGCGACGACTTCATACCCATGTACTTGGTGGGCTCACCCCAGTCGCCGAGGTACTTGTTGTAGCCGGCATCGCCGGCATGAATGGCCACGATGATGCCGGCCTCGGCGAGTTTGGCCCAGATGCGGTCGAAGCGAACGTCGGCCGGTGACGGCGGTCGACCGTAGGGGTTGCCCACCGGACCGGCGCGCATGATCACCATCTTGGTACCGATCTCCATGACACGGTCGAGTTCCTTCTCGGCCAGATCGGCGTCCATCAGCGAGATCATCGGACCGGTGAGGATGCGACCATCACGGTCGTAGCCCCAGTCGTCGTGCAACCACTTGTTGTACGCGGTGAAGACCGCCATGCCCGACTCGGGGTCCTCCTGCAACATCTCTTCGATTCCCAGTCCGAGACTGGGAATGAGCCACGCCAACTGCACACCCTGGTCGTCGAGTCGCGCGATGCGCGCCTCTCGATTTTGGTACTCGGGTTGGATGGGCTGCATGGTGATCATGTCGCGCAGTTCCATTCCCGAGTGGTTCTCCGCGCGGAAGTAAGTCTCGAGGGTGCCCGGGACCCCGACCGGGTCGTACGTGGGGTTCGGAACCACGGTGAGTTGCTTGGCGTTGATCATCACCGAGGTGCGACCCTCGACATCGATCCACTTCACGACGTTCTTGAACTTCTTGTCCAGATGACGGGTAAGGCAATCCTTGGCCTCGTAATAGTGCTGGTCGGCGTCGCACAGCGCGTAATCGATGTCGGCGTCGGCGGGTCGCAGTGGGGATTCAAGAGCGGTCATGGTTCCTCCTCGATGGACTTGACACTACCGTCAAATCGTCGTTTTGTCCATGTGGGGTCGCGGGGTGGGCGTGCGGGGCTGGCTGGTCGGGGTGGGCGTGCGGGGCTGGCTGGTCGGGGTGGGGTTTCCGCGCCGACGATTCGGTGTTAACAGGTCGCTCGGGTACCGTCGAGGCATGTCGAAAGCCTGGGAACGGTTACGAGCGACGGTGGATCCGGCCCACACGGTGGTGATCACCAACGAGTTGCAAAAGGGCATCGTGGGCGACGAGGCCATTCTGGCCGCCTTACCGGCAGCGGTTCGTGAGGCCGGCATCTTGTCGGTGGCCGGACGAGTCTGTGCCGCCGCTCGGGTCCGGGGCGTCCGCGTGGTGCACGCCGTCGTCGAGGAACGCTTCGACGGCGCCGGTCAGTCTCTGAACTGTCGCATCTTCGCCCTCGGGGCCAAGCGTCGCGCCGAGGTCGGATACGGCCCGATCGACGCCGGGCGTCCGGGGGCCGAGATCGTGGACGAACTCGACGTTCAGCGGTCCGACATCAAGATGAGTCGCATCCACGGCATGACGGCATTCACCGGCACCGAACTGGACGCCGTGGTGCGCAACCTCGGTGGCCGCACGGTGGTGATCATGGGTGTCAGCGTGAACCTGGGTGTGCTAGGTACGGCGCTCAGCGCCTGCGATCTGGGTTATCAGGTCGTGATCGTTCGTGACGCGGTGTGCGGTATTCCCAAGGAGTACGCCGACGACGTGCTGGAGAACTCGTTGTCGATGATCGCCACCATCGTCGATGCCGACGAATTGATCGCTGCCTGGTCCTGACGTCACCTCCGTGACACGACGCCGCGTCTCAGTTGATGTCGCTCATCTTGGTTCGCGGAGTCGCCTTGGCGAGTAAACCGCGGATGACCGAGTCCATCTCCTGTGGGTCGAGCGGCGGGTTGGTGATGTGCGGTCCTCGGATCCAGCCTTGTGCGATGCCGAGCAGGCTGCCGTTGGACTCGATGACCTGTCCGGTGACGTCGGCCGATCGTGTCGAGGCCAGCCACGCGATGACCGGGGCGACCCACTCCGGGCCGAAGCGCTCGAGCATCTCGGGTGGTAGACCGAGGTCCTCGGTGAGGCGAGTGAGCGCGCCGGGAGCCACGGCGTTGCAGGTGACGCCGTAACGAGCCAGTTCCTCGGCGGCGATCAAGGTGAAGGTGGCGATGCCGGCTTTGGCCGCGCCGTAGTTGCTCTGACCGGGGTTGCCGTAGAGACCCGACACCGAGGTGGTGTTGATGATGCGACCGTCGTTTTTGAGACCTTCCTTGGCGCGATTGCGCCAGTATTCGGCGACGACGCGACTGGAGGCCCACGTGCCCTTTAGGTGCACCTTGATGACCGCGTCCCACTCCTCCTCCGACATGGAGAACAACATGCGGTCGCGCAAGATGCCGGCGTTGTTCACGACGACGTCGATACCTCCGAAGGTGTCGATGGCCAGCTTCACCATCGCTTGTGCGTCGGCGTACGAGCTGGCGTCACCGAGGTGCGCCACCGCCTCACCACCGGCAGCCACGATTTCGTCCACCACGTCCTGGGCGGGGTTGCTTCCGCCTCCGGCCGAACCATCACGCGCGCCTCCGAAGTCGTTCACCACGACCTTGGCACCCTCGGCGGCCAACAGCAGCGCGTACTCACGACCGATTCCTCGGCCGGCACCGGTCACGGTGCACACCCGGCCTTCGCAGAGCTTGTTCTTCGTCATGCGAGAACCTTAGAGGGTGGTACCGGTCAGGCCCGAACCGCCGTCCAGATGGTGAGTGCGGCGCGAGCGATCACCACGTCGCGGCGGGTTCGTCCGCTGTAGAGACTGTCGTAGGACCACAGCCGCTCGAGCATGCTGATCATGGTGAGACCGAACGTCTCGGGGTCGTCGATCGGTCGACCGGTTGCCTCGGCCAGACGGCGCGAGAAGTCCCGACACACACGCAGGTGACCCTTCATGCCGGCGACCCGAATCTCTTCGTCGTTCTGGGCCGCCTCGGTCCAGGCGAAGGCGAACGCGCCGTGAACGTCGAGGAAGGCGAAGTAAGCCGCCACCCACTCGGTCAGTCCTTTGCGGGTGCGACCAAGGCGGCTCAGATCGTCGATGAGCGACTCAGTGGCGCGCACACTGTCGGCGCCGACGGCCACCAGGACGTCGCGCTTGGTGGGGAAGTACGTGTAGATCGAGCCCCGCGAGAGTTCGGCCACTCGAGCGATCTCGTCGATGGTGCTTCCCGCGTATCCGTTGGTCAGGAACACGCCCCGGGCGCTCTCGATGATTCGCTCGACGGTGCGTTGTGCCTTGGGACCGAGGTCCTCGCCGTGTCGGATGGGGACATCGGTGGGGAAGCCGGCGTCGAGCGGCTTGGATCGACGGGTCATGACGAACGTCGACCGTCCCAGTAGTCGCGCTGTTCGCGTATGCGATCACCGTCGAGGCTTCCGAAAGACACGCCCGGGATGTCGCCCGGCTTCATCACCCATTCCATGGCGAAGGACTGCCCATCGCACACGTGCGAGACCAATTCGAAACTCGCACCGGGGAACGATTCGAAGGAGTATTCGGCGAAGCGTCGCATCTTCGTCACACCGGACGCACCGTGGCCCATGGTCATGTCGCGAAAGACGATGTCGTCGGTGAAGAAGGCCATCAACCTGTCCACGTCCCCCTCACCCCAGGTGGCGAGATACCGCCGGAAAAACTCGTGATCGACCGTCATGACGTCATGTCCCTCCGTCATGACGACAGATAGGTCTCGGCGAATCCCTGGATGAATTCCGATGAGGCCGGGTGCGGGGCCGATGGCCCGGCGATGGCTACGTGCGTAGTCCCGATGGCGGCGATGCGCCCGAGCAGATCACGGTGGCGCTCGACGTCGCGACCCAGGTCATGGATGGAATGATCGGTGTAAGGAATCATGATCGACAAGGTGTCGTAACGCTCGCCGGCCAGGTCGCGCAATTCCCCGAGTCTTTCGGCCACTTGTTCGGGTGTTCGGAGAACGGGTGAGCGGACAGTCGGTGAGATGGGGGCATCGCTCACGAGGGGCATCCACCCCTGACCGCTGGCGGCGATGCGTCGGAGGGTGAGAGTCGAGTTCCCTCCGATCCAAATGGGAATCGGTTGTTGTACCGGTCGCGGACGACCGATGACGCCCCGGCAGTCGAAGTGTTTGCCAGCGAAGTCGAAGGGCTCGCCCGACCAGTGCATCGGCATGACCGCCAAAGCCTCGTCGAAGATTTCGTTGCGCTCGTCGAAGTCCACACCGACGGCGAAGTACTCGGCTTTCAGGTATCCGGTTCCGACGCCGAGCACGAAGCGTCCGTTCGACAGTTTGTCGACGGTGGCGGCGGCCTTGGCCGTGATCATCGGGTTTCGGTACGGAAGCACCGCAATGTAGGTGATGAGTTGCAGACGTTCGGTCACCGCACCGACGTGGGCGAGCGCGACGAACGGGTCGAGGCTCTGGTGACCACCGGCCGTGAGCCACTTGGCCGAGGGTGCGGGATGTTCGGTGAACGCGAACGCGTGCCAGCCCGCCGACTCGGCTCGCATCGCGAGTTCGCCGACGTTTCCGGCGTCGAGCATGTCGCCGTCGAGACCATGGAAGTCGGGGTATTGGAAGACGAATTGCACGGTCACCTCCTCGGGCACGAACGATGTGGACGACAACGAGACCCTATCCAGTCGCCGACTCGTCGCCCAGCGGACCGTCGGTAGGCTCCACCCGTGATCTCGCTCCATTGTTCCACGATCGCCGACACGCACGGTGTCGCCTCGTCGCTGGCGCAATTGATGCGCACGGGCGACGTGGTCATCCTGACGGGCGACATGGGTTCAGGCAAGACGGCTTTCGCCCAAGGATTCGCCGACGCGCTCGGCGTCGATGAGCCGGTCACCAGTCCGACGTTCACTCTGGTGCACTCCTACGACACGGGCCGCGTGAATCTTCACCACGCCGACCTTTACCGCCTGGATCGTATGAGCGAAGTGGCCGACCTGGCCCTGACCGAACTCGTCGAGGGAGACGGCATCTTGTTGGTCGAGTGGGGCGATCCGGCGGCACCGCTGCTGGGCGATCATCTCGAGGTGTGTTTGCGCCACGATGACGACGATGACGACGCCCGTTTCGTCTCGGTTCGTGGTGTCGGTCGCACGTGGGCCGCTCGGTGGGAACGCGTGGAGGCCGCCATGGCGCCGTGGCGAACGGGTGACGACTCGTGTTGATCCTCGGTATCGAGACCGCCACCGAACGGGTGAGCGTGGCCATCGGTGGACACGAGGGCGTGCTCGGCATGTTCGAGGTGACGCGCGGTCGTCGTCATGCCGAGACTCTGACACCGGCCATCGACTTCGTGTGCCGGCAATCCGACGTCACCCTGGACGAGATCTCGGTGGTGGCCGTCGACATCGGTCCGGGTCTGTTCACCGGTATGCGCGTGGGCTTGGCCTCGGCCAAGGCCATCGCGCAGGCGTTGCGGGTTCCGATGATCGCCATCTCCAGCCTCGATTTGCTGGCGTATCCGTTGCGACGCACCGACAAGGTGATCGCTGCGGTGATCGACGCGCGAAAGGGCGAGATCTTCTACGCGCTGTACCGCCAGGTTCCCGGGGGTATCCAACGCGTCAGCGAACCAACTACCGGACGCGTGGACGATCTCGTTGCGGATTTGTTGGCGCGGGGCCAAGAAGCGGTGTGCGTGGGTGATGGCGCCATGCGTTACCACGAGGAGATCGCGACCCTGCACCGCGTGGAGATCGCCGAGCAGTATTTCGCCTACCCCAGTTCGGCGCAGTTGGTGCTCTTGGCCCACGCCAAGGCCCTACGCGAGGAGTGGGTGAACCCCTGGGCCATCGAAGCGTTGTATCTGCGCAAGCCCGATGCCGAAATCAACTGGCCAACACGCACCGACGGGACCCGGTCGTGAGCATCGTGTCGCGGCTGTTGACCCCGCCGGGGGAGCCCGTGGAGTCGTTGAGGATCGTGCCGATGCGACGACGACACGTGCGGTCGATTCTGGCCATCGAGGAGCGCCTCTACCCGAAACCGTGGACCGCCGGGGTGTTCAACAGCGAGATCGATCTGGTCCGACGGGGGGAGCGTCATTACGTGGTCGGGATGCTGGGGTCCGAGTTGGTGGCGTACGGCGGTTTGATGTTCGCGGCAGGAGAGGCTCACGTCACCAACATCGCGGTGGCTCCCGAACTGCAGCGTCGGGGATACGCGAGACGACTCTTGTTGCGGTTGGTGAACGTCGCCGTCGACCGAGGTTCGACCGCCCTCACTCTCGAGGTGCGCGTCAGCAACACCGCGGCGCAAGCGATGTACCGGCAGTTTGGTTTCGCTCCCGCGGGTGTCCGACAGCGTTACTACGAGAACACCGAGGACGCGCTCGTGATGTGGGCCCACGACATCGATTCGCCGGAGTATCGCGCTCGTTTGGACACGATCGCCAAAGGGGCGCCATGAGCGGTGGTAAACACCTGCGCCCCATCGACGCGTCCACCGTCGTGTTGGCCATCGAGACCAGCTGCGACGAGACTGCGGCGTCGTTGGTGATGGGAGGAGTCGACGTCCTCTCGAGTGTGGTCAGTTCGCAGATCGATCTTCACGCGCAATACGGCGGGGTCGTTCCGGAGATCGCTGGTCGGGCGCACCTGGACCTGTTGAATCCGGTGGTGGCACGCGCCATCGTGGAGTCGGGAGTCCACGAGACGCGTATCGACGCGGTCGCCGCCACGCATGGCCCCGGTCTCATCGGTGCCCTTTTGGTCGGTGTGTCGGCGGCCAAGTCGTGGGCACTCACCTGGGACGTTCCGTACATCGGTGTGAATCACCTCGAGGCCCACCTCTACGCGGGCTTGCTGGAGAAACCCGAATTGGAGCTGCCTTTGGTGGTGTTGCTCGTCTCGGGCGGTCACACGATGCTGATCGAGATGCGCGACCACGGCCAGTACCGTCTGCTCGGTCGCACCATCGATGACGCCGCCGGTGAGGCCTTCGACAAGGTGGCTCGATTCCTCGGATTGGGCTACCCCGGAGGTCCGGCCGTCGAGGCCATCGCCCGCGAGGGCGACGCCAACGCTGTCGACTTCCCGCGCGCCATGCGCAATGACGGTCTCGATTTCAGTTTCAGCGGCCTGAAGACGTCGGTCATCAACTTCGTGCGCAAGAACCCCTCGGTGCGCAACGCCGACGTGGCCGCCTCGTTCCAAATCGCCGTGGTCGACGTGTTGGTGCACAAAGCTCGGGTGGCGGCCGAGCAGGTGGGCGCCAAGGGCGTGGTTCTCGGCGGGGGAGTCGCCGCCAACTCGTTGTTGCGCCAGCGTTTCGCCGCGATGTGCGCCGAGGACGGACGCGATTGTCTGGTACCGAGTCCGGCGATGTGCACCGACAATGCCGCCATGATCGGTGCGGCCGCATGGCACCGCTTGCGCAGTGACGGGCCGACCACCCTCGACACCGGCGCTTTTCCCAACCTGCGCCTGCCTCTGATGGAGGGCTCGTGGTGACGTCGGTGTTACGCATCGGTCCGTTGGAACTGCCGTCACCGGTGGTGCTGGCGCCCATGGCCGGCGTCACCAACGCGCCGTTCCGCTCGTTGTGTCGGGAGTTCGCCCCGGGGCTGTTGTACGTGAACGAGATGGTGATGGCCACGGCGTTGGTGCACGGCAGCACCAAGACCGAACGCATGGTCACCTTCGCCCCCGGCGAGTCACCGCGCAGCCTTCAGTTGTACGGAAGCGACCCGCACATGTTGAGCGAGGCCATCAAGCGACTCGCCGGTGCCGGCGCGGTCGACCACATCGACATGAACTTCGGTTGCCCCGTGGCCAAGGTCACCCGCAAGGGTGGTGGTGCCGCGGTACCGGCCAAGCCCAATCTGTTGCGGGCCATCATGACCGCGGCGGTCGAGGCGGCGGCCCCGTACGCCATTCCGGTCACGGCCAAGTTCCGCAAGGGAATCGACGACGATCTCCTCACCTACCTCGACACCGGTCGTATCGCGATGGACAGCGGTATCGCCGCCGTGGCCCTGCACGCGCGGACCGCCGAGCAGCACTACAGCGGTGAAGCCGACTGGGACGCCATCGCCGCGTTGAAACAGGTCGTGTCCTCCATCCCCGTTCTCGGCAACGGTGACATCTGGACCGCCGAGGACGCCTTGCGCATGGTGGAACACTCCGGCTGCGACGGGGTGGTGGTGGGTCGTGGTTGCCTCGGGCGCCCGTGGCTGTTCGGCGACCTGGTGGATGCCTTCTCCGGTCGCGAGGTAGCGCCTCCCCGGTGTCTCGGTTTCGTCGTCGACGTGATGAGGCGACACGTGCGCGCCCTCGACTCTCACTTCGGTGACGATGCGTCCGGAAGCGCGCGTGGGGTGCGCGACTTCCGCAAGCACGTGTCGTGGTATCTCACCGGCTTCCCGGTGGGCGGCGGTATTCGCCACCGCCTGGCGACCACGTCCACCGTCGACGACGTGGATCGTTTGCTCGACGAGATGCTCGACGCTCACGGGCCCGAACTCGCCGTGGTCGACGGTGGTGAACGTATCCGACGCGGAAAAACGAGCGGACCCATTCGCGTGGCTCTGCCCGATGGTTATCTCGATCATCTCGACGACATGACCGTTCCCGGCGACGACGACGTCATGGCGTTGTCCGGGGGCTGACGACATGGCAACGAAGTCGGTGGTGTTGGCTTCGGGTTCTCCGCGACGCTTGGAGTTGTTGCGGGCGATCGGTGTGGAGCCACGCGTCGTGTCACCCGACATCGACGAGTCGGTACTTCCCAACGAAGCGCCGGTGGACTACGTGCGACGACTGGCGTCAGCCAAACTCGACTCGGTGATGCGCGAAGTGGGTGCGATGTCGGTGGGTGCGGTCGTGATCGCGGCCGACACCACGGTCGAGGTCGATGGTGAGATCCTGGGCAAGCCCGGCGATGACGCCGAGGCTTTGGCCATGTTGTTGCGTCTGCGCGGACGCGAGCACCGGGTGCACACCGGATTCGCTCTGGCGGTGGCTGGTCCTGGTTGTCGTGGTGTCGACTGGGAGGGACACGTGGAGGTGGTCACGAGCACGGTGGTGTTCCACGACGTGCCCATCGTGGACTTGATCGCCTACGTGGACTCCGCCGAGCCCCGCGACAAAGCGGGGGCCTACGCCATTCAGGGTCGGGCTGCTGGTTTCGTGGCACGGCTCGACGGCGATGTCGACGCCGTGATCGGCCTACCGGTCGGCCGGGTCTGCGCCGTGGCCGCGTCGCTGGGATCCCCGCTGATCTGACCCCGAGCGAGAAAGCCGAGGTGAACGGGGGTAAGCGCTCGTGGTTCGCAGTTGCTAATGCCCAAGGAGCACCCCTATCCTTGGCACTCGCCTGCCGAGAGTGCTAACGCCCTTCGGTGGCCATCTTGACCAGTCAACACACACGCCAATGAAAGGCCCGACACCATGAACCTGAAGCCACTCGACGACCGAATTGTGGTCCGGCCCAACGCCGCCGAGGAGCGCACCGCCTCCGGCCTCGTGATCCCCGACACCGCCAAGGAAAAGCCCCAACAGGGTGAGGTTTTGGCGGTCGGTCCTGGTCGCTGGAGCGACGATGAGGGCAAGCACTTCGCTCTCGACGTGAAGGTCGGCGACACCGTCCTCTACAGCAAGTACGGCGGCACCGAGATCACCGCGAGTGGCGAGGATCTTCTCATCCTCTCGAGCCGCGACGTTCTTGCCATCGTGGTCAAGTGAGGAACTGATCCATGTCCAAGATTCTGAAGTTCGACGAGGAGGCGCGTCGCGCACTCGAGTCCGGCGTGAACAAGTTGGCCGATGCCGTACGTGTGACCCTCGGACCCAAGGGGCGCAACGTCGTCCTCGACAAGAAGTTCGGTGCACCCACCATCACCAACGACGGTGTGTCCATCGCCAAGGAAGTGGAACTGGAAGACCCTTTCGAGAACATGGGCGCCCAGTTGGTGAAAGAAGTGGCCACCAAGACGAACGACGTCGCCGGTGACGGGACGACCACCGCCACCGTCCTCGCCCAGGCCATGGTTCACTTCGGTTTGCGCAACGTCACCGCCGGTGCGAACCCGATGGGCCTGAAGAAGGGCATCGAGAAAGCGGTCGCCGCTGCGGTCGACAGCATCAAGGAATTGGCTCAAAAGGTGGAGGACAAGGCCCAGATCGCCAGCGTCGCCACCATCTCGGCCGCCGATTCCGCCATAGGAAACGTCATCGCCGACGCCATCGACAAGGTGGGCAAGGACGGCGTGGTCACCGTCGAGGAGAGCAACACTTTCGGAATCGAGCTCGACTTCACGGAGGGCATGCTGTTCGACAAGGGCTACCTGTCGCCGTACTTCGTCACCGACGCCGAACGTCAGGAATCGGTGCTCGACGAGCCGTACATCTTGCTCTACGGCTCCAAGGTCAGCACCGTGCAGTCGTTGTTGCCGGCCCTCGAGTCGGTCATGAAGACCGGCAAGGCGCTCATCATCATCGCCGAGGACATCGAGGGCGAGGCTCTGGCCACCCTCGTGGTGAACAAGATCCGTGGCACCTTCAACTCGGTGGCCGTCAAGGCGCCGGGCTTCGGTGATCGTCGCAAGGCGATGTTGCAGGACATGGCGGTACTCACCGGCGGTCAGGTCATCAGTGAGGAAGTCGGTCTCAAACTCGAGAACGTCACCCTCGACCTGTTGGGCCGCGCCAAGCGCGTCATCGTCACCAAAGACGAGACCACCATCGTCGACGGCCACGGAGACAAGGCCGACGTCGAGGGTCGCATCAACCAGATCAAGGCCGAGATCGACAACACCGACTCGGACTGGGACCGCGAGAAGTTGCAGGAGCGTCTGGCCAAGTTGGCGGGCGGCGTGGCACTCATCAAGGTCGGTGCCGCCACCGAGGTGGAGTTGAAAGAGAAAAAGCACCGGATCGAGGACGCCATCTCGGCCACCCGCGCCGCCATCGAGGAAGGCGTGGTGCCCGGGGGTGGAACCGCACTTCTGCGCGCCCGCGCGTCGGTGAAGAAGGTCGTGGACTCGCTCACCGGCGACGAGGCCACTGGTGCGCGCACCGTGTGGGAGGCCCTCGACGCTCCGACCCGCAACATCGCCGACAACGCGGGAATGGAAGGTGCCCTCGTGGTGCAGCGCGTCGAGGCTGAAAAGGGTGCGATGGGCCTGAACGCCGCAACGGGGGAATACATCGACTTGGTCAAGGCCGGAATCATCGACCCCGCCAAGGTCACCCGCGCCGCGTTGCAGAACGCGGGGTCCATCGCGGCCCTCGTGTTGACCACCGAATGTCTCGTGGCCGACAAGCCCGAGAAGAGCGGTGGCGCCGGCGGCGGTATGCCCGGCGGAATGGGTGGCATGGGCGGAATGCCCGGAATGATGTGACGAGTGAGGTGAACCACTCTTCCCACGAGTGATCGAAGGCTCCGGGGTTCGACCCCGGGGCCTTCGCTTTTGGGGACCCGGGTGCTCGGTGGGCGCGGTGCGACGCTCGTTAGTGTTCGCATCATGGTGGCCGTGGGAAAACGCGCGTTCTGGTTGCATCAAGCCGCCGAGTACGTGGTGGGTGGTGCGTTGGTGGCCAGTGGGCTGCAGAGCCTCGACTCGGTGGTGCCCACGACGGTGGGGGCACTGATCGTCGTCAACGCCGCGGTGGCCGATGCGCCCTTGGCGGCGTTTCGCAAGGTGGGCCGACGCGCGCACCGGGTTTTGGACTACATACTCGTCGTCATCGCGATGGTGGCCTGTGTCTTACCGGGGCTGGAGACCAACGCCCGACTCGTTCAGATCCTCGTGGTGATGGTGTTCGTCGTGGTGGTGGCCCGCACCGACTACAGCCCACCTGCCTCGAGGGGCGTCACCAAGTTGTCGCAACGACCCGCGGGCCGCGCCGACGAGTTCGGGCGACTGGCTGGACGCGCCGCGGGCACGTTGGCCGGCCGGGTGCGCGCTCGAATGGAAAAGTTCGACGACGATTCCGCCTGAGCCACCTCGTCATCACACTCGTAGACTGCGGGCATGGCATCCGACTTCGAACGACCAGCACCCGACTTGGCCAAGATCATCGCGGCCTGGGAGGAGTGGGAGCGTGGTGAGCAGACTCCGGGCAAGGTGCTGACCTCCATGAAAACCGCCGGATTGGCCGAGGTGTTCCAGCAACTGCAGGCGACGGGCTGGAAGCCCGCCCCGGTCGCCTGATCCGACGTCGTCATCGTGGTGCGTCGATCATCGTGACTGCGCGTCGTCCGGGCGGATCACAAATGATCCCCACCGCGCCGGCTTCCCGCCCCGCGGGTGATCCGCTGTGGCGTGATCATCACGCCGACTTTTCGTTGACGTCGGTGCTTCAGGCGTTGCGAGCCGGCACGACGTCGAGCGAGCCGCCGCGGGCCGATGAGAGGGTGGCGGCGGTGCTCGTGTTGCTCATCGAGTCCGATGCCGGTGCCGAGATTCTACTGACGCGACGCTCGTCGAACCTCTCCAACCATCGCGGCGAGATCAGCTTTCCCGGTGGTCGGGTGGACGCCGGTGAAAGCATCATCGCGGCCGCGCAACGTGAGACCCACGAGGAGGTGGGCGTGCGTCCCGACGTGATGGAGGTGCACGGCACGTTGTCGCCACTGTCGACGTTCGTGAGTCGCAGCTACATCGTGCCGGTGGTGGCCACGGCGACCGAACGACCGCCGTTGGTCATCAGCAACGACGAGGTGGAGCGCGCCTTCTGGGTACCGTTACGCGAGCTGGTGCGACCCGACACGTTCTCGTGGGAATGGTGGTCGGTGCGGGCCGCCGACGGTGAACGCCCCATGTTCTTTTTCCATCTCGACGACGAGACGGTGTGGGGAGCGACGGCGCGCATCCTGCACGAGTTGCTGTGTCGGGTCCACGGCGTAAATCACTTGGATCTGCCCAACTGGTAGGGCATCATTCACCCGTGGTGGTGCTGCGCGAGACTTTTCGGGGCTCCGACGTTGACTGGATCACCGAGGCGTGTCAGGACGTCGACATTCAGAGGTGGACCTTGTTGCCCCGTCCGTACACGCGCGAACACGCGGTGTTCTTCGTGGAGCATCCGGAACTGGAGAGACAGCGTGGGGTGATCGAACACGAAGGCCGAGCGGTGGGGGTCATCGGAGTGCACACCGTGAACGAGAACGGGGACGCCGAAATCGGCTATTGGATGGCACCGTGGGGCCGGGGTCGTCGGGTGATGACGGCGGCGGTGACGCGGGTGGCCGAATTACTCGTCGCCGACACGGCCGTTCGTGCGCTCACCGCGCGCATCGCCGTGGCCAACACCGCGTCGCGTCGAGTGGTGGAGGGCGCGGGTTTCGTGGAGGCTGAGCGCATCGAGCAGGGGTGTCGCGACGGCGACGAACCGACCGATGCGATCGTCTACCGACGAATCCTCTGAGCGTCGCGGGTCACGGGCCGCCGAAGGTGCGTACCGCCTTGTAGAAGGTGGTGGCCCAGGCTCGACAGGTGGGTCGGTCCCACGCCGGCCTCGACGTGCAGTGGCCGAACAGGTCCTTCTTGAACTGCGCGTCCAGGCGCGCTCGGTTCGACGCGTTCCACCATCGCCCGTAACTCCAGGTACCGTCGGGACACGTGTGGTTGGTCTGTCGTTGCGCGCAGTTGAAGCGTTGGTCGAGCATCTTGTAGTTGCGATAGCCGAAGTCGTGGCGCAGACACGCCGCGGTGAAGTCGAACGAACGCCCGGTGCTGCCCACGATGGGCGCCGAACACTGGTCGGTGGTCCAGACGAGAACCCTGTCCAGTCCGCGAGGCGCGAGTGACGTGGCCACGAAGGAACCAAGTGACGTGCCGAACATGAGCACCTCCACGCGACCGGCGGTCGTGGCGTGGTCGGCTACCGCGACGGAAGGGGCGGTCAGGGAACTCGCAACCGCGACGAGGACGGCCAGGGTCAGACCCATGTGCTCCTCTTCTTGTACCGAGCAGGGAGGTGTGGGGCCGATACCCCTCACCGAATCGGGGTGGGATCGAGACGTTCGCGGGCGGTCAGGAAGTCGGATAGGTGGCTTCGATGGCGTTGATCAACAGCCCCATCTCGACCGCACCTACGGCGGCCTCGTCGCCCTTGTTGTCCACGCCGGGACCCGATCGATCGATCGCTTGTTGGTTGGTATCGACGGTGAGTACACCGAACATCACCGGAATCCCGGTCTCCAATTGTGCGTTCTGAATGCCCCGCGCACATTCACCGGCCACGAACTCGAAGTGAGCGGTGTCTCCGCGAATGACGGCCCCCAAGGTGATGATGGCGTCGTAGTTGCCCGATCCGGCCATGGTGACGGCGGCCAACGGAATCTCGAAGGCACCGGGCACCCAGACCACGTCGATGTTGGTTTCTTTCACCCGACAACGACCCAAGCCGCGTCGGGCACCGGCCAACAACTCGGTCACGATGTGGTCGTTGAATCGGGCACACACGATTCCGATGGACAACGCCGATCCGTCGAAGGACTCGGGCATGGTCTGGCTGCTCTGGATTCTGGTCATGATGATCTCCTCAGTGCCGTCTTGGTGATCCGACTCCGCGTCAGGCGGACGCCTCGGGAAGGTCCAACAGGTGTCCCATGCGGTCGCGTTTGGTCCGCAGGTACTTCAGGTTTTCCTCGGTGGGCGTCGGACTCAGCACGACGCGCTCGGTGATTTCCAGCCCGTAACCCTCGAGACCTCCGTACTTGGCCGGATTGTTGGTGATGAGGCGCAACTTGTTGGCACCGAGGTCCGCCAATATCTGGGCGCCGATTCCGTACTCGCGGCTGTCCACGGGCAGTCCCAACTCGGTGTTGGCATCGACGGTGTCGAGCCCGTCGTCCTGCAACGAGTACGCCCGAATCTTGTGGCCGATGCCGATGCCACGCCCTTCGTGCCCGCGCAGGTACACCACCACACCGCGACCCTCCTTGGCGATGAGGGCCATGGCCGAGTTCAACTGAGGACCACAGTCACAACGACGACTGTTGAACACGTCTCCCGTGAGGCACTCGCTGTGCACGCGCACCAGCGAGGGGGCACCGTCGCCCACGTCACCCATGCTGAAGGCCAGATGCTCGGTGTCGTCGAGGTGGCTGCGATACGCGGTGCAGGTGAACGTGCCCCAATCGGTGGGTACTTGGGCCTGCCCGATGCGGGTCACCAACTTCTCGTGTCGGCGGCGACTCTTGATGAGTTCGGCGATGCTCGATAGGAGCAGACCGTGCTCTCGGCAGAAATCGATCAGTTGCGGTAGGCGCGACATGGAGCCGTCCTCGTTCACGATCTCGCAGATGATTCCCGCCGGTTCGAGTCCGGCCATGCGCGCCAAATCGACCGCAGCCTCGGTGTGGCCGGCGCGCTTCAACACGCCGCCCTCGCGAGCGCGTAGCGGAAAGATGTGACCGGGTCGGGCGAAGGCCGTGAAGTTCACGGTGGGATCGGCCAGAGCGCGCAGGGTGGCGGCACGATCGGCGGCCGAGATGCCGGTGGTGGTGCCCTCGATGAGATCGACCGACACGGTGAAGGCCGTGCGATGGCTCTCGGTGTTGTTCTCCACCATCAGGGGAAGACGCAGATCGTCACAGCGCTCGCCGGTGAGCGGCGCCACCACCACGCCAGAGGTGTGGCGCACGATGAAGGCGATCTTCTCGGGCGTGGCGAACTGCGCCGCCATGATGAGGTCGCCCTCGTTCTCGCGATCCTCGTCGTCGACCATGACCACGATCTCGCCACGGCCGATGGCCGCCACGACGTCCTCGATCGGGGCGAAAGAAAATTCGCTGTTCACGTGGGCTCCTTGCTGGTGGGGGAATGGTGGGCGGGAATCGAGTCGATCACGATCTCGACGTCGTCTCCGAGAATTCGTGTGGAGACCAGACGCCCACGACGGATGTCGTCGATGGTGGCGGCGCCGGGTCCGGCGAACAATGGACGACCGCTGGCGCCCAGAAAAGCGGGTGCGAGATGAAGGACGTGGCGATCCACCAGTCCGGCCTCGTAAAACGACGAGGCGACCGTGGCTCCACCTTCGACCATCAATTGCAACACGCCGTCGGCGCCGAGATGATCGAGCAACGACTCGAGTGAGTCGGTCCACTCCAGGCACGGACGTACGCGTGCGTCGGCTGGAGCCGAGCCCAACACGATTCGACGCGGTGAGGGCCCGTCCACCAGACGAGTGGTGAGTTCGGGGTCGTCGGCTCGCACGGTGCCGGCGCCCACCACGATGGCGTCGCTGTCGGCGCGCAATGCGTGCACCGCCGCGCGGGCGGCCTCTCCGGTGATCCATCGACTGCTGCCGTCGGCGGCTGCGGTGCGACCGTCCATGCTGGCGGCCAGTTTCGACACCACGAAGGGCCGACCGGTGCGACGATGATGCAGATAGGGACGAAGTTGCTCGTGCGCCTCATCGGCGAGGCAGCCGATGTCCACGTGCAGGCCCGCCGCGCGCAACATCGTGTGACCTCGACCGGCGACGTTGGTGTCGGGATCTTCGAGCGCACTCACCACACGGGCCACGCCGGCTTCGATCAGCGCTTCGGCACATGGGCCGGTGCGACCGTGGTGACTGCACGGCTCCAAGGTGGTGTAGACGGTGGCGCCTCGAACGTCGGCACCGGCATCACGGGCCGCGTGAAGAGCCACGATCTCGCCATGACGTCCGCCCGGCGGTTCGGTGGCGCCCACGAAGACCCGACCATCGACGCATTCGATGACCGAACCCACCCACGGGTTGGGCGACGTGCGACGACGAACGCTCGAAGCGGCCTCGATCGCCTGTCGCATGCGGTTGTCGTCAGAGGTGGTCATGGGTGTCGTCGGGTTGTCGGGTCCTCGACCCGGGCGGGGAGACGGCAACGCCGGCACGACGACGACCAACGGCGTAGCCAGGCCGCCCGCGGGCGACCAATGGCGCAGCCAGGCCGATGCGCACCCGTGCTCCCATCCGGACTCTGACCGTCGGCCTTGGAATTCCACCAAGTCGGCTCCGGGGGATCTCCTCCGGAGTTCGCGGGCTGTACCGCCGGTTTGGACTTTCACCAAAACCCCGCACGGGGTGTTTTCAATTGTCGCTGTGAGTCTACGCCCCGTCCCGCAACAAACCCCACGCCGACTCGACATGTTCCCAGGTGGTGGTGCGACTGCCGATGCTGAAACGCAGGACACTGCGTCCGTCCAGCGCCGTGCGGGTGAACATGACTTGACGGGTGGCATTGGCCGACTCGACGAGGGCGTCGGTGAGGACGTCGCCGTGCTCGGGGGAGTCGCCCCGCAGGCGCAAGCAGAGCAGGTTCAAGGGATGCTCGGCCACGATCTCGAAGCGCGGGTCGGCGGCCACCAAGGCGGCCAGCCGCTGGGTCATGTCGACGTGGCTTCGGATCAACGGCCGGAATACGTCGGTGCCGTCGGTGCGGATGGCGAACCACAACTTCAGCGAACGGAAGCGACGGCCGAGCGGAATCTGCCAATCGCGATAGTCGATGGCGGCACCGGACTGCGCGGCCGCCGAGCGCAGGTATTCGGGCAGGATGCTGAGCGCTCCCAACAACGATGTTCGGTCGGCGGTCCAGAACAAGTCGCAGTCGAAGTTGACACCCATCCACTTGTGCGGGTTGGTGCAGTAACTGTCGGCGAGTTCCAGTCCGTCATTCACCCATCGCAACGACGGCTCGAGAGCGGCGATGCCGTGCATGGCTGCGTCGACGTGCAACCAGATTCGATGCTCGCGAGCCACGGCGGCGATCTTCGCGGTGGGATCGAAGGCGCCCGATGAAGTGGTGCCGTGCGTGCTGCACACCCAGAACGGTACGAGGCCCCGTCGTTCGTCTTCTTCCACGATCGCGCGCAAGGCGTCGACGTTCATGGCGAAATTCTCGTCGTGGGCGACGATACGAATATTGGCGGTGCCGATGCCGGCGATACGCAAGCCCTTCTCGATACTGCTGTGTGCTTGCGAGGTGCAGTAGGCGATCAATTTCGATGTGTCACCGTCGGTGTTCACGCGACCGTCGGTGCGCTTCCAGCGCGCGGCCAGGATCGACGACAACGTGGCTTCGCTCGCCGAACCCTGGATGACGCCACCACCGTTTTCCGACGTGCTGCGGAAGTGCGCCGGGAGGCCCAGCAACTCCTGCATCCAATCCATCATGAGCGTCTCCACCTCGGTGCAGGCCGGACTGGACAACCAACTCATGCCCTGCACTCCGAGGCCGGCGGTCAACAGATCGGCCAGGATCGACGGGTACGACGAATTTCCGGGAAAGAAGGCGTAGAAGTTCGGGTGTTGCCAGTGCGTGAGTCCCGGAATCACGATGTCGACAACGTCGCGGAGCACGGCGTCGAAGGGTTCGGGGTTGGTGGGTGGATGCTCGGGTAGTTGCGCACGTACGTCGCCGGGCCTCACGTCGGAGGTGACGGGGCGATCGCCGATGGTCTCCAGATAACTCGCGATCAACTCGATCATGGCGTGGCCCTGCTCGCGGAATTCCCGTGCGTCCATGACGCAAGGCTACGGTTACGGTGGCTCTGTGAGCATCGACCCGAATCGATTCGAATTGAAGCGCGCCGCTCCACGCGGTTTCGACCAGGCCTACGTGCACGAGCGGGCCGACGTCACCGGGCGACGGGTCGCGCTGTTGTGTGTTCACGGCTGGCCCGAGAGCAAACGTATCTTCTGGAAGGTGATCGAACCGTTCGTGGCCGCGGGTTTCGACGTGATCGTGCCCGATCTGCGAGGGTTTGGCGACAGTGCGCGAGCCCCCGACGGTCGATACGACACCGTCGCCCACGCCCGAGATCTGTTCGCGCTGGTCCATGATCATCTGGGCTACGACAAGGTCGTCGTGGTGGGTGGCGACCTCGGCGGACCGGTCATTCAGGACATGGCCCTTCGGTATCCTGCGTTCGTCGAGCGCATGGTTCTTTTCAACTCACCTTTGCCCTACGACAAGGAGCGCATGGCCGAGATGTCCGGCACGCGCGCACCACGCGAGTCGGCCGACTATTTCCTTCGTCAGGGCACCGACCCCGAACGCTTGGCGCAGGAACTCTCCACCTCGGTCGCTCGTCGCGCGTACATCTCCACGTTCTACACCAGTCGCTTCTGGGCCCATCCGGGTACGTTCTCGCCGGATGATGTGAACTTCCATACCGAACCCTTCGGTGACGCCGACACCTTGCGCGACTCGTTCGGCGCGTACGAGAGCGCGTTCGATCCGAGCAAGCGCCCCGAGCCGACGGTCATGGGTCGCAACGATGTGACGCCCACGTTGGTGCTGTTCGGACCGTCGGACCACGTGATCTATCCGGCATTCGACCGCATGGCCGCGGTGACCTTCGGTCGCCACGTGGGCCCGTTTCTGCTGCGCGACTGTGGACACTTCGTTCCCTGGGAGGCACCTCACGCGCTGGTGTCGGGCACCGTGGCATTCTGCGCGGACCTGTTGAGTCAGGACTGACACCCGCCGTCAGAGGCTCGGTGGGAGCAGTCGGTTCACGTTCTGGAACACGAAGTACAGAACAACCAAGAAGGGTGCGAAACCGACGGTCGCACCGAGGAGGCGATTTCGGAATCGTTTGGCGACCAGCCATGCTCCCCAGACGACGAAAATCTCGAGCGCGGTCCAGACCAGCACATCGGACCAGGCCGCGCCATCGGAAAACCATCCTCTTTCGAAGATGTCAGATTCCACCTCGACGTCGAAGATGACGGGAACGGTGGTGGGGGCGCTCGTCGTTTCCCCGACGCTGTCGTCCATGGTGGTCGACGAGGCCGATGACGAGACGGACGACGACACGGTGGTCGAATTTGCCGAGGTCTCTGCGGTCGGGTAGGCCGCCGCGGGTCCGGCGGCCACCGGGCTGATGCTGGTGTCGAGTTCGGCCGACACGATGAGGCGCAACTTGGCCGAGAACTCGGGGTGACAGGTGGTGAGTGTGAGTGTGGCGATCGTGGGATCGGTGGTGGCCACGACCCACGAGTCGGCGGGTCCGACGATCTGGGTTCCGGTGACGCGGTACACGAACTGGCGGGTGAAGAGATCAGTGACCCTGATCTCGTCGCCGACCTCCAGTTCATCCAACTTTCGGAAAGGCTCGCCGTACGTGGTGCGGTGACCGGCGATGGCCGCGTTACCCAACTCGCCGGGTAATGGCGTATCGGGGTAGTGACCGGGGGCCTTTTTTAAATCGGCGGTTCGCACTCCGGCCACCACGAACTTCCTCACACCGATGGTGGGTAGTTCGATGATGGCGAGGGGGTCACCTTCCACGATGGGGATCGGCTCGCGTGTCTCGCTCGGCGCGGGGTCGTCGCTCGGTGTGGTGGATTTAGTGACACCGGGATCCGTCGTCACTCCGGGGTTTGCGGCCCCCTCGCCGACATCAGCGACGAGTTCGGCGAAAGAGTCGTCGAGGCGATTCTGCGACTGGGCTTCCTCGATACCGGTGCCCCACAACTGGTAGCCGACGAAGAGAAACATCAGCAGGCTGGTGATGATGAGACCACTGCCGAGACGACCGAGAAACCAGTACCAATCGCGGGGTGGCTTGGGTCGGTCCCAAAAGGACACGGTCGGCGTCGGCACGTTCGATCCGGTTCCCACGTGATTCGGTGGATCCGTGAAATACTTGCCCGATCCTCGCGCCGTGACGCGTGGGATGGGCTGGGAGACACCGAACGGGTCATAATCGTCGGGAGGCTCGAACATCTCCACGAAATCGTCTCTCGCCACGTGACGAACGCTATCGGCGACCCTCTTGGCGTGACCAGTAGGCGAGGTAGCGTCGAGGGGGCATGGCGCCCGATCCTCCCGTGGTACTGAATGACGCCGTCGTGGTGATTGGAGCGTTCCCGGTGTTGGCCGGCGCCAACCTCACCGTTCGAAGTGGAGAGATCGTTCTCCTGCGTGGTCCGAATGGTGCGGGCAAGACGACACTGCTGCGTTTGTGCGCCGGTTTGATCGAACTCAAACGCGGTCGAGGGCGGGTGCTCGGACACGACCTGTCGACCGATCGTTGGTCGGTGCGTCATCGCGTCGGATTGTTGGGTCACGCCAACGGTCTGTACCCCGACCTGACGGTGAGGGAAAACGTGGCCTTCTGGGGTCGTACGGTCGGGGCAACCGATGCCGAAATCGCCGCCGCTTTGAGGCGTATGGCTCTCGACGCTCGTCTTGCTGATGTACAGATCTCCCGATTGTCGGCCGGACAGCGACGACGAACCGCCTTGGCGGCCTTGGTGGCACGTCGCGCCGAACTGTGGCTTCTCGATGAACCCCACGCCGGTCTCGATGCCGCCGGACGCGACGAGCTGGACGAAGTGTTACGTCAAGCGGCTCAGGCGGGTGCAACGATCATGGTGGCCAGCCATGAACTGGAGCGCGCGGGCACCCTGGCGACACGTCAGGTGGAAGTGGTGGCCGGCCAGGTGCGGGATTCCGGAGCGATCTCATGAGTGAGAGACGTCACGCTTTCGCATCGGTGCGAGCCACGGCACGGCTGATCGCGGTCAAGGACCTGCGAATCGAACGACGCGGACGGGTGCTCACCAATCAGGTGCTTCCCTTCGCGCTCATCGTGATGGTGATGTTCGCCTTCGCCCTCGACAGTGACGCCGTTCTCGAAAGGGTGGCGCCGGGTCTGGTGTGGCTCGCCACCCTGTTCAGCACCTTGTTCGTGATCGCCCGCTCGTTCGCCGTCGAAGGTTCGGACGGGGCCCTCGACCAACTGCGCACATCGGGCGCGCCGAGTGCGGGCATCTTCCTCGGCAAGGCCCTGGCTTTGATGGTGCAACTGCTGGTGTTGGTGGTCGTGCTGGTGGTGGCGGCGGTCGTCCTGTACCGGGCCGACCTGTCGTGGCAGGGGGGAGTGTTGTTGGTCACCACGGCGGTGGCCGCGACCGGCGGATTGGCCGCGGTGGGTACCCTGTATGGCGGTCTCTCCGCCGGGGCCAAGGGTCGCGAAACGTTGCTTCCGCTGCTCGTTCTCCCGGTGGTGGCACCCGTGCTGATCGGGGCGACCCGAGCCACCGAATCGGCCTTCGGCACGAACGGAATAGCCGTCGGAGAAGGTTGGCCCTGGTTGGGCTTACTGGCGGTGTTCGCCGTGTTGTTCGGTGTGACGGGTGCGATTGCGTTCGGCTCACTGCTCGACGAATGACGGAACGAAAATGAGACGGCGCCTTCGGGTGTCCCGCACGACAAGTGGAGAGGAACATGACACCGACGTCCGAGCGAAACGTCACCGGGACCTCATTCACCCGAGGGCTCGGGATCGTCACCGTGCTCGGCATCGGATTGCTCATCGTGTTGGGTCTTTTCGTCTCACCGGCCGACGTCAACCAGGGTGAGTCGGTTCGAATCATGTACGCCCATGTCCCCGGGGCATGGCTGGCCTATCTCGCCTTCATCGTCACGGGCGTCTCGTCGGCGGCCTACCTCTGGAATCGCACGCGCTCGCTGACGTGGGATCGCATCGCGGGTGCCTCGGCCGAGGTCGGCGTGCTGTTCATGGGCATTTCGCTGGTCACCGGCAGTTTGTGGGGCCGAATCACCTGGGGCACGTATTGGACGTGGGATGCCCGCCTCACCACCACCGCGTTCTTGTTCGTCACCTACGTGGGATATCTCGCGGTGCGCGGACTGGGTGGCTCGCACCACCAACGCGCTCGACGTAGCGCGGTGCTGGCACTGCTGGCCGTGTTGGAGATCCCCTTGGTGCACTTCTCCGTTCGTCTTTGGAACACGCTCCACCAGGAGGCCAGTGTTGCCGGTCGGGGTACTGACGTCACCATGGACGGGCTGATGTTGTTCAGCCTCTTCCTGGGTGTGATCGTCTTCACCCTCATGTACGTGTGGTTGGTGTTGCACCGTCAACGGGCGTTGGCCTTGCAGGACATGGTCGAGGATTTCGGACTCGATGCTGCTCTGGCGGCGCGACGAGCCGAGGAGGTGGTCTGATGGACGACCTCGGCTTCATCCTCGGTAGCTACATCGTGACGTTCGGTTCGATCGCGTTGTACGTCGCCTCGGTGGTGAAACGCTCCCGACGGGCCGGACGCGTCGTCTCTCGAGAGCAAAGGCCCTGGACGTGACCGACGATCCGCAGCGGATCGGCTCCTCTGATGATGCCGAGGCCGAGATCGATCTCCGTCCGCGAACGGCGACCCCGGTGCCGTCGCGCAAGCGCCGGCCGTGGGGTGCCCTGATGGTGTTGGCGGTGGTGGTGGTCGCCGGTTTCGTCGTGATCACCAAGTTCCTCACTTCCGCCGTCGACTACTACTGCAACGTCGACGAGATCGGTCAGAAGGATGGCTGCGATGCCGGTCGTCGCCTGCGCGTGCAGGGCGTGGTGGACGCAGGTTCGGTGGCCGATGACGGCACCGTCACGATCTTCGACGTGTCGTTCAACGGTGAGACAATCTCCGTTCGCTACGACGGTGATCCGGGGGGCATCTTCGAAGAGTGCATTCCGGTGGTGGTTCACGGCGTATTGAAGAACGGCACCTTCCTCGGTGACCGCATCGAAGTGAAGCACTCCAACGAGTACGAAGCGGAGAATCCCGACCGAGTGAAAGAGTCGGAGGACGGCGAGTGCTCGCAGTCAGCCTGAACGCCGCCGTCGGCCGCGGGGCGGTTCTCCTCGGCGTCCTCACCTGCATCGCCGGCATCGCCATCACGATCGCCGGCGTTCGGCGCCACGATCAGAGGGCGTTGAAGTCCTCCATCCGCTACGCCTACGTCGTGTTCGCCGCCGGGTTGGTTGCGTTCCTGATGATGGAGCGTGCTTTGATCACCCGCGATTTCTCGTTGTTGTACGTGCAGGAACACGGCTCACGTGACACACCGTTGCTCTACAACATCACGACGTTGTGGAGTGCCCTCGAAGGTTCGATTTTGTTGTGGATCGTCGTTCTCTCGGGCTTCATCGCCGCCGTGGCTCGTAAGTTCCGTGCGCGCGTGGGCGACGAACTTCTGGCTTGGGCCATGGTGTTCATGTTCGCGGTGGGCCTGTTCTTCTTTCTGCTGGCGTTCGGGCCGGCCAATCCGTTCGCCACCGGTCCCGTCGGCGTCACCGATGGTCCCGGCCCCAACCCGTTGTTGCAGAACCACATTCTCGTCTTGTTCCATCCACCCATCCTTTACATCGGGTACGTCGGCTTCACGGTGCCGTTCGCCTTCGCGATGGCCGCACTGGTGACTGGCCGCGTGGGAGAGGGTTGGCTTCTCGAGACTCGTCGTTGGACCCTGTACTCGTGGGGCTTTCTCACCATCGGAATCATCCTGGGCAGTTGGTGGAGCTACGAGGTGCTCGGTTGGGGTGGCGTGTGGGCGTGGGACCCGGTCGAGAACGCCAGTTTTTTGCCCTGGCTCACCGGTACCGCGTATCTGCACTCGGTCTTGGTGCAGGAACGTCGGGGAATGTTGCGGGTCTGGAACCTGTCGCTGGTGGTGGCCACGTTCAGCCTGACGATCCTGGGGACCTTCCTCACCCGCTCCGGCGTCATCAACAGTGTTCACGCGTTCAGCGAGGGCGACGTGGGACCGTGGCTGCTGGCCTTCTTCGGCATCGTGGTTCTGTCGTCGGTGATCCTCATTGGCTGGCGTGGTGAACGACTCCGTTCGCCGGGGTCCATCGATTCTCCGTTCAGCCGCGAGGGAGCATTCCTGGCCAACAACGTCGTCTTCAGCATCTTTGCTTTCGTCGTTCTGTTGGGCACCGTGTTCCCCCTCGTCGTCGAGGTACTCGATGATCGTCGGTTGGTGGTGGGTTCGCCCTTCTTCGATCACATGACCAAGCCGATCGGTCTGACCTTGTTGTTCCTGATGGCCGTGGCTCCGGTGTTGCCCTGGCGCAAGGCGAGCCAGGAGGTGTTACGAGACCGACTCTTTTGGCCCGCCGTGTGTGGCGTGGTTGCTCTGACGTTCGCCATCGTCACGGGTTCGAGCGGTTGGGCCCCGTTGTCGGCGTTCGCGTTGGGTGGTTTTGCCGCCGGTGCCGCACTTCGGCAGGTGACGTTGGCGACCCGACGACAGGGTTGGCGGGGTTTCGTGGGTCGAGCCAACGGTGGAATGATCGTCCACCTCGGGGTGATCATCATCTCCGTGGCCTTGGCCGCCAGTGGCGCGTACACGCGATCCCAGGAATTCGTGCTGGAGCGAGGTGAACGCGTGGAGTTCGCGGGCCATTCCTTCGAGTTCGAGGGATTGTCGCTGGAGTCCGACGAGGTGAAAACCAGCGTGGTGGCCGCCGTGCGTATCGACGACGGTTCGGTGTACGAACCCCGGCGCAGCAAGTACATCAAACAAGGAATGGACATCGGTACGCCAAGCGTGCGAACCGGTGCTCGGCACGACATCTACCTCACCTTGGAGGGAACGGTGCGCCCCGACGACCCCACCGCTCGAATCAAGGTGCTCGTCAAGCCGTTGATTCTGTGGCTGTGGGTCGGTGGGGGGCTGATGGCGTTGGGCACCGTGCTGTCGGCTTTCCCAGGGTCGCGCCGTCGTCCGATTGCACCGGTGTCCGAGGGGCTGTCGGAGACCGCCCGTGTCTGAGCGTCGTTGGACTGTGGGTCGCGTGGCGGCCGTCGGTGCCATCGCGGTGGCGATGTTCTTCGTGGCATTGTTGGTGGTCGCATTCAACAAGAACGTCTCGACCACCGACAGTCCGTTGATGATGAGGCCGGCACCCAACGTGTCGAGCACCACGTACGACGGTGAGACGTTCGACCTGTCGCGCCGTCGTGGTTCGTGGGTGGTGCTCAACTTCTTCAACTCCACCTGCGTTCCGTGCAAACGCGAGCATCCCGAACTGGTGAAGTTCCACGAGACACAGTTGGCTCTCGAGGGTACGGGCGCCGAGTTGTACACCATCGTGAACGACGACGATGAGGAAGCGGTACGCGCTTTCTTCGACGATCAGGGTGGTGGTTGGCCGATCGTGCGAGACGACGACGCCAGCATCTCGGTGGACTTCGGCGTGGCCAAAGTGCCCGAAACGTGGCTCATCAGTCCCACGGGGGTGGTGGCGCAACGTTTCACCGGACCGGTGACGGCTGAATTGTTGGGTGAGGCCATTGCCTCCATGTCGGCGGAGCCCGTGCGATGAGCCGGTCATCCCTGAATCGAGCGATCAAGAAGTGGCCCTCGTGGTTGGTGTTGTTGGTGTTGGTCGTCGTGATGCTGGTGATCGGGATCGGTCGGGACTCGGGTCCATCCACCGCCGAGGAGCGGATCGACGCCATCGCGCGTCGCATGGTCTGTCCCACGTGCGACGGAGAGAGCGTGTACGAGTCCCGAGGTTCGGCGTCGCAGGCCATCCGTCAGGAGATCGCCCGTCAGGTGGCGGCCGGAGTCGCGACTGACGACCAGATCGTGACCGCCATCGACGACAGTTACGAGGCGGACCTGCGTTTGGTACCCGACGCCGAAGGCCTGGAAGCGGTCATTTGGATCGTGCCCGTGGTGGTCGCGGTCATCGCGGTCGCGGGTCTGGTGTTCGTGTTCCGACGTTGGCGCGACGAGGGCTCTCTCGTACCCACCGACGAGGAGCGTGCTTTGGTCGACGAGGTCTTGCGGAACGCGGAGTCGTCGACGTGAATGAGCGCGGGCGAATCGAGGAGGAGAAGCGATTCCTCCTGGAGTCGTTGGCCGATCTCGAACGCGAACACACCGCCGGCGACGTGGACGAGCACGACTACGTGGCCCTGAAGGATTCCTACACCGCGCGCGTCGCCCGAAAGATCTCCGAACTCGATGCGTCACCTACCGGCAGGGTCGTCCGGCGTCGGCCCCGAAACATCATCGGGGCGGTACTCGTTCTGTTGTTGGCAGCGGTGAGTGGGATTTTGGTGGCCAGTAACAGTGGCGAGCGGCGCTCCGGGCAGGTGATGACCGGAGGCATCGATGACGGCAGCGTCAGTTCCCTGTTGGTACGAGCCCGCTCGATGGGGATGTCGGACATCGCGGGCGTGCTGGATCTCTATTCGCGTGTATTGGCGATCGAGCCCGACAACATCGAGGCCCTGACGTACTTCGGGTGGTACAGCGTGTTGTCGGCCACCCAGGAGTCCGATACCACGGCGGCGTCGGAGAGGTTGGAGTCGGGTCTGTTGTTGATGCGGCAGGCCACCATCACCGATTCCACCTATCCCGATGCCCACTGCTTCCTCGGTATCACGTTCTTCCGCTTTCTCGACGATGCCGAGGCGGCCACACCCGAGATCGACACGTGTTTGTCGTTGGATCCGCCGGCCGAGGTGGCAACTTTGGTGGAGGGTCTGGCCGAGCAGATCGACGAGGCGCTGTCGACCGCGACGACCATCGGGCCCTGACACTCAGTCGGCGGCCGGTGGGGGCCAGCACGAAGCCTCCACGACATCGCAACCCTCGCGAGCCAACACCCACACCGTTCCCTTGCGCCAGTCGGGTGCACCGAGGATCGTGGTGGTGCGTCGCTGAAGCGCGGCCATCACATCGGGGATCACGTCACCATGACTGCACAGCACCGAACCGTTGGGAACCGAAGCGATCAACTCGAGGGCGCCGTCACGGTCGTAGCCCTCGGCCAAGCGACCGTCTGCACTCACCGCGGAACGTAGCTGAGCAGCGAGTGGCTCCAAGGTCTGCATGCACCGCGTGTACGGGCTGGAAATCAACAGGGCCTCGGGATGAAGGGACACCAGGGGGAACAATTGGTCGCAGACCTTGACCGCCTGACGTCGACCCTTACCGGTGAGAGGACGAGCACGGTCATCACCGCTCCATGACGAACGATCGCCGGCCTTGGCGTGGCGAACGAGGTACACCGTCGAGGTCGTTGTCACGTCACAGAAACTACCGACCTTCGGCGGTGCATCGAGGTCGTTCGTGCGTCAGACTTGCACTATGAGTTTCTTCGAGCGGAATCGTCAGGAACTGAAGGCCAAGGGTTTCGACCAGTCACGCTTGCCCCCGGGCCAGTATCTCACCGATCGTTTTCCCGTCCTTCACGTGGGGGAGATCCCGAGTTATGCACCCGGTGAATGGAATCTGTCGGTTGGTGGCCTGGTGGACTCGCCGTTCGTCCTGGGCTTGGACGAGTTGAAAGCGTTGCCGTCGGTGACGCTCACCTACGACATTCATTGCGTCACGAAGTGGAGCAAGTTCGACACCACCTGGACCGGGGTGCGCGTGCGCGATTTGTTCGCCATGGCCGGTGTTCGGGCCGAGGCGACCCACGTGATGGAGCACGCCGAGTTTGGTTACACCACCAATGTCCCCTTGGTCGACATCACCACCGACGAAGCCCTGGTCGCCTACGCCTACGAGGGGGAGGAGATCACCCCCGAGCACGGCGGTCCGGTGCGCATCGTCATTCCCCACCTGTACTTCTGGAAGAGCGCCAAGTGGGTGCGCGGCCTGGAACTTCGATCGTCCGATGCCCCCGGCTTTTGGGAGCGCAACGGCTATCACATGTACGCGGATCCGTTCCGCGAACAGCGTTTCTGGAACGACTAGTTCACGCGCAACGCGCGCAGGAACTTCTTTCGGGGCTTGTTGTCCTCGGCGATCTTGCGAGCGATCTCGTGAAACGCGCGGCCCAACTCACTCTCGGGTGCCACGGCCGCGATCGGCTTTCCGTCATCGCCTCCCTCGCGCAGCGCCTGAACGAGCGGCAACTGTCCGAGCAACGGCACGCCGAGTTCACGGGCCAATTCCTCCCCTCCTCCGCTACCGAAAAGTTCGTAACGCTTGCCATCGTCGCCGGTGAACCAACTCATGTTCTCGATGACGCCCTTCACGGGCAGACCCACCTTGGCGGCCATGGCCGCGGACAGTCGCGCCACTTTCTGTGCGGCTTGTTGGGGAGTGGTGACCACGTACACCTCACCTTTGGGTAGGTACTGACTGAGCGACAGCGCGATGTCTCCGGTACCGGGTGGCATGTCGATGAGCAGGAAATCCGGCTCGTCCCAAAAAACATCGGTGAGGAACTGCTCGAGAGCCTTGTGCAACATCGGTCCGCGCCACACGACGGCCTGCCCGTCGGGTACGAAGTAACCGATGGAAATGCAGCGCACGCCGAAGGATTGCGAGGGCAACAACATGCGGTCGATGGCCACCGGATCGGCAGACGCTCCGAGCATGCGGGGGATGGAATAGCCGTAGATGTCCGCGTCGAGTACTCCGACCGAATAACCCTGGGCGGCCAAGGCCACGGCGAGGTTCGTGGTGACACTGCTCTTGCCCACCCCGCCTTTGCCGGACGAGATGAGCAGGGGACGGGTTTTGCTCTCCGGCTCGGCGAAGGCGACCCTGCGTCCTTCGGCGTGGCCGTGTGCTTGGCCGTGACCGGCGGTGGAGGCCGGGTCACCGTGCAGCTTCTTGCGCAACTCCTCGCGCTCCTCGTCGGTCATGACGGTGAACTCGAGGTCGACGTTGGACGCCCCGACCAACGGCTCGACGGCGCTTTTCACGCGGCTCGTGATCTCGTTGCGTAATGGGCATCCGGCCACGGTGAGGGCCACGAGGATTTTGGCGCGACCGTCGTCGGTGATGTCCACGGTGCGCAACATGCCGAGGTCGACGATGGAGCGGTGCAGTTCTGGATCTTCGACCGGTCGCAGGGATTCGACGACCTGCTCGCGTGTGACGGACATGGGTGGGGGTCTCCCGACTGAGAATTTGCACTACGGCCATAGGTAGAATACCGGCGTGTCCACGACCCGCCCCTCACCGAGCCCGGTCATCGGTCAACCGTCACTCCCGGTCGCCGCGCCCTCGAATGGCTCGTTCACGGCCACGGTGGCGGCCATCACCAATGCGTTCGGGGATCCCACGCGACGGGCGATTTATCTGTTCGTTCGGGGCCGCGAGGGTGGTGTGACGGCTTCCGACGTGGCGGCCGAGTTCGGTCTGCACTCCAACGTGGCTCGCCATCACCTCGACAAACTCACCGTCGGTGGGTACGTGGAGGTATCCGTCTCGCGAGCCAGCGGTGGCGGAGCGGGTCGACCGGCCAAGCGGTACACCGCGGTGGCCGACCTCCCCACGGGTGACCTCCCGGTGCGTAGCGACGATCTGGTACTCAGTCTGTTGGGCAAGACGTTGGCGCTGTTGCCCACCGATCAAGCGGAGTCCATCGCCGAGCAAGTGGGTAACGAGTACGGGCGCGCGATGGCCGCGGCCATGACCGGCTCGGACCTGGCGGCCGGTCAGCGCAGCCTGCGGTCGGCGATGCAAGCCGTGGCTGATGCACTGACCGCGCACGGTTTCGCCGCGCACACCGAGAAGCGAAACAACCAACTGCGTATCATCAACAATCACTGTCCGTTCGGCGACGTCGCCATCGAGAATCCGGTCATTTGTGCCGTCGATCGCGGAATGGTGAAGGGGATGTTGGCCGCTCTCTACGGCGACGCCGACGTGTCCACCATCGAATCGCTTCCACGGGGAAACACGTTCTGCGCGACTGCGGTCTGAGTGCTTCTGAGCGGTAGCGTTTTGCGGCAACCAGTTCAGGAGGTTCACCGTGGACATTCGTATCGGCGTGACGCAGGCAGTTCGTGAGATCACCCTCGAGCAAGCCGACGGCGAGCACGACGCGACCAAGTCCAAGGTCGAGGCGGCGCTGTCGGGTGCAGTGGACGTGTTGTGGCTCGTCGACAAGAAGGGACGCACGGTCGCAGTGCCGGCCGCCAAGATCGCCTACGTCGAGATCGGCACCACCGACGGCGAACGGCGCATGGGTTTCGGCGCGTAGGCCGAATCGGAGATGTGGTTTCGGCGCGTAGGCCGAATCGGAGATGTGGTTTCGGCGCGTAGGCCGAATCGGAGATGTGGTTTCGGCGCGTCGGCCGAACTTGTGGAGAATGACCTCGTGCGTCGCCCGAATGGGGCAGACTCCTAGGTATGGCGACGCTTGCCGAACTCATTCGTCAGCACACCGAGATCTCCAAGGACGACACCGCGCACCTACAACAGTTGATCGGCGAGTGGGGAATGCTCGCCGACCTGTGCTTCGCCGACATGTTGCTGCACTTACCGTCGACGCACGGGTCGTGGGTCGTGGGAGCCCAGGTACGTCCGGCCACGGGTCAGACCATCTATCGCACCGACCTCGTCGACACTGAAGCCAACGCGCAAGAGGCCCGCTTGCTCGCCGAAGCAATGAAGTCTGGGCAAATTTGCGAGGGCGAACTGCACAAGCAGGGCATGGGCGATTCGGTGCACGTGCTGGCTGTCCCCGTGCACGGTGAGAACGGTCAGATCGCGGTTCTTACTCGCGAATGGAGTTCCAAAACCAGTCGTCAGCCCGGCGAGTTGGAACGCACCTACTTGTCGATCTTCCATCGCTTCGCCGAGATGATCGCTCAGGGCTCGTTCCCGTTCCCCGGTCGCGCCGCGGATCTGTCGGCCGCCCCACGCGTGGGAGACGGCGCGGTGGTTCTGGACGACGATGCGGTGATTCGCTACGCCTCACCGAATGCGGTGTCGGCCCTCCACCGAGTGGGTATCACCTCGAACGTGGTGGGGCAGGCGCTGAGCGAGCTCGGTTTCGCCGACAGTCCGGTGCGTCAGGCCTTCGAGCGCATGGAGCCGGTCATCGAGGAATTCGATCAGACCGCCGACGTGACGCTGTTGGTTCGTTGTATTCCCATACTCAGCGACCACGTGGTGACGGGAGCCATGTTGCTCATCCGCGACGTCACCGAGTTGCGTCGTCGTGACCGACTGCTGCTGTCGAAGGACGCCACCATTCGCGAGATCCATCACCGGGTGAAGAACAACCTGCAGACGATCTCGTCGTTGTTGCGCCTGCAGGCCCGACGCTTGGGGTCGCCCGAGGCCAAAGCAGCGGTGCAAGAGAGCGTTCGTCGCATTCGCACCATCGCGTTGGTGCACGAAACTTTGTCCCGCGAGCCCGGTGACGACGTGGCCTTCATCGAGATCGTGCGGCCGTTGATGCGCTTGGCCGAGGAGGGGCTGCAGTCACCAGACCGCCCCGTGCGTTTCATGGTGCAGGGCGACGGCGGACGTTTGCCGGCCACCATTGCCACGCCACTGTCGGTGGTGCTCACCGAGTTGTTGCAGAACGCCGTCGATCACGGCTTCCCCGAGGGTAGCGACGGGGGCTCGGTGGTGGTGGACCTCGGTGGTGACGACGACGAAATCGTCATTCGGGTCGTCAATGATGGACGCGGTCTCGATCCGGGCTTCGATCTGAACGGAGCCACCGGACTCGGATTGTCGATCGTGCGAACCCTGGTAACGACCGAACTGAACGGTTCGATTTCCATTCGTCCCGGGACCCCCGCGGATTTGATCGCCGTCGGGATCGAGGCCCAACGTCGTGGTGACGGTACCGTCGTCGATCTGCGCCTGCCGCGCTGAGTTCGACGCGCGGATGTCAGGATGCCGTGGTAGTGGCGCGGTTCTGCAGCGCGACGCGATTGCGGGCGGCAATTTGGCGACGAATGTTGCGGCGTTCCTCTTCGGACGTACCCCCCCAGATTCCCGAGTCCTGATTGGTCTCGAGAGCGAACTCGAGGCAACTGACACGCACGTTGCACTCGTTGCACACCTGCTTGGCCCGATCGATCTGCAGCAGGGCCTGGCCCGTTGTACCGACGGGAAAGAACAGCTCCGGGTCGGTGTCGCGGCAGATGGCTTCGCTGCGCCAGGAGTAATCGGCGGAACCGAGGGCGAGGGCAGAGGCGAGAATCGACACGTTGATCTCCAGATCGGCTCGGCTGGGGTACGAATCGTCCGACGAGGCCGTGGGGCGGACCCTTGAAGGTTGGCAAATGGACGCTGAAATCGCAAGGGGGCGAGCCATTTTTTGTCCCGGAACCAACGAATTCCGACGACGAATCGGCGAGGATTAGGTCACATTCCATTGACACGACGTAGATGATGTGGGTCCTGAAGCCGCTCACGGTCGAGCGTTCGGGGACTGGATCGGGTCGGGGGAGGCGAATGAGACCGGGCACACAAGTGATCGCTCACCGAGGAGCATCGCGAGCCGAGATGGAGAACACGGCGTCCGCTTTCCGACGGGCCGTGCGGATGGGATCGCACTCGGCCGAGTTGGATGTGCGTCGCACGTCGGATGGTGTGCTCGTCGTGCATCACAATCCGAATCTCGACGACGGACGGTTGGTGGCCTCGTTGCCCTTCGCCGACCTCCCCGAGCACGTCTGCACCCTCGACGAGGCTCTCGACGCCTGTTCTCCGATGTGGGTCAACGTCGAGATCAAGAACGATCCGAACGAACCCGACTTCGACCAATCCGAATCGATCGCCGATGACACCATCGCCTGCCTCGCCGAGCGCAGCGAGGGCGACCAACGCTGGTTGATCTCCTCGTTCCGTCGTGAGACCATCGATCGTTGTCGAGCGCTGCGCCCGAGCATCGCCACCGCGTGGCTGACCGTCGGGGTTCGCGACGAGGATCGGGCCTCGTGCATCGCGTCATTGAGGACCGCTGGCCACACGGCGATTCATCCGTGGTTCGGACACCTGTCCGAGGAGATGATCCATGATTTTCACGCCGCAGGACTGAAGGTGAACACCTGGACCTGTGACGACCCGGTGCGCATGCAGGAGTTGATCGACTGGGGAATCGACGGTATCTGCACGAACATTCCCGATGTGGCCCTGAGCGTGGTCGCACGGGGCTCAGGCGGGGAAGAGTAGTTTCACCGCGTCGGGCACGTGCCGAAAATGCAGTCGACCGGTCTCGCCCAGATAATCCCCGTCGACTTGATACGGAAACGGGGTGTGATGCTCGATGATCAACTCGTGGACATCGTCGAAACGAGTCACATGTTCACTGGGCTCGACGCCCCCTCCGCGCAGGGCTCCGGCAAGCGTGCGAAGGATCACCCGGGCCGACATCGTGCGGAACGTGACCGCGACGAGCGGTTTGTCGAAACCGGCTTTCGGGGAGAGGTCGAGGGGGCGATTGCCGAGAAAGGTGTACGGGTTCGTGTTCAGCACCACCGTGAAATAGCCATCATCGACGCGGCGAGGGGGATCGAAGCGCGCAGGGTTCTGACCCGACGAGTCGACGTCGAGTCCGCCCGGGCCACCAATGGCACCGTCGGTGGCCACCGTGAAGTGCGGGTGCGAGCGGTCGTAGCCGAACATCCACGTTTTCAAGGCGGCGTAGATGAACAGAGGATGTCCCGCCCACCGTTTCAGCGAGGCGCGAGTCTCCACGGTTCGCACCACCGCGGCGTCGTAGCCGATACCGGTGTGGAAGCAGAAGAAGCGGCCGTTCACCCGACCGAGACCGACCGACCGAATGTTGGCGTCGGGGTCGGCGAGACCGTTGACCAACAGGTTGCTGGCTGCCACCGGGTCGTTGGGCAACCCGATGGTGCGGGCGAAAACGTTGGTGCTGCCGCCGGGCAACACCCCGAGGGCGGTCTCGGTGCCCGCGACCCCGGTGGCCACCTCGTTCAAAGTGCCGTCGCCGCCGAAGGAGATCACGAGGTCCACCCCGCGGTGGGCGGCGTCCTGGGCGAAGCGCGTGGCGTGGCCTCGTCGGTTGGTCTCGACGATCTGCACCTCGTGGGTGCGCGACAGGGCCCGATGGACGATCACCGTGTTCCGGGCCGTCACCGAGGAGGCGAAGGAGTTGACGACCAGCAGGATGCGCACCGTCGATGACCGTACCAGCCGTGGTCGCCGGCCCTGAGTCGTCGGTCACCAGCCCGGTTTTCGGGCGTGGCGGGTTGTGCGAATCGGCCCCGTAGACAGCAGAATGCAGTCCTTATGAACATCATCGTGTGTGTCAAGCAGATCCCCGATCCGGCCAATCCGGGCGCTCTCGACGGAAACAACGCTTTGAAGCGCGACGGCAAGCTGATCCTCGACGAATCCGACAGTTACGGCGTCGAAATGGCGCTGCAGTTGGTCGATGCCGCCGGTGGTGGAGAGGTGAGCCTCGTTTCGATGGCTCCCAACAGTGAGACCGCGGGGTTGCGCACCGCCCTCGCGATGGGCGCCGCCAAGGCCGTTCTTGTGAGTGACCCGGCCCTACAAGGAAGTGATGCGCTGACCACCGCGAAGATTCTCGCTGCCGCTGCGCAACGTCTGGGTGGCGCCGACCTCATCATCGCGGCCACCGAGTCGAGCGATGGTTACACCGGCACCGTGCCCGAGCAGATGGCCGAAATCCTCGGACTTCCATCGGTGACTTTCGCCAAGAAGGTGTCGATCGATGGCGGTGTCTTGAGAGCCGATCGGCAGACCGAAGACGGATACGACGAAGTCACCTGTCCACTGCCGGCGCTGATCTCGGTTACTGCCGGCGTGGTGGAGCCTCGCTACCCGAGTTTCAAGGGAATCATGGCGGCCAAGTCGAAGCCGGTCGACGAAGTCAAGGCGTCCGACCTCGGTGTCACTCCGGTCGGCTGGGACGGGGCCGGTCAGAAGATCACCAGCGTCACTCAGGCCGAGGCCCGTGCAGCCGGTGAGGTCATCGAGGACGACGGCGAAGCATTCGGCAAGATCGTGGCCTTCCTCGAGGGTCTCAAGGTCATCTGACTCAAGGCAAACACGCAGAACGGACGGAACAATGGCAATCGACAACATTTGGGTTTTCGCTCAGGTTTCCAACGGTGGTCCCACCACCGCGTCACTCGAACTCGTCACCAAGGCCCGCAGCCTCGGCGGTTCGGTCGCCGTGTGGGTGGCCGGTGACGGCTCCACGGTGGCGGGCGCTCTCGGCGCGTATGGTGCGACCAAGGTCTATGGCGTCGACTACGGCAGCAATCTCGCCGGCTCGGCCGTGGCCTCGGCCATGAAGTCGGTCATCGACGCGGGCGACTCGCCCGATCTCGTGATGTTCCCGCAGTCGTACGAGGGTCGCGATGTCATGTCACGTCTGTCGGTGAAGCTCGACCGAACGGTCATCACCAACAACACCGATATCGCGGTGACCGGCGATTCGGTCACCGTGACCACCCCGATCTTCGGTGGCAACACGTTGGTCTCCACCACCTTCACCGGAGGTGCTCCCTACCTGGCGGCTTTCCGTCCCAAGTCGTTCGCTCCCGAGTCCGCCGGATCCGCTGCCGCCACGGTGCAGGCCGTCGGTGTTCCCGATCTCGGGGCCACCGGCACCGCCAAGGTGATCGCGGTCCACGTCGAGGAAACGACCGGACCCAAACTCGACGAGGCCGACATCGTGGTGTCGGGCGGTCGTGGCCTTGGTGAGAGCGCCAAGTACGAATTGGTCGAGCAGTTGGCCAAGGTCCTGAAGGGTGCCCCTGGTGCGTCGCGCGCGATCGTCGATGCCGGATGGGTTCCCTACAGCTACCAAGTCGGTCAGACCGGCAAGGTCGTGAAGCCCAGCGTGTACATCGCGGCCGGCATCTCGGGCGCCACCCAGCACATGGTGGGCATGAAGGGCTCGAAGAACATCATCGCGATCAACAAGGACAAGGAGGCGCCGATCTTCGGAATCGCCGACCTTGGCATCGTGGGCGACGTCCACAAGGTGCTCCCGAAGTTGATCGAGGCCCTTCAGGGTCGCTGAGCGCTCGGCCGTCAGGCCGAGTCCCGGGCCATCAGCCCGTACGACAATCCGTCGATCGGGTCGACGGCGATCAGGCTCAGGTCGTAACCGGTCGTCGCTCCATCATCGAAGCGAAACCAGCGCAGGCTCCCGCTCACCGCTCCGACCTCGACGCCCAGTTCGCCGTCGTCCACGAGTTCGTTCCAGTCATCGGTGATTCCGCCGAGCGCGGCCAGAAGCCACCATGTGCCGAAGCGTCCGAGAGCTCCTCCGCGCCGCCGTCCATGCGCGCCACCGGAGGCCCCACACCACGCCAACCACGACAACGCGTCACGGGAATCGATGGGCGTGAGACGGGCCGAGTTCAAGCCCAGAGCTCGCAGGGCGTGCGACGCGTCGCCTTCGACAGCGACCGATTCGGCACGTCCGTTCGACGCCGACGTCCACGGCTCCACCAACGAGCGAAGTGCCGAGGTCACGCTGGAGTCGTCGATGGTCATTGCCGACCCAGCGGAGCTCACCGGAATCCAATCGTCTTGCCACCGATCCGTGGGGCACGGTGAGGCGACCCCCTCGTCGTTGTAGGTCGGTACGGCGTACGCCGGTTCCCAGTCGAGCAAGCGAAGCGGCAGATCGAGGCCCGATGCGTCGTCCTCGATCGGCGTGTCACCGCGCAACACGCGCTCGTGAGCCACGAAAGATCGTCGTGGCCCCGATTCCAGCAAAGCCGATAATTCATCCCAAGAGTGATGTTGGGCGATCACCTCGGTCAACGGCCCGATGGTGAAACGACCGCTGTCCTCACCCAGCACCGAACAAGCCGCCGCCGCCGGGGCCCACAGGGCGATGCGATACTCGGCCAATGTCGCGGTCGGCCACACCTGTCGACCGGTCGTGGTGGCGGCCCGGCATCGCGAGCGGACGCGTATCAAACCGTCCCAATCGCGCGACGCGCACCGCGCATCGATCAGTCGCACCAATCCGTCGAGATCGGCGCGATCCACCAACGCGTCGAGTTCGTCATCGGCCACGGGTTGCGTACCGTCGTCTCGGGTCATGTCGAATCAGACCATCGGCCAGGGATAACGCTGCCCCGTGGAGTCGACGGGGAACATGCCACCTTCGGCGAGCAGGCGCGCGCGATCGATCACGGCTTCCACTTCGTCGGCTTCGAGGAGTTCGTGCAGGGCGGCGGGCGGCTCGACGGCCACCGCGCGCACGCGTTCGCGAAGATCGTCCGACAATGGCTCTCCGCCGAACTCCCAGATCACGGTGCGCAGTTTGAAGTCGGCCGAGAAACACAGTCCGTTGTCGATGGCCCATACCCGGTCGTCGGCATCGATGAGGCAATGTCCACTCTTGCGGTCGGTGTTGTTGACCACGATGTCGAAGGCGGCGATGGCGCGGAATTGATCGTGCAGGTCCGTGCGCCTTTCGAACAACGTGAAATAGTGCTCCTCGAAGCGAGCGTCGATGAACCACTGCAATGAGCCTTCTCCGAACGGGCCGTCGCGCACGATGGTGGGTGGGACCACGTGAAGCCCCATCGCGTCGGATAGAACACAGGCCGCCACCTCGCGCTTGAAGAGTCCGGAGGGGAAGTCCCACAATGGTCGCTCACCGCGCAGGGGCTTGTAGATGGCCTGCCCGGACTCGACCGCGCCGTCGAGGTCACGACGCAAGTTCACGAGGAAGGTGGCGTTGCTGCTGTAGGGCATGCGACCTTCGACCTCGATGTCGGCCAGGCGCAGCAACACGTTGATGTCGACCACGGCGCCTCAGTTCATCCGTGGGCAGAAATGTCCGTCGGGATCCACCGGGCGTTCGCAGTACACGCAATCAGGGCGACCAGCCGACACCACCCGGTCGGTGTGCTCGCAGAACGCCATCGCTTGGGCCCGCGTGAGCGAGACCCGCACGCGAGATCCCGAGTCCTCGTCGCTGTCGTCGCGGTCGGCGAGTACCGCGTCGTCCTCGTCGTTCTCGTCATCACCATCGGGGCCGGCGAACTCGCGAAGGTGCAAGACGAAGTGATCGCCGGAACGGTCGAACTCGAGAGCCACAGCGCCCAGTGTGAACACCTCGTCGACCGGCTCGCTCAGGGTCATCACGTTGCGTGGTGGTTGGCCCTCGGGGACAGGAAGATGCTTGAGGGCCCGACGCAGAAACTGCGAGATGGCAGCCGCCTGCTGCTTTTCGCAGCGCACGGTCACCGATCGGTTCCCCCTGCGAACCTGCAAGAAGAAGGTACGTCGACCAGGGGTGCCGACGGCTCCCGTGGTGAGCACATCAACGTGTTCGAAGTCGGCGAAGAACGGCATGGTGGTGTCAGGAGGGTCGCAATTCGGCCAATGAGCCGCCGGTGGAGTTCACCGTGAGCACGATCGGTCCGGCGGGGGAGTAGGCGATCGCCGACACCGAACAGGTGCCGATGACGATGCGTTGAAAAAGGTCGATGTGGGTGCCCATGGCGTGGGCGACGGCGGCCTTGATGGGATCGGCGTGAGAGACACACACGATGGTTTCACCGCGATGCTTGGCGCAGAGGCGGTCGAGCGTGGACACCATGCGCGTCTGCATCTCGGTGAAACTCTCGCCGGACGGGAATCGGAAGGTCGACGGAGAGCGCTGAACCGTGGTCCATTCCGGCAACTTCATCAGTTTGGAGAGGGCGGCCCCGGTCCAATCGCCGAAGTCGCACTCCAGCAGGCCCTTGTCGATGGCGACCTTTTGTCCCACCGCACGTGCGATGGGGGCGGCGGTCTCACGAGCCCGCTCCAACGGCGACGCGTAGACCGCATCGATCTTGCGCATCACGCTGAGGCGTTCGGCGGCGGTTGCGGCTTGCCGGTGTCCGACATCGGACAGATGCAGACCGGTGGCTCGTCCGGGGAGCAACTTGCCGGTGGTGGGCGTCTGACCGTGACGCACCAGTAAAACCAACGTCGACGCGGGCGGGGCGCTCTTGGCGAGCTTCTTTGGAGCGGATTTCTTGCGGGTCATGATCGATGCCAACCTAGTGGGGTCATGGCCGTCCCGTCTCGTCCGCCTCGTTCCGTTCACGTTGGTTCCCCACGTCCGCGCGCACGTGCATTCTCGTCGATACATGACGACGTGTGTGGATGTCGAGCGTGTCCGCGACTCGTCGCCTGGCGCGAGGACGTGGCACGCCAGAGGCGTGCGGCATTCGTCGACGAGACGTACTGGGGTCGACCGGTCCCCGGCTTCGGTGACCCGAACGCGTCCATCTTGGTGCTGGGTCTGGCCCCGGCGGCTCACGGCGCTAATCGCACCGGTCGCATGTTCACCGGCGATCGCAGTGGCGATTGGTTGTATCGGGCGATGTACAAGGCAGGACTGGCCAACCAGGTCGAGTCGTTGCACGCGTCGGACGGCCTGAAGTTGACCGGGGCGTGGGTGACCTCGGCGGTGAAGTGCGCACCGCCGGACAACAAACCATCCAACGAGGAACGTGACGAATGTCGACCTTTCCTACGCCGCGAACTCGAGGCCCTCGTCGGCTTACGGGTGGTGGTCTGCCTCGGTGCGTTCGCCTACGAGGCGGCGTGCTCGGAGTTCGAGGTGAAACCCCGACCCAAGTTCGGTCATGGAGTGGAGGTGACCGCCCCGGGCGGTTTCGTGCTGGTGTGCTCGTTCCACCCGAGCCAGCAAAATACTTTCACCGGCAAGTTGACCGAGCCCATGATCGACGCAGTGTTCACTCGCGCTCGCGCGCTGACACGCGACTAGGCCTCGAGCGCCATCTTGACGAGAGCGGCGGCGTGCTCGATGGCCCTCATGCCGTCGTCGACCAACTCACTCATCGAGAAGAACCCGTGGATCATGCCCGGGTACCGCGCGAGAGTGCATGCAACGCCGGCTTCCATGAGGCGCTGGGCATAGTCCTCTCCTTCGTCGCGTAAAGGGTCGTACTCGGCTGTGATCACGACGGCGGGCGCGGCATCGGCCAAGACGTGTTCCGAGGCGAACAACGGTGACACGCGTGGGTCGGTCTCCGATCCGACGTCGCCGCTCAGATAGTGATCACAGAACCATTTCATCCCCGCAGCCGTGAGCCGATAGCCCTCGGCGTTCTCGACGTAACTCGCCGACGAACGGGTGGCGTCGGTGACCGGGTAGATGAGCATCTGGTACCGCAACGGCACCGGGGCGAGGTTCGCCACCACCGCGGCCAGGTTGCCACCGGCAGAGTCCCCACCGACCGCGATGCGACTCGGATCGACGCCCAACTCCGTCGCGTTCTCGTGGGCCCAACGCAGCGCGTTCACGGAATCCTCGAGTGGTGCGGGGAACGGATGCTCGGGTGCCAGTCGGTAGTCGACGCTGAGCACCGCGTGACCCGTGGCGCGCGCCAACTTCCGGCACACGTCGTCGTGGGTGTCGATACTGCCGAGCACCCATCCGCCACCGTGGTAGTAGACGAGCAACCCGAGACGGGTCGTCGACCTCGGTCGATACAGACGCGCGGGCACGCCGCCGGCGTCGACCTGGCGAATCTCGTGGAGTTCCACGGTCGACGGAACGGTCATGGCCGCCATGCCGACGCGAGCGTCCACCGCGCTTTGCGTTTCGATGGCCGGGATGTCGAGGGCCGCCAAGCCCTCCAACAGGACGGCGACTTGCGGGTGTAGCGCCATGTCAGTGCGCGGCCGGGGCCGATCCGTCGGCCTTCTTCTTCGGAGGTGGTACGCCGATGCTGGGGGCCTTGTCGGCCCATTCGGGCCAACGGCGGCGACTGACGATCGAGAGGGTGCGCAGCAGCTTCATGGCCACCTCGTCCTCTTGGGCCGGACGGGCTTCGATGACACCGTCCTTGATCATGCGGTTGATCACTTCCTCACCCAGTTCGGTGCGAACGATGGTCAGAGTCCAGTCGTTGTCCTTGCCGATCCCACCGGTGGCGATGTCGCTGTGCTCGGCGGCGAAGTCGGGGCAACTCTTGCAACCCTCACGCGTCCATTGGTGGCATTCCTTCAGATCGATCTCGTGGTATGAGCCGTCCTTCATCCATATTTGGAAGACGCCCTTGATGTTCATTTTCACCATGTCCTGCTTCTTCAGCCCGTACTTGGCCTCGAAGAGCTCGGGGAAGATGGCGTCATCGAAGGTCTTCGAGCACAACAATCCAATGTTGAACAGGAACGGCTTGGACACTTTGCCGGCCTTGCGGTCCCACATGACCGGCGGCGACGAGGTCTGACAACCCATGCCAACCAGCGCCAGACGACTGAACCCTTGCTCTTTCGCCTCGCGCAACGCCAGCGGGTTCGCGCAATACGTGTAACGCGAACCGGCGGTCGCCAACACCTCTTCCTTGTTGCGCGCCAACGCGGGCTTGGCTTTCCAGGCATCATCGGATTCCACGCCACTCACGAGCGCGGCTTCTATGTAGTCGTTGTCGAGCAACCAGATGAGCATCGCCGAGACGAAACCACCGTCTTGACCCTTCTCGTGTGCCACCTCGTCGGAGGCCCGCGTCAACAGCAATTGCCGCCATACGCCGGCCATTTCGTCTGGTTCACGGATACGACCGAACAGGTGCATGTCGGCCGAGGTCTCCCAAGCACGAAAGCGCGGACAGGCGCGGGTGCAGGTGGTGCACCCTTTCTCGCCATGAACGCAGTTGTCGAGGCCCAGTTCCTCCTCGAGGTGGAAGGGCTTGTACTTGCCCTCCTCGTGCTCATAACCGATCACGTCGTGAGGACAGGTCACGACGCATCCCGCACATCCGGTGCACAGACCGGTGGTGATCACCTCGTGGTAGAGCTCCTTCCACTGCGCGGTCCAGCGTTCGGCCTTGACGGGGGAGGACTCGGTCACGGTCATGGGGAGCAATCTACGCTGATCGGGGTCCGGTCATCGGATTCGGCCGGCCGTGACCACGATCGAAGGGACACCACATGGGCATGATCGGCACTCGGGTGATGCGCACCGAGGACCCGGATCTCGTCACGGGCCGTGGAACCTTCGTCGACAACTTGGCGCTTCCGGGTGCCACCCACGTGGTGTACGTGCGATCGACCATGGCCCACGGGCGCATCCTCGGCATCGATGTCGGCGAGGCCCGCACGATGCCCGGCGTGGTGGGTGTTTTCACTGCGGCCGACCTGACGGCCGATGGGATCGGTCCCGTTCCCGTCGACACGCCGTTGCTACCGGCTGACATCACCCGCGGAGCGTTGGCCCGCGACATCGTGCGGTTCGTGGGTGAGTTGGTGGTCGCAGTGGTGGCCGAGTCGCGAGCCCAAGCCGTCGACGCCGCCGAATGTGTGCACGTCGAGTACGAACCGTTGCCGGTGGTGGTGGACGCCGAGGAAGCGTTGACGTCGAACGTGTTGCTGTTTCCCGAACGGGGCAGCAACGTGGTGGTCACCCTGCCCGCTCGGCGCGAGGTGGATTTCTCGGACTGTGAGGTCATCGTCGAGAAACGCATCTTGAATCGGCGCATCGCGCCCAGTCCCCTCGAAGCCCGAGTCGCGGCCAGTCGATGGGAGGAGCCCGACGAGAACGGCGTGCGCCGACTCACCCATTGGCAGGCGTGTCAGGGCGCGCATTCGATTCGGAATCAGCTGGGCGCCTTCTACGACTTGCCTACCGAGCAGATTCGCGTCGTCACCCCCGACGTCGGAGGGGGCTTCGGCGCCAAAGCCTTCTTCTATCCCGAGGATCTTTTGTTGCCGTGGTTGGCGCGGCGAACGAATCGGCCCGTTCGGTACACCGAGTCACGCACCGAGAGCATGAACGGTCTCGGTCATGGTCGTGCCCAGATTCAGGATCTGCGCATCGGTGGAACGCGCGACGGCCGGATTCTCGCTTACGAGTTGAGGGTGATCCAGGACGCCGGAGCGTACCCGCGCTTCGGGGCCTCCTTACCCCGAATGACGAGGGCGATGCTCACCGGCACGTACCACATCCCGAACGCCGCGATGCACGCCGTCGGTGTTCTCACCAATACGGTGCCCACCTTGGCGTATCGTGGGGCGGGACGTCCCGAGGCCACCGCGGCCATCGAGCGTGCCGTCGACATGTTCGCCGCCCGGATTGGCATGGATCCAGTCGAGGTGCGTCGCATCAATCTGGTTCACAAGGATGCGTTCCCGTACAAGAACGCCAGCGGAATGATCTATGACAGCGGTGACTATCCGGGCTCGCTCGAGTTGGCGGTGAGTGTCGCGGGGTACGAGGCTCTGCGCAACGAGCAGCGACGACGTCGGCTCGACGGAGACCGCGTACAAGTGGGCATCGGTGTGGCCGTGTACGTGGAGATCACCGCGATGTCCGGCGGTTCGGAGTTGGGGATGGTGGAATTGTCGCTGGACGAGACGGGTGAGGTGGCCGCCCGTGTGATCACCGGCACCACCCCGTACGGGCAGGGGCATCGAACCACCTGGGCGATGTTGGTGGCCGATCGTTTGGGTGTCCCGTTCGACAAGGTCACCGTGATCCATGGTGACACCGCCCTTGTGCGCAGCAGTGAGGTCACCGGTGGTTCGCGCTCGGTTCAGTTGGGTGGCACCAACGTGTGGCGCGCGGCCGGTGTGGTGGCCGACAAGGCCAAGCGGATCGCCGCTCGACTTCTCGAGGCTGCCGAGGCCGACATCGTCCTCACGGACGGGCGATTCCACGTGACCGGTACCCCGGCGGTGTCGAAGTCGTGGAGTGACGTCGTGTCGGCGGCTTGCGAAGCCGGTGAGGTTCTCGACGGTGAGGGTGACTTCGCACAGGCCGCGGGGACCTTCCCGAGTGGAGCCCATATCGCCGTCGTCGAGGTCGACACCGAGACCGGTAAGACGGTGCTGCGCGAGTTGGTGGCCGTCGATGACGCCGGCAACATCGTGAATCCTCTGCTCGCCGAAGGGCAGGTGCACGGAGGGCTCGTGCAAGGCATCGGCCAGGCGTTGTACGAAGAATTCGTGTACGACGATGATGGCAATCCGCTCACCGGCAATTTCGCCGACTACGGATTTCCCAGCGCGGCCGAGGTGCCGAGTTTCGTGACGGTCCACATGGAGTCACCTTCACCGCTCAACGACCTCGGCGCCAAGGGCATCGGTGAGAGCGGCACCATCGGTGCCACTCCCGCGGTTCAGAACGCCGTGGTCGACGCGCTCGCCCACCTCGGTGTGACGCACGTCGATCTCCCTTGTTCACCACAACGTGTGTGGCAGGCGATTCGTCAGGTCGTGTGATGTCGACTGATCCCGCGTCCCGACTGCCGGGTGCCGTGGCCGCCGTGGCCGAGGTGGTGGCGCGATCCCGCGGAGTCGTGGCGGTCACCCTCGGCGGTTCGCGATCCACGGGTGGGGTCGCTTCATGAACGGTGGTGCCTGGCTCGAGGTCGAAGGTGTGGAGATCGACGTGATCCTGCGCGATCTCGATGTGGTCGACGAGTGGTCGTCGCGAGCGCGTCGGGGTGACTACGAAGTCGATCAACTACTCGGTTACCTCGCCGGATTCCCGTCGTACACGCTGTTGGCCGAAGTCGCGAGTTCGCAGGTTCTCACCGGCTCACTCGACATCGACACCGCCTATCCGGAAGCTCTGGCCCGTGAAGCAGCGAGTCGTTGGGGGTTCCAACGCGATTTCACTCTCGACTACGCGCAGATGCACGCACGCCGAGGTGACGTGTTGGCAACCATCGGGAATCTCGCCCGGGCCGCGATGGAAGAAGCCCATCGACGCATGGCCTTGGGCCAACGGTGGGTGCTGAACGAGAAGCGACTGCTCTCGACCACCGGTCTCGTTGAGTTGCCGTTCCTCGGGCCGGACGCCGGCTCCGAAGCGTTCGTGAACGACTTCGCCGCTGCGCTCACCGGCTGACCGGGGTGTCCGATCGCCGTCGTTCTAGACGGCGTCGTGACCCTCTTCGCCGGTGCGGATGCGGATGATCCGATCCACACCGGTGACCCAGATCTTGCCGTCGCCGATCTTGCCGGTGGAGGCCGCGGCCTTGATGGCCGCGATCACCGAATCCACGACGCCATCGTCGACCACCAGCTCGAAGCGCACCTTGGGAACGAAGTCGATCTTGTATTCGGCTCCTCGGTAGGTCTCGGTATGGCCGCCCTGACGGCCGAAGCCGCGTACTTCGCTGACCGTCATGCCTTGCACGCCGGCCGCCTTGAGGGCGTCTTTCACATCGTCGAGTTTGAACGGTTTCAAGATTGCGGTGATCAGTTTCATGATTGTTCTCCGGGTCTGCTTTCGTCTCGATTTCTGCGTGCTTTCATCTGGACATCATCGCTAACCGTGGTACGCGGTTTCGCCGTGCTCGGCGAGATCGAGGCCCCCAGACTCGCTCTCCTCGGACACTCGGACACCGATGGTCTTCTTCAACGCCACCATGATGCCGTATGTGAGCGCGAACGACCACACGATGGCGGCCCCGTTGGCGATGGCCTGCTCCAGCAGCAGTTTGGCGTCGCCGCCGTAGAATAGACCCTCCATGAAGGCCCCGTCGAAGAAGGACGGATTGGCGAAGAATCCGATGAGGAGCGAGCCGACGAGGCCACCCACGAAGTGGACACCGACCACGTCGAGGGCGTCGTCGTAACCGAACTTGTGCTTGAGGCGCACCGCATAGCAACCGCTGACACCGGCGATGACGCCGATGAAGATGGGAGACGGGCCCGAGACGTATCCCGCGGCCGGGGTGATGGCCACCAAACCAGTCACGATGCCCGACGCGGCACCGAGGTTGGTGGGGTGACCATCGCGCAGCCATTCGATGAGGACCCACACCAGTCCGGCCGCGGCGGCGGCGAGGAAGGTGTTCATGAAGGCCTGCACCGCGGTGCCGTTGGCGGCCAACGCCGAACCAGCGTTGAAGCCGAACCAGCCGAACCACAAGATGCCGGTTCCGATCATGACGAGGGGCATCGAGTGCGGAGGAGTGGGTGCGGACTGGCGCCGGCCCAGCACCAAGACCGCGGCTAGAGCGGCGATTCCGGCGTTCACGTGAATCGCGGTGCCACCGGCGAAATCGATGGATCCACGCTGTCCGAGCCAACCGCCGTACACCCATTTGAACACCGGCACGTACACCAACAAGGACCACACGGGTACGAAGATGGCCCACGCCGAGAACTTCATACGGTCGGCGACGGCGCCCGAGATGAGCGCTGGCGTGATGGCGGCGAACATCCCGAGGAACGCCACGACAGCCAACGACATTCCATCACCGGCGACCGTGATGTCCTTCAAGAAGAAGGAGTCGAACCCGCCGATGAAATCGTTGTCGAACGGTGTTTGCGAGAGCGAGAAACCCACCCCTACCCACACGATCGGGACGACGAGAACGCAGTAGAAGTTCATCATCAACATGTTCAACACGTTGCGATTGCGGTCCATGCCTCCGTAGAAGAAGGCCAGGCCGGGGGTCATGAACAAGACGAGGGCTGCCGAAACGAGGACCCAAGCGATATTGCCACTATCCATGGTGAGGTTCTCCAATGTTGCGAAAAGGACACCGACCTCGGGGCTCGAGGGTCGGACACCTTGAACGTAGGAAACCGTCGTTGCCCGAATGTTTCGGCAATGTAAAGCGATTGTGCGATTCGACCCCCGGCCGGAACGGACGCCCCCGGGCCTCCGCCGAAGCGAGAGACCCGGGGGACTGCCCCTAGCGGAGGAGAACCACCTCCGTGTGCTGCCGGCGACGTCGCCGACGAGCTCTTGTGATGGCACCGACTAGATGGCGTCGGGGCCTTCCTCACCGGTGCGGATGCGGACGAGTCGGTCGACGCTGGTCACCCAGATCTTGCCGTCCCCGATCTTTCCGGTGCTCGCCGACGACTTGATAGCCGCGACGACCGCATCGACGCCGGAATCGTCGACGACCAGTTCCAAACGAACCTTGGGTACGAAGTCGATCTTGTACTCGGCTCCGCGGTACGTCTCGCTGTGGCCACCTTGACGACCGAAGCCACGCACTTCGCTGACCGTCATACCTTGAACGTTGGCCGCCCTCAGGGCGTCTTTCACATCGTCCAGCTTGAAAGGCTTGACGATTGCTGTGATGAGTTTCATGATGAAAGTTCCTCTCGTTTCCAGTAGTCGATCTATCGGAGGACCATGTCGTCGTTGACGTATCCGGGCATACCGTGTTCGTGAACGTCGAGACCCTCGAGCTCTTCCTGCTCGTCCACGCGTAGTCCGATGGTCTTCTTGAGGACCAAGAAGAGAATGCCGGAGGTCACCGCCACAAAGGCGCCGATGGCGACCACACCGATGATCTGGCTCACCAGCTGGTCTGCTCCGCCGCCGTAGAAGAGGCCTTTCTTCACGAGACCCTCGGACTCGGTGGCCGAGAACAGGCCGACCGCGATGGTTCCGAACGCGCCACACACACCGTGGACGCTGACTGCTCCCACGGGGTCGTCGATGCGCATTCGATCCCAGAAGATGACCGAATAGACGACGAGGAGTCCGGAGACGGCACCGATGATGATGGCTCCGAGACCGTTCACCACCCAACAGCCGGCGGTGACACCCACGAGGCCGGCCAGCAAACCGTTGCCCGTCATGGCCACGTCGGGCTTTCCGTTCTTCAGCCAGGTCACCATCATCGCGACAAACGCCCCCGCGGCGGCGGCCAAAGTGGTGTTGACGGCGATAGTGCCCACCACCGGGTCGGCACCGAGCCAAGAGCCCGGATTGAAGCCGAACCAACCCACGAGGAGGATGAAGCATCCGAGGATGGCGAAGGGAATGCTGTGACCGGGGATGGCGCGGGGCTTGCCGTCCTCGCCGTACTTGCCTTTGCGAGGTCCGAGCGCCGAGGCTCCCATGACCGCGGCGATACCTCCGGTCATGTGGACGATGGCGCTACCAGCGAAGTCGTGGAATGGCGTGTCGAGTTGGAACAGCCAGCCTCCACCCCACTGCCAACGAACGACGATGGGGTAGATGATCGCCGAGATCACGGCGCTGTAGATGACGTACGACTTGAATTTGGTTCGTTCGGCCATGGCGCCGGACACGATGGTGGCCGCCGTCGCAGCGAAGGCCACTTGGAAGGTGAAGAACACGAACTTGTCGAGTGTTCCGTACGAGAACACTCCGTCACCAGCGAGGAACCATCCGTCGCCGCCGATGAAGCGTCCGAGTCCGGTCATGTCTCCACCGAATGCGATCGCGTATCCGATGGCGAAGAACAGAAGGGCACCGACGCAGAAGTCCATGAGATTCTTCATGAAAATGTTGGCGACGTTCTTGGCTCGGGTGAGGCCGGCCTCCACCAGGGAGAAACCGGCCTGCATGAAGATGACCAGTACCGCCGCAACGAGGACCCAGATGTTGTCCAACGTCGCTTGAACTTGGGCCACGGGATCGATGTCTTCGGCTCGAGCAATCGCCGGGATCGCCAAGGCCGTGGCCGTGGCTACCGTCGATCCGAGCGCGAGACGGAGGAACTTCCTGCGCATGATTCTCCTTCGGGTATGGGGATGTGTGGTGCCCAATCCCTGTCCACGCTGACCGGGCGACGGACTCGATGATCCGCCGGGCACAAGTGAAACTAGAAAGGCGATGTTTCCCCGATGTCCGAGGATTGTTACGAGCGTGTGAGCGGTCGGTTCGGCGACCGGCGTCCGACGGTGCGGTCAGGCCAGACCGGAGATCGCCTCGTCGAGCGCGGCGCGGTGGTGTTCGCGCGCGGTGAGGGCCGCCAACACCCATGCCGAGAGGACGAGATACCCGTCGCCGGTGAGAAGTTCGGCCGGCACCGTCGGATCGGGACCCTTCACGGCGTTCTTCATCGATTCGCTGAGCGACAGGATGTGCATCACGTCGTCGAGGGAGTCCGGCATCATCGTGCGGGCCACGTCGATAGCGGCGCGACCGTCGTCGATGATGGAATCGATGAAGCAGGCCAGGGCCACCACGTCGACGAGTCCGATGCGATCGAGTACCTGCCCGAGGCGCGGGTCGAGAGCGGGGTCGTCGAGATGTCTCTTCAACTCGTGCAACGAATGCAGGTGGCCGTTGAGACCCTGGTCCGCGAAGTCCGGCTCGGCGCGATGACGACGCATGGCCTCGCCCACCGCGGGAACTCGATCCTCCACGCGTCGACGGTCGATGATGCGCCACCACTCGTCGGCTTCACCGTTGAGCAGCTCGTCGAACAGGTGGGACGTGTCGACCGAGGTCCAGGGTGCCGACGCCACGGGACCGTCGTCGATGACGCGCTTGCTCAGCTTGAGACGGATCAACGGAGGCGTGAGCATGGTGGTCACGAGAACCATCAGCAGGAGTGCCCCGTACAACTCGTCGTCGAGCACGCCCTTCGACAGTCCGATGGAGGCGAAGATCAAGCCCACCTCGCCACGGGGCATCATGCCGATGCCGACCAACAACTTGTCGCCACCGCCCGCGCCGAGTCCGATACCGGCGACCACCTTGCCGAGGATGGCGACCACGGTCAGCACTCCCGCCAAGACCAGGACACTCGGCTGGAACATGGCCTCGAGGTCGGCGTTGACACCGATGCTGGCGAAGAACACCGGAATGAAGATGTGGCCGAGCGGGTTCAGACCCTCGGCGATGCGTTCGTGTTGCGCACTTCGACCGACTCCGAGGCCGGCCATGAAGGCGCCGATGATGAAGGCCAACTTGGCCTGGTTGGCCAACAGGGAAAAGGCCAGGGTCAGCCCGAAGGCGGTCGCCACGATCGTGGTCGACGACTTAGCCGCGCGGTCGATCCGGGTGAACAGCCGCGGAATCACGAAGATCGACAGCAGGCCGGTCAGCAACAGGAACGCCACCGCGAGGCCGATCGTCTCGAGCACGACGCCGACTCCGATCGACCCCTCGGTCACCACCTTCACCACCACCGTGAGGATGACGAGCCCCATCACGTCGTCGGCGACCGCCGCTCCGAGCACGACGCGCGATTCTCTCAAGGCCAGGGCGCGCAAATCACCCAGCACGCGGGCCGTGATGCCCACGCTGGTGGCGGTGAGCGCCGCACCGATGAAGAGCGCGACTTTGCCTTGTTCGCCGAAGGCCGCGGCCACCGCGAATCCGGCGGCGAAGGGCACGACGACACCGACGATGGCGACGATGAAGGCCGGCTTGCCCACCTTGGCCATCTCGCCCAGATCCATCTCGAGGCCGACCTGGAACAGCAGGAGGATCACGCCGATCTCGCCCAGCAACAGAACCATGTCGGCGATCTCGAGGTGCGCGATGGGGTCGATCCAACCCAGAACGCTCGGTCCGATGATGATGCCGGCCACGATCTCGCCCAGAACCGCGGGCACCCGCGCTCGCTCGGCCAACTCGGCGGCCACGCGGGCCACCACGATGATGACGAGCAAGTTGCCCAGGACCAACGCCAGGTCGTACGTACCAGTGGAGGCGGCGAGCATCAGAGAAGTGTACGAATCGACGGGCGACGACTAGGCGACCAGCAGGACCTCGGCGCGCTCTACAGCGACCGGGACGAGCATCCAGCCCCGGCTGCGCACGGTGCGGATCGATTCGGGCCCGAGATGACGACGGATGGCGACCAGCAGGGAGTCGCAACGACGGTCGTTGAGGTCGGCGATGCCAGCGAGCCGGGCCAGTTCGCGGCGACTCACGACCCGCCCCTGACAATTCACGAGCACCCGAAGAACGGCGACCTCTTGAGCAGCGAGACGAGAGATCTTTTGCACACCTGAAAGGTAGAAATCGGGGGTTTCCCGCCTGTTCGGGGTCTGTGAACGCCGTGTGAACGGTGGCGCAGGGGAGTTAGGGGCTCGGGTTGGGGGTCGACTCCGTACTGCGAGAGAATGACGGTATGGAGCTCAGTTACCCCACCGACGCCGAACAATTTCGTCGAGAGATTCGAGATTGGCTCGTGGCCAATCTGCCTCGAGGTTGGGGTGAGCCCGGCTTCGAACTGGTCGGCGAGGAGCGCAAAAAGTTCATCGAGCAGTGGCCGGCGAAATTGTTCGCTGGTGGGTGGATCTGCGCCACCTGGCCCCAGGAGTACGGCGGGAAGGGCCTCACCACGATGCAGGGTGTGGTGTTGTCCGAGGAGTTCGCTCGGATGAAGGCGCCGTTGCGCGCCGACTTCTTCGGCGACACCTTGGTGGGGCCGACCATTTTGCAGTGGGGCACCGAGGAACAAAAAAAGGAGTTCCTGCCCAACATCCTGAACGGCAAGACTCGGTGGTGCCAGGGTTTCAGCGAACCGAACTCGGGCTCCGACCTGGCATCGTTGAAGACGCAGGCGATCCTCGACGGCGACGAGTGGATCATCAACGGACAGAAAGTGTGGACCACCGGCGGTCATCACGCCGACTACTGCTTCCTTCTCACCCGTACCGATCCCGAGGCTCCCAAGCACAAGGGCATCTCCTATTTATTGGTGCCCATGCGCCAAGAGGGCGTCGAGGTTCGTGGCATCGTGCAGCCTGACGGGACGGCCGAGTTCTGCGAGGTGTTCTTCACCAACGCCCGTTGTCCCAAGGACAACGTGGTCGGTGGTGTGAACAACGGTTGGAAGGTGGCCAACAGCACCTTGGCCTTCGAACGCGGCATGAGTGCCACCACCGGATACCGCCGGTTCGAGGAGGAGTACAAGCAGATGGCTCGCGCGGCCACCGAGAACGGGTGCATCCATCGCGAGGACATCCGTCAGCGTTTGATGGAGTACTACACCAAGATCCAGATTCTGCGCATCAACGGATTGCGTTCGTTGACCGCCACATTGAACAACACCAAGGACCTGGGTGTGATGGCTCTTGGAGCGTCCAACAAGATGTTCTGGTCCGAGATGCACAAGGCGGCCATGGAGTTGGCGCTCGACATCTTCGGTGCCAACGCCATGCTCATCGACGCGGGCCCCGACGGAGGTTCGTGGCCCGGCGTCGCACGCGAGAAGCGTCGTGCGGGTTACCCCGTGAGCCCGATGATGTCGGCGTTCTTCTTCAGCCGATCCGAAACCATCTGGGGTGGCACCAGCCAGATCCAGCGCAACATCGTGGGTGAGCGCGTGCTCGGGCTGCCCAAGGAGCCGTCGGCCGGTTGAGCGAACGAATGGTGACGTCGCGGTTCCTGTTGGTCACCGCGGCCACATTGGCGTACTACACGTGTGTCGGAATTTTCATCCCCACATTGCCCGTCTTCATAAAGAACGGCCTCGGGGGAGGAGAGGCGATGATCGGCGCCGCCGGGGTGGTCTTCAGCGCTTCGGCGGTGCTGTTTCGTCCCGCGCTGACTTGGATTGGTAACACGTGGGGCCGCCGCACGATGATGGTTTCGGGCTCGATGACCGGTGCGCTGGGCGCGCTCAGCCTGATCGTGGTGACGGCGACATGGCAAATCTTGCCGTTGCGCGCGCTGATGGGGGTCGGTGAGGCGGCCCTGTTCGTTGGTGCGGCCATCCTCGTCGTCGAGTTGAGTCCCGAGACTCGCAAGGCCGAGGCCGCCAGTTATCTCTCGGTGGCTGTTTTCGGGGGGCTTTCCATCGGACCGATCATCGGTGAGTGGGTGATGGGAGACGTGGCCGAAGGTTCGCGCGGACTGTCGTCGGGCCACTACGACGCGGTGTGGATTGTTTCGGCGGTCGCGGCCGTGGTGGCGGGTCTGGTGTCGTTCACCGCCCCAGCGTTCGTGGGGGCGGGTCCGACCGAGGTTCGGCGGCGCATCTCGTGGTTCCACCCGCGCGCCATCCTTCCCGGGACGATCTTGGCGCTCGGTATGGCTGCGTGGACTTCTTTCACGTCATTCGTGCCGACGTTCGCCAAGTCGATCGGGCTGTCGGGTTCGGCGGCGTATTTCACCGCGTACAGCATCCTGTGCTTGTTCATTCGCTTGCTCGGCGCCAAGTTTCCGGCCCGTATCGGTCTTCGTCGCAGTGTCGCGGTGGCGATGTGGTGCCTCCTGGGTGGCGTCACATCGGTGTGGGTGTTGGGCAACTCGCTCGGGATCTGGCTGGGCACGATCTTCTTCGCTCTGGGCGTGTCATTCTTTTACCCATCGTTGTTGGCCATGAGCGTCGAGGGTATCGACGGAGAGGATCGCGTCGAGGTGGTGGCCAGTTTCACCAGTTTTTTCGAGATTGGCGGCGTGATCGGGGGCCTTGCACTGGGACTCATCGGGGAACTGCTCGGAGAGCGCGCCACCTTCGCCGGTGGTATCGGCTTCGCCGTGCTCGGTTTGTCGCTGTTGCGTCGAACGAGGACGCCTGTTCCCTCAATCGCCTGAGGGCGAGGTGGGGTCGAGGGCGGCCGATGAGCGCAACGGTCGTTCCGGCAATGCCAGAGCGATCACGAAGCCGATGATCGCCAACGGGACCGCGGCTCGGAAGACAATGACGATTGCCTGAGTGAGAGCGTCGAGGGCCTGCTCGCGAACGGGGGACGGCAACTCGCGGATCATGCGCGGGGCCTGCACCAACTCGGGGTCGATGCGACCATTCAGTCGATTGGCAAAGAGGGCTCCGTACGCGGCGAGTCCCACCGCTCCGCCCAACTGTCGCATGAAGACCACGATGGAGGAGGCGGTGCCCATTTCACCGGGCGCGACGGCGTTCTGTACCGCGAGTGTTCCGGTGGGCATGATCATTCCCATTCCTATTCCCAGGATGAACGAGGCGGTCATGGCGAGGTACACGTACCCGTTCGACGAGTCAAGGAACGAGGCCATGGCGAAGCCGATCGTGGTGACAACGCATCCAGCCGGCGCCCACACCTTGTAGGTGCCGGTGCGCGAGGTGATCCGTCCCACCCAGGTGGCGGCGATGGCCACCGACACCGCCATCGGCACCAAGAGGAGTCCTGAGTTGGTGGCCGACACCCCGGTGACCCCCTGCAGGAACAAGGGCATGAACGCATTGGCCCCGTAGAACACGGCGCCGATGAGGATCATGAGCGGCACCACCACCTTGACGGTGTCGATCGTGAGCATGGACAGCGGAATGATCGGTTCGGGGGCCTTGTCCTCCCATCTGATGAAAGCGACCGTTCCCACGACGGCCGTGGCGAAGAAACCAAGCGTCGGAGCGGAGGTCCAGCCATACTCGTCGCCGGTCCAGGAGAGTCCGAGCAACAAGGCGGTGACCGAGACGACGAGCAGCGTGGCTCCCATGAAGTCGACCTTGCGCTGTTGGCGCAAAAAGGGAAGTTTCAGCGCCTTGTTGGTGATCACGATTGCGATGACCGCCACCGGAACATTGACGAGGAAGATCCAACGCCAACTGGTGTTGTCGACGATGAAGCCACCGATCAAGGGTCCGACGACACTGCTGAAGGTGAAGATACTCGTGATGAGACCCATGTACCTGCCGCGTTCGCGCGGAGCGACGACGTCGCCGATGATGGCGAACGCCACCGCCAACAGCCCGCCGCCACCGATGCCCTGAACGCCCCGAGAGACCACCAGTTGCCCCATGGATTGGGAGATCCCGCAGAGGATCGAACCGACGGCGAAGATGACGATGGCGGCTTGGTAGACGATTCGCCGACCATAGAGGTCGGAGAGTTTTCCGAACAGTGGCGTCGCGGTGGTGCTGGTCAGCATGTATGCGGTACCCACCCAGGCGTAGTACTCGATGCCACCGAGTTCACCGACGATGGTGGCCAACGCCGTGTTGACGATGGTTCCGTCGAGAGCCGACAGCGCCAGTCCGGAGATGACACCGGCGAAAACCAGATACAACTGCCGTTTGGTGATGGCCACACCCATCGGGGTGGAGTTGAGCGTGTCGGTCACTGTTTGTACCGTACAACCAACCGACTCATCGACGGAAATTTCCGGTGGTGGTTCTCGACACTGCCCCCTCTTGCGTCCGTCGGCGGGCTCTGGTAGCGAGGAGGCGTGGTCGTGCCGTTGGTGTCGTCGTCGTACACCAGTCCCGTGGGTCGCCTCCGGTTGGTGGCCAGTGACAGCGGGCTACGGGCCGTTCGCTGGCCGAACGATTCGTCGTCGGGCGATGTCCTCTCGGGTCGTAACGAGGTGATCGACAGGACCGTGGATCAGCTCGATCAGTACTTCGCCGGCCAGCGTCGCGATTTCGACCTGCCCCTCGAACCGGCCGGCACTCCGTTTCAGTTGTCGGCTTGGAACGTGTTGCGCACCATCCCCTACGGATCCACGATGTCCTACGTCGAGCAGGCGGTGATTCTCGGCGACGCCAAAAAGGCGCGCGCGGTCGGTTCGGCCAACGGTCGAAATCCGTTGGCCATCGTGGTGCCGTGCCATCGAGTCATCGGCTCGTCGGGGACCCTCACCGGTTTCGCCGGCGGCACGAAGGCGAAGAAGTTCCTCCTCGACTGGGAAAAGCGCCATGCGCCTCCGCGGCTGTCGGTGCGCGCCGCCGACCAGGATCCACGTTTGGCCGAGATGTTCGCCAAGGGACTGACCTCGTCGACGGGGGAGCCGTTGAACATCTTCGGGTCGCTGGCTCATCATCCCGACTTGTTGCGACGTTGGCTGGTGTTCGCTGGCCACGTTCTTTCCAAGAACACCATCGCCCCGCGCGAGCGTGAGCTACTCATCCTGCGCACCGGTTGGAACTGCAACTCACGATACGAATGGGGCCAACACGTTTTGATCGCCCGCTCGTGTGGACTCTCCGACGCAGAGATCGAGCGCGTGACGGTCGGTCCTTCGGCGCGGTGGTCCGATGTCGATCGCTCGTTGTTGACCGCTGCTGACGAATTGCACGTCGACCAACGTGTGAGTGACGACACCTGGCGGTCGTTGTCGGTGCACTTGTCCAACGAACAGATGCTCGACGTCATTGCCACGGTGGGGAACTATCACCTGGTGGCGATGTTCCTGAACTCCTTGCGCGTCGAGTTGGACGCCGGCGTCCCGGACGATCCGCGGCTCGGCTGACGTGCCTCGTCAGCCTTTGCGACGTGCTGACTGCGCCTGCTCGCGACGACGACGGGCCGCTTCCTGCTCGGCGGCCTTGCGGGTCTTGCGTTGCTCTTTCAATGCGGCACGCTCAGCGTCGTCCTTAGAGTCGACGATCGACGGTACGACAGTGAGCGTCGGTGCCGGCGGGACCTTCCAAGCTTCGTCGTGCTTGAGAATGCGGGTGATGATGGGTGAGGCGATCGCCTCACCGGTGACCACCGTGGCCAGCATCACCTGAGTGACGTCCAGACCGTGCTTGGCGATGACTCCCGGCAGGATCTCACGCAGGTTTTCCTCGCTCGGGTCGTCGGCGTTGGGGCCCAGTAACTCGATGCACTCGTTGAGGCAGGATTCGGTGAGTATGAGAGAAACGCGTTCGAGGTCACCGTTCATGCGACCCTTGTTCACGGTCTCGCGTATGGCCGCGATCAGGTCGGCTGGTGAGGGATCGGCGCCCTTGACACCGGCGATGTGCTGGACGGCGTCTCGATCGTCTTCTTCGAGCGATTCGTAAAGAGCGGTGATCTTGGTGTCGGGAAGTTGACGGAGAGCCCGATCGAGCAGGGAGAGGGCGGAGAGACGATTCTTGACTTGATTCACAATCAGGGCAGGTTACTGCTGTCACGTGCGTCAGAATGGTGCCATGAGCGCCAAGACCGGATTGAAAGCCCGAATACAAGCTGACATCGCCGAGGCGGTGCGTGCGGGAGACGAACTTTCGAAGTCGACCCTGCGCATGGCATTGGCCGCCATCATGAACGCCGAGGTGGCTGGAAGCGAGGCCGTGGTGCTGAGCGACGACCAGATCATCAACGTGTTGCGAGCCGAGATGAAGAAGCGAGCCGAGTCGGCCGAGATCTACGAGCAGGCGGGCCGTGCCGCGTCAGCGTCGAAAGAACGAGCCGAGATCACCATCATCGAGAAGTATCTGCCAGCCGCCATGGATGCCGGCGAGCTGGCGAGCATCGTGTCGCAGGAAGTCGCCGCCGCCGCCGTGAATGGCCAAGCCGGTCCCAAAGCTATGGGCATGGTGATCAAGGCGGTCAAGGAACGCGTCGGTGCATCGGCCGACGGAGCGACCATCGCCGCGGCCGTGAAGTCTGCGTTGGAGTGTTAGCCTGCGTCGTGGGGGTAGCCATGAATCAGGTGATCGGCTCGCGTTTTTTGATCGGGTGCATTGTCGTGGCGTCGGCCACCGCGTGCTCGGGGGGTGAGTCGTCGAATTCGCCGACGTCCCCACCGCCATCGGAAGCACCCGCGACCGAGCCCCCGGTTCTCGAGGCCGCGCCGGCCGAGCTGGTGGCAGCCATCGAAGCCGACCTCGCTCGAGCACCGTCTTGCGACCCGACGGCACCCGACCTGTGCTTGTTGCCGTTCCCGAGTGATTTCTACACCGTGCCCGACGACACGCCCACCGGGCTGCGGGTGTCGTTCCCCGCGGACGGCATGCCAGTGAACTCGAGTGCGGTGGCCATCGACCCCTCGGAGTGGAATCGCAACGACGGTTTCAGCCCCAACTCCACGATTCTTGCATCGTTCGCCAACCTCGACGGCTCGAATCTCCCTTCGTGGGTCGACATAACGGCCTCCACGGCCGACGACGTCACCGTGGTGTTGCTCGACGAATCAGGTCGCCGGATTCCCCTCTGGGCCGAACTCGACGAAGGCGATGACCCGCTTCTCCTGATCCACCCGGCCGAGGTTCTCGACGACGGTGGGCACTATGTGGTGGGAGTTCGTGGGCTGTTGGACACTTCGGGGGCAGCCATCGAGCCCTCGGCGGCCTTCATCGCCTTGCGGGATTCGCTCGACACCGGCTTGCCCTCGATCGAGGAACGACGAGAGCAAATGGACCGGACGTTCTCGACCCTCGCCGACGCCGGCGTGGAGCGGGGTGACTTGCAGTTGGCGTGGTCCTTCACGGTCGCCAGCACCGAAAATCTGACCGGACGAATTCTCGCGGTGCGCGACCAGACTCTCGACTGGCTGGAGTCGACTGGCGGTGCCTACGAGATCACCCAAGTCATCCCGCGCTCACGCGACGACGTTTCGGTGCAAGTGGCAGGGACTTTCACGCTGGTCAACCACATGACTGCTGGCGGTGAGCCCGGTGAGCGCTTCAACTACGCGACCGAGGACCCTGACGCAACGCCCACCCCCAACGGGGAGATGGTGGTTCCCTTCCTTTGCCAAGTACCGATCGTTCAGGAATCCGAACCCGATCTCGAGTTGAGGCCCGGTCTCTATGGACACGGCTTGTTGGGCAGCGAGTACGAGATCGAATACGGCGGAGACGTGCGAGCACTCGGGAACGAGGCGGGCATCTTGTTCTGCTCCACCCAGTGGGCGGGAATGAGCGAGATCGATGTCGCGAACGCGGTGGACACACTCCAAGATTTCTCGCGCTTTCCCACGATGGCCGATCGTATGCAGCAGGGAATAGTGAATTTCATCGCCCTCGGCTGGCTGATGCAGAACGGTTTGTTCGACGATCCGGCTTTCGCTGGCGTGCGGGTGGGCGGTGATCTTGTGTACTACGGCAACAGCCAAGGTGGAATCATGGGTTCGGCCTTGGCGGCAGTGTCGCCGGACATTTCCCGCTCGGTTCTGGGAGTACCCGGCATCAACTACAGCCTTCTGTTGGCCCGTTCGGTCGATTTCGACGCCTACGAGGCCATCATGGAACCGGCCTACCCGAGTCGGCGAGTCCGGACTTTGATCATCTCCGTCATTCAGATGTTGTGGGATCGTGGAGAGGGCGGAGGGTACATCAATCACATCGGATCCAATCCGTTGCCGGGCACGCGCCCGGACAAAGCCCTCCTCTTCCACGTCGCCCTCGGGGATTGGCAAGTCACGGAGTTGTCGGCGTACATCGCCGCCGAGGCGGTGGGAGCCACGATTCACACGCCGGTCGTCGCTGAAGGCCGTAGCCGAGAGTTATCGCCGGGCTGGGGACTCGAACCAGCGGTCGAAGGTCAAACGGGATCGGCGATCGTGATCTGGGATTCGGGTAGCGACCTCATCCCCCTCGGGCCCGTGCCGCCATCGACGAGTCGCGATTCTCACGAAGATCCGCGTGACGACGCCCTGACTCGTTCCCAGATGCGTCGTTTCTTGATCGACGGTGTGTTCGAGGATGTTTGCGCCGGCGAGCCGTGCCGGGCCAAACAGACCGGCTGATCATCGCCAGACAATGGCGGGAGTGGCTCGGTCTCGCGAATAACCCGACGTTCCTGAGTCACGGCGCGACAGGCGAATCTCACTCGACCGCGGTGATCGTCACCACCATCTCGGGGTTCTCGATTTTCCCCCTTTTGTCGGTGATGCAGACCTTGACGCCGCCGCGCGGTCCGCGGTGCGGGTAGAACCCTCGTTCCCGCAACCTCGTCCGCCGAAGTTTCGCCGTTAGCCGTGGCGGTGTCGCGGTCGCTGCCTCTCGAGTCGGCACTGGCGCCGATCGTCGGGCCGGTCACGGTGAGGGCGGAGATCACGACGCTGATGAACTTGCTCTCGCGGGTGATCCACACGATGCTCTTCTGACCGGTTGGTGACAACCCGTGTGGTTGTTCGCCGGACCAGAGGATCGCCTCGTGGTCGCTCCAGACCTCTCCCGGGAATCGTTCGACCGAGTCAGGGGAAGCCCCGTGGCGCCCACGGTAGGAATCGGACCTACGACCTTCTGCTCCGGAGGCAGACGCTCTATCCACTGAGCTACGTGGGCAACTCTTGTCAGACTAGCGGTGGGTTCGGGCGTGCGATTCCGGTATCGACGCGAGTCGAAGGAACCTTGTGAGAGCCCTGTCGTTGGTGTTCTCTGTCGTGGTGGTGGGGTGTTCCGTGAAGGAATCGTCGGTTTCGACCACGTCGGTTTCGACCACGTCGGTGGTCGAAGACGCGCCCACGACGACGACCTCGTCGCTCGTCGTCGACACTGTCGCCCCTGACGGCGGATTCTCGTTGCAGGGAATCGGTTACGACGACGTTCCGGTCCTTGGCCCCGGGCCCGTGTGGGGAACCGGATGCGGCAGCGGATCCGATGGTGACCCCTTGTTGCCGGACGAGTTGCCTGACGGTCTGTGGTTCGGTTCGCTCGGTCCGCAGTACGAGTATCACGAACCGACCGGCCCCGAGGACCGCGGCTACGGATACGCGCGCCTCGGCGACTCTCGGCTGGAGATCGATCTGTGGTGCGTCTACGCCGGAGTCGCAGCCAAGCAGCGGTACAACGACCCGAGGTGTCTCGCCGACATGTCGTGTTCGTCGGGTAATGCAGCGTGGTGGTTCACCGAGGATCGGTCCAACAAGCTTCGTTCCGTTTCTTTGGCCGCCGACTACCGCTACTCGGCCGAGCCCGAAATCAGCGATCCTTTCCGGCCGGGGTGTTCGTCGAGCGAGGCCCTCGTGGCCAACGCGGCGTGGCGCCTTTGGCCCGTGTGGATCGCCGTCGACGCCGGTGTGGATCGCCGTCGACGCCGGTGTGGATCGCCGTCGACGCCGGTGTGGATCGCCGTCGACGCCGGTGTGGATCGCCGTCGACGCCGGTGTGGATCGCCGTCGACGCCGGTGTGGTCACCGAGATACTCGGCATCTGCAGTTGTCACACCGCCATCCGGGGACTGGGGCCTGCCTCGTCGATCACATGAATAGGCGGTGGTGAACCACCCCTCATCGGTAACAATGGGGCGGTCATGCCCGATCTCCTCCACGTTCTCGCCACCCGCCTACAAGTGGCGTTCGACTCCGTGGCTGGTCGTACCGGTGTCGATCCCGTCATCCGCCTCAGCGAACACGCCGATGCCCAAGCCAACGGTGCGTTGGCCTTGGCCAAGGAACTCGGACGCAATCCGCGCGAGGTGGCTCAGGCAGTTCTCGAGGCGTGTGGCAGTCTCGAGAACATCTGCTCGTCGGTCGAGGTGGCCGGCCCGGGCTTCCTGAACCTCGTCCTCGCCAACGGATTCCTGGCCGACGAACTGTCGAAAGTGGCCGCCGACGCCCGTCTCGGCGTCGGCGCGGTCGCCGCGCGCACGGTGATCATCGACTACTCGGCACCGAACGTGGCCAAGGAAATGCACGTCGGTCACCTGCGCACCACCGTCATCGGTGACGCGCTCGTTCGTCTGATGGAGCACGTCGGACACCGAGTGACACGCGAGAACCACATCGGCGATTGGGGCACCCCGTTCGGGATGCTCATCGAGCACCTGCTGGATCTTGGCGAGACCAAGGCGGCCGATCATCTCTCGCTCGGCGACCTCGACGGCTTTTACAAACAGGCTCGAGCGAAATTCGACGCCGACGACACGTTCAAGGATCGTGCGCGAGTCCGTGTCGTGTCGCTGCAATCGGGCGACGCGGAAACCCGACGCCTCTGGAAATTGCTCGTCGATTTGTCCACCAAGCATTTCAACGTGGTGTACTCCTCGATCGGCATTCTGCTCACCGACGACGACTTGATGGGCGAGAGCGCGTACAACGATCTGCTGCCGCAGGTGATCACCCGTCTGGACGCTCTTGGTCTGCTCCGGCAGTCTGATGGTGCAGACGTGGTGTTCCCGCCTGGCTACACCAATCGCGACGGTGACCCATTGCCGTTGATCGTGCAGAAGGGACAGGGGGGTTTCAATTACGCCACCAGCGATTTGGCTTGTGTGATCGATCGTGTCGAGCGCATCGGTGCGGACTTGTTGTTGTACGTCGTGGGAGCACCGCAGACGCAGCACCTGAGCATGGTCTTCGATGTCGCTCGCATGGCCGGTTGGTTGAAGGATCCCGTGGAGGCCGTTCACGTGTCGTTCGGCAGCGTGCTGGGTCCTGACCGCAAGATGCTCAAGAGTCGCAGCGGCGACCCGTTGAAGTTCATCGACCTGGTCACCGAGGCGGTGGCGCGAGCCGACGAAGCCGTCGCGGCCAAGAACCCCGACCTGCCGGCAGACGAGCGCGCCCGAGTCGCGCGCATGGTGGGCATCGGGGCCGTGAAGTACGCCGACCTCTCCACCGACCGCGTGCGTGATTACGTCTTCGACTGGGAGCGCATGTTGTCCTTCGATGGAAACACCGCCCCGTATCTTCAGTATGCGCACGCCCGCATCTGCAGCATCTTCCGGCGGGCCGGTGTCGATCGCAGCACCATCGCCTCCGTTGCCATCTTGATCGTCGAGCCCCAAGAGCGGGAGCTGGCACTGAGGATCCTCGGTTTCGAGTCCGCCGTCTTCGACACCATCGAGCGGTACAGCCCGCACCGACTGTGCACGTATCTTTACGAACTCGCCACCACCTTCACCGCGTTCTACGAACACTGCCCGGTGTTGAAGGCCGACGACGTGACTCGCGCCAGTCGACTGGCCTTGTGTGACCTCACCGCTCGGGTGATGAACCGCGGGCTCGGCCTGCTGGGGATCGACACTCCGGAGCAGATGTGAGCCCGCGTCCCGTGCCCTTGAATCTGCTGCCCGACAACGCGCGGGTGGAGGCCGACGGCTCGTTGAGCATCGGTGGATGCCGGGTCGACGAGTTGGCCGAGCGCCACGGCACCCCGATGTTCGTGTACGACGAGGCGCACATTCGTGCGCGGTGTCGTGAGGCGGTGGCGGCCTTCGGTACCGATCGGGTGGTGTACGCCAGCAAGGCCTTCACCTGCGCCGCGATGGCCCGACTCGTGAGCGACGAGGGACTGTTGCTCGACGTGGCTACTGGTGGCGAACTGTTCGTCGCCATGCACGGGGGAGTGCCGGCCGATCGTTGCATCCTGCACGGCAACAACAAGAGCTTGACCGAACTGGAGATGGCCCTCTCCGCTGGTGCCGACTCCCAGGCGCGTCCCGGAGTGCGTCAGATCGTGGTGGACAGCTTCGACGAGATCGAGCGACTCGAGCACCTACGTTCGCGAAATTTTCCCCGGCCCCGATTGATGGTCCGAGTGACCCCCGGCGTTCACGCAGAGACGCACGACTTCATCGCCACGGGTCAGGACGATTCGAAGTTCGGGTTCAACTTGGCGAATGGTGACGCCGCGCGGGCGATCGAGCGCATCACCCGCGGGGGTTGCGGCGAGTTGGTCGGCCTTCATTGCCATATCGGGTCCAACGTCTTGCTCGTCGACAGCTTCGCGAGGGCCGCCGCGGTGATGGCCGAGTTCGCCGCTCCCTACGGACTGCCCGAACTGACCTTGGGTGGTGGCCTCGGCGTCGCGTACGTGGAAGGCGAGGAGGCACCCTCGATCACTGCCTGGGGCTCGGTGTTGCTGGATGCCTGTCGGGCCCTCGGGGTTCAGTCCGAGGTGTCGGTCGAGCCCGGTCGCGCGATCGTGGCGTCATCGGCCATCACCGTGTACACGGTGGGCACGATCAAACTCATCCCCGGTATTCGCACCTACGTCAGCGTCGATGGGGGCATGAGCGAGAATCCGCGACCGGTGCTGTACGGCAGTGGATACGAGGCGTTCACCGTGGCTGATGTGGCGGCGACGCGGGACATGCCCGGACGACTGGTGGGCAAACACTGCGAGAGCGGCGACGTTCTCGTCTTCGACGCTGATTTTCCGTCGTCGTTGAAAGTGGGCGATCTGTTGGCCACGCCGGTCACCGGTGCCTACGGCCATTCGATGGCGAGCAACTACAACAAGGTTCCCCGACCGGTCGTGGTCTTCGTGGCCGACGGGACCTCGCGCGTGGTGGTGCGGCGCGAGACCTACGAGGACCTGGTTCGACTCGATCAGGTGTGAACCCCCGGCTCACTCGGCTGGTGCGGACCCGTCGCCGTCGATAAATCCCGAGGTTTCCGGCGGGGCGCCCCTTTAGCCTTGATCATCGTGACAACGGTCGAATCCCAAGGAAAAGTCGTGCGCGTCGGTGTGCTCGGCTGCGGAAACGTCGGTGCGGCCCTCATTGGTCTCATCGCCCGACAGTCGAAGGGCATCGAGGCTCGCACCGGCATTCGCCTCGAAGTGGTGAGCGTCGCCGTGCGAAACCTCTCGCGCGATCGCGAGATCGCCCTGGCCGACGGATTGCTCACGCGCGACGCGCACTCGGTCGTCAGTGACCCGCAGGTCGACTTGGTGGTCGAGGTCATCGGTGGTATCGAGCCGGCCCGTGAGCTCATCGCGACGGCGCTGTCATTCGGCAAACCCGTGGTCACGGCGAACAAGGAACTACTTGCCAACGTCGGTGCCGAATTGTTCGGTGCCGCCGACGCCGCCGGTGTCGACCTCTTGTTCGAGGCAGCCGTCGCCGGTGGCATCCCGGTCATCCGCGCCCTGCGTGAGAGTCTGCGCGGCGAGCCGGTGAGTCGCGTCATGGGCATCATCAACGGTACGACCAACTACATCCTCACCAAGATGACCGAGGATGGCGCCGATTACGGAGTCGCGCTCGCTGAGGCGCAACATCTCGGTTTCGCCGAGCGTGATCCGACGGCCGACGTCGAGGGCTTCGACGCCGGTGCCAAGGCCGCGATCCTGGCATCCATCGCCTTCGGTGCCAAGGTGGTGGCCGGCGACGTGTATCACGAGGGGATCAGTCGCATCACCGCGGCCGACATCGCCGTGGCCAAACGACTCGGATACGTCGTCAAGCTCCTCGGCATCGCCGAACGCGACGCCGCCTCCGGTGAGATCGCCGTGCGCGTGCATCCGGCGATGGTTCCTCTGCATCACCCGCTGGCCAGTGTTCGTGAGAGCTACAACGCGGTCTTCGTCGAGGGTGGAGCAGTGGGCTCGCTCATGTTCTATGGACGCGGCGCCGGTGGCGGACCCACGGCCAGTGCCGTACTCGGCGACGTGATCGACGCCGCGGTGAACCTGGCCAAGGGCACCCACGGAACCATCGGCTCGTTCTCCCGCGCGGTGGTTCGACCGATCGACGAGACGAGCGCCGAATATCTGTTGTCGCTCGAGGTGGTCGACAAGCCCGGTGTCCTCCACGCGGTCACCGGGGTGTTCGCTCGTCACGGTGTGAGCATCCGAGCCGCCGAGCAGGAGGGCATCGGAGCCGACGCCCGTCTGGTGTTCATCACGCACGACGCCAAGGAGTCCGCGGTGCAGGCCACGGTGCGCGAGTTGCGCGAACTCGATGTGGTCAGCCGTGTCGGTGGGTTGCTGCGGGTGATCGGTTCCTGACGGGTCGATGACCGTGCGTTACGTCTCGACCCGCGGGCAGGCGCCCGAACTCGGATTCGCCGACGTGTTGTTGGCCGGACTCGCCTCTGACGGCGGTCTGTACGTTCCGTCGCATTGGCCGACACTGCCCCCGTTGTCCACCGTCTCGTACGCCGATCTGGCGGCTGCGGTGATGGGACCCTTCGTCGACGGTGAGATCGACGAGGTCGCGTTCGGTCCCATGTGTCACGAGGCCTACTCCACCTTCCGTCACCCGGCCATCGTTCCCGTGGTGGAGATCGGCCCCGATGAATGGGTGATGGAACTCTTTCACGGACCGACGTTGGCCTTCAAGGACGTGGCCTTGCAGTTGGTCGGCCGCCTCTTCGATCACCTGCTGACGGCCCGTGGCGAACGCGTGATGATCGTGGGTGCCACCAGTGGCGACACCGGCTCGGCGGCCATCGACGGTGTGAGGCGATGCGACAACGTCGACATCGTGATCTTGTACCCGCAGGGTCGGGTCAGTGACGTTCAGCGTCGCCAGATGACGACGGTCGACGCGCCGAATGTGCACACCGTGGCCATCGAGGGCACCTTCGACGACTGTCAGGACTTGGTGAAGGCCATGTTCAACGACGTCGCATTCCGTGGTGAGATGAACCTGTCCGCGGTCAACAGCATCAACTGGGCCCGGGTGATGGCCCAGGTCGTGTACTACGTCGCGGCATGGAAGGCGCTGGAGGATCGACCACTGTCGTTCAGTGTTCCCACCGGTAACTTCGGCAACGTGTTGGCCGGCTGGATCGCCCGCGAGATGGGCGTTCCCACTCACTCGCTCATCGTCGCCAGCAACACCAACGACATCCTCACCCGATTCTTCGAATCGCGGGCGATGGTGACCGACGACGTGGTGCCCACTCTGAGTCCGTCGATGGACATCCAGGTCTCATCGAACTTCGAGCGACTGTTGTTCGAGATGAACGACCGGGACGCAGGAGCGACCGCCGAGCAAATGGCGTGGTTCCGCACGAGTGGTCGCATGAGTGTGGAGGCGGATCAGTACGCGAACTGGATCGAGCCGGTCTTTCGGGCCGCACGAAGCGACGATGCCGACACCTTGGCCACCATGGCGGCGGTGTACGGCGAATCCGGCATGCTCATCGATCCGCACACCGCCGTGGGCGTGTCGGCGGCACGTCGTCGGCGTGAGGCCGGCGTGCCGGTGGTCACCATGGCCACCGCCCATCCGGCCAAGTTCCCCGATGCCGTGGAGAAGGCCACCGGCGTCCGACCGGCCTTGCCCGAACATCTCTCTGACCTGCTGGAACGCCCCGAGCGGACCACGTCGCTACCGAACGATCTGGGTCGGGTGCAGGCTTTCGTGCGCTCGGTCGCTCGACGCTGAAACACTCGTTTCGGCGGGGATACGTTGCCAACCACCTTCGTCGTGGCTATGTTCTAGGTGTCTGGAATCCCAGACCGCACGAGTCTCCGCCTGGTGACAGACCCTGGGCTGGTCCGTGTGAGTTCCCCTCACTGGCGTCGGGACCTCCGGTGAACGTGCCCTGGTCGCACACCGCCGCATGCCCTCGTCTGAAAGCAGGTTTCCGTGGTCGCAGACGCACTCGAAAAGTCGGTGCTCGAATCCAAGGACAAGGAGCAGTTGGTCGCGATCGCGACCGCGCTCGGCATCAAGGCCGGTCCTCGGGCGAAAAAGGAAGACATCATCACCCAGATCCTCGACACTGTCGGAGGGCCCGGCGAGGCCGCGACAACGCCCGAGAAACCCAAGCGGGGCCCGGGTCGTCCGCCCAAGGCGCGTCCGGTCGACGGTGCGACGACCTCCGATGCCCCCGCGGGGGACGACCAAGAGCCCGTCGCGCCGGCGCCGGCGGTGATTCTCGGACCCGATGGTGAGCCCTTGGCCGAATGGGAGGCCGAGTTGGTGCGCCAAGGCGTGTCCACGGTGGCCGACCTCACCGGAGGTGAGTCCGTCCCGTCGGGAGAGCAACGTCAACCGCGCGACGGAAATCGCGACCGCAATCGTGATCGCAACGGAAACGGAAATCGCGACGGTTACAACCGCGACGGAAATCGCGACGGTGGCCAACGCGAGCGTTTCGAGGGCGAGGGACGCAACCGTCGTCGTCGCCGTCGGGGCAAGGGTGGACGTGACGAGGGCCCCCAGGGCGAGGACCGTGACGGGAACTACGAACAGGGTGGCTACCAGGGTGGTGAACCGGTCGTTCAGGAATCGGTGCCGGTGGAGGGCTATCTCGATCTGCGCGACGAGGGCTACGGATTCCTGCGAGTGCGTGGCTTCCTGCCCAGCCGGGACGATGCTTACATCTCGGTGAAGCAAACCCGTCAGTACGGATTGCGCAAGGGTGATCATGTCACCGGAGTCGCCCGCACCGCCGGTCGCAACGAGAAGAACCCGGCTCTGCTCGAGATCAACTCCGTCAATGGTGGTTCACCCGACAAGGCCAAGGAGCGTCCGCGTTTCGAGGATCTCACGGCGCTCTTCCCTGATGAGAAATTGCGCCTCGAGAACCCGCTCGATCCGGGCAACATGACGGCTCGCATCATCGACCTCATCTCACCGATCGGCAAGGGGCAGCGCGGAATCATCGTGTCGCCTCCCAAGGCCGGCAAGACGACGATCATGAAGGAGATCGCCACGGCGATAGAGCGCAACAATCCCGAGGTCCATCTGATGGTGTTGCTCATCGACGAGCGACCCGAGGAAGTGACCGACATGCGCCGCACCGTCAAAGGCGAGGTCATTTCCAGCACGTTCGACCGCCCGTCCGAAGAACACACGAACGTCGCCGAGTTGGCCATCGAAAAGGCCAAGCGTCAGGTCGAGATGGGACGCGACGTGGTGGTGATCCTCGACGGCATCACTCGTCTGAGCCGTGCGTACAACCTTGCGGCGCCGGCCAGTGGCCGTATCCTGTCCGGCGGTATCGACGCCGGAGCGTTGTATCCGCCCAAGAAGTTCTTTGGTGCGGCCCGCAACGTGGAAGAGGGTGGCTCGCTCACCATTTTGGCCACGGCGCTCGTCGAGACGAACAGTCGCATGGACGAGGCGATCTTCGAGGAGTTCAAGGGGACGGGCAACATGGAGCTGCGTCTCGATCGTCGTCTGGCCGAGAAGCGCATCTACCCGGCCATCGACGTGGATGGATCGAGCACGCGCCACGAGGAGCTGCTGTTCGATCGCAAGCAACTGCAGATGGTCTGGAAGCTGCGCCGTGTTTTGTCGGGCTTGGCGTCCGAAGGCAACCCGGCTCCTGGACTCGAGTTGCTGATCGATCGCCTGAGGCAGTTCAAGAACAACGACGATTTCCTCTCGGAGATCGGCAAAACCCCCACGATGTGACCGGGTTTTCCCTCGTCGTCGATCCGGGTGGCGCGAGGGAGGGTCGAAGGTAGGATTTTGCGGTCCGAGTGGCACAGCACAGAGGAAGAGCAGAGATGAAGGCCGAAATCCATCCGAATTACACCCTCACCACGGTGCGTTGCTCTTGTGGCAACTCGTTCGTGACGCGCTCGACTCGTGGTGGCGAGGTGAACGTCGAACTCTGCAACGAGTGTCACCCGTATTTCACGGGCAAGCAGAAGTTGGTCGACACCGGTGGTCGCGTCGACCGCTTCAACAAGCGTTACGGCCAGCGCAAGTCCAAGTCCTGACTCGTCGGTTTTCACCGACGTCGAATTTCCCGGTGTCCCTCGAGTAGGTGTCGATCGTGGTGACACCCATGGATCCCGAGGTTCGGGCCCGACTGCTCGGTCTCAAACTCCACGCCCTCGTGCGCGAACACTTCGGGAATATCGAGCCTGAGGCGCAGGCCGGGCTCAGTGTCGGAGCGGCCTCCAGTCATGGCGACACGGCGTGGGTGCTCATCGAGGAGCGCACCGACAGAGGCTTGGGCGTGGCCTTGGCGTGGTCGTCGAAACGAGGGTCGAAGGTCGTCCACCTGTTGGCGTCCGACCACACCGGAACGTTGGCGCGGCGGGCGACGCGGTTCACCACCGACGTGCAGGTTTGGAAGGTCGACGGCATCGGCATCACCCCAGCGCTCCCCGAGGCACTGCCCACCGAACCGACCCCGTCGGTCGAACATCTCGCCTTCGTCGACACCATTCGCGAGAGTGGAGCCGATGTCGTGATCGAGCACGGTGTGATCACCGGTGAGGTGGTGGGACTCGAGGTGTGTCGGGTGGTGGACGATCCGGCCACGGGATCACATCGACTCGAGGTGGGAGTCGGTGAACATGATCGTGAAGCGTTCGCCATGATGCACGGAGACACGCCCACCTCGTCGTCGTTGAAACGTATCGTCGACGTGGTGGCGCATCATCGCTCTCCGGGCGCCGATCCGCATCCGCTCAATCGCATCGGTGCCGAACGCGCGTTGCGACATCGCGTGATCGACGATCCCGCGTCGATCGATGCCGCCAACCTGCGTGCGATGGCATCGCCCACTGCGCGTTCGAACCTGAAGGATCCGACTCCTTGTGTGGCGGTGGGATGCACCATCGCCGGCGTTCCGCTGGTCGCGGTCTTCTCCACTGGTATCGATCTCGACGTCGTCCCCTTCGCCGCCGACGCCCGTGACTCCCATGAGACGGTGTCGGGCGCGGATGCCGAACTCGTGATCGTGGTGCCGGCGCGCGACGTGTCGCCGGTGACGGTGCGCATGGCCGGGCTTCTGCATCGCCCGGCCCGCATCATCGGCCTGTGACCATTGAGTCGGGCCTAGCCTGAGAATATGCGCGACCGCTGGGACTCACTGCTCTCCGAGCACGTCACGCTGGAGTCATTGTTGTCCGACCCGGCCGTGTTGGGCGACCAAGCACGACTGCGCCAGGTGTCGCGTCGCTACAAGGAACTCACTCCGGTCGTCGAATGTATTCGCAAAATCGAGGCCCGTACCTCAGATGTCGAGGCGGCCCGTGAACTGATCGCGATGTCGCACGACGCCACGGAACGTGAGCAATTGACAGTGGAGCGGGAGTCGGCCGAGGCCGACGTGGCGCGACTGGAGGAGGAACTGCGCTTGTTGCTGCTTCCCAAGGACCCCAACGACGGTCGTCCGGTCATCATGGAGATTCGTGGTGCCGAGGGCGGCGAGGAGGCGAACCTTTTCGCGCGCGACCTCTACGACATGTATCTCGGTTACGCCGCCCGTCGTGGCTGGACCGTGGAGACGCTCTCGATGGCCCCCAGCGATCTGGGCGGGGTCAACCAGGCCACCTTCGTCGTGCGCGGTGGTGATGCCTGGTCACGATTGAAGTTCGAGGGAGGTCCGCATCGGGTCCAGCGAGTTCCGGTCACCGAGAGTCAGGGTCGTATCCACACGTCGTCGGCCACGGTGATGGTGTTGCCAGAGGCCGAAGAGGTCGACGTGCAGATCGACGACAGGGATCTTCAGGTCGACGTGTACCGGGCCAGTGGTCCCGGTGGCCAGGGAGTCAACACCACCGATTCGGCGGTGCGTATCACCCACTTGCCCTCCGGTGTGGTCGTCACCATGCAGGACGAGCGTAGTCAACTGCAGAACCGCGCTCGGGCGATGACGGTGTTGCGTTCCCGTTTGTTGCGGATGGCTCAGGACGAGATGGACGCCAAGATGTCGGCCGAGCGACGTTCGCAAGTGGGTGGTGGCGGTCGCGGCGAGAAGATTCGCACCTACAACTTCAAGGAGAACCGACTCACCGACCATCGCATCGGCTTCACGATCTATTCCCTGAACGACGTGCTGGCCGGTGATCTCGACAGCGTCGTCGACGCCCTGGCCACCGACGAGCGTGCGCGTCAGTTGGCTGGCGACCGGGACTGACCACATGTCGGACGTCGAACCTACGATCACCTGGCGCGAACTGCTCACCGAGACCACGATCCTGCTCGGAGAGAGCCCTCAGGCGCGTTGGTTGTGCGAGACCGCCTGCGGATTGAAAGGTGAGGAGTTCCTCGCCGCCCTCGACGAGCCCGCCACCGAACGCATGGTGCGGCAACTCGATGGCATCGTGGCTCGATACCGCTCGGGGGAACCTCTGGCGTACGTGACGGGCAGTTGGTCTTTTCGCACCATCGACCTGATGGTCGATCGTCGCGTACTGATTCCGCGGCCCGAGACGGAATGGGTCGCCGAGAAAGCCATCGAACTCGCTCGGGCGTGCTCGCCGACGCGTTTGGTGGCCGACCTCGGAACGGGTTCGGGTGCGATCGGCTTGTCGCTCGCCGCGGAATTACCGCTCGCCGGAACGCAAGTGTGGCTCACCGACGCCTCGACCGATGCTCTCGACGTGGCCCGCGCCAACGCCGCCGGACTCGGGCGGATGGCAGCCAACGTGCGCTTCGCGCACGGATCGTGGTTCGAGGCGTTGCCCGGGGAACTGAACGGTTGCTTCGACGTGATCGTCAGCAATCCCCCCTACATCGACGTGGACGACGTCGAGGTGCAACCCTCGGTCCGCGAGTGGGAGCCGTCCCTTGCGTTGTTCGCTCCGTCCCAGGGACTGGCCGACATCGCCGTCATCGTCGCCGAGTCTCCGCGCTGGTTGCGGCCCGGTGGATCGTTGGTGTTGGAGATCGGACATCGGCAAACCGATGCCGTCACGAGACTCTTGAGCGAGTCCGGCTACGACGAGGTGAGAATCCTCCCCGATCTGGCCGGCCGTCCGCGTGTGGCCGTCGGTCGGACAACGTCGACCTGATGGTTCGCAAGTAGGGTCGCGGTCATGGCCAACAAGCGATCCACCATCAACATGACACCAGCCGAGATCGACGCGTATCTCGAGGAGCAGAAGATACTGAACATTGCGTCCATCGGACCGACCGGGCATCCGCACCTGGTGGCCATGTGGTACGTCGTGATGGATGGCAAGGTGACATTCTGGACGTTCGGCAAGAGTCAGAAGGTCGTCAATCTGCGTCGTGACGGCAGGATCACCGGATTGATCGAGAGTGGGGAGACCTACGAACAATTGAAGGGTCTCGAGCTGGTCGGTTCCGCCCGACTCATCGAGGATTTCGACTCGGTGTTGGCCATCGGCCGGGCCGTGGGTCTGAAGTACAACGGAGAGGGAGCCATCAGCGACGCGGCTTTGCCCTTCCTCGAGGCTCAGGCCAAGAAGCGCATTGGCATCCAGATCGACGTCGAGAGAGTCGTGTCGTGGGATCACACCAAGATCGGCGGCGGTTACTGAGCGCTCACTCGGATCTCGGCTGACGCTGGCCGTGGCGACTCCGACGATGTCGCTGGCATGGTCGCGTCCTCGATGATCGTCACCGTCGTCGCCTCGCACGATGTCGTGATGGTGGAGGCCACTGGGGTGAATCGCCGTGCCGACATGTTCACCCCGGCGGGATTCTGTGCGCGTGGCTGGAGGAACACGGTCGATGGTGGAGGCGATCCCGCGTTCACTGTGGTCGGTGATGTTCGAACTGATGTCATCGACTATCTGTCCGGCGATCCTGAAAGAATCGTCCGGGCACGAGATTGGCGTTGTTCCCTTGGTCGTGTGCCAATTACCCTGAGTCGGGGAATCGGGGATCATTCATCCGTCGGGCGCAAGTGCGATGCCGGGTGTCGAGAGCACCTAGGGAGGGAGAGATGACAGGTTCACAGGACATCGTTCGCGCCGCATTGCTGCAGACCGACTGGACCGGGTCCAAAGAAACCATGATCGACAAGCACGAGGCCGCGGTGCACGAGGCTGCCAAGCAAGGTGCGCAGGTCATGTGCCTCCAGGAGCTCTTTTACGGTCCGTACTTCTGTCAGGTGCAGGACGCTGAGTACTACGGCTACACCGAGTACATCCCCGCTGGTCCCACCACCCGACGTTTTCAGAGCATCGCCAAAGAAACCGGCATGGTTCTGGTGCTCCCCATGTACGAGGTCACGCAGCCCGGTGTGTACTACAACACCGCCGCGGTCATCGACGCCGATGGCACCTTCCTCGGCAAGTACCGCAAGCAACACATCCCGCAGGTGAAGGGCTTCTTCGAGAAGTTCTACTTCAAGCCCGGCAACGGGGGTTACCCGGTGTTCGACACCGCGGTCGGCCCGGTGGGCGTGTACATCTGCTACGACCGCCACTTTCCCGAGGGCTGGCGAGCGCTCGGTCTGAATGGCGCCCAGATCGTGTTCAATCCGTCGGCGACCCATCGTGGTCTGAGCGAGTACATCTGGAAAGTCGAGCAGCCCGCGGCGGCGGTGGCCAACATCTATTACGTCGGGGCCATCAACCGTGTTGGTATCGAACCCCTCGGTGAGAACGACTTCTACGGTCAGAGTTACTTCGTGGACCCCGAGGGCAAATTCGTCGGACCGCTGGGCGACCCGCACAAGCCCGAACTCATCGTGCGCGATCTCGACATGAAAAAGTTGCGGGAGGTACGTGATCGATGGGCCTTTTACCGTGACCGACGCCCCGACGCCTACGGTGATCTCGTCGCCGACTGAGGTAGACACCGAGAAGGACACCCACGAATACGAGACACACGAAATCGACCAACGGGCACACGGAACCAACGGGAGGGGCAATGGCCAAGGTACTGATCAAGAACGGGAAAGTGATTTCGCCGACCGGTGTGCACGAAAACGACGTGCTCATCGAGGGCGAGAAGATCGTCGCTGTCGGTGAACCGGGTTTCTTCGTGGGTGCCGAGCAGGGTTGCGACAAAGTCATCGACGCCAAAGGCAAGTACGTGTTGCCCGGTGGCGTCGATGTTCACACTCACATGGAACTGCCCTTCGGAGGAACCTTCGCGTCTGACACCTTCGAGACCGGCACCCGTGCGGCGGCCTGGGGTGGCGTCACCACCATCGTCGATATGGCGGTGCAGCGCTATGGCGAGAACGTTTACGACGGATTGGGTGAGTGGCACCGCAAGGCCGAGGGCGAGTGTGCAATCGACTACGCGTTCCACCAGATCATCGGTGGCGTCGACGAGAAGTCGCTGAAAGACATGGTCAGCTTGGTCGAGAACGAGGGGATCACCTCTTTCAAGTTGTTCATGGCGTACCCCGGCGTCTTTTACAGTGACGACGGCCAGATCTTGCGCGCCATGCAGACCGCCGCTGACTGCGGCGCGATGATCATGATGCACGCCGAAAACGGCATCGCTATCGATGTTCTCGTGCAGCAGGCCATCGCTCGTGGCGAGACCGACCCGCGGTATCACTCGTACACGCGCCCGTCTCCGCTCGAGGCCGAGGCGACGCACCGTGCCATCGTCTTGTCGCAGATCGCCGGGAACGTACCGTTGTACATCGTGCACATGTCGGCCGGTGACGCTCTGAACGAGGTGGCCGCCGCTCGTCACAATGGGCGTAACGTTTTCGCCGAAACCTGTCCGCAGTACCTGTTCCTCACTCTCGAGGAGACGCTGGGCCAACCCGGCTTCGAAGGCGCCAAGTGGGTCTGCAGCACACCGGTGCGCTCGAGGGATCACGATCCGCACTACATCGGGCAGATGGGTCACGGGCACCAGGGCGACCTGTGGAAGGGTCTGCGCATGAACGAGCTGGCCGTGGTCGCCACCGATCATTGCCCGTTCTGCATGAAGGACCAGAAGGAACTCGGTCTGGGTGACTTCTCCAAGATCCCCAACGGAATCGGAGGCGTCGAACACCGCATGGAATTGCTGTATCAGGGTGTCGTGGCCGGCGAACTGACACTCGAGCGTTGGGTCGAGACCTGTTGCACCACGCCCGCGCGAATGTTCGGTATGTACCCGCAAAAGGGCATCATCGCCGCCGGCAGCGACGCCGACGTGCTGGTGTGGGACCCCAACAACAAGACCAAGATCGGCATCAACGACAAGCACCACATGAACATGGACCACTCCGCGTGGGAGGGATACGTGATCGATGGCAAGGTCGACACCGTCCTCTCGCGCGGCACCGTGGTCGTCGAGAACGACCAGTACATCGGGCGCAAAGGTCACGGTCGCTACATCAAGCGTGGTCTGTCGCAGTATCTCGTCTGAAAACACCCCGCCAGGAAGGAGAAATCATGTACCGCATCGATCACTGGATCGACGGTCACACCGTCACGAGCAACTCGGGTCGCACCGGGAACGTGTACGACCCGGCCACCGGCCAGGTTCAAGGCACCGTTGCCTTCGCCGACGTGTCAGAGGTCGACAAAGCCGTCTCCACCGCCAAGGCCGCGCTTCCGGCGTGGCGCGCCACGAACCTCTCGCGTCGCGCCGAGATCATGTTCCAATTGCGCGAGTTGGTGGCGGCAAATCGTAAGGAGATCGCCAGCCTTCTCACCAAAGAGCACGGAAAGGTCACCCCTGATGCGCTGGGGGAGGTGGCGCGGGGTCTCGAGAACATCGAGTACGCCTGCGGTATCCCGAATCTGATGAAGGGTGGATACTCCGAGCAAGCCTCGGCTGGTGTCGATGTGTACAACATTCGCCAGCCGTTGGGAGTGGTGGCCGGAATCACTCCGTTCAATTTCCCGGCCATGGTTCCCATGTGGATGTTCGCCAACGCCCTGTCCTGCGGTAACACCTTCGTGCTCAAGCCATCCGAGAAGGATCCGTCGGCATCCATGTTCATCGCCGAGTTGTTGAAACAGGCCGGTCTTCCCGACGGTGTGTTCAACGTGGTGCACGGCGACAAGGTGGCCGTCGATCGCCTGCTCGAGCACCCCGATGTCGCCGCGCTGAGCTTCGTTGGCTCCACGCCCATCGCGAAGTACATCTACGAGACCGGCACGAAGAACGGTAAGCGTGTGCAGGCCCTCGGGGGCGCGAAGAATCACATGTTGGTTCTTCCCGACGCCGATCTCGACATGGCCGCTGATGCGCTCGTGAGTGCCGCCTACGGCTCGAGCGGCGAGCGTTGTATGGCCATCTCGGTCGTGCTCGCCGTCGACTCCATCGCTGACGAACTGGTCGCCAAGGTGAAGGATCGCATCCCGAACGTGGTGGTCGGACCGGGTAATGATCCGGGCAGCGAGATGGGTCCGCTCATCAGTGGTGAGCATCGTGACAAGGTGGCCGGCTACGTGGCCGGTGCCGCCGGCGAAGGCGCCACCGTGGTGGTCGACGGTCGCGACGGAGCGCCCACCGGCGGCTTCTTCCTGAAGCCCAGCCTCATCGACAACGCGCGACCCGGCATGAAGTGCTACGACGATGAGATCTTCGGACCGGTGCTCACCGTCGTTCGCGTGACGTCATACGAGGACGGCCTGAAACTCATCAACGACAACCAGTTCGGTAACGGCACGGCCATCTTCACTCGAGATGGAGGCGTGGCCCGGCAGTTCCAGTTCGACGTGAACGTGGGCATGGTGGGTATCAATGTGCCGATTCCAGTCCCCGTGTCCTATTACTCGTTCGGTGGCTGGAAGGCCAGTCTTTTCGGTGATCTGCACATGTACGGCCCCGACGGCATCCACTTCTTCACTCGCTCCAAAGTGGTCACCTCTCGGTGGCCCGATCCCCGAACCAGCAAGGTGGACCTCGGCTTTCCCCAGAACCGCTGAGAGAACAGGAACAGTCGATGGACATCGGAGTCGTGCTTCAGACCACCCCACCCGCCGCACGCGTGGTCGACCTCGCCAAGAAGGCCGAGACCTACGGCTTCAGCCATGTCTGGACCTTCGACAGCCACATCCTGTGGGAGGAACCGCTTCCGATTTTCACACAGATCCTCAACGAGACGCGCAACGTGATCGTCGGTCCCATGGTGACGAATCCAGCGACGCGCGACTGGACCGTGACCGCCAGCGCCTTCGCCACGTTGAACGAGATGTTCGGCAACCGGACCGTGATCGGTATCGGTCGCGGCGATTCGGCGGTGCGTGTCACCAACGGCAAGCCGACGACCCTGGCCACCTTGCGCGAGAGCGTGCACGTGATCCGCGAACTCGTGAACGGGCGCGCGGTGGATTATAAAGGCGCAAGTATCCGACTCCCGTGGGCCGCCAAGTCGCGCGCCGAGGTGTGGATCGCCGCGTACGGGCCCAAGGCCTTGGCTCTCACCGGCGAGGTGGGCGATGGTTTCATTCTCCAGCTCGCCGATCCGAGCATCACCGAATGGACCATCAAGGCGGTTCGTGATGCGGCCGTGGCGGCGGGGCGCGATCCCGACAGTGTCACCATCTGTGTGGCCGCTCCGGCCTACGTCACCGACGGCACCGCGTCCGGCCTCGCCCACGGACGCGATCAGTGCCGTTGGTTCGGCGGCATGGTGGGCAACCACGTGGCCGAGATCGTGGAGCGTTACGGCGATTCGGCCCCGGTCCCCAAGGCGCTCACCGACTACATCAAGGGACGCCAGGGCTACGACTACAACGAGCACGGCAAGGCCGGCAACTCGCACACCACGTTCGTGCCCGACGAGATCGTCGATCGCTTCTGCATCGTCGGTCCGGTCACGGAACACGTGCGTCGCCTGAACGCGTTGCGCGACCTCGGTGTCGATCAATTCTCCGTGTACCTGCAACACGATGCGAAAGACGAAACATTGCAGGCCTACGGTGAAAAAGTGATTCCTGCCATCGCCGAGTACGTGGCGGCCAAGAAGTGACACGAGACGGTCATCCGTATGCCCTCGACCATCGCTCGACCATCGCGGGGGTCGCTCGTCACGACTCGTCGACTCCGTCGGGTGGCACTCTTCTTCGCGTCGCTGGTGCCGGTGGCCGTGGCGTAAGAGTCGTACAAGGTGGTGGGTCCCGAGGCCGGAGGCATGATCTCCGGCTGGAAATTGCTACCGCGCACCAACGACAACGCCATGCCTCATGTCTGGCAGATGCTTGAGCGCTACGGGCGTCCCGAGGTGCGCGGTTCGGATCGAAAGATCTGGTCGGTGGTGTTGGCCGGCGGGTGGTTCTCGTTCCGCGGTCGCCCCGGTGGTTTTCGTGCTCTTGTGGAGCACCGGCTTCATCATCGCCCGTTACGGCACTCGCGACGCGGGGCCGATGACGTTTCTGTCGTTGCGGTTGTTCGCCGCCGCCGCCGTGTTGATCGTCATCGCACGGGTGACCAAGGCACCGCGTCTCACCCGCGAGCAGGTGACGTGGGTGGCGATCACGGGTGTCGGATTGCACGCCGTCTATCTCGGAGGTGTTTTCGTTGCCGCCGACCTGGGTCTGCCCTCGGGTTTGTCGGCGCTCATCTCGGGTCTGCACCCCGTTCTCACTTCGGTGGGTGCGTTGCTGCTGTTGGGCGAGACGCTGTCGCGTCGTCAATGGCTCGGGGTGGCGTGCGGGGTGGGTGGTGTGGTGGCCGTGGTCGTCGACCGGCTGGAGGCCGGCATCAGTGGCATCACCGCCGGCGCCTTGGTGGCCATGGCCGTCTCGGTGGTCGGCATGTCGGCCGGCACGTTGTTGCAGCGGTCGCGCGGGGGAGCGATGCCGTTGTTGCTCGGCACCGCGGTTCAGTATCTGGTCTCGGCCCTGATCCTCGGGGTGGGCGCCGGTGCGGTGGAGCACTTCGAGGTTCGATTCACCGCACGCTTCTGGTGGTCGTTGCTGTGGGCGGTCGTGGTGCTGTCGATCGCCGCGGTGCTGATCATGTTGTGGTTGTTGCAACGTCGAGCGGCGGCCCGGGTGAGCAGTCTGTTCTTCCTGACACCGGCGCTGAGTTCCATCGAGGGGGCGGTGTTGTTCGGCGAAAGCTTTGGTGTCTTGGCCGTTCTCGGACTGCTGGTGGCACTGACGGGTGTGGCCCTGACGACCCGTCAGTCCGACGGAGCGGAATGACCGCCCACACTCACTTGCCGGTGTAGCGCTTGTCGGCCAGTTCGAGCACCTCGTCGATGATCGCGATGCCCTGACGTATCTCGTCGTCGCTCGTGGTCAACGGCGGCACCACGTGCAGACGGTTGAAGTGGGTGAAAGGCCACAGACCTCGGGCCTTGCAGGCTCCGATGAGTTCCACCATGGGGGCGTTGGCTTCACCGGCTGCGTTGAACGGCACCAGGGGCTCACGAGTGGCGCGATCCTTCACCAACTCGATGGCCCAGAACACGCCGATTCCCCGCACGTCACCGACGCTGGGGTGTTTGTCCTTCAACGTCTGCAGTCCGGGTCCGATGACGTCGCGACCGAGATGGCGGGCGTGATCGATGATGCCCTCCTCCTCGTAGATGTTGATGCTGGCCACGGCCGAAGCGCAGGCCAGTGGATGCCCGCTGTAGGTGAGACCGCCGGGGAATTGGCGCTCACGGAACGTGTCGGCGATGCGCTGGCTGATGATCACGCCCCCGAGGGGCAGGTAGCCCGAGTTGACACCCTTGGCGAAGCAGATGAGGTCGGGGGTGACGTCCCAATTCTGGATGGCGAACCATTGTCCGCAACGACCGAAGCCCGACATCACCTCGTCGGCGATGAGCACGATGCCGTACTCATCGCAGATCGAGCGCACGCCCTCGAGGTATCCGGGCGGCGGCACCAGAATTCCGTTCGTTCCCACGACGCTCTCGAGCATGACGGCCGCCACGGTCTGGGGACCTTCCACCATCAACGTGTCGCGCAGGTGTTGCAACGCGCGCTGCGATTCCTGGATCTCGTCCTCGCTGTGGAACTGCGAGCGATACGGGTAGGGGCCCCAGAACTTCACGACGCCGGGGATGCCGGGCTCACTCGGCCAGCGACGGGGATCTCCGGTGAGCTGAATGGCACCGCCCGTGGCTCCGTGGTAGCTGCGGTAGGTGGTGAGCACCTTGTTCCGGCCGGTGTGCAGACGGGCCATGCGAATGGCGTTCTCGGTGGCCTCGGCGCCACCGTTGGTGAAGAACACCATGTTCAAGTCGCCGGGTGCGCGCTCGACGATGAGTCGGGCCGCCTCGCTACGGGCGTCGTTGGCGTGAATGGGGGCGATGGTGCACAGACGTGCCGCCTGCTCCTGGATGGCCGCCACCATCTTGGGGTGCTGATGTCCGATGTTGACGTTCACCAACTGGCTGGAGAAGTCGAGGTACCGCTTTCCGTCCTCGTCCCAGAACCAGCTACCCTCGGCGCCGGCCACGACAATGGGGTTGATGAGGCCTTGGGCCGACCACGAGTGAAAGACGTGGGCCCGGTCGTTGGCGAGGGCTTGGGAGGCGCGGGTGTCGAGCACGGTCACGCCAGAAGTCTATTCCTGACTGGCTCGAGTAGACGTAGCGTCGTTCGTCACCGGACGACCCTCGAAGGGACCGACGGCTGCGTCCTCGACTCCCATCGTCACGTTGCTACGGTCGAAGACATGGGTGAGATGATTTCTTTCAAGTCGAATGGATCCGAATGTCGTGGCTACCTGGCGGACGGTGGTGGTGCTGGGGTGATCGTGATTCAGGAATGGTGGGGACTGGTGCCCCACATTCAGGATGTCGCCGATCGATTCGGCGCCGCCGGTTTCACGGCGCTCGCCCCGGACCTGTACCACGGCCAGTCGTCCACCGAACCCGATGGCGCGGGCAAGTTGATGATGGGTTTGAACCTGGCTCGAGCGGCCAAGGACCTGTCGGGTGCGGTCGACGAATTGACGACACGTACCGGTAAGTCCAAGGTCGGCGTGGTCGGCTACTGCATGGGCGGTGCCCTCACGTTGATGTTGGCGTGCGAGCGCGCCGATGCGGTCGCCGCGGCCGCGCCGTACTACGGAGTCATCGGTTGGCCCACCGCGCAGCCCGACTGGAGCAAACTCGCGGCCAAGGTGGTGGGCGAGTACGCCGAGGACGACGACTTCGCCTCGCCCGACAAGGTGTGGGGACTAGAAGCCGACCTGCGCGCATTGGGCAAGGACGTGGCCATGCACGTTCATCCCGGCACTCATCATGCATTTTTCAACGACTCGCGACCCGATGTCTACGACGCGGGGGCCGCGGTGACCGCGTTCGCCCGCACGCTCGACTTGTTCGCGTCGACGCTCTGATTCGTCGACGCCATGACGCTGGGCTCAGCCCAGGGCCGCGATCGCCGCTTGCACCGCCAGCACGCGGCGCGCGTTGTCCACGTGCAGATTCTCGATCATGCGTCCGTCCACGGTGATCACGCCTCGCCCCTCGGCGGTGGCCTCCTCGAAGGCGGCAATCACCCGTTCGGCACGATCCACCTCGTCGGCTGACGGAGCCCACACCTCGTTGGCGATCTCCACCTGCGACGGATGAATCAGCGTCTTTCCGTCGAAACCCATGTGGGCTCCCTGCACGCACTCGTCCCGGAACGCGTCGAGGTCCTTCACGTCGTTGAACACGCCATCGAGGATCACCTTGCCGGCCTCGCGGGCACCCAACAATGCGGTGGCCAGATGCGGCACCAACGGCGCGCGTCCGCGCACCTGGGTGGCTCGTAACTCCTTGGCCAAATCGTTGGTGCCCATCACGAGGGTCGCCACCCGCGGGTGTGACGCGATGGCCCGCACGTCGAAGATGGCGGTGGGGGTCTCGATCATGGCCCAGATCTTCATGCTCCCCGGCGCACCGGCAGTGGCCAGAGCCGACGACACGGCCTCCACTTCTCCCAGCGAGTTGATCTTGGGAATCACCACTGCCGAGACACCGGCCATGGCGGCCGCGGTCAGATCGTCGGCACCCCACGGCGTGTCGAGGCCGTTGCATCGGATGGTCAACTCCTTGGAGCCGTATTCGCCACTGCGCGCGGCGGCCACGGCGTTACGACGGGCATCGGGCTTGGCGTCGGGAGCCACGGCGTCTTCCAAGTCGAAGATCAAGGCGTCGGCTGGAATGGCCTTGGCCTTGTCGAGCGCGCGCTCGTTGGCGGCGGGCATGTAGAGAACGGAACGGCGAGGACGCAGATCGGACATAGGTTTCTCCAGGGGCGGGGTCTAAAAGTCGTAGATCTTGGCCAACTCGGGGTCACGGGCCGCCAATTCGCGGGCCAACTGCACGACCACGCGACACTGCTTCACCGAGGCGTCGTCTTCCATCTTGCCATCGAGCATGATGGCACCGGTGCCGTCACCCATGGCCTCGATCACGCGCATGGCGTGGGCCACGTCGCTGGCCCGCGGGCTGAACACACGGCGCGCGATGTCGATTTGGGTCGGATGCAACGACCACGCGCCGACACATCCGAGTAGGTAGGCGTTGCGGAACTGGTCTTCGCAGGCCACGACGTCTTTGATGTCACCGAACGGTCCGTAGAACGGCAGGATGCCGTGCATCACGCAGGCGTCCACCATGCGAGCCATCGTGTAGTGCCACAAATCCTGTTGGTACGTTGCTCTCGGGGCATCGGCGTTCGCGGCGTCGGGGTCCTGACGAACCACGTAGTCGGGGTGACCGCCACCTACCCGAGTGGTCTTCATGCGACGATTCGCTGCCAGGTCGGCGGGTCCGAGCGACAGACCTTGCATGCGTGGCGATGCGCCACAGATCTCCTCTACGTTGGCCACACCGCGCGCAGTTTCGAGGATGGCGTGTATCAGCAGCGGCTTCTTCAGTCCGGCCTTGGCTTCGAGTTGGGCCAACAAACGATCGACGAAATGGATGTCCTCGGGTCCCTCCACCTTGGGAATCATGATGACGTCGAATTTGTCTCCCACCTCGGTGACGATGGTGGAGAGATCATCGAGGGCCCAGGGTGAGTCGAGGCTGTTCACGCGGGTCCACAACTGCGTGGTGCCCATCGGAACGGTCTTGGCCACTTTCACCAGGCCGGCACGGGCCGCCTCTTTGTCGCTGGCCGGCACGCCGTCCTCGAGGTTGCCCAGGATGATGTCGACGGTGGGCACGATGTCGCCCAACTTGGCGACCATCTTCTCGTTGGAGGGCGGGAAGAAGTGGATCATCCGGCTAGGGCGGAAGGGGATCTCGCGGAGCGGTTCGGGGGCCCCGACGGCGAGAGGTTTGAAGAAGTCCTTGGCACTGCGCACGTTGTAAGGGTAGGTCGTAGTCGAGACCTCGGAGGGGTTCGGAGGCGTACCGTCGCCCGACCACGACGGGGCCTGGGTACCCTTCATCGCCGTGTCCGACCGCGGATCTCTTCTCACCATCGACTCCCGAGCCATCGACGCGGTGCTGTTCGATGCCGGGGGCATCTTCGTGATTCCGGATCCCACCGTGCTGGCGCCGTTGCTGGCGTTTTACGGGGCCAGCACGGATCTCCGGGTCTACCACCGCGCCCATTACCGCGGTATGGCGGCCAAGTCAGCGGCCGGCTCGGGGGAACGGGATTGGTCGGTTTACAACGAGGCGTACGTGCGATGCGTGGGGGTGCCCGATCACGACGCGGCCGAGGCGGCCATCGCCCTCGACCGCACCCGTAGCGCCTATCTGTGGCGCCACGTGGTGTCCGACAGTGTCATCGCGTTGCGTGCGTTGCACGATCGCGGGGTACCCATTGGTGTCGTGAGCAACGCCACCGGTCAGATCGAGTCGGTGCTGGCCCGCACCGCGGTGTGCCAGGTGGGTCCCGGTGCGGGTGTTCCCGTGCGAGTGGTGATCGACAGTCACGTGGTGGGGGTGGCCAAGCCCGACCCGGGAATCTTCGATCACGGTCTGCGCGCTCTGCCCGGGATCGACCGTTCGCGTGTGGCGTACGTGGGTGACTCGGTGACCATGGACATCCACGGGGCGCGAAACGCGGGTCTGTTCCCGGTGTTACTCGATCCGTACGACGATCACGTCGGTGCCGACTTCCATCGGGTGAAGAGCCTGGGTGAGTTGTTGTGAGTGATTTCGTGGAGAGTGTCCCGTGAGTGACGCTCCGGGCTCGGGCGTCTCGTCCCGGTGGGTGGAGTGGCGTCGCACCGTCGATCTGGTGAAGTACGACCAGCGTTTCGAGGCCATGGCGGCGCGGGGAGAGAACGTTCACGGTGAGGCCGATGCCGTGACCCGACTGATCGAGAGGTTTCTCGGAGCCGATGACCACGACCGCGCTCGCTCCGTGCTCGACGCCGGATGCGGCACCGGGCGACTGGCGGTCGAGCTGTCGCGACGAGGTCACGAGGTGACGGCGGTCGACCTCGACCCCGACATGATCGATCGCGCCCGGAACAAATCGTCTGAGGTGAGGTGGTTTGTGGGCGACCTGAGCGATGGTCGCTTTTCGGGGCGAGCTGGTGATGGCTTCGATGTCATCGTGATGGCCGGCAACATCTTGAATTTCTGCGCTCCGGGCAGCCAAACCGCGATCGTGGTCAACATGGTGAACCACTTGGTCGAGGGCGGTTTGTGCGTGTGCGGATGGTCTCAAGAACTTCGCGCCGATGCCTACACGTGGGATTGTTTCGTGCGTGACGCCCGCGAAGCCGGAGCGGTCGTGACCGAGACCTGGACGAACTGGGAGGGAGACACCATGCCGGCTTCCTCCTTGGGTGGCGAACCGGTGCGCAGTAGTGACTACGCGGTGATCACCGTGATCAAGAACGCGTGATCACTTGTCGGTGAGACGGCGGGCGATGACCTTCAGGCAGAGGGTCTCATCGGCCCCCTCGAAGATGCTCAGCACGCGCGCATCCACGAAGAGGCGGCTCACCGAATACTCCTCGGCGTAGCCGTAACCACCGTGAATCTGCATGGCCTCGCGAGAAACCCACTCGGCGGCCTTGCACACGTAGGCCTTCACCATGCTGGCCTCGGTGGTGCCCTCGCCCTTGGCCATCAGGCGCGCGACCTGGTAGCCGAACTGACGCCCGGCCTGGATGAGTACCGCCATACGACCCAACTTCATGCGGGTGAGTTGGTACTCGGCGATGTTCTTGCCGAACACGTTGCGATTGTGGGCATGGTCATAGGCGGCCTCGTACGCGGCCTGCATCACACCGACGGCTCGGGCGGCAGTTTGCAGGCGACCGTTCTCGAAACCCTCCATCTGGTAGTAGAAGCCCTTGCCCAGTCCACCTTCTTCACCGATGAGGTTCGTGGCCGGAACCCACCAGTTGTCGAAGGCGATCTCGTACGAGTGCATGCCGCGATATCCGATGGTGTCGATCGGACGGCCTTCCATCTTTCCCGATGAATCGTCGGCGCGAACGTTCTGGGTGAATTCGAAACCGTGCGCCTCACCGCGGGGCTTGGGCACGATGAACAGACTCAATCCCTTGTGGGTCTTGCTCCGGTCCGGGTCGGTGCGCGCCAACAGCATCAACACATCGGCGCGAGCGGCGAACGTGCACCACGTCTTGACACCATTGATGACGTAGCCGGGCGTTCCATCGGGCCCGTCGGCGGGAGTGGCGGTCACCTTCAAACCAGCCACGTCGCTGCCGTAGTCGGGTTCGGTCACCGCCACCGCCACCATCACTTCGGCAGTGGCCAACTTGGGCAGCCACTCGGCCTTCTGGGCCTCGGTACCGCCCTTCACCAGAGCACGCGTGAGAATTTCGGGACGTGTGATGAGCGAGCCCCCGATGCCCAAGCTCGCGCGACTCAACTCCTCGGTGGCGACCACCATGGCGACGTACTCGCCTTGGCCACCTTCGGAGAAGCCGCCGTACTCGACGGGAACCGACAGACCGAAGGCACCCATCGCGGCGAGACCAGTGATGATTTCTTCGGGGACGTCCTCGTTGTAGCGGTGGACGTGCTCGGCGCGCGGCGCGATGACCTTCTCGGCGAAAGATCGGAACGTGTCCTGCACCATCTCGAAGTCGTCGTCCAGGTGGCGTGGTCCTTGTACGTCAGCCAACGAAGCGACGAACTCCGGGTCGCGGTACGTCGCGATGAAGGGGAGAGCCGATGCCAAAGGGTTCGGCGCCAGGCCCCACAGCGATTCGCGACCGATCAACTTCGACATCAGATCGTGCGCCATGTCGGCGGTGTACGCGCAGGTGATGAGGCCCTCGTGTTCACCCTTGGCGCCGTAGTCGAGCAAGGAACGAGCGGTCTCCACGGCCGAGGCGGCGTGCGCCAGGTCGTAGGCCAGAACCTGATGGACGTCGGCACCCCCGATGGACGAAAGGTGGCGCAACGACGTGCCGAGACATCGCGACGCCACATCGATGACCTCGGCGGCAGTCTGGAGATCGGGCGTGATCGGGGGGCGAGGCGACTCGTTCACCCTTTTTACGCTACCGATCGACCCCCGGGGCACGGGAAGTCGGGACGGCTCGTCGGGGTCAGTCTCGATGGTCACCGGTCACCTTTGTGCGACGATGTCCGTGTGAAGCCATCGTCCCTGCGATTGTGCGTGTACTGCGGGTCCAGTTCGGGAAGTGATCCCCGGTTTGCCACCGCTGCCACCGACCTCGGTCGAGAGATGGCCCGTCGTGGCGTAGGTCTGGTGTACGGAGGCGGTCGGATCGGTCTGATGGGCCTGGTGGCTGACGCGGTGCTCGATCACGGTGGTCGGGTGCACGGTGTCATTCCCGGGCACTTGGTGCGCGCCGAAACCGCCCACGAGCGTCTCGATCATCTGGACGTGGTGTCGTCGATGCACGAGCGCAAGTGCCGCATGGAGGAGTTGTCGGACGGTTTCGTCGTATTGCCCGGCGGCTTCGGTACCTTCGACGAGGTCTTCGAGATTCTCGCCTGGAATCAGTTGGGGCTCATCGCCAAGCCATTGGTGTTCTTGAACGTAGCCGGGTACTTCACGCCGTTGATGGCGGCGATCGACCACATGTTCGACGCGGGCTTCGTGAAAGAGACGTCCCGAACGTTGCTGAACGTCACCGATGACGTGGCTCGTGCCGTCGACATCGCCACGGGCCCGGCTTGCGTGGTCGACGCGAAGCGGCGCGATGTGGACGTCGACGCGAAGCGGCGCGATGTGGACGTCGACGCGAAGCGGCGCGATGTGGACGTCGACGCGAAGCGGCGCGATGTGGACGTCGACGCGAAGCGGCGCGATGTGGACGTCGACGCGAAGCGGCGCGATGTGGACGTCGACGCGAAGCGGCGCACGTCGTGATCGATCGGGTGTTCCCGGGGGACGACTGGGAGAGGGTCGATTTCGAGGAGACCGTGAACGCCGGACGTGTCGATGAGACACTCGACGCGTTGTTCGGAGATCGAGGGGACCCGTCGGGAATCTCCTTGGCCATGGTCGTGGTCCATCGTGGTCGAGTCGTTCGCGAGCGTTACGGTCGTCAGCCCGCCACCATGTTCGGACCTGGCGGTCCCGTCGATCGCGACACGACGCTCATCTCTTGGAGCATGGCCAAGAGCATCACGCACGCACTGGTCGGCATTCTGGTGAAGGAGGGAAGAATCGACCTCGACGCTCCGGTGAACATTGCCGAGTGGAGCGACCCGGCTCGTGCCTCCATCACCATGAGTGATCTGCTTCGGATGCGAGACGGTTTGGACTTCGTCGAGGATTACGTTGTCGACGAAACCGGTGACACGCGATCGGACGTCATCACGATGCTGTTCGGCGATGGTGCCAGCGACGTCGCCCGCTACGCGCGAGCACGATCGTCCTTGCGTGCTCCGGGCTCGTTCTGGTCCTATTCGTCCGGCACCACGAACATCATCTGCTCCTTGCTCGGCGAGCTCGTTGGTGGTCGTGACGAAATGTCGTCGTTCATTCGGGATCGATTGTTCGCTCCCCTGGGGATGACCTCAGCCGTTCCCCGATTCGATGAGGCGGGTACCTTCATCGGTTCGTCGTACGTGTACGCGACGGCGCCTGATTTCGCCCGCTTCGGGTATTTGTACCTGCGCGGCGGACGGTGGGGTGATCGATCGATCCTGTCCGATTCGTGGGTGAGCACCGCCCGTGACATGCACGCCACGTCCTCGGAGAACGGGCACGGGTACTCGTGGCATTGGTGGAACTGGAATTCCCGTCCCGAGACCATGGCCGCTCTCGGCTACGAGGGTCAGCGCCTCATCATCGACCCGGCTCGGGATTTGGTGGTCGTGCATCTGGGCAAATGGTCGGCAGAAACTCAACCCGAACTCGATCGTCGGCTCACGTCCGTCGTCGAGTCTTTCGCCGTCACCGAGTAACGCGGAAGCGATGCTCGTGGGCGGCGATCCCGAAACTGCTAGGAATGAGACATGATTGGAGGGGCTGGGGTGGTCACCGACGATTCCGGTTCTGCCCGCCGTCGGGTGCGCCGCACCGCGATCACTCGCATCCTGAAGGTTCTGGTTTGCCTCGGCGTCGTCTACTTCCTGATCCTCAACATCCCCGGCCTGCGAAACGCGTTCGATCAACTCAACGAAGTGGAGCCGAGGTTGTTGTTGCTCGGCCTCGCCCTCGAATTACTCGCGCTCTTTTGCTACTCGGTGATGACCAAAGTCGCGCTCGGTCCGATCGCAGACCACCTGCCCGCGTGGCGACTGTTTCGCATCCAACTGTCGACGCGCGCGTTGGCCAGTTTGGTGCCCGGGGGTAGTGCGGCCGGCTCGGCGCTGGGGTATCGACTTCTCACCGTGGCCGGCATCCCGGGTCCCGACGCCGGGTTCGCCTTGGCGACCTCGGGTCTCGCGTCGGCTGTGGTGCTCAATCTCATCTTGTGGTCGGGACTCATCATCTCCATTCCGATTCGGGGAGTGAACCCGATCTACGGAACGGCGGCCGTTGCCGGGATCATCCTGATGGGTATCGCGGTGGCCGTCATCTTCGGTTTGATCGAGGGACAAGAACGCTCCGAGCGAATCCTTCGCGCCGTCGCTCGGCGCCTGCGATTGAACGAGGACCGCGCGGGAGAGGCGGTGCGTCACATCGGCAGTCGTATGCAGGAACTGGCGTCGGATCGCCCTTTACTGCGTCGGTTGGTGGCGTGGGCCGCCGCCAATTGGCTGATCGATGCGGCGGCGTTGTGGGTGTTCCTGCGCTCGTTCGGTGGTTCGGTGTCCGTCGACGGATTGATCGTGGCTTTCGGTTTGGCCAACGTCCTGGCGGCCGTTCCCATCACCCCGGGCGGATTGGGGGTGGTGGAGGCCACCTACGTCCCGGTTCTGGTGGGTTTCGGCTTGCCGCGTGCCACGGTGGTCGTGGGCGTGCTGTCCTATCGGATCGCGCAGTATTGGTTGCCCCTCCTCATCGGAGGAGTCATGTATCTGTCGCTTCGCGTTGGACCATGGGCCATCGATCGTCAGCAACTGGATCCCTTGCGAGACGTGGTGGCGACCGCGGGTGGGGAGACCGAAAACATCCTCGACTTTTCCGCGCGCTACCCAGCCAAGGAGCGCACGGGTCAGATCACCTCACCCTCCAGCTCGGCACTCGACGAGGCACAAACGCAAAGAATGCTCGCCGAGCGACGCGAGCGCGAGCGCGACGCACTGGAGGCCGAGTCGTTGTCTTCGTGGACCGATGTGGTCGACCCGGGCATGTCCGACGCTGATGGCTCTGCGACCGACACTGGTCCTCAGCACGACGATGGCCGACCATCGGCCGACAGAGAGTAGTTTCGTGGTCATGACCGTTCATGAGCGCCCCTTTGGTCGTCACCTCGAGGATTTCGTCGTCGGTGACGTCTACAAACACTGGCCCGGTAAGACCATCACCGAATACGACGATCACCTCTTCTGCATGATCACGATGAATCATCACCCTCTGCACACGAATGATTGGTTCGCCAACAACAGCGTGCAGGGTCGAAATGTGGTGGTCGGTAATCTCGTGTATTCGTTGGTGCTCGGTATGAGTGTCCCCGACGTCAGCGGTGCGGCCATCGCCAACCTCGAGGTCGAGACCCTGCAGCACAAGTTCCCCACGTTCCACGGCGACACCATTCACGCCGAGACGCGCGTGCTCGACGTGGTGGAGAGCAAGTCGCGGAATGATCGTGGCATCGTGACCGTCGAGACCAAGGGCTTCAACCAGGACGGCAAGGAGGTGTGCTACTTCCGTCGTCGTGTGATGGTTTGGCGGCGTGAATTCGCACCTTCACGTCAGCGCCCGTATGACGGCGACAGTGCCTGGGGCGATGCCTGACTTCACGCTCGTGACGTGATCAGTGTCTGACCTTCACGAGTCCGTTTTCTCGTGGATCACGCCACGATTGCGCCAACTTCCTTGGCGGGACACGCGGGACCCGTGGCTGGTGCTCGTCAGCGAGGTGATGCTGCAGCAAACCGGGGTGCACAGGGTGTTGCCGAAGTGGCGGGCGTTCGTGGACGTGTTCCCCCGGCCCGACGATTGCGCCCGGGCGCCACTGGGTGACGTGTTGCGCCTTTGGCAGGGTTTGGGTTACCCGCGTCGCGCCCGCAACCTGCACGAGGCCGCCAGGTCGATCGTGAACGACCACGCCGGTGCGGTGCCGTCCTCGCTCGATGATCTGTTGGACCTGCCAGGCGTGGGGCCGTACACCGCGCGGGCGGTGCTGGCCTTCGCATTCGAGGTCGACACCGCGGTGGTCGACACCAACATCGCCCGCGTCCTCGCCCGGTTCCACGGCCGCACTCTGAAGGCCCGCGAAGCGCAGCTGTTGGCCGATGCGTGGGTCCCCGTGGGCGAGGCCTGGTTGTGGAACCAGGCCCTCATGGATCTGGGGGCCACGGTGTGTCGAAACCGTCCCACCTGCGATGAATGTCCGCTCGCCCGGCGTTGCGCGTGGCGAGGTAGGGGCGTCGACCCCAGCGTGGGTTCGGCGGGTGTCAGTGTCGCCCAACCGCGCTTCGAGGGCTCCGATCGTCAGGCTCGCGGGCGACTGTTGAGAGTTCTGTCGCAAACTCCGGTGTCGGTCGAAGTCATCGCGACGGCGATGAATCGGTCCGACGAAGTGGCGCAGCGGCTCGTCCATGATCTGTTGCGTGACGGATTGATCGTGCGTGATGGTGACGACCTTCGCCTGCCGTAAAGATCAGATCGGACGGCGTGTTACTGCGGCGACGATCTCGTCGAGGCTGGCATCGGCGTAGGCTCGTATCTCGTCGTCCGTGCGATCCTGAATGGGATGTGGGGTGTACACCCGTGCCACGTCGGGAAATCCCAACGAGGTCGATTGCGCGTCAGCGGCCGAGACGAACTCGGATGAGGCGACGAACACCCCGGGAACTCCCCGGCGCTCCAGGTCCACAATGTCGTGCACACTGCACGACGTACAACTACCTCAATCAGCGAGCGCCTCGATGACCACCTGACACTGCGTGGCGATCTCGTGACGCAGGTCCACCGGAGCCGGCTTGGTGAAGGTGGGCTTCTTGTACCGACGAACGTCGGCGCCCAGTGCGCTGAGGCGTTCTTCGAGACGATCGATGAACACGTCGCCGCGCGCCTTGGAGATGTCGAGCAAACCAACGGTGAGGCCCCGCAGAGACTCGGGTCGGCCGACGCGTTCCATGGTGGCGACGCGACGCTCGTTGGTGGGATCGAGCAGGACCGTGGTGTTCTTGCTCTTCGAACTCATCGTCTCACCTCCCTCGTCACGGGCTGGCTACCAACCTCGCCGTTGGCCCACCCGCCAATGATGGCAGAAAACAAACCGGCGCCACCGCCGGCGTGCACCAACAAGATGCCACCGGGCCGGAACTTGGGAAGGGTCATCGCGCGCAGACGTTCGGGAACCCCCTCGGCGATGCCGTGCGCACCGCGAACAAGGTCCTCACCGGGAATCTCCAGTCGGGCGTGTAGCTCCTGCAGAACTCGCTCCCGATCCCACCCCGCGTCGGCGTACACCCGGGCGTGTTCGGGTCCCATCACCACGATCACGTCGAAAGCCAGCACGGCCTTGGGGTTGTGCAGAGTGCGCAGACAGGCGGCGAAGGTGTTGGTGAGGCTCTCGGGGTCGCGGGCCAGTTGGTCCACGACGCATCGCGGACCCTCGCCGGGGAACACCGTGAGCGCATCGATGTTCGCAGCGACACCACGACTGGTGGCCAGCGAGGTCCAGGGTGAGCCGACCTCGTCCTCGGCGAAGCAGAAGGAAATCTTGCCCGGGTTGCCGTGCGTGGCGCGGTCGACCTCGCCGGGGCGACCACCACCGACGTTCCGAATGACCAATTGGATGGCGCGTCCGATGGTGAGGTTGGCGCGGTTGCCCTGACCGAACACGTTCATGCCACTGTTCATCCCGATGGCTCGCGTGCCGGGGCCGCTGCAGATGATGACCGGCCCCACGGGCATGGTGGTGGCGAGCACACCGTGGATGTTGAAGGTGTCGTTGCAAACGGCCTCGACCCCGGCGATCACCCATGGCAGGTATTCGGGTTTGCAACCCGCCATCACGGCGTTGATGGCGATCTTCTCGATGGTCACCTCGACGAGGTCCGGGGGGACGATGGCCACCATCTCGGACGGCTGCCGCGACGTCCCCTCGAGCATGCGCATCACTCGCTGCTCGGTGGGTGGCACCACCGGAAGCCCATCGGTCCAACCGCGATCGAACATGGCCTCGAACTCGTCTTCGAGATCGGCGACCTCGACGCGCCGGGCTCCGAGCTTGGAGCCGGCGAAACGAACGCGCAACTGATCCACCAGATCGGGGTCCACACTCATCGACCCACAACCGGGACGGAACGCCGGGAGTTCGGGACCGAGACCAGGCGTCTCGGCGACGCGCTCCCACTCGTCGCGCCTCCAGCCCACGGTGCGCTCGAGTTCGCGCCCGTTCGCCACGCGTATCACCGTGGGCACGGTTTCGATGTCGTGATGCCAACTCACGGAGAGGTCGGTGTCGGCGATGGCGTTCAGTCCATCGGGGAAAGCCGGATCGTCCTGCACGTACAAAGTGACATTGGCACCCGATTCGCGCAGTTGGGAAATGACCGGTACGACCATGCGACAGGTCTCGCACTCGCGCTTGACCACGATCACCAGTCCGTCGGGAAGCACGGGGATGCTCGTGTCGCTCACGTTCAGGTCACTCGCCGAGGAATTTCACGATGATGTCGTTCACGTGCTCGGGACGTTCCAAATGCAAAAAATGTCCGGCGCCGTCCACGAACTCCGCGCGCGCCGTGGCTGGAAGTTCGGCGGCCGCGAATCGTGCCACCTCGACTCCCATGCATCCGTCGGTGACGCCGTGCAGGTACAAGAGTGGCTGTGACGGAACGACCCCCGACTTGGATTGCACGTCGAGGAGATCGGGGTCGTTGTACCCGGCGCCAATGGTGGCTCGGTAGTAGCCGAGAGCGGCTTGCAGGTTTGCCGGATCCCGCAGGCTGGGCTTCAGCAGGGCGAGTTCCTCGGTGGCGTCGAAACCCGGTGACCAATCGTTCCAGAGCATGTCGATGTAAGCGAGGTCGTTGGCTCCGACCACCAGGTCGGAGAGGGGGTGTTGGAAGAAGAACATGTACCAACTGCGCTTGATCTGAGCGAGGTTGGTGACGAAAGCAACGCCCACCGCGTTGCCGGGGGGTACCGCCGACATGACCACCTTCGACCACAGGTCGGGTCGATGCGCGGCGGCGATGTTGGTGATGATGGAACCCCAGTCGTGCCCGATGATCACCGCGCGCGCGTCGCCACCGAGGTTGGTGTGCAGTCCGATCGCATCGAGAGCCGAGGCCGCCGTTTGAAATCGTCCGTCGGTGGGCACGGCGCTCGGTGCGTACCCCCGTAGGAACGGGGCCACCGCTCGGTAGCCGGCGTCGGCCAGACGGGGCAGCAGGTGGCGCCACGTGTGCGCCGAGTCCGGGAAGCCGTGCAGGCACAACGCCAGGGGACCGTCATTGTCGAGGCCGGCGGCGAGGAAGGCGATCTCGAGACCGTCCACCCGCGAAGAGTGCTGCGAAATCGCCGACGAGTTCGCGTTCATGGCCAAACCGTACCTCTCGCCGGAGGTCGGGGAACACCCCGACTGCGACCAACGTCACCAGTCCGCCGGGACGGTTCCCGTTCCAATTGCCCCCGATCGTCATTTAGCGTTCTTTTCATCGATGGGGACGGCAATCTCTTCGTCACGTTTTTTGGGGTTCGCGGCTCGACGCCGTGCCACGGCGATGACACCAGGCGGTACGGCGGCAACACGTCGTGCGTCGGTCTCGTCGTGCCCGGGCACGACCCGCTGGTGTTCGACCTGGGCACCGGTCTGCGTTATTGCGGTGATCGCATCCCGGCCTCGGGACCGTTCAAGGGCACGTGTCTGCTGACGCACATGCATTGGGATCACGTCCAGGGCCTTCCGTTCTTCGTGCCCACCTTGCGCGATGGCGCGCATTTCGACATCTTCGGTCCGGTGCAAGAAGACGGGCGCACGGTCCGCGAGGTGTTCGAGTCGATCATCAAACCTCCCGTGTTCCCGGTCAGTGTGAACGCGTTACCCGGCACCTTCGTCTTCCACGACGTCGCCAACGACGATTTTTCCGTTGGTGGTCTCGACGTGATGAGTCGCTTGGTGCCCCACGTGGGTAACACGTTGGGGTATCGGGTCACGCATCGCAAGACCAGTGTGGTGTACCTCCCCGATCATCAGATGCCCGAGGACGGGTCGATGGGTATCACCGATGGTGCGCGCGAATTGTGCACCGGTGCCGATCTGCTGATTCACGATGCGCAGTACACACCCGAGGAATTCGCCGGCAAGAGCAACTGGGGCCACTGCACCATGGAATACGCGGTGTGGGTGGCCATCGAGTGCAAGGTGAAACGTTTGGCTCTGTTCCACCATGATCCGGTGCGCGACGACGACGCGCTCGACGAGCTCCTCCAACGGGCCCGGCGCGCCTGTGAACCGCACGACGTCGAGGTCATCGCGGCCAGCGAGAACAGCGCGCTGTCGATTCCGCTCAATTCCTGAGCGTTCAGCGAACCGCCAGCAGGGGATCGCCCACCACGGTGCTCTCGAACCCGTCGGGGCCGACGGCCTTGTCACCACGAATGGTGACCCGACGCATGCGTCGCTCGGCCGTGCCGTAGTCGTCGATGGCGTAATGCATCGTCGCGCGGTTGTCCCAGATCACCACGTCGCCGGGTTGCCAACGATGCCGCAACACGAACTCGGGTTGTGTGGCGTGCTCGTACAGCAACCTCAACAGGTTCTCGCTCTCGATGCGTGACCAGCCGGCGATGTGGGAAGTGAACCCCGGATTCACGAAGAGGCTCGGTCGACGGGTGCGGGGGTGGATGCGTACCACCGGGTGCACCACGGGCGGCACTCGGGTCGCCTCGTCGAACAATCTCTGGGCATCTTCGCGGGTGAGAGCAGTATCGAAAGGTTCGCCCCAGAACGCGAGTGGCGTGATGCGATGGATCGCCCCCAGATCCTCGATCAATCGACACAGCCCGGGATTCAGACCCTCATACGCACCGCGCATGTCGGCCCACAAGGTGTCACCGCCGAAAGCGGGCACGTGATCGGCCACCAACACCGAGGCCGCCGGGGGAGTGGCCACGAAGGTGACGTCGGTGTGCCAGCGAGCGTTCTTGCCACCCTTGGCCGCGTCGAGCTCGAGGATTTCGGGGTGATCGGGATGACCGGGCACCACCGGGTGAGCCGGGGTGGTTTCGCCGAGCGAGCGCGCCAACGCGACCTGTTCGGCGTGCGACAAGAATTGGTCGCGCAGCACCAAGACCAGATGCTCCTCGAGCAACGAGAGAAGTTGGCCCGGAGCGAAGTCGCTACGGGCGTCTCCTCCCACCAGTTCGGCTCCGAACGATCCGGTGATGGTGGTGACTTTCCAGGTGTCGAGGGCGCTGTTCATGGGAGGCGGTGTCCTGTCTCTGATTCCCGACAAGAGTAGTCGGGAATTACGTTGATACCACCGTCGGACCTAATCTCTGCCCATGACCTCGTCGATCGATCCCCGCCATTTCCGCAATGTGCTGGGGCATTTCCCGACCGGGGTCACGGTCGTGACCGGTCGGGACACCCTCGGCCAGCCCCTCGGTTTCACGATCGGCTCGTTCGTCTCGGTGTCGTTGGATCCACCACTCGTGGGTTTTCTACCCGGCACATCGTCACGTACGTGGCCCCGCATCGCCGAACACGGCTCGTTCTGTGTGAACATCCTCGGGGCCGGTCAGGACGAGTTGTGCTGGCGTTTCGCCAAAGAACCCGTCACCGGCGAGGAGGGCAAGTTCGCCGGTATCGACTGGACGGTCGCCGGTTCAGGCTCGCCCATCCTGACCGGGGTGATCGGTTGGATCGACTGCGACATCGACGCGGTACACGAGGTGGGCGACCACCACTTCGTCGTCGGGCGAGTGCGCGACATGTCGCACGCCGAAGAGGTGGTCGACGCCATGGTGTTCTTCCGTGGCAAGGTGGCCAGCGTCGAGATGCCCGCCACCTGAACGATGATCGGAGTCATCGCATCCGTCGTGCTCGGGGCGGTGATGTGCGTCGCCGGTGGATCCAAAGTGATCATGGGAGAGCGTTGGCCGGCCGAGGCGCGGGGGATGGGCACGCCGTTGTGGCTGTCCCCGTTCGTTCCCTGGTTCGAGATCGTGCTCGGTGCGCTGCTGACAGCGCAGGTATGGCGCGCTCCGATGGCAATCATCGCCCTGCTGACGTTGCAGGCTTTCACCTTGGTGCTGTTGGCCAACCTGGGCCGTGGACATCGTCCCGTTTGTGCCTGTTTCGGATCGTGGAGCGCCAAGCCCGTGGGCATCGGACACGTGGTGCGTAACCTGGCGTTGATGTTGGTGGCCGTGATCGCGCTAGTGGTTCGTTGACGCGTCGTTCGCCGATGGTTGTTTCGCCGGAACACCGAGGACGATCGACAAGAAGGCGCTGATCGTCGCTTCCTCTCGCCAACGGTCGTAGCGCCCACTGGGACCACCATGACCGGCGCCCATCTCGGTGCGCAGCAACAGTGGTGCGTCGTTCGTTCGCACTTGGCGAATACGTGCGATCCACTTGGCGGGCTCGTGATACGCAACCCGTGGATCGTTGAGGCCCGCCGTGGCCAGGATCGCCGGGTAGGCGCGTGCCGCGAGATTGTCGTACGGCGAGTACGACAGCATGTACGACGCGAACGGCTCGGATCGGGGATCGCCCCACTCCTCCCATTCGGTGATGGTGAGCGGCAACGAGGGGTCGCTCATGGTGGACACCACGTCGACGAAGGGAACCTCGGCCACCGCTGCGGTCCACAACTCGGGAGCGAGGTTCAGACAGGCCCCGACCATCAACCCTCCCGCACTCCCACCGCGAACGGCCAAGCGGTGGGGTGACGCCCAACCCTTGGCCACCACGTCGCGGGCCACGGCGTTGACGTCGGCGAAGGTGTTGGTCTTGTTCAGTAGTTTTCCGTCCAGGTACCACCGACGACCCATTTCGCCACCCCCGCGCGGGTGAGCCAGCACCCAGGTGAAGCCGCGATCGACCAAGCCGAGCGTGGCCACGCTGAACCACGGGGCCATCGACGCTTCGTAACTGCCGTAGGCGTACACCAAGCAGGGGGCCGACCCGTCGTCGTTGGCGCTCCGCAGACGCACCACGTCGTAGGGAACCTCGGTGCCGTCGCTCGAGGTGGCCCAGGCCCGCACGGTCTCGTAACGCGACAGGTCGAGGTTCGGGGTGGGGGCCCTTTTCAACACGGCGCGCTCGCCGGTCAGGAGATCCTGTTCCAGCAACGTCGCCGGAGTGACCATGCTCTCGGTCGAGAACCTCAACGAGGTGGTGGTCCACTCGGGATTGCTGTCGAGGTCACAGTCGTGTGGGGCGTCACTGATGACGATCTCGAGGATCGAGCCGTCGCGTCGGATCACCCGCAGGCGGGGCTGCGCCCGGTGCCACTCGTGAACCACCAAGTGGGTGGCGAAACAGTCGACGCGGGTGATGCGTCGACCAGCCTCGTGTTCGATCAGCGGTTCCCATCGCGCGGGCTCGGTCTCTGTTGCCGTCATCACGCGAAAGTCCACGGCCTCGAGGTTGGTGAGCACGACGAAGCGGTCGCCCCAATGATCGACGTGGTACTCCACGTCCTCGCGTCGTGACACGACGCACACCGGAGCGACGGTGGGATCGTCGGCCGGGATGAGCCACGACTCACTCGACGTCACGGAGTGCGAATCGATGATGATCCACTTGCCGCTGCGACAGAGGTCGATACCCACGTAAAAACGCTCGTCGGGATCGTGGAAAACCTGCACGTCGGCGGACTGCGGATCGCCCAGTCGGTGACGCCAGACGGTGCACGGGCGTTCCTGCTCGTCGTAGGTGACGTAGAAGAGGTGTGACGAGTCCGAACTCCAGGCGGTACCGGCCCACGAGGTGTCCTCGATGCGGTCCTCGAGATCGTTTCCGTCGCGCAGATCGCGAATACGCATCGAGAAGTGTTCGCCCCCGTCGGTGTCACGGCTCCATGCCAGCCGACGCGAGTCTGGACTGATGTCGAATGCCCCGAGCGAGAAGTAGTCGTGTCCCGTGGCTTCCACGTTCTCGTCCAACAACACGTGCTCGTCGACGAGTCGGTTGTCGACAGCGCGTTCGCGACCGCGACAGTGGATGGGGTATTCCCGACCCTCCTCGGTGCGGGTGACATACCACCAGCCATCCTTGAACGCGGGAACCGACTGGTCGGTTTCTTGAATGCGCGACTTGATCTCGGTGTACAACGAATCCACCAGAGCGGCGTGCGGGGCGAGCCATCGATCCGCGTGGTCGTTCTCCGCGTTCAGGTACCCGATGGTGTCGGGGTCATCGCGGTCGGCCAGCCACTGGAAGTCGTCGATCGAGTCGCCGGTGGGGCGACGGTGCACGTGCGGCACGCGTTTGGCCGAGGGCGCGGACATCGTCAATGAGGGTACGACTTCGGCCAGTGAGAAAGAGGTACCGCGGGCGGCGATGACCCCGGAGGTCTCCCTTGTCGACGAACTATCGCAGCGACGCGAGACCCGGCCCGCGGGAGCCGCAACTCCTGCTTCGTCCGGACACCGCGGTCAGCAACGCCGGAGCGGAGGCTGCTGAACCATCGGAGTCGGTCGGCCTGATCCTCGACCCGTGGCAACTCGGTTCCGGAGGTCGTCATCGCCGACACGGTCCGCGTTCTCCGGCTCGCCGTTCACATGACGGGTGGAATGCAGGCGTGGTCCGCGGCCGGTCTCCCCGTGGTCGACTCCGCGGGAGGCGTCGGACCGGTGGATCTGAGCGGTGAGGGGTGGTGCCTTAGGCTGACGTCGTGGCCAAAGAAGACGAGATCGCCTATATCGAACGGCTCGGACCGCTCGGTCGCGAACATGCGCTGAACAAGCCCTGGTCCGACGTCGATCGTGGTCGCTATCTGCAGGAGATCGGCGCCCTCATCACGTTGTTGCCCCAACCTCCGGCCCGAGTACTCGACCTGGGCGCTGGTAGCGGTTGGACGAGTTGCCTACTCGCCATGTCCGGATATCAGGTGACGGCCACCGACATCGCCCCCGAGATGGTAGCCATGCACGGCGAGAACGCCATGCGATACGACGTCCGACTCGAGGCATCCCTCGTGACCGACTTCGAATCGCTGCCATTCGACAATGAATTCGACGTGGTGATCTTCTACGACTGTTTGCACCATTCGGACGACGAGTTAGCGGCATTACGCGGTGCCCATCGGGCGTTGCGCCCCGGGGGCATCTGCGTGACCCTCGAACCCGGTCGTGGTCACCACAAGACCGATATGTCCGTGAACGCGATGCGACTCCTCGGAGTCACGGAGCGTGACATGCCACCGTCGCTCATCGTTTCCTCGGGACGTAAGGCCGGATTCACGTCCCACGCGGTGCATGACCGTCCTCTCGATCCGCTACTCATCACCACCGGACGTTGGCCTCGGTTGTCCACCTTGTACAAGCTGACGAAGCGCTATCTGGGACGCGCGACACCCCTGGTCATGACGCGTGGTCACTTCGTCGTGTTGACGAAGTGATCGGCCACGACAGACGTCGCGGACGTGGCGAGCCCGGTCGATGTGCCAAGAGAACGCTGGTCCACCTCGGCACGGAGCCGGGGGAGGGCAATAACATGTCCCGAGTGAGGGTGTGGATCGATCAGGATTTGTGCACCGGAGACGGTCTGTGTGTCGACCACTGCCCTGACGTGTTCGTGCAGTTGGAGGACGGCATCGCTTACGTAGCCGAGGTCGGCCAGGCCCTGAACGACCCGGGCGGATCCGGCAGCCTGGCCTGGGTGCCGCGCAAGAACTACCAATCCGTGGTGGACGCCGCCGAGGCCTGTCCGGGTGAGTGCATCTTCATCGAACTGCCCGTGGTGGCCGCCGGCGAGTTGCGCGCCAGCGCGTGAGCAATTTCACCCTCTCGACCTGCCAGATCCCGGCGACCAATTGTTACTATGCCGGTAGTGCAAATTCCGTCCCTCCCCGGGGGACGGTGTGCTGAAACCAGGGAGCCACGGTGACCTCTTTCGATCTCGATCTCAGCAAGTACTCGCTCGGCTGGAGCGATGACGTCGAATACGCCTTCAAGCCCGAGAAGGGTTTGAGCAAGGCCGTCGTCGACCAGATCTCGTGGTGGAAGGGCGAGCCCAAGTGGATGACGCAGTTTCGTGAGCGAAGCCTGCGGTTGTTCGACAAGAAGCCGATGGCGCCCTGGTTCGCGCAGAACATGCCGGACATCGATTTCCAGGACATCTTCTACTACCTGCGACCGGCCACCGATCAGGTGGATGACTGGGACGATCTGCCCGAGCAGATGAAGGCCACCTACGAGAAATTGGGTATTCCTGAGGCCGAGCGCAAGTACCTCGCCGGGGTGACCGCGCAGTACGAGTCCGAAGTGGTGTTCCACCGCAATCGCGAGGACCTCGAGGCGCGGGGGATTCTCTTTTGTGACATGGACACCGCGTTGCGCGAGTACCCCGAATTGGTCAAGAAGTACTTCGGCACCGTCATTCCCCCCGGCGACAACAAGTTCTCGGCGCTCAACAGTGCGGTGTGGTCCGGTGGTTCGTTCATCTACGTGCCGCCCGGAGTGGAGTGCGAGATGCCCCTGCAGGCGTATTTCCGCATCAACAGCGAAAACGCCGGACAGTTCGAGCGGACCCTCATCATCGCTGACGAGGGCTCGAAGGTGCATTACATCGAAGGCTGTTCGGCACCGGTGTACACCAACGACTCGTTGCACAGCGCGGTGGTCGAAATCGTCGTGAAGCCCAGTGCGCGCGTCACCTACACCACCATTCAAAACTGGTCACCCAACGTGTACAACCTCGTCACCAAGCGCGCCCGCGTGGAGGCCGAGGGGCACATGGAATGGATCGACGGCAACATCGGATCCAAGCTCACGATGAAGTACCCCAGCGTGTACCTGGTGGGCCCCAAGGCCACCGGTGAGGTGTTGAGCGTGGCCTACGCCGGTTCCGGCCAGCATCAGGACGCCGGTGCCAAGATGGTCCACGCCGCGCCGGAGACGACGTCGAAGATCGTGTCCAAGTCCATCAGCAAGGACGGTGGCATCACCACCTACCGCGGACTGGTCCGAGTGGACGAGGGCGCCCATGGATGCAAGAGCCACGTGCAATGTGACGCGCTCATTCTCGACGAGAACAGCGAGAGTCGCACGCTTCCCTACATGGAAGTGGGGGAGAAGGACGCCCAGATCGGCCACGAGGCCACCGTGTCCAAGATCGCCGACGAGCAGTTGTTCTACTTGCAGAGTCGGGGTCTGTCCCAGGAACAGGCCATGGGCATGATCGTGAACGGATTCATCGAGCCCGTCACGCGCACCCTACCCATGGAGTACGCGGTCGAATGGAGCCGTCTCATCGAACTGCAGATGGAAGGTTCCGTTGGCTGACATGCCGGCCCGGTCGTGAGGATTTAGTCTTCCGCCATGCCCATGCGTCAGGAGTGCCGCAACTTCGAGAGTCGCTCCTACGCCAACGGCGACACGGTGCGACGGTGCAACCTCGATCTGGCTCCCGATGCGCCTTGGCGTTGTCCCGAGAACTGTTCGGGGTTCGCCCCGCGCATGGATGCTGGTTGGAGTTACGGCTCGATGGTCACGCCGCCCACCCCCGCCGAGCCACCGGGACTCGACGACGGTTCGGCCGCTGCGGTGCTCGACGAGGCCGAGGACATCTTGAATTCGATCGGAGCTCGAGTGCTGGCCGAGGTCGAGGCCGAGAAGGTTCCGAAAGGTTGGCGACGCCTGTTCCGTCGGCGTTCGTGAGCCGCGGCCGGTCGAGGCCCCGCCGCTCCGTTCGGGGTGAATTTCCACTATCTCGGTAGTACTATTTCGGCGTGCCCGTGCTGACCCCCGACACGGCGCGCAGTCCATCGAGCACCTGGCCTCAGGTGCGCGAAGCGGCCCTCGCGAGGGCCACTGCGTTGCCGTTCCCCACCGCCGACGAGGAGATTTGGCGTTACAGCCGTATCGCCGAATTGGACCTGGCGTCCTTTCGTCCCGTCGCCTCGGTCACCAGCATCTCGGGCGTCACCGATCCAGTGCGCGTCACCCATGTGCCCGCCTCGGCGACTTCCGTGGACGCGTCGCTGGCGGGACTCTTCGAAAGCACTCACGGCAACGACCTCTTCGGTGAACTCAATCTGGTGCACATGGACGTGATCGTCGTGTCGGTCGCACGCAACGTCGTGGCGTCCGAGCCCGTCGTCATCACGCACACCATCGACGACGGTGGTGCGATGTGCTTTCCCCGTCTCGTCATCGATGCCGCCGAGAACAGTGAGGTCACCGTCGTCGAGCGATTCGTGAGTTCCGACGACGTGCGTTCGCTCGTGGTGCCAGTGTTGGACGCCCGTACCGCACAGGCGGCTCGTGTGCGCTACTTGGGAATCAACGAGTTGGGTACCGGATCATGGTTGATCGGCCAGCACCAATCGGTGGGCCAACGTGACTCCGATACCTTGTTGGCCACCGTCGCTCTGGGCGGCGACTATGCGCGCGTCAGCACGTCGGCACGCCTCGAGGGGCAGGGGAGCAACACCCGGCAGGTGGCGTTGTACTTCGCCGGCGGCACGCAGATGCACGACTTCCGAACGTTGCAGGAGCACGCCGCGCCCCGCACCACCAGCGACTTGTTGTTCAAGGGTGCGGTGCAGGAGTCGGCCAAGAGCGTCTACACGGGTCTCATCAAGATCCACAAGAACGCCAAGGGTTCGGCCGCTTTCCAGACCAATCGCAACCTCACGTTGTCGCAGGGCGCTTGGGCCGAGAGCGTGCCGAACCTCGAAATCGAGACCAATGACGTGAAGTGCAGCCATGCGTCCACGGTCGGACCCATCGACGAGGATCAATTGTTCTACTTGGAGAGTCGAGGGGTGAATCCCGACGTGGCGCAGCGTCTGGTGGTGCTCGGATTCTTCGACGAGGTGTTGGCTCAGTTGCCCGTGGGCGATCTGGCCGCGCCGCTGCGTCGTCAGGTGGCGGCCAAACTCTCCATCGGAATCGCATCATGACGGTGGTCGCGCGTTTCGACGATCTCGTTCCGGGCACCGCCACCAGGGTCGACGTGAACGGGACCGCTGTGGCTTTAGTGCGCATCGGTGACCACGTGTACGCCATCGGCGACATCTGCAGTCACGCCAACGTGTCACTCAGCGACGGCGAGGTGTGGTGTGACGAGAAGCAACTGGAATGTCCGCGTCACAGCAGCGCCTTCAGCCTCGAGACCGGTGTTCCGACCACTTTGCCGGCCACGCAACCGGTGCCGGTGTTCACCGTCACCATCGAGAATGGTGACGTCGTCGTGGGGGCGGGCGCATGAGCACTCTGGAAATCATCGATCTGCACGCCTCGGTTGGCGACACGAGGATTCTCCATGGTGTGAACCTCGCCGTCTCCTCGGGCGAGGTGCACGCGGTGATGGGTCCGAACGGCGCCGGCAAGAGCACCCTGTCCGCCGTCGTCATGGGCAAGCCGGGTTACGAGGTCACCGCGGGTTCGATCCTGTTCGACGGTCGAGAGATACTGGGCCTGCCTACGTGGCAGCGCGCGACCGCCGGCCTGCACTTGGTGATGCAGTACCCGACTGAGGTGCCCGGCGTTTTGTTGAAAGACGTGTTGTCGGAGGCGTTGAAAGGTCGGGGGGGCGACGGCGACCTCGGTCGTCTGGACACTTTGTTGCGTACCGAGGCCACGCGCATCAACTTCGAGGAGAGATTTCTCGATCGTCCGCTGAACGTGGACCTGTCCGGTGGCGAGAAAAAGCGCAACGAGACGTTGCAGTTGTCGATCCTGAAGCCGACCATCGCGATCCTCGACGAATTGGACTCCGGCCTCGACGTGGACGCTCTGCGTGACTGCGCCCGCCGCGTGATGGACGCCACGCGTGAGGAGGGCCTGGGTGCCCTGGTGATCACGCATTACAGCCGTCTGCTCGAGGAATTGAAGCCGAGTCGCGTGCACATCCTGGTGAAGGGTCGAATCGTGGAGACCGGCGGTCCCGAACTGGCTGACGTGTTGGAGCGCGACGGCTACGAGGCTTTCAAGAGGGACTGAGGCGACAACTCAGGTGCTGAAGGGAGAGCGGGTCCAGAGTTCACCAGTGTCGTTCGTGTCGGTCAATTTTGATGCGGTGAGCGAGACCACGTCGACGTTTCCGAGTCCGCGCAATTCGACGGCGGGGTGGTTGTTCTCCACCACTCCGTCGGGCAGTTGTTTGATGTCGGCCCGCGCCACGAGGATTTTGTTGTGGTCGGCTGCGTCGCACAGCCGTGAGGCTTGGTTGACCGATGATCCGATGTAGTCCTCGCCTTGGAACATGAGCACTTGGCCGGTGGCCAGACCCACGCGCACGGTGAGCGGTTTGCACACCTCTTCACACACCTTCTGGAGTTCGAGGGCGAAGCGGATGGCCTTTTCCTGCTCGACCGAGACGATCATGCAACCGTCACCGAGCCATTTGTCCACGCGGATACCCCGGGTAGCCGCGAGGTTGCGCACCTCGGCGCGAAAGCGCGTCAAGATCTTGCCCGCCTCCACGTCGCCGTGCGCCGCCGTGTAGTTGGTGAATCCCGACAGGTCCGCGAAGACGAAGGTGCGCTCGACTTTCATGCCGTCAATCAGGCTATCCCCCCGGTCGGACGAGGTTTGGTCGCATTTCGGGGACTAGCGTTCGTTCATGGTCGGCCGCTTCACCTATTCGCGCTGGGACGGAACCCAGACCGGGTTCGACATGGAGACCAGCGATCTCTTCGACGAGCTGGCCGACGATCTCTTGAACAACGGCGATCTCCGGGGCGCGCTACGACGCTTCATGGAGCGCGGGGCCCGCGATGCCAACGGTGAGAAGTTGCAGGGGTTGCGCGAGATGCGCCAAAAACTGAAGCAGGCTCGCCAGGACCTGTTGGATAGTGGAGATCCCAACGGCGTCTTCCAAGAGATCGCCGATGCCCTCGACGACATCCTCGACGAGGAGCGTCACGCGGTCGAGCAGTCGGTGCGTGACGCCGAGAAGAGTGGCGACGAGCGCCGTATGGACAACGCCCGGAATGCCGCCATGGAACGCAATTTCCGGCTCGACATGATGCCCGACGACCTGGCCGGCAAGGTACGCGAGTTGCAGGCCTACGACTTCGAGTCCGCCGACGCTCAACAACGGTTCGAACAACTCATGGACAAGTTGCGCCAGCAGTTGATGGAGAAGCAGTTCAACCAGATCTCCGACTCGTTGAAGAACATGTCCCCCGAGGACATGGCACGAATGAAGGAGATGATGAAGGCGCTCAACGAGATGATCGAGCGTCACAACCGGGGCGAGGACGAAAAGTTCGAGGAATTCATGGAGAAGTTCGGGGACTTCTTCCCCGAGAACCCGCAGTCGTTCGAGGAACTGATGGAGCAGTTGGCGCGTCAGATGCAGGCCGCCCAGGACATGTTGAACTCCATGACCCCCGAGCAGCGTCAGCAGTTGCAGGAACTCTCGTCGATGTTGCTCGATGACATGGAACTGCAGAATGAGATGGCACAACTGGGTGCCAACATGCAGGCGATGTTCCCGGGTCTCGGTCAGGGTGAGGGCTACGAGATGCAGGGCGAAAACCCCATGGGGTTCGAGCAGGCGATGCAGACCATGAAGGATCTGGCGGATCTCGATCGGCTCGAGGACCTGATGAACAATCCGGCCTCTCCGCAGCAGCTGGCCGAAGCCGACATGGACCGGGTACGCGACCTACTCGGCGACGAAGTGGCCCGCTCGATGGACAAGTTGTCGAAACTGGTGAAGGAGATGGAGCGCGAGGGGCTCATCCGTCAACGAGACGGCAAACTCGAGGTCACGCCGCGCGGTATGCGCCACATCGGCTCGAAAGCCCTGCGCGACATCTTTTCGCGGTTGGCCAAGGACAAGCCCGGCCAACACCAGCAGCATCGATTCGGTCAGGGTCACGAACGCACCTACGAGACGAAGCAGTACGAGTACGGCGATCCGTTCAACCTGGATCTACAGCGCACCATTCGCAACGCTCTTCGCCGGGCCGGGCCGGGCACGCCGGTGAGGTTGTCGGCCGAGGACTTCGAGGTGGAGCGCACCGAGCACCTGACCCGCTCGGCCACGGTGTTGATGCTGGACGCGTCGTATTCCATGTATCGCGACGACCGCTGGGGGCCGGCCAAGAAAGTGGCGGTCGCTCTGCAGTCATTGATGTCTTCGCAATACCCGCGTGACTATCTGGGCATCTTGATGTTCGGCCACCTCGCATGGGAGGTGAAGCCCGACGAGTTGATGGAGGCCACGCCGCCGGGTATGCAGGGCACGAACATGCACCACGCGATGGCCACCGCGCGCCGCATGTTGGCGAGTCAGTCAGGCAACAAACAGATCATCATGATCACCGATGGTGAACCCACCGCCCACATCACGCCCCAGGGAGACCCGTGGTTCACCTACTTCGACGGCTGGGACGCTCAACAGTTGACCGTCGAGGCCACGCTGCGCGAAGCGATGCGCTGCACCAAGGAGAACATCACCATCAACACGTTCATGTTGGACGCCGACCAGTATCTGGTGCGCTTCGTCGAACAGATGACGTCGATGAACGGCGGTCGGGCCTTCATGACCAACGCCCACGATCTGGGCAACTACGTGATGGTCGACTTCCTCGACCACAAGCGCCGCACTACTCGCGGCGGTCGTGGTCGTCGCGCCTCCTGACTCAACTCAACGCGGGGTGGTCGTGGGCGAACATCCCGGCGGGATTCTCCCATCCGAGCACCAGCCACACGCGCAACATCCATGATGTCGTGTCGTCGAAGGTCGCCTCGACCCGCGAGCAACCGTTGCCAGTTGTCGCCTCGTCGTGGGGGAGGGCCCACACGCCGCGGTCGGCAATGCAGGTTCCGTCGTGCAGGTGCCACACGTCCGCCGGACCGGTGAAACCAGTCGGGGTGGAGCCATCAGAGGTCCAAGCGTTGTACTGCGCCCCCACCAAGCGCGCCTCGTCCTGCGAGGACTCGTACAGCAGTCCGGATGGTCGATCGAACGCGAGGGTTTCGGCCCGCGAATCGACCGACGGATCGATCAGCATTTGGCCCGCTCCGGCCACGTATCCACCGACGGGAATCCAGCCCGCCGCCTCGGCGGCGCCCAAAGTGGGGTACGACGCGATGGCGTTCGCGGCCGCGGTCAACTGTCGTCCCAAACCAGCACGTTCGTCGTTGCTGAGCGCGGCCCCCGGTTCGAGACTCGCCGCCGGGTAGTGCACGTGTCGGTGGGTCGAGCCCGACACGTGGGCGGCGTCGTCGGCCCATTGAGAGGTGACGAATCCGGGCAGAGCTGCCAGAACCACCGCCATCGGCGCGAGGTTCTCGAACCTCCATCCCGTCGCACCCAGATGATCGACCTCGGACACCAGTGCTCCGAGAGCGAGAGCCAACGATCCGAAGGCCACGATCGTGACGACGGTTTCGTAGGGGCCCATCGGGGGTGTGATCGTGCTCCATGGACCGAACGGATAGCCGACGGTTCGACTTCCGACGAGGGCGGCGATCACGAGCGCGCTCATGATCGACGTGGCGACGAAGAACGAGCGGGATCGGTGGAGGACCACCGCGATGGCGAGGGCGATCAAGAGGGTGCCGGTGACGGCGAGCGCAATACCCTCGGCGCGCCAATCGGCCGAGCGACCCGGAGCGATGGCCAGGTGCAAGGTGCCGTCGGCCAACGTCAGACTGGCGACGAGCCCGCGAATCGTCGCCACCGGAGGTCGTGGGGAGGGTGTCATCAGTCCAATGTGCCGGTCGACGCCCGTTTCGGGATTTCCCGTTCGACCGCTTCCCGAGAGTAGCGGGTCTGGTTACCAATCGGTAACATCGGGTCATGGCCGAGTTTTCTCTCACCCTCACCGACGAGCAACGTCAAATCAAGGAATGGATCCACGAATTCGCCAAGGACGTCATGCGTCCGGCCGCGCAGGAGTGGGACGATCGCGAGGAGTTTCCGTGGCCCGTGGTACAAGAAGCCGCCAAGATCGGCCTGTACGGCCTCGATTTCATCATGAACGCGATGAGCGACAGCAGTGGTCTCACCATGCCGGTGGCCGTCGAGGAGATTTTCTGGGGTGACGGTGGCATCGGCATGGCCATTATGGGCTCGGGGTTGGCGGCCGCGGGCATCAGTGGCAACGGCACTCCCGAGCAGACCATCGAGTGGGTGCCTCAGTGCTACGGCGATGCCGACGACGTGAAGCTCGGTGCGTTCTGCGTGAGCGAGCCAGACGCCGGTAGCGACGTGTCGTCGTTGCGCACCCGCGCCGTGTACTGCGAGGCGAACGACGAGTGGGTGATCAACGGCACCAAGGCGTGGATCACCAATGGTGGCATCGCCAACGTGCACGTGGTGGTGGCCGCCGTCGACCCGGCGTTGAAGGGCCGTGGTCAAGCGTCATTCGTCATTCCGCCCGGCACCAAGGGTCTGTCGCAGGGCCAGAAGTATCAAAAGCACGGCATCAAGGCCTCGCACACCGCCGAGGTGGTGTTGGACGACGTTCGCGTGCCGGGTCGCTGCTTGTTGGGTGGCAAGGAGAAGCTCGACGCCAAGTTGGCGCGGGCCCGCGAGGCCGGTCGCACCGGTGAGGCCCAACCGGCCATGAAGACCTTCGAGGCCACTCGCCCGACGGTGGGTGCGCAGGCCCTGGGTATCGCGCGGGGCGCCTACGAGATCGCCCTCGACTACGCCAAGGAGCGCGTGGCGTTCGGAAAGCCGATCATCATGAACCAGTCGATCGCGTTCAAGTTGGCCAACATGGCCACGCAGATCGACGCTGCCCGTCTTCTCATCTGGCGCGCCTCGTGGCTGGCTCGTAACGGCGGCTACAAGAACGCCGAGGGTTCGATGAGCAAGTACCACGCGTCGGAGACCGCGGTGCGGGTGACCGAGGACGCCATTCAGATTCTGGGTGGTTACGGCTACACCCGCGAGTACCACGTGGAGCGCATGCACCGCGACGCCAAGATCCACACGATCTTTGAAGGCACCTCGGAGATTCAGCAACTAGTCATCGCCCGCGCCATCTCCGGCCTGCGCGTGGAGTAACGAACCACTCAGGCTTTGGCGCGGGTGCGACGCAGCAACGGGTCGGCGATACGCAACGTCCTGTCGGCCAGACGCATTACCTTGCCGGCCGCCCCCGGGGTGCTGGAGTCGATGAGGTTTCCCATGACGGCCAGCGTGATGTCGGCCGCCGCTTGGGTGCCCACGGCAACTCGCAGACCGGGCCGCAACAGCCACGGATGACCGATGATGAAACTGAAGCGACGACCGGTGCGCAAAAACGAGTCGAAACGTTCACCCACCAGTCGGTCGTATTCCGCCGAGGCGGTCGACGGATCGTCAAGGAAACACTGCACGGCCAACATGCCCGACTCGAGCGCGTAATCGATTCCCTCGCCGTTCATGGGATTCACGAAACCCGCGGCGTCACCGATGGCCACCCAACCCGGGCCGTGACGACGCACGCAACTCATGGGAAGTCGCCAAGCTCGCGGTTTGTCCACGAAGGCGCCAAGCGACCACGAGTCCCGGACGATGGTTGCATACTGATCGAGCAACGTGTTGAGGTTGAGTTTCTTGAAGCCTTTCATGGTGCTGAGCGCACCGACGCCGATGTTCACCGTTCCGTCACCGGCGGGGAACATCCAGCCGTAACCCGGGATCGGTGTGCCGTGTTCGTCGCGCAGGCTCAAGCAGGCCTCCAGGTGACGCTCGGCGTGACGGGGCGTCGGCGCATAGGCGCGAATGGCCAAACCGAAGGTCTCCTCGGGATCACGAACCGCTCCGAGCATCTTGGCCGCCGCACCTTGCGCGCCAGTGGCGAGTACCACCATGTCGGCGCGCAACACCTCGCCGTTCACCCGGATTCCAACGACGGTGTCGTTCTCGACCACCGGCAGGGCCTCGGCCTCGAAGCGCACGTCGGCTCCGGCGGCGACGGCCAGATCGAGCAGATGATTGTCGAACCTTTGGCGGGGCCACACCGCACCATGATTGGGGAACCGGTCAGTGGTGGGCCACGCCAGTTCACGTTGCTTCTTGCCGGCGATCATGCGCAGCCCGTCGATGCGATGGGCGATGGAATGGTCGACTCCCAGGTCGTCGAGGGCACCGATGGCTCGTGGGGTGAGGCCGTCTCCGCACACTTTGTCGCGACCGTGGGGCCCCTTTTCGCACATCACCACGCGCAAACCGGCGCGGGCCGCCGAGATCGCCGCGGCCGCGCCTCCCGGGCCCCCTCCGATGATGGCGAGTTCGAAACTCATGTGGCGAGCCTGTCACGCCGATTTCACAACCGCCAAGGCTGGCCCGTGAGCAGAGGTCTCAAGCGTCACACCGCCCAGGTAGGGCGGCCAAGGTCGCGGGTTCGACCCGTGCGTTCTTCGCCGTTTGTGGGACAGTGAGCGTCTATGGCGGGAATGGAATACAAGCGAAGGCACGATCGGGTCGGTAACGGGCGTGGACGGACCGTCGCGATGGTGATCCTCGTGGCGACGGTGGTGATGATGGTTGGGTGCGGGTCGAGTGAGACCTCCTCGCCGGCGATTTCCAGTTTGACGAGCACGAGCTCCCCGAGCACGGACCCCAAGAGCGCATCATCGACGAGCACCGAACCCGGCGAGTTGTCGTCCCCGGATTCGACCTCGATGGTTTCGCAACCATCGACGCCCACCACGGCGCGATCCTCGAAGACAGTGGCGTCGACAGTTGCATCGACGGTAGTGGCATCGACGGTAGTGACGTCGACGGTAGTGACGTTGGCTCCCCTCCCGGCTCCCACCACGACCGTCGCCACCGTGACGACGACCACGTTGGTGTCGGCTCCGATGACCGGCACCGTGGTCGTGGATAACTTCTCTTTCTCACCCGGGGTACTCCGAGTCGCCGTGGGTGGCACCGTCACCTGGGATTTCCGCGAGACGGTACACACCGTCGAAATCGACGGCCGGGTTTTACGGTCGACCGGTCCGACGTCGATGACGTTTTCGGCGGCGGGCACCTACAACTACAACTGTGGTCCTCATCCGTCGATGCAAGGAAGGATCGTCGTCGAATAACTGCTGGCGGCGTGTTCGAAGTTCGCTCGACGGGGTGCCTCACGACGTCGGATCGGCTTGCCCATCATCTGAGACGACCCCCTCATCGATTCCGACGGCACACGTCGACAAGTAGCCGTGCATTTGTCGGAGAAGATTTCGACCGAGCACCAGGTGGTGTTGTTCACCTGCGAGCGCGAAACACGTGACCACGTCGCGTCGTGGAGACCAGCGTCGTGGAGGCCAGCGTCGTGGAGGTGTGAGATCCGCATCCTTTGCTCGTTCACCCAGAATTCACGTTGTCTCGTGAGGCACCTCGGCGGAGCCACGGTGTGGGTGGAACTAGCGTCAGCCACGTGAATAGCCGCCGGTGGCTCGCCGAGTTCCTGGGCACCGCGCTGTTGGTGATGGCGGTGGTGGGCTCGGGAATCATGGCCACCAATCTCACCGACGACGTCGGTGTGCAATTGCTCGCCAACGCCATCGCCACCGGTGGTGCACTGCTGGGTCTCGTCACCGTTTTCGGCCCCGTCTCGGGAGCGTCGTTCAACCCGGTGGTGTCGGTCGTGATGTCGGTGCTCGACCGCGAGGTGCGCTTGTCCCGTCTGCTCGGAGACGTTGTTTCGCAGTTCGCCGGTGCGATCGTCGGGTGCTGGACCGCCAACGCGATGTTCGGACACCCGTGGTTCGAGACCTCGACCAAGATCCGTGACGGGGGCCCGCAATGGCTCGCCGAGGCCGTGGCCGTGGTCGGACTGTTGGTCATCATTCGCGGCGGCCAACGCACAGGGGCCAACGTGGCCGCCTTGGTGGCGGCTTGGATCACGGGTGCCTACTGGTTCACGTCGTCCACCAGCATCGCCAACCCGGCGGTGGCGTTCGGTCGCATGTTCTCGGACTCCTTCGCCGGCATCGCCCCCGGATCGTGGCCCATGTTCGCGCTGATGGAAGTGCTCGGCGGTGTGGTTGCCTTTGCCCTCTGTCGCGTGCTCTTCCCCCGGAACGCCTGATGTCAGGGATCCTGTTTCTGTGCGTCCACAACGCGGGCCGTTCACAGATGGCGGCGGGCTTCGCTCGCTCACTGGTCGGCGATCGTGTGCAGATCTTCTCGGGGGGTTCCGATCCTGCCGATCGAGTGAACCCGATGGCCGTCGAGGCCATGAGTGAGGTGGGCATCGACATCGGTGGATACGTCCCACAACGTTTCACTGACGAGTTGTTGGCCAGCGTCGATGTGGTGGTGACCATGGGTTGTGGTGACACCTGCCCGTCTATACCGGGAAAGCGCTACGTCGATTGGCCGCTCGAGGACCCGCGCGGGCAGTCCATCGAGTTCGTGCGTCGTGTTCGTGACGACATACGCCGACGCCTGACCGACCTTCTGGCCGAACTGGGCACGGTGAAATGACCACCGCCCACGAGGCGATGTCGGTGCGACTCGCGGGGTCGCCGTCAAGGAGCGAGGGCGGACTCGGCGGCGCGTTGGATCGCTCGCACGGCGTCTTCGGGGGATGAGAGCCCCTGGAGCGCACTTTGAATCGCGCTCCAACCGGCGTCCTCCACGGCCGGGAACTTCGCCAGCGGCGGGTAGCAGATCATCGCCTCGTCGATGGTACGACGGGTGATCTCGAGTCGTCGACGGTCGATCTCGTTCGTGGGTACGACCGTCGCCAACGCCGCCTCGTGAGCACACATGTTCCCACCAGCCGCGTCGACACCTTGCACCTCCTGCGACATCAGGAGATGCAGCAGATCGACTGCGCCATCGAGATTTTCGCACGTCTCGGGAATCGCCCACGCGTGACAGCCCGAGTAACTCACCCGTCGACTCGACCCGGCGGGATACATGTGAGGCACGAGATTTTCGGCGAATCGCGAGTGGGAGATCGCGCCCCACGCTCCCGGCCACGCGGCGGCGGCATCCAGCGTGCCGCTCAAAAGTGCTCGGTCCACCTGGTCGTAATGCCAAGTGGGTAGATCGGAGGGAGCGCGCTCGGCCAGAGTCACCAGTGTTTCCACGGCCCGAACCGCCGCCGGTGATTCGATCGTGGGTGTTCCATCGACTGCGAACAACTGACCACCATCGCCGCTCACGAGCTCGAAGAACGTTCCGAATAGTCCCGACTCGCGTCCGGGAAAACCGAACACGACCGAACTGTCGACGAGTTCGGTCCACGTATCGGGTATCGACGCCACGCGATCGGCGTGGACCCACATCACCCGCACATCGATGAGTCGCGGCACACACAACAGATTCCCGGCGAAACGACCGAGCTCGACCGCCACCGGAGCGAGTCGGGAGAGCACCGATGCATCGACCAGATCATCGAGCGGTCGCAGCCACTGCTCTTGGGATGGCGTGTACTTGGCGTGCGTGGCCAAAACGTCGATTCGTTCGCCCCGCGCGAGCATTTCTGCGACCTGCCGGTTGAGCGTGGGATGATCGCCGTGCGCGACCACTTCCACGTCGACGCCCGCGTCGTCGAAGACGCGATAGAGATGGTCGTACATCGGACCGGAAATGAGTGCAACGCGAACAGTCACGACTGCTCGACGATACGCACGCTGGTTATTCCGCCGTCCAGCAGGAAGTCGGCTCCCGTGGTGAAGGTCGAGGGAGCGGCGAGGTAGGCGATCGCGTCGGCTACTTCATCGCATGTCACGAGTCGACCGAGCGGTTGTCGGCGTCGCAGATTGCCCATGGTCACCTCGGGCTCGGGCGTGGCGGCCGCCAGACGTTCGACCCACGGACTCGACACGGTTCCCGGCGACACACAATTGACCCGCACGCCGTGGGCGATCTCGTCGGCAGCCATCGCTCGGGTGAGAGCCAGCACCGCGCCTTTCGACGCCGAGTAAACCGCCCGTTCGACCAGCCCGACCGATGCGGCCACCGAGCAGACATTGACGATCGACCCCGAACGGGCCGATCGCATCGCGGGAAGAACGGCCGCGCTCATGTGGGCCAAACCGAACACATTGACCGCGAAGACGTCTTCCCAGTCGGAGGTGTTGGCCACGACCACATCGCCGACCGCTCCAACGCCGGCGACATTGCACAAGACGTCGATACGACCGTGAGCGGCGATGATGTCCGCGGTCACCCGTCGACAACCCGTACGATCGCGCACATCGAATCCGTCGGCGACGTCGAGGCCGATCACCTCGTCACCGAGGGACCGAAAGCGCGCCACGGTTCGCTCGCCAATTCCTCCAGCCGCACCTGTGATCACGACGACTCGACGATTCATGTTCGCACCGCGATGAAGTCTTGCAGGGTTTTCATGGTTCGTCTAGGGTGAAGACGGCTTCGCCATGACGACAATCACCCACGTGACGACACACGATCTTCGTGCTCGAACATCGCGTACTCTCGCCGGATCAGATGCCGTTCACGTCGACCCCGACTACTCGGCTGCCTACGTGGTTTTGCACACGAATGGTGCTCATCGAGGTCACGGAATGACCTTCACGATCGGGCAGGGCAACGAACTGTGTTGCACGGCCATCGAGATGCTCTCGACCATGGTCGTGGGTCGTCGCCTGTCCGACATCGTCGATGACATGGGCGGCTTCTGGCGTCGAGTCACGAATCACTCGCAGTTACGCTGGTTGGGGCCCGACAAAGGTGTGATGCACCTGGCGACAGCCGCGCTCGTGAATGCGGTGTGGGATCTGTGGGCCAAGGAACGCGGTGTTCCGGTGTGGAAGTTGATCGCCGACCTCTCGCCCGAGCAGTTCGTGGACTGCATCGACTTCCGTTATCTTCACGACGCGGTACCTCCCGATCGTGCTCTGGAGATTTTGAGAAATCGGCGCGCTGGACGCGATCGACGACTGGCCGAATTACGTCGTGACGGCTATCCGGCGTACATCACGTCGGCGGGTTGGCTCGGATACAGCGAACAGCAAGTGCGGGACCTCTGTCGCTCCATGCGCACCGATGGTTGGACGAGCTTCAAGACCAAGGTGGGTGTCAGCATCGAGAGCGACATTCGACGGTGCGAGCTCATGCGCGAAGAGTTGGGTGACGAAATCCAGTTGATGTCCGACGCCAATCAGGTGTGGGAGGTTCCCGAAGCCATTTCGTGGGTGAACCAGCTGCGAAAATTCGACCTGCGATGGATCGAAGAGCCCACGAGTCCCGATGACATACTCGGTCACGCCGCCATCCGTCGCGGCGTCGCCCCGATCAAGGTGGCCACCGGCGAGCATGCGGCCAACCGGGTGATCTTCAAGCAACTCATGCAAGCCGAGGCCATCGACTACTGCCAAATCGACGCCTGTCGCCTCGGTGGGTTGAACGAAGTTCTGGCGGTTCTTCTGTTGGCGGAACACTTCGGAGTGCCGGTGTGCCCGCACGCCGGCGGCATCGGCCTCTGTGAGTACGTCCAACACATTTCGGTGGTCGACTATTTGTGCGTCAGTGGATCCCTCACTGATCGAACCACCGAGTACGCCTCTCATCTGCACGAGCACTTCATCGACCCCGCCCGCGTGCGCGATGGGCGCTACCTCGTTCCCGAAGCACCCGGCTACTCGATCGAGATGAAGACCGAGTCGATCGCCGCTCTTTCGTATCCGACTGGTTCGGAATGGACCAGTTGAGGGGGACGCTGACCCTTCTCGGTCGAAGACCGTTGGGGCGTCGTGGCCCGCGGGTGACGGCCCTCGGTCTCGGTTGCGCGCCGCTCGGAAATCTCTACCGCGCCATCGACGACGAGTCGGCCACCGCGGTGGTCGACGCCGCCTGGGAGGCGGGTATTCGATTCTTCGACACCGCACCGCTGTACGGGAACGGCTTGTCGGAACGCCGCGTCGGTGCGGCGTTGGCGAGACGACCTCGGAAGGATTTCGTCTTGTGCACGAAAGTCGGTCGGTTGCTGCAGTCGCCCGAGGCCGGGGCGCACGTCGACACAATTTTCGCCGACGCGCCACGACTCGAACCGGTGTACGCCTACTCCCGAGACTCGGTTCTCCGGTCGATCGAAGAGAGTTTGTCGAGGCTCGGACTCGATCACATCGACGTCGTACACGTTCATGATCCGGACAATCATGAGCAGGAGGCGTTGACCGGCGCCTTCCCCACACTGATCGAATTACGCGAGCAGGGAGTGATCTCCGCCGTGGGATGCGGAATGAACCAGTGGCAGATGCTCGACCGATTCGTGCAACGCGTCGACCTCGACTGCATCTTGCTGGCCGGGCGCTACACGCTGCTCGACCGGAGCGGTGCCGATGTCCTGCTCCCGAGGTGTGTCGAGCGCGAGGTGGGTGTCGTGATTGGCGGCGTGTTCAACAGCGGACTGCTGGCCGATCCGATCGTCAATTCCACCTTCGACTACGGGCCAGCTCCCGAATCGATTCGTGACAAAGCGCGCGGTCTGGCGGGCGTATGTTCGGCACGCGGAGTGTCGATAGTGGCGGCCGCGGTGCAGTTCGCGTTGCGACACGAGGCGGTCTCGTCGGTGGTGGTGGGGGCGCAGACGGTGGCCGAGTTGGAAATCGACGTCGGGGCCGCGGTGGCGCCACTACCAGCCGACCTCTGGGTGGACCTCTGATCCTTCGACATCACAGGGCTGGCGAGGGAACCAGATCCCACCCTGCCCGAGGTTTCACGCCCGAGGGGGGGTTGGGGTTGAGGTGGTTGGCCCCGAGGTGGGAAGATGTCGAGGCAAAACCGATTTGTCCGGGGGTACGCAGTGTCCAAAGCCGATGTCGATGTGGTCGTGGTAGGAGCCGGCTTCGCCGGTTTGTACCTGTTGCGCGAACTGCGGGCCAACGGGTTCTCGTCGCGGGTCCTCGAAGCCGGTGGCGACGTGGGTGGCACTTGGTACTGGAACCGCTACCCGGGTGCCCGCTGCGACATCTCCACCACCGACTACACCTACACGTGGGACCCCGAATTACACGAGCAGTGGACCTGGTCGGAGAAGCACGCGACCCAACCCGAGATCCTGAAGTACGCGCAATTCGTGGCCACGAAGCACGACCTTTATTCGAGCATCGACTTCGACACGAAGGTCACCAGCGCGGCCTGGAACGAGTCGGCGCAGCATTGGAACGTCGAAACGTCCACCGGTGAGTCAATTTCCGCCCGCCATTACGTGATGGCGACGGGTTGTTTGTCGATTCCGAAAGATCCCGACATTCCCGGCACCGACCGCTACCGAGGCCCGGTGTACGTGACGGGTCGATGGCCGCATGAAGGAGTCGATCTCACCGGTAAGCGAGTGGCGGTCATCGGAACCGGCTCGTCGTCCATTCAGTCGATCCCACATATCGCCGCACAAGCCGCCGAGTTGGTGGTGTTCCAGCGCACCCCGAATTTCTCGATGCCCGCTTTCAACGGACCGCAGCCCAGCGATCGCGTTGCTCGTCTCAAGGCTGATCGCAAGGCGTACGAGACCGAAGCTCGCTTGTCGGGGGCCGGCGTGCCGATGGAGTTGCCCACCGTGTCGGCGCTCGGCGTGTCACGTGATGAGGCGTTCGCGATGCTCGAGCGGTCGTGGCAGAAAGGTGAGCTGCTCGCGCTCGGCGCCACCTTCTCCGACGTGGGCACCAATCGCGAAGCCAATGAAGTGATCTGTGACTTCATGCGTTCGAAGATCAAAGAGGTGGTGAATGACCCCGGGACGGCCGAATTGTTGAGCCCTCGCGGCCACTCCTACGGCACCAAGCGTCCGTGTATGGACACCAACTACTTCCAGACTTTCAACCTTCCGCACGTTCGTTTGGTCGATTTGCGAAAGACGCCCATCTCGACGATCACCGAGACCGGGATCGAGTTTGGTGACGAGAGCAAGGAATTCGACGTGATCGTGTACGCCACCGGCTTCGACGCCATGACCGGCGCGATCGTCAACGTCGACATCACCGGCAAGAACGGTCTCACTCTCAAGAAGAAGTGGGAGCACGGACCGCTCACGTACTTGGGTCTCACGTCGGTTGGATTCCCGAACCTCTACATGATCACCGGACCCGGAAGTCCGTCGGTCCTCTCCAACATGATGGTGTCGATCGAGCAGCATGTCGAGTGGATTCGTGACACCCTCATCGACTTGCGAGAGGGCGGTTTCGACACGATCGAACCCACGCCGATGGCCGAGGAGGGATGGCGGGTGCATTGCACCGACTGCGCCGATATCACGCTCTTCCAGGACACCAACTCCTGGTACATGGGCGCCAATGTTCCGGGTAAGCCGCGCGTGCTATTCCCGTACATCGGCGGTGTGGGCCGTTATCGCCAAACCTGCGACGAAGTTCGCGCGCGGGGCTTCCTCGGTTTCGAACTGGTTGGTTCGGGCAAGAAGCAACGCAACGATGGCATCGTGCGGCGGGTTCAGCCCGATGTCGACATGGTCCTCGAGATGATGGGGCAGTTGGGCTTGCCGCCCATCGAGTCGATGTCTCCGGCGGAGGCGCGCGCGTTCTCGGAGGCGTCGTCGGCGATGCGCCCGCCGGGGCCCGAGGTGGGCGAGATGATCGACGGGACACTGCCCGGTGCGGGGGGTCCGCTGGAGTACCGGTTGTATCGTCCGGCCACGAAGGGCCCGCATCCGGTCGTGGTGTACTTCCACGGCGGTGGTTGGGTGTTCGGAAGCCATGTGTCGGACGATCCCTTGTGCCGGGAGTTGTGCAAGAACGCCGACGTCGTCATCGTGTCGGTCAACTATCGTCACGCGCCCGAGGATCGTTTCCCGGCCGCGGCCGACGACGGCTACGCCGCACTCCAGTGGGTCGTGGCCAATGCGGCCTCACTCGGTGGCGATCCAACGCGTGTCGTGGTGGCCGGTTGGAGTGCCGGAGGCAACGTCGCCGCGGTCACGGCCCAGTTGGCGCGCGACAACGGCGGGCCGGCGTTGAAGGGGCAGTTGTTGCTCACGCCGGTCACCGACGGTTCGCGTCAGCACGGCTCGCATCACGAGAATGCCGACGGATACATCCTCACGAAGTCTTTGATGGAATGGTTCTGGAATCACTACGCCGACCCGTCGGATCGTTCGCATCCGAAGGCCTCGCCGCTGTTGGCCCGTGATCTGTCGGGCTTGCCGCCAGCGATGGTGGTGACCGCGCAATTCGATCCGTTGCGTGACGAGGGTGATGCGTACGCACGAGCGCTGATGGGAGCGGGTGTTCCGGTGGAGCATTTGGAGGCACGCGGGCACATTCACACCTCGATCACGATGGTGGACGCGTTGCCGTCGGGCAAGCCTCCACGGGCGCGGATGGCGGCCGCCCTGCGCCGCTTCTTGCACTGAGCATCGGGCGCGTAGGTCCGCCGAGTTCGTCGGTCTGGTTCCTCTGGCGGGGCGGGTCTAAGGTGAAGGGGACGAGGCGCGACTGGGGGAGGTGCGGATGAAGACCATTTGGTTCCACCTCATGCCGTACCCGGAGTTGCCCGACGACTTCACCTCCGAGCACCGTTCCGTGTGGGTCGACATCGACCCGGGTCTGTTCGACGCGCGCGTCGGTCACCGCATGTACAACGAATACATCGATGAACTGGAATTTGCGGCGTCGGTTGGCTTCGACGGTGTGGGTATCAACGAACACCACTCGAACGCTTATGGCCTCATGCCGAGCCCCAACCTCATCGCCGCGTCGCTCGCACGCACCTGCCCGGACGCCGCGCTCGTGGTTCTCGGCGATTCGGTTGCTCTTTACAACCCGCCCATTCGTGTGGCCGAAGAATTCGCGATGCTCGATTGCATCAGCGGTGGTCGTCTCGTGGCCGGATTCCCCGTGGGCACCCCCATGGACACGCTCTACGCGTACGGCAACAACCCTGCCACGCTCCGTGAGCGTTATCACGAGGGCATCGAGCTCATCCTCAAAGCCTGGACCGCTGACGACGTCTTCTCGTTCAACGGCAAGTATTCGAAACTGCGCTACGTCAACTGCTGGCCGCGTCCGGTTCAGCAACCGCATCCACCGATTTGGATTCCGGGCGGCGGCTCCATCGACACGTGGCAATGGTGCGCCCGCGCCGGCTATTCGTATCTCTATCTGAGTTACTTCGGGTACAAGGCCGCGCTCAAAACCATGCAGGGTTTCTGGAAGTGTGTGGAAGACGCGGGCCGCCCGGCCAATCCGTTCCAGGCCGGGTTCGCGCAGTTTTTCGGTGTGGCCGACAGCGAGGCCGAAGCGATCGAGTTGTATCGCGAGCCCGCCGAGTACTTCTTCAATCGTTGCCTGCACGTGTATCCCGGATTCGCTGATCCGCCCGGGTACAAGACCCTGGCCACGGTTCGAAACGGTGCCGAAGGGATGGTCGAAAGGGCCGCGCGCGAAGCCAGTGAGCGTGCCCAGCAGACCACGAAGAAGGCCGAGCGCAAGGCGGCGCAACGGTCCTTCAGCGCGGCATCGCACATGTCCTTCGAACAGATGGTGGAGAAGGGCTACGTGATCGTGGGCAACCCCGATCAGGTGGCCGAGAAGACGATCGAGATGGCCAAGCAATTGAGAATCGGCCACGTGATGTCGTTGTGTCATTTCGGCAACATGAGCCGCGATCTCGCGATGCACAACACCGAACTCATGGCCACCAAGGTGTTGCCGCAGATACGACACCTGTGGGATGACGAGTGGCAGGACCGCTGGTGGCCCACGCCGTTGCCGGTCGCCGACCGTATGACGCCATCGCCACGACCTTCCGTGTCTCGATGATCGATTTCGCACAGTGGAAGGCCGGGTCACTGGAGATCTGGCGCGAGGGTGACGGCCCGACCGTCGGCTACCTGCACGGGATGGTGTGTGCGCCGGGGCGGCAGTCGTTCGTCCCCGAGTTGGCCAGTCGTGGATTCCGCGTGATCGCCCCGTCGTTGCCCGGTTACGCGCGCACGTCGCCGTCGGTCGACATCCGCAACATCCATGATTGGGTGTTCGCCCTCTCGGAGATCATCGATGCGGCGGGTTTGGTTGGCGCGCCACTGGTGGCTTCGTCCACTGGTGCGATGCTCGCGCTCGAACTGGCCGCGATGCGCCCGGAAGCGTTCTCGTCGCTCGTGTTGGTGGCGCCGCTCGGGTTGTGGAGCGACGACCGTCCGGTGGCTGATCCTTTCTCCACCACCTTGAGCGGACAACGCGCCTTGCTGACGAGAGATCCGACGGCGACGGCGTCGTTTTTCGACGACTCAGCCGCGGGCGACTTGTTGGTGGATGCGACGATCCAGCGATACACCGCGCGCACGGCGACGGCGAGTCTCGTGTGGCCGATTCCGGAGTTCGGACTAGCCGAGCGGATGCATCGTGTGTCGTGCCCGGTCACGTTGGTGTGGGGGAGCGACGATCAGATCGTCGACCCCAGTTATGCCGAGGAGTTCGCGGCCCGGTTACGTGATGTACGTGGGCGACACGTGGTGGACGGTGCGGGGCATCTGGTCGAGTGGGATGATCCTCGCGCCGTGGCCTCCCTCGCCGCCGCCGCTTTCGGCTGACGTCGAATTCTCCGGTCGTCTAGAGAACCGTGACGAGGCCGGTATCACCGTCGACACGGATCATCGCACCGTCCGGAATCTTGCGTGTTCCGCCGGTCGCCGAAATCACACATGGAATCCCGAGCTCTCGACTCACGATGATCGCGTGACTCAGCGGCGCACCGACGTCCACCACCACCGCGGCCGCCGGCACGAAGAGCGGTGTCCACGACGGATCGGTGATGGGCGCCACCAAGATGTCACCCGGCTCGAGAGCACCGGGATCATTGCTGTCGAGAATCACCCTCGCACGACCCGACGCCGACCCCGGACATCCGGGCAAGCCCTGCAGCGTCTCACCAGTCGCCAGCTTCTCCACCGCGACTCCGTCGCGCGACGGCCAGGTGGCCGGATCGCTCGCTTCACCCACGAACACGAACTGCGGATCCTTCTGCTGCAACTTTTGGTAATCGGCGCGACGCTCGCGAATCGTGGCGGTGAGCGACCGTGGATCGTTCAACAACTGGTCGATCTCGTTCACGCGCACGAAGCCGAAATCCTCGATCTCGTCGAACGCGCCACGCTCGACCATACGCCTACCCAGCTCACGCATCGGCATGCGCATCTCGTGGATGATCCGGATGTTGTTGGTCTTCGTGCGCTCGCGAGCCGGTAGCCACGCACGTGACGCGCCGATACCTGCCGACAATTGGCCGTGTGTCCCATCGTCGCCAGCCACCATGTCGAGCAGAGTCGCACTCGCGATCTCCCGCTCGCGGGCCCGCTTCGAGTTCTGATCGCGCGGGTTCAAATCGTCCGATCCCAGTCGCATTCGATCGATGGCCGACAACGCGAGCTCAGGTCGTGTTTCCCACGTCGGTGAACGCGCTTCCCACTCGTTCGGTCCTCGCGAGCCGAAGTCGGCGATGAAGTCGGCGAACGCCGACAGGAAGGTCATCACTTGGCGCCTCTTGGACTTCTTGTGCAGACGATCGAGAAGACCATTCACGCCCTTGTCGAACTGCCTCGTGAGCGTCTTCGAGTTCGCCACCTGACGACCCATGTCCCACATGGCCTGACTCGGTGCCGCCGAATCGACCTCGCCGATTCCGGAGATGATCGGCAAGATGAGGTCGGGCCGCCCCACTGCCGTGGCCACACCACTGATGATGCCGAGCGGCACGGTAGCCATGTATGTGGTGAACAGATGTTGGCCGAAGAAACGACGATGAAGAGCGAGCAGGCCCTCGTAGCGTTCCCAGAGTTCGCGATCCGAGAGATTGCTCAACTCGGGCCGTTCGGCGGCAATGCGAATCGACTCGTTGCGATCGGCCGTGAGTTCGTCGAGTTGATCGAGCGACGACTTCGACAATACCCATCCGAAAGTCTCACCGATCTTCGCAGTGAGGTCGGGTCGAGCGTCGCCGGAAACTTCTTCGTACGGAGGAATGCCGGGTTGCGCGCCGAAGAATTGCTCGTCCATCGCCTGCCAACTGAGGCCCGGTGCCCGCTCGCCGAAGAGACGAATGATGGAGGCATTCAGATAGCAGTAGCCGCCCACCACCCCGAGCTGACAGAACGTGCCGTCGGGAAACTCGGAGTGTTCGAACGCCCCCATGCGCACCCAAGCGTCGCGCCAGCCGAGTTCGGCGAGATACAGCGCAGTGTCGCTCGTGAGCGGTGTGACCGGATCGGGAAACACCTCGCCGACATTCGCCCGCGTGTAGATCGGGAACCGTTTCGACAGATCGGTATCGGTGACGTAGTAGCGCGGCCCCATGTGGCACCCCCTGTGCTGGAAGCGAAACTACTACCCACCAGGCTGGCCTTCCAGCGGCGCCCAACATTCCCGTTGGGAATGCGTTCTCTCGCCGAGGAGGCTCTTCATGCGCTCGATCTCGGTGGCTTGGCCGTCGATGATTTTCTGAGTCGATTCGGCCGTGGCATCGTCGCCCTCTTCGAGCAGATCGTTGGCCTTCTCGATGGCCCCCTCGTGGTGTGCGCTCGTCGCTTTCAGCCTCACCGTGTCGAACTCGGCTCCGTGCAAGGTCTCCAGGTCGGCCATGTCGTCGGCCGAAACCATGCCGCTCATGATCGAACCGTGATCCGGGCCTTCATCGAGGTATGTGGGTCCTCCCCATGCCTCGAGCGTTCCGGTCATCATCTCCACTTCGCGAATTTTTGGCGACTTTGACCGCGGTTGCGAGTTCCCGCACATCATCTCCGGCCTCGGCCGTCGGGTCGAGTGCGATGTCGGCGAATTGGAGGGCCTACTCGTGATGCGGAATCATCATCTGTGCGAACATCGCATCGGCATCGGCCTTCTCGCCCGAAGTTCCGCAGGAAGCCATGACGAGTGTGGAAATTCCGTGGGCGATCGCGCCACGAGTCATCGTGGTTTCTACTGATGTGATCATCCGGGGAGCGAAACCCCGGCGAAGTCGCCGGGATTTCGCACCCAATGGTCAGTGGCCGGTGAGGACGGGGAGGATGCGGGGGCCGCGCACCTGACCGTTCGCCCACGTCACCTTCTTGCTCGCGTCCAACGAGTAATTCGGGAACGCGCGCAACCACTCCTGGAACGCCACGATCATCTCCAACCGCGCCAAGTTCGAACCGGCGCACCGGTGAATGCCCAAACCGAACGCCACGTGCCGGTTGTTTTTGCGATCGAGGATGAACTCATCGGCACGCTCGAACTCCTTCGGATCGTGATTGGCGGCCGGGAACGTGACGAGCGTCTGATCGCCTGCGTGCATCGGGCATCCCGACACCTCGACATCGTTCAACACTTTGCGGGCCATCGTGACCGGTGCGTAGTAACGCAGCACTTCCTCGGTCGCTTCCGACCACAAGTCGTGTTCGTTCGGTTCAGCGATCAAACGCTGTACCTGATCGTTGTGTTGCGCGAAGTGCCACAAGCCCGAACCGATCGCGCTCCATGTGGTGTCGATGCCCGCCACGATCTGCAGACGGATGTATCCGACCTTCACGTCCCAGTCGACCTCCTGGCCGTCGATCTGGGCGTTGGCGACCACGGTGAGCAGATCGTCCTTCGGATTCTTCAGGCGATCCCTGAGAAGCACGTCGATGTATTCGGTCATCTCGGTGGCCACTTGCACCCGCACGGCGTTGTCCTTGGGGGCCAATTGGAAGTTGCGGTAGATCCAATCGCGGAACAAGTCGGCATCTTCTTCGGGCAGACCGGTGATGATGCAGATGCCGTGCACCGGGATGTGTTGGCTGTATTGCTCGGCGGCGTCGGCAGTGGATGACGACCCGATGTCGGTGATGAGCTTGCGGCAGAACGCTCGTAGATCGGGTTCGATCGAGGTGACCGCTTTTGGATTGAACGCGGGAAGAATGAGACGGCGATGACCGTGATGATCGGGTGGATCGCTCGTGATCGGCGGGGCGGGACGACGAGGCGCATCGGGTCGAGCGACGGCGACCCAGATCGACGAGAAATTGTCGGTGTCGTTCGCGATCTGACGAACGGCTTCCATCGTGACCGGCATGAACGCTCGACCATAACGTTCGGTGCTCGCGACCGGGCATTGCTCGCGCACGTCGTTCCATATGTCGATGGCGTTCTCGCCCCAGCCGTCGTCGAGCCAGTCCCAGTCGGTCACCCAACTCTTGACCGGCTCCCAGTCGATTCGTTCGCCCCCGTACGTCATGATCGATCCCGACGAGAGCGTAGGCGATGATGCACTCTTGCCATGTTTCACTCGCGGCGGATCCGCCCTCCAGGATGATGTTATGCGCGGGTGACCGCCTCGATCCTCGCCCGCTCCCGGTGGGTTCACGAGCGCCCGGAGCGACCCGGTCAGTCTTTGGGTGGGGAGTAGGTGGAGAGGAACCGGCCGAGGCGGTCGATGGCCTCGGTGAGATCCTTGGCCCACGGCAAGGTGACGATGCGCAGGTGGTCGGTGTTCGGCCAGTTGAACCCGGTCCCTTGCACCACCAACACTTTTTCGGCGCGCAGGAAGTCCAACACGAAACGGCGATCGTCGGCGATGGGGTACATCGTCGGGTCGAGCTTGGGGAAAACGTACAGCGCGCCCTTGGGGACCACGCACGACACGCCGGGGATCCTCTGTAGCGCGGCCACCGCGGCGTCGCGCTGCGCCAGCAGCCGCCCGCCGGGCAACACCAGTTCGCGGATGCTCTGTCGTCCACCGAGAGCGGTCTGGATGGCGTATTGCGCCGGATGGTTGGCGCACAGTCGCATGTTCGTGAGCATGTTCACGCCCTCGATGTAACTGGCCGCGTGCTTGCGCGGACCGGTCATCATCATCCAGCCGCTTCGGAAGCCCGCGAGGCGATAAGCCTTCGACAGGCCGTTGAAGGTGACGACGAGGGCGTCGGGCGCCAACTCGGCCATGCAGTGGTGCGCGGCGTCGTCATAGAGGATCTTGTCGTAGATCTCGTCGGCGAAGACGATGAGGTTGTGTTCGATGGCCAACTCGGCGATGGAGCGGAGAGTCTGGCGGCTGTACACGGCACCGGTCGGATTGTTGGGGTTGATGACGACGATGGCTTTGGTGTGGGCCGTGATCTTGGACCGGATGTCGTCGAGGTCGGGGTTCCAGTCGTCGATCTCGTCGCACAGGTAGTGCACGGGAGTCCCGCCGGCCAGCGTGGTGGAGGCGGTCCACAACGGATAGTCGGGGGCGGGGATCAACACCTCGTCGCCTTCGTTGAGCAAAGCGTTGAGGGACAACTGGATGAGTTCGCTGACGCCGTTACCCAGCCAGATGTCGTCGGGGTCGGTGATGTCGATGCCCAGGGTCTGGTAGTGCTGGACCACGGCGGTGCGCGCCGAGCGAATTCCCTGGGAGTCGCTGTACCCCTGGGCCTGCTGCAGATGGCGCGTCACGTCGACCAGGATCTCGGGTGGTGCTTCGAAGCCGAACGGGTGCGGGTTCCCGATGTTCAGCTTCACGATCCGGTGGCCCTGTTCCTCGAGGCGCTTGGCCTCTTCCAGCACCGGCCCACGAATGTCGTAGAGGACGTGGGCCAACTTGTCTGATTGGCGGATATCCGTCGGCTCGGTGGCAGGGGTGCCCATGAGTCCAAAAACTACCGGCGCGCCCACGTGGGGCGGGGTTCATTTGACGTGACGGTGGTCTTTCATACCCGGTACACGCGCGAGGCGGTGCCCGAGAACATGGCCGTGCGCTCGGCGGCCGAGAACCCGATCGTCAACTTCTTGTACGCGTTCCAGAGCACGGTATACGAGAGCGACAAACGGTCGACAGGGAAGTTCGACTCGAACATGCAGCGGTCCGGTCCGAAGCACTCGATGGTGTGGAGGTAATAGGGCGCTTGAACCTCGATGAACTCGTCGGAGGTGGGTGGGCGCCCGGCGACGTTCCAGCCGAAACCGTTGTCGGGCATGGCCAGTCCGCCGATCTTGGCCACGGTGTTCGGCAACTCCGCTATGGCGGCGATGTCGACGCGCCATTGCTCGAAGATCTCCTCGCGTCGCGACGCGTACGGTCCCACGCCGATGGGGGTGCCGAAATGGTCGAGCACCATGGTGGTGTCGGGTGTCGCGCGGGCCAGTTCGAGGAACTCCCGGTTTTGGTGGTGATAGTGCCACGAGTCGTAGGTGAGTCCGTGCTCACCCAGTCGACGCACCCCGCGACGGAAGTCCGGGTCGAGGTACAGATCCCGTGGAGCGCGGCCGGGGATCATCATGGCCTCGGGATGCTCGGCCCGCGAGAGCGCGTCGCGCACCCCGCGAAAGAGACCGCGGCCGGCCTCGGCGTGGCGATCCAAGAGGTCGTCGAGATCCGCTCGTCTCAGATCGACGTGGCCCACGATTCCGGCGATCAAGGGCTCAGGGTCCGACAGCGCCTGATCCGCGATGTAACGCGTCTCCCCGAGAGAGCGAAGGTGCTCGGGGGCATCGCGGTCGTACGCCGAGCCACACTCCATGAAGACCGTCTTGATGACCTTGTGAGAGTCGCGCTCGCCGGGGCCGTTCACGTCGCGATGCAGGTCGTCACGTTGATAGGGGAGACCTTGACCAGCGGGCCACAGATGGTGATGAGGGTCGACGATCTCCACGTCGGGTTCGATCACGTCCTCGATCACTTGATCGAGCCATTCCTGGGTGCCCGGAGTCGCCATGAAGGCATCATGGCGGGACGCGACGATGAGGGCAAGAGCGTTCAGTGGGTTCGTTGCAGTTTGCGCACCTCTCCCGACAGCAACGGGGTGAGGACGGCCACCAGGGCGATCGATCCCATGATGAAGATCGACGCGCGAGCGCCCAGGGTGTGGGCCATCGGACCGGCGACGAGGAGTCCGACCGGCGCGAAGGCCAGTGATCCGAAAGCGTCGTACGAGCCCACCCGCGACAACGCCTCCTCGGGCACGTTCGTCTGCAACGTGGTCATCCAGTTGGCGTACATCACGTCGACGGCCACCCCGGTACCCGCCGCGGTGAGGAACAGCACCAAGAGCGGCGAGGAAAAGCCGGTGGCGAGCATCCAGGCGGCTCCCATCGGCATCACGCCCACCGCGACCAGCAACGGTCGACGGGGCTTGAAGCGGAAGGCGATTCCGGTGCCGAGGATGCTCCCCAGTCCGAAGCCGAACATCATGGTTCCCATGGCCCGGGCGCCGTCGAACTCCTCTTTCATGTGCACCGGAGCGAGCACCGCGATGAAGGCCTCGAACGCCAGGTGGTAGAAGGCGAAGGACCCCACGATGAGAACGATCCAACGTCGCGAGGAGAATTCGGACCATCCCACCCGCAACTGCGTGATCATCGACGACCGGTCTTCCCCACTGTCCTCTCCGAACGACTGGGGTAGCCGCAACGACAACACCAGCAGACCGGCGATCAGGAACGAGGTGGCGTCACCGAGCAGACCCCAACCCGGGCCGGCGGTGGCCACGATGAACCCGGCCACGCTGGCCCCCAGGGTGAAGCCCACGTTGGCGCCCAGTCCGAGGATGGAGTTGGCCCCCTGCAGAAGGGGACCGGGGACGATCATGGGCATGAGGCCACTGAAGGCGGGGTACCACAACGCGTTCAGCACGCCGAAGATGAAGCCGTTCACGCACAGCAACGGAACCGAGGCGTTGCCGGTGATGAAGGCGATCGCACTGACCGCCACGACCATGCTGCCGATGATGTCGGTGCCACCGACCAGTTGCGAGCGACCGAACCGGTCCGCCGCCACGCCTCCGATGAGCAGGAAGGCGACCAACAGGATCATCTGGGCGGTGGTGACGAGGCTGAGCGAACCGGCATCGGCCCCGTCGAGCGACAACACCCCGAAGGCCAGTGCGATGGGAGCCATGCCGTTGCCCACGTTCGACACGAAACGCGCCGCCAGAAGAACTCGGTAGCGAGGAATGCGCAACAGTTCCCGCAACTCCTCCAACACGGCCGGCTCCATCTCAACTCGGAAACGTCACTTTATCGGTGCTGTTACTCTTGGACAGGAGGAAGACAATGACGACGTACGCCGACCAACGCCGCGTGATCGACATCGACGCGCACATTCTCGAACCGGTCGGATGGTTGCGGGGATACGCGTCGGCGGACATCCGAGACCGGATCCCCGAGTTGGGATCCGGTGATCCGGAATTCGAGCGGTACTTGGCCCAGGCCGAGCGCGATCATGAGCTCCGGTCGATCGACTTCGACGCGCGCGACGAGGCCGCGCGGGACTACATGCGGATGGCACGCAAAGGTTGGATGTCGTTCGGTGGCTGGGACACCAATGAGAGAGCCATTGCCCTGGATCAATTGGGCTTCGAGTCGCAGCTGGTCTTCCCGACGGGCTCGTTCGCCCAGATCTACGAAACCCCCCACGAGTTCCGCGCCCGCGCCATCGCGGCCATGAATCGGGGTCTCGTCGATTTCTGCTCCGACCCCCGACTACTGGCCACCGCCTACGTGCCGTTCGAGTTCGGGCCCACGACGGCGATCGAATTCGTCGATGTCGCGGTGGCGGCCGGAGCGTCGGGCCTGTTGATCGACTCCATTCCGTCGTCGCGCCAACGCTCGTTCACGCATCCCGACTACGACCCGGTGTGGGCGCGCATTCAGGATTCCGGCATCGCGGTCTTCCTGCACGTCGGCGCCGACCAGGGGTATCGACCGGTGCCAAAAGTGTTCTTCGACAACGGTCGTGACATGGCGCACTTTCGTTCCGATGCTCCGGGTGACCCTTTGTCGTACATGGGCATCGGTTATCCGGCCGAGTTGTTCCTGGCATCTCTCGTGTACGACGGCATCATGGAGAAGTTCCCGCTTCTACGTTTCGGGATCACCGAATTGGGTGCCACGTGGTTGCCGTCGTTCCTGCACTTCATCGACTCCGGGCATCGCGCGTTCCGCAACATCCAGGACCTTTCGCATCTGACGATGAAGCCGTCCGATTATCTGCGTCGTCAAGTGGTGGTCAGCCCCTTCGCTGGCGAGGACGTGGGCTGGGTGATGGAACAAGCGGGTACCGAGATGGTGGCGTTCTCCTCGGACTACCCACATCACGAGGGAACCGACGATCCAATCCGTCGTTTCGAGGCCAGCATGACCGGACTCGACGACGACGCGCGCGCGGCGTTCTACGACGGCAATGCCCGCCGCTTGTTGTCTTTGTAGACCCTCAGCCGCGGGAAAACTCGCGGATCACGCGACCGGGACGCTCACCAGTGTGGCGACCCTGCTCGGTGACGACCTTGCCGTTCACCACCGTCGCGGCGTAGCCCGTGGCCTTGATCACGAATCGCCCCTTGCCGTTGGGGAAGTCGTTCACGTACTCCGGATAGCGCGTCTGCAGGGAATCCGGGTCGAACACGTTGATGTCGGCGAAGCGACCCTCGGCCAGGGTGCCGCGGTCGATCAGTCCCAACACCGCGGCGGGCTTGGCGGTGAGTTGATGCACCGCGGTCTCGATGGACACCACCTTGCGGTCACGGTGCCAATACGACAGGTAGAAGGTGGGGCTGTCGGCGTCGCAGATCTGTCCGGCGTGTGCCCCGGCGTCGCCCAAACCCGGCACCACGCCCTCCAACTGCAGGAAAGCCTCCATGGAGGTGGTGTTGCGGTTGAAGAACCAGGCGTTGTACACCTCGCGACCCTCGCTCTGCAGGAGGCGATCCACGATCAACTCGACCGGGGTGACCCCGGCACGCGCGGCCAGCGTGGCGATCGAGGTGGGATCGTCCACGTTGTAGTCGGGCAGTTCGTCGAGGCCGAGGGGGTAGATCTTGGCCGGGTCGTACCACGTTCCCTTGCGGTTGCCCTCGTCGATCAGTTCCGCGCGGCGCACCGGATCGCGCAACACCGCGAGTCGTTCCTCGATGGTGGGAAGAGCCATCATAGTTGCCCACGCTTTTCCCTTCACGGGGGGCGTCTGCTTCAGGCCCATCAAAGTTCCGCCGGGACGCGTCTGCGTGGCACTGGCGATGCGCCCGACCGTGGAAGCGGTTTCGTTGAGGAAGTTGTCCCAGTACTCGACGAAGCGCATGTCGCCGTCGCCGGCCCCGCCGGAGAACAACACGTCGCCGGCGCGTCCGGCCATGGTGCGTAGCAGCTCGATTTCGTGCTCGAACTTCGTGCCGAAGTCGTTCACCGATTGGAAGAGTCCTCCGCCGGCCCGATTCATGCCGTCGGCGATGGCTTCGTACTCCTTGATCTTGGCCAGGGTGCCGGGCACGTAACGCCCGTCGGGGACGAAGTGCAACAGGATGCGCGACGTGGAGAAGCCCACGGCGCCGCCGGCCACCGACTCCTCGGCGATCTCGGCCATGCGGGCCAGTTCGGCGGGCGTGGGATCCTCGTCGCCGAGCGATCGTTCTCCCATCACCTGCGTGCGGATCGCGCAGTGGCCGACGAGGCCGACGACGTTCAACGCGGGTCGTAGTCGTTGCACCGAGTCGAGGTACTCCGGATACGTCTCCCAGTCCCAGGGCAGTCCGTCGAGGATCGCCTGACGCGGGATGTCCTCGACGCTCTCCATCATCTCGGCGAGGAATGCGCGGTCTTGTTCGACGACGGGGGCGAAGGTGACGCCACAGTTGCCCATGAGGACCGTGGTGACCCCGTGCCACGAGCTGGACGTCATGTACGGATCCCAGCCCACCTGGGCGTCGAGGTGCGTGTGCAGGTCGACGAATCCGGGGGAGACCACCATCCCGGTGGCGTCGATCTCGCGCTCGGCGACGGCATCGGCCAATCGGCCGATGGCGGCGATGCGGTCTGCGGTGACCGCCACGTCGGCGACGAATGCCGGCGCTCCGCTGCCGTCCACCACGGTTCCACCACGAATGATGAGGTCGTACTTCACTGCAGCCTCCTCAGGCTCTGAATTCGAGCGATTCGCAGGATTGTCCGACGTCACTCCACCGATCCCGACTATAGGGTTCGTGGAGCCGACAACTACGCTCGAGGCATGTCGAAACCCGGAATGCACTCAGGAATCTCCACCGACGACGGGCTGAATTTGGCGATGTCCGACAAGGTGAAGCCACTGTACGAGTCCGTGGTGAGGTTCATCACCGAAGAAGTCGACCCGGTGACTCCCGAGTACCACCAACGCGGTATCGGCCGAGCCGACCATTGGGGATACGGCGAGGGTCAATTGGAGATCCTGGAAGGTCTGAAAGCCAAGGCCAAGGAGCGGGGACTGTGGAATTTCTTCCTGCCTGACGCACACACCGGTGAGGGCCTGTCGAACCTCGACTACGCCTACATCGCGGCCGAACTCGGCAAAAGCCCTCTTGCCAGCGAATCGATGAACTGCAGCGCCCCCGACACCGGCAACATGGAAGTGCTCGAGCGCGTCGGAACCCCCGAGCAGAAGGCCAGGTGGTTGAGGCCGCTACTGAACGGCGAGATTCGCTCGGCTTACGTGATGACCGAGCCCGACGTGGCGTCGAGTGATGCGAAAAATCTCGAGTGCCGTGCCGAACTGGACGGTGACGAGTGGCTGATAAACGGCGACAAGTACTACATCTCCGGAGCGGGCGATCCGCGTTGCAAAATCTACATCTGCATGCTGCTCACCAGCCCCGACGGGCCACCGCACCGCCGACACTCGCAGATTCTCGTGCCGGCCGACACGCCCGGGGTGCGGATCATGGAGGGTATGCACGTGTTCGGAAACGATGACGCGCCGCACGGACACATGCATCTGCGCTTCGAGAACGTGCGGGTACCGAAAGAGAACATGTTGCTCGGCGAGGGGCGTGGATTCGAAATCTCCCAGATGCGTCTCGGACCCGGACGCATCCATCACTGCATGCGTTCGATCGGTGCGGCCGAGCGGGCCCTCGAGATGATGGTCAAGCGCGGACTCAGTCGCGAGGCGTTCGGCAAGCCACTCGCCCGTTTGGGGAAAAACCCCGAGGTGATCGCCCAGGCCCGTATCGATATCGAGATGTGCCGTCTGCTCGTGTTGCGCGCGGCCAAGGCCATGGACACGATGGGCAACGCCGAGGCACGGGTGTGGGTGAGCGCGGTGAAGGCGACAGTACCCAAGATCGTGTGCGGCATCATCGACGAGGCCATTCAGATGCACGGGGCCACGGGCGTGTCTCAGTGGACACCGTTGTCGGCGATGTACGCGTCGCAGCGCACCCTTCGACTGGCCGACGGTCCCGACGAGGTGCACTGGGGAGTGGTGGGGCGTTTCGAAATCGCCCGCCACGAGGGAGAGCCGTACACGCTTTCGGGTCGCCCCCGCGAGGGTGCTTTTACTGGGCCATCTTGATGAGCGCAGTTGTGGTGGTGACCCGCACGGTGTCGGCGGAGCCATCGCGGGTGTTCTCGATGGTGAGTGACCTGGCGCGCATGGGCGAGTGGTCGCCCGAGAACCAGGGTGGTGAATGGGCGAATGGTGCCTCCGGACCAACCGTTGGGGCGCGGTTCAGGGGACGTAACTCGAACGGTAAGCGGTCGTGGCGCACCGTGGTGGAAGTGAACGCTTTCGAGCCCGGCCGACGCATCTCATTCGGTCTCATGGTGGGACCGAAAAACTGGTGTGACTGGGTGTGGGAGGTCCGTCCCGTCGAGGGCGGTACCGAGGTGCGTCACGAGTGGATCGACCACCGTGGCAAGGTGGCGGTCTGGCTGGGCAACCTGGTGAGTGGCGTGAAAGATCGCGCCGCTCACAACCGCCGCAACATGGAGGCGACACTCGACGCTCTCGTGAAGTCCCTCGGCTGAACACGTAGCCTCGGCGACATGGACGTCGAGATGATCGTGGAGATCCCCCAAGGATCGCGCAACAAATACGAGATGGACCACGAGACCGGGGTCATCTGGTTGGACCGCACGCTGTTCACCGCGACGCAGTATCCGTTGGATTACGGATTCTTTCCGCACACGTTGGGCGATGACGGCGACCCGTTGGATGCACTCGTGTGGTTGAGCCAACCCACGTTTCCCGGCTGTCACGTGTGGGTGCGTCCGGTGGCGGTGTTCTGGATGGAGGACGAAGCCGGTGGCGACGCCAAGGTGCTGTGCGTGCCGTCGCACGACCCACGTTTCGCCACGTACGCCGACATCGCCGACCTCCCCGAGCACCTTTTGGCCGAGGTCGGCAACTTCTTCGAGGTCTACAAATTGATCGAGCCCGGCAAGGACACCACGGTCAAGGGTTGGCAGGGTCGCGAGGTGGCCGAGCAGGAGATCGCGGCCGCCACGGCCCGCTTCGAGCACTGATCGGGCGGAACGGCCGGATGCGTGCCCTAGGGTTTCGCCCATGGGGACCCAGGAGAACCGCGCCATCGCCGATCGTCATTGGCAGTTGATGTACGCCAAGGATTGGGACGGTGTCGCTTCCCAGTTCGCGCCCAACGCCGAATACATGGACGTGGGTGCCGTGCCACCGGCCATCGGACCGCGTGACATTGCCGACCGTCTGCGACTGGGCCTCGGACCCACCGCCAAGATGGTTCATCGGCCCGACCGGGTGTTGGCCGAAGGCGACACCGTGGTCACCATCCACGTCGAGGAATGGCACTTCCACACCGGCGAGATGATCGCGCATCCGTTCACGTCGGTGATGCGCATTCGCGACGGGTTGATCCACGAGTGGCACGACTACTCGCATTTGAACAATCTGTTGGACAAAGCGCCCCGGTGGTGGATCGAGTACATCATGAGCGGGGGCGCCACCCCCATTCCGTGATCGGTCGCCCCCTCGAAAGGGCGATCCGTCAGAGGCTGGTGACGAACGTCAGCACCGCCACCACCAGCAACACGGCGGCCGGCGCGGTGTTCGCCAGAGTGTCATGGGCGCGCAGGTGGAGCGCGGTGGCCAAGAAGAAGTAGAGGCTCAGACACAACGCCGCGTACGAGCCGAGGGCGCCGTTCGAGAACCCGACGACGAGGCCGAGGGCCCCGGCGACCTTGGCGATGCCCAAAGCGGGAATCACCCGGGTGGGCATGCGCAGGCGCTGCATGCTCTCGACGATTTGTGGCATCAATTTGAAATCGGCCACCGCCGAGCCCACACAGACCAGAGCCAACAGAACCGACAAGATGACGTTGGTGACGTCCACGAAAAAATGTTACCCACATTGCTCGGTGCGAGCCCCGTATCCGGGCAGGCGGGGACTAGTTTGGCGTTATGGACGAGGTCGACCTCCTTCGCGAACTCGAGCCCGAGGCTGAGCGTTTGCTCCGTCGCCACCTCGAGACCGCCGAGGAGTGGTATCCCCACGAGCATGTGCCGTGGGAGCGTGCCGCCCAGTTGAAGGACGGAGATTTCACTCACGGCGTGTCCCCACTGTCGCCGGGAGTTCGCTCCGCCTTGTTGGTGAACCTGCTCACCGAGGACAACTTGCCTTGGTACACGCGAACCATCTCGCGCATGTTCGGTGGCGATTCGGTGTGGGGGGCATGGGTACAGCGTTGGACCGCCGAAGAGGGGCGTCATGCCATCGTGATGCGTGACTACATCACCGTCAGCGGATTGGTCGATCCCAAGGTGTTGGAGGACGGTCGTATGGCTCAGGTCAGCAGCGCCATCGTTCCCGAGCCGTTGTCGGCCGCCGACGGGATGTGTTACGTCGCCATCCAGGAATTGGCCACCCGTATCTCGCATCGCAACACGGGCACCCAGTTGAACGATCCCGCCGGGTACAACGTCATGATGAAGTTGTCATCCGACGAAAATCGCCACCATCTCTTCTACCGCGATCTGGTCTCCAAATTCATCGAGCTGGATCCCAGCTCCGCGATCGAAGCGTTGAAGCGTCAGGTGATCGGATTCGCCATGCCGGGAACCGGAATTCCCGGTTTCATCGAACACGCCAAAGCCATCGCCGGGGCGGGCATTTACGACTTCGCCATCCACCTTGACCGAATCATCACTCCGTTGGTGTTCCGTCAGTGGGCCATCGACAAGGTGGAGGGTCTCAGCGCCGCGGCCGAGGAGGCGCGGGTCAGCCTGTTCAAGTACATCGATCGCGTGGCCAAGGTGGCCCGTCGTCAGGCCGAGCGTCTCGCCGAACGACAAGCGAGCGTCGCCACCGCGATCTGACTCACAGAACCTTTCGGAAGAGTCGAGCCTTTTTCTCGGTGTAAGGCGGGTACGCCAGCGCGGGGTCGATCTTCGTGCCGCGCTTCAAGACCGGCTTCATGTGCTGGAACAGGCGAACACTGGACTCGCCGTGATACCCGCCCATACCACTCTCGCCCACGCCACCGAAGGGAAGGTAAGGACTGGTGAGGTGCATCAGGGTCCCATTCACGGTGACTCCTCCGGCGGTGGTGCGCGACAAGACGTCGTCGATCACACTCGTTTTCTCGGCGAACACGTACAACGCCAAGGGGTGTGGACGCGCGGAGACGAACGCGATGGCCTCGTCGACCGATTTCACGGGCACCACCGGCAAAAGAGGTCCGAAGATCTCCTCGGTCATCAGCGGTGATTCCAGGTCGACATCGACCAGGACAGTCGGGGAGATGTATCGCTCGTCCTCTTTGGTGTCGCCACCCAAGGCCATGGTGCCGTTCGACATCAGCCGCTGCAGGCGGGCGAAGTGATGCGCGGACACGATGCGTCCGTAACTGTCACTGGTGTGCGGGTCCGAGCCGTAGAACTCATCGACAGCCTTGCGGACTTCGTCGATGAACGGCTGATGCAACGTCTCCTCGATCAGAACGTAGTCGGGAGCCACACACGTCTGACCGGCGTTCAGCCACTTGCCCCAAGCGATCCGTCGTGCGGCCACCTTCAGATTGGCGCTGGAGTCGATGATCACCGGACTCTTACCGCCCAATTCGAGCGTGACCGGGGTGAGATTCTTGGCCGCCGCGGTCATCACGATGCGTCCGACGGTTCCGTTGCCGGTATAGAAGATATGGTCGTAATGCTCGGCGAGTAGAGCCGTCGTCTCGGGGACTCCACCTTCCACCAACGTGACGGCCTTGGTGTCCATGTAACGAGGAACCAAACGAGCCAACACCGTCGAGGTGGCCGCCGACACCTCGCTCGGTTTCATCACCACGGTGTTACCGGCGGCGATGGCGCCAGCAGCCGGTACCAACAACAACTGGACGGGATAGTTCCAGGGAGCGATGACGAGCACCACACCCAAAGGCTCGGGCATCAGTACCGACTTGGCGGGCATCGTGACGATGGGCGTGCGTACCCGACGTGGCTTGTTCCACTTCTCCAGGTTCTTCAACATCAACTTGATCTCGCCGGTGACGAAGGCGATGTCGGTGATGAAACCTTCGACACTCGGCTTACCGAGATCGGTCTTGAGCGCGGCCAAGAAGTCGGCCTCGTTCTCCTCCAGCATGCGAATCATCCGTTCGAGTTGCTGCTTACGCCACGCCAGGGGACGGGTGTAGCCGGAGTTGTAGACGGATCGGAGGGTGTCGGCGACGTTGGTCATGCCACTGTTCTATCTCCCGACCGATCGGAGAGAGGACTGAAAACCGACATTGATCTCGGGTGTCGAGGTCAGGGTTCGACGATGGGGAAGCCGGGGGTGAAGGTGTCGAGGTTGCCGAAAATCTGTAACAGTGCGGCGACATCGCCGTCGAGGGCCACGTTGCCGACCCCGATCTCGTCCGTGAAGGTGGTTTGTTGGGTGAGGATGTCGACCAGCAGAGATCTGGTGATCGTGATGCTGGCCACTGCGGACCCGTCATGTCGGCCCTGCACCGAGAACAGCGTGCGATGTGACAGGCCCAGCACCCACCTCTCGTCGGGCGTGCCGGCCATGTCGGGGAAGGTCCAGTTGACGAGCAGACCGACCCCGCCCACGTCCTCGCTCTTCAGGCGCAACGAGATGGTGTCGAAGATTTGCTCGACGGTCATGGCCACCAGGATCCCTCGGGCCCGTGCGGTACCTGGTCCGAACTCGGGTGGACCGTAACGCAACTCTTGCGCCCCCACCAGATAGGCGTTGCGGAAGGTGGAGGATTCACTCTGATACCCCAACTGCTCGAGAAGGTCGGCCTGCAGTGCACGGGCCTCGGTGTTGGAAGGGTCGGCGAAGACCAGATGGTTCACCAGTTCGGCACCCCAGCGGTAGTCCCCAGCGGCGAACGCGGCGCGGCCCGCATCGAGCACCTTGTCAGGTCCACCGGCCAACGACACGTAGCGCCGACCCACCTCGGTGGGTGGCAGTCTGTTCAGGTTCGCCGGGTTGCCGTCGTACCAACTGAGGTAGCGCTGGTACACGGCCTTGCTGTTGTGCACGAGGTCGCCGTAGAAGCCGTGCGTGTGCTCGTGAGCGAGGAAATCGTCGGGCAAAAGCAATTCCTCGGCGATTTCGGCGGCCACGTACCCCTTGTTGGCGAGGCGCATGGTCTGGTCGTGCATCCATTTGTACAGATCCCGCTGCAACTTCAGGAACTCTCGTGCGTCGTCGCATCCCCAGCGGGGCCAGTTGTGGGAGGTGAACAACACCTCGGTATCGGCACCGAACAACTCGAGCGCCTCGTTGATGTACTTCGACCACCGCAGTGAGTTGCGCACCAACGCCCCACGAATGGGGATCAGATTGTGCATGGTGTGCGAGCAGTTCTCGGCCATGCACAGCGCCTTGAGGTCCGGGAAGAAGAAGTTCATCTCGGCTGGCGCTTCGGTTTCGGGCGTCAACTGGAAAATGATGCGCACTCCATCGACCACCATCTCCTCGCCCGTTCGCGTGATGTCGCGCGTGGGGGCGATGAGAGTGTTCGGCCCGAACGGAATGGCGTTGCCCAGACCGCAGTCCACGTGACCGCGGGGCCCGGGCGGTAGCGACGGTCCGAATTGGTACAGCGCGCGGCGGCCCATCGCTGGTCCGGCGATGATGTTCTCGCCCACCACCTCGTGGAGGAAGCCAACCGGCGCGATCACCTGACAACGTCCCGCGTCGACGTCGGTCTGCGTGGTGACGCCGAGAACCCCACCGAAGTGATCGGCGTGTGAGTGGGTGTATATCACGGCCACTATCGGTCGATGTCCGAGGTGCTCGGTGATCAGGTCGTATCCAGCGCGCGCCGTGGCTTCCACCGTGAGCGGATCCACCACGATCCAGCCGGTGTCACCGCGGATGAAGGTGATGTTGGAGATGTCGTATCCACGTATCTGCCACACGCCCTCGGTGACCTCGAACAAACCGTGGTGGGCATTCAATTGTGCGTGGCGCCACAAATTGGGATGCACGGTGTCGGGTGCGTCGTCGGCCAAGAAGGAGTAGCGACCGATGTCGGTCACCCGTCGGCCTTCGAGAGAAGTGATGTTCGTGTCGGTCAGCGCGGCGATGAATCCGCGACGAGCACGATCGAAGTCGGCCGAGTCGAGTTCGACGCCGGCGCGAGCGTTACGCGCTCGGGTGTGTTCGGACGCCGGTTTGGGGGCGGGATCGTCGACCAGAGGTCGGGGCTCGCTCGTCATGAGGTGAACCCTAGGTGGTCGATGGCGACGTCAATCTCCTCGGTCGGGCGTGAAGTAGTCGTCGAGTGCGAACTCGGTTGGTTGATCGAAGAAGGAGCGGATCGAGACGATCAGGCCGGTGGCATCGACCGTGAAGATCTCGATGCCGCGTACCTCCACCACGCGATCTTCGAGATGTCCCTCGTTGTGCATCACCACCGCGGCCTCGAATCCGGCCTCGACGATCTGTCGCGGGTGCAGATACCAGCGGCGACCTGGGCGGAAGGAGCGGTCCCACGAGTTGTGCACCGCTTCCACTCCGTGTTTCGTCGGTGCCCCCACGGGATCTTCGAAAGTGACGGCAGGGGAGAACAACGCCACCCAGGCGTCGCGATTCATGGCGTTCCAATGTCGTGTGTGGTGTTCCACGGCGAGACGGGCGTTCCCCACCTCACCGTTGTACACGATCCTGGGGGCAGTGTGGCGGGTGGTTGGCACGCCAACTAGCATCGAGGGGAACTGTTGAGGGGGAATCATGCGTCGCACGTTCACTTGGGTCGTTGTCGGGCTCGCTATCGGAATGACCGCTTGCGCGGGAGACGACTCGGGGTCGACCTCCGACGAGCCGACCACGCAGGCCCCGTCCACCGAGGCCCCGGTCGTCACCGAACCGCCGTTCGAGGTCGTCAAACCGTTGGCCAGCGGTGTGGGCGCCACGACCGTTGAGGGACCGGTCAGCGGGGGAGCTGGCGCGGTCGTGTTCGGCACGTCGGCTTTCGACGGAGCGTCCTTCGAGTACACGGAGGAGGAGTTCTTCATCTCCGGCACGGCCACCAGTTACACCTCGGCCACCGCCTTGTCCGAGGACGGATCGTGGACGGTGGAGGCCAAGGACACCGCGGATTACAAGACCCGCATCCTCGTGCGCCGTCCAGTGGCGTCGGAAACCTTTGGTGGAACCGTGTACGTGGAGTGGCTGAACGTGACGGCCGGTCTCGATACCGGTCCGACCTGGTCGCTGTCATGGATCGACCTGATGCGCCAGGGGGCCGTGTGGGTCGGTGTGTCGACCCAGCGTGTCGGAGTGGAGGGTGGAGGAAACGCCATGGGCGAGTTCCGCGTGCTGAAAAAGGCCGATCCCGAGCGCTACGGCTCGTTGAATCACCCCGGAGACAACTACAGCTACGACATCTTCAGCCAGGCCGGCGCCACCGTGTGGCAGCAGGCCGACACCATCCTGGGTGGCTTGCAGCCCGAAGTCGTGATCGCCGCCGGCGAATCGCAATCCGGCTTCCGTATGGCGTCCTACCTGAACGCTTTCGCTCCGATGCACGACGTGTACAACGGGTATCTGGTGCACAGTCGCGGCGCGCGGGCGGCGAACCTGTACTGCGCGACGAATTGTGCGGATCCGGGCGATCCCAGCGACGTGAAGACCCCGCAGATCGTGCGTATCCGCGAGGACCTGACGCGACCAGTGCTGAATTTCGTGACCGAGACCGATGTGGTGGGAACCGCTCTCGGATACCGGCGGGCCGAGCAGCCCGACACCGAGGTCTTCCGAAATTGGGAAGTAGCCGGCACCGCTCACGGAGACGCGTACAGCCTCGGTATCAACGATGGTGAGAGGGGCGATGGCCAGGCGGACATCGAGCTCTTCGAGGCGCAGTTTGGTGCTCCCACTTCGGTGTACATGGGCATCATCGAATGTTCGAAGCCCATCAACGCCGGCCCCCACACCTACGTGCTTCGCGCCGCTATTCGCGCGCTCGACACGTGGATTCGCACCGGCGTCGCACCGGCCAGCATGCCCAAGTTGCAGAACAACGCCGAGATCACCGGTTACGAGGTCGATGGCAACGGGGTGGCCCTTGGTGGCATTCGCACACCGTACGTCGACGTTCCGATGGCGGTTCTCTCCGGCATCGGTCAGGAAGGTGGAGGATTCTGTGGATTGTTCGGTACCACCACATCGCTCACCGCGGATCAACTCGACGCGTTGTACCCGACGGCCGACGATTTCATCGCCAAGTGGACCGAAGCCACGGATGCCGCGGTGGCATCGGGTGTGATCCTTGCGATCGACGCTGACGCGATCAAGAGTGCCGGCGCCAACTACGGAGCCATGCGCGCCGAGATGTGAGTATCGGCGTGATGTCGTGAATCATCGGCGCGACATCGAAGGTCTGCGTGCCGTCGCGGTCATCGCGGTTCTGCTTTTCCATTTCGGGGTGCCTGGCACGTCCGGTGGATACATCGGGGTCGACGTCTTCTTCGTCATTTCCGGGTTTTTGATCACGTCGTTGTTGGTGATCGAGCGCACCGAATCGGGCCGGGTCTCGTTGCGCGACTTCTACACCCGCCGCATCCGCCGCCTCTTGCCGATCTCGGCCACGGTGCTGACCACCACCGCGTTGGCCGCGGCGGTGTGGTTGGAGCCCACCCGATTGGCCGACCTCGCTCGCGACATCCGGGCCGCGGCCACCTTCACGGTGAACATGGTGCTCGCCGATCGCGGCACCGACTATCTGAATGCCGAACTGCCACCGTCACCCATACAGCACTACTGGTCATTGGCCGTCGAAGAGCAGTTCTACTTGGTGTGGCCGGCCCTCATCGCCGTGGTCACTCTTGGTGCGCGCAACGTTCGTGCTCGGGTGGCAGTCGCGATGGGCGTGGTCGTGGTGTTGTCGTTGTCACTGAGCATTCTGTTGGTCGATGGGCATCCTTCGTGGTCGTACTTCGGGTTGCACACCCGGGCGTGGGAGTTGGGTCTCGGCTCCTTGTTGGCTGTCGTCACCCGCGGTGTTCGGCGCATCCCGGATTCACGCCGCGGGACGATCGCGTGGTCCGGACTGGTGGTCATAGCTCTGTGTACCGTGACTTTCGGTGACGTCACGGGGTTCCCCGGCTGGATCGCCTCGATTCCGGTGTTGGCGACGTGCGCCGTGTTGGTGGGTGGTGATGAATCGCCCCGTGGTCCGGTGCGTTTGTTGGGGCATCCCCTCATGCAATGGGTCGGCCAACGCTCGTATTCGCTCTACCTGTGGCACTGGCCGGCCTTGATCATCGCCGAGGCGCACGTGGGCGACGAATTGTCGGCCGTCCAGCGGCTCGCGGTGTTGTCGATCACGGTCGGCTTGGCCGATCTGGGTCATCGATTCATCGAGAATCCGGTGCGACGATCGTCGACCTTGATGGCCAATGCGCGTCTCTCGTTCGGTCTCGGTGCGGCGTTGGTGGTCGTGGGAGTGGGCACCGGTTCGGTCTTGGCGAGCTACGAGCCCGACGTGTCGACCGGAGTGATCGCCAGCGAACCCACGTTCGCGCCCGTGACTCCTGCGACCTCGGTGGTCGTCGCCGACTCGACGATGGTTCCCGACAGCACCACCATCGCATCCACCACGTCAGTGCCCGAGTCACCCGAGTACATCTCGATGCAAGATACCGAGCCGATTCAGGCGATCATCGACGCCGTTGCGAACCAGGTGGTGCCCGACAATCTTGAGCCGCCCTTGCTGAGCGCTCGATACGACACCAGTGTGGTATACGAAAATGGCTGCCACCAGTACTACGACTCCGAGGTGAAGACCGACTGCGTGTTCGGCGATCCGAACGGGGAGACCACCATTGCCGTTTGGGGGGATTCACATGCCGCTCAATGGTTCGAGGCGCTGAATTCCATCAGTATCGAGAACGGTTGGCGATTTCTGTCGATCACCCAGGGCGGTTGTCCATTCCTCGACGTGCTGACGTACAGCTCGACCGATCAAAATGAGAATTCCTTTTGTGTCCCGTGGCGCGAGAGCGTGCGCCAGTACATGAGGGTCCAGGGTGTCGACGTGCTTCTCTTGGCGCAGTATTACGAGTTGCGCGATGCCCGCGATCGTCGGGCGATCCGCCCGGAGGTGTGGTCCGAATTGCTCGGGCCGTTGCTCGACAGTCTGCGTGCCGATGGAATCGAACCGGTGATGCTGGGGGACACTCCCGATCCGCCCGACGACGTTCCCAAGTGCGTCGCCGGCAACAGATCGTCGGTACAAACCTGTGCCGCGGGTGAGATGTCGCAGGGAGCACGGGCCGTCGACGAGGTCGTGCGGGCGATCACCGTGGATCGAGAGGTCGGTTTCGTGGAACCTCGCAAGTGGCTCTGTTCCAACGGCACGTGCCCGGTGATCGTGGGCACTTTGTTGGTGTACCGAGACTCACATCACCTCTCGAATCGCTTCATGAGGTGGCTGACACCCGCCCTGGCCGCGGTTCTCGTTCCTTTCACGGAGCGACGGATTCAATCGACGACGATGTAGGCGCCGACCACTTTCGAGGTGCGCCTCAACGAGACCTGCAACTGCTCCTTGACCGCGGCACCGAGCGCGGGGTCGATCAGCCCCGGTTTCACCAGACGAATCACCATACCGTCGTACTTATCGACCCAAGTCGGGTGCACGACCGGCTGCTCGACGGTGAAGCCACCGACGTCGGTGCGAACGACGTTCACGGTGACGATCATGCCGTCTTGGGTGTTGGCCTGGGGCACGCCATCGGTGGGGTGATAGCTGAGCGAGTTGCCCAGCCCGAACACGGTCCATACTCCGTTGACCTGTTCGATGGGTTGAACCATGTGCGCGTGGTGGCCGACGATGAGATCCACCACACCCGAGGAGGTGATCTTCTCGGCAATCGAACGTTGAGAGTCGCTCACCGCAGTCTGTGAACCCCAATGCATGCTCACGACGACGAACTCCGCACCCATCGCACGAGCATTCGTGGCGTCGGCGATGATGCGGTCGGAGTCGATCAGAGCCGAGCGCCAGTCCTCGCCCCGGGGCGTGCTGAGTCCGTTGTAGCCATAGGTGTACGACAGGTGCGAGAACTTGATTCCGTTCTTCTCGAGAACGGTGGGCTCGATCTCGGCGGGAGTTCGCGCCATGCCCACCTGCGTGATGCCGACTCGTTCGAAGTTCGCGATGGTCGCCTCGATACCGGGGACTCCCTTGTCGAGAGTGTGATTGCTGGCCGTCGAGCAACGGTCGTAACCGGCCCCGGCCACCGCATCGACAATCGACGCGGGGGCGCCGTAGAGCGGGAAAGTGCTGGGGTTCTGGCCGTCCGGGGCCACCGGAACCTCGAGATGGCAGATGGCGAAATCGACGCCCGAAACGAGGCTCGTGATGCCCTCGAACATCGGTGAGAAGTCGTAGCCGTTACCGCCGGTGTTTTTGAGCGCCCGCTTGTAGAGCTGGCTGTGGATCAACACGTCACCAGAGAATGCGAAATTGATCCCGGGGGGCTCGGGCACGGCGGCGGTCGGAGCCGGGGTGGCGGCGGTCGGCTCGGGGACGATGGTGGGGGCCGAACTGTCGACCGGAGACAATTCCACCGGTAACGGTGGTTCCGGGGTGTCCGTCGATCCGGACCCCCCGCCACAAGCGACCACGAGTCCAAGGGCGGCAAGGGCGAAGGGGAGCAGGCGGGCCCGAGACATTTCCGCACTGTACAGCCGGCCGGCCTCGGCGAACCTGCAACCAGTTGTGAGAGACTCAGGATATGACTGTCAATATCGGAAATTTGCTGGCCCGTCGCGCACACGTGAACGCAAAGATGGAGGCGCTGTACGACGTCGCCGCTAATCGACGTTACACCTACGCCGAGTTGAACGCAGAAAGCAACCGTGCCGCGCAGTTGCTGGTACGAGCCGGAGTGAAAAAGGGTGATCGTGTCGGCTTGTTGCTCATGAATTCGGCCGAGTACCTCACGTCCTTCTTCGCCACGGCGAAGTTGGGCGCCGTCATCGTGCCGTTGAACTGGCGCTTGGTGGCCGACGAATTGGAATTCATCCTGAAGGACTCCGGGACCACCGTCTTGGTGTTCGGCGCCGAGTTCACGGCCACGGTGTCCGAGCTTCAGTCGCGCGGGGCCAAGACCGACGTGCGCTCGTGGTTGTTCGTCGGCGACGCGGCCAACAAACCCGCATTCGCCCTCGACTACGTGGGCGAGTCGGCCAAGGAGCAACCGGTGGAGCCCATGGTCACCGCGTCCGGCGACGATCTGCTCTACATCATGTACACCTCGGGCACCACGGGACTACCCAAGGGGGTGATGCACTCTCACAACACGCAGTATTGGGCACTGTCGACCATGTGTACCACGGCCGACCTGGGGCAGGGTGACCGCTACATCAACCCCATGCCGATGTTCCACGTCGGTGCTCTCACTCCGGCGTTGGGAACCATCTTCATCGGTGGCACACACGTGTTGATGCGCGCCTTCGACCCGGTGAAGGTATGGGAGATCATCGACTCTGAGCGCATCAACAACGGCTTGTTGGTGCCGGCCATGCTGCAATTCATGTTGTTGGTGCACGATCCGGCCAAGCACAAGCACGAGCACGTGCGTTGGCTTCTCACCGGTGCGGCCCCCGTGCCCGTGCCTCTGATCGAGGCGTACTACGCGATCGGTATCGAGATCAGTCAGGTCTATGGTCTCACCGAGACGTGCGGGCCAGCCTGCGTCACCTCGCCCGCCGACGCATTGTTGAAAGCCGGCTCCACGGGGAAGAGTTTTTTGTTGACCGATGTGAAGGTGGTTCGCACCGACGGTTCGGAGTGCGCGCCCAACGAGTCCGGCGAAGTGTTGGTCCGGGGTAGTCACGTCATGCTCGGGTATTGGAACCGCCCCGAAGCGACCTCGGACTCCTTGAAGGACGGCTGGTTGCACACCGGTGACGGTGGCATCATGGACGAAGAGGGCTACGTCTACATTCAGGATCGCATCAAGGACATGATCATCTCCGGTGGCGAAAACGTCTATCCGGCCGAGATCGAGAATGTGATCATGGGTCTTCCCGGCATCACCGAGACCGCGGTCATCGGCATTCCCTCCCAGAAGTGGGGCGAGTCGCCGTTGGCGATCGTGGTGAAAAAGGACCCCGCGCTGACTGAGGACGCCGTCCTGAAACACTGCGAGGGTAAATTGGCCCGCTTCAAGCAACCGGTGGCGGTGCGTTTCATCGACGCCATCCCGCGCAACCCCAGCGGCAAGGCGTTGAAGAAGGACCTGCGCGTGCAGTTCAAGGACATCGTCGGTCCGTGAGTTCCACGACGGCCGATGTGGTGATCATCGGCTGTGGCGGAGCCGGTTCGGCGGCCGCCGCAGAGTTGGCTCGTCGCGGGCGGACCGTGGTGGCCTTGGACGCCTTCGATCGGGGCCACGCTCGGGGCAGTTCGCATGGTACCGAGCGCATCTTTCGCGCGGCGTACACGGACGAGGTCTACACCATGATGGCCCTCGTCGCCCTCGACGGGTGGCGTGACCTCGAGCGAGAGACCGACACACGATTGCTGTCCTTGGTGGGGAGCATCGACACCGGTTTCGCCGGTGAACTGGCCGACATATCCACCAATCTGACGACCTGCGGTCTTCCCCATGAATTGATGGATGCCACCGAAGCCGAGCGTCGGTTCCCCTTCTTCCGATTCGAGCACCCGGTGCTGTGGCAACCAAGTTCGGGGACCGTACATGCCGACGGCGCCTTGGCGGCTTTCCACCGAGTGGCGTGGGACGGTGGTGCGGATTTGCGCTTCGAGGATCCGGTGATCGCCATCGACATTCGCAGTGACGGTGTGCGGGTGACGTCGGCCTCGGGAGTGGTGGATGCGGGTTCGGCGATCGTCACCGCGGGAGCGTGGGCCGACCGCTTGCTCGACGGAATCGTGGCATTGCCGGAACTGATCGTCACCGACGAACAAGTCTTCTTCTTCCGCCCCCGCGCCGACTTTCCGTGGCCCACCTTCATCACCCGCACGGTCCCCGAACTGTACGGACTGCCAACTCCCGGTGGTCTCGTGAAAGCGGGGGAGCACTACACCGGGCCGCGCGTCGATCCCGACATGCGCGAGGCCCCCAGCGAGGAGGTGCGCCAACGTGTGTCGCGCTGGATCGCTGAAAACGTCCCCGGACTCGACCCCCGCCCGGTGGACGCCACCACGTGCCTCTACGCGTCCTTCCCCGACGAGGACTTCATCATCGATCGCGTCGGGGACACGGTGCTCGGTCTCGGTCTCGGCGGCCACGGTTTCAAGTTCCTGCCCGAGATCGGCCGTCGCCTCGCCGATTTGGCCGAGGGAGAGACATGGCGAGGCAATCCGTTCACGATCGATCGGGAGCCGCGACACGTGGGACCCTCGGGTCACAAGTGAGTCGCCCCAGCGACTAGAACACGGGAATGCACATCGACCTCGTCTCACCGGAGACCTTCGCACGCTCGGGTCACCCGTGGGATCAGTACGCCTGGTTGAGGGCGAACGCTCCCGTGTATTGGCACCCCGAGGCCGATGGTCCTGGTTTCTGGGCCATCACCAAACACGACGACGTCCGAACGATCAGTCGCACGCCCAAGACCTTCAGTTCGTTCGAGAGGGGAGTGATGTTGCCCGACCCCGACGAGCTCGGGCTGATGGCGCAACGACTGATGATGTTGTCGATGGATCCGCCTCAGCATGATCGTTTCAAGCTGTTGGTGAGTCGGGGATTCACGCCGAAAAACGCCCCCCTGTTACGTCCGCGTATCGAGGAGTTGGCCCGCGAGATCGTGGACTCCGCGTTGGCCAAGGGTTCGTGCGACTTCGTCAGTGAGATCGCCGGCCGGTTGCCTTCGGGTTTGATCGCCGAGTTGATGGGAATGCCCCGCGAGGATGGCGAGCGTTTGTACGACCTCACCGAGATCATGCACACCAACGACGATGCGGTGGCACCACCCGAGGCCAAAGCGGCGGCGATCGGCGAGATGCTCGGTTATGCCCAGAGCGTCGCCGATCGCAAACGCTCCGATCCCGGTGACGATCTGGCCACGGTGCTGGTGAACGCCGAGGTCGATGGTGACCGGTTGACCGATGGTGAGTTCCAATGGTTCTTCTTGTTGCTGGTGAACGCCGGTGGGGACACCACGCGAAACCTTTTGGCCGCGGGTATGAATTTGTTGTTCGATCATCCGGACCAGCGTGAGCGACTCACGGCTGATCCCGATCGACTGTTGGGGACGGCCATCGAGGAGATGCTCCGTTACACGAGCCCGGTGTCACATTTCAAGCGAACCGTGATGCACGACACCGAGATTCGGGGTCAGAAGATGAAAGCCGGGGAGCGGGTGGTGCTGTTCTACGGATCGGCGAATCGCGACGAGGACGTCTTCGATCACCCGGACCAGTTCGATGTCGGTCGGAATCCGAACCCGCACGTGGCCTTCGGCGCCGGAGGACCGCACCTCTGCCTCGGCATGCACGTGGCGCGGGTCGAACTGGCGGTGATGTTCAAAGAGTTGCTCGTTCGGATGCCCCTCATCGAGCCCAATGGTCCGATCGAGCGCATGCATTCCAGCTTCATCGCCGGTATCCATTCGATGCCGGTGCGCTACTGAATGCCCGGTGACGAGTTCGGGGTCTCCTCGGCCGGAAACGAGTACGTCACGTCGCTGAATCGATCGCGCGCGAACAGGTAGAGCAGGCGAAAGGGCTCTGTGCCCGTGTTGTGCGCGAAGTGCTCGAGGCCCTCGGGGATCCACACGGCTGACCCGACCCGCACTGGCGTGGCGGAGCCCTCGATGACGACGTCGCCCGATCCCGACAGGACCACGTACACCTCGGTGGCGTCGTGACGATGCCCGCTCGGGGGAGGGGTGGCACCGACCGGTATTTCGGCCACGCCCACCACCATTTCGTCGGTCGCGGTGACGTCGCCGCCGAACAACTCCCACCAGCGCACCGCGCCTCGGGTCGGGCTGGACCACTCCTCGGTAGGGCACTCGTCGACGTGACGGAAGATGGCGCGGCGGGCGTTGGACATGTCCGAAACGTATCGGCAAGGTTGGTTGTCGTCAGTGTCCGTGGTGGCAGAATCAGGAAATGAGCACCGCCACCGACGACCTTCTATCCCCGGCCGAAGCCGACGAATTCCGTGCCAAGGTCCACGCGTTCTTGACGGAGAACGCCGTGGGCATCGAGGGAGCCGGCCGGGGCTCCACCAGCATCCAGGCCGGGCGTGCATTCCAGGCGAAATTGACCGAGGCCGGCTTGGCCGGAATCATCTACGCGAAGGAAGTCGGGGGCGCCGGTCTCACCCGAGCCCACGAGCGCATCTATCGCGAGGAGTACGCCAAGTTTCCCGACATGACCTACGAGTTGGTCATCAGCCACGGCATGTGTCTGCCGGTGCTGAACCAGTTCGGCACCGAGGAGCAAAAAAAGAAGTTCATGCCCGACAACATCGCGGCCCGCACCATGTGGTGCCAGATGTTCTCTGAGCCCGGTGCCGGTTCCGACGTGGCCAGTCTGCAGACCAAAGCCGAACTCGATGGTGACGAGTGGGTGATCAACGGGCAGAAGGTGTGGACCACGTTGGCCCACGTGTGCGACTACGGGGTCGTCATCGCCCGTACCGACCCGGAGGCCCCCAAGCACGCCGGTATCTCCATGTTCATCATCGACATGCGTGCTCCCGGTGTCGAGATTCGCCCCATTCACCAGATCGACGGGGGCCGTCACTTCAACGAGATCTTCCTCACCGACGTGCGCATCCCGAAGTCGTGGTTGCTCGGCGAGTTGAACAACGGCTGGAACCAGGCCACGGCGATGTTGATGTTCGAGCGCGTGGCCATCGGCACCGGTTCCTCCAGCGGGGTTTCGCACGTTTTGGCTGATCGTCTCATCGAGGTGGCCAAGCGCAACGGCCGGATCGGCGACCCGGTGATTCGTCAGGAGTTGATGAAGATCTACTGCGAGGAATCCACCAAGAGCATGGTGGCCATGCGCACCCGTGCCGAGATGAAGGCCGGCAAGGTACCCGGCCCCGGTGGTTCGCTCGGAAAGTTGCATGGCGCACGCATCGCGTGGGCCAGTCGCCCGCTCATCAGCCGTTTGGTCGGCCCCGACTCCGACGCCTGGGAGCCCGGTGGTCGCGGTGAGAACTGGTCCCGTCAGATTCTCAACAGTTTCCAGTCGAGCATCGCCGGTGGCACCGACGAGATCCAGCGAAACATCATCGGCGATCGCGTACTGGGTCTGCCCCGCGAGCCCTCGGTGGACAAGGACCTGCCCTTCAAGGATCTGAAGGTGGGCACCCAGCGCTGAGCGGGGTGCCGTCGATCATGAGGGTCGATCAGATCTGGTCGTATCCGGTGAAGTCCATGGTGGGCGGCACCGTGACGTCGGCCGAGTTGTCGATGTTGGGCATCGTCGGTGATCGTCGTTGGGCGGTGCGCGATCTCGAGCGCGGCGGTATCCGAGGGGCGAAGCAACTAGGTGGGCTCATGACGCTCGCGGCCCGCGACGTTTCCGATGGGTCAGGCAACGTGGAGATCGACTTCCCCGACGGTCGTTGTCTGACGTCGACATCACCAGACCTCGATGCGGCGTTGTCGGCACACCTGGCGCTCCCGGTTCGCTTGGAGGCGCTTCGTCCCGTGGACGATCTCGATCACTACCGACGTGGAGCCCCGGTCGATGACGACCTCATGGTCGAGTTGCGCAACATCTTCGGACGCGAGGAGTCCGAGCCCCTTCCCGACTTCAGCGTGTTCCCGCCCGAGGTGATGGAATTCGAGTCCCCTCCGGGCACCTACCACGACTGCTGGCCGTTGATGATCATGTCGACCTCGGCCCTCGATTCCATGAGGCGGGCCCTGCCCGACTCGGTCATCGACGTGCGTCGATTCCGGCCGAGCATCGTGATCGATACCGCCGACGAGGTGGGACACCCCGAGTTCGCGTGGGCCGGTCGTACGGCGGGCATCGGTTCGGCCACCATCGCCTTCGAGTCGGCGTGCCCGCGTTGCGTGATGGTCACCCGTGCCGTGGCCGAATTGCCGGGCGACCGCGCGATTCTGCGCCATATCGTCCGCGATCTCGATCAAAACGTGGGTGTGTACGCTCGGGTCGTCGAACCGGGTTCGTTCGCGCGAGGCGACGCGTTGACGTTCGATTAGAGCCGCAGGGTGCGGATGCCTCGTCCGCCGAACGACGAACCACCGTCGAGACCGTTCAACACTGCGAACGGATCTCGGACGTCGTCCATGTAGCCGAGGGCGAAGGCACCCACGGTGTAGCCCGCCAACTTCTGCACGCGCTCGGGAAGGGTGCGGGCGATCTCGGGCGGGCAGGAGAGGTACTGGTTCTCCTCTTGGCGCAACCAACCGAGGATGTAGTCGACGTTCAACGCGCGTCGCACGGCGTCGCTGCGGTTCTCCCCGCCTCCGTGAATGGTGCGACCGGTGTAGAGGACGACCGATCCCTTGGGCATGGTGGCACCGACGGTTCGATGCGTGTCGGCCACGCACGATGCCGCGTCGAGCAAACTTCCCGGGATGATGCGCGTGGCGCCGTTCTCCTCGGTGAAGTCGTCGAGGGCCCAGATGGTGGAGACCTCGACGTCCATCTCGGGCGGGAACGGGAACATGTCGAAGCACCACTGATCGCGATGCAACGATTGCGCGGGTCCGCCGGGCCAGATACAGATCATCTGCGTGAGATGGAGTTGATAAGTGGTGGCGTTCGGGCCGAGCACCCGGTCGACGACGGCCAACACCTCGGGGTTGGCCACGAAGTCGATGCTGGCGGGTGAACGGGCCAGGAGGGCTCCGGTGCGCTTGGTGGTTCGCCCCGTGAACTGGTCCGAGCCGTAGGGCGTGGCGTCCACGAAGGGCTGCATCTCGGCCAGCATCTGGTCGACGGTGGCCTCGTCCACCAGGCGCTCGATGATGGCGGCTCCGACGGTGGTGAGGGCGCGGGCGATGTCGTCGGGGTCGGAATCCGGAGCGAAACGGCGAATCAAGTCCATGGCCGAACTGTAGCCGTCGGGTCAGAAGAATGAATTTATAGATTATTGACATAGGTGTGGTCGACTTCTACAGTTGGTCGGTGCCCGCGACACCTCCCCTCACTCGCGCCGACTGGGTGGACGACCGGCTACGCGCCGAGATCCTGTCGGGAGCCATCGCCCCCGGTGAGCGGGTGCCCGTGGAACGACTCGCCTCAACCTGGAACGTGTCGGCCACGCCCATCCGAGAATCGTTGCGGTGTTTGGCCGGGGAGGGACTGATCACGCTCGTCCCGCAACGCGGTGCCCGGGTGGCCACCATCGACGCGCGTCTGGCCAGCGACATCTACGCGGTGCGCGCGGTCCTCGAGCCCATGGCCCTGCGCCAATCGATGCTTCACGCGGCGCGTTCGGAGGTCGAGCACGACGCGTTCGTCGTCGACGTGATCCGCGCCCGTGATCGCCTGCTCGAGTCGCACCTATCCATCGACGAGTTCGTCGTGGCTCACCGCGACTTTCATCGCACCCTTCTCTCGCGTTGCACGAATCGGGTGTTGATCGAGCAGATCGGACAACTCACCGATCGGGCCCGACTCTTTCAACTGCTCGGTGGCGCCGCGAACCGACGAAGCGATCATCGCCGTGAGCACGCCGAACTCGCCCGTTTGATCATCGCTCGCGACGTCGACGGAGCAGTCGATGCTGTCACCTCGCGCTTGGCGCTCACGCTCGAGGTCATCGCTCGGATGGTCGAATCCCCATGAAAATCCACGACAGCCACGGAGGTCATGACATGTTCAGAATGGGAAGCATCGCCGGACGCACGGTGTTGGAGGTCGACGGGGCGTTCCACGACGCGGCCACGTTGGCCGCCGACGAAACCCTGGCCGACCTCATGACGGCAGTGAGTCGTTTCACCGAGCTCTCGGCACTGTCCGAGGTGGCGCGGGCATCGGGTGCACCGGTGTCGGGTCCCTTGGGAGTGTGCGTGCCCCGACCCTCGAAGGTGTTCGGAATCGGTTTGAACTACCGGTCACACGCCAGCGAGTCGAACATGGAACTCCCTTCGGCCCCGTTGACCTTCACCAAGTTCCCCAGTAGTTTGATTGGTCCCACCGACGACGTGGTGCTCTCCGGTGACGCGGTGGACTGGGAGGTGGAATTGGTCATGGTGATCGGCGCGGGTGGTCGACACATCTCACGTGACACCGCGTGGTCGCACGTGGCCGGCATCACGTTGGGTCAGGACATCAGCGATCGCGGGGTGCAATTCACGGGGAAACCGCCGCAGTTCAGCTTGGGCAAGAGTTTCGACACCTACGGGCCGATCGGTCCGGTGTTGGTGTCGGTGGACGCCTTCGCCGATCCCGACGACATCGGTCTGTGGTGCGACGTCAATGGAGAACGGATGCAGGATGCTCGCTCGAGCGATCTGATCTTCGACGTGCCCCACTTGATCTCGTACCTCTCGGGGATCTGCACCTTGGAGCCGGGTGATCTGATCTTCACCGGAACGCCAGACGGTGTGGGTATGGCGCGCGGCCGTATGTTGCGCGATGGCGACGTGATCGACAGCGGAGCCGAGGTGATCGGCTCCTTGCGCAACCGTTGTGTGAAGAGCTGATGGCGCTCCATCGCCTGCAGGCCATCCGTGTCGGAGTCACGGACCCCGTCGCCCAAGCCGGTTTCTACGGCGAGATGGGACTGACCACCTCGGACGGCTCGCTGTTCGACAGCCCCGACGGTGGAACGCAGATCCACGTGTCCGAGTCGCCGTTCCGGCGTTTGCTGAGCGTCGAGCTCGGGGTGGACTCCGAGTCGGATCTCGACGAGATCGCCGGTCGCCTGGCCGCTCTCGGGGCCCGGCACACGAAGTCGTCGGGAGAACTCGTCTGCGTCGAGCCACACACGCGGATCGAGTTCCGCGTCCGTCCCCTCCCACGATTGCGCCAGACTGCGACCTCGGCCGTGCCCCTCAACGCCCCGGGATCGTCGCCGCGAATCGACCGTCGCAGTTCGGGGGTGTTCCCCGGCGCGCGGTCACCACGTCGATTGGGTCACATCGTGGTGGCCACCCCGTCCTGGCGCGAGACGCGCGCGTATCTTCTCGATGGCTTGGGATTCAAGGTGAGTGACGAGTTCACCGACCTCATCACCTTCCTGCGCTGCAGCACTGATCACCACAACATCGCCCTCGTCGGTGGTGAGGTGCCCTTCCTGCAGCACTGTTCGTGGGAGTGCGACGATGTGGATCACGTGGGTCACCTCGCCACGAAGTTGCTCGCCGCCGACGCCGATCGGCACACGTGGGGTTTCGGCCGACATTTCATCGGTTCCAACTTCATGTGGTACCTACGCGATCCATCGGGCTCGTTCGTGGAGTTCTACAGCGACATGGACCGCATCGAGAACGACGCCGAGTGGGAGAACGTCGGTCGCACCGCCGTCGCTCTCGAGAACGTCGGTCTGGCGTGGGGACCGAGCATGCCCATGGAGTTCATCGTGCCCAAGGACATCGACGTCCTCAAGGCGGGCTGGGCTTCTCACACCTGATGACCGATATCCACGACGTGGCCGTCATCGATGCGGGTCCCGTGGGCTCGACGCTGGCCGCGTTGCTCGCTCGACGCGGGCTCGACGTGGTCGTGCTCGAGCGGGATCTCGACGTGTACGCGTTGCCGAGCGCCGCGCATTTCGACGTCGAGACGGATCGCACGTTCCGTGACCTTGGAGTGTGGCACGCGAGCACCGACTGGACCATCGCCTGACGAGGGAGGGACTGTCGTCGGAGCGGCGCCGTCGGAGTCGAGCACGATGTGTCCGCGCGATGGGTGGTGGGATGCTGCGGAGCGCGGTCGTTCACCGTGGTTTCCCTGCTGTTGCCCCGTCGGCGTGCCGGGGGACCGGGTGGGTCGTTTGGATGCCATCGTCGTGCGAGACACGCAGGACGGTCCGACGAGACGTCTGCTGGACCGTTGTGGCAGCGACGTCGTGATCGTGCGACCCGATCGCATCGTGTTCGGCTGGGGAGTCGAGGGAAACGCCGCGCTCGCCGACTTCTCGCCACGCTTCTCGATCGCCTAGGGCAACGTCGCCGACAGCTTGGGCAGCACGTGGGGCCACGAGTTGCGCAAACCGGGATGCAGGTCGTACGACTCGATGTCGGACAACGCTACCCAGCGCACCTCGTCGGATTCGAAGTTGGCCTCGTACGCACCGACGTCGCCGGTGACGTGGGCGATCACCGTGTCGTAACGCCAGTTGCCGTGATCGTCGGAGTACAGGTCCTTGACGTCGAGGAAGCGCACGTCGATTCCGACCTCCTCGAAGGCCTCGCGCACGGCGGCCTCCTGCGAGCTCTCGTGGGAGTCGAGCGCTCCACCGGGAATGGCCCAGGTGCCTCCACCGTGGGTCCAAGCCGCGCGCAACTGCAACAGAACGTGGGGCTCGGGTCCGAGGTCGAGGCGGACCATCAACAAGCCGGCCGCACCGTGAACGCCCCAGTGGCGACTACCGCAGGCGCAAAACACCCAGCCGTCACCGTCACGCACGCCCATCGTTCAACAGTACTAGTGGGCACCCACGGAGGTATCGGTCGTGACCGGCGGAGTCGCCCAGCGTTTGTCACCGGCCAACACCAACCCCAGCATGGTGCAGACCATCATGATCGCGGCGGAGATCGTGAACGTTGGTCCCCGCCCGAGGTGGTCGTAGCTCCACCCTGCGAGCGATGCCGACACGCCACCCACGAGTGTCTGGACGCCACCGAGCAAACCCTGTGCTCCGGCCTGGCGCTCGGCGGGGGCGGCCATGCTCACTGCGACAGGTGCACCGGTGACGGTGAACCCGTCGTTCATGATGTGTACGAAGAACACCGCGAGCATCGAGGCGGCCGTCGGGAGGTATCCGTACATCACCATGCACACCGCTCCGATGGTCATGCCGATGGCGCCGAGTCGAAACGGACCCTTGCGTTGAGCCAGTCGTCCTCCGTACGGGCTGAGGAGGGCCATGGGAATGGCGAACAGACTCACGCCCATGTTGGCGATCCAGTCGGCGGCGTCCAGGTCCTCCATCATGATCGCCCACAACGAATCGAAGGTCCCGATCATGAAGAAAAGTGCCACCCCCAGCAGGACACCGCCGGCTACCGCCGGGATGCGCAAAAGGTCGAAGGCGAACCGCTCGGGGGGCCGATCTTCGGTGGGCGTCTCGGGCACGCTCACCCGGGACAACGCCAGCAGGACGGCGACTACCGCACCGCTGATGACGAGGAAGGGTGACGCCAAGCCGAACGGGCCGACGAGCACCGCGGACAGCACGGGACCGAATGCGAAACCGGCGACATCGACTCCGAGCAAGCGTCCCATGTTGCCCCCGAGGTTCTCGGGGTCCGAGACGATCACGATCTTGCGCAGGGCGGGCAGCGACATGCCGGCGCCCACGCCCGTCACCAGGCGACCGGTGATGAGGGCGCTCAACGTCGTACCGAAAGCCATGAGAAGACAACCCACCACCACGAGAGCGAAACCCATGATCATCATGCGCTTGGCGTGACCCCGGTCGGCCAAGGGGGCCAGCGTGATCTGCCCGACGAAGGCGGCGAAGAATCCGACGGCCAACACCAGTCCGAGACCGGATTCACTGATGCCGTACTCGTCGCGATAGTCGTCGAGCATCGTGAACATGACCCCGTAGGTCATCGACAGGACGGCGGTGGCCACCTGCAGGGCGAGCACGAGGCGTTTGACGTTCATGTCGACTCGACCGCCGCGGTCTTCAGGTCGGGGCGTGAGCCGCGATCAGCGCATCGAGTCGGTCGGCGCTGGCTTCCTCGAGGGCGGAGCAACCGAGCAACACACCGACCACCGCGGGGTCGTGATGTTGGGCCGCGATGCTCCGCCACGCATGCGCTCCTTGGCGCTCGGCGTTGGCCTGGATGCGAAGTTGATCCCACAGAGGGTGCGGGGCGAAGGCGTCGTGGTAGGTGCGGGTGGCCTCGGGCAGCGGAGCGTACAACTCGTGACGCAACGACGCGTCCAGGTCGAAAGCCTCCTCGATGCGATCGGCGATCTCGTCCTCGCTCCGCGAGCACTCCAGCAACACATCGGCGTGCTCGGGAACTTCGACGGCCCACCCTCGGTAGCGCTCAGCGGCCCCGCGCTCGAGAAGGGCGAGGAAGCGGGGCCGAGAGCCGTCGGGTACCCGGGAAATGTACGGGGCCAGGAGTTCTCCGAAACGGGGGACGGACAACGAGGTCACGGTCGAAACTTTAGATGACCCGGAGGCGTGACGCCACGAGTCGCAGGTGGGGACGGACCGTCACCCGACAGCTTTTCAGCTGTTCTCCTCCATCCATTCACGGGTCTTTTGAATCGTGAAAAGGAATGCCCCTGACAGGACGACGAAAAAGATGATCGAGCCGAAAGCGAAGAGCGCACCTTGGGACATCGTTAGTTCCTTCTCGACTCCGATGAGATGAGGAAGTTGCCGAGGGCGAGGATGGACGGGACCCAAACACCCACGAAAATGCCGTTCAGGCGGTCCTCGTCGGCATCGCCCGAGAAATACAGCCACACGCTGAGCACCAAACTGACACCAGCGGCCAGCAGCGTTGTGAGCCTCAAGATTGTCGTCGATTTCACGACGACAGGTTACCTCATTTCGATGAACGCGTGGTGCCCACTCGTCGGATGCTCGATGTTCCGTCCCCCGAAATCCGATTAGGGTTCGACTGTGCCGTACGAAGTTCGCATGCTGACCGGAGCAGTGGGCGCCGAGGTGGTCGGGGCCGATCTCGGCGCTCTCGACGGACATGCTCTCGTCGATGTTCGCCGCCTGCTGTGCGAACGCGAGGTGGTGGTCTTTCGAGATCAATCGTTGAGCCCTCGCTCACAGTCGGAATTCTCCGATCGGCTCGGGCCGAGCGCCGAGGTGCCCTTCGTGGAGACGATGATCGACTTCCCGCACGTGATCCGGGTGGTGAAGGAGGCCGACGAGGGTGCCGCGTTCAACTTCGGTGGTGCCTGGCATTCTGATTTCTCGTTCCAAGTCGAGCCCCCCTCATTCACCGTGTTGGCGGCGGTGGACGTACCGCAGTGGGGTGGAGACACCGTCTTCGCGTCGATGACCGCGGCCTGGATGGCGCTCGGGCCACAGATGCGTGAGCGATTGACGTCTCTCGAGGCCGTGCACACCGCCCGCGATGCGTACTCGCGACGCCTGCAGCCACTTCATTCGGGAATGCGCGGAATGAACATCATCTGCGACGACTCGGCCAACGACGAGCGGGTCCATCCCCTGGTCACCGTGCATCCGGAGACGGGCAAGGAGGTGCTGTTTTTCAATCGGGCCTACGTGCGCGATTTCGTCGGCGTCGGCGTCGAGGAGACGGCCGAGCTACTCGACTTTCTCCACAATCACACCACCGATGTGCGGTTCCAGTACCGGCACCGTTGGCGAAACGGTGACGTCGTGATCTGGGACAACCGCTCGACCCAACATTTCGCGATCAATGACTACGCCGGTTTCCGACGCGAATTGCACCGCACCACGGTCCGCGGATCCATACCGAGCCGATGAAGGATGAGCCCCGTTGTGGGTGGAGTCTCGGATCCGAGTCCATGCGCCGCTACCACGATCAGGAATGGGGATTCCCGGTCGGTGGCGACGTCGCTCTGTTCGAGAAGATCAGCCTCGAGGGTTTCCAGAGTGGACTGTCGTGGAGGACCGTGCTCGACAAGCGCGGCGACCTCCGACGGGTGTTCCACGGGTTCGATGTCGACAGAGTGGCCCGGATGTGCGAGCGTGACGTCGAGCGCCTGTTGGGAGATGCATCGATCATCCGACACCGGGGCAAGGTCGAGAGCACCATCAACAACGCCCGTCGTTGTCTCGAACTGGTGGAGGTGAAGGGGTCGCTGGCCTCACACGTCTGGTCGTTCGAACCTCCGCGCCGACGGGAGGCGCCAACCCGAGCCGAGGTGGCGACCTTGGTCACCTCGGCGGAGTCGGTGGCGTTGGCCAAGGACCTGAAGAAGCGGGGGTGGTCCTTCGTCGGACCGACCACGATGTACGCCCTCATGCAGTCCGTGGGAATCGTGAACGATCACGATGACGGCTGCCATGTGTGGGGAGTAGCAGAAAAAGCCCGAAAACGCTTCCGAATCGACTGACGTCCGGGCCGCGATTTGGGAGAATGACCGCGATGAGCGATCAGATCGACACCCGCACCGCGTGGATGAGCCCCGACCTGCTGGAGCAGGTGCGGGCCAACGTGCCCCTGGTGTACATCGACGCCATTCCGGTGCGGGTGGACGGCCACGGTCGTGTGACCCAAGTGGGCTTGTTGCTGAAGGTGGCCGCCGATGGATCCATCAGCCGCATGCTGGTGTCGGGACGGGTGTTGTACGGCGAGCGGGTGCGCGAGGCGTTGGTGCGCCACCTCGAAAAGGATCTCGGCCCCATGGCCCTTCCACGGATCCCACCCAACCCGGCCCCGTTCACCATCGCCGAGTACTTCCCGGATCCAAATGTCTCGGGTTTCACGGACCCACGCCATCACGCCGTGAGTTTGGCCTACGTGGTGCCAGTCGACGGGGACTGCACGCCCTCCCAAGAGGCGCTCGACTTGACCTGGTTGACGCCGTCAGAGGCCGCCAGTGCCCGAATCACAGCCGAAATGACCGGGGGCCAAGACCGTCTGTTGCGCTTGGCGTTGGCCCACGTGGGTGAACTGCCCTGATCGGGCCCCGCCGATCAGGCCCGTCGTTTCCTGATCCGTCGCGTCCGTGGAGCATCCCGGTTGGGGTGACTCTCGAGAGCAGTGTCGTCGTCGAGGTCGATACGGATGCCGTCGCCGTCGATGTCACCGGGTTCTCCGGAGGCCTCCCAGATGGAGGGGATCTCCTCTTTGGGTCGGCGTCCGAGGAGCTTGTCGACTCCGAGCATGCCGCTGGCGATGATTGCGCCGATCGATCCGTAACGACGGCGCGCCCGCTCGATCATTTGGGCCTCGGAACTATAGGTCAGACCGATCCCCTCCAGCTTGGAGTCGTCGGACTCGCTCGTGGATTCGTCGTCGCGCGTGTCGTCGTTCATGACCACCGTACGGTACCCGGGTATCACGCACCCGGGTCCGCTCGACGACCTACATTTGCGACGTGGCAGGTAGAGGCGGAATCAGTCACAACGTGTCGGCGATGCGCACGGCACTGGTGGGTCGAATCACTACGCGCTTCGATGCGATGTCGTCCATCGGTCCTGCCCCGCGCCCCGGAAGCATCATCGAAGCCATCGAACGCAACGGCCGTCGCGTCGACGTGCGATGGGACGATGGCATCGTGTTGTCCACCGATCTGCGCTTCACTGGCAAGTGGCACGTGTACCGACCGAACGAGGTCTGGCGTCGCAACACCTACGAGGCCCGGGCGATCATCGAGGTCGATGGATGGGTGGCGGTGTGCTTCAGCGCGCCGATCGTGGAGACGTTCCGCATTCCCGATCGGGCTCGACATCCGCACAGTGGAGGCGTCGGCCCCGACATCTCGCAGCGCCGACCCGATCTGGTCGAGGTCACTTGTCGCCTCCTGTCGTACAAGGCCGGCAACACATCCATTTGCGACGTGCTCGCTGATCAAAGCGTCATCACCGGGCTCGGAAACGCCGATCGAAGCGAGACTCTGTGGGCGGTGGGATTGAGTCCTTTCGCGCCGGTGATGGAGTTGTCGTACGAGGACTGTGCCGTGTTGGTGGAGGCGGCCGCACGAATCGTGAAGTCGCGAACCCGTGGGGATGGTGGTTACGAGCATTCGGTGTACTCGTGCAACGGTCAGCGTTGCCCGCGTTGTCGGGGCACCGTGGCCCATGGGCACTGTGAGGAGCGCTCGCGAGCCCTGTACTGGTGCCCCGAATGTCAGCAGAAGTTGGATCGTCGGTTGATACCCGCTCACTTGGCGGCCAACGATCACACGCCCACACATCCGGCCGAGATTCGCTACATGGCCGACGCCCGCGCCGCGCGACAGCGCCTCAAAATCGACGACGACCTCACCCGTTTCGGCTGATCAGGCGCGACCCAGTACTCGGTCGACCTGAATCTCGATGACGACGCGGTCGGAACGCTCCTTGGGCTGTCGGTAACGCGCGGCGTACGCCGACACCGCCGCGGCGACTGCTGCTGGCTCGTCGGTCACACTCACGACCCCCTCGAAGGTCAGCCAGCGACCACCATCGACCTGACTGACCGCTGCTCGACCCCCGCGTCGGGCGTGACCGGTTTTCACCGAGGTGGCCCAGGTGATGACGCGCACCACGCCGCGCGACTCGTCCAAGGTGAAGCCCACGGGAACGACGTGTGGAGAACCATCGACGCGCAACGTGGTGAGGGTGGCCAAATGGCGCTCTCGCACGAAAGACAACACCTCGGGGGAGAGGTTTCGGGGGTCGTGCGACATCGTCGTGTCTCAGTACGTGGAGATGGAATCGAGCACGTTCAGTTTTGCGGCTCGGCGAGCCGGTCCGATGGCGGCCACGATGCCAACGATGATCGAGGCCATGAAAATGATGATGATGGTGTCGACCGGAACGACGGTGGTGGTGATGAAGGTCGAGGGTAGCGCTTTGGTGACGGCCAGTCCGAGTGGAATGCCGACGAAGATTCCGAGCGACGCCCCAAAGACCGCGACGATGACCGCCTCCCAACGAATGGATCGCTTGAGGTCGCGCTTGCTCATTCCCACCGCTCGCAACAGCCCGAACTCGCGGGTGCGCTCGAAGACCGACAGCGCCATGGTGTTGGCGATGCCGAGCACGGCGATGGCGATGGAGATGATCAGCAAGCCGTAGATGACGATCAACAATTGGTTCAGTTGATCCTCCTGGGCCTGCTGGAACTCGGCCTGGTCCTGGACCTCGGCGCTGGGGAAGTCGACGGCGACCTTCTCCACGGCGGCCCGGGCGTCCTCGATGGACACGTCGTCGGCGATCTTGGCCCCGATGAAGAAGTCGGTGGGCTCGGCGGTGGAGACCGCCTGCAAGGTGGACAGGCCCACCAACCAGTTCCCGGCGATGGTGGCGTCGTTGTAGATGCCGCCCACCTCGATCTGCTGCTCGGTGCCGTTGAGCCACAGGATCGTGAGCGTGTCGCCGACCTTCACCGCGTAGTCGCGGGCGGGATCGCGGTGCAGGAGGATTTTGCCCTCGTCGAGCGACTCGACGGATCCGCTGGTGAGGTCGATGTCGACCAGCTCGCCGAAGGCCGATCCCCGCACGGCACCGATCTGCTTGGTCTCGCCGTTCACCTGGGCGGTGGCGGCGCGGAACGGGCTGACGGCCGACAACTCGGCCAGTTCGGAGAGGCGCTCGGAGAACGAGACCGGCAGCCCCTGGAAGTTGCCGGGACCGTTCGAGACGAAGAAGTCCGCGGTCACCGATCCCTGCAGTTGTTGTTTGAACGAGGCCTGCACCGACGAGGCCACCACCGACACTGTGCTCACGAGCGCCAGGCCGATCATCAGGGCCGACGCGGTGGACGCGGTGCGTCGTGGCGTGCGTTGCGCGTTGCGGCTACCGAGGCGGCCGGGCACCGAACGCGTCATCGGCCGGAAGGGAAGCGGCAGGACGCGACTGATGATGCGACTGGCCGGGGCGGCCACCGTGGTGGACAGGCTGGCGATCCCGAGGAACAGCAACACCGCACCGACGGCCGACAGACCCAACGTACCCGAGGTTCCGCCGGGCTGACCGAAGACACCCACGCTGAACAGCACGAGTCCGAGCGCCGTGGTGATCGAGCCCACCACCAGTCGCTTGTTCTTCTGCAACGAATTGAAACCCAACTCGGGTCGCATGGCCGCCACCGGTGGAATGCGCGCGGCGCGTAGTGCCGGCACGATGGCGGCGGCCACCGTGACCCCCACACCGACCACGGTGCTGGCGAAGACGGTACGGGTGGAGACGATGAGCGAGGCCGAGGGGAACGCCGCTCCGGCCGCGTTGAAGATGGCCACGATGCCCTTGGCCACCCCCATGCCGGCGATGACGCCGAGCACGGTGGCGACGACCGAGACCACCAGCGCCTCGCCGATGATCATCGTGCGGATCTGGCGCGAACTCGCCCCGACGGCGCGCAACAACGCCAGCTCACGCAGACGCTGGCTCACGATGATGGCGAAGGTGTTGAAGATCAGGAAGGCGCTGACGAACAGGGACACGGCGGCGAAACCCAGCAGCACGTTGCCGAAGATGTCGATGATGTCGTTGATGGCCCCGGCGGTCTCCTCGGCGGACTGCTCGCCGGTGATCACCTCGAGACCCTCGGGAAGCGCCGCGTCGACGGCCGCCATCACGACGTCGCGGTCGGCGCCTTCGTCGATGGCCACGTAGATGGAGTCGACCATGTCCTTGGCGCCGAGGAACTCGTTCGCCGTGACGGGGTCGAAGGCGGCGATGCTGGCACCACCACCGTTGGTGGTCTTGCCGGTGCCGTTGAGCCCGACGAGTTCGAAGTCGCCCTTGCCGGTGGGGCCGACGATGGTGACCGTGTCGCCAATCTCGTATCCGGCGCGACGTGCCGACGACTTGTCGAGGGTCACCTCGCCCGGGCCCAGCGCCGGACGACCCTCGACCATGGTTCGCCCGTCGAGTCCGTCGGGACCGACCCAGGCGATACCGAAAGCCGGACCCGAGGTGCGCAGGGGCTCACCGTCGGCGGTGATCACGGTGGCGGCCCGCAACAGGTTGCCCTCGGCCAGACGCACACCCTCGACGGCGGCGATCTCGTCGATCAGGGCCGTCGACACCGGGTCGCGCTCGGCCGTGGCCTCGTCACCGAAGGCGATGGACGTGCGGACCTCCAGGTCGATGCCCTCGCTGAGGGTGGCGAACAGATCGTTGATCGATTTCTTGACGCTGTCGGTCAGGACGAAGGCGCCGCTCACGAACGCGACTCCGCTCACCACCGCCAGGATGGTGAGGAAGATGCGCCATTTGCGGGCGATGACGCCCCGAATGGTGAGTCGGGTGACGGGGGCGGCCATGTCAGGAACCGAGACGCTTCATGCGGTCGAGCACCTGGTCGGCCGATGGGTCGTTCAAATCGTCGACGATCTTGCCGTCGGCGAGGAAGATCACGCGGTCCGCGTAGGACGCGGCCACCGGATCGTGGGTGACCATCACGATGGTCTGTCCGAGGTCGGTGACCGCGTGGCGCATGAACGAGAGGATCTCGGCACCCATGCGACTGTCGAGGTTGCCCGTGGGTTCGTCGGCGAAGATGATGCGCGGCTTGCTCGCCAACGCGCGAGCCACGGCGACGCGCTGCTGCTGGCCACCGGAGAGTTCGCTCGGGCGGTGGTTCAGACGCGAACGAAGGCCGACCGCATCGACGACGGTGTCGAGCCATTGCTGATCGACGGGCGTTCCACCGAGGTCGAGTGGCAACGTGATGTTCTCGAGCGCGGTGAGAGTGGGGATGAGGTTGTAGGCCTGGAAGATGAAACCCACGTTGGTGCGTCGGGTGAGCGTGAGCTCCTTGTCGTTGAGCGTGGCCAGATTGGTGTCACCGATGGTGATGGTGCCCGAGGTCAACGTGTCGAGCCCGGCCAGGCAGTGCATCAGGGTGCTCTTGCCCGAACCCGACGGACCCATGATGGCCGTGAACCTTCCGGCGTCGAAGTTCACCGTGACGCCGTCGAGGGCCCGCACCTCACTGTCGTCCTTGCCGTAGATCTTGAAGGCGTCGACCGCACCGGCGGCGACGATGGTGGAGGTGCTCATGCGGCCATTCTGCCGTCGTCGTCGGCAGGGCACACGTGCGACTTTGGTGAACACGCGGTGACGCTGGTCCTAGTCTGTGCCGGTGCATCCGACCGGACTGATCGTGGGTCGTTTCGACCCTCCGCACCTGGGTCATTCGTACATGATCGAGTGGGCCCGCGAGCGGTGCGAACGTGTGGTGGTGTTCGTCAACACGCGTGACGGCGAGACGTTCCCGGGCGACCGGCGGGCGGAGTGGTTGCGCGACCTGCACCCCGGGGCCACCGTCGTGCGGGTGGCTCACGAATTGGGTAACGACTGGGACGACGAGGATCTCTGGGCCGCGTGGATCGCCCTGTTCCGATCGAAATGGCCGTTCGAGACCGGCCCGCACGTGGTGGTGTCGAGCGACTTCTACATCTCGGAACTGGCCCGACGATTGGGGGCCGAGCCCCTGGTGTGCGATCCCGAGCGGGTGAACGTTCCCATCAGTGCCACGGCCATCCGGAACGATCCGGCCACGCACCTGTCGAAGGTGGCGCCGGTCGTTCGCGAATGGATCGAGGCGAACTACCAGCCGGGGTGAATCACTTGCCCGGCTGGGGCAACACGCGCAGGTAGGGCTTGACGGTCTTCCATCCGTTCGGGAAGAGGGTCTTGGCCTCCTCGTCGGACACCGCCGCACCGATGATGACGTCGTTACCGTCGGTCCAGTTGACCGGGGTGGCGACCTTGTACTTCGCGGTGAGCTGGAGCGAGTCGATGACGCGCAGGATTTCGTCGAAGTTGCGTCCGGTGGAGGCCGGGTAGGTGATGGTGAGTTTCACCTTCTTGTCGGGACCGATCACGAACACGCTGCGTACCGTGAGGGTGTCGTTGGCGTTGGGGTGGATCATGTCGTACAGGTCGCTCACCTTGCGATCGGGATCGCCGATCATGGGGAAGTTCACCGGAGTTCCCTGGGTCTCGCCGATGTCGCCTTCCCACTTGTTGTGGCTCTCGACCGAGTCGACGGACAAGCCGATGACCTTCACGTTGCGCTTGTCGAACTCGGGCTTGATGCGCGCGACATAACCGAGTTCGGTGGTGCACACCGGGGTGAAGTCCTTGGGGTGGCTGAACAGCACGCCCCACGAATCGCCGAGCCATTCGTGAAACGAGATGGTGCCCTGGGTGGTGTCGGCGGTGAAGTCGGGGGCGGTGTCGCCGAGACGGATGGCCATTTCGATGCTCCTTCTGAATTCGGTGTCTTGAGGCTACGGGTGAGCAGTGGGTAAAACTCGGCGATCTTCGTCGTGGAAGATCCTTCGGCCCGGGCGACCTAGAGTCCTCCCCATGACGATCGACCGCGCCGCCACCGACAAACTGCTCACCACCACCCGGTCGGTGCGCAAGCGCCTCGATCTGAGCCGGTCGGTGGAGCCCGAGGTGATCGCCGAGTGCATCGACATCGCCATGCAGGCCCCCACCGGTACCAACGCTCAGAACTGGGCCTTCGTGGTGGTGACGGATCCGGAGAAGAGGAGGGCCATCGCCGACGTGTACCGCAAGGGAGGCGAGGTGATGGCCGGTTCGGGGTATCCGCCGCCGTTGCCCGAGGGTGACCCGCGCGAGCACGTCATGCCCAAAGTGATGGAGTCGGCTGAGTATCTCGGTTCGATTCTGGAGCATGTTCCGGTGTTCGTCATCGCCTGCGTGAAGGGTCGTGTGGAAAACGTGCCAATGGTCATCGCCCAAGCCAGCACCTACGGCAGCATCCTGCCCGCGGCATGGAGTTTCATGTTGGCGTTGCGGGCCCGCGGTCTCGGCACGGCGTGGACCACCATCCACTTGTTCTCCGAGTCCGAGGTGTCGACGATGTTGGGTATTCCGGAAGACTGGACGCAGACGGTGTTGTTCCCGGTGGCGTACTACACCGGCGACGACTTCAAGCCGGCACATCGCTTGCCGTCGAACGAGATGACCCACTGGGATTCGTGGGGAACCCACCGTTGAGTATCCGTATCGAGCCGACGGGTCTGGCGGATCGATTGGTTGGTCGGAGGTTCGCGTATCTCGTCACCACTGGGCGCGAGCGTGCCCACGTGGTCGCTCTACGGTGCGAGGTGGAAAGCGATCGAGTGCGAGTGATCGCCCCCGGACGCTCGGCCTGTGCGAACGTTGCGACGAATCCGCATGTCACCTTGGTGTGGACACCGACCACAAATGAAGTCGAGTTTCATGACTACTCCATAGTCGTCGACGGTTCGGCGTCGATTCAGGGTGAAGACATCGAGATTGCGGTCACCAACGCCGTGTTCCACCGTCCTGCACCGTGACGCGCGTAGTACTGCACGTTCCTCAGTCGGAGGTGGTGATGACACCAAAGACGTCGACGATGATGTGCGCGCGACCGAACACGTGCAGACAGACGGTGCCGTTCTCGGAGACCGGCGCCAGCACCGCGTTGGGGGCGATCTCGCCGGGTACGAAATTCAGGTTGGACGAGTTGGGAAGCTCGTCGCAGGCGTACACCGTGACGTAACCACCCGCCGGGTGGGCGTCGAGACCGATGGCGGTGACGTTCAGTGACACCGACACCAGTCGTTGCGACGTGGACGGCGAAAGGTTCGCCACCGAGATCTCGAGCGGAGCGCCGGAGCCGTCGATGGCGCCGATGGCCCGGACGCCCGCGGTGCCCCCGCCGTTTCGCGAGTCGGCGATGCGTCGGGGCTGCAGGGGCGTGTAACCGAAGCCACTGAGGAATGCGCCATTCACGTCGACGATCACGTCGGCACGGCCATACACGAACACGCACACCGATCCCCGCGACGACAGCGGTGAGATCACCACGTTCGGGACGTTCTCTCCGCTGAGGAAGTTGA